>BNJS01003807.1_pt1 | contig 196200 bp, 241 predicted proteins | sample 8540461 | NCBI WGS metagenome assembly BNJS01 (sample SAMD00202454, study PRJDB9452) | human saliva metagenome | isolation source: human saliva | place: Japan
TATCAGAATCAATAGTAAAGCAGGCTTAAATGGTCTGCTTTTTTTGGATTCCAAAAATAAAAAAATGTTTAGTGTGTTTGTTTGTGTGTTTGTTTAAATAAGTCGAACTATAAAAACAACAAAAATATAAAAAAAGAGACAAAAAAGAACAGAAAATTATTGACAACGATTTCATATAGTGTTATACTTATAGCATAAAGTTAATGGAAAGAAGGGAAAACCTTATGGGATTAGATCATTTCTTTGACAAAAACCTTGTGTTTTGCTTAGAAGCGAATAATCAAGAACATCTCTTTGATCAGGTTGCAACTTTATTGGAAGAACGAGAAATCGTAACTCCAACTTATCGTGAAGCCTTGATCACGCGTGAAAAGTCATTTCCAACTGGCTTAGATATGGAATTTTTGGGTAAGGATTTGCCGAATGTGGCTATTCCTCATACAGATACGATTCATAATCTTGCCGAAAAAGTTGTAGTCGTTCGATTAGAGAAACCGGTGACTTTCCATAATATGATTGCGCCAGATAAGGAAGTAGAAGTATCCTTGCTCTTCTTTATCATTAATAACTCAAGCTCAAGTCAAACGAACATTCTTGCTCAGTTGATGGACTTCTTTACAGGAAATGGCCATTTGGAAGATTTGGCTAAAATTTCTGAACCAGAAGCTATCTATGCTTATATAGCTGAAGCAACTGCATAATCTTGTCTATTAAAAATATTAAATCGGAGGAAATCCATATGATTAAAATTCTTGCTGCCTGCGGTGCAGGTGTTAACTCAAGCCACCAAATTAAAAGTGCTCTTGAAGAAGAGCTTTCAAACCGTGGTTTTGATGTTCACTGTGATGCAGTAATGGTTAAAGACGTTAATGAAGACCTTATCAAAGGTTATGACATCTTTACACCAATTGCTGCAACAGATCTTGGTTTTGACCCAGGTATCCCAGTTATCGAAGCTGGACCAATCTTATTCCGTATCCCAGCTATGAGTGCTCCAGTATTTGACAATATTGAAGCAGCTATTAAAGAACACGGATTAAGCTAATAAATACTTTATTTAGTTAACATTCATATAACATAAAAAGGGAGGAACTGTTATGGATGCAATCTTTGACCTAATCGGCAAGTTTTTCAAGCCCATCTTAGATATGGGTGGACCTGTCATCATGTTAATCATTTTGACAGTATTGGCTTTACTTTTTGGAGTGAAATTCTCCAAAGCGCTTGAAGGTGGTATCAAACTTGCCATCGCTCTTACTGGTATCGGAGCTATCATCGGTATGCTAAATGGTGCTTTCTCAGCATCACTTGCAAAATTCGTTGAAAACACAGGTATCCAATTGAGTATCACTGACGTTGGTTGGGCACCACTTGCCACAATCACTTGGGGATCTGCTTGGACACTTTACTTCTTGCTCATCATGTTGATTGTCAACGTAGTGATGCTTGCTATGAAGAAAACTGATACACTTGACGTTGATATCTTTGATATCTGGCACTTGTCTATTACAGGTCTTTTGATTAAATGGTATGCTGACAATAATGGTGTGAGCCAAGGGGTTTCACTCTTGATTGCTACAGCAGCTATCGTACTTGTTGGTGTGTTGAAAATTATCAACTCTGACTTGATGAAACCTACATTTGATGACCTTCTTAACGCTCCAAGTTCATCACCAATGACATCAACTCACATGAACTACATGATGAACCCAGTTATCATGGTTTTGGATAAAAATTTTTTTGAAAAAAATTCTTCCCAGGACTTGATAAATATGACTTTGACGCTGCTAAATTGAACAAGAAAATCGGTTTCTGGGGATCTAAATTCTTTATCGGTTTCATCCTTGGTATCGTTATCGGTATTATGGGAACTCCACATCCAATTGCAGGTGTTGAAGATGCAGATAAATGGCGTCTTGTTATCAAAGGATGGTTGTCTCTTGGTTTGACTGCCGGTGTATCTTTGGAACTCTTCTCACTTATCGGTTCATGGTTCATCGCAGCCGTAGAACCACTATCACAAGGTATTACAAACGTTGCTACTAAACGTCTTCAAGGACGTAAATTCAACATCGGTCTTGACTGGCCATTCATCGCTGGTCGTGCTGAAATCTGGGCTTGTGCCAACGTACTTGCACCAATCATGTTGATTGAAGCAGTGCTTCTTTCAAAAGTCGGAAATGGTATCTTGCCACTTGCAGGTATCATCGCTATGGGTGTTACTCCAGCTCTCTTGGTTGTAACACGTGGTAAATTGCTCCGTATGATTATCTTCGGAACACTCTTGTTGCCACTCTTCCTTCTTTCAGGTACACTTATTGCGCCATTTGCAACAGAGCTTGCTAAAGGTGTAGGTGCCTTCCCAGCAGGTGTGAGCCAAACTCAATTGATTACTCACTCAACTCTTGAAGGACCAATCGAAAAACTTCTTGGTTGGACAATTGGTAACACTACAACTGGTGATATCAAAGCAATCCTTGGTGCTGTAGTCTTCCTTGTATTCTATATCGGTATCTTTGCTTGGTACAGAAAACAAATGATCAAACGTAACGAAGAGTACGCAGCAAAAGCAAAATAATGCGCTCCTATAAAATGTAAATTGTTAAAGCTAGGTTGTTATTTTCCTGATAGGAGTGACAGCCTAGTTTTTTTATAAACTATCAAGAAATCGGAGAAAATAATGGTAATTGAATTAAAATCAGAACAATTAAGAGTTCAATTTAACAGTTTTGGTGGGGCTCTTTCTTCTATAAAAGATGCTGAGGGACTGGAGTATTTGTGGCAAGGGGATGCCACTTATTGGAGTGGACAAGCTCCTGTTCTCTTCCCCATTTGTGGTTCTTTGAGAGAGGATACAGCCCTCTATATAGATGAGAAGGGACAAGAAAGAAAAGGAAACATTCCTCGTCATGGTTTGGTTCGTAAGAAAGAATTTGAATTAGTTGAACAGACAGACAAGAGTGTAACTTTTGCAATTGAAGATGATGAGAATAGCTATCAAAACTATCCTTATCATTTCCGCCTAGAAATCACTTATATCCTTACTGGCAAGACAGTACGAACTCAATACAAAATATTTAATAAAGAAACTAGCAAGGTCCTGCCTTACTTTATTGGTGGACATCCAGGATTTAATTGTCCTCTACTGGATGATGAAGTCTATGAAGATTACTATTTAGAGTTTGAGAAAGAAGAGACTTGCTCTGTTCCACGTCCTTTCCCAGAAACGGGGATGCTTGATTTTCAAGATAGAAGTCCATGGCTAGAGGGTCAAAAAGAATTAGATCTTAATTATGATCTTTTCAGCACGGATGCAGTCACCTTAGATGAATTGCAATCTAGAACAATTGCCCTTCGTTCTCGTAAACATGATAAGGGATTGAAAGTGCACTTTGCAGAATTCTCAAATCTCATTATCTGGTCAACTTTGAATAAGGGACCTTTCATTGCTTTTGAACCATGGTCTGGCTTGTCAACATCCCTTGAAGAAGGAGATCATCTAGAAGATAAGAAGAATGTTCGTCTGCTAGAACCTGGTCAAGTGGATCAAATTGGTTTTGACATCGAAATTTTTTAGTTAAAAAACACAAAAACAAACATTAACTGTTGACTTTTTCAGGAAATAGGAGTATATTATGTTTGTAAGCAACAAATGATGTTTGTAACAAACAAATAATCGCTTGTTATATTCTCTTTCGTGGAGAAGGATTATTTCTAGGAAACTGGTTTCCTAAACTTGAATAAGGTGTCATTCATCTCATTCAATCTAAATTGTCAATAAACTGCTAGAAAGCTTTTGTAGGTAAACTGCTAACTATAAAAAGGTTTTTACTAGCCTAGAAAAAAATAAAAAGGAGTATACAATATGTCTATTGTTATCGGTGCAGATGCTCGCAGGTTTGAGATTGAAAGAAGTTGTGAAAAGACTTCTTGGAAAAAGAAAAACTTCCACGTTGTGGATGTTACAGCTGAAGGTCAAGACTTTGTTGATGTGACTCTTGCTGTTGCTACAGAAGTAAATAAAGAAGAACAAAACCTTGGTATCGTGATTGATGCTTATGGAGCTGGTCCATTCATGGTTGCAACTAAAATCAAAGGAATGGTTGCTGCAGAAGTATCTGACGAACGTTCAGCTTATATGACTCGTGGGCACAACAACTCACGTATGATCACTATGGGTGCACAACTTGTTGGTGATGAATTGGCTAAAAACATTGCTAAAGGCTTTGTTAACGGTAAATACGATGGTGGACGTCACCAAATTCGTGTCGATATGTTGAACAAAATGTGCTAATTAGATTACAGTAAGAAAGGTAAGTTAAAAATGAGAATTGCAATTGGATGTGACCACATCGTAACAGATGAAAAAATGGCGGTTTCAGAATTTTTTTGAAATCAAAAAGGATATGAAGTTATTGACTTTGGTACATATGACCATACACGTACTCACTACCCAATCTTTGGTAAAAAAGTAGGGGAAGCTGTAACTAGCGGTCAAGCTGATCTTGGAGTATGTATCTGTGGTACTGGTGTTGGTATAAACAACGCTGTAAATAAAGTCCCAGGTGTTCGTTCTGCCTTGGTTCGTGATATGACAACAGCCCTTTATGCTAAAGAACAATTGAACGCTAACGTTATCGGTTTTGGTGGTAAGATTACTGGTGAATTGCTCATGTGTGACATCATCGAGGCTTTCATCCATGCTGAATACAAACCATCTGAAGAAAATAAAAAATTGATTGCGAAAATTGAACATGTTGAAAGTCACAATGCTCAACAAACAGAAGCAAACTTCTTCACTGAATTCCTTGAAAAATGGGATCGCGGAGAATACCACGACTAAGAGGTGACCTATGATTTTAACAGTCACAATGAACCCATCCATTGATATTTCCTATCCTTTGGATGAGTTGAAGATTGATACTGTCAATCGTGTGGTGGATGTAACCAAAACGGCTGGTGGTAAGGGACTCAATGTTACCCGAGTACTTTCAGAATTTGGAGATTCTGTTCTTGCTACTGGTTTAGTGGGTGGCAAACTTGGTGAGTTTTTGGTTGAAAATATCGATGATCAAGTAAAGAAAGATTTCTTCTCAATTCAGGGAGAAACTCGGAACTGTATTGCTATTCTCCACGGAGACAACCAAACAGAAGTTCTTGAAAAAGGTCCTGTAGTATTGGAACAGGAAGGTCAGGACTTTTTGGAACATTTCAAAAATCTTCTGGAGTCAGTTGAAGTAGTAGCTATCTCAGGTAGTCTGCCAGCTGGCCTTCCAGTTGATTACTATGCGAGTTTGGTAGAACTTGCTAATCAAGCTGGCAAGCCTGTAGTCTTGGACTGCTCTGGTGCGGCTCTTCAGGCGGTTCTTGAATCACCACATAACCAACAGTCATCAAACCAAATAATGAGGAATTGTCTCAGCTTCTTGGAAGAGAAGTTTCTGAGGATTTGGATGAATTAAAAGAAGTACTTCAAGAACCTTTGTTTGCAGGTATTGAATGGATTATCGTTTCACTTGGTGCCAACGGTGCCTTTGCCAAACATGGTGACACTTTCTACAAGGTAGATATTCCTAGAATTCAGGTGGTAAATCCTGTTGGATCTGGAGACTCTACTGTGGCAGGAATTTCTTCAGGCCTTCTTCATAAAGAATCGGATGCAGAATTACTCATCAAGGCAAATGTCCTTGGTATGCTCAATGCTCAAGAAAAAATGACTGGTCATGTCAACATGGCCAACTATCAAGCTCTATATGATCAATTAATAGTAAAAGAGGTATAAAATGGCTTTAACAGAACAAAAACGTGCACGCTTAGAAAAACTTTCTGATGAAAATGGTATCATCTCAGCTCTTGCATTTGACCAACGTGGTGCTTTGAAACGCCTCATGGCTCAACACCAAACAGAAGAACCAACTGTGGCTCAAATGGAAGAACTGAAAGTTTTGGTAGCAGATGAATTGACTAAATACGCTTCATCAATGCTTCTTGACCCTGAATATGGACTTCCAGCAACTAAAGCTCTTGATGAAAAAGCTGGTCTTCTCCTTGCTTATGAAAAAACAGGTTACGACACAACAAGCACAAAACGCTTGCCAGACTGCTTGGACGTTTGGTCGGCAAAACGTATTAAAGAAGAAGGTGCAGATGCAGTTAAATTCTTGCTTTACTATGATGTAGATAGCTCAGACGAACTTAACCAAGAAAAACAAGCTTACATCGAACGCATTGGTTCTGAGTGTGTGGCTGAAGATATCCCATTCTTCCTTGAAATCCTTGCTTACGATGAAAAAATTGCTGACGCAGGTTCTGTAGAATACGCGAAAGTAAAACCACATAAAGTTATTGGTGCTATGAAAGTCTTCTCTGACCCACGCTTTAACATTGATGTCTTGAAAGTAGAAGTTCCTGTTAACATTAAATATGTTGAAGGCTTCGCTGAAGGTGAAGTAGTTTATACACGTGAAGAAGCAGCAGCCTTCTTCAAAGCACAAGATGAAGCAACTAACTTGCCATACATCTACTTGAGTGCTGGTGTATCAGCTAAACTTTTTCAAGATACTCTTGTATTTGCTCATGAATCAGGTGCAAACTTTAACGGAGTTCTTTGTGGCCGTGCTACGTGGGCTGGATCAGTTGAAGCTTACATCAAAGATGGTGAAGTAGCAGCTCGCGAATGGCTTCGTACAACAGGTTTTGAAAACATTGATGAGCTCAACAAAGTTCTTCAAACAACAGCGACTTCATGGAAAGAACGCGTGTAGCACTCAAATTGCGAAAAAAATTTAGTCTAGGGATAGAAATATCTCTAGACTTTTTTGATGACGTAAAAATAACCTTGAGCTAGTTATCCTCAAGGTTATACTCTTCGAAAATCTCTTCAAACCACGTTAGCGTCGCCTTATCGTAGGTATGGTTACTGACTTCGTCAGTTCTATCTACAACCTCAAAACAGTGTTTTGAGCTGACTTCGTCAGTTCTATCTATAACCTCAAAGCAGTGCTTTGAGCAGCCTGCGGCTAGCTTTCTAGTTTGCTCTTTGATTTTCATTGAGTATTAGATAAAATATAGAAGGCGGAATACAAGTTAATCGTGATATTCTCCACGATTCCACTTGACATTCTCTTCATCGAAGATATGATCATTGGCAGCTACATCTGGGCTCACTTCAGATAGTTTATCAATTTTCGCAATCAATTCTTCTTTTTCAGGACTTGGTTTGTACTTGGTATTGATAAATTCATCTACAATGTTGTTAATGAAATTGATACCTAGGATTGCACCACCGAAAGCAACAATATTAGCATTGAGATTTTCACGAGCGGAACGAGCAGTCGCAACATCTCCGACAAGTACAACTCGAGTTCCAGGAACTTTATCAGCAGATACAGCAATTCCAACACCTGTACCGCAAAGGGCGACTCCAAAGTCAGCCCGTCCATTGACGACCTCCTCTGCAATTAAGCGACCATAAATAGGATAGTGAGTACGGACGAAATCATAAGTACCAACATCAATGATTTCATGACCTTGTTCTTTTAGGTGTTTTGAAATCTTCATCTTCACATCTGTTACAATGTGATCACAACCGAGAGCAATTTTTCATGGGAATACCTCCTAGCAGAGCTTGTTCAGCATATCAATGCGAACTTGGTGACGACCAGAATCATAGTTGTGCTCAAGAAAGGCTTTGACTATTTCAACTGCTAAAATAGCGCCTGTAATTCCAGAACCAATTGTAATGATTGGAGTAGAATTGTGTCGAATAGTCATCATGGCAGAGTGTTCATCGGAAACAGCGGCGCAGATAATACCTTTAAACTTATTAGCAGGCATAAAAAGAATGTCCAAACTTGTCAAAAAAAGAATAGCACGAGCTTGCTTTATATTTTCTAAACTCTGTAATAGCATTGACAGTAGAATCAACGAAATCCGCAGAACCTTGTGTAGAGTTGAGGTCAATTACTTCATAACCAGAATGAAGCAGATAGTGTTTGACGGTTTCTTTCAGTTGGAAACCATCTTGGTCAGTAGCTAAAATAACTTTCATAAGAACCTTCTTTCTTTAGCTATCCAAAAGCATGCAATGAAATATCATTGTTGACGATATAGAAGATATATTATATCTTCAAATATAGTATAGTCCTTGTAAAATTATTTGTCAAGGATTTATAAAAACTAGTTGAAGAATTTTTTCTTCAGCTAGTTTTGGCATTTATTGATCCAATTTCTGATATCGGTTAAATCATAGTTAATCTCAGATTGATGGGCTACCTGGCTGAGTGTAATAGAAGTCAGGGTTGCAACTAAAGTATTTTCAATAATATCAAGAGAGTTGGTTACGACGCATCTTTTAGCCTTTTTACTTTCCTTGTTGCCTAAGAATTTTTTTAGAAGATTTTGACTTTCAAAGATTCGATTTTTTCCTTCTATAGCTACAAATACATCGTAAAAGGTGATTTGGCTGAGGGGTTTAGAAAGAGCAACGCCTCCATTTTTCCCTCTAACGGATTTAACCAATCCTTCGTTGTCTAATAGTTTTATAATTTTTTTCAAATAAGAATCTGAAACTTCTAGCCGTTCACTCAAGGAAATTGTATTGATATATTTTCCTTCAGGGAGCTGATCTAACATGAGTAAGACATAGACTGACTGTTCCCAACCTGATGACAATCGCATGTTTGTACCTCCATATAAAAAGATAATCATTATCCACAATTACCAGTATAGCCTTTTTTTGTTTTTTTCTCAATACATAGGAGTTTAAAAAAATAATCTTGGAATTTTTTTGATAAATCTCTTGACATTCATTTTTTTAAAAAGAGTAGAATAAAAAGACAAAAAAATATCATCAATATCTTTTGAAAGAAGGGGAAAGAAATGAAACGAGGTTCAAATTTTATTTTTTTGATTTCTATATTACTTACCACACTTTTTATGGGGTCGTCTTTTCCAACTGGGAAATATCTCATAGTAGTTGAAAAGACTCCTCCATTATTACTTGGGGGTGTTCGATTTATTATTGCTGGGTTAGTGATGTTGGTATTATCGTTTTTATTTGGCAAGGGAGGGACTATCATCCCTAAAAGTCAAGGTAGCAAGATAAAGGGGTTTATATTGGTTGTGACTATCGGGCTCTTACAGACAGCTGGAACCATGGGATTTCTTAATCTTGCCCTAGCTCATGATGTGTCGTCATCGATGTCTTCCATTATCTTATTTACGAATCCTCTTTGGTTAGCTTTCTTAGCACATTTTTTGTTAAAAGATACATTGACTATTCAGAAGATAAGTGCCTTAGTATTAGGTGTGGCTGGAGTTGTTACTTGTATTGGACTAGATGTATCTGCGTTTAGTTTAGGTGCTTTGTTTGCTTTACTTGGTTCATTCTGTTGGTCAATCAATACAGTTGTCACCAAGAAAATTCCTTTTGATAACGGTCCATGGATATTTACAGCTTGGCAATTGTTATTAGGTGGGGTATTCCTTTACTTATTCTCAATACCTGTGCATGAAAGTTATAACTTTCTAAATTTAGGATTTTGGGGCTGGGTTTGGTTTATATGGTTAATTATTCCTGCGTCTGTTGGTTCGTTTGGACTGTGGTTTTATAGTCTAGGACAAAGGGGAGCAACAGTAGCTAGCAGTTTCTTGTTTTTTTAGTTCCAGTATTTTTCAACTATCTTTTTCTATTATGGGCTTACATGAGCCGTTTACATTGAATTTGGTTCTTGGGGGTTCGATGGTTGTGTTAGCATTGGTATTAGTAAACTGGAAAGTCAAGGGAGAAGAGGAGTAGTCTATGGAAGTTGGAAATGATATTGTTATTCAAAATGGAACACAATGGAGTTTTGGTAATGGTGTAGCTCAACATTTTGATGAGCATGTTAGACAATCCATTCCTTTATATGATGAAGGACATGACCTTGTTTGTCATCTAAGCGATTTTTTATTCGTGACCATTCCTTATGTTATGAGCTAGGCTCTGCAACGGGTAATCTGATTGGTAAATTATACCAGCGTCACAAGTCTAAAAAAGAAGTTCGTTTTATCGGGATAGAAGAGATTCCAGAAATGAATCAGGTAGCACAATCGAAATTTCCTGAGCTTGAATTCATAACAAGCTCCGTGGAGGAAGCCAGGTTAGAACCCAGCGATTTAATTATTAGCTATTATTTCCTTCAGTTTATTCTTCCAGACAAGAGAATAAAGATTTTATCAAAAATATATGAATCTTTAGTTGAAGGTGGAGCGTTTATTCTATTTGAGAAAGAAATCATGACAGATCCTAAGGTAAATAAATTGATAGTTTCCAATTATATTAAATTCAAGCAAGAACATGGATTTAGTCCAGAAGAAATTCTATCTAAGCAATTGAGCTTGGAGGGAGTTATGATTAACCACACTCATGCTGAAAATAAAGAAATGTTAAAGAGTGCTGGATTTCATCATGTAGAAACGATAATGAGATATGGAGAGTTCAATGGATACATTTGTTTTAAATGAAGATAATCACAAGAAATGGGAAGAATTACACGCCCAATCATCAAAAACAGAGACACGCTTAGTTCCTAATGATGCAGTTCAAAAGATTTTTTCTTTGAGAAATCAAATCGTTACTCAAAACGATGAGTGCAGGGTATTAGAAGTTGGTTGTGGTTTTGGAAGGAATCTTTACTATTTAATTGAAAATCATTATGCTGATACTTATTGTGGTGTAGATTTAACAAAGGAGTACCGCTGATAGTGCAAAAACAATTATTGACTAAGTCATTTCCACAATTTAATTGTCATATAACACAGACAGATGTAGGTAAAGGTTTAGATTTTCCTGACAACCATTTCGATTCTATATTTGATATAATGTCTGCGATTACATTTATAGTTGATGAAAAAGATAGACAAAACTATTTTTCAGAGGTGAAAAGGGTGTTGAAAGCAGGAGGAATGTATTATTTTTATTGTCCACGGAAAGATGGAATTTTTCCGAGATGCAATTCCTGATAATTCTTTACTAGAAAAAGGTTATATACGTAGAAAACTAGATTCAATGTTAGAAAGAGTTTATACAGAAAGTGAGTTAATTGAATTATTGGCTCCTTCCTATGCGTCTTGTAAAATTAGAAATCGGTTCAAAACATACTAGAGCTTTTGGTGATGAGTTATTTATTAGGAATAATGGATTTTTGGTTTGGAGCGTTCAAAAAAAATATAGAGTTATTAGTACACTTGTTTTTGAATTGAGATGAAATTTTCTGAATTATAAACACTTGTTTTCTTAATTTTGTTTATGATTTTATTTTTTGATAAAACAAAGTATAAATTTCTAATTATCTTTTTATATTTTCTTAAATGCTCGTAAAGCCTTATTCTATGTGCTTTCGAGTATTTTTACTGTAGGAAGATACTTCACGTTTCTTTGCATATTTCCTCATGTCTTAGCTGTCAGAAGTGGTAAATAAGTAGTAAATTCATTTGTACTACTAAGCAACAAGACGCTCCTGTTGCTTCTCTTTATTCAAGCGTTTCATCTCTGACATTGCGGAATCAAATGTTGCGTGTGCGTAATAGTTCAGCGTCATGGCTATATTTGCATGCCCCATAATGTATTGTAATGCTTTGGGTTCATTCCTGCATTTGCATAGTTGGTACAGAATGTATGTCGCAAACTATGTGGAGTGATGTGTGGTAACTTATCATCATTATACTTGTTGTATTTCTTAACAAGACCTTTCATCATACCATTATAGTCACTCGCCACTTTTGGATAGTTCTTTCTATTAAGAAAGAGGAAATCACTATATCCATCAATCTCAACACGCTTATCATTCTTTCGATTCGCTAACACTCGCTTAAATGCTTGATAGGCTTCTTCAACCATAGGAACTTGACGTTCGCCACTTTTGGTCTTTGGTGTTTCAATGTAGTACCCAATTTCAGTATCTCTCAATAGCTGATGGTCTATATTGACAAGACGATTCTCAAAATCTAAATCTGGAAGTGTCAAACCACCAAACTCTGAAATACGAAGACCTGTTTTTAAGAGTATCAGAATTTCATCATAATTTTTGCTGTAGGTTTTATCAGCTTTTGCAAAGGCTAACAGTTTTTCTTCCTGTTCTTCTGTTAGTACGGTCTTAGGGACAGTATCATCATCAAGAACTGCTTTCAGTTGAAAGTCAAATGGATTCTTCCGAACACAATCATCTTGTATAGCAATATAGAATGAAGCCTTTAAAGAACGTTTGTAGTTATTGATGGTTTGATAAGCATAACCATTTTCACTCATTCTAATAGCCCATTCTTTAGCGTCTGATGGCTTAATACTGTCAATACTTCTTACACCTAACTTGTCTTTCTTCAAAATATCCATAAGATATTTGCGTCCAGTTTCAGTGTTTTTTCTAACCTTTGGTCTTTGAGCGTTCTGTTTTGCGTAAAGCTGGCAGAGTGTCATTTTCTTTCCTACAACATCAATACCATCATGAATGTCTTTCTGTAACTCTGCGATTTTCTCCCTAAGTGAGATACAATCACGCTTTCCTGCTGGTACTCTGTCTGTAGCCACAAGTTTCCACGAGTAAACAAATTGCGGTTCTCCAAATGAATCTGTATATTTGTATAAGTATCTTCCGTCTTTTCGTTGGCTCTCTCCAGTCTTTAAAATTCGACCTTTATTGTCACGTCTTTTTTCTGACATGGCATTTGCTCCTTTCCATTATGGAAAGAGCCCTGATACGACTTAATACTATTTTATCATATACAAGACCCTTTGGCTACGCTAGATTGCGTTCAATGTATCTATAATTTTTTCAAATTGTTTTCGTTTAACCTGAATACGATTGCCATTCATAATCAGCCAGTTTGCATTTTTATTTTCTTCTGCCAAACGACGCAGCTTGTTTTCGCCAATACGAAAATATTTTGACGCTTCTTCAATAGTTAGGGTATAACGCTCCCAAATCGGAATGTCAGTCTGCTTCATAAAATCCTCCTTTCCAAATCACTTATTGGATTTCATAAAAGTTGTTTTACAAGCAATCGAACAGCTCTAGCAAAGCTCACGGGAGTTCCACCCCTGCATGGTTCTCATGTAGCCATACTCATTGCCTGCGACGCTTTTAACGCTCGGACTATTGACTGTATGGGAGTATCATTATCACGATAAGAAAGTCGTCGCTGGCAATCCTGCTAAAGATTGTTTTTCGGAACACTAACTGAAACGCTCGCTATCTTTAGAAGATAGGTCATGGCGGTTAGCTCCGTTGGCTCTTTTCTTATCGAAACGTATTCAATTACTTTTATTCAGTTTTCAAAGAACAATGGCTCGTTAGCCTATCAAAACACATTGAAAGCTCAATATGCTTTGATGGAATAACAAACCTCCCTGTTCGGGAAGCGTGGAATAGTATGGCACGCTTCCACGAAAAGAGAGAGGTTATTACTTAATTTCAAATGACAGAATCTTTGTAATCAGTCTGGTTTCCATTCTTCCACGTAAGACTTCATCAACGACCATACTTTGATTGCCATATTCATCTTTCATAAGTCGTAGGGAACGTTTCGTTATGTACCCTCTGTAATGATGTAGAATCTGGTTAATCGCTTCTGTATCGCCATCTGTTGCCTTTACAATGAGAGGAAAGGGAATCATAGGATATTGTGTTTTCATTCTTCAAATTCCTCCATAAACTTTTTGATTAAGGCTAGTCCACTGGTTCTATGCCGATAGACAGTAGAACGGTTCAATTTCAACAGGTCTGCAATTTCTGAATCGCTCATGTCCATAAAGTAAAACAGCAGTAGAATTTCACGTTTCTTGTCTGGCAACTCACGTAATGCTTCACTCAATAAATCATTTTCAACACCAACTGATATTCCATTGAGTGTAAAAATCTGAAAGTCAGTTGAATAGTTATCTGTTGTCGCAAACTGGCTAACAAGATAATCGCCAACATCCGAAAAGGACACCTCACGCTTTGCAATCCTTGAAAGATAAAGCATATAATTCTTTCGCTCGTCTTCCATAGCACGTTTACAGATATAGTCAAACTGATTTTCTATTGTGGTCTGAAAAGAAGATGGTTTCATGTTTCTCACCCCCTTTCTGTCTAGGAAAGGAAGTGAGCCTTGCTCGTTTATCTCCTTTCACTCTTAGTCCCAATGTGAAAGGGGGATTTGTTGCATTACTGATAAATAAACTTTGTAAAAAAGTTCTGAATAGCCAAAAAAGCATATAAACAGATTTATTTCTCTGTTTACATGCTTCTGTTATTCTATCTATATGATTTATAAAACCACATTGGTGGACGTACTTATCTATTGCAGATAGACGACTTTTTTTGACAAGAACCCAATGTAAGGAAATTTATTGTATATGATGTACTTCATGGCGACGTTGACCTCCAACAAACCGCCATTTGGAAGTAATATACAATATTTTAACAGCGTAAATAGCACTACCATATAACGGTTTTTTTTATTGGCGTTTAGTAGTGCTTTTTATTAAATATAAACCTATAAACCATATAACACGTTTTTCTATACCTGTTTTTAATTCAGTAGGAACAATAAAATGTATAGAGGTGGTCTACTATGCGTAAAAAAGAAGATAAATATGATTTTAGAGCCTTTGGTTTAGCCATTAAAGAAGCTCGATTGAAACGAGGTTTAACTCGTGAACAAGTGGGAGCATTGATTGAAATTGACCCACGGTACTTAACTAATATTGAAAATAAAGGGCAACACCCCAGCATACAAGTTCTTTATGACCTTGTATCGTTACTTCATGTTTCCGTTGATGAATTTTTCTTACCTGGGGTCCCGAGCGCTTAGTGGGAATTTGTATCGATAAGGGGTACAAATTCCCACTAAAACTAATGTTTCAAAGCACTATTTATTTTTTTATATTCAATTCTCTTAAGTGTTTAGGAATAGATAACAAGTCAAATTTATACTCTCCAAGAAAAGTGATATGCTCCCAATTAATAGGAGATACATGCTTCATATACTTAGTTACTTCGGGATCTATTTTGACGAGATAATTATAAGTCTGCTTGTAAGTAGACGGCGTTCCATATACTTATTGCATTTATTAACACATTAAGCGCACTAGCACTTTGAAGTTGTCGGCGAATATCGCGCTCCATAAATTTTCCGCGTCGCCCAAAAAAATAGTTCTCTAGCTAAAGCATTAATCGCTTCTGTCTTATTTAGTCCATGAGTGATCCTTCGCCGTAGCTCACTATCTGTAATATAATCTATCATAAAAATGCTCTTTTCAATGCGACCTAGTTCTCTCAGTGCAAGAGCTACTCTATTCTTACGTGCGTATGAGCCTAGCTTTCCTAATAGTAAAGAACTAGATACTTTTCCTGTTTGAATCGAATAGGCGATTCGTTTAATTTCATCATAGTTTTTCTTCAATAATTTTTTTACATTGATTTTTTTCCGCTTATATCTTCTGATAAGTTAGGGTAGTAGGAAGGTGATTTGATAGAAAATAATTGTGATTTTTTTATATTTCTGATGCGAGGTTCAAAATCAAAGCCTAGTAATGCGGTCATTCCAAACACCTGATCAGAATACCCATTTGTATCAGTAAAATGTTCCTCAATATCTAGATCTGTTTCATGATAAAGTAGAGCTATCAAGGGTATGAGTAGCTTCCCTTGTATTAGTTGAAGCAACCTCGATATGATGAGTCGTATGCCTATCATTTATTGATCGAATCATTGTAGCTCCTTTTTCCATACTTTTGTAATGTGGATTAACATCGGATTTTAGAGCTGAGACGCCCACTGGGACGCGCATTCCGTCTGAAGCAGTGGTTTTTCCTTCACCCCAAAAGTCTGCAACAGGAAGCTTTAACTGATAATTAACCAAAACAGATTGAGCACGAGTCAGAGCTTCTTTATAAAAAGCGCCATTGTTTGGCATTGGCTAACTGAGAATAAGAAATTCCAGGAGTTGATTGGTACCATTTTTTTCAAGACCAATATTCATCCCTAAACCCAGCAAAGCGACAAAAAAATAATTTTTTTCTTTCTTGTTCACTCGGCGGTTTCCTGTAGAATCATGACTAAATTCTTGTGAAAAAGTTGGTCCAACTGTCCACCTCAATTAAAAAGATCACTAAGCCTTATCTTAGGAATTATTGAATAAAGTTTTTTTCTATATATTTCTGCTTCGCTAGGTGTAACTTTTTTTCCAACTTTTTTTAAGGTTTGCTCTTGAAATTCTCTTATCAACTGTCGAATAAAATTGAAGCTGTAAATCTAAAAATTATTTCCCGATCCTTTAAATAGTCCTCAAACGTGTCTGGAATAGTTTCTGAATCAATACAAGCAGATAAATCAACTAAGTAATCATCAATATTTCGATGGATCATACTTCCTTCAACTGAAATATCTCCTGATCGAATATTGTTCTTTAGCTCGGTGAAAAGCTACTAACTCATAGTAAGACCGATCTATTTTTCCCCTCTTCTGGTCGAACAAGGCTTTTTCCATTTTTTTACTCACAAAATCAGTAGAAGTATCTGCCGGTATTTTTCTTTTTACCACTATTGTGTAAATCAGTTAGTTGAGTTAGAGCTATGAGGACTGGATTTGCTGCCGGAGTTGCTTTTGAACGAAAGGGTCCTCAATAACATTGGCGTGTATCTTCGGAGGTAATTAGCTTTATTTCGAACCATTTCTAAATAGCCATGATTTTTATTACCTGTAATTTTTTTAGCTTCTTCTCCATCTTGTACTAAATCTTCCCAAGGCATGATTCGTTCAATTTCGTCAAAAGGATTACTATCATTATCTTTTGCAAAGTGAAGAGCATCAATTAAAGAAGCATAATGTTCCAATTTTTTTAGTAGCCAATTTTTCCTTTTTCTTTTTAACTGTTCTTGTGAATCACGTGTCCCTTTGCGTTTAATACTTGCTAAAATGCGGTCATTAATCTCAATCAGTTGATCGATCAGATATTGATGATGATTGACTAAAAAAGCAATAAGTAAAGAGTATCTTTTTTCAAGCTCAAAACGGGAGAAGTCATATGCATCATAATTTTCCCCTAGTCTAGCTAGCTGAAGAAACCTGTTCCGATTAATATGGGAGACATTAATTGTCCCGAGTCCCATGGAAGCAATCACTTCCACTTTTTTACAAATACTCATAAAGCTTTCTGGATTTGCCTTACCTGGAATGTCTTTTAGCCAAGCGAGTTTAGTTATTTTCGTCTCTTCATAAATTTGAAACAAACTCTCTAGTTTTTTTCAATTTGTATATCTGTTAATGAACAGAGTAATATTGAAAATAAGTTGTTTTTCTGCTTTATCTCGACAGCGACTTATAATGTCTTCAAGTGTAGCTATAGATGGAAAAAAAATAATTCTTTTTCGAGTTAAGAAATCAATTGTTTTTTTCATTAGATAGATAGAGTCATCATTTTCTAAAAGCTAGTTCAATTAAATATTCTATTAACTGTTTTTTTGTGTATTAGCACTACCGAATCGATGATAGTTGAATACTTCTAAGATCTCGTTGAAGTGATTTGCACGTGTATTTCTATGATCATATGAATTTAAATCAATTGCATCAAGATGGAGCTGTCGACTCACATAAGAAGTTAGTCTGGTTGATTTAATCGGCCAATTACTTAAAGAACACCCAGGATACCGGGTACAAACAAAGTTGTATCGCAAATCCTAGTTTATTGACCTTTCCACGGTGTTGATTAATAACCTCCAGATCATAATCAGAAAAAAACTAAAATACGCTTTAAAAATCCTCTTCTGATAAGTGGTCTACAGAAAGAAGTTGTTCACGCTGTGAAGTAGTTAAAAATTCTTTTTCATAGCCATATCTTAAGCATTCCTTTTATTGAGGTAACGGTAAAAGGTTGTTTTGCTTAATTTAGAGGCATCAAGAATTTGACGAATAGAATACTCTTTGCTGTCATACATTTTTTTAAAAGCTAAATCAATTGATAGCTTACCTTTACTTGGACGTACCCTTTTTTTCCTCGGACTCTGGCTGCCTTTAAGACCAGAGTTAGTTCGTTCAATAATAATATCCCGTTCCAGTTCTGCTAAACTAGCCATAACTCGGAAAAAAAGAATCTTCCCATAGACGTTGAAGTATCTACGTTATCTTGAATAGATATAAAATTGACACTAAGTTCTTCAAATAATTCAGAAAGTTCAATCAAATGTTTAGTTGATCGTGAAATTCGATCTAACTTGTAAATGACAACAGAATCTCCTTCACGTAGTAGGTTGATCATTTCTTCTAATTGCGGTCGGTCTTTTTTTCGCACCAGTTACTTTTTCTTGAAATAATTTATCAATTCCATAATGAGTAAGTGCATCAATTTGTAAACTAAGATTTTTGATCATCCGTACTCACTCGAGCATAGCCAAAAAAATCATAAAAAAACCTCCTTAATTTTTATAATTTAAATGTACCATAACTCATTAAGTATAACTATATAGGAACTATGAAAAAGGAACGGATTTTTGGTACTTGATTTACTTAAAAAAACATTTAGAAAAAAAGCAGGAAAATGAAAAAGGTACCATAAACGGTCGTTTATGGTACCATTCAAATTTATCCTTATTGTACAAAATAACAGCGAAAATTTTTTTAAATCTATTCCTTATCGATACAAATTCCCCGTAGGCGCTAGGGACCTCTTTAGCTCCTTGGAAGCTGTCAGTAGTATACCTAATAATTTATCTACATTCCCTTTAGTAACGTGTAACTTTCCAAATTTACAAAAGCGACTCATAGAATTATTTCCTCCCGTTAAATAATAGATAACTATTAAAAATAGACAATACTTGCTCATAAGTAACGGTACTTAAATTGTTTACTTTGGCGTGTTTCATTGCTTGATGAAACTGATTTTTAGTAAACAGTTGACGATATTCTCGATTGACCCATTTTGAAACAAAGTACGTATATAGCTTCCAATATTTATCTGGAACATCTGTGGTATGGCGGGTAAGTTTTATTAAGACACTGTTTACTTTTGGTTTAGGATGAAAGCATTCCGCTGGCAGCTTAAGCAATTGCTGAATCGAGACTTGAGTGTGCAAGAGCAACCCTAGTGTTCGGTGAATATCCAAGGTACGCTTGTAGAATCCTTCTTCAACAATCAGATAGATGTCAGACGCATGGCTTTCAAAAACCACTTTTTTAATAATTTGTGTGCTTAAATGGTAAGGAATATTCCCAACAATTTTATACCTCTGTTTGTTAGGGAATTGAAACTGTAGAATATCTTGGTGAATTAAAGTGACACGAATGTTCAGTTTTAATTTTTCTGACGATAAGTTGAATAGATGACTGTCTAATTCAATAGACGTTACCTGTTTACTTATTTTAGCCAGTTTCGTCGTTAAATGCCCTTTACCTGTTCCAATTTCGTAAACGGTATCGGTTTCTTTTAAATTCAATTGTTTTATTATTTGGTTGAGTACTTTTTCACTCGTTAAAAAGTTTTGAGAATATTTTATATTTTTGTTCATGTAATCACTCCTGAAGTGATTACATCTATAAATAAATACAGAAGTTAAACGATTTGTTTGTAATTTTAGTTATCTGTTTAAAAAGTCATAAGATTAGTCACTGGTAGGAATTAATCTAACGTATTTATTTATCTGCGTAATCACTGTTTTTTTAGTCTGTTTCAAAACAGTAGATGTTTTTATCTACATTACGCATTTGGAATACCAACATGACGAATCCCTCCTTCTTAATTACAAATTTTTTTAGCATCTAATTTAACTTCAATTCCTATTATACAAAAATTTTTAAGATAATGCACCACTTTTTTTATAATTAAAAACGGTTGAAAACTGTACCACTAATAACTCACAATAGAGAGATGTCACCGTCAAGTTAAATGTACAAAATAACAGCGAAATTTTTAAATCTATTTCTTATCGATACAAATTCCTCGTAGGCGCTCGGGACCCCTACCTGCTAATAACTTGGTAAAAAGCACCCGACGATTACAGATAGAGAAATACATGGATAGCTTTTACAGACAAAAGAACTATCCTTAATGGAATCTTTAGCCAGCGGTATCAACGAAGCAAGAAACATCGAAGACTAATTAAAAGAATCCATACATAACGGAAAGAGCCGATAAAAATGAGATTGTATTAATCTCATTTTATCGGCTCTGCGTCTTTGCGTCTGGCTCTGTAATCACAGTTACTTTGAACTGCTTTATTTCAATTAAATTTTCTTGTCTGCATTTCGGACAATAGAGGGGGAATTTTTTTAATTCAGTATCTTCCCTTATCTTTAATCGTGTTTTATTTCCACATACAGGACACAATATCCACTTGTAGTTTATAATAACTATCTCCTCCTTTACACTTTAATTCAAATCTTTATTAAAAAAATATTTCATCTTATTTAACAAGAAACCATATTTATATAACAACATAAAAATACACTAAGTTATTTTTATTGAACATATATCGTACTTTATCTATCCGACTATTTGGACGACGGGGCTGGCAAACAGGTTCACCGGTAGTAACATGGTACCCTTTTTAACTCTGTTAAACAAACACTACGTCCATTTGTAAAGAAAGTTAAATCACTACGATATTCTTGAATACACCGAGCAGGGATTTCTCCACTAAGAATGACCTCATTATTTTTCAATTGAGTGTCTACGATGTTCGCACAATATTTAGGAGCATCGGTGTATGCTCGTGAAAGATATTCCTGTGGCGCATAAATTTTTAAAACTAAGATATGGCTCTAACAATTCTGTTCCAGCTTTTTTTAAGACTTGTTCCAATACAATAGGAGCAAGCATCCGAAAATCTGCTGGGGTACTAACAGGGCTATAGTATAAGCCATACTTAAAACAGATTTTACAGTCCGTCACATTCCAACCATACAATCCTTGTTCACAGCCATAGCGTATCCCTTCCATAACTGCATTTTTGAAATGATTGATTTAAGTATCCAAGAGAAACCGAGCTCTCATACTGCATTCCACTTCCCAACGGAAGCGGTGATACAGATAAACCAATGGAAGCCCAGAAAGGATTCGGTGGAACTTCGATGTGAATGGTATACTCTGCTTTTTTTAACGGTCTTTCCATATAAATGACTGTAGGCTCTTTTATTTCTATCTCCACATGATACTTTTCTTGCAGCAGAGCACAAGTCACTTCCATTTGTACTTTCCCTAAGAAAGAAAGTATGATTTCATGTGTCGCAGAATCCACATAATATCGCAGAAGCGGGTCACTGTCGGAGATTTCTAAAAGTGCATCAAGTAACATTTCCCTTTGTTGAGGTTTGCTCGGTTCAACAGTCGTTTGCAGCAGAGGGAAGGGATTTTCAATTCTCTCTCTCTGTGGCAATAGCTTTGTATCTCCAAGAACACTATTTAACTTCAAAAACTCATTCTGCAAAATAACAATTTCCCCGGAATAAGCCTTATCGATTTTACATAATTCACCATTTATTGAAGTATACATTTCTGTAATTTTTATTTTTTCCTTTTCCGATATTCTAACCGAATCTCGCAAATGCAGTACGCCACTATAAAGACGTATATATGCAAGACGCTGTCTTTTTTCCGAATACTCAATTTTTGAAAAACTTTTTCCGCAAAGTTCAGACTGACCTCGATGTGTTGATGAATAAAATTTATTCGTAATCACTTCTATAAGGTTATCAATCCCTATATTGTTTTTTGCACTTCCGTGATAAACAGGGAACAGAGAACAATTCTGAAATCTTATGCTTTCCTCTTGTTCGAGTTCCAATGCTTCTAATGATTTACCGGACATATATTTCTCTAAAAGGTCATCGTTTCCCTCTATTACCGTATCCCATTGTTCAGATTCGGTAAAGTTCGTCACACACATATTAGGATACAGTTCTACCTTCTGTTTGATTACAATTTCGGCAGAAAGTTTCTCTTTAATATCCTGATAAACCGTTGATAAATCAATTCCATTTTGGTCAATCTTATTGATAAAAAGATTGTAGGGAATCCCCATTTTCCTAAGTGCATGAAATAATATACGAGTTTGTGCTTGTACGCCATCTTTTGCAGAAATCAGTAGAATTGCCCCATCTAAAACTGATAATGAACGATATACTTCTGCTAAGAAATCCATATGTCCTGGCGTGTCTATGATGTTCACCTTCGTATTTTCCCACTGAAAAGAGGTTATTCCTGTCTGAATTGTAATTCCTCTCTGACGTTCTAAAAAGCGTATTATCCGTCCTCGTTGTACCTTTGTCCACGCTTCCTAATTCTGTAATCGCTCCACTGTTATATAATAAGCTTTCTGTTAAGGTAGTTTTTTCCTGCATCAACATGAGCTAAAACTCCAATATTAATAATTTTCATGTGATTTTTCCTCCATTCAAAAAAACCCAAAAGGGCATAAAAAAATCCCAGTGATAAATACTTTTATCACTGGGATTTTTTTATCATAACTCATAGGTATACAAAAGCATACAGATATTCTCTGGATACTTTAGAATCACATGATAAAGGTATTCTTAAACTGGGTACAAAAAAAACTAAGCCCTCCTAAAAAGGACATCCAATTATTTGTTCCCACTATCAAATTGACAGTTTATTTAAGAATACCTTGCCGCATATTTATTAACTCCTTTTTAAATAGATACTTAAATAATAGCACGTAAGAGCATATTTGTCAAAGGAATCTCCAATTTTTTTATCAAAGAGAGTACGTGATTACAAAATAGCTGTAATAATGTACCAATATTTGTTATTCTATAATCTTCCAATTACTCCCGTTCTTTTCAAGTACCAAATCAAATTGAGATACCTGCGTTGCTTTTGGTCTGCTGGTCGATATACTCCACTGTCAGCGATACCGTGACTTGATTATCCTTACGATTGTGAATAGGATTTACCAGTTCTTGAAAGATGTACTCTTTTTCCGATTGGTTTTAATATCCCGTCATTCACATAGTAGGAAAGTTCACTGGCTGTCGCTGTAGGATAGAAACTTGAAGAACGTCGTTAAAAAAACTCATTGATTTCATTGGTTGTAATGGAATCAACCGTCCCCTCACTTTCAATGGCTTTTTGGTTTTATAACTTGATTTCTTAGGTATGTTGGTAATGGTCGGATTCTTAACCAGTACCATATTTCCAGAACCATCTACATAGACACTCACTATATAAGCAGAGTGGACGGTCTTTGTATTTTTCTCCCTCTGTAATGAGCTGGTCTACACTGTAGGTTACATTAAACTCATTGTCGCCAGTTGGCTCTACCGTCCATATCTTAAATCCTCTTACAGAAGACGATACAGGAATATCTTTGCGTACTGTATCAACATTGAGAGCTTGAAGTTCATCTGTCAGATAGCCTTTTTAGACTTTCCATTCGATTATCAATGGACTTATCGGATTGCTCCCATGAATAGTAGACTTTCGCAAAGTTCTCTACAAAAATTTTTCTACATGATGAGTATCAACGTATTCCTTTTTCTATGATAGTTGTTTCGTGAATAGTATGAGTATCTATAGCTGTAAAAGTGCTTGAATATCGCAAAGCTGAAACTAAGCCCTAAAAAGTACCCACAAGGCAATCACAACCTTTTTATGAGGATTGACCTTATAGTAGACACGAGGTTTCTTTTTCCTTTGGTATCTGTTTTTTTCTTTTATTCTGATTTTTTTCTAAATTTCATCATTAAATCTTCCTTTCTCATTGTTTGATTCGTCCTGCTCCCACTAAATGCTGTTGCCAGTAGGGGCTTGTTAAGTCGGCATAACCGATTGGGTCGCCTGCATGAAACATACGGTTATTGCCAAGGTATATCCCAACATGAGTAATATAAGAGCCAGCGTTATAGGTAGAATGAAAGAAAACCAAATCGCCAGCTTGTGCTTCCGATAGTGGGATATGCTGGGTCACATCATATTGCTGTTGTGCAGTTCGTGGTAAGTTAATTCCAGCTTTTCCATACGTCCATTGTGTCAGTCCGCTACAATCAAAAGAAGTAGTCGGGGAAGCTCCACCGTAAACGTATCGCCAGCCCTCATATTTCAGTGCTTCGTCCATGATGGCTTGTACCGTATCATCATCAAACTCTGTTGTGACAAGATACTGCGTTACCAGTTGCACATAAAACATATTGCCATAGTTGTATCGCCAGCCCCCATTGATAGGTATGGCTATGGGATTGGGGTAAGACACTTTTTCGCCACCTGAATACTCTTTTGAGAAACTTTGAGCCAGTTCAAAGGTATATTTATTTCCACGATTAGCCACATACCCTAAGAAACCACCACCATAATTGTAGGACTGGATAACCGATTCTAAATCTACACTGAGCCTTTCGCTACTGGCTAATAATTCACTGAAATACTTCACACCTTGCTTAATGGATTCTTCTGTACTCAATGAATTAGGTGGAAGACCGAGGGATTCCGAGGACTGCATAACATCTTCCGCAGTACCGCCCGATTCCACCTGTATAATCGCAAGAAGTATGTTGACATATTCTTCAACGCCATATTCTTTGGCATATTTTTCTACCATAGGCTTATGAGCCAGCACTTCTGCGGAAACATTCACACCTCCATAATGAATATTGGAAATTCCGCTGTCCTGTTCATCTGAAAATAAAATGGCAACAAACAGAAGCAGTGAGAAGACCATCAAGAATAATCCAGAACCACCAATCACTAAAGTTTTCAACTTCATGGTTTCTTACCGACTTTCTTAATGGTGGCGGTTTTGATTGGTGGTCTACTTCTTGTATTTTTGTAGTGGTACTCTTTGAACAGTAGACGGACGTTCTTTTTGTGATTGGACGTTGTGAAGTTCTATCTGCTGTAGTGGTTGAAGTTGCTGGCTTTTTGAACGGTTTTTTTCTTGAACGGTATTGCCTTGGCGTTCCACTTTTGGACTTGAAAAAAATCAGACTTAACTGCTGGACGCTCTTGTTTGGCTTGTTGAGATTCCTTATATGAAGTCTGAATATTAGACTGTTTTGAGGTCTGTTCATCATGATATTGTTCTTGTCTTGTAGTCGGTCTTTCATGAACAGAAGAAGCAGGCTGTTTTTTCTGTTTGACCTGTTCCATTTCAGAGCGACGCTTCGCAATGGTTTTTCGCCTTTGTTCCTGCTGTTCCTTGCGTCCACTGGCTCTGTCCGCTTTGGTTTGAGAAATACTACTGGTTAAATCACGGACATTCTCTTTTACTTTGGATTTTCCTTGATATACTGCATATCTTGCATTGGTCGGCAAATCTTTAACCTGTTCTTTCAAACCACTAGCAGTGTCTACCATTCTGTCTTTGGTATCAGCTACTGTACCGATGGTTTGACCGATACGTTTTCCAAGTGTTGATTTTTCCTTTCCGTCTGGTCGGGAGTGATCTGCTTGTGTCCTTGCAGAACTCCCCGAACCCGACTGTCCTTTTTTACCTGTAACAATGGCAGACCCAGCCCCTAGAGTAGTCATAGAACGTCCAAGTTTCCGCTGTAGACGGTGCATGTGAGCGTGCATAAGCATACGAGGTTTTCTCATCACACGACTTCCCACACTTTGAGAATCGTTACTCTGTAGAGAAAACATACTCATTAAATCGCCCAGCTTGAAGTAGATTCCTGCAAAGGTCACAATCTGTAGAAAAGCAATCAAAAAGAACGGATAACCAGCCGATAAGGTATAGAGCATGGTTGAAATACTAAATGCTGTCGTAATAATCAATGTGATTCCAGCTCGTGTCAAAATGGTATTAAAGAGCTTTGTTATGGCTCGTTTTGACATACCATCAAATGATGGAATCATGCTTAAAATAAAGCTCACAGGCAGAAACATAGCATAGATGATAAAAAGTACCTGCGAGAAAATCATGATTCCTGTTAATAGGAATACAAATATGGAAATCCCAATATTGAAGACAAATAGGAAGAAGACTGTACCTAAACGGTTAATGGTCTTTGTAATGGTTAGATTGGTATTGCTTCTGTCTTCAATTTCTTCCGCAACAATTTTTTCTCTGTCTTCGCCATTGTTGGAATCTGGGCTGGTGGAGAGCAGGCTTTCCACACGGTCAATACCGATACTTTCAATGTCTGAACTGTTGTATTGAAGCAGTAGCCACGGTTGCTGAACCTGTATGGAAAACAGGCTATCTCTGATTAAGTCCACGCTGTCCTTGCCTTGACTATCGGAATGGGGCATGACAATCTTCGTGCCAAGTGATAAACTGGCATTACTGATGTCTGATGAAAAGTCATTGATTTTTTTAATGTAGTCGGGAGCGTAGGCAATAAAGGAAGCCGATAGGATAAACACCAGCACAAAATTCATAATGGCATGAATTGCCTTTGTGGTTTCTCTCTTTATCAGTCCCGTATAGGCAACATAAACCCCAAGAACCAAAAATCAAGAGTAAGAGGAATCCAACATAGAAACCCTCTGTTGAAAATCCGTTTGCACTCACACCAGCTAAGGTCTGCATATTCTTACCAATGGAATCTGCTGTAGCGGAAATGAAGTCTAAGGAATAGGCTTCCTGTACTAAGTAACCTGTCGCATTGGAAACATACAAACTGATTGTCCAAATAAAATTGGTAATGGCATATAGTCCATACATGACCTGTTTTTCCAATCCCGTCCGACCAGTTCCACGGAAGCCAGCCCCAGCTATTATCCACATAAAAAAATCCAGTTGATAGTTTTTCAAGTGGGTATCGGCTGTATTCATTTGCCACATTGACCGTATCATCTACCAAGCCCGCAGCTTGAACCACCGTTCCCAGCATGGCTAAAAGAAAAATGGCAATCACAAGTGTGAAAGCCACTGTCATTGCCACTTTACCTAGACGTTTCAGCGTCCAGTTTGATTTTTATTCTGTTTACTATTGATGGTTTCACATTTACACCTCTTTTTCGCACAGGTGGTCTGGTATCAAAGGCATGGAGCAGTTCTTCAAATACAGGGTGGAACTGTATCACACCGACACGACCATATAAATCACTGATAAGGCATTGCCCGTTTTCCAAATCACGCAATCGCTTCTGATTGTTTTCGTCCTCTGGGTCTACACCAAAAAAGGCTAAGGTCTTTTTAATCTCGTTAAGGTCAGTGGAACGAAATGCAAATTTTAAGCCGAGGTTATTTTTCAGTTTTTCATCTAAGAGGTCGTCTGTATTTTGGGTCACGAAATATACCCCAGCGTTCATAGCACGACCAGCCCGAACCAGCTTCATAGATAGTGTTTTTCCTTGTGCTACCTGTAAAAAGCTCCATGCTTCGTCTAAATCTACAATCTTGAAAATGCTTCGGTCTGTATGGATAAAGTCTAAAGCAAAGGTACTAATGACAATCAGCATTGCTACCGATAGTAACTCCATTGTGGTATATTCCTCAAAGGAAGTTTCCTTGTCAGGAAGTACCAAGTCGGCAACCTGTATAATGTTCAGTTGTTTTTCAAGGCTGATAGACTGCTCTACATAACCATCACTAAAAAGCAGATGGGCAAAGTCATAGTCTGTAAAACTTTCGATATGGTCGGCTATGCTGGTACTTAGTGGCGTATTCTCAACCCGTAATTCTTCAATCACTTTCATCAACCCTCGCACTTCACTATTGGTTACTGCACGAATGGCTTTTCTAAGGATTGGGAAGCGTTCCCCATCACGAGAGGAAATCCCCGTAAGGAATGTCAAAATATCAATAGCCAGTGATTCAGAATCTTTGGTATTTTTCATAATTACATAAGGGTCAAGTAAGCCTTTGTTTTTCTCATCAGAAGTCAGATTGACGATATTGATTTCATGGGAAATCTCTGGCAAGGTTTCTTTCCATCTGCCACGTTCTGCTTTTGGGTCTACAATCACTGCTTGTGCCCCATAAAGCACTGCATAATAGACGATAAGGTTATTCGCAAAGGATTTACCACCACCCAGCGAACCGACAAAGGCAGACGCTAACGCATTGGTTACTGAACCCTTAACCCCTTGACTGGCAAGAGCAGGTTTCAGATAGACATTGCGTCCAGTATCTAAGCTGTAGCCAACATAAATCCCCTCATTTTCACCCAGCATTTGAGTAGCACCAAAACCTAAACCAGCGAGGAAATCAGAGGTCACGTATTGAATATAGTCATTCATATATCTTTTGCTGGCAGGTAAAAATTCTTCATGTAAGCCCAGCATATCCCCAAAAGGTCGTACCAGTTTCACGCTCAAATCATCATAGAAATCTTTCACTTCATTACAACGACGTTTAAGTTCGTCAAGGTCATTTGCTGATACCCTTACAACATAGGACAGCTTATACATAGATTCCTTGCTTTGGTCTAAATTGGTTTCCAGCTCGTTCACACTTTCCAGAGCTTCCGCCACATTAGAGCTGGTTTCATTATCACTTTGCCATGCGTGGTTATCCAAGTCTTTCAGTTCTTTCTTTTTATTGCGGACAGTAGATAGGGCTTTACGATTCGCTACAATTTCCACATTCATTGACGTATCAATCGGAAAGGTAAATTGCTGTTGCTGGTAGTAGAAGATTTCAGAGGACGGGAAGTCCAGTTCGCCGACAATACTGTTGATGGTAAAGTAAGCTACATAGGCGGTTTCGTCTTCCTGCTGGATTTTCAAATATCGCTGTTTTTCTTCCACCAGACAGCGAGTAGGCTTAATGAGGTCATAGGTTTTAATCAGTGTTTCATGTTCCAGCTTTTTCTTTGATAGAGGATACTCATACTCTTCATAGGCAGTGCCTGTCTGTCCGTAAAGGTGTTCAATCAGATAGCCGAAGTCGTCCTTATCTAATCTTCGGATTTTGAAACGACGGGAGATTTTATTTTCTAAAAGCTTTTCCATCTTCTGAAAACGCAGGATTTCATCATTACTCATACTAACAAAATCGCCCATCAGCTTATGGTTCACATCATAGACAAAATCAGACAAAGCATTTTTTGCTTCAACGGTAAGACTTTTCATAGAAAACTCCTGATCGTTGAGAAGCAACTTAAAGCCGATAAAGAAACGGTAGTTCACTTGATTTTCGCCAATCATGGATATTAAAGCGTCTGTCTGTTGGTCGATTTTGTCATAGGCAACCGCTTTGAGCTTGCCAGTGACTTCATTTTTTGGAACGCTCTTGTGCAGAACGTATGCTGGATTCTGTACTGATTTGTAAAAGCATGAATTTTGCCATCACGATTTTGTGCGATAAGCTGTCTGAAAGAATCATGCACTTGTATTTTCTGTTCTGGACTTAGAAATGAGTAATTGTAAGGAACAAGCTCATAGTAAGCATAACATTCCCCGTCTTTATTCCAGACGAGATTGTTTTCAATGTATTTAATTGGATATGCCATAAAAATTCACTCCTAACTGCTGTAATGGCTTCTTGTGGCTGGTTTCTGCCAAGCGTTACTTTTTTTCCTGCATAGGGTCAGCTTTGGTCGCAGTGCATAAGCAATGACAGACTTCAAAAAAATCCATAAGGCTTTTTTTACCATCAAAAGTTTTTTTGTAGACATAAACCATGTGAAAGCCACAGGAATCCCAAAGTATTTGAGAAATGCTCCCTCTATCATGGAAAGAGGGGGCAAGTTGTCAAAGTATCATCACTGCAAAGAGTGACACGACAAACCATGTCATTTGCGTAAAGGTTATGGGAAACGGAAGTCTAAAATCATTGATAGAATACAGTACCTTTTTCCACAGACCAGATACTGGTATAGCTTCGTATTTTTCTTCATGTAATCAATCCTTTTCATAAAAAAAATAGGGGTAGCTGATTGAGCCACCCGTAAAATAGAAAAATCTGCCAGTAGTAATGTACCGACAGATTTAATAGACGATTTCAAAAATCCCATGATTGGTTGAGATAAACGTTCCTGAAAGGTCTAAATCCCGACCATAGGCTTGATAATCAATATAGTTTTGAAGACTAGCTGGTACTTCGCCTAAAGCACCCGTTTCTTCAATGTAGTAGCGTGCCACGTCATACATATCATCACAATCGGAATGAATGATAATATCCTCTTGATGTTCGCTTAGTTCTTCAATGCTTGAAAAATGAGTGAGCAGAGCAGATAGCTCCGATTGTAATTCTTCGGGTAATTCCGATACCATTTCCCATAGGCGATTGAGTTCGCTAATAGAAGTGTATTCGTCAACCGTAAAGGGTAACTCGTAATCATGAATGGCGTATTCCTCATATTCATCATTCAAGCCGATTTTCTCTTTGACTTCCTCAAAATCAATGGGAAAGGTAAACCATGCACCAACTAATTCGCCCTCATTGTATTTGCCTAAATTGGCAATGTAGACTTGCATATCGTCCATGTATTCACACGTCCTTTCTTTATAGAGATTCAAAAATCCCTACCGCACTTCGTTTGGTGTACCATTCTTTTGCGGAACATAAGAAAACCACTTATATTCCACAAAATAACGGTTTAATTTAAGCACCAATAATGCGATTGAATAGCTCTAGTAAAATGTCTTTTACTCCAGCAGCGTTGAAGACTAAGCCTACCGCAATAATCGCAATAATGAGAAAGCCAATGAGTTTACTGAACTCACGCTTGAAGCCAAGATACAAGCCAATCACAACGATTGCTAAAAGTACCAGTGATTGAGCGTTTGATAGAAACCAGTTATAAAGGTTTTGTCCAAAATTCATAAAAATGTTCTCCTCTCTATATTCAATGAATTTGTGTTTAGGTTATTTCTTTGTCGTTATCACGTCCTTATCTTTTGCCGACTGTTGCTTCAAAATCTGCTCATGCCGGTCTGTCAGTTTCGCATGGTCGAGAATGTCTTTCACAACCTGCGTCTGGTTGATTTCATCAAGTTTAATCGCAACCTTTAAAGTGGGTGCGACTTGATGGGAAAGCCAGTTCAGCGTCCGCTGGAAAGAGTAAGGCTCTGGTTTTGTGGTTAGTTTTAATCGTTCACGGTTGTTCCCAATAAACCAAGCCCATTCTTCATTCAGCTTCCAATCAGAACGAGGTTTGGAATCGTCTTTATCTACAAAACGGATATACCGATTGATAATTTTAAAAGCAGTCTTTTCTGGATTGTCATAGACGAGTAAATCACGGACTGCATAATAGGCACGCTCATTTTTCAGCCGAATCTCAAAACGGTTTTTTACTTCTGCGTCTTCAATGGGAATATCATTTTTTTCTTGTACTGTTCATAGTCCTTTTTCATAGATACAGAAATAAACTTCACTCTGTAATGAACCGATATAGAGGGTATTTCCCATACATTCCTTTTTCATCTTTGCGTACCAGTTCGCCACTGCGATAGCTTTTTGAAACTGCGGAAGACGGATATACATTCTTCCTGTCTGCATTTTTCAGTGAGTACAGGGATATTCAAAATCCCTGTCTTATCGTTAATGGCAAGGTCAAGGCGTTTCATCACACCGCCAGCCACCAAAGCGTCCATAAAGAACTCATACCAGCTTCTTTGTTGAGCCAGAAGATAGCTTTCAAATTGCCGACACCCACGACCTTTCAATTCCACCAGAACTCCTTTGTCCAGTTCGTGGGAGCAGAGAACGAATATATCGCCTAAAGCATAATGCTCTGAATAAGAATAGAAACCATAGTCCTCATGAAGAAAATAGGACAGTTTCAGTTGTAAGATGTTTTCGACCACATGCTGTACGTCCGTTGTGGGAAAGCGAATCCTTACATAATCAAAGAGCATTTCAAGGGGAGCGTCGGGATTGAAGCGTTCCAGAGCTTCAAAAAGAGATTGCTGTAAATCCTCTGATGGCTTGACTTTTCCTGTTTCAATATCGCTTAGATACTGCCTTGTAATACCAGTCGCAACCGCTAAACGATTTTGAGATAGTCCATAAGCCAAGCGTTTTTCTTTTAACTGCTGTAACCAAGTTTGTTCATTCAGTAAAAATCCCTCCAATCAAAAAGGCGTATGTCAACTTTTAAAGCCCATTTTACATACGCTGAAATTTTGTAAATCCCTTGTAACCAAAGGATTTTCTAATGTTTTTTTGACTGTTTCCTGTCGATTTGTACCCCCCTGTTAGATACGGGGGGTTAATGGGCAGGGCAAGCCCTGCCCGACAAAGCCAGAACTTACGGTTTAAGACCGTAAAACCTGCCTTTGTCGTCTGTATCTGCCTTTGATTCTCCCTGTATGCCAGTGTAAATCACTACCAAATCAACTTCTGGTCTTAAATATTCCTGTTCAATCACTTCTGATAGACCGTCCGTTTTGAATGAATTTCTATCAAAAAGCTGAAATTCATATAGAATATTTTTGCTGGTAATACTATGTCGCTTCTCTAACCTCATTCTGAATGTGAACGGTGGTTTCTTCACTTCACGGATAATTTCATCAATCAGCTTATCTATTCTGGAATAGAATCGTACTTTGGATTGACGGTAAAATGCCTGTATCGGTCAATGATGTATTGTTCACAATCTACCGTGAATTGGTCTGTATTCAAGCAAAGACAAATGACAGATTTTTCAGTCGGTGTATGATATATCTCCAATCTTTTAATATCCATTACTTTTATTTCTCCATTTCTTGTTGTTCTGATGATGGCTTTTTTGTGTCCTGTCTGCTGTTGGATAACTTTTTAATTTCCTCTAAAAAGTCATGTCCTTTTGGTACAAGGGGAGTATAAAACTCTGATATGACACTTGTTCCTACATCAACATAGCCACGACCTTTGATTCGCTTTAAGAAGAAATCCTTTTGTACGTCACTGCCAAACATCATGCCATAGCCCATTTCAGACATACGACCTAAAGCCACTCTGAAATTAAACTGGTCACGGATTCCGTCGCCTAGATATTTTGCGTCTGGACGCTGACAAGCCAGTATTAGAAAGAAGCCAGCTTGACGACCTAACATGACAATCTGTTTCAACTTATTTATAACTGCGGTGTTTTCTTTTGTTCCCAGCATTTCCATGAAAGCGACATATTCATCAAAGATTAAGAAGTGTGCTGGAAGTCCTAAGTAAGCATAATTTTCGCCAGTCTTATAATTTTCCATCTGCTTCATTTCCTCACTGCGTTTTATCATTTCTTCATAGAATGTATCAATGCAGGAAAGCAAGTCTTCTTTTCTGTAGTGGACATTTGCCATCACAGAGCCTAAATCGGCTAAGTCTGCATTTTTCGGGTCTAAGATATACAGCTTAGAATCTGTATGAAGCAAGGCTTCAATCAGTGTCAGGATAAAGTAGGTCTTACCGCCACCTGTACCACCAGCTATGAGCATGTGAGGCAGATTGTCATATTCCCACCACATATTTTTCATTAAGCAAAGTTTCCCATCATGAGCTTGTACTTCATCAATAGAAATACGACGGGCTATCATATCATAGAGCAAGGTATATTCCACGTAGGAATCCTTTAACTCTTTATCCGTCAGCTCACAGTACAAGCCACTTTCTAATTTCTTTTCCAAGTGTAGGAGCTGGTCTTGATATTTCCCCAGAGTGATTTCCACTTGTATCTGTATTAAGCCATTTTTAAGGCGATAATAGATTTTAGGGAAGTAGGTTATCTTTTCTTTGGTACGACTGGGGGAATCCTTGAAGAAGCCATCTGTTTTGACCTGTTCTGATTCATACCACTTATTTTCAAGAACCATCTTCGCCAGCTTTTGACGGTGGTAGAGTTGTTTAATCGTATCATAGCGATACCGTTTGAATAGAAACGCCACCAGCAAGCAGACAAGAATTGCGACACTGAAACTGATACTTAAATACGGAATGTCAATCTTATCTGCTTGTGATAGGTTAAAGTCCTGCCAGTTGACCTGCTGGATTGTCTTCACATGAAACAGTCCGACAACAAGCAGTAAAATAGGCAGTAAGGACGCTACTGTAAAATGAAAGACTAAATCTTTGTCACTCGGACGAATCCTTTTACCACGAAAGACACGCTGTTTCATGTTTGATTTTCTCCTTTCTCTCTAATGGAAGATACGTGGCTATTTGTCCGTAGCAGGTTCTTTCTTAGGTGGCTGTTGATTTCTAAAGGAATTAGAATCCTTTGTCAGCACAATATCGTCTGCCTTGATGTACCAGTCAACATCTGCTCCTTGAAAGGTAGCAGTAGCGACAGTATCCGCAATGGGATTGATAAGTTCCACCCGTGCGTTATATTCAAACTCTTTCAAAGGCACGCTGGCAGGAATACTTACTTGAATCATGCGTCCTTGCCCTTTGGATTTAAGTCATAGGTACGTTCTTTGATTTCCTCTGAAACCGTACCGTCTTCATTTTGGATTCTCACTTCACGACGTAGAGCAGAGAATTTTAATTCTCCAAAAGTCGTGTCTTTATCTAATACGATACCATTTGCTAATCTCATCATTTTTCCTCTCTTTCTTTATTCTTTTACCATGTCGTCAGCATGTAAAAGGTAATTTGTAAAACCACGAGTGCCGATTTTATAGCCCTCGGCGGTAATACGTGGATTGACTAACTTAACACGTTCCTCAAAGCCGAAATGTTTTTCGCCAGCTTCAGCAGGAAGTACGACCACAATATCATCTGCTCTTTGAACGTCTGAATAGAGATTATAGCTTCGAGATAAGACGGTTAGATGTCCGTTGATTCTTCGCTGTACGACTTTATCCTCGCCAGCAAATTCTAAATTGCCGAATGTTTTTTCCATCTTGGGAATCACAAATTTAAGTTCCATATTTTTACCTATCCTTTCTTTTTTATGGTTGAATGAATCTCGTTTGTTTGATGGTCTTTCACGGTGGGGAGCGACCTTTATTCTCTTGTTTTTCTATTTTCGTAGTATCACGTCCTTTCAAATCGGGTAAAAAAATAGACACCTCATTTTTGAAGTGTCCACCTTTTGCCTATTCAATTTTTATTGGAAGTATCTTTGTTTCTTCACTTTTCAAGGGTAAATCGTCGTATCAAAGCTCATTCATAAGTAGTAAATTAGTAGTAAATTGATTGGTTTCGACCTTGATAAAGTGTGATAAGTCCAGTGTTTATACGGATAACTAGATTTTCATACTATTTTTTGATAAAAAATATGATAAAAAAAGGCTATAAAGGTGGAATTGGTGTTGTTCACGCTCTGCTAACAAAGTATCCTTTGGATTCTAAAAATCCAGCCGATGTTCGTGCGGCTGAGTTAGAAGATATCATTAATAACAAATTTATTTTGGATGCAACTTATTTAGGTCGCTATTCAGCTGAAACCATAGAAGGTGTCAACCATATCTTATTAGTTAATGGTGGTAGCTTAGATCTACGTGAAGAAGATTTTACAGCATTAGAAGCTGCAAAAGACTTGAATGATTTCCTAGGAATCAACTACTATATGAGTGACTGGATGGAAGCCTTTGATGGGGAGACTGAAATTATCCATAATGGTAAGGGAGAGAAAGGAAGCTCTAAATACCAAATTAAAGGTGTTGGTCGTCGTGTAGCTCCTGAATATGTACCACGTACGGACTGGGATTGGATTATCCACCCTCAAGGTTTATATGACCAAATCATGCGCGTGAAGAAAGATTATCCGAATTACAAGAAGATTTACATCACTGAAAATGGACTTGGATATAAAGATGAGTTCGTTGATAACATTGTTTACGATGATGGTCGTATTGATTACGTGAAACAACACTTGGAAGTATTATCTGATATTATTGCAGATGGAGCTAATGTAAAAGGTTACTTCATTTGGTCATTAATGGATGTCTTCTCATGGTCAAACGGATATGAGAAACGTTACGGTCTTTTCTATGTAGACTTTGAAACTCAAGAACGTTATCCTAAGAAATCAGCTCACTGGTACAAGAAAGTAGCAGAAACTCAAGTGATTGAGTAGTAGAATTACTAGTTAGATATAGAATCCTAGTGAGGAAAAAGATGTTCAAAGATTTTATCCAATCTATTTATGAAAAAGTTTATATTATCAATTTTGATAAATGTTCTCAAATATAGTTGATTGAAATAAGATGTGAACAGATAGACTAGGAAAGTTATACTCAATGAAAATCAAAGAGCAAACTAGGAAGCTAGCCGCAGATTATACTTGAGTACGGCAAGGTGAAGCTGACGTGGTTTGAATTTGATTTTCGAAGAGTATTAAATTAATTTCTAGAAATGTTTTAGCAGATACACCGTACTACTCTAGCTTCAATTCACTATACCTTGTTTGACTAATGAGGAGCTGAAAAAACTTGGGAAATGGTATGTCTCTACCGGTCAAGAATGGATTTGTCATTCAGACTATGAGCTGGAAGAATTTAAAAATATCTTTTTAAATTTTATCAGTCCTGAAGAACGGGATAATATCTCCTTTGATTCAGATTTTATGCCGTTTCAACAATCATAAAGAATCTAGGAAACTCTTTGTAAAAATCTTCATCAAAAAATGCGTCATATCAAGATTCTTATTTTCTTGATATGACGCATTTTAAATTTTGTCAATCCTCAGTTTTATGGTTTAGAAAGAATAATTTTTGTTTGTTTTGAAAGTTGTTCAAACGTTTCTTTGCTCAGTTTAGAATCTGAAACGATGGTATCAATATCAGAGATATTGTAGAAGGTATAAAAATCAAATTTATTGAACTTACTATTGTCAGCTAGTAAGTATTTTTTATTGGAATTATTGAGGGCGATGCGTTGAGATTCACCTTCCTCTTCACTAAAGGTCGCAATCGCATTGTCCTTAATACCATTACAGCTAACGAAAGCTTTAGAAAATTGGAGATTGGCTAGGTTTTGCAAGGTTAGTGTTCCCACAAAGGCCCCAGTGATAGAGCGGTAGTTTCCACCAATTAAAATCAAATCTGTTAGTTTTCGTTCGTTTAGGATGAGAAAGACTGGTAAACTGTTTGTTACAACACGAATATTATCAATTGGAAGTTCACGAGCAAAAGATTCCAATGTTGTTCCTGGGCCGATAAAAATAGTTTCACCCTCATCAATTAAATGGCCTGCAAAACGACTAATTTCTTGTTTTTCTGCAATCTGTAAGCTTTGTTTTTCAATATTGGAACGTTCATTATTTAAAATAGAACCTGTGCGAATTTTCTCAGCTCCACCGTGAACCCGAACAAGTAGATCCTTGTCTGCCAACTCTTGCAAGTAGCGTCTAGCAGTCATATCTGATACATCCAAGCGAGCCATGATTTCTTTTACAGTAATAGTTCCCTTTGTATTTACCGTTTCTAGAATATTATCTAGTTTTTCCTGCTTTAACATCCTTATCACCTCTATTTCTATTACTATTTTATCATAAAGTGTTCAATCAATCAATTTAAAAAACAAAAGAAAACAAAAAACACAAAAATATCATGGTTGTTTTAAACAAAGCCATGATATTTGTTATCAGTTCTGGGATAAATGAATTAGTTCAAACCGTAGTTGTAGTCATCGTCTTGCATGGCTTCAACTTCACCAAGAAGGTAACCATTTCCGACTTGAGAGAAGAAGTCGTGGTTGGAAGTTCCTGTTGAAATACCGTTCATAACGATTGGGTTGACATCATCTGCTGAGTCTGGGAAGAGTGGATCTTGTCCCAGGTTCATGAGTGCCTTGTTGGCATTGTAGCGAAGGAAGGTTTTGACTTCTTCCGTCCAACCAACACCATCATAGAGGCTCTCTGTGTAACCTTCTTCATTCTCGTAGAGAGTGTAGAGCAGGTCGTACATCCATTCTTTGAGTTTTTTTCTTGCTCTTCTTCAGGTAATTCATTGAAACCAAGTTGGAATTTGTAACCAATGTAGGTTCCGTGAACAGACTCATCACGAATAATCAGTTTGATGATTTCCGCAACGTTAGCTAGTTTGTTGTTACCGAGATAGTAGAGCGGTGTGAAGAAACCTGAGTAGAAGAGGAAGGTTTCAAGGAAGACGCTGGCTACTTTCTTTTCAAGTGGGCTACCGTTTAGGTAGATTTCGTTAACAATCTCAGCCTTCTTTTGTAGGTAAGGATTGGTATTGGTCCATTCGAAAATTTCTTCAATCTCAGCCTTAGTATTCAAGGTAGAAAAGATTGATGAATAAGATTTAGCGTGGACAGATTCCATAAATTGGATGTTATTAAAAACAGCTTCTTCATGTGGAGTACGGATGTCTGCGCGAAGGGCTTGAACCCCTGTTTCAGATTGCATAGTGTCGAGAAGGGTTAAACCACCAAAGACTTTTCCAACTAAGTCTTTTTCCTTGTTTGATAGTTTTCTCCAGTCGTCTAGGTCATTTGACAAGGGAATACGTGTATCAAGCCAGAATTGCTCCGTCAGTTTTTCCCAAGTTGATTTGTCGATGACATCTTCGATGGCATTCCAGTTAATGGCTTTGTAGTAAGTTTCCATTTGAAATCTCTTTCTGTGTTTAATATTGCGAACTCACAATTATTTCTATTTTATCATAATTCTAGAGGAGTATCGCACAAAAAGTCGGAAGCCCGACTTTTTTGTTTTTCCATAGTATAGATGCTTATTCCAGTTTAATTTAGCAGGGTGAATGAATCACTTATCTGAGAAAATGTAGTTTCCTCAAGCAAAGATTAAATCACACAGCTTTCACATTGGTTAGCACCGACTTCTCCACCGTCATCTGTGAAAGTACGGACGTAGTAGATAGACTTGATTCCCTTGTTAAAGGCATAGTTACGAAGGATTGACAAGTCACGTGTCGTTTGTTTGTTTTCTTTCTTCCATTCGTAAAGTCCTTTTGGAATGTCACTACGCATGAAGAGGGTGAGTGAAAGTCCTTGGTCCACGTGCTCAGTTGCAGCAGCGTAAACATCAATCACCTTACGCATATCCATATCGTAAGCAGAAGTGTAGTAAGGAATGGTTTCTGTTGACAAGCCAGCAGCAGGATAGTAGATTTTACCGATTTTCTTTTCTTGACGTTCTTCGATACGTTGCGTAATCGGGTGGATAGAAGCAGAAACGTCGTTGATATAGCTGATAGAACCATTTGGCGCTACAGCAAGGCGGTTTTGGTGGTAAAGACCATCTGCTTGAACCTTGTCGCGAAGTTCAGCCCAGTCAGCAGCACTTGGAATAAAGACATCTTTGAAGAGTTCTTTAACGCGGTCTGATTTTGGAACAAATTCGCCAGTTACATACTTGTCGAAGTAGCTTCCCTTAGCATAGTCTGATTTTTCAAAGTTATGGAAGGTGATACCACGTTCACGCGCAATATTGTTTGACTCAACTAAAGTCCAGTAGTTCATAAGCATAAAGTAGATGCTTGTAAACTCAACAGACTCAGGTGACCCGTATTCAATCAGTTGTTGTGCAAGGTAGCTGTGAAGTCCCATGGCACCAAGACCAAAGGTGTGAGCTTGGCTATTTCCATGGTCAATAGTTGGCACAGCTACGATGTGCGAACTATCTGTAACGAAAGTTAAAGCACGAACCATAGCACGGATAGAACGACCAAAGTCAGGTGAGGTCATCATGTTGACCACGTTGGTTGAACCAAGGTTACATGAAACATCTGTTCCCATTCGAAGGAATTCTTGAGCATCGTTGATCAAGCTTGGTTCTTGGACTTGAAGAATCTCAGAACACAAGTTACTCATGATGATTTTTCCATCAACAGGATTTGCACGGTTAGCCGTATCGATGTTGACTACATAAGGATAGCCAGACTCTTGTTGCAATTTAGAGATTTCAGTTTCCAAATCACGCGCCTTGATTTTTGTCTTGCGGATATTTGGATTTGCGACTAGTTCATCGTATTTTTCAGTGATGTCGATATAGTTGAATGGCACACCGTATTCAAGCTCTACAGAGTAAGGACTAAAGAGGTACATTTCTTCATTTTTACGCGCCAATTCGTAGAATTTATCTGGTACCACAACACCAAGTGAAAGGGTCTTTACACGAACTTTTTCATCAGCATTTTCTTTTTTAGTTGAAAGGAAGGCGATGATATCTGGATGAAAGACATTGAGGTAAACAACACCAGCACCTTGACGTTGCCCCAATTGGTTGGAGTAAGAGAAGCTGTCCTCAAAAAGCTTCATAACTGGTACGACACCAGAAGCTGCTCCCTCATAACCTTTGATAGGTGCACCAGCTTCACGAAGGTTGCTGAGGGTAATTCCCACACCACCACCGATACGTGAAAGTTGAAGAGCTGAATTGATAGAACGTCCGATAGAGTTCATATCATCCGTTACTTGGATCAGGAAGCAAGATACCAACTCCCCACGACGAGCACGTCCAGCATTCAAGAAGGAAGGAGTAGCAGGTTGGTAGCGTTGGTGGATGATTTCATTGGCAATATCGATTGCAATAGCTTCATTCCCATCAGCGAAATAAAGGGCGTTAAAGAAAACACGGTCTTCCATACTTTCAAGATAGTATTCACCGTCGTTAGTCTTTAAGGCATATTGATTGTAAAATTTATAGGCTGCCATGAAAGACTTGAATTGGAAGTTTTGGTCGTTGATAAATTGATGCAATTCTTCCAAGAACTCTGGACGGTATTTCTTGATAAAGGCTGTTTCGATGTAGTTGTGGTCAATGAGGTAGTTGATTTTATCTTTGATTGAATCAAAAGCCATAGTATTTGGAACTACATTTTCTTTAAAGAAGGCATCCAAGGCTTCCTTATCTTTATGAAGCATGATTTGTCCATTAACAGGACGGTTGATTTCGTTATTGAGACGGAAGTAAGTCACGTCTTCAAGATGTTTTAATCCCATAAAATTTCCCTTATCTAATTACAAAAGAAAGGCTTCTAAGTTAGCCCTAGAAGCAGTTTCTTCTGGATGATGTATTAAGATTATGCTAATTGTTTCAGTTTTCCTGGTTGGAAACCTGAAAAGACTTCAGTTGGTGTTTGGATAACAGGAGCTGCGCTGAAACCGAGCTCTTTAACTTGATCGATGTACTCAGGTTGCTCATCAAGATTGATTTCACGATAAGCGACATTATTACTGTCCAAGAAACGTTTGGTCATCTTACATTGGACACAGTTGTTTTTAGAATAAACGGTTACCATTGTGTAACTCCTCTTTCAAAATAGATTACTTTCTTAGTATATCAGAAAATAAATTTTTGTCAATGATTTAAAACTAAATATAGTGGTCTGTTTTTCTACATAACCTAACAAAACACAATATATAGTGTTTGTTTTGTGAAATAATGATAATTATCCTATAATTTGTTTTTTGAAAAACTATATCCTGTGTTTTGCCATCTAGGATAGAAGATTTTCAGCAAGTTATCTGAAAGGAAATCGAATAAATCCCATAAAATGCTTGAAAAAAATCCTAGAAGATGATATAATACCAAATTGTAAGGGTTATCACATATAACTCAAAAAAGAAAGAACAAAAGGAGAGTCAAACTATGGCTTCTAAAGATTTCCACGTAGTGGCAGAAACAGGTATTCACGCACGTCCAGCAACATTGTTGGTACAAACTGCAAGCAAATTTGCTTCAGATATCACTCTTGAGTACAAAGGTAAATCAGTTAACCTTAAATCAATCATGGGTGTTATGAGTCTTGGTGTTGGCCAAGGTGCTGACGTAACTATCTCAGCTGAAGGTGCAGATGCAGATGACGCTATCGCTGCAATCTCAGAAACAATGGAAAAAGAAGGATTGGCATAAGGAAAATGACAGAAATGCTTAAAGGAATCGCAGCATCTGACGGTGTTGCAGTTGCAAAAGCATATCTACTCGTTCAACCGGATTTGTCATTCGAGACTGTTTCAGTCGAAGATACAAACGCAGAAGAGGCTCGTTTGGATGTAGCTCTTGAAGCTTCTCAAAACGAGCTTTCTCTTATCCGTGAGAAGGCTGTAGGTACGCTTGGTGAAGAAGCGGCTCAAGTTTTTGACGCTCATTTGATGGTTCTTTCTGACCCAGAATTGATCGGTCAGATTAAAGAAACAATCCGTGCTAAGAAAGTCAATGCTGAAGCAGGTCTTAAAGAAGTGACTGACATGTTCATCACTATCTTTGAAGGCATGGAAGACAACCCATACATGCAAGAACGTGCAGCGGATATTCGCGACGTGACAAAACGTGTATTGGCAAACCTTCTTGGTAAGAAATTGCCAAACCCAGCTTCTATCAACGAAGAAGTAATCGTGATTGCGCATGACTTGACACCATCTGATACAGCTCAATTGGACAAAAACTTTGTAAAAGCTTTTGTAACAAATATCGGTGGACGTACAAGCCACTCAGCTATCATGGCACGTACACTTGAAATTGCAGCTGTATTGGGAACAAATAACATCACTGAAATCGTTAAAGACGGTGATATCCTTGCCGTTAACGGAATTACTGGTGAAGTCATTATCAACCCAACAGATGAACAAGCGGCTGAATTTAAAGCAGCTGGTGAAGCTTATGCTAAACAAAAAGCTGAATGGGCACTTTTGAAAGATGCTCAAACAGTGACTGCTGACGGTAAACACTTCGAGTTGGCTGCTAACATCGGTACTCCAAAAGACGTTGAAGGTGTTAACAACAACGGTGCAGAAGCTGTTGGACTTTACCGTACAGAATTCTTGTACATGGATTCTCAAGACTTCCCAACTGAAGATGAACAGTATGAAGCATACAAGGCTGTTCTTGAGGGAATGAATGGTAAACCAGTCGTTGTTCGTACAATGGACATTGGTGGAGATAAGGAACTTCCTTACTTCGATATGCCACATGAAATGAACCCATTCCTTGGATTCCGTGCCCTTCGTATCTCTATTTCTGAAACTGGAGATGCAATGTTCCGTACACAAATCCGTGCCCTTCTTCGTGCTTCTGTTCATGGTCAATTGCGTATCATGTTCCCAATGGTTGCCCTTTTGAAAGAATTCCGTGCAGCTAAAGCAGTTTATGAAGAAGAAAGCAAATCTTCTTGCTGAGGGTGTTGCAGTTGCGGATGACATCCAAGTTGGTATCATGATTGAAATCCCTGCAGCAGCAATGCTTGCAGACCAATTTGCAAAAGAAGTAGACTTCATGTCAATTGGTACAAACGACTTGATTCAATACTCAATGGCAGCAGACCGTATGAACGAGCAAGTTTCATACCTTTACCAGCCATATAACCCATCAATCCTTCGCTTGATTAACAACGTTATCAAGGCAGCACACGCTGAAGGTAAATGGGCTGGTATGTGTGGTGAGATGGCTGGTGACCAAAAAGCTGTTCCACTTCTTGTCGGCATGGGCTTGGATGAGTTCTCTATGTCAGCAACATCAGTCCTTCGTACACGTAGCTTGATGAAGAAATTGGACACTGCTAAGATGGAAGAGTACGCAAACCGTGCCCTTACAGAGTGTTCAACAATGGAAGAAGTTCTTGAACTTCAAAAAGAATACGTTAACTTTGATTAATGTCATCAACCTTGTAATCTAGTTGCAAGGTTTTTTGCTACATTTTGGAAAAGTATGGTCTTATACAGTCCACTTTTCAATGAGCCAGAGGCATGATATAATAGGGGGAGCAAATAGAATAAGAGAGAAACCATGTCTAAAGAAATTGATATTGAGTACTACCACCAGCTAGCCTTGCAAAAGCAGAAGGAACACCGTAAAGTTTTAGCCAATCTAAAGAAAAAACCTCCTAAAAACCTAGACAAGATAGCCCAGCAGATTCACCAAGAAGTCTTTTCGGAGATTGATTGTACGGCCTGTGCCAACTGTTGCAAGACATTGGGGCCTGACTTCAAGGAAGCGGATATTACACGAATCGCCAAGTATTTTAAGATGAAATTACCAGCTTTTGAAGCAGAGTTTCTGCAAGTAGATGAAGATGGGGACAAGGTTTTCAAATCCATGCCCTGCCCATTTTTAGGAGGAGATAACCTCTGTTCTATCTATGATGTTCGTCCAAAGGCCTGTCGTGAATTTCCCCATACAGATCGTAAAAAGATCCATCAAATCAACCATTTGACGATTAAGAATACCTTGACCTGTCCAGCAGCTTATCTCTTTGTTGAGAAATTAAAGGATAAATTATAGAGATTTTAAGAATAAAAAATTTCTAATAATAACTAACAATATGAAGGGAGAACTCCTGTGCCTAGACCGAAAACAAAAGAGGAGCTGGTGCTAGCCTCTAAGGAAAATTATGAAAAGCTCAATCGTTTCATCTCCCAATTAAGTGAAGATGAGCTACAGACTCTATTTGATTTTTCAAGAGACCAAAAGAAAAAAGAAGCCCATTGGAAAAGGGATAAAAATCTGCGGGATGTCTTGATCCATCTTTATGAATGGCATCAGTTACTTTTGACTTGGGTATATTCTAATCAAAAAGGTCAAGAAAGACCTTTTCTTCCTGAACCTTATAATTGGAAAACTTATGGAGAAATGAATGTCGCTTTTTGGAAGAAGCACCAGAAAACCTCCTTAGAAGAAGCGACTAGACTCCTTGAACAATCACATAGAGAGGTTTTAGAGTTGATAGAAGTTTTTAGCAATGATGAACTCTTTAACAAAGGTGTCTATAAGTGGACGGGAGGGACAAGTCTAGGTTCCTACTTTGTCAGTAGCACTTCCAGTCATTATGATTGGGCTACGAAAAAGCTCAAAGTTCATCGGAAAAATTGTAAGTCTCATTAATTCAAGAAACAGTGAAATTTAGGAAAGATTTTTCTAAGTTTCTAATAGTTTTTTTCCTTGTCTTTGAGAAATTCTAGCTTTAGAATCTTTCAAAAATTAAAATTTAAGGCAATCAATGACTTAGAATAGTGCCAAAACATTTAGTTTATAGGAATTCTAAACCTAGAATTGCATGGATATTTATGAAGTTAGAGCATTCGATAGTTAGGATTGTTCTATTCTGAAAGATTTGAGCTGTCAATTGTATAGGATAGTGTTTTACCAATGAATTTTGTTGAAAGATTCCTTGTTTTATGGTAGTCTAAAGTAAAAGAAAGCCTTATCATTCTATTTGTATCTTTAATCTGACTTGGTTTAGGTCTAGAAGAAGGATAGATATTTTGGGTCTCCAAATAACAATTATATTTTCACTTGCAAAAAATGTATTTCAACTTTACCTAATGTAAAAGAAGGAAATATCATGAAACGTTTCTGACTTGTTGGAAAGGGAATGTGAGCTAAAAATGGATTCTCTTTGCATATTAGGAGTAGGTAGATGAGTAATCTAGAGTCAATTCGTAAAGCGCATATCATCGTGTGGGGTGCCTATCTATTTTTATCATTAAGGGCGCCGCTAATTAGCAGCACAGAGTATTTCTTGCTTCTTTTTTTAGCATTTCTCTATTCAATAGTATCGTTACCTATATACTCTGTGAAGAATAAAATAGTATCCATTTGTTTGGCTATAAACTCGATTCTGTTAATGAGTTTTCCAATTTTAATCAATAAATTTTTCCCAGGAAACGCTTCTACTCACATCGTATTAATAAGTAATTTTATCCTGGAGTTCTTAATCTTTACTAAAATTGGTAAAGATTTTGATACTAGATTAGCTAGCGAGTATAGGAAAATCAGTCAGTTTAAAAGTAAGATGTCTCAATCTCCTTGGATAAAATATTTAGAGATTTCTAGTTTTATATTAACTATATTTCCATTTATTCTTCATGGTACAGTTGCTAATCGTGTATTGGCTCTTATCTTTTTGATAAAAAAATTTGTGTAGATACTACGATAAAGATTCTATTAAACAGAATCTTTAATTCAAGTGAGATGATGAAAAGGAGGATATTTTTTTCTTTTTTTGTACTAGATTTGATTGTCTATTTATTTTTTTAGGCTATGTTTTAGCAATGCAAAAAGATGGATACCTATTTTTCAATTCTACTAATTTTTTTCTAATTTTTTTCACTTCCCTTTATCAGAGAAAAAGAGTATGAATTATTTAAAAAAATAAGAAGTGAGATAAATAGGGTTAAATCTTAGTTTTTCTTTAAAATTAAATAGTGAAAGGATATCTTATCTAGCTGACGAAGAGATAAAAACGAAGTTCTTTCTTTTGGGATAAATGTTACAGTAAACATAGCCACTGCTTATTTTATGGGGAATTAAATATGTTTAAACTAAGTGATAAAGTCAGAGTGGTCTTTGCTCTTTTAGGGGGAAGTTCCATATTGATTAGTATGTATCTTATACCTTTTATTAAAACTGAGAATAAAGTTTGGGAAATACTTTTTATTTATATTAGGTGTATTGCTAATTGGAATTGCGTTACTAAATCCCCAAAAAATTAAATTTTAGAATAGTATTAGTGAGTACGTAATCATTTATTGATTGGATTTTTTAATGCTATTGATGAATGGGATGGCAAAAGTGACAATAAATTAAGGACAGGATGATAGTATTATAATGGTTGTTTTAATTTTGATGGTTGTGGTATTTCTGTATTATGTAATTACAGAGTATTTTCAGAATAGTTATATTGACTGTATACTATTTCTAACATTGCTGATTTCTCATTTGATATGGAATTACTATTTTTTGCCCATTGAAGTCTTAGTAGCATTAAGTGGAGTAAATTTGTTGTCAAGATTTTTCTAAAAAAAGAGAAGTCAATAGAGTTGTTAGTGGATTATTAAGACGAAAGGTAAAATTGGAATATTCAAAATGAAACATTTTTTTGCAGGATTTGGTGAAATAAACTTTATAAATTATCTTTTGTATATATGTGTAGGACTAGCCCCTCTTTTTCATATATATGTCATGGGTTCGGAAATGAGTTTTGTGAAAATAGTATTATCGATTTTGGGAATCATATTTGTATGTATTTTAACTATTGCTCGAATTTATAGGAGATTTTTCTATAATTCACTAGAATAGTATGGGTTAGTTAATCAATTAGAACTATTATTCTTTGTGATACTATGCTACTTTTTAAGTTTTTAACATTGGACAGCTGGCTGAAGTGAAAGTTGTTTATCTTAGGAAGGAAACTCAATGCCATACAAATTTCTACTTTTCGACCTCGACCACACCTTGCTTGATTTTGATGTTGCTGAGGATGTGGCTCTGACGCAACTCCTAAAAGAAGAAGGGGTTACAGATATTCAGGCTTATAAAGACTATTATGTTTCCTATGAACAAGGCTCTCTGGAAGGACTTGGAGCAAAAAGAAAATTAGTAAACAAGAGCTGGTTAACACGCGCTTTTTCTCGTCTATTTGCTCACTTTTGGACGGGAAAAAGACGGTAGTTTTCTAGCCCAGCGTTACCAGTTTTACCTCTCGCTCAACAGGGACAAACTTTTTCAGGCGCTCATGAATTCTTGGATATCCTCATCGAGCGAGATTATGAGCTATATGTCTGCGACAAATGGCATTACTGCCATCTCAGTGAAGTCGTTTGGCTCAATCTGGTCTGGCACCGTATTTCAATCAAGTCTTTATCTCTCTGAACAGTTGCAAACTGCAAAAGCCTGATGCTCTCTTTTATGATCGGTCAACAGATTACAGAGATTTAGCAAAGAAAAAGCCCTAATGATTGGAGATTCTCAACCGCTGACATTCAAGGTGTGGCAATAATCGAGGATTGATACTATTTGTACAACTCACATCACCTCGAAAATCACACACAAGCCCAGCCTACTTACGAAGTCCATTCTTACCAAGACTTGCTGGATTGCTTAGATAAACTGTAAAAAGTGGTTTAGATAGCCACTTTTTGCTATAATAGAGGCAGTAAAAATGAAGGAGTTGGCTATGGAACACTCGTCTTGGCATGCTTTGATTAAGGCGCAATTACCTGAGAGGTATTTTGGGAAAATCAATCAGTTTATGGAACAGGTCTATTCTCAAGGGACTATTTATCCACCCAAGGAAAAGGTTTTTCAGGCTCTCTTGACAACACCGCTTGAAGAAGTTAAGGTGGTGATTCTAGGGCAAGATCCCTATCACGGGCCAGGTCAAGCACAGGGCTTGAGTTTTTCTGTACCGGACTCTATCCCAGCTCCACCATCCTTGCAAAATATCTTGAAAGTTGTCAGATGATATCGGGGTTAAGAAATCTCATGATTTGACAGCTTGGGCTGAGCAAGGAGTCTTGCTTCTTAATGCTTGTTTGACGGTTCCGGCTGGACAGGCCAATGGTCATGCTGGGCAGATATGGGAGCCCTTTACGGATGCTGTGATTCAGGTGGTCAATCATCTAGATAGACCAGTCGTTTTTGTACTCTGGGGAGCTTATGCACGCAAGAAGAAGGCCTTGGTTACCAATCCTCATCACATGATTATCGAATCAGCCCATCCCAGTCCTTTGTCGGTTTATAGAGGATTTTGGGGTTCCAAGCCTTTTTCCAAGTCCAATGCATTCTTAAAAGAAACAGGACAAGAGCCAATCGATTGGCTTAGATAAGGAGAGAATATGCCTCAGTTAGCGACAATTTGCTACATTGATAACGGGAAAGAACTGCTTATGCTCCACCGTAATAAGAAGCCAAATGATGTTCATGAAGGAAAATGGATTGGTGTGGGTGGTAAGCTAGAGCGAGGAGAGACACCTCAGGAATGTGCGGCGCGTGAAATACTCGAAGAAACGGGACTGAAAGCCAAGCCAGTTCTAAAAGGTGTTATCACTTTTCCTGAATTTACGCCAGATTTAGACTGGTACACCTATGTTTTTAAGGTGACAGAGTTTGAGGGGGACTTGATTGACTGCAACGAGGGAACGCTAGAATGGGTTCCCTATGACGAGGTTTTGAGTAAGCCGACTTGGGAAGGTGACCATACCTTTGTTGGGTGGCTTTTAGAAGATAAACCCTTCTTTTCAGCCAAGTTTGTTTATGATGGGGATAAATTGTTGGATACCCAAGTTGATTTCTATGAATAAAGGAGAAAGCAGATGCTACTAATCAAAAATGGACGTGTAATGGATCCCAAGTCTGGTTTGGATCAAGTGTGTGATGTCTTAGTTCAAGATGGGAAAATTGTCAAAATTGCGCCTGAGATTAAAGAAGAAGGAGCAGAAACGATTGATGCTACTGGTCTTGTGGTTGCTCCTGGTTTGGTTGATATTCATGTGCATTTCCGTGAACCTGGTCAAACACACAAGGAAGATATTCATACCGGTGCCCTAGCAGCCGCTGCAGGTGGTTTTACAACTGTTGTTATGATGGCTAATACTAGTCCAACCATTTCAGACGTGGAGACTTTGCAAGAAGTTCTTCAGTCAGCTGCTAAGGAGAAGATTAATGTTAAGACGGTTGCGACCATTACTAAAAATTTTAATGGGCAAAATTTGACTGACTTTAAGGCACTTTTAGAAGCTGGTGCGGTTGGTTTCTCAGACGACGGTATCCCACTTGAAAGTAGTAAAGTTGTCAAGGAAGCCATGGAGGAAGCCAAAAAGCTTAATACCTTTATTAGTCTTCATGAGGAAGATCCAGGTTTGAATGGGATTCTTGGGTTTAACGAAAATATTGCTAAAGAGCATTTCCATATTTGCGGTGCTACTGAGGTCGCTGAGTACGCTATGATGGCGCGTGATGTCATGATTGCCTATGCAACTAAGGCCCATGTTCACATCCAGCATTTGTCTAAGGAAGAAAGTGTTAAAGTAGTTGAGTTTGCTCAGAGATTGGGTGCGCAAGTCACAGCAGAAGTAGCGCCACAGCATTTCTCTAAGACAGAAACACTTCTTTTGACACAAGGTAGCAATGCAAAGATGAATCCACCACTTCGTTTGGAATCAGACCGTCGTGCCGTTATCGAAGGTCTCAAATCAGGCGTCATCACAGTTATCGCAACTGACCACGCGCCTCACCATGCGGATGAAAAAAATGTCAAGGATATTACCAAGGCGCCGTCTGGTATGACTGGCTTAGAAACATCTCTTTCCCTCGGATTGACTTATTTGGTCGAAGCTGGGGAGTTAAGCTTGATGGAATTACTTGAAAAGATGACATACAACCCAGCCAAGCTTTATAACTTTGAAGCAGGTTACTTGGCTGAGAATGGTCCAGCGGACATCACTATTTTTGATGCTAAGGCTGACCAGCCTTTGTGCTTGTAGTGGCTAATTCACATTCATTGTGAAAGCTAAAGCGTTAAATATACCATCTGTAAAGGACAAATCGTCTATCAAGCTTGATAGGAGTTGGAATATGAATTATTTTCGAAAACGTAGGGAGAGACAAGCAAAATCTAATAGCGGCATTTACTGTCCCGCAGCTAATCGTTCTAAAATTCAATATGAAACTAAAGAAAAAGCTGACCATGCAGTTCAATATGATAATGGAGGTTTAGTTAGAAGCTATTATTGTCGTACATGTGCGTGTTGGCATACTACTCAAAATCTATGACCTCCGCTAAGTTTGAAAAACTATGGTCTGAAACTCTTTTGGTTTTAGATAAATCAGAATAGAAAGAGAAGTATGTATAAGACAAAGTGTTTACGAGAGAAGTTAGTATTATTTTTAAAGATATTTTTCCCTATCCTGATTTATCAATTTGCCAATTATTCTGCCTCCTTTGTTGATACGACTATGACTGGCCAATACAATACCATGGACTTGGCTGGTGTATCTATGGCAACCAGTATCTGGAATCCTTTCTTTACCTTCCTAACAGGGATTGTGTCAGCCATGGTGCCCATCATTGGTCACCATCTTGGGCGAGGTAAACAGGAAGAAGTGGCGTCTGATTTTTACCAATTTATCTATTTGGCTTTGGGACTATCTGTGGCCTTGCTGGGGATGGTACTTTTCCTGGCACCACCAATCTTGAATCATATTGGACTAGAAGCTCCAGTGGTGGCAGTAGCGGTTCGCTATCTTTGGTTTTTATCTATCGGTGTTATCCCCCTGTTGCTCTTTAGTGTCATTCGCTCCTTGCTGGATTCGCTGGGGTTGACCAAGCTGTCCATGTATCTCATGCTTTTGTTGCTTCCTCTCAATAGTGGATTTAATTACCTCTTGATTTTCGGAGCCTTTGGTGTTCCAGAACTGGGAGGTGCTGGTTCTGGTTTAGGTACTTCTTTAGCCTACTGGGTCTTGCTGGGAATTTCTGTTCTGGTTTTATTTAAACAGGAGAAGCTCAAAGCCCTACATCTTGAGAAACGAATTCCATTTAATATGGATAAAATTAAGGAAGGAGTTCGATTGGGTCTGCCTATTGGGGGAACTGTCTTTGCGGAAGTGGCTATCTTTTCTGTTGTTGGTTTGATTATGGCTAAGTTCTCATCCTTGATTATCGCTAGTCACCAGTCAGCTATGAACTTTTCAAGTCTTATGTACGCCTTTCCTATGAGTATCTCATCTGCTATGGCTATTGTCGTTTCCTATGAAGTGGGAGCCAAGCGATTTGATGATGCGAAAACCTATATTGTTCTAGGAAGATGGACAGCACTTATTTTTGCAGGCTTCACCTTATCTTTCCTTTACATTTTTAGGGAAAATGTGGCCAATCTTTATGGTAACGACCCAGAATTTATCGATTTGACAGCGCGTTTTTTGACTTATAGTCTTTTTCTTCCAGTTAGCAGATACTCTGCGACTCCCTTCAGGAATTTTGCGAGTTATAAGGATACAGTTATTCCTTTTACCTTGGTTTTGGTTGGTTACTGGGGGGTGACACTCCCAGTAGCTATGGTATTCGACTCTCTAACAGATTTTGGAGCTTATTCTTACTGGATTGGTTTGATTATTAGTCTAATCGTGAGCGGGGCTCTCTACCGTTGGCGTCTAACTGTGATTATGAAGAGATTTGAATCTTTAGCAAAATCTAAAAGATAAAAAAGTTTGTGAAAAAATATTCTTAACAAGAAAATCCCTTATTCCTATGGGATTTTCTTTTTTAATTTGTGAAATTTTCTTTAGAAAAACTTTGACAGTACTACCAAAAACGGTAAAATAGTAAGGTAAGAAGAAAGTTAGAAAGGCAAGAAGATGTCAACTTTAGATAAAAATCTTTTGCTAGAAATGTTCCGAAAGATGGAAGAAATCCGTCGTATGGACTTAAAAATTGCACAATTAGTAAAGAAAGGGAAAGTGCCCGGAATGACGCACTTTTCTGTTGGAGAAGAGGCAGCTAATGTGGGTGCTATGTTGGCTCTCAATCCAGATGATTTAATTACCTCAAACCACCGTGGTCACGGACAAGCTATTGCCAAAGGAATTGACCTCAACGGAATGATGGCTGAAATCCTTGGAAAATACACTGGAACCTGTAAAGGTAAAGGTGGATCTATGCATATTGCTGACCTTGATGCTGGGAACCTTGGTGCTAATGGTATCGTAGGTGGTGGTATGGGAATCGCTGTTGGTGCAGCCCTTAGTCAGCAAATGCAACATACTGGAAAAATCGTTGTCTGCTTCTTTGGAGATGGTGCGACCAATGAAGGTGTTTTCCACGAATCAGTAAATATGGCTTCTATCTGGAACCTGCCAGTCATTTTCTACTGCATTAACAACGGTTATGGAATCTCTGCGGATATCAAGAAGATGACTAATGTGGAGAATATCCATCAACGTAGCGCTGCTTATGGAATTCCTGGAATGTTCATCAAAGATGGAAACAATGTCATCGACGTCTACGAAGGATTTAAGAAAGCTGTAGACCATGTTCGTGGTGGTCAAGGTCCGGTCTTGATTGAAAGTGTAACTTATCGCTGGCTTGGTCACTCATCATCTGACCCTGGTAAATATCGTACTCGTGAAGAAGTGGAGTTGTGGAAACAAAAAGACCCGATCGAAAACCTTCGCAAGTACCTCATTGAAAACACTATTGCAAGTGCCGAAGAATTGGAAGAAATCCAAGCGCAAGTCAAGGAAGCAGTGGAAGCTTCTGTTAAATTTGCAGAAGAAAGTCCATTCCCACCGCTTGAATCAGCATTTGAAGATATTTACGCAGACTAAGGAGAAAGAGATAAAATGGAAACAAAAACAATGTCCTTCCGTGACACCATTATCCTTGCTATGTCTGAGGAAATGCGTCGCGATGAAAATGTGTTCTTGATGGGAGAAGAGCGTCGGTGTCTTTTGGAGGAGACTTCGGTACTTCTGTTGGAATGCTCGAAGAATTTGGTCCAGAACGTGTTCGTGACTGTCCGATTTCTGAAGCTGCCATCTCTGGAAGCGGCCAGGAAGGCGTAGCCATGACAGGACTTCGTCCCATCGTCGATATGACCTTTATGGACTTCTCGGTTATTGCCATGGACAATATCGTCAACCAAGCTGCTAAAACACGTTATATGTTTGGTGGTAAAGGTCAGGTTCCAATGACTGTACGTTGTGCAGCTGGTAATGGAGTTGGTTCTGCAGCCCAGCACTCGCAATCACTAGAGTCTTGGTTTACTCATATTCCTGGACTTAAGGTTGTAGCACCTGGAACACCTGCGGACATGAAAGGACTGCTCAAGTCTTCTATCCGTGATAATAACCCTGTTATTATTCTTGAGTACAAGTCAGAATTTAACCAAAAAGGGGAAGTGCCAGTTGATCCAGACTACACAATTCCACTTGGAGTTGGGGAAATCAAACGCGAAGGAACGGATGTAACAGTTGTTACTTATGGAAAAATGCTCCGTCGTGTGGTTCAAGCAGCTGAAGAATTAGCAGAAGAAGGAATTTCAGTTGAAATTGTGGACCCACGTACCCTTGTCCCTCTTGATAAGGATATCATCATCAACTCAGTTAAGAAGACTGGTAAGGTTGTTCTGGTTAACGATGCCCACAAAACAAGTGGCTACATCGGTGAGATTTCAGCTATCATTTCAGAATCAGAAGCATTTGATTATCTAGATGCACCAATCCGCCGTTGTGCAGGAGAAGATGTGCCAATGCCTTACGCACAAAACCTAGAAAATGCAATGATTCCAACCGTTGAAAGCATCAAAGATGCCATCCGTAAAACTTATAACAAAGAATAGAGTTACATAAGATAAATTATGTAAAACTCGTATCCTATCACAAGAAGAGTTGGTTTGATAATATCCGACGGACGAAGAATTTAATAAGTCTAAAAGGATGACCGCTTGATAGCAGCAACCGTAGTAACTTTAGATACGTTTTGTATCCAAGTGATTTGAAGAGTTGCGATAGGAGGGAGTCGAATCGATAATATTCGACGAATGAATTAGTAAGTCTACTAGGTTGACCGCCTAATAGCGGCAACCGTAGCAACTTGAGATATGTGTTGTATCCAAGTGATTTAAAGAGTTGCGACAGGAGGGAGTCGAATCGATGTTATTCGACGAACGACTTAGTAAGTCTACTAGGTTGACCGCCTGATAGCGGCAACCGTAGTAACTTGAGACACGTTCTGTGTCCAAGTTACTTGTAGAGTTGAACACGGGCTAAAGTCTGTGTGAAAAAGATAAACTTTCCTAGAAACTAAAGTTTCTTCGTCAAGTTTCCTATTTTCACTTTGACTTTTGACGCCCTTAGTATCTTATAATAGAATTGGAGAGGTCATGGCTGATGACAAGCTAAGAGCGACTCCTGCAGCTAGAAAGTTAGCGGATGATTTAGGGATCAACCTCTACGACGTTTCTGGCTCAGGTGCAAACGGTCGTGTCCACAAAGAAGACGTGGAAACTTATAAAGACACAAACGTGGTTCGCATTTCGCCACTTGCAAAACGAATTGCTCTCGAACATAATATTGCTTGGCAGGAAATCCAAGGAACGGGACATCGTGGTAAAATCATGAAGAAGGATGTTTTGGCCTTGCTTCCTGAAAATATCGAAAACGATACCATCAAGTCTCCTGCTCAGATTGAAAAAGTGGAAGAAGTTCCTGATAACGTAACACCATACGGTGAAATTGAACGTATTCCAATGACACCAATGCGCAAGGTGATTGCCCAACGTATGGTTGAATCTTACCTAACTGCTCCAACCTTCACGCTCAACTATGAAGTTGATATGACGGAAATGTTGGCTCTTCGTAAGAAAGTCCTTGAGCCAATCATGGAAGCAACTGGGAAGAAGACTACTGTAACAGACCTTCTTTCACTTGCAGTTGTTAAGACTCTTATGAAACACCCTTACATCAACGCTTCATTGACCGAAGATGGAAAGACCATTATCACTCACAACTACGTCAACCTTGCGATGGCAGTTGGAATGGATAATGGATTGATGACACCTGTTGTTTACAATGCTGAGAAGATGAGTCTTTCAGAGCTGGTTGTAGCCTTCAAGGATGTCATTGGTCGTACCTTGGATGGTAAATTGGCTCCAAGCGAACTGCAAAATTCAACATTTACTATCAGTAACTTGGGAATGTTTGGTGTTCAGTCCTTTGGTCCGATTATTAACCAACCCAACTCAGCTATCCTTGGTGTCAGTTCGACAATTGAGAAGCCAGTTGTCGTCAATGGTGAAATTGTGATTCGCCCAATCATGAGTCTTGGTTTAACAATTGACCATCGTGTCGTAGATGGTATGGCTGGTGCTAAGTTTATGAAAGACTTGAAAGAATTGATTGAAAATCCAATCTCAATGTTGATTTAAGAGCAAGAATATTCATTTTTAAGATATAGAAAAAGGAAGGAAGACATGGCCTTAGAAGTAATTATGCCAAAAGCCGGCGTGGATATGACAGAAGGACAAATCGTCCAGTGGAATAAAAAAGTCGGAGAATTTGTAAAAGAAGGAGAAATCCTTTTGGAAATCATGACTGACAAAGTCAGCATGGAATTGGAAGCCGAAGAAGATGGTTATTTGATTGCCATCCTTAAAGGAGATGGCGAAACTGTCCCTGTAACGGAAGTTATCGGTTACCTTGGTGAAGAAGGGGAAAACATACCAACAGCTGGAGCAGCGGCGCCAGAAGCTAGCCCAGTACCTGCAGCAAGTGCTTCAAATGATGATGGTAAGAGCGATGATGCCTTTGATATTGTTGTGATTGGTGGAGGACCTGCTGGATACGTAGCAGCCATTAAAGCTGCCCAACTCGGTGGTAAGGTTGCCCTCGTTGAGAAATCTGAACTCGGTGGAACGTGCTTGAACCGTGGATGTATTCCAACCAAGACCTACCTTCATAACGCTGAAATTATCGAGAATATCGTTCATGCTGCAAATCGTGGTATCGTGATTGAAAATCCTAACTTCACTGTTGATATGGAAAAACTTTTAGAAACTAAATCTAAAGTTGTTAATACCTTGGTGGGTGGTGTTGCAGGTCTTCTTCGTAGCTATGGAGTTACTGTTCATAAGGGTGTCGGTACTATTACTAAAGACAAGAATGTCTTGGTAAATGGTTCTGAATTGCTTGAAACTAAGAAGATCATCCTTGCCGGTGGTTCAAAAGTTAGCAAAATCAATATTCCTGGTATGGAATCATCTCTTGTGATGACTAGTGATGACATCCTTGAAATGAACGAAGTTCCAGAAAGTCTTGTTATCATCGGTGGTGGTGTTGTCGGTATCGAACTCGGGCAGGCCTTCATGACATTTGGTTCAAAAGTGACTGTTATTGAAATGATGGACCGTATCGTACCAGCTATGGATGCGGAAGTTTCTAAGAACCTTCGCTTGATTCTTGAACGCAAAGGTATGACTATCTTGACTGGTACTAAATTGCAAGAAATCATTGAGGAAAATGGTCAACTTCGTATCAAGGTTGAAGGAAAAGACGATATTATCGCTAGTAAAGCCCTTCTTTCAATTGGTCGTGTGCCAGACCTTGAAGGTATTGGAGAGGTTGAGTTTGAATTGGATCGTGGTCGTATCAAGGTCAACGAATACATGGAAACTTCAGTTCCAGGAATTTACGCACCAGGTGACATCAACGGTACTAAGATGTTGGCTCACGCAGCCTTCCGTATGGGAGAAGTTGCCGCAGAAAATGCTCTTAAAGGAAATCATGCTGTTGCCAAGTTGAATTTGACTCCTGCAGCTATCTACACTCTTCCTAGTAGCAGCAGTAGGTCTCACAGAAGAACAAGCCCGTGCGAAATACGATGTTGCCATCGGAAAATTCAACTTTGCAGCCAACGGTCGTGCTATTGCATCGGATGCTGCTCAAGGTTTCGTTAAAGTTATTGCAGATAAGAAATACGGAGAAATTCTTGGTGTTCATATTATCGGTCCTGCAGCTGCAGAATTGATCAATGAGGCGTCAAGCATTATCGAAATGAAATCACTGTTGAAGAAATGCTGAAGACCATCCACGGACATCCAACCTACTCTGAAGTGATGTATGAAGCATTTGCGGATGTTCTAGGAATGGCCATCCATTCACCTAAGAAAAAATAAAAGAAAGATAGATTAGACTGGAAAGGTGTTTTCCAGTCTCTATCGTATAAGAAGGTATCTCATGAAATACATTATCAATCATTCAAACGACACTGCTTTTAATATCGCCTTGGAAGAATATGCCTTTAAACACCTTTTGGATGAGGATCAAATCTTCCTACTTTGGATTAACAAACCATCTATCATTGTCGGACGTCACCAGAACACTATCGAAGAAATCAACCGTGATTATGTTCGAGAAAATGGTATTGAGGTGGTTCGCCGTATCAGCGGTGGTGGAGCTGTTTACCACGATTTAAATAACCTCAACTACACGATTATCTCAAAAGAAGATGAAAATAAGGCCTTTGACTTTAAGAGCTTCTCAACTCCGGTTATCAATACCCTGGCTCAACTTGGGGTTAAAGCCGAGTTTACAGGTCGTAACGACTTAGAAATTGATGGCAAGAAATTCTGTGGAAATGCCCAAGCCTATATCAACGGCCGTATCATGCACCACGGTTGCTTGCTCTTTGACGTTGATTTGTCAGTCCTTGCTAACGCCCTCAAGGTTTCGAAGGACAAATTTGAATCAAAAGGTGTGAAATCGGTTCGTGCCCGTGTAACTAATATTGTCAATGAATTGCCAGAAAAAATCACAGTTGAAGAATTCCGTGACTTACTCTTGGAATACATGAAAAAAGAGTATCCAGAGATGACAGAATACGTTTTTTCTGAGGAAGAATTGGCTGAAATTAACCGTATCAAAGATACCAAGTTTGGAACTTGGGACTGGAACTATGGTAAATCACCTGAATTTAACGTCCGTCGTGGAACCAAAATTCACCAGTGGTAAGGTTGAAGTCTTTGCTAATGTCGTCGAATCAAAAATCCAAGACATCAAGATTTATGGTGACTTCTTTGGTATTGAAGACGTTGCAGCTGTAGAAGATGTCATTCGTGGCGTCAAGTACGAACGCGAAGATGTTCTTAAAGCCCTAGAAAGCATTGATATCACACGCTACTTCGCTGGTATTAGTCGTGAAGAAATCGCTGAAGCGGTAGTAGAGTAAAGAAAAGCTATTTGTTAGTCATTGTGGGTTGCAGAAAAGATATTATCTGGATAGGACAAGTCTTAAAACCTGCTGAACGAGAATCAAAAAGAACTCACTTCCAGTGCTTAATAAAAAAACTCGGAAGTTTGTTCTGAGTCAACTAAATACGACTATTTGCAATTGAATATAGAGATGAGAAGGTCAGTAGTAGATTGTCTGCAAAGGTGACATCAGACATGAGTTGTTTTTGATTTCCGCATAGTATTAACACCCCAAAAGACTATTATCTCTTATAGTTGAACGATACCTCAAAAGTTAGATAGAGAACATCTAATTTTTGGGGTATTTTGCAGTTCTTAATTTAGGCTTTTTTAGTATCAAAATATGTTTCATAAAATATGGACTCAACCTTTCAACTTAATCCTATTTATTACTTACTATCTCCAATAAAAGTGAAAAGGATGGAAAAAAGGTTGCATTTATGATATAATTTATTTTAAAGACCTTATTAGAAATCTTGAAAGAGTATTAAAAACTTAGAATGAGAAAAATTGTTATCAATGGTGGATTACCACTACAAGGTGAAATCACTATTAGTGGTGCTAAAAATAGCGTTGTGGCCTTAATTCCAGCTATTATATTGGCTGATGATGTGGTGACTTTGGATTGCGTTCCAGATATTTCGGATGTAGCAAGTCTTGTCGAAATTATGGAATTGATGGGAGCTACTGTTAAGCGTTATGACGATGTCTTGGAGATTGATCCAAGAGGTGTTCAAAATATTCCAATGCCTTATGGTAAAATTAACAGTCTTCGTGCATCTTACTATTTTTATGGGAGCCTCTTAGGCCGTTTTGGTGAAGCGACAGTTGGTCTACCGGGAGGATGTGATCTAGGTCCTCGTCCGATCGACTTACACCTTAAGGCATTTGAAGCCATGGGTGCCACTGTTAGCTACGAGGGAGATAACATGAAGTTATCTGCTAAAGATACAGGACTTCATGGTGCAAGTATTTACATGGACACGGTTAGTGTAGGGGCAACGATCAATACGATGATTGCTGCGGTTAAAGCGAATGGTCGTACTATTATTGAAAATGCAGCCCGTGAACCTGAAATTATTGATGTAGCTACCCTCTTGAATAATATGGGAGCCCATATCCGCGGTGCAGGAACTAATATCATCATTATTGATGGTGTTGAAAGATTACATGGAACCCGTCATCAGGTGATTCCAGACCGTATCGAAGCTGGAACATATATTTCTTTAGCTGCTGCAGTCGGCAAGGGGATTCGTATAAATAATGTTCTTTACGAACACCTAGAAGGATTTATTGCTAAGCTGGAAGAAATGGGAGTGAGAATGACTGTATCTGAAGACAGCATTTTTGTCGAAGAGCAGTCTAATTTGAAAGCAATCAATATTAAGACAGCTCCTTACCCAGGCTTTGCAACTGATTTGCAACAACCGATTACCCCACTTTTACTAAGAGCGAATGGTCGTGGTACAATTGTTGATACGATTTACGAAAAACGTGTAAATCATGTTTTTGAACTAGCAAAGATGGATGCGGACATTTCGACAACAAATGGTCATATTTTGTACACAGGTGGACGTGATTTGCGTGGGGCAAGTGTTAAAGCAACTGACCTGAGAGCTGGTGCAGCTTTAGTTATTGCTGGTCTGATGGCCGAGGGACAAACTGAAATTACCAATATCGAGTTTATCTTACGTGGTTATTCTGATATTATCGAAAAATTACGTAATCTAGGAGCGGATATTACACTTGTTGAGGATTAAACCGTAGAGGTGTTTATGAATATTTGGACCAAATTAGCAATGTTTTCTTTTTTTGAAACGGATCGCTTGTATTTGCGTCCTTTCTTTTTTAGTGATAGTCAAGACTTCCACGAGATAGCTTCAAATCCAGAAAATCTTCAATTTATTTTCCCAACTCAGGCAAGTCTGGAAGAAAGTCAATATGCACTGGCCAATTACTTTATGAAGTCCCCTTTGGGAGTGTGGGCAATTTGTGACCAGAAAAATCAACAAATGATTGGTTCTATTAAATTTGAGAAGTTAGATGAAATCAAAAAAGAAGCTGAGCTTGGCTATTTTTTGAGAAAAGATGCTTGGTCGCAAGGTTTTATGACAGAAGTTGTTAAAAAAATTTGCCACCTTTCTTTTGAAGAATTTGATTTAAAACAATTATCCATCATTACCCACCTTGAAAATGAAGCTAGCCAAAGGGTTGCTCTAAAGTCTGGATTCCGTTTGACTCGTCAGTTTAAAGGAAGTGATCGCTACACAAGAAAAATGCGGGATTATCTTGAATTTCGGTATGTAAAAGGAGAATTCAATGAGTAAGCATCAGGAAATTCTAAGCTATTTGGAAGAATTGCCTGTCGGAAAGAGGGTTAGTGTTCGTAGTATTTCCAACCATCTGGGGGTCAGTGATGGAACGGCCTATCGGGCTATTAAGGAAGCTGAAACCGTGGAATTGTAGAGACTCGCCCAAGAAGTGGAACAATTCGTGTTAAATCCCAGAAAGTTGCTATTGAAAGATTAACTTTTGCTGAAATTGCAGAAGTGACTTCTTCTGAGGTTCTGGCTGGGCAAGAAGGTTTAGAGAGAGAATTCAGTAAGTTTTCAATTGGTGCTATGACCGAACAAAATATTTTGTCTTACCTTCATGATGGGGGACTCTTGATTGTCGGAGACCGTACCCGTATCCAACTGTTAGCACTTGAAAATGAAAATGCTGTTCTTGTGACAGGAGGATTTCATGTTCATGATGATGTGCTTAAACTGGCCAATCAAAAAGGGATTCCTGTTCTGAGAAGTAAGCATGATACTTTCACTGTCGCGACCATGATCAATAAAGCCTTGTCAAATGTCCAAATCAAGACTGATATTCTGACAGTTGAGAAACTTTATCGCCCGAGTCATGAGTATGGTTTTCTGAGAGAGACCGACACCGTTAAAGATTATTTGGACTTAGTTCGTAAGAATCGTAGCAGTCGTTTCCCTGTTATCAATCAACATCAGGTCGTTGTTGGAGTTGTTACCATGAGAGATGCTGGTGATAAATCGCCAAGTACGACAATTGACAAGGTCATGTCTCGTAGTCTATTTTTAGTTGGATTATCGACAAATATTGCCAATGTGAGTCAACGGATGATTGCTGAAGACTTTGAAATGGTACCGGTTGTTAGAAATAATCAAACCTTGCTTGGAGTTGTGACACGACGAGATGTCATGGAGAAGATGAGTCGTTCCCAAGTTTCGGCTCTACCTACTTTTTCTGAGCAGATTGGTCAAAAACTTTCTTATCACCATGATGAAGTAGTGATTACAGTGGAACCCTTTATGCTTGAGAAAAACGGTGTTTTAGCTAACGGTGTATTGGCGGAGATACTGACTCACATGACCCAAGATTTAGTTGTGAATAGTGGTCGCAATCTCATCATCGAGCAGATGCTAATCTACTTTTTGCAGGCTGTTCAGATAGATGATATATTGCGCATTCAGGCGCGCATTATCCATCATACGAGACGGTCAGCTATTATTGATTATGATATTTATCATGGTCACCAGATTGTTTCAAAAGCAAATGTAACCGTTAAAATTAATTAGAAACTAGGAGAAAAAATGATAACATTAAAATCAGCTCGTGAAATCGAAGCTATGGACAAGGCTGGAGATTTTCTAGCAAGTATTCATATCGGCTTACGTGATTTGATTAAGCCTGGCGTAGATATGTGGGAAGTTGAAGAGTATGTCCGCCGTCGTTGTAAGGAAGAAAATTTCCTTCCGCTTCAGATTGGAGTTGACGGTGCTATGATGGACTATCCTTATGCTACTTGTTGCTCTCTTAACGATGAAGTAGCTCACGCTTTCCCTCGTCACTATATTTTGAAAGATGGTGATTTGCTCAAGGTTGACATGGTTTTGGGAGGTCCAATTGCCAAATCTGATTTGAATGTCTCAAAATTAAACTTCAACAATGTTGAGCAAATGAAGAAATACACTCAGAGCTATTCTGGTGGCCTAGCAGACTCTTGTTGGGCTTATGCTGTAGGTACACCGTCCGAAGAAGTGAAAAATCTGATGGATGTAACTAAAGAAGCCATGTACAAGGGGATTGAACAAGCTATTGTTGGAAATCGTATCGGTGATATCGGTGCGGCTATCCAAGAATACGCTGAAAGTCGTGGATACGGTGTAGTGCGTGATTTAGTTGGTCATGGTGTTGGTCCAACCATGCACGAAGAACCAATGGTTCCTAACTATGGTATTGCTGGTCGTGGGCTTCGTCTCCGTGAAGGTATGGTCTTGACAATTGAACCAATGATCAATACTGGTGACTGGGAAATCGATACAGATATGAAAACTGGTTGGGCACATAAGACCATTGACGGTGGTTTATCTTGTCAATATGAACACCAATTCGTGATTACGAAAGATGGACCTGTTATCTTGACTAGTCAAGGTGAAGAAAGAACTTATTAAAAGAATTAAAGAAAGATTGAAGAAAAAGTCGACTTGTACAATTTCTTCAATCTTTTCTTTTATCTAATGTCATGGTAAATACAGCTAACCGTAGCAAACTTGATACAAATTTTAACATTTATAGTACAATAGGTTTAAATTCTTAAGAAAGTTGGTTCTTTATTGGAAACGATAGTCTTTTCAATCTCCGTTTTTTTAGCAGGGGTCTTATCTTTCTTTTCCCCCTGTATTTTTCCTCTTCTGCCAGTTTATGCTGGAATTTTATTGGATGATCAGGATAGTGCAAAAAGTTTTTCATTGTTTGGGAAAAAAGTTGCCTGGTCAGGCTTGATTCGAACACTTTGCTTTATCGCAGGTATTTCACTCATTTTCTTTATTCTAGGATTCGGTGCTGGTTACTTTGGTAATATTCTCTATGCCAATTGGTTTCGATATACCATGGGAACAATTATTATCATTTTAGGCCTTCACCAGATGGAAATTTTTCATTTTAAGAAATTAGAGGTTCAAAAAAGCTTTACTTTTAAGAAATCAGAAGCCAATCGTTATTGGTCAGCCTTTTTACTCGGTATTACTTTTAGCTTTGGTTGGACGCCTTGTATTGGTCCTGTTTTGAGTTCTGTTTTAGCACTTGCGGCTTCTGGAGGCAATGGTGCTTGGCAAGGAGCAATCTATACCTTGATTTACACTCTAGGGATGGCTATTCCTTTCTTGGTCTTGGCCTTAGCTTCAGGAGTCGTGATGCCTTATTTTAGTAAAATCAAGCGTCATATGATGCTACTGAAGAAAATTGGTGGTTTCCTCATTATTTTAATGGGAATTTTATTACTATTAGGACAAGTAAATGTTCTAGCTGGAATTTTTGAATAAAGGAGAACAAATGAAAAAAGTAATGTTTGCTGGCTTAAGCCTCTTGTCATTATTCGTATTGATGGCCTGTGGTGAGGAAGAAACTAAAAAGACTCAAGCTCCACAACAGCCAAAACAACAGCAACAAAAGAATGTACAACAAATTGCTATTGGAAAAGAAGCTCCAGACTTCACCTTGCAATCTATGGATGGCACAGATGCTATCTGACTATAAGGGTCAAAAAGTTTACCTGAAGTTTCGCTGCGGTGCGGTCCATGGGCAGTGCTATGCCAGAGTTGATGGAATGAGTCATAAAACCAGATCGCGTGATTTCGAAATTCTTAGTGTCACTGCACCGGTATCTGGTAGGAATTGCAGCTGAGCAACTACGGTTCTAGACAGAAAGCAGGCGATATTCGAATTTTTTTATGATACTAGTAATGACGCCGAAGATTAATGGAAGATTTTAGACATGGATTGATAGTTGGCGAGATTGAAAGATCCACCTGGTGTTACCGCAACGCGACGGCAGCTACAGCAGATGAAGAAATGAATGAAGATAAGAGGATTTGATTACAATTGCGAGTACAACAGACGGCAACCGCAACGCCGCCGCCCTTTGCCCAATGTTATAAGAGAAAGAAAACGACACAGGCAGCTGAAATTGTTGATTGACTCCATGAAGGCAGGAGTTGCTATAAATGGTTTGGTGGCTTTTTTGTGGAATGCTTTACTGTTGAAAACTTTGCGAGTTCAAGGTTGGCTGGGAAGATAAGAGAAGATGACTATTACACCGCAAATCAAGATCCAGACTACCACCCGCGTCTGCAACCGCACCTGAGGTCATCCCGCCCGTCCGCAACAGCCCGCTTCAAACCGCCGCCGCCGACGTCCCGCCACATCGCCGACCGCTTTACGCACGCCCACACCCACCGCTGTCCGTTCGAGGAATGTGTTTGGAAATTGGTCGCAAGAATTCCCACGACCATGCTCTGAAGATGGTCTAAGATCTCTGTGATTGATGAGAGTTTTATGATTGAAATGAGTTAAAGGACGGAAAACTCATGATGAAAAAGGAACAAGCTGGTTTGGTCTGAAATCTGTGGTGCGTCAAATCATCCGCGCCAAACCACATCATCTACAATCGTCCTAAAATTTTTTTAAAGGATTCAATTGATTGAACACCAATCGCTAGTTCCTTTGAGATTGTGCTTTTTCCAGAAGACATCACGACCAGAACACCAAATTATTTTAAAGGAGGAAAACCTTTATGGTCAAGACTACATTATCGACCAAATGCCGTAAATGACCACCAACATGTATCTTGAAGTGGAGTATATTGATATAGCAACTCATCAAACAGCCGCCGACCTGCCGAATTAAAGACACGGCCACGATGCTCATTCGTGACAGACATCGGCCTCTGCTTGGAAACATGTTGGCCAGTCCAAAGGATAAATCCAGCCATGATAACAAAAGAAGAATGCCCAACCGAACCATATTTCAAACGCCCACCATACTAGATATATGAATGCGAGTGGGGGTGGGTTTATGAAGGGAGCGATTTGTGTTTTATTCTAGGGATTTACTAAGAAAAGCACCACAGAAAGCCATTGGGTAAAGTAGCCCAAACAGAGCAGACCGCATCGCATATATCCTATAATGTTGCAATGAGGGTAGATAATAAACCTCACCAAGAACTGACACGAGTTGAAGAAAGCAACAGTCATGATCTATTTCCCAAACATCACGCAAGTGCAGTAAGCAGAGATTGAGTACAAGAAAACCCTGACTTGTCATCTTTGATACATTTCGTCTTGGCAAGACAAGCACCCTGAGTCAAAAAGTCCTAAAAGGCACACAGATGTATATGCATTTGCAGATGTCATTTATGCATCGGAAAATGAATACAAATAACAAATATTTATCAAAAGAGAGAACAATTGTATATATTTCTTATTAGAGGAAGGATAAAGAAATTACAATCATCACGCTATATTGTCATTTCATTTTTAGCAATGAAACGGGAATAGATATTGTTGAGGAAATATTCTATGGCTGAATTAGAAAAAGTGGCTTGGTTCGATCGGGAATCAAGCAGACTCTAATACCAAAGAACCTGGGATGACAGCCATGAACGAATTACCGCAACTATTTCAACTTAGAATGGTATTATAAATTACCCAAATTTTTTTGAAGACGAGAAATATATGATATGAAATTAGAAGTAGCGCATTTATTCATTTAAAAGATCGTTTAGAATATCTTCAGTCGTGGTTGGATAGATGAAGAAGGTCAGTTCATTTAGTATTTCTAATTTTAAACTGATGAGACTGAAAGAAGTTCGAAGTCAAAATTACGTCCATCAAAACTTTAAAGAATATGGATTTTAATTGATGAAGTTTCATTAGTCTTTGGCGGAGAAAGGAGATTCTACATTGAGACTCATTTGGTGAGCTGTCTATTACCCTAGAGGTAATCCAAACAGCCCAAAGCGTTAAAAAAGATTAGGGCAGGCTGAAAATGAAACGTCCCCGTCCCACATTCAGCCCCTAGTGGAGACTGAAGTTAGGATTAACATAGTGAGACTGATTCTTTATTTATTGAGGATGAGGAAGAAAGGAATACCAACCCATCTTGAGAAGAAAAGAAAGGTCACAAAACAGCGATCGAGATTACATTTCAAAGACCGGCACAAGATCAATTTAGACGAGAAGGTTTGAAAAACGTCAGCGACATATAGCCAGCGACTGATTTGAGAACGATTAATACGCGTTCCTGACAACGTCTTGCTTTGTTAGATTTATTTAGTTTGGCTGACCGAAGCTAACGTTTATTCTGTTTGAATAACCGCTAGAAAAGGAGGCGGTTAAACGTCGCCACAATCCGAGTGATATTAGCGCTCATTGGCTTCCAAGTGGTGACCATTCGACATCGATAGTCGATCAGAAAGCGCGATAAATAAATCCATTGACTTATTTCAGGTACTGGTGGTTGACTAGAATGGAAAGTGTTGGACACGAGTATTGATTATGAGAGATATAATTGTTAGGAAATTACAGTCCATTTAAACAGAAGGAGAAATAGAATTTTATGATACGATAAGCCCAGATGACGACCGAAAATTTGAGGGGAAAGTCGATCCGGGGATTCCCTGTCATATTTCAATCGCAGGAAGACGATTGATTTGAAGATACTAGAGGCATCTTCATCCCTTCGAAATCGCCCGCCCATCAAACAACTAAACCACGTTTTCTTCTTGAAACGTTAAAGCCCATCAATCACGATAAGGACCATCGTCCACCCCCGCAACCTCACCAACCCGGGACCAAACCAAACGACGTCGAGGCAGAAGAATGGCAAGGATTTATGTCTCAAAAACAGAGAGAGGTTTATTATTTGACACTTAGAAAGAGAGGTACTAGACTTTTATTTTCAGATGAGAAGGCTGGGCAACCAAACCCTGATTTTGTATTATTAGGAATTTGAACGGCTGGAAGTGGCTGAGGAAGTTCATTATCCGCACGTCCCAACCCCAGTCCGCAGCGCCAGCAACGACCAGCCGCGACCCCCGTACCATCACGCACGCACTGCGTCAAACGGCAACGCCCAAGGACAACCGCTCCAACGCTCACTTGAACACCAGACCCGCCGCCATACCGTCGTCAAGGAGACTCACCAAACCAGTTTTAAGGAAACTGGTTGTTTAATAGTGAGGGTTTATTCTAATACTGATTATGATGGCAGGGAGATAACTTGGGGCTGATTCCCAGAACCACCCACTTTTGCAGTCTGAGAGGCAACGAAAAAAGGGATGGCGCCCGGCAGCAGCCAGGGAGATTCAATCAACCCATAATTCAAGTTCTGCATCGTGGTAGAGCTGAAAAGGCAGTGAATACAACAAACCCCATGGGCAAATGGGAGTAGTAGGGCTAGCTGCTTAAGGGAGAAGACAAACAGGCCTATCATGCAAGTCATGTCCTAACGATACAAATTCACCGTTTGAGGATATGATGAATTACCTTTAAAGAGTGTTTTAGACTGCAGGTTTGATTGCTTTTTCAGCCGCCGCGAAAAGCCTCAGCACAACAACCCACAAAACAAGCCGGCAACAGTGCAACCCTGTGATCACGCAATCGCACAGAAATTAAAGAAGAGGAAAAAGATGAAAAGTTAAAGAAGAGTCAATACTTAACAGGATGAATTAGAAAAACAGAATCACATGATGCAAGAAATCAAAACATTGATGAACAAATATTTTGATGCCCACCATCCATGGAGTTTGAGGACATTTCAGACGATCACCACACAAAAAACAACAACCAACCTCTACTCACGAATTCATTTTCAAATGCAGCAGGAATTTTTGAAAGTCAGGATATGGGGGTAACCAGAGCTGATGCCTTTGTAGATGATAATTAGAATTTGTTGTTTTATGGTGGCGTCGAGCTGAGGGAAAGAGGGTCACTTACAACTCAAGTAACTGTAAAAGCTTTTGATGAAGACAAGAAATTGATTAACTTTGCAACTTATTGGTGACCTCAATCGCTCAGAATATCAAATGAACCGAATCTTTGGGAGGTCTCCATGATTGATCTCTATCTAAGCAAAAACAGTCAAAGAAACCAACAACTTTTGACTTCTTAAAATACGGTATCGATAGATTTTGTTGTCCAGTTTCTGAAATGATATGATAATGCATTTGAGATGATGAGTTTATTTTCTGATTACTTGAGTTTTATCTCCCAATTTATTACGATTTAAGAATCAGATAATTTAAGATTAATGATTATCAGATGATCTTAAAACCTGAAACTAACCATCGTGACCCCTTCATGGTTTCAAACAAGAGAGCTCATCCAAATCCCGAACCCAACATACCGTATTCTCACCAACACATCACCAAACGATTTACATATACAAAACAATATCATTTATCTAACTAAAGGAGAATCAATATTGAACGATTTTGGGAGAACTGTTCATTATTTTTGGTTGAAAGAAATATCAGCTGGATTGAGTTAATCAGAAAATAACAGGGAGAGTTTCACCGATCCAAGCGAATTGAATCGTTTGTATCAAAAGATTCGTCACCATAAGACGGAAACAAACGAACGCCCCAAAGTCCATGGGCAGAAAGGGATTGTGCAGGTATTAGATTAGACAGGAAGATGAGCTTGAGGTAACCACAGTTAATAATTTAGTGTATATATCGTAATATATTGTCTTATTGTATTCTATACCTCTATTGAATTGTTGCATTGGTGAGTTAATACTACAGACTTTCATTGTGGGTCGTTTGCTTTTTTTTATGGGTGCACACAACGAAAACAAGGGTCATACATTATGAAAACCAGGATGAAACGTTTAATGATTATTAGCCTATTGGGATTATAAGTCTATACCATTTAATTCATGTTTAAGGAATTATGAATTGGTTAAACTTATTCATCAAACAACGTCTTGAGCTTACTTTATTGTTTTAATCAATGCGAGTATGGTTGAAGAATTTCTATAGAGAAATTTATGGAACTTATTAGAAAATTATATTCGAGTTGTTTTGACAGAAAGCATTTGTTTTAGCTCATCATCCAGAAACCGCCCTAGCTTGTGTTTATATGTTCTATTAGAATGTTTAGGGATGGTGCTATAACCGGACTTATAAAGGTAAGGGTTCATATTTAGTGTGGAACCCATTAGTTATAGTTATTGCTTAATGCACTATCTTTATTTTAAAACGAATGCCAACGTTGGCAACAACGTTAGTCTTCATTCACAGTCTCGATCAGCATGAAATCTAGCCCGACAAGAAAAAAAACGATGCACTCAACCACTCATCTACAACAAAGCTACCCGTTCCTTGAAAATCGAACCACCCGTCTCGGGACTAGCGCCTGTGCAAGCAGGACCAGAGTATTTTGTGAGGGTAATTGCATAAGATGTGGAGATTTTTATAGACAATTTGTTTATCGTTACTAGACTAAAACGATGTGACAAATTAGATAAAGGAGTTAATCATGAAGGTAAACTTGTATGATGAAATAAATTGAAAATAAAGGTATTGTACCATCCACTAATTACTACTTTCTTTTTGTATGGCTTAGGACATCTCAAAAAGATTATATTGAATTTAAACCGCGCTGGTATCTTTGTAGTTAGTTATTTTTCGAGAACTCATTCGAGATCTACCGCAGTTGCCCAAGTCAGATTACAAACGTCAGAAATTGATATTTATCGTTATAAAGAAGGAAAGTTGCTAATTGGCAACAGAAGGAGGCATCAGATGTCCTCCGAACAATGGTGAACGAATGGCAAGTTCAATATGTAGAGTGAAGGTTTTATTTACTGTAAGAAGTTCTTTAAAGATTCTAGAATGGTCCAGACGTCAGGCTTTATCACAAGATTCCGCCTATGCAAGATAGGGGTATAGGAATGGGGAAGAATTGCTACAACTTCCTATTTGATGATATACGATTAACCGAAAAAGATTTTTTAGACAACCAATTGATATAAAATTTAGCTTTTTTAGAAAAAGAAGAGATTCTTTTGAAGAAAGTTATAAGGGGGATTTTCTACATTTCACGAAAGACCGTTCGATTCCAGACAATCATTTAGACCATCTGTTGTGAAAAATGGTTAATGATCCGAGAAATTAGTTGATTTATCATGGATAAGTCATTAGACGATGCAATTGATGGCGCTGAACCCAACAACTTGTAGCACGCCAAGGCCGTCAAATGAAAGAGATGGTGAGATGATGTACAGTGGAAAGAAATTCTACTATTCCTCATCGTTAGGTATCTTACTGGCTATTCCTTTCTTCAACGCCTGATGCTTTGTAAGATCCCATACCGAAAACACCAGATAAACGAACCTCATCTTCCGACGGAAGCCCAAGACGAAGTTCTTCAGTCGCCATGGAATATTTCTTTACCGGAAAATCATAAGCTTACTAGGCTTGTGATGATGTTATGAGCCGATTTCATCTAGAGACGGTAAAAACAATAATGAGAAGGGGTAGAATACGGGAGCGTCTGCTCGGGAACTCTAAAAGAAAAGAAGCTCTTTACGGTAAGGAATCTCATGATACGATCTTTAGCACAAGATGTTCGTTTGATACTTATTAGATAAAAAGCCACCCCATTACGACAGAAATAAAATATTGCGGTGGACAGGAGTGTTCAGGCGAAGACATTTCGTTTTGTGAAACCCAATCTGATTCAGATGAATAGTTCATTATATTAGATTTGACATGAGAAGAATTTTAGAATATATTACCGCAAAGGTGTGTTAGATTAGTTAATATGAAGAACTTCAGATGGCTTCCAACCTTTCGCCATATAGAGACAGAAATGATTTGAATCGCATGCTGACGGTTTATTTTAATAACAGTATACTGATCCTGTAGGATTCATTTGGGACGAAGCTTTATGATTTTGGTACGAGCTTAGGCCTCTTACTTGGTCGATTTCTATAACTACCTAAACAAGAGAACAATGACAGAGAGTCGTTTGAGTCAACAGAATAAAACTTGAACGTCAAAAAAAGAAGGAAGAGCGAAAAATGATATGTTATCCGTTTTGCTGAAATTCAAAACTTTATTAAATAATTTATCCATGGTGAAACCAAGAAAAAGTGTTCAGAAATTTATTTGAAATTATATAAAGTATGGAACTGAAAATTTACTATGAATTAAGTAGATTTTCAAAATTATATGATAAGACTTGATTCTGTTAGTTGTAACTACTGTTAAATTTGTCTTCATTATTCAAAAGGTCAAGGATTGACCAAAAGAGATACCTTTGATATGAAGACATGGGGCAAGGAAAAAATAATGGTTTACTTAGTTATCCCAAGACAACGACAAAATCTTCGCTTTTTTCTAGCCTTTTTTCAAATTATTAAACTTTAACAAGACAAGCAGATATTGATTTTTAAGCGGTCAATTGCCTTCTTCATGTGGAGAGTCTATTTAGACGAGTTCGTAACACGAGAATCCTAGACTTTGCCGGAACCAAAACCGACGAACCGTTCCCGGCAAACATGAGTTTCGTTCTATTTACAAATATTGCCTAATTCAAGGATCATAAAGAAAAGAAGCTGGAAAAACCATTCTGGGAACCGTGATAAATAGTTCACTTAGGTGTAGCCGATAGATACCTTAAATTTGCGAGTGGCTTACCGGTAACAAACTGATGTTCGAAATACGAGTCGTTCTTTTCGGCACAGACAGGTCTGCGATCCCTTCTTATCAAAAGATTTCGTGGATTAATACCGACACCCTGATGAAGCCGGAATATGAAACGGTGGCGAATGCCTGGTCCGAATTGCTAATATGCCTGTCTTTAAAGCAAAAGTATAATCGATGAAGCATCCAAACTGGAAGCACCCAGCCAAATCAAGAAACTGATGAACGGTGGTGGAACTATCAAATCAACCCTGAATCAAAGACAAGAAAACTATCTTATATCAGTGACCTGTGATTTAACTTTAATCTAGTTAAAATAAAATAGGTAAGAGGAAGGAGATGAGTGCACGGAAGGCTCTGCTTGCGGAGTAGACGCCGCAGGCAGGGCTAAGTGAGGTTCTGTTAGAAGGTTGATTTGTGTTGAAGTGAAAGAGTTAGATTGTCAACTTAGAACTACATAAAGATGCGGACCAGGTGTCTGAATGCCTCTGAAATTGTCGCGAGCAGGTCGGGGCTGTTGAGCTTTGTAATTCCAGATTTCAATTCTAGGAGGATAAACAACGACGGCGAATCTAGTTTGTCTCTCAACCCCGGTTTACCTTGCATCTGAAAAAAATATCAGCTGAAAATCTATTTGGCGATGAATGCAGTGACTCGCCCACCGCCAATCCGGATCAAACTCATCTAGCTATAATCCAACTGCCTGACTTTATATGTCTAGTAATATTAAAGTGTTTCGCAACTCTTTGAGTCATGACGACGGCCGTCTCATCCCCCAGAATTTTTGAAGATGGTAAAGAAACCGCCAACCGCTATTATTTAATTAACCCCGTGCCATTAGCACCGATGTCAGACTCAGTTATATCATGGTCGTAGTCGATTACTAACACTACTGTTGTCAGAACATCATCGATCATGAATGTGTAGGGTATATTGCGGGTTTTGATAGTGGCTTCCACGGTGCAGCATGATGCCCATCTCTGGATTAAAGTCCAGACTATTGGGCCGCATGATTGTGACTTTTCTGCCTCCCTCATTTGGCTTGTTCGGATAGTAAGCAGCCATGGTTAATTATATCTATTCGATTTATTCAACTCTACCTCATGATCCATTTGCCCCGATTCCAAATATTTTTATGATGAATGGAATTATTGGTAATAATATGAAAATATTAAGTAGTTTATATAAAAGGGTTCTTATTTTCTGATTGTTTCGCTTGTTCCTTGTTTGAATCTGTGAAAATAGCTACCAAATGGCAGGAGTCTTAATTATTATCAAGTTGGTGAAGTTTGGTATAGTATTTATTGATTATCGCCCCTGCTGGTTCTCAACGTACGGTTTTGCCCACCTTAGGTATGTAATTGTGACAAATGCTGGTAAAGTGATTGCTTCAGCCCTTTAGAAGGAAAGTTACGAACAAGCACGTGTCTTTAAAGACATCCTAAAATAACAGGCCACAGGCCTCACCACAAGGCAATCATCTTGTTTACTGCCCTATTGTCACAAATATTGTTTTGGGGTTTGAATCTCTTCTGGCACCTGAGATTGCCTGCCTACTTGCCCTTGGTATTTGCCTTTACCTCATCCCTACGCTTTTGTTTATAATTTATTGATGAGATGAATACGGAATACTGTTTTGCTTTAATTAATGGCCCCATGCACAAATTACAGGAAAGAAAGGACTTGAATATGAAAAGAAAATTAAATATATTAAAGAAGGGTCAAAATTAATGATTACCAGGCCCGTTACGTCACCCCAACGCCCCGCAACGTCTATCCGCGCCATCATTTCGCCTACTCGCGACGTCAAATCACCGCACCGCCGCCTGGTGTTATTAAATCAATGAAGCATTTCGATCTGACAACTCAGACGACCAAATCTCCACCGACCATCTTCAAGATTGGAATTTAAGTTTATTTATATTAAAGATGATAATTATCAAAGAATTGGAATGGATGACGAAATCAGACCAGACAATTTTCAGAAACTGACAGCGATTCCCACCCCAAACAGGCCACGTTTGCCCCACAGTATAACAAGAGGGTTTCTGAAATGACAATGCCGGAACTACGAAATAAATGGAACTGTTGGCGCGATGCTTGTATATAAATATTATTTTTTTTTCACCGCGACAAATTATCCGGCCGCACAACCGTCACACCACAAATCACCCAACCCACCGCGATAGATTGTTTATGGAGAGATTATGGTATAATTAGGGATCAGTTTGTCTGCACCCCGCTACAGAGACGGAATTGACAGAGCCCATGCTCAAAGTTCGACTCAAGTGATGCCAGAAGAAAACTACGAACACAAGAAGACCTTTGATGGAATCAAAAGATTGAACAACAAAACTAGCTCAGTAGGTATCTATTTGGAAAAGCAGTAGGCCATGTTTAGAAAGCAATATCGATGAAGCTGAAGAAACTCTTAAAAACCATGACCGAGACAGGAGATAAACTATTTCAAACGGTCTTCCTTGGATTGGGGTCTTTGGTCAGGCGAAGAAGAACTCAAACAAGTCACTAGATACGATTCACATGCGGCTGGCCCAATGACCTCAATGATTGATAAACTTCCATATATGCAAGAAGCGTTTTAATAGTTTAAGCCGCCATTTGGTTGTGATTTTTAGGAGGGAGTACTGGATTGGAGTTTAGTTAACATCTAATGTAGCAGAACTCCATGGACTTGCAGACTTACAAGACCGCAGTGGGAAATATTATTGCATCAATCAAATATCATAGCAATATTACTACCATTGATCGAAGCTCTCAAACAACAACCGTCCGGTCCGACCTTTAGGACAACTCTGGAGCTGGAAAACGCGGACGCAACCGCCACGAATCACTGATCACGACCCATTGAATCGCGTGAAACATACTGGAAACCATCATTGTCGATCCACGAAAGCAGAGTACAGCGCCCATTGACGGGCTTTTGGTGGAGAAATGATTGATATTGCGCCAGATTTCATTTATCTCAATGTCCTGACTTTGTCTGAAGAAAATATGGATGAAGATCCTGTAAAGGTACAAATCAGACTCTCCTGATCCTGATATGTTATTGGATAGCGATGAAGAGGAAAAATCGATTATCGATCGAGTTACCAGACTCTACGATCAGTCATTTCGAAAGAGCCTTCTTTGGACGAATGGTGGTCTTGTCAACAAATCAGATGAAGAAGCGCAGACTCGGCACTTGACATGGAACTGTCTGTCGAAGGTTCTCTCTGGCGTCTCATACGACTAATATTCAGACAGGATCCAATTTCTGATTTATAATCGTTAAAAGTTGGGAGATGAGCTGGAAACAAACTCGCCCTTGCGGAGTTGTTTTTGATCAGATATGGAATCGTGCCGTTCGGAACCATTAGTGAAGTTAGACCTGACTTTATTTTGATGAAATGCAGCTTTCTCTGATCAGATAAACTATGCCAGTGATTTCTTCTTTAAATTGTGGAGTCAGTGTGAGAAAATATGGGAGCTTTCAGTCCGACTGGAACAACTCAGCGTCGAAACCTTACCGTCAGATCCAAACGGCAGACGGATTATTGCAACAGTGAATTTATGATTCTCCTCAAGCAAGCAAAAATGACCGAGAAGAATTGGTTCAACTCTCAGGCTTGTCAAAAGAACTCGAAAACACCTTGTCAATCCAGAGGGAAGGACCGATAAAAGCTGGTTCCGTTGTCGCACCTTTACAAGATTCCCTCAAGGTACTCAATTGTTTGACATCATGAGTACGGATCCCGATAAAATGGCTTCAATTAAGGGAAGTAGAATGAAGGACAAAAGAAAATCATACGTGCCCTCCGAAAGGCGTTATGAAGAAGCCTAAAAGATGAGAAAATTTGAAAAGGAAAGAAGGAGGTAAGGAACAGAAAAAGATTCCGCTGTACTGGACGAAAAGAAGGGAAGACGAAAGCAAAGCTAGAGGAGATGAGAGAGGCCTCAGAGGAGAGTAGAAACACAAATGAAGACTCACAATCATATTCTTCAAAAATAGTCCTCCATCTCTTTTGAATCGCAAAGAATTAAGAGCACAGACGGTCGTCTCATGCTAGGAAACGATCGGTAAGAGTAGCCAAGAAGCAATGAGAAGCCAAGGTAGAAGCAGAAGTAAAGAGAAAGAGAGGTCGTGAAAGAAAGAAAACCAATCATTTTCACGGTCAGTGAATCGAAAGCAAAATCTAATTTTTCTTTCAAGGGAAGTAGTTTAGAAGAATTAAAGCTAAGAAAGACGTCAAGGCCGCCAAAGAAAATTTAAAATCTACTAAACGTGCTTTATAAATCCAAAGGTTAGGAGAGTCAAAACTTTCTTCCTATGTCCTTGGACGTGATAGGTGGAGAGTTAGCTTCAGAAATGAAGATTTAGAAGGCCATCGCACTTCAAGAGACCATGAGTAGTGCAAACGCTCACAGTCGGCTTTCTTTTCATAATCCCGGAAAGCTAGTGTCAAAACAGGACAAGCAACAGGTCATGTTTTACCAAGAAAAGACTGACCAACATTAAAAGAGCTGATACCATTGCATAGGATGGAAAAGATGAAACTAGCGAAAGATAATCCAAGTTCCTTTAAAAATCGTATCGAAAATTAGTGAAACAAGGGCCCATAGTGTACAAATGAAATATCTAGATCATCTAGCAGCAAACTTTTCCTCTCTTACATTTGTCACTGGGGAATCCTGCAACCTGGATAGTTGAGGAATAGTCTTTCTTCTTTTACTTCATGATGAGCTTCTCTAGGATTTTCATCCGCCAGTTTAACTCAACACAGTTTCGAATTTGAATCAAACTGTAAAGCTCATATACCCACCCAACTCTGGGGAAGACGCAGAACACAACCCGAACCAATGACAAAGGAATTACCTATTACACAAAAAGTTGATGATGTGATGGGGATATGAACCTTTAAATTTCCACGACTATGAGTGTTTACTAAGAAACCAGTTCACTTATTTTAGTTCAGAAACTCACGCGACCATCTCCATCTACTTTAGGCATGATTTAAACGATGAAGATTTGAACGGCGTGCAAGACCTTTACGAAACTCAAGTATAAAACTTCGAAAGACGATCAAGAGGAAACGAAGGGAACTGGAAAGGAAGAGGGTGTCGAAGCTTCCATGCAGGAATTGGACAAATCCATCGAGGAAAAGCAACGACAGATACGTCCAACCATGACCGATCGTTATGGGATACTATGATTTAGACGGAAACCTACTCTCAGGAGTACATTCTATTAGAAGCGAAGGCTCACCAAACGATTGTCGCACCAATGGAGATCGTATCACCAGATGGTGACAATATAGCTTCACTAATGGAAAAGGAGCAGAATGAGAGTCGACTGACCTTTATTCTCATCCATCACGGCCAGTGCGATTGAGGGAATAGCGTACTAACGCAAGTGACATTATCGTGAAAACATCATGACGATACAGGCTTGAAAGCCTCTCATCAAAAGTATAAGAACAAGAAAGAAAAATTTCGTAGTACGTCAATCCGGCAATTTTATTTTTCCCAAAAGTCATCTCAACTTCAGACTCACTATCTCACCTGCCATTGGCTCATCGCTTCTGGTGGGGATGAGCTTTGAACGAGCAAAACATATTTATGATGGAAATCTGGTGCGTGTCCCTTTAAGCTTACATGGCGATGGAATTTTGAAAGTTTGGTCGGTAGCGTCTCTATCAATCCCAAACGAGCTGAGGGAGATTATTTATCTCCTCCAGTTGGCGCTTACTGATTCCTCATGGTGGATGACGCCGAGCTGGTTAGCGATTAGGAGGGCTAGCTACTCCATAGTGGTGCTTATCCTAATGTCCTTCACAGAGGCCTGGGGTTGTGTCAATGGACGACACCGCAGATGGTTCTACACGTCACACAGCTTTTACTGAATTATGCACGCACCCAAAACAAGAAATGATATGATCGAGACCTCCAACTCTGATTTTATGCTTCATGATAGTCTCATTATCAAAGTTGGTTAAAGGATTTCTTTGAACACACGGGCAGTGCAGCGAATCTTCGCTCAACCTCTTCTACCTATTGGGGAGGGAAATTGGTGACAAACTACTGAAAGACAAACCAGAGCAAACTGGAATGGTCTACTAAACTGAAAAGGCTTTAGCCAAACAAATGGAGGACAAGGTAAAGAGGATCCACAACTCCCTGAAAAGGTGTTCGTGACTTGTAAGGACTCATTCTGTTCGGTGGTGAGAGGGCTGTATGGCCTATGCCTATGGACTAATGCACATGTGTTATACTGTATGAACCAGTTAGGGCCTAAAAATCAGTGAAATGGAGAAAGATTTCAATCATCAATACCATGAGTGGTCGACTGGGTTGCGTACTAGCTTCCAAGTCTTGGTGGAAATCATGGTGCTACTAAGAGCGAAGAGCAGGTGCCATTGCTCTAGTAGGGAGGTACATGGCACACCAGCCATCTACGGTGCGTGTGTTGTGTCGAGAAAGTAGGTGATGATGGTTCTGCTTTGTGTCTGAGACAAACTATGAGGGTAAATCCTCACTCATACCTTTTTGCAGGGCTCTCGCAAGCAGATAGCGCCACTCAGTTTTCGCGCTATGCACTGACGAACAGAAGAGTTTCGAAACTTGAAATTTTAGCTATCTTTCAGCGCACATAGTAGTAGATGAGTAATGGCCCGGTCATGGTCAATCTGATAGTAATCTTGGACATATAGCCAAGGCGGTGGCGGACACCAGAACGAAACTGATAGCACCCGACGTGGTCAAGCGGTGGCAGACACCTAGAATAAACTGACTGACTAGGTGGCTCACAGACCTGCAAACCATCATGTAGAGGAAAATATGCAAAATTCTAGAGATTATCGTGTAATCCAAATTACACTGAAAATATAAACTTCAGCGTTTTACCAGTTACAAATTGCGGCTTTTCTTTTTAAAGAACACTTCGTTGGCAAAATCATGTATTATGGCAAACAGCAGCCAGAAAGTGCTGAACTCATCTTTCACCTACTACTTTGATGCACCTATGTGGTGTTGATTACCGAAAAGCGTGCAGGCAGCTGACGATTGTTTAAATAGGGTATGTCATAATTGATGAGTTGAAAAATAGATGGGAACCACGACGCAAAAGTTACAAAGTTTTAGGATCCATTGGAGTGGTTATTGGGAAAGCATGTTCATCTCAACTGGTCTCGTGACGTTATTTGTATTTGGAGTTTGATTAGCAAAGTGACGTACAAGAAAACAGAGATACTTTGCATCACATTGAGTATGACATCTAGAAAATTGTTCTCACTCTTTATTAGATTGAAGAGAAAGACAGTAGCTCAAAAGGCTAGTACTCAATTTACTCACATTTATCAAAACGTCGGAACTCTTTATTATTTCTAAAAGATTAGTTTACATTCTTAGTGTGCATAAAGATGTATGTTTTATCATTTTCAGGAGAACGCAGTTTTGCCTTGTTCTTTTGTTGATGACATGCTCCAACATATATACATACTAGCTGGGATGCCTGAAATCGTTTCGTGATCACACATCTATCCTTCAGGAAAGTTATGGACATTATCTCACTCTGTTATGATAGACATCTCTATCACTTTCCGTTATAATCAGACATTGACTTTACAAAGTGATTTCTCTGGAACATGTAGCGTTATAGTATGAAATGCCGTGTGCACTGTGGTATCATTAAGAAAGATAGGATACTATGGGTTTGGAAGTTCGAAGTGTGTAAGATCAACAGCTGGATTAGCAAAAGCTCCAAGTCCGATATCAACATCACATCTCACACAATCCGAATGTATATATTTCTTTAAGAGAGAGGATGCTTGATTGAAAAGTCATTCATACACTGTAAGGATTTTACTACGCCTGAAAGTGCGATATTTTCGTTTTCACTACCCCTCTCAACCCATTACCCACCCAGTCTCCACTTATGTAGTTCTGCTAATAAACTTCAATACATTTCAACAGATTTTCAAATATTTGTGGATGGATGATACTTTGTAGATGAGCTTTCAATTCGCTCAACCTAATAAAACTCAAGATGCATTTTACTGATGGATTTTCGATCTGCTCTACTCAAACAGTCAGTCTCACTGCTTTGATTTTCTTGTGACCAAGTCCCATAGTAGCAGGACGCTACTTTACTGATTTTATAAGATAATAACAAGACCTAAACGAGCATCTATTTAGGTTTATCACTATGACTTTTAGATGGCCTTTCGGGCCATGGTCTTAACCTCAAACCGTCCCCAAAGTCAAATTCTAGTGATGACTCAGAGATGATTTGTGCAGTATGGAGGTTTTTATGCTCGACAAAACTTCTCATAGCACGCACCAAACCCACTGTGCGAGGACCATCCCGCAGCCTCTGCCACATCTCGAATTTCATGGGCAGAGTTCAGCAAGAGCGTAATTCCGCCACATTCATTCTCCGTCTTTCTGAGTATATTTGTCTGCACTGATATTTCTGCTTCAACAACCTTCTTTGCCTCTAAAAGCTGCTTCATAAGTGACATTTCTTTCTAAAGCATCCTGTGAGACAGATGTTGCACAACGATCGTCTCTACAATTGGCGACACTTTTTCCAAAGCCCTCATCACGGCAAATAAGATAGTGGATTGCTGTACCCATCTACTCAGAGAGAGCCCATTGCAACACCTTTCAACCATCTCTGCCTCTGAACTCAAAGACTCGTTGCCACAGAGGAGATACCTTGCAACTGGCTTATGATCTCTCTTTGCGATCTTCCATATTCGCTCATTATACTGTTGGTATTGTAAACAAAACTTTCATAGTTACAGACTTTATTCTCATAAGAGGACAGGCATTGCGCTATCATGGACTGATTGAAAATGAGGCGATCTCCTATATGTATAGAGAGCTCTCAGCGCAGCATAACTCATAGTCCCTTTGCGAACCTTTTATACCAGTAAAGCATGAACTCGAAGATAAGATTTTGATATGATTAAAGACCACCGTTTGCTGTATACTTTAAATAAGATAATAGTGAAAGGAATAGAAAGTATCCAAACCAGAAAACTTGTATGGATACTATGACATCATAAAGTACCATTAGTGAAATTATCGCCCTCGTAAAATCCAGTAGATGCGTTTCTGCATTATCCGCAGCTAAAACGGAATTCATGTCCCACAGTGAGTATTTTGTACTATCGATAGATTCATCTGTAGAGCTTTTAACAGTTATAAAAATTACATGCTATTATACCTCCAGCTGCTTTATATGTCATCCCGAATAAGACATTATCCGAGAGGACTTTATTTAGCCACATCTATTTGATTGAAATCCTCATTTATTATATAATAAATAACAGATAAAAACAGAGAAAACTAAGCGTATTGGTCAAAAGAGTTTGAAAACAAGTTTCTAAAATCAGCCTAAAAGGCTATTTATAGTTTGCTAATTTTAAGAAAAAGGAGGAGTTGTTCAGTGAAGAATAAGAAGAAACTCAACACTGAGACTCAAGGTACTACGGTGAGTAGTACCTCTATATTGCTATGGCTATGTCTGCTGTATCAGGTGATCACGGTTTGATGCCTATGGTATATATTCACAGAATCGTAAATAACTTAATTTTAAAATGGGACGTGAATTTTGATTGCGTAAAGGAAAATTCAATTTATGCAAGCAGTTTTGCCGCCGTCTAGGCTCTCATATACCTAATAGGTTTAATTTTATCCTACATGCATGAAGCGGAAGATAACATTGCCAACACTCTGTAACAAAACTAATAAACAAACCGTTTGGGTATTTTGGATGACAAAGAAAGTGGAAGGATGAATGTATTGTGTCCGGAGCGTCTGAAACCCATTCTTTTAGCGCATCAATCTCTCCTGACATGGCGATGACTCATTATATCGCCAATCGTCCTAAGCTTTGTATCTTCGTGTTTAACTGGAAGTTAGGACTTTGCTAGCATGATACTGGATGATTATCGGTATGACATTGATGTCATCTATGATGACAGCCGAACAAATATGAAAGATGAGTATTATGCAGGACTCTCCAATTTATCTTCTCAGACAGTGGAACATGTAAATCGAGGAATTTCTGTTGTTAAACATTTGTCACAAAGTGTTGAGAGCTTTTGATAAGTTATATCTCGTTAATCTAAAAGTAAAAGACAATGTACTTAAGCTTTACTGAGGAAATATATGAATAAAATGTCGTGGTTTGGAAACCGTTTCTACATCGATGGCATCTGGTACCTGTGGTATTACCTTAACAAAATTTAATGGAAACTTATCTAGATGTAGTTGTAGGATGCATATTTACCTCAATAGGACCGGCATTTGCTACTTTGGAGTAGGAGGAACTGCGACGATATATCACGAAGCAGCATTTATGGAACTGTGTGGAGGAATTTGAGAATACATTGAGCTCGACGATCTTTGTTTATGGAAATAAAAGCGTTCTGATGTTGGATAGAGTTTAAAAACGCAAGCTTTCTTATGACGATGAAAACTGTCATATGAGACGATTATTTCATTTACGCGAGTAAAGGAGAACGAGTTGCTTTTAGTCGGATCGTCAGGCAGTGGTAAAACTACCACTAGCAAGGCTTGTACGCGACGATTTTACGACATTAAAACAGGTGAAATTTATATTGGAGAACTAATAAAAGATTCGAAAAGAGGCCTGAATGAGACTGCTTTTGTTTTCAAAAACCCAAACCATTTAAAATGAGTTTAAGAGATAACTAACGGAGCCCGATGCAACCAATGAAGAAACCGACAATGCCTCAATCAATTCCAGGGTCTAAAGACATTATCGAAAATTTAGACAAAGGACCTGACACTGTTTACGGAACCACAGCGCACATATAGAGTGCAGTCATGACTTTACAGTGAGAGCTGAAAAGATGCAGAGATCATGATGGAGGAGAGCTACAGCCTTTGCAGATCCTGCAGAAAAGTGAACATTTGATTTCGTGAGGTCTTTAAGAAGCTATCAAAACAAGACAACATTAGATGATTGCTCATAGATTATTCATACAGTAGTAGATGCGGATAAAATTCTTGTTACCGATAAGGGAAAAATTGTAGAAGAAGGCAAGCATCCAGATTTAACAGGTATGAGTGGGCATTACATCTTTGGAAGAATACTCGTAAATCCGTAGAATTGGAAGATAGGAGAGTTAAAGATATGGTTTCTCCTGATTTTATGGAAAAATATGTGATGTCAGAAAGCAGGCACTGACCCTGTAGCACACGCCATGTCACACAGACGCTTGTTAATTTAACTACTGTCTCGCACCACCAATGATCGGTTTTATGCTTCTGTTTCCAGCACAGTGCACCTTGCCACGTGTGAGAGTCACAATCACTTCTGTCCATTATATCGTACTAATTGTAGTAATGATGATCAGTGATGTTCTCAACAGCGAGGTGGGATTATGCAAGACTCTACAATCAATGTGTACAACGAGAGTGCACCATTCAGAACTGAGCTAGCGGAAAAAGTTACAGAAATTACCCGTTCATCCCTTCCCATTTTGGTCAAAAGAGATTTGGCAGACCTTGCGGAAACCGCTGATGAACTAGCACGAACTCATATGAAACAATTCTCATACATGTTGTCCTCATATTATTATCCAACGGCACATATCCACACTGCCATCATGCGTTTTATCGCTTTATCTTCCATAACTGGAAACTTTGCACTTTGGTGTACCCTTTGCAATCCCCATTCTCATTTTAATTATTATTTTTATCAAAGAAACAGTGCTGAAAAACGAAACGTACGCTGGATCGACGATAATCGCAGCCCTGATCATCTACAGGAAAATCATAGAGCAGATAGAGCAAACATAAAATCTTTGCTAACTTTGCTAGAAGACAGATGTCAAATGATCGGAAAAATTAAATGCATCCAAACAGAAGACGAAAGGTGGAAGTTGTTGCCGAACACTCTACAGGAATAGCTACCGCACTTAAGTTTGAGTCTAAGTGTTGCCGTTATCGGCGTCAACATGCCTATGGCAGGAAGGAGGCTGGTTTATATCGTATTTTTAATGCTTACAGCAAGTATTTATCTTCCATAGAAGGAAAATAATCACCCTATGTCAATGATAGTTATTCTGGATGTGGTTGTAGGAGAATAAAGGAAATAAAGATCAACGCCTGATCAAGAAGGCAAAGAGATTGACGATTAAAAATTACGATATTGAATTCAAGGATGTTTATTTTGACATGACGATTATTCTGTAATAAATCAGTGTGTGAGCTTTTACTGCAAAGCAGGGTGAAATCACTGCAGCTAATCGGTTCAAGCGGAAGCGGAAAACAACTTCCTCACCAAGCTATGCTGTAAGATTTTGGGATATGGATAAAGGAAAGATTGATAGAGAGAGGACATCGGTAAAATTGATCCGGAAACACCTTAAAAATTTCTCATCGTTTTCCAAGATGTTACCTAATTCAAGCACAAAAGATAACATAAAAATCGCGTAAAAAGATGCTACAGATGAAGAGATTATAAGAGCATTTAAAAATAGCAAGATGTTATGAATTTATAGGACAAAATGCCGGATGGAACAGAGGCAGCAATAGGTGAAAACGGACAAAGACTTTCAGGCGGGAGAAAAAGACAAAAGAATCTCAACAGCAAGGGCAATACTAAAAAGACGCACCAATCATATTGCTTTGACGAGGCTACAGGCATCTCCGGGACGCCGAAATGAAAGTCTGATCAGAGAGGTGATCCGAACTCTATAGAAAAGTACGGCGTCGGTATTAGCATGCGGATCAGACCAACGAAATGCATACAGATCGTTTTATTAAAGTGCTGAGGGATCAGTGATAGAAGGATAGAACTTTGTAAAGCCTCGAATTTATATAGCGGTGCATGAGAAATCAAATATTCAGTGAAAACTTATTTAGAAGGAAAATATAAAAATGGAAAATTTAAGAATTAAAGATTTAGTTACTGATAGGTGCATTACAGTAATATATTTGTTTCATGTTTGCTTCGAAGTCGATTATTAGTATGACGGAGTGATTTTAGACATTTTCGAGATTGGCAGAGCACCACAAATCAGGACAGCTACAAACGCCCTCACGCAAAAAGTCTGCAACCAGTGACCATTTGCTACCGCCGATCGTAGTCCTCAGCAACCGCAACGAAATACATACGCAAATACCGATACATGCTGTAAATCAGTGGCGGCAATTGTGGAACTTTTGTAAGAAAAGAGATATTATAAATCATTTAAATGATCATGCTCTCATTTGCTGTATTCAACACTTTGATCGTAGGTTTTGCGTGCGTTATGCAAAAGTGTTGAAGGTTATTAGAACTGGCGGGAAACAGGCGGTATGGGTCACGATTATATAATGAAGCTCATGCGCACTTTTTGAATTACCCGGCGGCGGGTATTAGCACAGCATCGGTGCTGCTGCTCGGCGGGATACTGGCGCATATATCGGTAAAGTCTTTTGAAAAAGCATTTGAGTGCTTCGGCATTGCATAAGCTCTGTTTCTTTAGGACAATCCACATAATCCCAATCCACTCGCAAAATCTCCAGTGCAAGTTTTTCACTTGACCTACAGCATGTTTAGCAAAGTAAATACCTGTCTCTGAATGGGGAATCGTGCTCATTTCATTTCCTTTTTAACGACTGGACTCAAGAAAGAAGACGCCTTGAGTTCATAATATGCCTTTGGGGTTCTTTCTCTGATTACCTCATCTTGACGTAATTAGAAACATGGATGCGATCTAATGATGTTTTATGCTATCTGCTGCATGCAAGATGTCTATCTTCCATCTAGTGCGGAAGTCTTTACACTCGGATGTAGGAAGTGCAATATCCTCAACCTGGATCAAAACGAACCCTTACCTCGTACTCGTTTCTATACCAATTGCTGTAAATGTTTAGGTCCTTCATCTAGGAAGAAAGTCACAACATAAAATCCTGCCATGAAAATACGAGGTATTACATTTATCCAACTCACATCGAGTATGTAATTGCGCCTTTACTGTTGTATCTTCTAATATTTCTGATGATATTGCAAAGGTCAGCAGAAATAAATGTATTGAAAATCCTGTTACAAGGTACATATCCGTCAAACTAGAAAACAGTTGATTTTGTTTGATGAGCTTTTCATTACTGATTATGGTTATAGGAGGAGTTTTATGGTGCAGAAATTGAAAATTTATCTCTATCTATGGAAATTCTCCCCAAAGTGTTAAAACATTTCTTTTAGATGTAGGAGAATGTGTATTATCACTGGGGAAAAGTGGTGGCGGAAAATTCAACTATAAATTCTATCACTGAAAGCAGTTGTACGATATGATGGAGCTTCTGTGGTGGTGAACCATCAGGATTGATATAATAAAGAGATGAAACATGAATTATGTATGTGAATACGCTCTAGTATCAAACGTACCCACTAAAGACACACTTTTTCAATATAAATACTACTCTTGAATTACTTTATTTGGAGAATATAGACTCTCTACAAATGGATGAAAGACTAAATGATATGTTGGACTTTGTTTCCGATAGAACATCTTTAAATAAGAGTATAGCTTTTAAGCTGGGTGGAGAAAAGCAGATTTTATGTATTGTCGCGTTATATATATCTTGAACGGAAATCATTGTTTTAGATGTGAGCCTCATCAAATTTTGATGATGATACACTATTTTAATCACATGAAAATGCTTTATACAAATTTAAATTGCAGATGGGGAAAACTCTTTCATAACTCAGAACACAGAATATTTTCACCCACCGGATATTGTAGATAGAGTCTGATTAAAGATGGGGAACACAAAAGGAATATACTAAAATAGATTTATGAAAATACCGTCTGAAAAGCTACAAAGAAGTTAGGTTTAAGAAATAAGAATATGAGTAAACTTGCTAGTACCCGAAAATCAAAATAAGGGAAATCGAAGAAAAACACTGAACTTTAAGTTTGATGGCATAGATAAAAATTGCATGAAAAACTTCTTTGAAAATGGGAAAATTTACGGCACAGTAGGAACAACGGACTTGGTAAACTCCACTTTTGCCTCAGATGCCTTATAGGCTTAGAAAGAAAATCGATACGATGATCATCTACGGCAAAAGACTTTCACACAAATCAGATAGTGCTATATCATCCCTTGCAAATGGTGATGTTAATCATCAGCTACCGATTCTTCATTGCAAGTGAAGTAAGTCCTGGAATAAAAATATTGAGATAGGTTTGAAATATATTATTCTGACTTGATTTATATGAATCAAAAGATCGTCATCCAATGAGCTTGTCAGGTGGATTAAAGTCAAAGGGTAGCAATTGCATCTGTACTATGTGAAAAATCTAAACTGTGTTTTGACGAGCCCACCAGTGAAACGATCATCGCAAATATGACGAACACATCCCATCCGGATCAACGCGAGCATAGCTTGACAACGACTATCCACCACTCAAATTGACCTAACAACCTCAGACCGATGTCGACAATGCTATATATCTGTAAAATATCCATAGAGACACTCATATTTGAAAACTAAAATAAGTGAGATTATAGACGAGTGAGATAGTTATGAAATATCATGACATGATAATAGGAAAATATAAGTGTATGTGAATTTTCTCAGGAAAGTAAGATATTTTGTTTAGGTACGTGCATGCGTTATTAAACAATATAATAGAAAAGAATACATTTCTTAAAGAGGACCTGACGCCAGCTGCAGTGTAGTCCTCCTTTATTCTCTCACCACCTGGAAAAGGAGAGACTGAGACAAGCCAAACCTTATCTTCCATTCACAATGGCGACTGAGGACAAGAGTTCCAACGTGATGTTACAGGTGAGCACCAGTATGATATAGGCTATGATCTAGTCCTCATCAAAAGTATAAGAACAAGCAAGAAAACTGTGCATGTCAATCAAGCAATTTTATTTCCCAAAAGTCATCTCAACTTCAGATCATTATTTCTACCAGCAATTAATAAGCCTGGTGGATGAGTTTGAATGAGCTAAACATATGTATGAGTTTTGAAATCAAGGCGCGCAGGGCAGACACCAGAACAAACCGACCGACTAGGTGGCTTAAGCAGGTTTCAGTAAGTCGTCTACTTGTAGTAATGTTTTACATTTTACAGGAGAATCGCAGTTTCGGCTCTGTTCGTCTCTTTCGTTTGTGACACTTTTCAAAGAATACTGCAGGACTGGAGGAAAAAGATTAACTAGTAAAGCAGTCTACGACAGCTATTTATCACGCGATTCGGACCGGCGATGGACTCACTGATGCTCAAGAATTGGCGCCAGGAAACCAACTCTGAAGCAGATTCTGATGGTGATGGATGTCCAGATTTAGTGTGGAAGCAGAAGAAGGAACCAATCCCTCAGAAAAGGATTTACAAGACACAGACCAAACACAACCGAACTGTTCAGTATTTATGAAATGAAACAAAGATTTGAGATGATGGAGAGTCACTCATAAGACTGACAGCATATTAGTATTACAGAGGGATTGAGAAACCAGACCAAGACTAGAAGACTTATATACCAGTGCATGAGAACAGATGTTTTGTCTAGTGATCGAAACCAGTCTCAAGAGGTTGAAATGGAGATAGAGTTAGGGGAATCATGATTCTCCCATTAGTATAGATGAAAGGAGCGAGTATGGAAGTACGCAATTATTGGCTATAGTCGGAACAATTCAAAAGACAGGGAGAAAATGGACCTATTTCTTCGCTATCAAGCAACATTTCTGATGAGAAATGGCAGAACTTGCAGAGAATTTTTGACTGAAGAGGGCAAGATAGAAGAGACCTCACGTCTACTTCTTTTGATCAGATATTGTTTTCTTTTCCTAGAGGTTGTCTCTGAAAATAATGACCAAGATTTAGAAAGTTACACAAGAAATGGCCAAGCAGCGTCTAGGTAAAACGATCTCAATTAAGTAATTTTGAGAAAAATCTTATGCTAGAAGTCGCAACCTAGATCTTTCCACCTGATTTTACATCCAATCTGAAAAGAGAAGCAGAACTATTATGAGCTTATGTCATCAGAATGCATGTCAATTTAGTCAATGTCTACCGGGTTGGGAATAATCTATTGACCGTATTAGTAGAGATATGAGGAATTTTCTCTAATGATTGATTCAAAAGAGCGAGAAGTTCTTGATATTCATTTTGAAGAAAAAGGGAGATGTTCAGCCATTTGGGTTTGAATCATCATTTAGATACCGTTACGGATCTGTCCATCATGAAGAAAAACTACCAACAACCCCACTGAACAAAAGCTGAAGATTATTACCATTTTGATGAAGTAGTAGCATATACAAGAGTAGAACAGTTCACCTTTTAGACAACACGACATAAAAGAAAATGTAGTCTTCCTGTCTAAAGTAGATAAATATTGAGAAGAAGTTGAGGAATATCCAGTCGATATCGAAGAGCAAGTTATAGGAGTCCAGTTGTTTCGATTGAGATGCACAGTTAAATGATTTAGTTGCTCAGATATTCAATGATTCCAACCAGTTATTTGAAGAGAATCTTATCTTATACTTTGAACAGTTTGGAAGAGATTGAAACAAGTATTGTTCTTGTAGAACTTGAAAAAGAAGATTCAGATATTGAGATTGAATCACCAAGTGAAAGCCAGGAAATAGATTTGTTTTCCTATCTGGAAGAAGATAGTGAAAAGGATAAGGAAACAGAAACGCTTATTTCAGATATAGAAGAGACGGATGTCCCCGTTCAAGATTTTGTTTTTCCAGTTTAGATTTAGAGGACTTTATCCCAAAGACAAACGATGAAACGAATATCGCCGCAACGAACTGTTAAAAGATTAGAGAAAGAGGAGATGACAAGCGAATCCAGAAGAATGAGCTATTAGCCAAGTATGTCGGCGAGTGGTCTCTACAATGAATTTTGATGAACTCAATCCAAAGTATGAAGCAGAACGTTTAACTCTTAAGAGCTTAGTAAGTAAATCTGAATACTCGACCATGCAACAAAGTTCTCTCACAGCCTATTATACAGACCCACTGATTATTCGCCAGATTTGGCAAAAGTTACTGGATGATGGTTTTGAGGGAAGAAGGATATTAGATCCTTCTATAGACTGAACTTTGCATGACTTGCCTAGCAAGCATAGAGAGAGATCAGAACCCATGGAGTTGTTAGACAGGTGACAGGCGCAATTTAAAACAACTACACCCCCAATACCTATATTGAAGTGCGAGATTTGAAGAAGTTCCTTTATCGAACAATAGTTTTGATTTAGTCTTTGTCGAGTTCCCGTTTGGAAATTTTCGCATTGTCATGATAAAACTATGGATAAATCCCTGATATGGTGCATGATGGACTTTCGTCAAACCGACTTTATGTATAGAGATGGAGGATGTGTCGATTATCTCATCTGGCTGGGACAATGATAAACGGACAGATAATGTCTTACAAGAGATTAAATCCAACACTCATAGAGTGTGTTTGCCGGATCATGGCTTTAAAAAGACTGCAGGTACTGAGTGACCACAGACCTCCTCTTTCTTCAAAAAGGTTCAAGCAAAGAATCTTCATGAGGAGGAGTTTTGTCTTTATGGCTCTATTCCCTTGAGGAGGATAAGTGTCTGGATCAACTCATTTTGATGGGAAATACACACACAAGTTTTGGGTGAATATGAGGTACGTAATTTTAATGGAGGAACCCTCAATGTTAAGGGGGTATCAGAAACATTAGCTACTGACATTATGGAAGCATTAGAAAATGTGGAAGAACCTAAACCAATTGACAATTCTTTGAAAGCACCTGTTTTTATCCAAGAAGAAGTGGATAATTCGATCCCAAGTCGTATACGTGAGGACTTAGCGCCTATTCTTTTGGATATGAGAGAATCAAATTTATCACCGAGATACGCATGGCATTCGAAAAGTCTGAGTGCGAGATGAAATTAGCTGTGATGACTAGTGCTGAGGATTTTGAGTTTGGGATGCCAGTTCTTTGTCTGAACATGTAACAGACCGATCGTGCAACTTCATTTGACAGATGAGGAAGCACTAGATGTTTACAAGTCAGAAGAAGCGAGTAAAAGAGGGAAATATAAGGGACTGTTCAAAAAAACTGTCTTTTATGAAAGTCCCTTATCGGATAAGGACATTAGTCGTATTAAGAGCATGGTTGATTTGAGAGAGACCTATCAATCCTTAATTGAAAATTAACGTCATTCAGATTATAGTCGAACAGATTTTCTGGAATTGCTTGGCAAATTGAATCGTGACTATGACCGCTTTGTAAGTCAACCGGATACTTGAATGCCCAGAACACTCGGAACTTATTTGATAGTGACGATAAGTATTCCTTACTAGCAAGTTTAGAAGATGAATACATTGATCTGAAAGATCCGAGTGAAAATATATATCTTAGCCCTGAGAAAGCATTGTTAGACCAGAGAGGATTGCAAGAGTTTCAACGGCTTTAGATGCCTTAAACCCAGTTTTATCGATGGTAGAGGGTGATTTAGACTATATGGCATCACCATCCTGAAACACAGCCAAGTCGCTATTTTAGATGAGTTAGGTGACCAGATTTTAATAGATCCAGAAAGTTATTTGAGGGAAAGAAAATATCTTCTAAGAACCAGTTTTTGTCAGGAGTATATTCTGGCAAGATAGAAGTAGTTCAAATCTATTAGTGGAGTGAAAACAATCAAGAATGACTGGTCTCATGCTTTAGATCGTTTAGAATCTACTCGTCCTCCACGGATTCTATCTGGCAGATATTGAGCGTTTAAAATAGGGTCACGTTGATTTCTCAATCCGTTTATGGTAAATTCTGCCTTTTGAATGTTTTGACCAATCGTGAATTTGAATTGTCTTCGCCTGATGTTGAACGGTTATTGAAGTGAATCCGTCGAGGCCAGGTTCATTTAAGCGACACTCATTTGCTTATCGCTATCCAAGTGCCAAAGATAGAGTCTTGAGTGGGTCACGTTATGATACAGGAAGAAAGATTTTTATAGAATTTACTAAACTCAAAACCAACCGACGATTATGGCGGACTGTTACGAAGGAGAAAGAAAAAGACTATCACAGATTTGACTCTGTTTCTAAGAGCAAAAGAGCAAAAAGATTTACAAGAGCTCTTTCAAGCACTTTGTCTGCACGGTATCCAGAAGTCCAACAAGTCATTGAGGAAAAAGCTACAATCGTCTTTTATAATCGAACAGTTAGTCGAGAGTATGACGGTAGCCATCTAGTCATTGATGGCTTCTATAAAACATCAGCCCCAGTCCCCCACCCCAAGAGGTACCGCGACCAAAGAATCAGAAGAAAAAGAGCACAGCACTATGAGGAGGTCTGAAAGACTCTGACTCAGTGAAAGGCCGACCCAGGAGTTGATGGTCTATGTTTACCACAGGCTCTATTTGTCTCGCCTGACTGGCTAAGAACTGCGAATGCCTCATTGTGTCTTTAGACTACTTGAAAGATGGGGAGAAGAAAACAATTTAATACATATAGGATTATGAGGCATGTTAAGGATTAATTGAAAATCTTGTTGTAGGAGATAGATGGAATTACAGGAGGATAAATTTAATGAATTAACAGAGGCCAAGAAGAGACACCATTGTTATCCGGCAACCCAAACCCGCCCCAACCCACGTTTTATTGATGAACTTAGGGATTGATGGACGGTGCCACCTTTAAAGATGGTTCACTATTGATTGAATAGTATACGGCTATAATTCTTTGAGAAGAATGTGGATATGGAGATGAAGGTCCCATCGGCATCCGCAACACGACTCAAAAAACACGTCTGCCATTGCTATCTGCCCAACCCCGCCAGCGAGCCGCACACCGGCGACGAACCATCTCAAACCAAAGACATCCAAACCACCAACATCACGACCTCGGCGCCGGGAGAAACCAAAACCCATGAACTGTTTATGACGCCAACTGTCCACCCAGCTCCGCCCAACCATCTTGTCGACGAACCACAAACGTCCCACGCCGTGACCAACCAACCAGTTTATTATCTCATTGAGAGTGAGCACCGAAACCAGAATTTACGAGAATTACAGAGAATAAGATATGGTCAAATGTGGAACAGTTGATCCGAGCCAGGGAAGGGCCATGTTAAAAATTACGGGTGAGGCACTGACTAGCTATTGATATAGCGTTTACGACCCTAGTTATAGTCTAGCAGACAAACTCGCAAATCAAGTTTTGCAGTGGATAATGTTGAGAGAATCGATCGAGGGAATGGAAAATAAGGCTACCCAGATGATCTCGACATGGCACTCTCAAGAGGATAATGGCTGATGTTCATTTCTGAAAATGCGTACTAGTGGACAGAGGAATCCCCAGCATGAAAATTGCCTTTGCACATGATGCCAATAGTGATGAAAAGAAGAAGAAGTTTGTCTCGAAAGGTCACTGGCAGGAGAGGTGTGATCTTTCCTTGCAACTGAAAACGAGGAACAGGTTTAAAGTGTTCAGATGAGATGAAAGCAGTCTCACCACCTGGACGTCCCGCGACCAAGTCCGCCATTCACGAAACGGATCTGACGCTATCCCGATCGAAATGATCAAGGACGTGGATACTCACCTATCACACACCGTGCGTCCATCTGATAATTATCTATGGGCAACCCAGAGCAACATACCCGCCATTAATGCAGATCATGACTTCCAGGAGCCGATTTCAGGCGCGCTAGAAGACATTGAGGAATAGACTATGACAGCTTTGATGGAGCAGCATTAGCAACAGGTAATCCTTATCTCAAATATAAGATGGAACTAGAGAATGATCTAACTCATTAGAAAATCAAAGATGCGCCTTTAACGCACAGGATCACTATCGTCATACAATCTCCTATCTGGGGAAGAAAAGTATCTATTTCTGAGAAACGATTGCAGGTGAAAGACATTCAACAGTCTTAAATGTCGATAACCAGCGCACTCTGCCATGGCAAGCAAGTGTTTTGACAACGAGCTGAAGCAGGGGAATCCCTACAACCGTCTTATCCGTCGCAATCAGTCTGATATTAAAGCATCTCACCCTAGCCAGTTATCGAGGGCCTGACATTAAAATGCTAGTCTCAACAAATCAACCTTCCCTGAAAACCCTTCTGTTACAGATGTAGGAGAAAATCAATATTCTGTGGGTTGATGGATTTCTTAGACGATTCAAAGGCTTCAGCATACGATTTGGATCTACATGGTAGTGAGGACCAAGGAAAACTCAGAACTTATTGATGAATTAGTGATAAATTGACTACTGCTAAAGTTGAAATTGAGAAAAATTTTCTCCAGCGAAGAGTGACTATCAACAGTAATATGATGTATCGCCATTGATTGAAAACAGAAACGGATTTTAGATATAGATCAAGCTCTCGGAGACACTCCCATGAAAAAGGAAACGAAAAAGCAGGAACAACTTTCTTTTGAATTGGATTATAGATACAAATAGCGACAAGAAATAAAAAGCGCGGTAAAATAAAGATAGAAAGAAACGAGGTAACGATTATGATGGAAGATACCTATTATCAATTAGAGGAGGCCTTGGTACAGGGATTTCAAACGCCTGAAGAATACCAAGGCTACAAGGAGCTAAAGGAACATTATGAGGAAGTGACGGGGGATTACAGTTTTTCTAAACGAGAACTTACTAGTCAATTGGAAATATCTCTTCAGAATCATCGAGGTGTGGACTTTGAAGAATATGAGAAAGAGGAGTATTTGGACTTAGTTCAAAAGCTAGAGGAATTTGATTCCTCTCTTGCCACCCATTATCGTCAATTGATTGACTAGAAAGGAGAGAGTCATGAATGATTTACTCCTTATCCCAGTAATTTTTTTAGCAGTAGGAGGAATTCTCATTCTTTTATGGAGACTCTTTCTTATTGCCAGTGGACTTTTTCTTATTGGTTTTGTCAGTTTTCTTATTTTCGTGGAGGTCTATGGAATTTATTTGTTCTTTACTGAACCGACTTTATACTTTGATGATATCAGACAACATGGTTTAACTAGTTTTACGGCTGTGTACCTTTTCATCAATCTGATGTTGGTTCTAGGATTCAGTTGGCGTTTCATTAACTCAAAGAAAAAGGAATGTGTGTAAATTTGTTAGATAATTAAAAGGAGGCTGGTCAAAAACTCAATTTCAGTTGAAAATTAAGTAAATCTTCTCACAATAAAACGCATAGTATCAAGGTTTTTATACCGGATACTATGCGTTTTCTGATTTTAAAGACTTTCTCCCATATTCCTTTTGTTGCATTACGAGAAGAGTAATCCGTTACACACCTTAATCTTAATAGGGAGAATTAGCCCATTTGCTTTCTGACTGTGATTCTTAGGAATTAGCAAATATTTATGGAACTAATTCATTATTTTTAATATTTATTTAAGAATTATAAATGATATACCCATTCTCCATCAAATAATTCTACTGCGTCTAATAATTTTTGATCTGGCAAGATGTCAGAAATAAAGGTTGTATATTTAGAGAGCGGATTAATTTTAAAAAATCCAGTCTTGTAAAATTTAGAACTATCAATCAGTAAGATAGTTTCATGGGCTTTGTCAATAATATTCTTTTTTGAAATAGCTTGGCTGAGAGAAGCTTCATAAACATATTGATCATCAATACCTCTTGCTGAACAAAATGCTAAATCGATATTAAAATGATCTAATAAAGAATTTTCCTTATCATAGTTGACCACGGAACAGGATTGATGTTTGACCTCGCCAGATGTGATAAATATTTTGGAGTTATCTTTAACAGTTTCAGATAGGGTTTGTGCAGTATGTAAACCATTTGTGAAAATAATCAAATTATCAAGTTCAGAAAGATAGGGACAAATTTCGTAAGAAGTAGTACTAGAATCTAGATAGATACACATGCCTGACCGAATAAAGTCTTTAGCGAGACTAGCGATTAGTCTTTTTTGCCTAGTACTTTCTCCTTCACGTATTTGATGAGAAAGTTCAATTGTGTTCATAGAGGACAGCGTCACGTATCCGTGCTTTCTTTTGATAAGACCTTGATTTTCTAAGAAAATTAAATCACGACGTAAGGTACTTGTGCTGGAGAAAGTGATTTCTGCCAGCTCTTTTACGGCAATTCTTTTTTTCTTTTTGATAATTTCAATCAATTCAAGTACACGTTCATCTTTTATCATAAGCTCCTCCCAATTTATCATTTCAACTATATTATAGCACAAATTGGAGGAATTTGAATTATTTTTATGTTTACGGAGCAAATATATGAATTTTGTTCAAGTAAGCGTTCACATATTGAAAAAAATAAAATGTGGGGATTATAATAAACTTAATCAAGAACGAAGAGAAGAAAAAAATGGAAGCGGTTTTTAGCAATAGATTTAGGTGCGACTTCTGGAAGAGCAATCGTTGGTTACCTTTCTGAAAAATAAACTAGTAATGGAAGAAATAAATCGCTTTTCTAATCTACCTATTAGAGTAAAAAGGGCATTTATCTTGGGATGTTGACTTTTCTACTAGCTAAAAATTCTTGAAAGCATCCGCTTGGCTAATACTAGTTACAAGATTTTATCTATCGGTATTGATACATGGGGTGTTGATTTTGGACTGATTGATAATGAAGGTAAGCTGTTATCACAACCTGTTCATTATCGTGATGAAAGAACAAAGGGAGTGTTAAAGGAAATATCTGAAATTACTGAATTAGAAAAATTGTATTTTGAAACAGGAAATCAGCTTATGGAGATTAACACCTTGTTCCAACTCTTTAAGGTACGACAAGATTTTCCTAATTCGTTTTATAGTACGAATAAGATTCTTTTAATGCCAGATTTGTTTAATTATCTGTTGACAGGTAAGTTTGCTACAGAAAAAAGCATTGCTTCAACAACCCAACTATTTGATCCGAGAAGTCAAAAATGGAATCAGAATATTTTAAAACTATTTGAATTGGAGTCATCTTTATTTCCTGAAATTGTTTCAGAGGGGAATGTTCTTGGTAGACTCAAAGAGGAATATGGTTTAGGCAATATTCCTGTTGTGAATGTTTGTAGTCATGATACAGCAAGCGCGATTGTATCAGTTCCTAAGACAGAAGATAGTTTGTTTATTTCATCAGGGACTTGGTCTTTGGTTGGAGTGGAGCTTTCTTCACCTATTCTTAGTACCGAATCGTTCAGTTATGGATTTACAAATGAAGTCGGTAAAGATGGAGTGATTACATTTTTGAAGAATTGTACAGGGCTATGGATCATAGAGGAACTAAGACGTTCATTTGAAAGAAGAGGGAAAGCATATTCTTTTGATGAAATTAGGACAATGGTGGAGAAAGAAAAAGAAAATCTTCCTCTGATTGATACTGAATCAACTGAATTTGCAACAGAATCTGACATGTACAAGACTTTGACAGGATATCTAGCTTATCATCATGAAACTAGAGAGTGGACAGATGGACAACTATTTAAGATAGTTTATGAAAGTCTAGCTGAAACGTATAAGAAAACGATAGAGTTATTAGAAGAACTAACTCATAAGTCTTATAAAAGGATATATGTGATTGGAGGAGGTGCTAGAGCCAGTTACTTTAATCAAATGATTGCTGATAGAACTGGTAAAGAGGTTCTTACAGGTTCGACTGAAGCTACAGCTGTGGGGAATATTGTTGTGCAGCTATTAAGTCAAGGTAAAATAAACGAGGATACAGGGTTAAAGGATATTATGACAAATATTGCTGATACACAATATTATTATCCTCAGCTATCATAAATAAAAATAAAAAAACGGAGGTTTTGTCATGAACAAAAAAAGTCTTTTGAAATGCGCTGTTATCGGGTTAGTAGCTACCCTTGGTTTAGCAGCTTGTGGAACATCTAAGGATGCAAGCGGTGGAAGTTCTTCTGGTAAAGAAGTATTAGAATTTATCATGGGTATCATCATAGTGAAGATGAATGGCCTGTAGCTAAAACTATGCGAGATTTATATGATAAATTTGCAGAAGAACATAAAGATAGTGGTGTAGAATTTAAACCAATTCCTATAAATGGTGATTTGAAGGATGTAATGAATAACAAGGTTGCTAGTGGTGAATTTCCAGATGTGATTGACCTAGCAGGTAATGCAGTATCATTAGCTGCAATTGAACAAAAACTTGTTTTAGATTTGAAACCATATATCGATTCAAATAAGCTTGAAAAAAATGTTGGTTTGAACTATAAACAAAACCAAAAAGATGGAAAAATTTATACAGTTCACGAACAGTTATTTACAATGGGCTTATGGTACAACAAGGATATATTTGCAAAAGCAGGTGCTAAAACACCTGATCAGTGGAATACTTGGGAAGATTTTACACAAGCAATGGCTACTGTGAGAAAGCAAGATGGAGTGTATGCATTTGGTGCTGGAGAACCATCTATTCGCTTGTTTAATACAGTCTTAGGAACCACAGAAAATGGGCGTAAATTATTAGACAAACCATTAACAAAAGAAGGAATCGAATCTAAAGAATTTGCAGATGCTTTGAAAATGGTTATGAAAGAAATTCAAGCTAATGGTTCTAAGAATGCTGGTGGCGATGCTAATGCTTATTCTAAAGACTTCCAAGAAGGTAAATCTGCAGTCTTCTTTAATGGTGTGTGGGCTTCTGGTGAGATGTCTAAGAACCCAAGTCTTGCACCTGGAATCTATCCTGCAGGTGTAGCAATTAGTTCTTCTGGAGGTGGTATCACTATCTCAAGTAAGATGTCTGAAGCTAAACAAAAACTAGCTCTTGAGTTTTTGAAATATATGACTAGCGATGATGTACAAAAAGTAATTTTTGAAAAAGTAGGAGCAAATCCTTCTGATGAAAATGTAAATGTAAAAGAACTTTCAGAAAAGAGTTCAGAAGCTACTACTAAAATTTTAGGACAAGCAATCACTCAAGTTAAGAATGCAAAAGTAGTTGTTCCAACTGTAAGTGATGTTTGGGGTGGCGATGTACACACAGCTATTATCAATGCATTGACAGAAAGTGCTGCTGAAAATGTAGATGTTGATCAAAAAGTGAAATCTACTCAAGATGTGTTGAAATCATTGATTGGTTAATTGTTTTAGGGAGTGGAAACGAAGCTCAGTTGGCACTGCCAACTGAGCTTGATTTTACTCATATAGTTGAAAAAAGGAGTTTGTTTATGGCACAAAAAGTTATGAGCCTACAAAATAGGAAGAATCAAAAAAGACGATTTATCTTTTTATTTCTTTTGCCAACGTTGATTTGTTTCTTTCTATTTTATTTTTATTCTGTAGTAACAATCTTTTTAACTTCATTTGCTAAATGGGATTATACAAATTTAAACACCCCTGAGTTTCTTGGATTTGATAAATTATTTGAAAATTATAGGTACGTTTTTAAAGAATACCCATTTTTTACAGAAGCTCTAATTAATTCTGTTCGTTGGGCTGTAATTGGTGTTATTATTCAAGTTCCTTTAGCTTTATCTGTTGCAATTACATTATCTAAGAAATTAAAAGGCTGGAAGATATCTAGAAATCTTTATATTGTACCAAGTATCATTTCTAGTGCTGCTATGGGATTGATTTTTCTTCAAATCTATAATCCAAACTATGGCGTTGTTAACCAAATTATTCATCTATTTAATCCATCGTTTAAAGATTCAGTACTGTTGACTCCAGGATTAAATATAGCAGCTATGACTGGCGCTTATATTTTCTTTGCAGGAGCATCAACCATTATGATTCTTGGACAAATTTTTGCTATTCCAGAAGAAGTTCAAGAAGCTGCTATTTTAGACAATATTACTGGTTGGAGGAAAGAGTGGTATATTACGATTCCGATGATTAAGGGGACAATTAAAACTGTTTCAATTATGGCAGCAACTTCAGGATTTTTGCTCTATAACGAAGTATTCTTTTTGACAAATGGTGCTGCAGGAACAAAAAGTATCAGTTTTGTTATTCGAGAATTAGCGGTGGCTAGTTCACGAACTCAGTATGCTCGTGCAAATACAATTGGAGTTATACAAATCTTAGGTGGAATGTTGATTATCGTTTGTATTAATATTTTATTCAGAGAAAGAAAAAGACTGAAAGGTGGGAAATGATTATGAATACACATATAAATGGTATTAGTAAAAAAGGCAAAGTTCTTATATATGGTTATATGCTCCTTACCATTTTAATTTCCATTTTCCCTATTGCGTGGATATTTTTATCATCATTAAAAGCAGATCCTATGAAAAATCCAGGTATTAGTTTACCAACTGACTTTACTCTTGATGGTTATATAAATGTTTTTACAAAACTTCATGTTTTCACTTACTTTTGGAATAGCTTTAAAGTAGTGTCTATATCAGTTATTATTAGCATTGTTATGATTTCCATGTCTTCATATGTTATTGCTAGGATGGAATTTAGAGGGAAGAAGTTAGTGACTTCTATGCTGTATTCTACTCTATTTATTCCAGCAACAGCTATGACTTTTCCAGTTTATAGATTAGTAAATGCGTTGGGGATTTATAATACCCCAGTTGCTCTAATTCTAGTCTACTCTTGTAGTGGAATTGCTATGAGTTTCTTCATTATAAAGAACTATTTTGAAATTATTCCAAAAGAATTGGAGGAGGCGGCAGAGATTGATGGTGCGACATATGCTCAAACTTTTTGGAAAGTGATGTTGCCAATTGCTAGACCTGGAATTTTAACGGCAGCAGTACTTGCCTTTATTAATAACTGGAATGAATATTATTGGGCATCTATGTTGGTGATTGATAAAAATGAATTAACAGTACCAGCATTACTAGGTCAATTTACTACAAGTTTTAATACTAATTATAATGGTCTCTTTTCAGCGATTGTTGTAATCGTATTACCACCAATCATTCTATTTGCATTTACAAGTAAATACTTCATTGAAGCTTTAGGAGGAGGAGCAGTAAAAGGATGAAACATACACTTGAAACTATCAATAGTAGAACTCAGTGGTTTAGAGAAGCAAGATTTGGGATGTTCATTCATTGGGGTTTATATTCTATTCCAGGAAAAGGGGAATGGATTCGTAGTCATCAGAAATTATCTATTGAAGATTATGAACCATATTTTCGAGCTTTTGATCCTAAGGAATATAACCCTAGAGAATGGGCTAAACAAGCAAAAGCTGCAGGGATGAAGTATATGGTTTTAACAGCTAAACATCATGATGGATTTTGTTTGTTTGATTCAAAATTTACAGATTATAAATCAACAAATACACCTGCAGGTAGAGATTTAGTTAAAGAATTTGTAGATGCCGTTCGAGATGAAGGTTTAAAAGTAGGGTTATATTTTAGTTTGATTGACTGGTATCATCCTGATTTTCCTAAATATGCTGATCTAAATCATCCAATGAGAGGAAATGAAGCCTATCGAGATGAGAAAATTAACTTTGACCGTTATTTGGAGTATTTGCACAATCAAGTTAAAGAAATTGTAACTGGATATGGTCAGATTGACATATTATGGTTTGATTATTCTTATGAAGACATGGTAGGTGAAAAATGGGGAGCTTCAAAATTAATAGACATGGTTCGTCATTATCAGCCAAACGTTATCGTAGATAATAGATTAGAAACATCAGGTGAAGGATTCGGAAGTATTGTTACAGATGAAATTACCTCTTACGCTGGAGATTTTGTTAGCCCAGAGCAAATTGTTCCTCACGAAGGTATTCGAAACTTTAAAGGTGAGCCTGTTCCTTGGGAACTTTGTCTAACTATGAATAACAATTGGGCTTATAATCCTACAGATTATCTATATAAGTCTAGTCAAACTTTGATAAGAAAGTTAGTTGAATGTGTTAGTAAAAACGGGAATATGATTCTTAATGTAGGCCCAGATGCTTTGGGAAGAATTAATGATCCAAGTAAGAAAATATTAGATGATTTTCATCAATGGATGTCTCGAAATGGTGAGTCAATTTATGGATGTAGTGGAGATGAAAATTTACCAAAACCAGATTGGGGATACTATACTCGTAATGGGAATACGGTTTATGCTCATGTATTTGAACAACCTATAGGACCGTTAGCTCTTCTTGGCATTAGTAAAGAAAACGTAAAAAGAATGAGCTTTCTTCATGATGGAAGTGAGGTGAAAATTTCAGAAAGCTGGACGACCAATGCCTATAAAGGAATTTGTTTTGCACAGTTTGGAGAAGTTCCTCATTTTACCTATCCATTACCAGACTTGATTGATAGCGTAATAAAAATTGAGTTGAGAGAGTAGTTTATATGAAAATTGAAAATAAAAATGTAAGACGTAATTTCTTTTGGGGAGATGGTCGATTTTATACTACTGATATCGTAAACAAACGGGCAGGAGTAATGATAAAAAATGTTTCGAAAGAGGAATTTACCATTACATTGGAGAATGGTATAAGACTTTCTTCAAATCATTTTTCAGCAATCGTTAGGGAAGAGGGAGATAAGCGGATTGAGGTTTCTTTTGTTTATCCTTCCATTCGTTTACGTTTAATCTTTGAATCGAGGGATGATGTTCTTTCGAAACAATTAGTTTTAGAATCTTCTACTGAAGTTATTAAATCTGTAGAGGTAGAGAGTTTTGAGTTTGAAACAGAAGACCATATTTTCTATCCTAAAAGACAAGATTGTATTAAGGAAATGGCAAATTTTTCCGGCTATTATGTAGAATTAGGACAACCTGTTTATGCTAATTCTTTATTCTTAGGAATGGAATTTCCCATGTCTGAAAACAAGGTAGATGGTAGACATTATGTATCAAGGTATTACTTAGGAACGGTTATTAATCAAGAGAAAAATTTGTGGCCTTGTATTGTTGGGGGAGCAGGTTCTTATAAAAAAGAAGAGATTCAAGAGGCATTTTTTGAATATGTGGAAGGAATAGCTCAACCTAGTTATTTCCGTAAACAGTATAATTCCTGGTATGACCATATGACCGACATCACAGAAGAAGGTATTTTAAAAAGTTTTTCTGAGATTCGAGATGGTTTTGAAAATCATGGAGTCCATTTAGATGCTTATGTTGTTGATGATGGTTGGACAAACTATCAATCAGTTTGGGAATTCAATCATAAATTCCCAAATGGTTTGAGAAATATTAAACATCTTGTAAATGGATTTGGTTCAAGCCTAGGATTATGGATTGGTCCCAGAGGTGGTTATAATGGGACAGAAATCATTATGAGTGATTGGTTAGAAGCGCATCCAGAGTTAAGGATTGGATCTAAAAATTCGATTTCAAATGATGTAAACGTGGCTGATTTTAACTATCTCAAACAAATGAAGAAAAAAATGTTGGAATACCAAAAAGAATTCGATATCAGCTATTGGAAAATTGATGGTTGGTTACTTCAACCTGACAAACCTGATAAGAGTGGGTCGCATGGTATGTATACCATGACAGCGGTTTATGAGTTCTTAATTCAACTGTTGATAGATCTAAGAAAGGAGCGAGGAGGAAAAGATTGTTGGTTAAACTTGACTTCTTATGTAAATCCTAGTCCATGGTTTTTACAGTGGGTCAATAGTTTATGGATTCAAATATCTCAAGATGTAGGGTTTACAGAGAATGCAGGTAATGATATCAATCGTATGATTACTTACCGAGATATTCAGTATCAAGAATTTTTGGAAAAACGTGAGATACAGTTACCTATGTGGTCGCTTTATAATCATGAACCAATCTATGCTGTCAGTGCAAATACCTGGTACATGGATCATCAAATGTTTGCATCAATACCAGATTTTGAAGCTTATCTATTATTTATTTCAACAAGAGGGAATGCTTTTTGGGAGTTTCACTATTCTTTTGATATGTTTGATGAAGAACGCTGGAAAGCCAATGCTCGTGCAGTTAAATGGATAGAGGAGAATTATCAAACACTAAAATATAGTAAAAAAATAGGAGGAAGCCCTGAAAAATTTGAAATTTATGGTTATAAGTGTCACAATCAGAAGACTTCTACTGAAATTTTCTCTCTGAGAAATCCTGCTCAGATTAAACAAAAAATAAAAATAGAGAATCTTTCGATAGAGAATTTTACCAGAGTAATTGGAGATTTTACTATTCAAGAAGATGAGATAGAATTGGCACCGTACTCTATCGTGATACTGAAGAAGTAAAGAAAAAATTGTGAGGTAGAGATGACGATTTATATTAATAAGGACGAGACCGTTTTTCATTTGGAAATGAAAGATAGTAGTTATATTTTTAGAATTTTAGAAAATGGGGAACTTCAACATCTATATTTTGGGAAAAGGATTCATGTCAAGGAAAATTATAACCAATTGATGGCCTATGAAAAAAGAGGATTTGAAGTATCTTTTTCTGAAGAATTTGAGGATATTCAACAGTCTATGATACAAAATGAATATTCTTCATACGGGAAAGGAGATTTTTCGGCATCCAGCTTTTTCAAGTTCAAGGAATGAATGGTAGTAGGATAACGACACTAAAATATCAAGGTTTTGAACTTGAAAAAGGGAAGAATCGTCTTAACTCTCTACCTTCAACATTTGATGATATTGGTCAGTTTGCGGAAACATTAACGATTATTTTAACAGATTCTATATTAGATTTAACTGTTAGACTAAATTATACAATTTTTCCGGAATACAATGTCTTAGTTAGAAATACGGAATTTTTAAATAATAGCAATAATAAGTTGACTCTTTTGAAAGCAATGAGTTTACAGCTAGATCTACCTGATAGTCAATATGACTTAATTCAATTTCTGGAGCATGGCTGAGGGAACGTCAGTTATATAGAACTTCGCTTAGACCAGGTATTCAAGCAATAGATAGCTTGAGATACTCATCAAGTCCTCAGCAAAATCCTTTCTTTATGCTATCAAGGAGGGAAACTACAGAGCATAGTGGTGAGGTTTATGGTTTTAACTTTATCTATTCTGGAAATTTTCAAAATATGATTGAAGTTGACCATTTTGACACCGCTAGAGTAACGGTAGGAATAAATCCAGTAGAATTTCGTTTTTTATTAAATCCCGCCGAAAGTTTTGTGACACCAGAAGCAATTGTGACCTATTCTGATCAAGGGATGAATCAGATGAGCCAGCAACTATCAGATTTTTATCGACATCATTTAGTTAATCCTAATTTTTCTCAAGCTAGTCGTCCTATAATACTCAATAGTTGGGAAACATTTTATTTTGACTTGAGTACAGAAAAAATTTTAGATTTAGCAAAGGCTGCTAAAGATTTAGGGATAGAATTATTTGTACTGGATGATGGTTGGTTTGGTCATAGGAAAGATGACAAAAGTTCTCTGGGTGACTGGGTAACAGATAGAAGTCGCCTTCCTGAAGGTATTGGATTTCTTGCAGATGCAATTCACAAAATAGGTTTACAATTTGGTTTATGGTTTGAGCCTGAAATGATTTCTATTGATAGTGATTTGTACAAGAATCATGCCGATTGGACTATCCATTTGTTAGACAGAGAGAAGTCAGTAGGAAGAAATCAATATGTGTTGGATTTGACGAGACAGGAAGTTGTTGATTACCTTTTTGATTCTATTTCTAAAATCATAATCGAAACAAATCTGGATTATATCAAATGGGATATGAATCGTCATATAACAGATATTTATAGTATGGAACTTGATTCTGAACAGCAGATGGAATTTGGTCATCGATATATCTTAGGTCTTTATCAGTTATTAGATCGTTTAATAACTAAGTTCCCTTCAGTTCTATTTGAATCTTGTTCTTCAGGTGGTGGACGTTTTGATTTAGGACTTATGTATTATGCACCGCAAGCGTGGACGAGTGATGATACGGACCCGATAGAAAGATTGAAAATTCAGCATGGAACTTCTTATGGATATTCTCCATCAATGATGACAGCACATGTTTCTATTTCTCCAAATGAACAAAGTGGAAGACAAACGAGTTTGGACACTAGGACAAATGTAGCTTATTTTAGTTCTTTCGGTTATGAATTAGATGTTACGAGATTGTCGGTAGAAGAAAAAGAACAAGTGAGAGAACAAATTCAGTTTTATAAAAAATATCGTTCATTGTTTCAATATGGGGATTTTTATAGGATAAACAGTCCTTTTAGTTGTGATTCTGCTAGTTGGCAAGTTGTTTCAAAGAATAAATGCCAGTCGATTTTACTGTATGCTCAATTGAATAGTAAGTTGAACCCAGGTTATACAAGAGTTTATTTTAGTGGTTTAGATAAAGATAAATGCTATTCCATCTCTGGATTTGATGAGTTCTTTTATGGAGATGAATTAATGAATGCTGGAATAAAGGTCAGTTTAAGTAATTTAGCACTATGTGTTCCAGAATATCTTACAAAATTATTTGTTATTGAGGAAGTTGTATGTAAATTATGTAAATAATGAGGAAATAAAAATGGAAAATAAAAAAATAGCAAAACAGATTTTAATAGCTACAGCTGTTTTAACAAGTTTTTTAGGAAGTAAATTGGTTTATGCAGATGTAGTCCAAAGTAATTCTAATGACAGAGCTAGTACTGAAACTGCTAGAGTAACAGGGAATAACTTAAGAAAACCAATTACTAAAGATCAAGAAACTGATACGGAGACGACATATCTTTCAGATATGGATTGGTCTTCTGCAACTCATGGTGATGTAGATAAAACAAACAGTACAAAAAGATGCTCCATTTACAACAGGAAATAAAGGAGAACATACTAAAATTTCATTGCTTACTTCTGACAATAAAGTTAAGTATTTTGATAAAGGAATAGGGACAGTCGCAGATTCCCCGTCTGTAATCAGCTATGATATTAGTGGTCAAGGATTTGAAAAATTTGAAACTTATATAGGAATTGATCAAAGTGCTAATAGTTCTAGAGCAGACCACGCAGTAGTGGATAAAATAGAAATAGAAATAGATGGAGAAGTAGTTTATTCCAGTAATGTAACTAATCCAGATGGATTCAGATATAATACCCAGGCACAATTTATTAGTGTGACAATTCCACAAAACGCTAAAAAAATATCCTTAAAATCATTCTCAGGAGAACATACATGGGGTGATGAAGTTGTATTTGCTGATGCTAAACTTATTAAAACTGTTAGTACTCAAACTATAACTCCAGATCTTCTTAATAAAGGAATTAATGGAGGAGTATATCTTTCTGATTTAGAATGGGTTGATGCTACTCATGGTGATGACGATAAATCAAAAACAGTTCAGAAAGATAAACCGTTTACACCTGGTAATAACGGTGCAAATAATAAAATAAAATTATTAATTGACGGGAAGGAAATAGAATTTAATAAAGGATTGGGAACTGTAGCAAGTAACCCGTCTAGTATAAAATATGATGTTTCGGGTGCTAATGTTACAAGATTTATTTCCTATGTCGGAATTGATAGGAGCGCCAATCATTTAAATTCAGATTACGCAGATATTCAAAAGTTTGAAGTTGTTGCGGATGGTAAAGTCATTTACTCATCAGATTCAAAATATCCGAAAGGAATTAAGTATGATACATCAGCTTTTCTGGTTGATGTTGAAATTCCAAAAGATACACAGACGATAGAACTTAAATCATATTCAGGAAAACATACATGGGCTGACGAATTGGTTTTAGGTGGAGCCATGTTTATGGCAAATGGTAAATTTAAGAATCCTAATGATTGGTCAGAAGTTGATAAACGTCGTGAAATTAATAATGAACATCCGTTACTTATGATGCCTTTATATGCTAACGGAGAAGAGTTTAACCAAGGGAAATATACTTTTTGGGGAGGAGATACATTAACAGGTAAGTGGGAGAATATACCAGATGACTTAAAACCATATACTGTTATACAGTTACATCCAGATGATCTTCCTAAAAGAGATGGAGCTGCTAGAGATTTTTATGAACATATGTTAGAAGAAGCAGCGAAATATGTAAATCCTAAGACTGGAAAAAATGAACCAATTCCAGTTATTCTGACGGTTTACACTGCTGGTAATATGCCTTATTATACTTCGGCACATTGGTTAAGTACCAGCTGGATTGATAAAATGTATCAAAAATATCCAAATTTGCATGGTATTTTCAGTACAGAGAATTATTGGATTTGGGCAAATGATATTGAAAATAAGGCGGCAGATTATTTAAAAGTATCAGCTAAAAATGGAGGATATTTTATATGGGCTGAACAAAATAATGGTTCTGCAATAGAAAAAGCATTTGGAAAAAACGGTAAGATAGCATTTCAGAAATCTGTTGATAAGTACTGGAAGAACCTTATTTTCATGTTCAAAAATACACCTGCTGCCGAGGGAAATGATTCAACTACAGAAAGTTATATGAAGGGACTTTGGTTATCAAATCATACTTATCAATGGGGTGGTTTGATGGATACTTGGAAGTGGTATGAGACAGGTAAATGGAAACTGTTTGCAACTGGTAATATCGGAAAAAGTCAAGGAGATAGACAATGGTTGACTGAACCAGAGTCTATGCTAGGAGAAGAGGCTTTAGGGGTTTACCTTAATGGAGGTGTAGTTTATAATTTTGAACATCCAGCTTATACCTATGGTGTAAATAATAAAGAAAGCTTACTCTTTAGCGAAGTAATAAAAGAATTTTTTAGATATGTAATAGCACATCCAGCACCATCTAAAGAAAAGGTACTTGAGGATACAAAAGTATTCATACATGGAGACTATTCAAATAAAGGAAATGGTAAGTTCTTTGTAAACGTAAATACTGATAGAGAACAAACTCCATTATACATGACTGGTCGTTATAATGTTATTCCAGCTATTCCAGGTATTTTAAAAACAGATAAATTGAAAGAGTCTGTTTCTGGTAATCGTATTCAGATTAAGGAGATCACTTCCCCAGAATTTAGCTCTACTCAGGCTAGAAAAGAATACTTGAATAAGCTGTATCCTACGAATTATGAAGGAGATATCTTTGCTCAGAAATTAGATAATAGATGGTTTGTCTATAATTATAAGGTAAATGAGAATGTTAAACAGACTGGAAAATTAAAATTTAATTCTTTAGAAATGGATGTTGAATTTGAACCTCATACCTATGGTATTTTTGAGAGAATAAGTAATGGATTGAAAGTGAATTTAAATAATTTTAGAACAAATAAAGATTCACTATGGTCTAATGCTCAAGATGCAAATCAGGCAAGGAAACTACCACAATTGACCAAAAAAGGTGCGATTAAGTGGATTGATGAACATTATATCAAAGATACTCAGTTTGGAGAGAAAAGGGTTACAAAGATAGTATTAAGAGGTATAGATAAACTTCCTACTATTCATTCATTAACAGGAACAAATAATTCCTATGATCAGCCATCTCTCAATTTTGATCAGGAAAATCATACGGTTACTATTACCATTAACAGTAACGGAAATCTTGAATTCGAACTTCATTTTTAGAAAGGAGTGAGTTTATGTCTCAAGATGAAAAATTAATTCGTGAACAGATTTGTGATGTTTGTCATAAGATGTGGCAACTTGGTTGGGTTGCTGCAAACGATGGGAATGTATCTGTTCGATTAGATGAGGATACCATTATTGCAACTCCTACTGGTATCAGCAAAAGTTTTATTACTCCAGAAAAGCTGGTGAAGTTAAATCTCAAAGGAGAGATTTTAGAAGCAGAAGGTGATTACCGGCCTTCTAGTGAAATTAAAATGCACATTCGTTGTTACGAAGAACGTGAGGATGTCCGTGCGGTTGTTCACGCGCATCCACCGATTGCAACAGGATTTGCTCTTGCACATATTCCTTTAGATACTTATTCACTAATTGAGAGCGCGATTGTGGTTGGGGCAATTCCTATAACTCCATTTGGAGTTCCGTCTACAATGGAAGTGCCAGAAGCAATTACACCTTATCTACCAGATCATGATGTCATGCTATTAGAAAATCATGGAGCTCTGACTGTCGGAAGCGATGTCATTACAGCATACTACCGTATGGAAACTTTAGAATTAGTAGCAAAGACAACCTTCCATGGAAGAATGTTACTGTCTACAAAAGGTATTGAAGAACAAGAAATTGCTCGTCCGACTTTAGAACGTCTATTCTCAATGCGAGAAAATTATAAGGTTACAGGTCGTCACCCAGGCTACCGTAAATATAATGGCGATGGTAGTATAAAAGAAACAGAAAAATAAGAGGAAAGTATTATGATCCAACATCCACGTATTGGTATTCGTCCGACTATTGATGGTCGTCGTCAAGGTGTACGCGAATCACTTGAAGTACAGACAATGAACATGGCTAAAAGTGTGGCAGATCTTATTTCAAGTACATTGAAATATCCAGATGGAGAACCTGTGGAATGCGTGATTTCTCCATCTACTATTGGTCGTGTTCCAGAGGCTGCAGCTTCACATGAATTGTTCAAAAAATCAAATGTTTGTGCAACAATTACAGTCACACCATGCTGGTGTTATGGTAGTGAAACTATGGATATGTCTCCAGATATTCCTCATGCTATTTGGGGATTTAATGGGACAGAACGTCCAGGGGCTGTCTATCTTGCAGCTGTTCTAGCTTCACATGCTCAAAAAGGTATTCCAGCGTTTGGGATTTATGGAAGAGATGTTCAGGAAGCTAATGATACAGATATTCCAGGAGATGTCAAAGAAAAACTTTTACGTTATGCGCGTGCAGCTCTTGCAACTGGCTTGATGCGAGACACTGCTTACCTATCAATGGGTAGTGTATCAATGGGGATTGGTGGTTCTATTGTGAATCCAGATTTCTTCCAAGAATACTTAGGAATGCGAAATGAATCGGTAGATATGACGGAGTTCACGCGCCGTATTGACCGTGGTATTTATGACCCAGAAGAGTTTGAACGTGCTATGGTTTGGGTAAAAGAACATATCAAAGAAGGAGTTGACCGAAATCGTGAAGATTTGATTCTTTCTAAAGAAGAAAAAGAAAAACAATGGGAATTTGTTGTAAAAATGTTCATGATTGGTCGAGATCTTATGCAGGGAAATCCTCGTTTAGCAGAGCTTGGTTTTGAGGAAGAAGCAGTTGGTCACCATGCTTTAGTAGCTGGTTTCCAAGGTCAACGCCAGTGGACAGACCATTTCCCCAATGGGGACTTTATGGAAACTTTCCTCAATACTCAGTTTGACTGGAATGGTATTCGAAAACCATTTGTATTTGCGACAGAGAATGATTCACTAAATGGTGTGTCTATGCTCTTTAATTATCTATTAACAAATACTCCACAAATCTTTGCTGATGTGCGTACTTATTGGAGTCCAGAGGCTGTTAAACGTGTAACAGGGCATACTCTAGAAGGTAATGCCGCAGATGGTTTCTTACATTTGATTAACTCTGGCTCTTGTACATTAGATGGTACTGGTCAAGCTAGTCGTGATGGAAAACCTGTTATTAAACCATTCTGGGAGTTAGAAGAAAGTGAAGTGCAGGCTATGCTTGATAACACAGACTTCCCACCAGCAAACCGCGAATATTTCCGTGGAGGAGGATTCTCAACTCGTTTCTTGACGAAGGGGGATATGCCAGTAACAATGGTACGTCTCAATCTTCTAAAAGGAGTTGGTCCAGTGCTACAAATTGCAGAAGGTTACACACTTGAACTTCCTGAAGATGTTCACCATACTTTAGATAATCGTACAGATCCAGGATGGCCAACTACTTGGTTTGCTCCACGTTTGACAGGAAAAGGTGCTTTCAAGTCTGTCTATGACGTCATGAATAATTGGGGAGCTAATCACGGAGCCATAACATATGGCCACATTGGAGCAGACTTGATTACCTTGGCTTCTATGTTGAGAATTCCTGTCAATATGCATAATGTACCTGAGGAAGATATCTTTAGACCTAAAAATTGGTCCTTATTTGGAACAGATGATTTAGAATCAGCAGACTATCGTGCATGTCAGTTGTTGGGACCACTACATAAATAAAACTTGTTTATATAGGAGGTGAACTTACGTCCCTCCTATCCTTTTAAAAAGATTTGTTAAACAATTCACAAATAATTGAAAACGAATACAAAAAGTAATATAATGATGTTAAATAGATAGCGCGGAGGCGCAGGAGGAAAATTATATGGCTACATTTTATGTTCCGGCAGTCAACCTTATTGGTAAAGGTGTTGTAAATGAAGTGGGTCCTTATATCAAGGAACTTGGCTATAAAAAGGCACTTTTGGTGACAGACAAGTTTATCGAAGGAAGTGACATTTTGCCTAAGGTTTTAAAACCGCTAGATACAGAAGGAATCGAATATGTCATCTTTAGCGATGTAGAACCAAACCCTACTTGTAAGAATGTCACAGATGGGGTAGCTGCTTTGCAAGAACATGGCTGTGACTTTATCATCAGTCTTGGTGGTGGGTCTCCACAGGATGCAGCTAGTTGTATCTCTATCATGGCTACAAATGGTGGAAAACCACAGGATTATGAAGGGCTTCATAAGTCTGCTAAAAAAGGCTTGCCAGTTGTGGCTATCAATACAACGGCAGGAACTTCTGCAGAAATTACTATTAACTATGTGATTACCGATGAAGAACGCAAGGTTAAGATGGTAATGGTTGACAAGAATAGCCTTGCTCTTATCTCTGTTAATGACCCTGAATTGATGATTTCAAAACCTCAAGCTTTGACTGCAGCGACAGGTATGGATGCTCTGACTCACGCTGTTGAAGCTTTGGTAACACCTGGTGCTTATGATGTGACCAAGAAACTGTCTATTGGAGCAATTGAGCTTATCAAGGAATATCTTCCTCGTGCTGTAGCAAATGGACACGATATTGAAGCGCGTGAAGGTATGGTCAATGCCATCTTCCTTGGTGGTATGAGCTTTAACAATGCTGGTCTTGGGCTATGTTCACTCAATGGCTCACCAACTCGGTGCAGTATATAACTTTGCCACACGGTGTTTGCTGTGCCATGTTGTTACCAGTTATAGAACGTGAAAATGCTAAACGTGTACCAGAAGCTTTCCGCAATGTTGCTAAAGCCTTGGGACTTCATGTAGAAGGTAAATCAGATGAAGAGTGTGCCGATTATGCAATTGCTGAGATTGAGAAGCTTTCTGAGACAGTAGGTATTCCTAAGAAATTGACTGAACTTGGTATTGAAGAAAAAGATTTCGACTTTGAATACCTTTCTAAGAATGCCTTGATTGATGCCTGCGCACCAGGAAACCCATTTATGCCAACCTTAGAAGAAACGATTGCCTTTTATAAAGAGTTGTTTTAGCAAGAGATTTGACGACAATGTGACAATTCACCTCTAATTATTGACATTTCAGGAAAAATTGCAGTAAAAACTGCACATCCTTCTTTAAATGTGCTATAATACAGAAAAAAATAATGATGGAGGTCGTCGCGATGGTAACAACATTTTTGATGATTTTTGTGGTGGTTTGTGTGCTCCTATTGCTGATAGTCACACTGAGTACAGTTTATGTGGTTCGTCAGCAGTCGGTGGCGATTATTGAACGCTTTGGGAAATTCCAAAAGGTTGCCAATAGCGGCATTCATATTCGCTTGCCTTTTGGGATTGACTCGATTGCAGCGCGGATTCAGTTGCGCTTGTTGCAAAGTGATATTGTGGTTGAGACTAAGACCAAGGACAATGTGTTCGTTATGATGAATGTAGCGACTCAGTACCGTGTTAATGAGCAGAGCGTGACAGATGCCTACTATAAACTCATGCGTCCAGAATCTCAGATTAAATCTTATATCGAAGACGCTCTTCGCTCTTCTGTTCCAAAATTAACCTTGGATGAATTGTTTGAGAAAAAAGATGAGATTGCCCTTGAGGTTCAACACCAAGTAGCAGAAGAAATGACCACTTACGGGTACATTATCGTGAAAACCTTGATTACCAAGGTCGAACCAGATGCAGAAGTTAAGCAATCCATGAATGAAATCAATGCGGCACAACGTAAGCGGGTCGCAGCGCAAGAATTGGCTGAAGCTGATAAGATTAAAATCGTCACTGCAGCGGAAGCCGAAGCAGAAAAAGACCGCCTTCATGGTGTGGGGATTGCCCAACAACGTAAGGCGATTGTGGATGGATTGGCAGAGTCTATCACAGAACTCAAGGAAGCCAATGTTGGCATGACAGAAGAACAAATCATGTCCATCCTTTTGACCAACCAGTATTTGGATACCTTGAATACCTCTGTTTAAATAATCGACTATCTAAATAAACATCCAAATGGTAATAATAACGACAAGGTTTTCGAGCCTTGTTTTTTATTTTTTCTTCTAATTTTTTTGGTTCTTTGTCAACTGTAGTGGGTTGAAGAAAAGCTAAGCTCGAGAAAGGACACATTTCGTCCTTTCTTTTTTGATGTTCAGAGCAATGAAAAATCCGTTTTTGAAGGTTTTCAAAGTTCCGAAAACCAAAGGCATTTCGTTTGATAAGTTTGATAAGATTATTGGTTGCTTCCAGTTTAGCGTTTGAATAGGGGAATTGAAGGGCGTTGACGATTTTCTCTTTGTCCTTGAAAAAGGTTTTAAAGACAGTCTGAAAAAGAGGATGAACCTGCTTTAGATTGTCCTTAATGAGTCCGAAAAATTTGTCAGCTTCCTTATTCTGAAAGTGAAAAAGTAAGAGTTGATAGAGATTATAGTGGTGTTTTCAAGTCTTCTGAATAGCTCAAAAAAATCTTGTCTAGAATCTCTTTATTGGTTAAGTGCATACGAAAAGTAGGGCGATAAAAACGTTTATCACTGAGTTTACGACTATCCTGTTGAATGAGTTTCCAGTAGCGCTTGATAGCCTTGTATTCATGGGATTTTCGATCAAATTGATTCATGATTTGAACACGCACACGACTCATAGCACGGCTAAGATGTTGTACAATGTGAAAGCGATCCAACACGATTTTTAGCACACGGGAAAAAGTTGTCTAGCTAAGTCATAGTAAGGACTAAACATATCCATAGTAATAATTTTTCACTCGACAACGAACAGCTCTATCGTAGCGAAGAAAGTGATTTCGAATGATAGCTTGTGTTCTTCCCTCAAGAACAGTGATGATATTGAGATTGTTAAAATCTTGCGCAATGAAACTCATCTTTCCCTTTGTGAAGGCATACTCGTCCCAGGACATAATCTCAGGGAGGTAAGAAAAATCAGACTTAAAACGGAAGTCATCGAGCTTGCGGATGACAGTTGAAGTTGAAATAGCCAGCTGATGGGCAATATCGGTCATAGAAGTCTTTTTCAATCAGCTTTTGCGCAATCTTTTGGTTGATAATACGAGGAATTTGATGATTCTTCTTGACGAGAGAGGTTTCGGCGACCATCATTTTCGAGCAATGATAGCACTTGAATCGACGCTTTTTCAGGAGGATTCTAGTAGGCATACCAGTTGTTTCGAGGTAAGGAATTTTCGACGGTTTTTGAAAGTCATATTTCTTCATTTGACTTTCACAATCAGGACAAGATGGGGCATCGTAGTCCAGTTTGGCGATGATTTCCTGTGTGTATCCCTTATTGATGATGTCTAGAATCTGGATATTAGGGTCTTTAATATCGAGTAATTTTTGTGATAAAAATGTAATTGTTCCATATGATTCTTTCTAATGATGGTTTGGTCGCTTTTCATTATAGATGATATGGGACTTTTTTTCTACAACAAAATCGGCTCCATAATATCCATAGGGGATTTACCCACTACAAATATTATAGAGCCATTTTTGGCTAAATTTAGAAGAAAAAGTATTACCGAGTTGTAATACTTTTTCTCGAGACCCTTTTGTCCTGCTCTTGTTTCAAATGACTATAAAAGAAAGTGAAAGGAGAAGGAATCATGATTAAAGAGTTTGGTATTACAAATTTAGAAATAACCAAAGAAAATATTTCTAAAAATTATAACAATCCTATTCTGCGTATGTATGATGATGAAGAATTGATTGGAACGTTTAGTATTCTTACAGGTGAAGTTGTAGAAAATTTAGATTTAGCAGACTATAATATACGATTTGCACAAAGACAAATTGAATTAAATCGTGATAACTATCTTGAAGCGTGGAAGGATTACGTTGGGGTTATTACATGCCCTAAGTATCCATTTTTGTAAAACTGAATTTTTTTATTATTTTTTTAATAAGTGCTGTTCTTTTTTGTTTGATACAAAAGGTAAAGAATAAAAATCAATTTTGAATTAACTATAATCTAAAAATTTTTCTTTAACTTCAACTATTTATTGTATACCATTCCAAGTTTTTATCTGTTTAACTATAGTACTAATTTGTCTTTTCTAAATCTAAAACATTTATATCTTCCAAAAAGCATTTCCTTAGCAATTGAAATAGATTCAGAGACTTTATGAGTAACATAATAAGTTGCCATATTTTTTTCTTTCTGCTATTTTTATTTAAAAAAATCATCGATTTTTTTCATATTGTCCTATTTGTTTATCAATATGATAGATTTTTATTAAATATATTTCGTGAAAGATAGTTTTCAATTTCTTTTCCCTTGTGTTATCCATACAATAGCTTTATTTTTAATAAATTCATTTTTAATTCTTTGTTTAGTTTTTATTTATCCTTTTATTAGAATCAGTCTTATCACTATCTATAACAATAATAGAGTGAAGATTCGCTCTAAACAATTGTATTAATTCATTTGATTCGTCGATTTTTCCAGTTAGATGTGAAAGCAATCTTCCGCCGTAGAATAGAATCTGGTAATGAATATTTTCTTTTAAAAGCCCATTTGAATATAGTTCAATCCACTTATTTATATAAATTCTATCAGATGGTCCTTCAACCCAAATTACTGCATTGGATTGCAAAAATATCACTAGCACGTACACCTAAATTCATTAAGATATCTTCATTCTCTATAAATGACAGTGCAGAATTAGTAATAATGCTATAGTTTTTCTTTCTTTATATGAGTTAAAGTTACATTTTTCTACCACTAAAACATATTTATTGGAACAGTAGAGTGAGTCGTTAAAAATTTGAGAGTTATATTCTTGTACCCACTGATATAAAAACTCGAATAAATTTCTTTGAATAGCCGGATGTAGATTGTTTTCTAATTCCTCAAATATAAAGATTGAATTTTCCAAAGATTGTTCAAAAATTATAACTTGATTTTTTTCTCTTGTTTCTAGAAAGAGTTTTATTAATACTAACAAGACAGTTTTTAAACCACTACCCGAACTTGAAATCGGAATTTTCCCATTTTCATTGACTAATAAAATTTCCCATTTAGAATTAGAATCATCAGTAGTTTCGATTTCCTGACACATTATTCTTTCAAAAACAGTTTTTCTGGCTTCATAATTTGATTTAACGCATTAAGAATATCGTTTTTCTACAACCTCATTAGGAAGATTAGCTACATTCAGGTATTGCCTTAATAAATTCGTAGCACCTGTTCCATCTTCGGATACTATTCGATTGCTATTTTGCACTTCAGGTACTAGATTTCTATCAGCAGATAATTTGATTAATTTTAGATGTCTAATGTAATTGTTTAAATAATTTTTAGCTAAATTTTTCAAAAATTATCTACTTTAGTATTAAAAAGTGAATTGATTTGAGGGAATTCTGGTATATTTGATAATGTAATTTGCTCCGTTCCAATTGTTTTAATGGGTTGAAATTCAAATGACATATAATTATTGATATATTTTTTTGTCCAAATGTAAAATGATTAATACCAATCTGACCTCCAGACGTATATTCATTGAATGCATTTTTAATTTCGTTAGTTGTTGGACAAAAGCCAAATTCCAATTTGGTATTGCTTGATATTTCTCGAGTATTTACAACCTCAGAAATTAGCATTTCTATTGATTGTAATAATGTTGATTTACCGATATTATTTTTGCCCGACTAGTATATTAAGATTTTTCAAGTTTGTCAAAACCTATATAAGAATCTCCGATATGTTTATAATTCTTTATTTTCAACGATTTAAGACGGCTCATTATTACTCCTTTGTTGTGTCTATCGAATTATATCTTTATAACGCTGTCAGAATACATAGATATTATTTTTTTATTATTTGATATGTTTGAGCAAGACAATAACATTGCAAACTAATATTATTATACCATTAAATAAACTGTTCATAAGTTATTTATAGTGTCAGAGAACAACAAACTATTTTTTTATATTCAGTTACCTAAAAGTTACTGAAATTTGAAAAAGAGTCTATTTTATAAAAGTTTAAAAACTTAAAACATTGTTAAATCAAGGTTTTAAGTTTCAAAAATACAGGAATAGAACTCAAAAATCCAGTGTCCGCAAGGACGTGCCGGTTCGACCCCGGCCGCCGGTATAGTAATAACGACAAGGTTTTTCGAGCCTTGTTTTTTTATTTTTTTCTTCTAATTTTTTTGGCTAAATTTAGAAGAAAAAGTATTACCGAGTTTGTAATACTTTTTTTCGAGACCCTTTTGTCCTGCTCTTGTTTCAAATGACTATAAAAGAAAGTGAAAGGAGCCTGGGATAAAAAGATTTTGATTTTTAGGAATTCTTTATTATAATCTTTAAAAATCATCTAAGATGTACTAGACGTTATTTACTAGCAGTTATCTTCTTTATGGAATGATGTTCAATGAGCCACCCTACAATCCACCCCGTCGCTAGCAAGTAATTTTCGAAAGCACCGATAGCATTTACAGGAGAATGATACTCCATAAAATTGACTAAGTGATTTGTTCCTATTCCAATCCCACCGAAGATGAGAGCGAGAAGCACGATTCGTAGATAGAACCAATCGTACTTAATATTGACACCGAGAATAAGAATCAATACAGCTAGGTTCCATATTCCAATTTCTCGTTGCCAACCAGCAGAGATTCCGTACCCGGAGTGACTTCCCATGTATGATGGAAAGAAAATTTGTAGTATAGAAGCGCCTAGCATAGCGATGATGACTAAAACAAATAGCAATCGTAAAAATTTGTTCATTTTTTCTTCTTTCTAAAGTAGAAAAAGGTATATAAAAAGTCTGTTATTCATCTTCTTTCAACTTCGCCAATTCTTGGGCAAGTAGTTTAAGGGCGACTTGTGGGTTGGCTTGGCCTTTGGTTGCTTTCATAAGGAATCCTGTAAAGGCCTTGTCTGCGTTACGTTTTCCTGACTTGAAGTCGGCAACAGCAGCTTCGTTATCCGCAAAGACCTGGTGAATGATTGGAATCAAGACAGCTGGATCTGAAATTTGAACCATGCCTGCTTCTTCCACGTATTCACGCGCTCCACCGCCATTTTTAGCCAAGTGGACAAAGACTTTCTTGGCAATCTTAGAAGAAATAGTGCCGTCTTCGATGATGGCAATCATTTCAACCAAGTTCTCTGGCGTTAGTTTGATTTGTTCCAGTGTCTTGCCTTCGGCGTTCAAGAACTGAGCGACTTCACCTTGGAGCCAGTTAGAGACTTGTTTTGCATCACCGCCTAGGGCAACAGCTTTCTCAAAGAAGTCAGAAGTGACTTTATTTGCAGTCAGCTGGCTAGCATCATAGTCTGACAAGCCAAGGTCAGATACGTAACGTGCACGGCGTTCTTTTGGAAACTCTGGCAATTCAGTCCGCATTTCCTCAATCCACTCGTCAGAGATTTCAAAGAGTGGTAGGTCTGGTTCTGGGAAGTAGCGGTAGTCTGCAGCACCTTCCTTGACACGCATGAGGATGGTTGCCTTGTTAGCTTCATCGTAACGGCGTGTTTCTTGGCGGATTTGACCACCTGAGCGTAGGATTTCAGCTTGACGTTGAACTTCGTATTCAAGACCTTTGCGAACGTTTGAGAAGGAGTTGAGGTTTTTCAACTCAGTCTTGGTGCCGAATTTTTCTTGACCATAAGGACGAAGAGAGATGTTGGCATCCACACGCATCGAACCTTCTTCCATCTTAACGTCAGAAATGCCAGCGTATTGGATGACTTCCTTGAGGGCTGTCAGATAAGCGTAAGCTTCTTCTGGCGAGCGCATGTCAGCTTCGGATACAATCTCAATCAAAGGCACCCCTTGACGGTTGAGGTCAACATAAGAGTAGCCATCTGTACCGTGGGTGTTTTTACCAGCGTCTTCTTCTAGGTGGGCACGCTCGATACCGATTTTCTTAGTTGTACCGTCTTCTAGCTCGACTTCAATCCAACCATTATAGCCGATTGGCTCATCAAACTGAGAAATTTGGTAGGCTTTTTGGATTATCAGGGTAGAAGTAGTTCTTGCGGTCGAAGTGCATCTTTTTGTGGATGTCCATGTTGAGGGCAAGAGCGGCTTTGATACCAGCATCGACTACACCCTTATTGAGAACTGGCAGAACTCCTGGGAAAGACCAGTCAATCACGTTGGTATTGGCATTTTGGTCATTTCCAAAGTGGGCAGAAGTAGGTGAGAAGATTTTTTTGAATTGGTGTTAAGCTCTACGTGGACTTCAAGTCCAATGACTGTTTCAAAGTTCATTAGTTATCACCTCCAAAAATCACGGGTTGTTGTTTGTGGTAGTCTGTTGTTGCTTCAAAAGCAGCAGCAGCTTGGTAAATAGTTTCCTCAGAATACTTAGGACCGATCAATTGTAGACCGACAGGTAGACCTTGAGAGAATCCAGCAGGAATCGAAATTCCTGGGAGACCTGCTAGGTTGACTGGGATTGTCAAGAGGTCAGCCAAGTACATGGCAACTGGGTCGTGGTTGAGAGAATCCAAATCATAGGCAACGCTTGGAGCAGTTGGTCCCAAAATCAAATCGTAATCCGCAAAGACTTTTTCGAAATCTTGGATGATGAGGGTACGGACCTGTCCGGCTTTCTTGTAATAGGCATCGTAGTAACCTGACGAAAGGCTGAAAGTACCTAGCATAATACGGCGTTTCACTTCTTCACCGAAACCTTGGCTACGGCTGTTTACATAGATTTCATCAAGGTTGCTTGCATCTTCTGCGCGGTAGCCGTAACGAATACCGTCAAAACGTTGCAAGTTTGATGAAGCTTCTGATGAAGCGATAATGTAGTAAACGGCAACACCGTATTTAGAGTGAGGAAGGCTGACTTCTTCGACGATAGCACCAAGTTTTTCAAAGTGTTTAGCAGCATTAAGAATGGTTTCTTTAACTTCTGGGTCAATCCCTTCGCCAAGATATTCTTTAGGTAAAGCTATTTTCATGCCTTTGATGTCTTGACCGATTTTTGAAGTAAAGTCGGCAATGTGGACAGGAGCAGAAGTAGAGTCTTTAGCATCTTCGCTGGCAATAGCATTGAGCAAGAGGGCATTTTCCTTAACAGTTGGTGCAAAAGGTCCAATCTGGTCTAATGAGCTACCAAAGGCAATGAGACCGAAACGTGAAACTGTTCCGTAGGTTGGTTTGAGACCAACAATCCCGTTGAAGGCAGCAGGTTGGCGAATAGAACCACCAGTATCAGAACCAAGTGACAAGCGGACTTGCCCTGAGGCTACGGCTGCGGCAGAACCACTTGATGAACCACCAGGAACCTTGCTGTGGTCCCAAGCATTTTTAGTGGCACCATAGTGAGAAGTCTCACCAGAACCACCCATGGCAAACTCGTCCATGTTGGTCTTTCCAACTACAATCATTCCCTTAGCTTTTGCATTGGTAACAGCAGTCGCATCAAAGATTGGCTCATAGTTGTAGAGCATTTTTGAGGCAGCAGTTGTGAGAATACCGTCAGTAGAGATATTATCTTTAACAGCCAATGGGATTCCTGAAAGGATATTATCAGCGTCAATTCCAGATTCATCAATAGCTTTGGCTTGCGCAAGGGCTTGCTCCTCAGCGATAGTGATAAAGGCGTTGATAGCTGTCTCGCGAGACTTGATATCTTCAAGCGTAGCTTGTGTCAATTCAGTTGCTGAAATTTCCTTAGAGACAAGGAGATTGTGCAAGTCTTCAATGGTTTTATTGTTGAAAGTCATTAGGCATCTCCTCCATCGTCTAGGATAGCTGGTACCTTGATATAGTAGTTGTCTTTTTCAGGTACGTTTTTAAACAAGCGATCACGGTCTGTTCCTTCTTCGGCCACATCAGGGCGGAGTACGGTCTTGCGGTCAGCCATGGTCGTAGTTGGTGCGACACCAATTGTGTCAACTTCTCCTAGCAACTCAACCATGTCAACAATTTTAGATAAGGTTGTTGCAAAGGCGGCAGTTTCTTCTTCAGAGAATTTTAATTTTGAAAGATTGGCAACGTGTGTTACCTCTTCTTGCGTAATTTTCATCTTGCATCCTTTCGTGAAATGATGATTTTTAGTCTGTTCTATTTTACCATATTTTCCTATAAATAAGGGAGGGAAAGATGAAAAAAGACAGGTATAGGATGGAGAACGGATTTTGATGATTTATTTGAAAAGCGGATTTCAAAGGGGAAAATATATGGTACAATAGTTTAACAGAGAAGTGAAGACGGTGGTTACGAAATCGAAAGGATGGTGATGCTTATGTGCAGAACCCGTAAAATCTTATACTCAATGAAAATCAAAGAGCAAGCTAGGAAGCTAGCCGCAGACTGTACTTGAGTACGGCAAGGCGAAGCTGACGCAGTTTGAATTTGATTTTTCGAAGAGTATTTAGCAGAAAGTAGTAACCAGATTTGCCTCCCTTTGAGGTTTTGACACTCATGTTTGTAGCTGGTAACTTTGTTATCACGCTCCTGAAGTTCATCCTTGAATTGGTAAAAGAGACAAAAAAATAGCCGTCCTAACTTTGGCGAGTTAACGAGCTATTTTTTAGTTATATAATTACAGCCACCGTCTTAAACGGCTCTGTAGGGTGTTGTTGACGCAACACCTTTTTCTATATTCATTGTAACATTTATTTAAAAAAATTGCAAGTAGAATTGTTCTACTTTAGCAGTGTATAACATAAAATAGAAATTGAAAAATGCTAAAATCCGATATAATGGAGTGTTGAAAGGAATGGTAAAATCCAATGTAAAAATCATTCTTAGCTATTGAAACAAGAAAAAAATAGAGAATAAAAAGAAAGAGAACTTATGAATATTCAAGAAGAAATTAAGAAACGTCGTACTTTTGCCATCATCTCCCACCCTGACGCGGGGAAAACGACCATTACTGAGCAGTTGCTCTATTTTGGGGGCGAGATTCGTGAGGCTGGTACCGTAAAAGGAAAGAAAACAGGGACCTTTGCCAAGTCTGACTGGATGGATATCGAGAAGCAACGTGGGATTTCCGTTACTTCATCTGTTATGCAGTTTGACTATGATGGCAAGCGCGTGAATATCCTCGACACTCCAGGGCATGAGGACTTCTCAGAAGATACCTATCGGACCTTGATGGCGGTGGATGCTGCGGTCATGGTCGTGGATTCTGCTAAGGGTATCGAGGCTCAAACTAAGAAATTGTTTGAGGTTGTGAAACATCGTGGCATTCCAGTCTTTACCTTTATGAACAAGCTGGACCGTGACGGTCGTGAGCCACTAGATCTCTTGCAAGAGTTGGAAGAAGTCTTGGGCATTGCGAGCTATCCGATGAACTGGCCAATTGGTATGGGGAAAGCCTTTGAAGGCTTGTATGATCTCTATAACCAACGCTTGGAGCTCTACAAGGGGGATGAGCGTTTCGCTAGTCTAGAAGATGGGGACAAGCTTTTTGGCACCAATCCTTTCTACGAGCAAGTCAAAGATGACATTGAGCTTTTAAATGAAGCTGGGAATGAGTTTTCAGAGGAAGCTATTCTGGCTGGAGAATTGACACCTGTCTTCTTCGGTTCAGCCTTGACTAACTTTGGTGTTCAGACCTTCCTTGAAACCTTCCTAAAGTTTGCTCCAGAACCACATGGACACAAGAAAACAGATGGTGAAATTGTGGATCCTTATGACAAGGATTTCTCAGGATTTGTCTTTAAGATTCAAGCAAATATGGACCCTCGTCACCGTGACCGTATCGCCTTTTGTTCGTATCGTGTCTGGTGAATTTGAGCGCGGAATGAGTGTCAACTTGCCCCGTACTGGTAAGGGTGCTAAACTGTCGAATGTCACTCAGTTTATGGCAGAGAGTCGTGAGAATGTGACCAATGCTGTGGCAGGTGATATTATCGGGGTTTATGATACAGGTACCTATCAAGTTGGAGATACTTTGACGGTTGGGAAAAACAAGTTTGAATTCGAACCCCTACCAACCTTTACGCCTGAGATTTTTATGAAAGTATCTGCTAAGAACGTTATGAAGCAAAAATCCTTCCACAAGGGAATCGAGCAATTGGTACAAGAAGGAGCCGTTCAGCTTTATAAGAATTACCAAACAGGCGAGTACATGCTAGGCGCTGTCGGTCAACTCCAGTTTGAAGTCTTTAAACACCGTATGGAAGGCGAGTACAATGCAGAAGTTGTCATGAGTCCTATGGGTAAAAAGACCGTTCGTTGGATCAAGCCTGAGGACTTGGATGAACGCATGTCGTCAAGTCGCAATATCTTGGCCAAAGACCGTTTTGACCAACCAGTCTTTCTCTTTGAAAACGACTTTGCCCTCCGTTGGTTTGCGGACAAGTATCCAGACGTAGAGTTGGAAGAGAAGATGTGATTCAGTAAGCCTACTTGATTGCAAAGCAATCTAAGTAGGCTACGGCAAGTCCTATTAGACTTGCCTAACTGCCTCACTAACTGAGTTTTACAAATGGAATCGATTTGTAAAACTCAGTGTCGTAATTCAGTAAATTTATTTGATTGTTTAACAATATAGTAACTAACGCCAAGTTTCTATGGAACTTGGCTAGGCGCTTCACGAGGCAAAATCCACGAATATTATCGATTCGTGGATTTTTTTCCGTCGTAACAGAAAAGGAAGTAGCCTAGCTAACTGTCTTACTAACTTCGTTTGGAAAATGGAATCGATTTGTAAAACTCCGTGTCGTAGTGTACCAATCGGTTTACCTAAACATCTCATTAGGAAAAGTCCACGAAGGATATCGATTCGTGGATTTTTCTGTTCTAAAAATGGGAAGTAAATTTAGTACTCTAGCTAGTGAGTAGATATATCTAAATTTGTATAATACTATATAAAATTGATAAATCTTAAAAAGTTGACTTACCTAAAAATTCCAATAAACAGATCGTGAATGTGTTTTTATTCGCGGTTTGATTCAGTATGAAAGTGATGAAGTTAGAGAGTTAATTTTTGTTGAATAGACAAAAAAATCACTGACTCCTGTATCATGTTAGTTTATCAAATCAAAAATTGAATATTTCATGAGGGTGATACATGTATAATAAGGCTGAAAAATTTATCTATATGAAAGCAATAAAATTGAAAACGTTTTCTAAAACAAAAATATTGAAAAGTTTGAATGGTAGGAGTATAATATAAGTTGGTATTTTTAGAAACAAGTACTCATAAATATAAAATAAGAGGAAAAATTAAACATGTTTTTTTAGACGTCAAGAAGGTGAATATAGAGAGACGGATCGAGTGACCCGTTTCAAAGTTGATTAAGTCAGGTAAGCATTGGTTGCGTGCTTCAGTCTCTCAATTTGGACTTTTCAAAGTCTTAAGAGGTAGTGTTGATGCTACCCAGGTAACAACCGAGGTTATTGAAGAACAATCATCAAATACACTGACTGGATTGGATATTCTGAGAGGGATAGCTGCAGCAGGGACGGTACTTGGAGGAGCAGTTGTAACACAAACAACTGTTTATGCTAATGATGCTGTTGAAAAGACAGTCGAGGCAAATCAAACACTTGCAAATACAGATACAGTAACTTTGGGAACTGTAAAAAATCAAGAAGGTGCTCAAGCAGACAGCCTATCAGTTTCTGTCAGCCAAAGCCAATCCTTGTCTGAGGAAGCTTCCAAGAATGCAAGTAAACATCTTTCAGAAAGTGAAAGCCAATCAGTAAGTACTTCAACAAGTGCTTCTGTATCAGCAAGTACATCTGCTTCTGAAAGTGCAAGTACAAGTGCATCAGAGTCAGCCTCAACAAGCGCTTCTCAATCTCAAGTTGGATCTACTTCTGAGCTTTCATCGTCATTAGCATCAGAAACTGCATCAAATAAAGAACAAATTGTTCGTCAGAAAGATTCAAGCAAGATTAAAGTTACTGAGGATCGCAAATACTTATCCGAAATTTCGGTTGAATTGGGTAAACTCTTAGCTCAGTCAGCTGGTCTACCTGGTACTGATGCAGCAGCTGCTAAGGTGAACACAGCTGTATTAGCTATTGAAGAAGCTCTTAAAAATCCAAATGCTGATCTGACAGATGTTATTAAGCAGGCGAAAGCTGCACGAAACTCAATTATGATTGCTGTAAACCGTGCTCACAATGGTGCGCAAAATCCACTGAATGGTAAACCAATGCCGACAGGAGTAGGATTTCGAGCAACCAACGGTGAATCAGTGCCGGCAGGACCAATAAGTGAAAGTATCTCAGCATCTGAGTCAACATCAGTAAGTGAAAGTACATCAGTGTCTGAATCAGCGTCTAAGAGTACATCAGTAAGTGAATCAGCATCAAAGAGTACATCAGTAAGTGAATCAGCATCAAAGAGTACATCAGTAAGTGAATCAGCATCTAAGAGTACATCAGTGTCTGAATCAGCGTCTAAGAGTACATCAGTGTCTGAATCAGCGTCTAAGAGTACATCAGTGTCTGAATCAGCGTCTAAGAGTACATCAGTAAGTGAATCAGCATCAAAGAGTACATCAGTAAGTGAATCAGCATCTCAGAGTACATCAGTATCTGAATCAGCATCTAAGAGTACATCAGTATCTGAATCAGCATCTAAGAGTACATCAGTATCTGAATCAGCATCTAAGAGTACATCAGTATCTGAATCAGCATCTAAGAGTACATCAGTATCTGAATCAGCATCACAGAGTACATCAGTGTCTGAATCAGCGTCTAAGAGTACATCAGTATCTGAATCAGCATCAAAGAGTACATCAGTGTCTGAATCAGCGTCTAAGAGTACATCAGTAAGTGAATCAGCATCAAAGAGTACATCAGTAAGTGAATCAGCATCAAAGAGTACATCAGTAAGTGAATCAGCATCAAAGAGTACATCAGTGTCTGAATCAGCGTCTAAGAGTACATCAGTGTCTGAATCAGCATCACAGAGTACATCAGTAAGTGAATCAGCATCACAGAGTACATCAGTGTCTGAATCAGCGTCTAAGAGTACATCAGTATCTGAATCAGCATCAAAGAGTACATCAGTGTCTGAATCAGCGTCTAAGAGTACATCAGTGTCTGAATCAGCATCACAGAGTACATCAGTAAGTGAATCAGCATCAAAGAGTACATCAGTAAGTGAATCAGCATCAAAGAGTACATCAGTGTCTGAATCAGCGTCTAAGAGCACATCAGTGTCTGAATCAGCATCACAGAGTACATCAGTAAGTGAATCAGCATCACAGAGTACATCAGTGTCTGAATCAGCATCACAGAGTACATCAGTATCTGAATCAGCGTCTAAGAGTACATCAGTGTCTGAATCAGCGTCTAAGAGTACATCAGTGTCTGAATCAGCGTCTAAGAGTACATCAGTAAGTGAATCAGCATCAAAGAGTACATCAGTGTCTGAATCAGCATCACAGAGTACATCAGTGTCTGAATCAGCGTCTAAGAGTACATCAGTGTCTGAATCAGCGTCTAAGAGTACATCAGTGTCTGAATCAGCATCACAGAGTACATCAGTAAGTGAATCAGCATCACAGAGTACATCAGTAAGTGAATCAGCATCAAAGAGTACATCAGTAAGTGAATCAGCATCAAAAGAGTACATCAGTAAGTGAATCAGCGTCTAAGAGTACATCAGTGTCTGAATCAGCGTCTAAGAGTACATCAGTGTCTGAATCAGCATCAAAGAGTACATCAGTAAGTGAATCAGCATCACAGAGTACATCAGTAAGTGAATCAGCGTCTAAGAGTACATCAGTGTCTGAATCAGCATCAAAAGTACATCAGTGTCTGAATCAGCGTCTAAGAGTACATCAGTATCTGAATCAGCATCAAAGAGTACATCAGTGTCTGAATCAGCATCAAAGAGTACATCAGTGTCTGAATCAGCGTCTAAGAGTACATCAGTAAGTGAATCAGCATCAAAGAGTACATCAGTAAGTGAATCAGCATCAAAGAGTACATCAGTAAGTGAATCAGCATCAAAGAGTACATCAGTGTCTGAATCAGCGTCTAAGAGTACATCAGTTTCTGAATCAGCATCACAGAGTACATCAGTAAGTGAATCAGCATCAAAGAGTACATCAGTAAGTGAATCAGCATCAAAGAGTACATCAGTAAGTGAATCAGCGTCTAAGAGTACATCAGTGTCTGAATCAGCGTCTAAGAGTACATCAGTGTCTGAATCAGCATCAAAGAGTACATCAGTAAGTGAATCAGCATCACAGAGTACATCAGTAAGTGAATCAGCGTCTAAGAGTACATCAGTGTCTGAATCAGCATCAAAGAGTACATCAGTGTCTGAATCAGCGTCTAAGAGTACATCAGTATCTGAATCACCGTCTAAGAGCACATCAGTAAGTGAATCAGCATCAAAGAGTACATCAGTAAGTGAATCAGCATCACAGAGTACATCAGTAAGTGAGTCAGCGTCTAAGAGTACATCAGTAAGTGAATCAGCGTCTAAGAGTACATCAGTAAGTGAATCAGCGTCTAAGAGTACATCAGTAAGTGAATCAGCATCAGCAAGTGAGTCAACATCAACCAGCGAATCTACTTCTTTAAGTACTTCAATTGTTCATTCAAACTCACAAGTAGGAGATGTTACGGTATCTTATGAAACACCAAATGGTGTTCAATTAAAACCTACAGAAGCTGTAGTTCCAAAAGATTCTAAACCAGGAACTCCTTACGATACTACAACACCTAACTTCAAACCTGAACGTATCGAAAAAGATGGTAAAGTTTATATTCTTACAGAAAAAACAAAAGCAGGTTCATCTTCTGAAAAAGGACAGTCAACATCTAAACCAGAGAATGTCACTTATATTTACGAAGAAAAACCAGAACCAGCACCTAACAAAAACTTTGGTAATGTTATTGTCAACTATGTTGATTCAAATGGTAATATGATTAAAGAGACAGCAATTGCTAAATCTGCTGAAAATGTAGGAACTGCGTATGACACAACAATTGCAGAATTAAAACCACAAAGGATTGAAAAAGATGGTAAGATATATGTTCTGAAGAAAGTAACGAAATTCTCTGATGCAGAGAAATCAACAGTTAAGGGTAGAACATCTGTTGTCACATATGTTTATGACTTATTAAATACAACAGTTGACAAACCAGAAGCTCCAATCGGAATTGTAGCAGTTGAATATGCAGATATTAATGGGAATCCAATTGCTCCAACAGTATTAGATACAAAACCTACATTAGTAGATGAAAATAATGTTACAACATATGATACTAGAGATCATAGACCAAATACAATCTACAAAGATGGGAAATTCTATCAATTATATGGAAAATTACTATCTTCAGATGCTGAAACGGGTACTGTTACAGTAGGTTCTAAGACGGTTGTATATGTTTACAATGAAGTTACAGATTCCACTTCAATTAGTAAATTAGCAAGCGAAAGTCAATCGGCTACAGCATCACAATCAACAAGTACTAGCCTATCTACTTCAGAATCACAATCAACAAGTGCTAGCCTATCTACTTCAGAACCACAATCAACAAGTACTAGTCAGTCAACTTCAGTATCAGAATCATTATCTACTAGAGTGAGTGAAACAGCGTCAGCTTCAATGAGTGAAAGTACAAGCGCGTCAGCTTCCGATTCAACTAGCATGTCTGCTTTTGACTCTAAATCAACATCAGAATTAACAGTAAATTCAAGTAATAAATTACCGAATACTGGTACAGAAGCTTCTAAATCATCTATTGTTCTGGGTGCTTTTGGCAGGTGTAACTGGATTAGGTTTACTTTGCGAAACGCCGTCACGATGAAAAATGAAGATGAGGCATAATGTATCTGTTTGATTCATTTTGTTGAAAAAAATAAATCAAAGTAAATCCTGAAAAGTTGAAACTTTTCAGGATTTCTTTTTGTATTGTTAGTGAACTGATATAAAAAAGTGTTATAATTTAGTAGTAAGAATTATAAAATCGATTCTGTCATTAATATTTTTGTCAGCACTTAATGATAGTTCTAGAGTGTTGATTGAGACAACTTTTAAGCGTATTTGGATATTGGTATTTCCTTTTTGTATTGGATTATATCAGCTGAGAATGATAAAAGTTAGCTAGTATCTTTTTACAGTCTTGCTAGCTAGGAAAAAGGACTTTCTTTTTATCAGTAATGATTTTTTTCTAAAATAACTCCTGGTTTTTTAAAGAGTATCAGAACCATAAATATTATTAAAAGCCATATAAAATTGTGGAACCATTATTTAAATAAATCTAATTAAAAAAATAGGACTGATAAGAGATTTAGATTCGTTTCTAAAATTTATGTGTCATAACAAATGAAACTTATTTATATTTTTAGCCTAATCTTATCCAAAAAAATAGGATTTAAAGAGTTGTTGATAGATTCTAAAAAGCTAACTGGAATTTATCAACTTTTGATAGACTATTTATAAGATATCATTATTATCATTATTATCTTTATTCTTATTGTTTGATGATGGTTCTTGTTTTATATTTCAAACTTTTTACTTTTTACATTTTAATGAAATTGAACGGAGAATATTTGTAATGAATAAGGCAACTTTTGTATTAGCGGGTGATTATGGGTATATTCGATATATTGAAGCAACCTTGAAATCCATTTGTTATCACCATGAAAATTGTAAAGTTTATATTTTGAATCAAGATATTCCACAAGAATGGTTTATTGGAATTCGAAAAAGACTAAAAAAAGTAGAAATAGTGAATTAGTAGATATTAAATTAACTGGGGATGCTATCTCTAAAGAGTGGAAAATGGCACCTGATGGAGGTCATATCAATTATATGACTTTTGCACGGTATTTTTATACCTCAATTTGTAGAAGAAGAGAAGGTATTATACTTAGATTCTGATGTTATTGTAACTAAACCTCTTAATGAATTATTTGAAATAGAATTGGGGAATAATCTGGTAGCTGCTGCGAAAATTGTATATGGATTGGAAGATCGATTTAATGCTGGAGTATTATTAATTAATAATAAACTATGGAAAGAAGAGAATATTCAAAAACAATGTATTGAGATTACAAATAGTGAACATGAAACTCTTCCAGAAGCAGATCAGACTGTATTAAATCGTCTATGTGGAGATCGCTATATTGTATTAGATGATACGTATAATTTTTCAAATTGATATGATCGTCTTGCAGAACAAAGAAAACAATATTTTATTTTAGAAAAGTCTGTGAATCCTTTACCAGCGATTATTCATTATTTATCTGAAGATAAACCTTGGAATTTGTTCTCGTTTTCTAGATTAAAGAGATGTATGGTGGAAGTATTCATTAATGGATTGGTCAGAAATCATTGCCCATGAAAATTCCGAAAACATTCAAATCAATTTTAATTATGACAGATAGTCAAGATTTAGAACAAATTGAAGTTTTTAGTAAATCAATTACCAGAATATACATTTAATATTATGGCATTGACATTAATGGGGGATAAGTTAAAACAATCTTCGAATATATGAAAATGTACGATTACATCCTGCACTTTTTAGAGTGGAACATTAATCGTTTAATTGGTGAATGTGATATTTATTTAGATATTAATTATGGAAGAAAAATCAAGAAGTTATTGAAAAAAAGTAAAGGAATCAGGGAAATTAATTTTATCATTTGAAAACACTGCAAATGAATATTATACAAATAAAATTTATCCTATTTCTGAGGTGGAACAAATGATAGAGGATTTAAAAATACAATAATTAAAAATGGTAGGAGTAACAGAATGAATGATTTAATTAGTGTCATAGTTCCTGTATATAATACAGAAAAATATTTAAGAAAATGTATTGAAAGCATTTTAAATCAATCTTATAAAAATATTGAACTTTTATTAATCAATGATGGCTCACCAGATTCTTCTGCGGAAATATGTAGGGAATATCTTCATAAAGATAAACGTTGTTATTATTTCGAAAAAGAAAATGGCGGATTATCTGATGCTAGAAATTATGGGATTGAACGAGCGAAAGGGGAATATATAACATTTGTAGATTCAGATGATTTTTTAATGGATCTAGCACTTGAAAAATTACATGCTACTGCTCTGTTAGGAGAAGCTGATTTAGTCGTAGGTGGATTTTGTTACTTTGACAGTCCAAGTTTTTATTTGTTTGATAGAAAAGTATTTGGGAATTTACCTATTACAATTGTTAAAAAGAATTTGCGGTTAATCAAATGGATGAGCTGTCTGATGCGCCTTTCTTATGTTATTCAACAGCGTGGGGAAAAATTATATAAGAGCAGTTTGTTTAAAGAGATTCGTTATCCTTTAGGAAAATATGCGGAAGATCAATTTACTACTTGGAAACTATATTTAGCGTCTGAAAAAAATAGCGGTTTGTAATCATACGATATATGCATATAGAAAGAATTTTTGAGGGGTTAAGTTTAAATTTTTAATTTGAGTCATTTAGATTATATAGATGCTTTGGAAGAAAGAATAGAGGAAACAAAAGATATTGAAGGAATTGATATACAAAAACCTATAAAATGTATGAATATATATTGAATAGGAGAGTTGGTGAGCTTGAATATTATGGTTATGAAAAGGAAAAAGTTATTCTTCAAAAATAAAATAGAGGAACTAAAAGAATCATATTATTTAAAAGATTTGTTCGACTATTTTTGGGAGAGGCAATTGTAAGGAGAAAAGAAAATGGAAATTATAAGTGAAGAAAAATTCTTTAATAAGTATTGTGATACCTGTTTATAATGCAGAAAAAAATATTTAGAGCAATGTTTAAATAGTATACAAAATCAGACATATAAAAATTTTTGAAGTCATTCTTGTTAATGATGGTTCAATGGATCATTCTGAATCAATTTGTATGGATTTTTGTTAAAGTTGATACTAGATTTAAGTACTTTTACAAAAGGTAAATGGGGGTGCTTCGTCTGCTAGAAATTTTTGGATTAGATTATGTTTTGGGAGATTTTATTACATTTATAGATGCCGATGATTGGGTTGATGAAAACCATTTAGAAGTGTTAATCAATAATATCAAAGAAAATAATTCCGATATGGCGGTTTCTTCCATCAAAAAGTTTGATAGCTCAAATAATTTTTTTATTTTTAGAATGTATTCAAATCAAGAAAAAAATACTTGTTAAATTATAATAAATTGAATAGAGAAGAATTTTTAGTAATTCTTCCTAAATTAATACTTGCTAATAATAGTTATAAAATTTCAGTTTGTAAATTATTTAAAAAGAGTTAGTTCAAGAAACTTGGTTTTGATAATTCTTTAATATATGGAGAAGATACGGAGTTTTTCTTTAATTTATATTGTAATATGGATTCAATTTCTTATGTTGATGAAGTTACGTATATCTACCGATTACATGATGAGAGATCTTCTAGTAAATTTGGGCAATTGCATATGGAACAGGAATTAGCCATTTATAAAAATGTATGAGAGAATAGAAGAAATGGGACTCCCTACTATTCATTATGTGAACACATTGAGAAATCTATTAGATTACCGAAAAGATTATTTAGATAATAGAGATTTATATAATTAATATGTCGAATTTCTAGAAAAGATAGAAAAAAAGATTACTTATCCTAAAGAATTAATCAGTATCATTGTTCCAATCTATAATGTATATCCTTATTTTGCAATTATGTTTAGAAAGTATCGAGAAACAGACTTATTCACACTTTGAAGTCTTATTAATCAATGATGGTTCTAGAGATAATTCAAAAAGATATGTGTTTAGAATTTGTCGAAAAGAGATAAAAAGATTTAAGTATGTTGAGCAGAAAAATGCTGGACTTTCAGCAGCTAGAAATACAGGAATACTAAATTCAAAAAGGAGAATTTCTGACATTTATAGATGGAGATGATTTTATTGAGTCTAATTATCTTGAAGAATTATATTACACTTCATTGAAAATGATTCTGAAATTGTTGTCGGAACTTATAAAAGATTCAATGAAGAGGATAATAATTACTATATCCATGTGTTTGAATATAGGAAGAGCATTATAATCATAGAGAATTAGTTGAAAAATATAGCCCAAATTGAAAGAAGAGGATTGAATTTGAAACAAGTTGGGGAATGCTATTCCATAGAAGGTTATTTGAAAAATGTTCAGTTTCCTGTAGGTAAAAATATAGAGGATACACGCACAAATTATAAATTATATATGGAATCTTGTAAGACAAGTTACATTCATAAAAGATTTGTATATTTATCGAATCAGAAAAGGAAGTTTAATTAATTCTATTACGGAAAGTTTATTAACAGATGTTTTTAGAGGCATTGCTGGAGAGAATAGCAGTTTTAAGTTTGTCTGGCATAGACATTACAGAAGAAAAAGAAATGTTGAAAAATACGCCTTAATACTCGTTCTCAACAAGCTTTAGATGCCGGGTTAGAAGATACAGAAATTTATAGAAGGTATAAAGAGATACTATATTTTTTTAAATAAGTAAAAACAATTCACAGAAGTATTATGTGTATTTTAAAATGTTGGACTAAGGAGATTTTCTTAATGAAGGATAAGGAATTGGTAAGTGATGGTGGAAAAAAATGTTTAAACCCAATGAGAAAGATTTTTTTAATCAGTATTGTAATTCCTATTTATAATGCAGAAAAAAATACTTAGAAGAATGTCTAAATAGCATCAAAAAAATCAGACTTATAAAAATTTTTGAAGTAATTATGGTTAATGATGGTTCAAAAAGATGATTCTGAAACGATTTGTATGAATTTTTTTAAGATCTGATTCTAGATTTAGATATTTAAAAAGAAAATGGTGGTGTTTCTTCTGCGAGAAATGTAGGATTAGATAATGTAGAAGGAGACTATATTACATTCATAGACGCGGATGATTGGGTTGACGAAAACTATTTAGACTTATTGATAACTACTGTTAAAAATCATTCTGATATAGTAGTTTCTTCCTATAAAACAATTCAATAACATAGATATATTTTTATTTAAGAGCATATTCGTTACAAGAGAAATACTTGTTGAATTTTGAAAGAATGAATAGAGATGATTTTTCTTACTATCTTTCCAAAACTAATGAGTACCAATGTATGTTTTAATAATGCTGTAGCTAAATTGTTCAGAAAAGAACTAGTAAATGATTTGCGATTTGATACTTCCATAAAATATGGAGAAGATTTAGATTTTTTTATTTCAGGTTATATCTGAATGTAGATAGTATTTCATATGTTGATGAACCAACTTATATTTATAGGAGCCATGGAGATAGCACAACAAGTAACTTTAATCAAGAACATGCAGAGCAAGAATTAACCATTTTTTTAAAACAAATGTATGAGAAAATACAAGAAATAGGGTTACCTAGCATTCATTATTTTAATAAACTTAAAAAAATTATTAGAATTGAGAATGGATTTTTTTAGAGAATAAAGTTTTATTAAATGAATATTTAGATTTTCTAAAAAAATATAGGGAAACTGTAACATATCCTAATACACTAATTAGTGTTGTAATTCCTACTTATAATGTAGCCCCCTATTTAAGATTATGTTTAGAAAGTATTGAAAGTCAAACCTATCCGCATTTTTGAAGTTTTTATTAATCAATGATGGCTCTAGAGATGATTCAAAAAGATATTTGTCAAGAGTTTATCAACAAAGATAAACGTTTTTCGATATTTCGAGCAAGAGAATTTAGGAATCTCTGCTGCAAGAAATACTGGTATAGTTCATTCAAATGGAGAATTTATAACCTTTATAGATGGAGATGATTTTATTGATCCTAATTATCTTGAAGAATTATATCATGCAGCATTAAAAAAATGATTCTGAAATAGTAGTTGCGAGTTATAAAGAATTTAATGAAGAAGACAATAACTATTATATTCATGTATTTGACTATAAAGAAGAGCATTTTTAAAACAAAAATGAATTGATTGCAAAAAGAGGAATAGAATTTGAAACTAGTTGGGGATTTTGTTCCATCAACGACTATTTGAGCATATACAATTTCCTGTTGGCAAAAGTATAGGAGATTGTTTTTACAAATTATAAATTATTTATGGAGTCATGTAAGGGCTAGCTATATTCATAAAGATTTCTATATACATCGTATTAGAAAAAGGAAGTTTAAGCACTCGGTATACAGAGAAATATTTTACAGATGTATTTGAAGCACTTTTTGGAAAGAGTAGCTACTCTGGCCTTATTAGGAATAGATATTTCAAGAAGAAAAGTAGCTAATCGATTGCCTTCAACTTCAATATAAACAAATGCAGGAAGCAGAGCTCCAAGAGACAGAAATTTTTTAGACGTTATAAAGGAATTTTTCTGTTTATTGGGTTAGTAGTTCTTCTTGTATCTGATAAAAAGAGTAGATGATTTTTAGTAAATAAAATCAAATAGCTGAAACTGAACCAACTTGCATTGTGAAAATAAAGCAGAAAAATTTTGATTAATGATAATAGATAGTGACATTACCTAGGGCTAGCCGTTATTTCGATAATATAGACATAGATATATTGTCAGACTAAAAGTGCTATTTTACTGTCATAAGACTGTTAATAATCAAGGTTGAATATCTTTAGTTAAGAAGAGGAAGCAGATAAGATTGACTGTTTCAATATGAGAAATTGTATTTACAAAGGAGGGAATGGAAGAGAAAATGAGTCATGAAACAATAACGATTATTGTTCCAATTTACAATGTAGAATCTTATTTAAAGGAATGTTTGGATAGTATTCAGCAACAAACGTATCCATATTTTGAGTGTATCATGGTGAATGATGGATCTACTGATTCTTCTGTTACCATAGCAGAAGAATACCTTTCGGATAAACGTTTTAGATTAATAAATCAACAAAATCAGGGACTTTCTGCTGCTAGAAATACAGGAATTCAACACGTTAGTGAATCATCTTCTTTTGTATCGTTTGTAGATAGTGATGATTTTATTCATCCGACGTTTTTAGAAAAATTAATCATTCATATTGAAGAAGATGTTGATTTAATAGAGGGTTCTTATGAAACATTTAAAGATGGAGATAAACCCCAGTTCTATCTACAACCAACTAATAAGATTGAAATCATTTCAAAAAGAAATAATTTCAAAAACAACTTCTGGCGAATTGAGAGTTAGTGCATTCCCTAGGTTAATTCGTAAAAGTATATTATCGAATCATTTTTTTCCCTATAGGATGGACATTTGAAGATCTTGCTGTCTTTCCAGAGTTAGTCTTGTTTTTCAAGAAAGTGGATTAAAACTCAGGATATCATCTATGCCTATAGAATTCGTGAAAATTCAATAACGAATAGTAGCTTTACAGAGAGTCGATTAGATATATTTAAAAATATTAGATAAATTTGATGATTTGTTCAAAAAAATGAAGATTTTTGAAACGAAAGTACTAGTTGAAAGATTAAAATTTGAACACTTATTTTTGGCATGAGAAATTGTATTTACCAGAAGGTAGTCGTTTTTAAATTATTGTACGAGAATGAATTGGAAATTATTCAAAAGAATATTAGAGAGTATGAGAAGCAATATCTGTATCCAGATTTAATTAGTATTATTGTACCAATTTATAACGGCGAACAATATTTACGATTTTTGTTTGGAAAGTCTTTTAAAGCAAACATATAGTAATTTTGAAGTGATTCTTGTAAATGATGGTTCAACAGATTCTTCAGAAGCTATTTGTAGAGAGTTTGTTAATTTAGATAATCGTCTTCACTATTTTTGAACAAGAACAGGAAGGAATATCATCAGCTCGTAATCTAGGAATTGAATGTTCAAAAAGGGAGTACATAACTTTTGTGGATTCAAAAGGATTGGGTGGAAGAAGATTATCTAGATATTCTCTATCAAACAATTCGAGAAAATAACGCTGATATCGCTATATCAAATTATAAAAGAATTTGATGTGAAAGAAAATTGTTTTTATATTCATGCATATCAGATAAATGAGTCAAAACAAGTTTTCACTCAACAAAAATTATTAGAGAAGTTACCGCAACTAGAAAATTTATCATCAACATTTGAAATTACTGGTGGGAAATTGGTCAAAAAATCTCTTCTTTCTCATATTCGATTTGATGAGAGACTAAGAATAGCTGAAGGTATGGATTTTTGGTCTAAACTTTATTTAACAAGTGAGAAAAATAGCCTTTTGAAAATAAGGAAACATATAATATTCGTTGGATGGATAGAGAATCTGAAAAAGTTAGAAATGGTTCGAACTGAAGTGGATGATATGCGTGTACGAATGAATCGAATCTTGTTATTGACTATTAAAGGTTACGAAGTGAGTGCTTTTGTAGAAAGCTTAAAATTGTATTTTGCAGGTCGTATTGAATATTTAGAAGGAATCGGTCTTGCAAAGTCTAAGGTTATTGAATGGGTTAAGGAACAGTATTTCTTATTTACGGGTAAGCTTTTTCTAGTAAATTATGGGTATCTATAAATATAAGATTATGAGTGTAAAGTATCATCGATAAGGGTATTGGAAAAGGTATTTTCCTGAATACAGTGCATGAATAGAGTATTGAATTTCTAGTAATTGAAATTCACAGATTATAATTAGGATTATTAACATAAGTGGAGCAATAGATGATTTATCTAACAAATCGATTTAATAATGATGAACAAGATTTTATAGATGATGTTATTTCCTCGGGAGTAGCCGTCCGTGTAGTAATAAAAGAAGAATTGGATACCTATTCAGACTGTAGTTATTTTTTACCAATGATACTTGCGAATCAAACGTCATCTACTTTAGATACTAAGCCTCCTCTGTTTGCCTTAAAAGTAGTTGTTCCTAAATTTTGGGAAATTCATATGGACTATAATGAAGGAACGATATGGGATAAGGATATTAAGAGAGGGGTAATTCACTATTTAGACAAGACATTACGGACGGTTAGAATGGTAGAATGGCTGGATGTAAATGGGAGAGTTTTAAGTAAGGATTATTATCAGGAGAATGGCTGGAGATATAAACAAGATATACTAGATCAGGAAGGAAACACTATTTTTATTCAATACTATAGTCCTGAAGATGTCTTGTTAATGATAGAAGACACTGAGAATCATCTTTTTACAGTATTTGAGAATGATGTAACTCGAATTTTCAATGAGGAGCAACTTTGGCAAAATTGTCTGTCTCGAATGAATGCCGATAGAGATGTAGTTGTTATTGGAGATCAATCGATTGCTCAATATTTACAAAAAGAAAATACTATTGCCTGCTACCTTGGACAGGGAATCGTATCTGAAAAAGAGATTCAGGATTGGTTAATGTATGTAGATTACTTATATATTTACCATTATTCTGTGTTTCAATCTTTGCCTTATAATGAGAAGGTATATCATCTTAGTCCTCTATATCCATTCAAAAATACTAGGAATCGTCATCGGGCCTTGATTGTCACTCACACACAAGAGGTTGAAAAAATTGAAGCCTTAGTGGAACAGTTACCAATGCTTGAATTCCATATCGCAGCTATTACTGCTATGGGTGGTAGATTAACTAATTTAAGTGAAAAAGAAAATGTGTTTTTATATCCAGGAATTATAGAATCCCAATATCGAGCCTTATTGGAAACATGTACGATTTATTTCGATATCAACCATAATATCGAAATACTGAATTCTGTAGAAGAGTCTTTGGAAAATGGATTACTTCTGTTTGGTTTTGAAGAAACATGCCATCGAAAAGATTTTATTTGTTCAGAGCATCTATACATTAGTGATGACATTAGTTGTATGATTGAGGATTTGAAAAAAATCATCTTTTCAGAAGTAGAATATGACTTGGCAATACAAAGACAATTGCAGTTTATTCATGCTTCTAGTAAAGACTATTATAGAAAAGTCTTTCAGAGGGAGGGGATTTAATGAGTATCTATATATTTGATTTATTGGTCGGATATGAGGCAAATGGAGTTGATAATTCTCAAGCTCATCGTGCGAGAGTATTTTCGAAAATGAATCTTGATTACTATTATATCTTTTCAGTGATTCCATCTCGCTCTGATTTTTTTCTTATTTTTCGAAATCTTGGGATACCAGAGAGAGAATGCTGATTGCTCCGTTCTTTCTTGTAGGAGAAAAAAAGTGTTGAGTCGACTATTTCAGTTGAGGAGATGATTCTGAGATTGTCTTTAGAACATAGTGATTGTATTGAATGCAATTCTCAAAGAATTGTCTTTCAATTAACTGCAGAACATAAAATCATTCTTTGGTTTGAAGAAGATAGGGTCTTTCAAGTAGAACATTTATACTTAGATAAATTGTATCAGAGAGATTACTTTACCTCTTATTTAATTTGTCGAGAGTATCTACAAAAGGATGGTTTCAATTGGCATCATAGGCTTTTCTATAATTCAACAGGAGGGCTTGTTTATGAAGGATTTCAAATTTCAGGGAAAATCAGATATCGTTTTGGTTCGGATTGGATAGGTGGAGAACATGCTTTAATGGATTATTTTATAAAATCTTTATCCTTGTCTAAGAAAGATACCGTCATAATGGATAGAATAAGTGGATTTCCATTTTCTCAAGCACTGTTAAAATATGCAAGTGGTGTAAAAAAAGGAGTAGTCCTACATTCTATACATCAATTTCGATACGGTGATATGAACTATGAATATTTTTATTTGTTCAAATATGCTACTGAATTTGACTTTATAATTGTTTCAACAGAATTACAAAAAATAGAACTGGAGAAATATTTACTTGACTTGAATCTTTCATCTTGCCCAATAGTGGTTATACCTGCTGCAAGTATTGAAGAATTAAATGCCGAAAACAAGGAAAGAGTTCCTTTTTCTGCAATGCTTGCTGCACGATTAGATCCACGAAAGCAGATTGATCTAGCTATATTAGCCGCTATCAAAGCAAAGGATAAACTACCTCATTTCCATTTGAATATATATGGGAAAGGTTCGCAGTATGATAAATTGAATCAGATAATTCTTGAAAATAATGCACAAGACTATATAAAGTTATGTGGTTATCAAAATTTAACGGAAGAATTTAAAAAATATCAACTTTATCTATCGACTGCTTCATGGGAAACGTTGGGGATAACTCTACTTGAAGCAGTTGCAAATGGTTTAGGTATTGTAGGACTAGATGCTCCATATGGGGGTCCCACATTTATAGAAAAATAGGAAGAATGGATATTTAATAGCAGAAAACGAAAGCAAATCGAGAGATGAATTAATTGAAAAGATATCAGATGGAATTATTAACTATTTTAAATTGGATCAAGATAAAGTTGTTCAGAATTCATATGCTATTGCGAGCAATTATTTAGATGAAGCGATTATTGAAAAGTGGTATAAACTGCTTGTTGCTAAAGAAGAGTCATAAAAAAATATCAAACAGCAGCACGGGGAGTCGGCATCTTGTAGTTTGAATAAGACCATTTTTAAATTCTTTTTAGTTACTATTGTTAATATATAAGTTTTTGCAGTTTATTTTATATTTATTCCTTTTTGTTTGAAGGATAAAAGAGAGCTTTGTTGGACATTTTTGAGAAAATCTATTTATAATTAGAAATAGAGAATGTTTAATTCAATCGAGGACGCGTTTAAAATATATTAGCTACTTTTCCAACTTTATTAATTAAACTGAGAGGAAGTTTTATGAAAAAAATATGTTTCATCAATAGTTGTAAGAAAAGGCTTTTGTTACACTGCTTTTTGATGTTTATCTATGTTTTTAGGTAGTAGGTTGACACTTCCTTTTGTTGACTTAAATAATAGGAATTTTTTAGGTAGTGCTACAGCCTATTTATCATTTTCAGCTGCAATGGTAGGTGGGAATCTAAGGAGTTTGTCTTTATTTTCAATAGGTTTATCCCCGTGGATGTCTTCTATGATTTTGTGGCAGATGATTTCTCTTTCTAAAAAAATTGGTCTTTCCTCAATGCCTGAAGAGATTCAAAATAGACGACAGATGTATTTAACTTTTATTTATAGCTTTGATTCAAGCCTTGGCCGTTTCATTAAATTTACCCATTCAATCCAATTTATCTAATCTCCTGATATTAGTCATGAATACTAGCCTTTTAATAGCAGGAGCTTTTTCTTAGTATGGTTATCAAATATGAATGCAAGTATTGGGATCGGAGGTCAGACGATTATTTTATTGGTTGGGATAGTTTTAAATATTCCTCAAGATTTGATTGATACTTTCCAAACAGTACCTGTTTCTATCTTTGTATTGTTATCTTTAATATTGATGGGAATTTTATTTGCTTATCTACTTGCTGTTATTTATAGAGCTCGTTATCGTATTGCAATACATAAAAATTGGTTTACACAATCGTTTTAAAAAGTACTCCTATTTTGATGTGGTTCTGAATCCAGCTGGAGGAATGCCTTTTATGTATGTAACGACTTTTTTTAGGCCTGCCAACCTATATTCTTTTTATTGTTACAGAAAAATGTTTCCATCGAATGCTAGCTTTTTGAATTGTCTTCTCAGTTTACAATTGGGAAACCGCTTTGGATCTATACCTATATGCTCATTCTCTTTTTATTTAGTATAGCTTTTGCCTTTATTAATATAAGTGGAGAAGAAATTTCAGATCGTATGAAAAACAGGAGAATACATCTATGGAATTTATCCTGGTGAGGAAACCCGACGATTTATTAATAGACTAGTCTTTCAATTTTCTTTGATAGGTGCTTTTTTTAATGTTATTATGGCTGGGGGACCGCTGCTTTTTGTTCTATTTGATGAAAAGTTGCTGAGGATTGCGATGATTCCTGGCTTATTTATGATGTTTGGTGGTATGATTTTTACGGTTAGAGATGAGATTAAGGCTCTGAGATTAAATGAAACCTATCAACCATTGATTTAGGAGGTTATCATGTATTATTTTATTCCAGCTTGGTATGGTTCAGAACGTCGATGGCATGCAGATATAATCCCTTGGTATTATTCTCAGTTTCGCTTTGAGTTTGATGATACTTTTTAATCAAATTCGTCTTTTTTTCAAAAACAAGGGTAGAGGCAAAATTATTAATATTATCTTATCAACCTCATTTGCGTTATTTTTTACATCGACAGGGTGTTTTGGAGACAGAAGTCTATTCTATTTTTGATGATTTGCAAGATTTTCATGATTTGCATACCCAAGTACTTGGTATTAGAGATATAGAGTGGGATAGTGATTGTCAATTTCTTTACACTCCTTTTACAATCATTGTTCAAAAAAATGGGATAAAATATGCTCAAGTGGAACATGGCATTGAGGGTTTTATTAGCAAAATAAACTATTTTGAACCTACTGGACAGGTCAGCCATTGTTATGTCATGGATGATAGAGGTTACGTATCTAGTGTTATTTATTTTGAGCAAGGAAAAAGAAATATCAAGATTACCTCGATGCTAAAGGTATTTGGCAATTTAGGGAATATTTGCAAGAAGAAGGAAGAATAGAAATCAATCCTATTTTCGGCTATCGCTTTAAACTGTCTGAATATCAAAATATGGAATGTCTGGTGGCAGAATATTTTGAGAACTATCTGGATAAGCAGTTAAGGAATAAAGATACTTTTATTATATCTTCCCATCCTCACCATGACCAATTTGTACTAGACCGTTTACCTAGTGGAAATCCAAAAATTTTAAGTCTCTTTATTAATCGTAATCATAAGGATAGTTTTAAAGAGTTACATGTATCCCTGAATTTAGTAGATTTAGTCTTGGTCGATCGTATGGACAGTTTGCAATTGTTGAGGGAGATGTATCCTGAACATTTGAATAAATGTCATCATCTTCCCTCTTTTGATACGCGTCTACGACTTGGACGCAGTCAGACTAGAAAAGAATCAATTATTTACTATCAATTAGACTTTTCTGAAGGCATTGATAGACAAGCATTAGTGCAGATCTTGTCATTTATTTCTGAAACTAAACATACAGAAATCATTTTTGGGGCTTTCTCTGCCAGTCAGGAACAAATGAAAGAAGTGGAAAATCTTGTTCATGAAATCATCCAAGAGCAAATCCATATTGATACATTAGAAAAAGGAATAAACTACGGAGATGCGGAAAATCCATTAGAGGAGAATCAGAAACTAGAATTGCGCTTTCAGTTTGTCAATTTGAATGATGAGTTGGAGTTGATTAAGACATTAGAGTTTGTGCGCTTGATTGTTGATTTCAATCAACAACCTCACCTTTATACTCAAATAGCAGGTATTAGTGCGGGAATTCCTCAGATTAATCTGGTTGAAACCGTCTATGTGGAACATTTGAAAAACGGCTATCTGATATCTAATATAGCGGAGTTTTCAATAGCTGCACATTATTACACAGATAGATTAAAAGAATGGAACCAGGCCTTGATTTACTCTATTGATAAATCAAGGAACATACGGGGCAACGTTTCTTAGACAAATTACATGAATGGATTGAGGAGGTTATAGATGTCAAAGGACTATAAAATCCTACAAATAGGGATTGATAATTGGGCTCATCATTACACAATTCCTGAAAATATGGATTGGTATTATTTCTCACCCAAACTCATCTCAAGCTCTTCGTAAAATGATGGAACTAGATCAGGTAACTAGCTTTCATGCTATCCTAATAGAAGATGGTCAATATTTAGGAAATCTATTGCCCTTTATCTATCATATTGAACCTCATACACTTTTCTACAATCAAGATTTTAGAACGCAAGATTCAGCTATTCTTGATTTGATAAAACAGAGATGTGCTCAGGCTCTAGATTTTTCAGATCCTCAGCAGTTATTGAATGACTTGTCAACTTCTCTATTTGGAGGGGGATATGGGGATAAATTACGCCCCTTTACTATTAAGATTCATCCAAGTTCCTTCATCCAGGTTTCTTATCAGGGATTTGAATATGTGACTTTAGAAGGAAATTTTGGAGATGAGTTCCAACAGGTGGCCTACTGGTCTTATAATATTGTAGTTAACAGAAGTCTACCTATAGAACTATGGTTGGAGTATGAAAGAAGTGAGCATGTAGATTTTCGATTTAGGATTCAGAAAATAGTCAGTGGATCTATTTTGGATATAGCTGAAGATTTGATTTATACAGAGAAAGACTTAGAAAAGGCTATTGTCATAGAGCAAGATTATGATGCCTATTTATCTATTTCCGTTGAAGCTCGAGGGAATGGAAGATTACAGTTAGGGAGTCTCCATCAACGCTGGAGTCGTAAACAGTTTGGAAAGTTTGTATTAGGAGGAAATATTCTACATGATGATAGGCGTGATGAAATTAACTACTTTTTCCATCCAGGTGATTTTAAACCACCTTTAGCTGTCTATTTTGCAGGATATCGTACAGCGGAGGGGTTTGAAGGATACTATATGATGAAAAATCTAGGTTGTCCTTTTCTTTTGTTTTCTGATCCTCGTATAGATGGGGGAGCATTTTATCTTGGTAGTGAGGAGTTAGAGAGTAAGATTAAAGCTACTATTCAGTATTATTTGGATTATTTAGGTTTAACCTCTAAGGATTTAATTTTATCCGGGCTTTCCATGGGAACTTTTCCAGCCCTATATTATGGAGCAAGTTTCGAACCGCAAGCAATCCTTGTCGGTAAACCTCTTGCCAATATTGGAACGATAGCTAATCGCGGTCGACTAGAAGCTCCAGGGATTTTTAACACTGCTTACGATATACTGAGACATCAATCTGGAGGGAATAGTCCCCAGCATATGTTAGAATTAAATCAACGTTTTTGGAAGGTTTTTAAACAAGCTGATTTCTCCAAGACGACTTTTGGCTTATCCTATATGAAGGATGAGGATATGGATCCTCAGGCATATGAACAACTAGTGACTTATTTATGTAATACAGGTGCAAAAATTCTTTCTAAAGGGACAGCGGGACGACACAATGATGATACGGATACAAATGTTGCCTGGGTCTTACATTTTTATCGCATGGTTCTACAGGCTGATTTTGGAAGAGGTGAGCTATGATTATCAAGCACAGAGAAAATATTGCTTGGGGAGAGGTCAATGGAAGTTTTATGTATGGAACTAGAGTGCAGTATTATTCAGATTGGCATATTCGTTTCTCCAATCCTTTAATGACATCTGGGGAAGTGATTAAAAGTTGGACTTCAAGTGTGAATTATCAAGCAGCTCGTACTCAACCTAGTCTTCCTTTGTTAAAAAGAAATCACAATTATCGATTAATTCTTGAGATGGACTGTCAGCCTGAGAAGGGAGTTTATACTAAGGTCACGTTTTTGATCGGTATAATGAAATTTTAGAAGAGAAGGTAGAAAAAGTGAGAATATTTGACTTTACCTATCCCGATAATGCTTATACGTATCAAGTCTCTCTTCTAAGTGCTGGATTTGAATCGCTAGATTTTTACTCATTTTCTATTAAGGAGATTACTTGTGTTTAATGGTTTTTATCAAAAATTTCCAACTTAGAAAAGTTAAAAGATTTTTAAAAAGATTAATTCCCTTAAAGGAGAGATGGAGTCTCTATCAGACCAAGATCTAGCGGCAAAAACAGTGGAGTTTCGTCAGCGTCTTGCTAAGGGTGAAACTCTTGACGACTTATTGGTAGAAGCTTTTGCGGTTGTTCGTGAAGCAGACAGGCGTGTACTGGGAATGTTCCCCTATGATGTACAGGTCATGGGAGGGATTGTTATTCACCAGGGGAATGTTGCTGAGATGAATACTGGTGAGGGGAAGACCTTAACAGCTACTATGCCTGTCTATCTCAATGCCCTTACAGGAAAAGGTACTATGCTGGTAACAACGAATGAGTATCTAGCTAAGCGTGATGCTGAAGAAATGGGACAAGTTTATCGTTTTCTTGGTTTAACAATTGGAGTACCATTTACGGACAATCCCCAAGAAGAAATGACACCAGAAGTGAAAAAAAGAATTTATGCGTCCGATATTATTTATACGACTAATGGTTCTTTAGGATTTGATTATCTGAATGATAATCTTGCCTCCAATGAAAAGGGAAAATTTTTACGCTCCTTTGATTATGTCATTATTGACGAGGTTGATGATATCTTATTAGACAGTGCACAGACACCTCTTATCATTGCAGGAGCTCCTCGAGTTCAGTCCAATCATTACGGTATTATTGATACTCTGGTAACAACTCTTGTTGAAGGAGAAGATTATATCTTTAAAGAGGAGAAAGATGAGGTTTGGTTGACTACTAAGGGAGCTAAGACTGCTGAAAGTTTTTTAGGAATTGATCATTTTTATAAGGAAGAGCATGCGGTTTTTGCTCGGCATTTGATCTATGCAATTCGGGCTCATAAACTCTATACCAAAGACAAGGATTATATTATCCGTGGTAATGAGATGGTACTGGTGGATAAGGGAACAGGACGTCTAATGGAAATGACCAAACTTCAGGGAGGTATTCATCAGGCAATTGAAGCAAAGGAACATGTTCAGTTATCTCCAGAGACAAGGGCTATGGCCTCCATCACTTATCAAAGCCTATTTAAGATGTTTAAGAAGGTATCCGGAATGACGGGTACAGGTAAAGTTGCAGAGAAAGAACTTCTTGAAACTTACAATATGTCGGTAGTGTGCATTCCAACAAATCGTCCTAAAAACGAATTGATTATCCAGACAATCTTTACGTTACCTTACCTGAAAAAGTGTATGCTTCTTTGGAGTACATCAAGAAATACCATGCCAAGGGAAATCCCTTACTCGTTTTTGTAGGCTCAGTTGAAATGTCCCAGCTTTATTCATCACTCTTACTTCGTGAGGGAATAGCTCACAATGTTTTAAATGCTAATAATGCGGCGCGTGAAGCTCAAATTATCTCAGAATCAGGTCAGATGGGAGCTGTGACAGTAGCAACCTCTATGGCAGGACGTGGTACGGATATCAAACTTGGTGAGGAGTCGCAGAGCTTGGCGGCTTGATTGTTATTGGAACGGAACGGATGGAAAGTCAACGAATCGACCTTCAAATTCGTGGACGATCTGGCCGTCAGGGAGATCCTGGTATGAGTAAGTTTTTTGTATCCTTAGAGGACGCTGTTATCAAGAAGTTTGGTCCATCTTGGGTTCATAAAAAGTATAAAGATTATCAAGTTCAAGATATGACTCAACCAGAAGTATTGAAAGGCCGCAAATATAGGAATTTGGTTGAAAAGGCTCAACGTGCAAGCGATAGTGCAGGTCGTTCAGCCCGTCGTCGAGACTTTGGAGTATGCGGAGAGCATGAATATTCAACGGGATATGATTTACAAGGAGCGTAATCGTCTAATAGATGGTTCTCGTGACTTAGAGGATGTTGTTGAAGAAATCATTGCTAGTTATATAGACCAAGTGACTGCTTCAAATTATGAAAGTCGAGAGTTGCTCTTCCACTTTATTGTAACTAATATTAGCTTTCATATTAAAGAGGTTCCAGAGGATATCAATGTGACTGATAAAACTGTGGTTCGTAGATTTATTAAGCAGATTATTGATAAAGAGCTTTTTGAAAAAGAAAAGAATTACTAGAACAACATGACCTATATGAGCAGTTTTTACGACTTTCTTTGCTTAAGGCTATTGATGATAATTGGGTGGAGCAAGTAGATTATCTTCAGCAGTTAGCTATGGCAATCGGTGGACAACCAGCTGCTCAGAAAAATCCTATCGTGGAGTATTATCAAGAAGCTTATGCGGGCTTTGAAGAGATGAAGAAACAAATACGTGAGGATATGATACGTAACCTTCTGATGGGCTTGATCGAGATAACTCCAAAGGGTGAGATTATAACTCATTTTCCATAACATAAAAAGAGGAATATATGACAATTTATAATATAAATTTAGGAATTGGTTGGGCTAGTAGTGGTGTTGAATATGCTCAGGCTTATCGTGCTGGTATTTTTAGGAATTTAAATATTCCCTCAAAGTTTATCTTCACAGATATGATTTTAGCGGATAATATTCAGCATTTGACGTCCAATATTGGTTTTGATGATGATCAAGTTATCTGGCTTTATAACCACTTTACAGATGTCAAGCTGGCACCGACTAGTGTAACAGTGGATGATGTTTTAGCTTATTTTGGTGGTGTGGAAAGTCGTAGAGAAAAGAATGGGAAGGTTTTGCGTGTCTTCTTTTCTGATGCTGATAAGTTTGTGACTTGTTATTTGGTTGACGAGGACGAGGACTTGGTTCAACATGCCGAGTATGTTTTTAAAGGAAAATTGATTCGTAAGGATTACTTTTCTTACATTCGTTATTGTACCGAATACTTTGCTCCCAAGGACAATGTTGCAGTACTATACCAAAGGACTTTTTACAATGAAGACGGGACTCCAGCCTATGATATCTTGATGAATCAAGGTAAGGAAGAAGTTTATCGTTTTAAGGATAAGGTTTTCTATGGGAAGCAAGCCTTTATGCGTGCCTTTATGAAATCCTTGAATTTGAACAAGTCGGATTTAGTCATTCTTGATAGAGAGACAGGAATTGGACAGGTTGTTTTTGAGGAAGCACAAGCAGCACATTTAGCGGTAGTTGTTCATGCGGAGCATTATAGTGAAAATGCCACAAATGAGGAGTACATCCTTTGGAATAATTACTATGACTATCAGTTTACCAATGCGGACAAGGTTGATTTCTTTATCGTATCAACTGATAGACAGAATGAAGTGTTGCAAGAGCAATTTGCCAAATACACCCAGCACCAACCAAAGATTGTTACCATTCCTGTAGGAAGTATTGATTCCTTGACCGAGTCAAGTCAAGGGCGTAAACCTTTTTCAGTGATTACCGCTTCACGTCTTGCTAAGGAAAAACATATTGATTGGTTGGTCAAGGCGGTGATTGAGACTCGTAAAGCTTTACCTGAACTGACATTTGATATTTATGGTAGTGGTGGAGAAGATTCTCTTCTTCGAGAAATTAGTGCAAATCATCAGGCAGAGGACTACATCCAGCTCAAGGGACATGCGGAACTTTCGCAGATTTATAGCCAGTATGAAGTCTATTTGACTGCTTCTACTAGCGAAGGCTTTGGTTTGACCTTGATGGAAGCTGTTGGATCGGGTCTACCACTAATCGGTTTTGATGTTCCTTACGGCAATCAGACCTTTATAGAGGATGAGCAAAATGGTTATTTGATTCCAAGTTCATCAGACCATGTTGAAAATCAAATTAAACAAGCTTTTGCAGATAAAATTTGCCAATTGTATCAAGAAAATCGTCTAGAGGGTATGCGTACACGTTCTTATCAAATTGCAGAAGATTTCTTAACCAAAGAAGTTGTAGAAAAGTGGAAGAAAACAGTAGAGGAGGTACTCCATGATTGAACTTTATGATCGTTACAGTCAAGAAAAGTCGAGATTTACATGAAAGTCTAGTCGCTACTGGTCTTTCTCAACTTGGAGTAGTCATCGATGCAGATGGTTTTCTGCCTGATGGTCTAGTATCTCCTTTTACTTATTATCTAGGATATGAAAAGAGGAAACCTCTCTATTTTAACCAAGTCCCTGTTCCAGCTTTTTGGGAAATTTCAGGAAATAATCAGTCTGCTCGTATTGATGATATGACACAGGAAAGAGCTGTCATTCATTATGCAGATGGTTTGCAGGCTCGTCTAGTCAAGCAGGTTGATTGGAAAGATTTGGAAGGAAGAGTACGCCAGATTGACCATTATAATCGTTTTGGTGCTTGCTTCGCTACAACGACCTATAGCGCAGATAGTGAGCCGATTATGACGGTTTACCAAGATGTAAATGGTCAGGAAGTTTTACTGGAAAATCATGTGACGGGTGATATCTTATTGACATTACCTGGTCAATCTATGCGTTACTTTGCAGAATAAGGCTGAATTTATCATCTTCTTTTTGCAAGATTTAGGATTAGATAGCCATCAACTTATCTTTAACACTCTAGCGACTCCTTTTTTGGTTTCCTTCTATCATCCAGACAAGTCTGGCTCAGATGTCTTGGTATGGCAGGAGCCTCTCTATAATGCCATTCCAGGCAATATGCAGTTGATCTTAGAAAGCAATGATGTGCGTACTAAGAAAATCATCATTCCTAACAAGGCGACTTATGAACGTGCTTTAGAGTTGACTGACGAGAAATACCATGCTCAGTTTGTGCACTTGGGTTACCATTATCAGTTTAAACGTGATAATTTCCTAAGACGAGATGCCTTAATCTTGACTAATTCAGATCAGATTGAGCAAGTAGAAGCAATCGTAGAAGCCTTGCCTGATGTCACTTTCCGTATCGCAGCGGTGACAGAGATGTCTTCTAAGCTTTTAGATATGCTTCGTTATCCTAATGTGGTCCTTTATCAGAACGCTAGTCCACAGAAGATTCAAGAGCTCTATCAACTATCGGATATTTACTTGGATATAAACCACAGCAATGAGTTGTTGCAGGCAGTGCGTCAGGCCTTTGAACATAATCTCTTGATTCTTGGATTTAACCAAACGGTCCACAATAGACTTTATATCGCACCAGAACATTTATTTGAAAGTAGTCAAGTCATTGATTTAGTTGAGACTATGAAATTGGCTCTTTCGGATGTTAATCATATGCGTGAATCACTTGGCAAGCAAGGCCAACATGCCAATTATGTTGGCTTGGTGCGATATCAGGAAACCATGCAAACAGTTTTAGGAGGCTAACATGTCAGACGAAGATTTATTTTACAAAGACGTTGAAGGTCGCATGGAAGAGCTAAAACAAAAACCAATCCAGAAAGAAAAAGAAACAACGGGGGAGAAAATTAATAAGCTTTTCTCACTCCTATTAGGTTTAATGATATTGATTGGATTGCTCTTTACTTTACTAGGAATTTTGGGGTAGTTAAATGATGGAAATTCTGATTATTCTAGCTATAGTTCTATCTTTAGCTCTGATTATACTAGTTACCATACAACCTAGACAAAATCAATTATTCTCCATGGATGCCACCAGTAATATTGGTAAACCAAGCTATTGGCAAAGTAACACCTTAGTAAAGGTTCTCACTTTATTGGTGAGTCTGACTCTATTTATTTTATTGTTGGCCTTTATGGTGATGACCTATAAATAAAAGAAAACTTCAGAATAATCACAAATCTGTGATAGGCTGAAGTCTTCTTTTAATTTCCATATTTTTATAAAAATCAACTTTGACTTGAATGAAGATTTTGGCTTCACGTAGGAGTTGAAGAAGGGTGGCGCGGGTTTCAAATTCTTCACGTGTTTTCGGTAAACTTCTATTACGAAAGACTTCCAGAAAACGTTCGATATCATCTAGTAGACTAGAGGCGGGATTGGTTTGGCTGAGTTGCCCTGCAATTTTTGAAAATAGTTGAGCTAGGATTAAGGTCTCACTTGCTGCAAGTTGGCAAGTGTTGATTTGTTGGGCCATGTTTCTTAGGATTCGACTCTGACTTTGTCTCATTTCAAAGTAGTGGATATGGTAATCTGTTTGGTGAAAGAGATGGTTGGAATGATCTAAGTAGACAAGTCTCAGTGCCTCTTCAAGAAGACTATCCAATTCATCAACTAATTGTGCTTTGTTACGGCCATCTCCTCTAGATAAGTAATAATTAAATCGAAGGAGAATATTCTTTAATTTTTTTCTTCAACAAGAGTATAATAATGACTTATTTCCTCTTCTCTAGAAGGCATGTAGAGATTGACCAATAGGGCAAACCCTGTACCGATAGCAAAAAGCAGAAATTCATTGATAAGAAGTGTTAGTGAGATTGACTCTTGAACCAAGAGGTGGCCTACCAGAACACTGCTTGGAGTAATGCCGATTTCCAAGCCCATTTTATATGCGATAGGGATATAGAGAGCCAGATAAAGCCCCAGACTCCAGAGATGAAATCAAGTAACTGAAAAGGCTAAGACGCCGATAGTCAGAGCTAGAATCATAGAAAAATCGATTACGAGCAAGTTTTAAGGTGCTTCTTCGAGTATCAGACAAGCTGAGAAGGGCAATAATTCCTGCCGAAACTGCTGAAGAAAGATCTAGAAAAGAAGCAACAAGACAGGCAAGACAGGTAGCTAAGATTAGCTTTATGGTACGTTGGCTAATAGACATAAGAATTTCCTAAAAAGAATAGAATAGAAGTGGAAAAGACAAGACCTGAGAAGGCTTGTCTTTTAGTTATTATTTTCTACCGGTTTTTGCATACTCAGCAACGGCAGTAAAGAGGACGTCTGTAGAAGAGTTGAGGGCTGTTTCACATGAGTCTTGGATGACACCGATGACAAATCCTACTCCTACGACTTGCATGGCAATATCGTTAGAAATGCCGAAAAGACTACAAGCAACTGGGATAAGGAGGAGGGAACCGCCAGCGATACCAGAAGCTCCACAGGCTGAGATAGCAGCTACCACACTAAGGACAAAGGCTGTCGCAAAATCAACAGGGATTCCGAGAGTATTTACTGCTGCAAGGGTCAAAATGTTAATGGTAATCGCTGCTCCTGCCATGTTGATAGTAGATCCAAGTGGAATAGAAACAGAATAGGTGTCTGGATCCAGTCCAAGATCGTGGCAAAGTTTCATGTTGACAGGGATGTTAGCCGCAGAACTACGAGTGAAGAAGGCTGTCACACCACTGACACGCAAACATTTCCAAACGAGGGGATAAGGATTTCTCTTCATAAAGAGAAAGGCAATTAAAGGATTGACAACCAGAGTGACAAAGAACATGGTTGTAACCAATAGTCCTAGTAAAATACCGTAGTTTGCGAGACTGCCGATTCCTTTATCAGAGATCGTTTTGAAGACAAGGCCTAGAATTCCAAATGGTGCCAGGTTAATGATCCATTCAACAATCTTAGAAGTCACATCAGCTATGGTGTTCAACAATTCTTTACTATTTTTGCTGGCTTCTCTCATAGCAATTCCGAAAATAACTGCCCAAGATAGGATTCCAATGTAGTTGGCTGTGACCAGGGCATTAACAGGGTTGTCTACGAGTTTAAGCAAGAGATTGCTAAGAACCTGACCGATACCATCAGGGGGTGTAATTTCTGTATTAGCACTATTTAAGGAAATTTCAACTGGAACGATGAAACTAGCAAAGACAGCTACAAGTGCCGCTGCAAAGGTTCCTACTAGATAAAGGAAGATAACAGTTTTCATATTGCTATCCTGTCCCTTTTGGTGTTTGGAAAGAGCATTGGCAACGAGGGCAAAGACTAGAATCGGTGCGATGGCTTTGAGACCACCAACAAAGAGATCTCCGAGTAGGCCGATTCCAGATACAGTAGGAAGTGTTAGTCCTAGGATTCCTCCACAAAGCATACCAATCAAAATACGTTTGATTAGGCTTGCCTTATTCCAAGTATGAATGAGTTTTTTCATAATAACCTCCTTAGTTGTGTAATGTTTATGATTATAGTATAAATATGAACTAAAATCAAGAATTTTTCTGTCTATTTTTTTGAAATTATTTTTGAATATTTATGGAGAATGACACTCTGTGAAAGTATGGTATAATAAATAAAAGGAGTTTTCTATGCAAGAATTTATTCAAACCTATCTCAATAAAGCTTGATGTTACAGCGATTATCGAGAATATCTTAACTAAGGTACTCTCTTTTGTTTCTATTTTTATTCTTTTATATCACTAAAAAAATACTCCATACCATGGTGCAGAGAATTATTAAACCTTCTTTAAAAATGTCTCGCCATGACGTAGGACGACAGAAGACTATTTCACGTTTATTAGAGAATATGTTTAATTATACTCTTTATTTCTTTTTACTCTACTGCATTTTTGTCGATATTGGGCTTGCCAGTCTCTAGTTTGCTGGCAGGGGCTGGGATTGCTGGGGTGGCTATTGGTATGGGAGCCCAAGGTTTTCTGTCTGATGTCATTAATGGCTTTTTCATCCTCTTCGAACGTCAATTGGATGTAGGAGATGAGGTCGTTCTGACAAATGGCCCCATTACTGTTTCTGGCAAGGTTGTTAGTGTGGGTATCAGAACAACCCAGTTAAGGGGAGAAGACCAGGTTCTTCATTTTGTGCCCAACCGTAATATAACGGTTGTCAGCAATTTTTTTCCCGAATAGACTAGGCCTGTAATTTTTAGCGGATTTATGATACAATAGAAAGAGTTTGGTAAAAGTAAGTAGAGCGAATGTTTGTAGAAAAGCAATTAGTAAATAATCTTACTCGGATAAATCTAGATATTGAGAAAATCAAAAATCTGGAAGACTTATCGAAAGTATACGGAATGGACAAGGAAACCATCAAATATGCGCTAGATAGAAATGGATGTGCCCACATGGATTATCATAGAGAAATGGCACAGTGACCTTTGATTGAGGCTCATCAGCTGGTGTCCATGATGGATTTGATTTCTCAAGTCCTCCAACAACTATCAGCATCTTACAACAATATCCTAAATAATAATTTGAACGATAATTTGACAACTCTGACCATCATTTCAGTCTTGCTAGCGGTTTTGGCAGTAGTGACAGGCTTTTTCGGAATGAATGTTCCCCTACCTTTAACAGATGAGCCCCATGCTTGGCTCTACATCAGTTTGGCTAGTGCAGGTTTGTGGATTGTTTTGTCATTGTTATTAAGGAAAATTGAGAAAAAAAGTTAAGAAAAGGAGCCAGAATGGCGATTGAAAATTACATGCCAGATTTTGCTGTGGAAGCAGTTTATGATCTGACAGTCCCAAGTCTGCAGGCGCAGGGAATCAAGGCTGTTTTGGTCGATTTGGACAATACCCTCATTGCTTGGAATAATCCTGATGGGACGCCAGAGATGAAACAATGGCTGCATGATCTCCGTGATGCAGGGATTCGTATTATCGTGGTGTCCAATAATACCAAAAAACGGGTGCAACGGGCAGTTGAAAAATTTGGTATTGATTACGTTTATTGGGCCTTGAAGCCCTTCACATTTGGGATTGATCGTGCCATGAAGGAATTCCACTATGATAAAAGTGAAGTGGTCATGGTTGGCGACCAGCTCATGACCGATATTCGAGCAGCCCACCGTGCTGGCATTCGCTCGATTTTAGTCAAACCCTTGGTCCAACATGACTCGATCAAAACGCAGATTAACCGAGCTCGTGAGCGTCGTGTGATGCGAAAAATCACTGAAAAGTACGGACCGATTACATATAAAAAAGGAATTTAACTATGGAAGAAATTCTCTGTATTGGTTGTGGAGCAACCATTCAGACGACAGACAAGGCTGGTCTTGGTTTTACTCCCCAGTCGGCACTTGAAAAAGGCTTTGGAGACTGGCGAAGTCTATTGTCAACGCTGTTTCCGTCTTCGCCATTATAATGAAATCACAGATGTCCAGTTGACGGACGATGATTTCCTCAAGCTCTTGCACGAGGTGGGAGACAGTGATGCCTTAGTGGTCAATGTCATTGATATCTTTGATTTTAATGGCTCTGTCATCCCAGGCTTGCCACGTTTTGTATCGGGCAATGATGTCCTCTTGGTTGGAAATAAAAAAGATATCCTGCCCAAGTCTGTTAAACCAGGCAAGATTAGCCAGTGGCTCATGGAACGTGCCCACGAAGAAGGTCTTCGTCCTGTGGATGTCGTCCTAACTTCGGCACAAAACAAACATGCCATTAAGGAAGTCATTGACAAGATTGAGCACTACCGTAAGGGACGTGATGTCTATGTGGTTGGGGTAACCAACGTTGGAAAATCAACCCTTATCAATGCCATTATCCAAGAAATCACGGGTGATCAGAATGTCATCACGACTTCGCGTTTCCCAGGGACAACCTTGGATAAAATCGAGATTCCGCTTGACGACGGATCTTATATCTACGATACGCCGGGGAATCATCCACCGTCACCAGATGGCTCATTACTTGACGGCCAAAAACCTCAAGTATGTCAGCCCTAAAAAGAAATAAAGCCTAAAACCTATCAGCTCAATCCTGAACAAACCCTGTTTTTAGGAGGTCTCGGACGCTTTGACTTCATTGCAGGTGAAAAGCAAGGTTTTACAGCCTTCTTTGACAATGAACTCAAATTGCATCGTACCAAGCTTGAAGGAGCCAGTGCCTTTTATGATAAGCACGTCGGAACCCTTTTGACACCACCAAATAGCAAGGAAAAAGAAGATTTTCCAAAACTGCTTGAGCATGTCTTTTAATATCAAGGACAAAACAGACCTAGTCATCTCAGGACTCGGCTGGATCCGCGTAACAGGCACAGCCAAAAGTCGCCGTCTGGGCACCAGAAGGCGTCGCAGTCGTCACACGAAAAGCAATTATTTAAACACAGAAAGCAAAGGGTTAGTCTGAATTCAGAGTGAGCTCATACAGAGAATAGTTATTGCCGTGGTGTCAGTTGGCAATCGATAGATTGTACAACTGCGGAAACAATTGAGACCTTAGGCTCAAATTGTGAGGTCATGAAACCAGTCAAAGATGGGACTTTGAAAAAAAATTGACGTCCCGTCACCACCTCAGAAATAACTATCAAAAAAAGACACGTTTTGAAGAAATTATGTCATTAACATCAAAACAACGTGCCTTCCTCAACAGCCAGGCACACACCCTCAAACCCATCATCCAAATCGGGAAAAATGGACTCAACGACCAAATCAAAACCAGCGTCCGTCAAGCTCTTGACGCCCGCGAATTGATCAAGGTGACTCTTTGCAAAACACCGATGAAAAATATCCACGAAGTAGCTGAAATCTTGGAAGAAGAAATCGGTGTGGATACAGTCCAAAAAATCGGACGCATCTTGATTTTGTTTAAACAATCTAGCAAGAAAGAAAATCGTAAGATTTCTAAAAAAGTCAAAGAAATCTAAAAACCTACTCCAAACAACTGTTTTTACAGAGAAATAAAGGAGACTAGCCTATGGCAATCGAACTATTGACTCCCTTTACCAAGGTAGAGTTGGAGCCAGAAATCAAGGAGAAAAAACGCAAACAAGTCGGGATTTTAGGGGGAAATTTTAACCCTGTTCACAATGCCCATCTTATTGTTGCGGACCAAGTACGGCAACAGTTGGGACTGGATCAAGTCTTGCTCATGCCTGAATACCAACCTCCTCATGTAGATAAAAAGGAAACCATCCCTGAACACCATCGTCTCAAGATGCTTGAGTTGGCGATTGAGGGGATTGAAGGTCTGGACATTGAAACTATTGAGTTGGAGCGCAAGGGCATTTCCTATACCTACGACACCATGAAGATTTTGACAGAGAAGAATCCAGATACGGATTATTACTTTATCATCGGTGCCGATATGGTGGACTATCTGCCTAAGTGGTACCGAATTGATGAACTGGTTGACATGGTTCAGTTTGTGGGGGTTCAGCGCCCACGCTACAAGGCAGGAACTTCCTATCCAGTTATCTGGGTGGATGTGCCTCTCATGGATATCTCGTCCAGCATGGTGCGTGACTTCCTTGCCCAAGGTCGGAAACCCAACTTTCTCCTACCTCAGCCTGTGCTAGACTACATCGAGAAGGAGGGGCTCTACTGATGGCCTATCAAGACTATATCAACTGCTCCCGTGAGGCTTTGTTGGAAAAAATGGCAGAGCTTCTACCTGAAAAACGCTTAACCCATTGCTTGGGTGTGGAGCGTGCAGCCATAGAACTGGCTCAGCGCTTTGGAGTAGATGGTGAGAAAGCAGGTCTAGCAGGCCTTCTTCATGACTATGCTAAAAAGCTGTCAGATCAGGAATTTTCTGGACTTGATTGACCGTTATCAGCTAGACCCTGACCTCAAAAACTGGGGCAATAATGTCTGGCATGGCATGGTTGGCATTTACAAGATTCAGGAAGACTTTGGATTTGCATGATTCAGAAATCCTGCGAGCTATTGAAATCCATACAGTTGGGGCTGACCAGATGACGGACCTAGATAAGGTCATCTACGTCGCAGACTATATCGAGCACAATCGTGCCTTTCCTGGAGTGGATGTGGCGCGTGAGATTGCAAGTTTATCGCTTAATAAGGCGGTGGCCTACGAAACAGCTCGTACTGTGGAGCATCTAGCTCATCAGAGATTTCCCATCTATCCCCAAACCCTTGAAACCTATAACGCCTTTGTGCACTATTTAAAAGAGGACTAAATGAAGACGGCTTTTATTATTATTGATGTACAAAATATTTTAGTGGAAACAGGTTTTCAGACAAATAGTCTATTGGAAAAAATTTCTTATTTACAAAACCAGGCTAGAAGCAAGAATATTGAAATTATCTATGTTCAACATATTGAGAACTCTGAAGCTCAAACATCAGAAGATTGGCAGTTATCTGCGCTTTTAAATCGAAAACCTGATGAAAAGGTCTTTCAGAAGAAGTATAATAGCATTTTCAAAGAAACTGGCTTAAAAGAATACTTGGATAAACAGGGGATTGAAAAATTAGTTTTATGTGGTATGCAGACAGAATATTGTGTGGATACCTCTGTCAAGATTGCCTTTGAATATGGCTATCAGCTTATTATTCCAGAAGGTGCTGTCACAACCTTTGATGGGGATGACATTCCAGCAGAAACGATAAATGAATTTTATGAGGACATTTGGGAGGAGCGCTTTGCAGATGTCCTAGATTATAAAAATATTTTTTAAAAGAGGACTAAATGAACGAAAAAGAATTACTAGAACTAGTCGTGAAAGCGGCTGATGAGAAACGTGCGGAGGATATCCTCGCACTTGACGTACAAGATTTGACTAGCGTGACGGATTACTTTGTTATTACTAGTTCAATGAATAGCCGTCAGTTGGACGCTATCGCTGATAACATCCGTGAAAAAGTAGCTGATGCAGGCTTTAAAGGTAGCCATGTCGAAGGCGATGCAGCTGGAGGCTGGGTACTGCTGGACCTCGGTGCTGTCGTTGTGCATGTCTTTTCAGAAGAAATGCGTGCCCACTATAACCTAGAAAAACTATGGCATGAGGCGGATTCAGTAGATATTTCAGAAGCCTTAGCATAGAAGATGAACTCAGTTGCAGTCAACTGGGTTTCTTTGCTTATTTTTAGAAAAATTGATGGAAAGGTAAAGAGCGAGTGGTGTTTGCCATGGAGGCTCTTGGTATCATGATTATGGCAACTTATGAAACCTTTGCGGCGGTCTATGATGCGGTCATGGATGATAGTTTATACGATAAATGGACGGACTTTTCCCTCCGTCATTTGCCTAAGACCAAGGAGAGAAAGAAACTCTTGGAATTGGCTTGTGGGACAGGAATTCAATCAGTGCGCTTCTCTCAGGCTGGTTTTGATGTGACTGGACTTGACTTGAGTGCGGATATGTTGAAGATTGCTGAGAAGAGAGCTGCTTCAGCCAAGCAAAAGATTGATTTTATGGAAGGCAATATGCTGGATTTGTCCAAGGTAGGTAAATATGATTTTGTCACTTGTTATTCGGACTCAATCTGCTACATGCAGGATGAGGTGGAAGTAGGGAGACGTCTTTAAGGAAGTCTATAATGCCCTCAATGAAGATGGAGTTTTCATCTTTGATGTGCATTCGACCTACCAGACAGATGAAGTTTTTCCAGGCTATTCTTACCATGAAAATGCAGAAGATTTTGCCATGCTCTGGGATACCTACGAGGATGCAGCACCTCACTCTATCGTTCATGAGCTGACTTTCTTTATTAAGGAGGCGGACGGTTCCTTTAGTCGCCACGATGAAGTGCATGAGGAGCGGACCTATGAAGTCTTGACCTATGATATTTTGTTGGAACAGGCTGGTTTTAAGTCCTTCAAACTCTATGCGGACTTTGAGGACAAGGAGCCAACAGAAACCAGCACCCGTTGGTTTTTTGTCGCGCAGAAGTAGGAGATTAGCATGACCATCACAGGTATTATCGCGGAGTTTCAATCCCGTTTTCATAATGGGCACAAATACCTGCTGGATCAGGCTGAGGGGACTGAAAATCGTGGCTATGTCAGGAAATTTCATGCAGCGAGGAGAACCAGCCATTGTAGATAAGTGGGACTAGGGGCTCAGATGGCATTGGAAAATGGCGCAGACTTGGTAGTAGAATTGCCCTTTTTAGTCAGTGTTCAGGCAGCAGATTTCTTTGGCCAAGGTGCTGTGGATATGTTGGCGCGTTTGGGGATTGATACTCTAGCTTTTGGGACGGAGGAAGTTCTGGATTACCAAAAAATCGCTGACTTATACACAGAGAAAGGTGCTGAGATGGAGAAATTTGTGGAAAATCTGCCTGATTCCCTCTCTTATCCCCAGAAAACCCAAGCCATGTGGAAGGAATTTGCAGGTCTTGATTTTTCTGACAATACACCCAATCATGTCCTTGCTCTTGCCTATGCCAAGGCAGTTGCGGGACGAAACATCAAGCTTGAGCCGATTCAGCGTCAGGGGGCGGGTTACCATTCTGTGGATAAGGATGTGGACTTTGCCTCGGCGACAGCCCTCCGTCAGCATCAGTCAGACCAAAATTTCTTAGAACGCTTTATGCCTTCTGTTACCCTCTTTGAGCAGACCAGTAAGGTGAGTTGGGATGACTATTTTTCCTTGCTCCGATATCAAATCTTGTCAAATCCCGACCTAACCACCATCTATCAGGTCAATCAAGAAATGGCTGTGCGCATCAAGGAAGCTATCAAGACAGCTCAGTCTGTTGACGAATTGGTTGAAGTGGTTGCCACCAAACGCTATACAAAGGCGCGTGTCAGACGCCTCTTGACCTATATCTTGGTGCAGGCTAGAGAAGGTGACTTGCCAGAAGGGATTCATGTTCTTGGTTTTACCGAAAAAGGCAGACAACATCTCAAGTCTCTGAAAGGACAGGTCAATCTAGTCAGCCGAATTGGTAAAGAACCTTGGGATGCTATGACTCAAAAGGCAGACCAGATTTACCAACTAGGGAAATCTAAGTATAGAAAGAGCAGAATTTTTGGCAGAGTGCCGATTAGAATAGAAACAAACTAAGTCTACTGAAAGGTGGGCTTTTTGAGATTTTTTACGAATAATACTCTTCGAAAATCTCTTCAAACCACGTCAACGTCGCCTTGCCGTACTCAAGTACAGCCTGCGGCTAGTTTCCTAGTTTGCTCTTTGATTTTCATTGAGTATAAATAGATAGAAAAAGAAAATCTTGTACAAGTTTCTGACAATTCCTTTCTTTTAGTGTATAATAGTGGAAAAGAGGTAAAACGAGGTATGGTTATGGAAGCAGTTCTTTACTCAACATTCCGAAATCATTTAAAAGATTACATGAAGAAGGTAAATGATGAATTTGATCCTTTGACGGTGGTCAATAAAAATCCAGACGAGGACATTGTAGTCCTTTCAAAGAGCGAGTGGGATAGTATTCAAGAAACTCTGAGAATCGCTCAAAACAAGGAACTATCTGACAAGGTCTTGCGAGGAATGGCTCAAGTTCGTGCTGGAAGCACTCAGGTCCATGTTATTGAGGAGTGATGAATGCTGCTCAAGTTTACAGAAGGTGCCTGGGCAGATTATTGCTACTGGCAAACTCAGGACAAGAAAACGTTAAAAAGAATCAATAAACTAATCAAGGATATTCAACGCGATCCATTTACAGGAATTGGTAAACCAGAACCACTCAAGTATGACTATCAAGGAGCTTGGTCACGTCGTATTGATGCAGAAAATCGCTTGATTTATATGATGGATGGAGATAGCGTGGCTTTCTTGTCTTTCAAAGAAAGATTACTACTGAGTCTACTGAAAGGTGGGCTTTTTTTAATCTCTGCGAAACAACTGTTTCAAATCAACAAGGATTTAACAATTTTATTTAGTGATTATAACCTAAATTCCTCAAAACATATTCTATTTTAGGTTTGTGAAAATCACTTTTTTATGGTAGAATGTAAAAGAATGTATGTCATTCGGAATAACAATAAAATGAGGTAAAAACATGGAAATCATGTCGCTTGCGATTGCTGTTTTTGCCGTCATCATTGGTTTAGTCATTGGATATGTCAGCATCTCAGCTAAGATGAAATCATCTCAGGAAGCTGCGGAGTTGATGCTTTTAAATGCTGAACAAGAAGCAACTAATTTACGTGGACAAGCTGAGCGTGAAGCGGATTTACTTGTTAATGAAGCCAAACGTGAAAGCAAGTCTCTTAAAAAAGAAGCACTATTGGAGGCCAAAGAAGAAGCCAGAAAATACCGTGAAGAAGTGGACGCTGAATTCAAATCAGAACGTCAAGAACTCAAACAAATCGAAAGTCGTTTGACAGAGAGAGCTACTAGCCTCGACCGTAAGGACGACAATTTGACGAGTAAAGAACAAACACTTGAACAAAAAAAGAACAAAAGTATTTCTGATAGAGCGAAAAAAACCTTGATGCGCGTGAAGAGCAATTAGAGGAAGTCGAAAGACAAAAAGAAGCTGAACTAGAACGTATTGGTGCTCTGTCTCAGACAGAAGCACGAGATATTATCTTGACACAGACAGAGGAGAAACTTGACCAAGGAGATAGCCAGCCGTATTCGCGAAGCTGAGCAAGAGGTCAAGGAACGTTCTGACAAAATGGCTAAGGACATTCTGGTTCAAGCTATGCAACGTATCGCTGGTGAATATGTAGCAGAGTCAACAAACTCAACAGTTCATCTGCCAGACGATACTATGAAGGGACGCATTATTGGTCGTGAAGGTCGTAACATTCGTACCTTTGAAAGTTTGACAGGGGTCGATGTGATTATCGACGATACGCCAGAAGTGGTGACCTTGTCAGGTTTTGATCCGATTCGTCGTGAGATTGCCCGTATGACTATGGAAATGTTGCTCAAAGATGGTCGTATCCACCCAGCTCGTATCGAAGAGCTGGTTGAGAAAAAAACCGTCAAGAGATTGACAATAAGATCCGTGAATACGGTGAGGCTGCTGCCTATGAAATTGGGGCGCCAAACCTTCATCCAGACTTGATGAAGATTATGGGACGTTTGCAGTTCCGTACTTCTTATGGACAAAATGTCTTACGCCATTCGATTGAGGTTGCTAAATTGGCTGGTATTATGGCCAGCGAACTTGGTGAGAAATGCGGCTCTTGCCCGTCGTGCTGGATTCCTTCACGATATCGGGAAAAGCTATTGACCGTGAGGTTGAAGGTAGCCACGTTGAAATCGGTATGGAATTGGCTCGTAAGTACAAGGAACATCCAGTTGTGGTCAATACGATTGCTAGCCACCACGGTGATGTTGAAGCTGAGAGCGTCATTGCAGTTATCGTTGCTGCAGCAGATGCCTTGAGTGCAGCTCGTCCAGGTGCTCGTAGTGAGTCTCTTGAAAGCTACATCAAAGCGTCTCCATGATTTGGAAGAAATTGCTAACGGCTTTTGAAGGAGTACAAACTAGCTTTGCCCTTCAAGCAGGACGTGAAATCCGTATCATGGTCAATCCAGGACAAATCAAGGACGACAAAGTCACAATCTTGGCTCATAAAGTTCGTGAGAAAAATTGAAAACAATCTCGATTACCCAGGAAATATCAAGGTAACCGTGATTCGTGAACTTCGTGCAGTAGATTATGCTAAATAAATAAGAAAGAGCAGTTGAAATTACTGCTTTTTTGTTACACTAGATAGAAAGACTGTAAAGGATAATCTGGCTTTTTGCCATTATTCTAGAGAAATGTTATTTCACAGACTGACTAAAAGGAGACACAATGGCAGACCGAGGCTTACTAATCGTTTTTTCTGGTCCTTCAGGGGTTGGAAAAGGAACGGTTAGAAGAGAGATTTTTGAGAGTTCTGAAAACCAATTTCAATACTCTGTATCGATGACGACACGCGCACAACGTCCTGGAGAAGTGGACGGTGTTGACTATTTCTTCCGTACTCGTGAAGAGTTTGAAGAGCTGATTCGTCAAGGACAGATGTTGGAATACGCAGAATATGTCGGCAACTACTATGGAACTCCCCTGACCTATGTCAATGAAACCTTGGACAAGGGAATTGATGTTTTCCTTGAAATTGAAGTTCAAGGTGCTCTTCAGGTTAAGAAAAAGGTTCCAGATGCTGTCTTTATCTTCCTGACACCACCAGACTTAGATGAATTACAAGATCGTTTGGTAGGTCGAGGAACAGATAGTGCAGAAGTGATTGCCCAACGAATCGAAAAGGCCAAGGAAGAAATTGCCCTCATGCGTGAGTATGATTATGCGATTGTCAACGATCAGGTGCCCCTAGCTGCTGAGCGTGTCAAACGTGTTATCGAAGCAGAACACTTCCGTGTGGATCGTGTCATTGGTCACTATCAGGAGATGTTACCAAAATCTCCAACTACCCGATAAAAATTTAGAAAATAGGTACAAGCAAAATGATGTTAAAAACCCTCTATTGATACCTTGCTCGACAAGGTTCCTTCAAAAATATTCACTCGTAATCTTGGAAGCAAAACGTGCCCACGAATTGGAAGCAGGTGCGCCAGCAACTCAAGGTTTCAAGTCTGAAAAAGTCAACTCTTCGCGCTTTAGAAGAAATCGAATCAGGAAACGTTACAATTCACCCAGATCCAGAAGGGAAAACGTGAAGCAGTACGTCGCCGTATCGAAGAAGAAAAAAACGCCGCAAAGAAGAAGAAGAAAAGAAAATCAAAGAGCAAATCGCTAAAGAAAAAGAAGATGGTGAAAAAAATTTAAGGTTGGGGGACTCAATCTTATTTTTTTCTATTGCAAAGAATCTACTGACAAGGAGGAGGTGAGAAGATGCCCTATAGCCAAGATTATTGTGGATGTGCCCTTGATGCAGACGGACCAGCCCTATAGTTACAGGATTCCTGAGGAATTTGAGGGAATGCTGGAAGTTGGGATGCGGGTTCATGTACCTTTTTGGTAAGGGCAATCGCCTGATTCAAGGGATTGTTCTTGGTGTGGAGTCCCAATCAGATGAGGAAGAGATGGAGCAAGATTTAAAAGATATCGCTGAGGTGTTGGATTTTTTTCCCCTGTTCTCACACAAGAACAACTCTGGTTGGCTGAGGAGTTACGCAAGTCCGTCTTTTCTTACAAAAATTTCCATCCTCAAGGCTATGCTACCAAGATTTCTGAACTCCAGCTATGACAAGATTCTCTATCCTCTGGAAGGTTTGAGTCAGGAAGACCGAGAGCGTCTGTTTGGTTCAGAAGATTCGCTAGCCTTTTTCTTCTCTGGATTTAGGTAAGCAAGCTGAAATGATGCGTTTAACTAGAAAAAGGACTGCTTGGTCTAGAATATCAGGCGATTGATCAAAAGAAAGTCAAGACCCAGTCTTGGTATGAGGTTGACTCTTGTTCAGTTAGAAAGGTGTAGAGATTTCTGCACGTGCCAAGAAAAAAAAGTTGGAATTGAGAGACTATTTACTGTCTCATCCTGAGAGTGCTTCCCTTGGCTAGTTTGTTAGAGTCCTATTCACGGGAGCAAGTCAACTTCTTTGTGGAACAAGGTGCTGTTACTATAGTTCAAAAAGGAAGTCCAACGCTCGGCTGCTTATTTTTGAAGGAATTGAAGCAAGTCAGCCTTTGGAGTTGAATCCAGAGCAAAGACAGGCGCGTGATGCGGTAGTCAGTGCGATTGGCAGTCATCAGCCTCCCTTTCCTCCTTCAAGGGATTACAGGAAGTGGGAAGACCGAGGTTTACTTGCAGATTATCCAAGGGGCCTTGGACAAGGGCAAGACAGCTATTTTGCTGGTGCCTGAGATTTCCTTGACTCCACAGATGACGGAGCGTTTTATAGCACGTTTTGGGGACAAGGTGGCCATTCTTCACTCAGGATTGTCTAATGGTGAAAAAGTATGATGAATGGCGCAAGGTTGAGCGTGGCGATGCACAAGTTGTTGTTGGTGCCAGATCAGCCATCTTTGCTCCGCTGAAAAAAATCTAGGTGTCATGATTATCGATGAGGAGCATGAAGCGACTTATAAGCAGGACAGCAATCCCCGTTACCATGCCAGAGAGGTGGCCATTTTACGGGCCCAGTATAATCAAGCGGCTCTGGTGCTTGGGTCTGCAACACCGAGCTTAGAAAGCCGTGCTCGGGCTGGAAAAGGTGTCTATCAACACTTACGTCTGACCCAACGAGCTAATCCTTTAGCTACCATTCCTGAGGTTCAAGTGATTGATTTTTCGGGACTATATCGGACAAAATGAGACGTCAAACTTTACGCCCCCTTTGCTAGAAGCCATTCAGGACCGTCTGGCTAAAAAAGAGCAGGTGGTTCTCATGCTCAATCGCCGTGGTTATTCTAGCTTTGTCATGTGTCGGGAATGTGGGACGGTAGATACTTGTCCCAACTGTGACATTTCCCTGACCTTGCACATGGATACTAAGACCATGAACTGCCATTATTGTGGCTTTTTCGAAGGATATTCCTCAGGTCTGTCCTAACTGTAAGAGTCGCAGTATTCGTTACTATGGGACAGGAACTCAGAAGGCTTATGACGAACTGGAAGAACTCTTTCCTCAGGCACGTATTCTGCGGATGGATGTGGATACGACCCGCAAGAAAGGCAGTCACCAAGCTTTACTTGACCAGTTTGGACGAGGGGAAGCGGACATATTGCTTGGAACTCAGATGATTGCTAAGGGATTGGATTTTCCCAATGTGACTCTAGTCGGAGTTCTCAATGCGGATACAGCCTTGAATCTGCCTGATTTCCGTTCTTCTGAGAGAACCTTCCAGCTATTGACTCAGGTTGCAGGTCGGGCAGGTCGTGCTGAAAAAAAGCTGGGCAGGTCTTGATACAGTCTTACAATCCTCAGCACTACGCTATTCGATTTGCAAAAGGACCAGGACTACGAAGGCTTTTTACGCTTATGAAATGGGAATCAGACGACAACTTGGTTATCCACCTTACTATTTTCACCATTGGTATTACCCTTTCTCATAAGAAGGAAGAAGAGGTGGTCAAACGTGCCTATGAAGTTATGAACATTTTTGCGGTCAGGCTTGTCAGATACCAGTAATATCCTTGGGCCGACGCCCAAAACCGATTGCTCGTACCCACAACCTCTATCATTATCAGATTTTTAATTAAATACCGTTTAGAAGATGAGCTGGGGCCGACCCTCAACCAGGTCTTGGCTTTGACTCAAGAACGGGAAAATAGTGAGCTCCGTCTTAGCATTGACCATGAGCCACAGCAATTTTTTTATAAGAAGGAGAAGATATGACAAAAACTAATCTTTATGGGGACACCCGACTTTTCAGCAACAGTCTTAAAAGGACTTTTGACAGATGACCGTTACGAAATTCTAGCCGTTGTGACCCAGCCAGACCGTGCTGTCGGCCGTAAAAAAGTGATCCAGGAAACCCCAGTCAAGCAGGCTGCCAAAGAAGCAGGTCTTCCTATCTACCAACCTGAAAAAAATTATCTGGAAGTCCAGAGATGGAAGCTATTATGCAGCTAGGAGCGGATGGAATTGTGACTGCTGCTTTTTGGGCAGTTTCTTCCCAAGCAAACTCCTTGATAGCATGGATTTTGCGGTCAACGTTCACGCTTCCCTCCTTCCTAAACACCGTGGTGGTGCGCCGATCCATTATGCCTTGATTCAAGGGGATGAGGAAGCTGGTGTGACCATTATGGAAATGGTCAAGGAAATGGACGCAGGAGATATGATTTCTCGTCGCAGTATTCCGATTATGGATGAGGACAATGTCGGTACCTTGTTTGAAAAATCGGCGCTAGTTGGTCGTGATTTGCTTTTTGGACACTTTGCCTGCCTACATTGCTGGGGAAATCCAACCTGAACCGCAGGATCCAAGTCAGGTTAGCTTCTCGCCAAATATCAAGCCAGAGGAAGAAAAATTGGACTGGAATAAAAAGCAATCGTCAACTCTTTTCAACCAAATTCGTGGGATGAATCCGTGGCCTGTTGCCCATACTTTCCTTAAGGGCGACCGCTTTAAGATTTATGAAGCCCTACCAGTAGAAGGTCAGGGAAATCCAGGTGAGATTCTCTCTATCAGCAAGAAAGAATTGCTTGTCGCAACGGCAGAAGGAGCCCTTTCTCTTAAAACAAGTGCAGCCAGCTGGTAAAACCTAAGATGGACATTGCTTCCTTCCTCAACGGAGTTGAGCGCACATTGACTGTAGGAGAACGATTTGGTGACTAAAAGTAGAAACAGCTAGAAGTTTAGCTCTAGCAGGATTAGAGGATGTTTTTTTATTAATCAGGCATACTCAAACATCGCCTTAAATAAGCATCTCAAGGGAAGTCAACTTTCAGCAGCAGACAAGGGTTTGGTGACAGAGATTGTCTACGGAACAGTAGCTCGTAAACTGACTCTGGAATGGTACTCTGTCCCACTTTATTGAAGATAGAGATCAGTTAGACAGCTGGCTTTTATGTTCTTCTTCTCATGAGTGCCTACCAACTCCGCTATCTGGATAAGATTCCAGATCATGCTGTAGTCAATGAAGCAGTGGAATTGGCCAAAGTCCGTAAAAAGGGCAGTGAAAAATTGGTTAACGCAGTCCTTCGCCGTATCCTGCGTGAAGGATGGCCAGATATTGCCAGCATTAAGCGAAAAAACAAGCGTGATTCCATTGCCTATTCCCTTCCGGTTTGGTTGGTGTCTAAACTTAAGGAAGAATACGGAGAAGAGCGAGCGCAGGCTATTTTTGAAAGTCTCTTGGTGCGTAACAAAGCCAGTATTCGTGTGACTGACTTAAGTCGAAAAGAGGAAATCCAAGCCTTGTTGGAGGCCAGTGATTCATCCTTGTCTCCTTCAGGTCTGGTTAAGGAACAGGGACATTTTGCTAGCCATGATTTGTTTGCGGATGGAGCCATAACCATCCAAGACGAGTCTAGTCAGCTGGTTGCGCCAACTTTGAATTTGCAGGGAGATGAGCGAGTGCTTGATGCCTGTGCAGCTCCAGGTGGGAAAACAGCCCATATTGCCTCTTATCTTACGACAGGTCAGGTTACTGCTCTGGACTTGTACGATCACAAGTTGGACTTAATCCAAGAAAATGCCCAACGTTTAGGAGTTGCAGATCGGGTTCAAAGGCAAAAATTGGATGCCAGAAAGGCGCATGAGTTTTTTGGGCAGAATTCATTTGATAAGATTTTGGTGGATGCCCCCTGTTCTGGGATTGGACTTTTAAGACGAAAACCAGACATCAAATACAATAAAGAAACGGCAGATTTCGCGTCCTTGCAGGAAATTCAGCTAGAAATATTAGGTAGTGTTTGTCAAACACTAGGCAAAGGTGGTATAATAACTTATAGTACCTGTACTATTGTCTCAGAGGAGAATTTTCAAGTCGTTGAGGCGTTTTTAGAAAGTCATCCTGAGTTCGAACAGGTAAAACTAGAACATGAATGTAAGGATATCGTGAAAGACGGCTGTATCCTCATTACACCTGAATTGTATGGAAGTGATGGATTCTTCATCAGTCAATTTCGCAAGATATCGGATTAGGAAGGAACTGACACATGGAAATTTCATTATTAACAGATGTTGGTCAGAAACGAACAAATAACCAAGACTATGTCAACCACTATGTCAATAGAGCTGGGCGTACTATGATTATTTTAGCTGATGGGATGGGAGGTCATCGTGCAGGGAATATCGCTAGTGAAATGGCGGTAACAGACCTAGGTATAGCTTGGGTTGATACCCAGATCGATACAGTCAATGAAGTGCGTGAATGGTTCGCCAATTACCTAGAAATTGAAAATCAAAAGATTCATCAACTTGGACAAGATGATGCCTATAAAGGAATGGGAACAACTCTTGAGGCTGTTGCTATTATTGGTAATCAGGCTATCTATGCCCACATTGGGGATTCTCGTATCGGTTTGATTCGTGGGGAAGAATACCACCAGTTAACGAGCGACCATTCTTTGGTCAATGAATTGCTTAAGGCAGGTCAATTGACGCCAGAAGAAGCAGCTAGCCATCCACAGAAAAATATTATTACTCAGTCAATCGGTCAAAAAGATGAAATTCAGCCTGATTTTGGAATGATTACCCTTGAGCTGGGAGACTATCTCCTACTTAATAGTGACGGCTTGACAAATATGATTTCAGGTAGTGAGATTTGTGATATTGTAACCAGTGATATTCCTTTGGCAGATAAAACAGCGACGCTTGTGCGTTTTGCTAACAATGCAGGAGGTTTAGACAACATTACGGTTGCCCTTGTTTCTATGAACGAGGAGGATGCAGAATGATCCAAATCGGCAAGATTTTTGCCGGACGCTATCGGATTGTGAAACAGATTGGCCGAGGAGGCATGGCAGATGTCTATTTGGCCAAGGATTTAATTCTAGACGGAGAAGAAGTGGCAGTGAAGGTTCTGAGGACCAACTACCAGACGGACCCGATAGCTGTAGCTCGTTTTCAGCGTGAAGCGAGAGCTATGGCAGATCTAGACCATCCTCATATCGTTCGGATAACAGATATTGGTGAGGAAGACGGCCAACAGTATCTCGCAATGGAGTATGTTGCTGGACTAGACCTTAAACGCTATATCAAGGAACACTATCCTCTTTCTAATGAAGAAGCCGTCCGTATCATGGGACAAATCCTTCTGGCTATGCGTTTAGCCCATACCAGAGGAATTGTCCATAGGGACTTGAAACCGCAAAATATCCTTTTGACCCCAGATGGGAACTGCCAAGGTCACAGACTTTGGGATTGCAGTAGCCTTTTGCTGAGACTAGTCTGACTCAGACAAACTCAATGCTGGGGTCAGTTCATTACTTGTCACCAGAGCAGGCGCGTGGTTCGAAGGCGACTGTACAGAGTGATATTTATGCCATGGGGATTATCTTCTATGAGATGCTGACAGGCCATATCCCTTATGACGGGGATAGCGCGGTGACCATCGCCCTCCAGCATTTCCAGAAACCATTGCCATCGATTATAGCTGAAAATCCATCTGTGCCTCAGGCTTTGGAAAAATGTTGTTATCAAGGCAACTGCTAAAGAAATTGACAGATCGCTATAAATCGGTCGCTGAAATGTATGTGGACTTGTCTAGTAGTTTGTCTTATAATCGTCGCAATGAACCAAAGCTGGTCTTTGACGATGCGACTAAGGCGGACACCAAGACTCTACCAAAAGTATCTCAGAGCACCTTGACCTCAATTCCTAAGGTGCAAACACAGAGTCCGAAGCCACAGACTGCGAAGCCGAGTCAGCAGGTTTCAGAAGACAATTATGCAAGCAAGCCTGTTAAGAAACGGAAATTTAGAGTTCGCTATATGATTTTGTTGGCCAGCATTGTATTAGTGGCAGCTTCTCTTATTTGGATTTTGTCTAGAACTCCTGCAACCATTGCCATTCCAGATGTGACAGGTCAGACAGTTGCGGAGGCCAAGGAAACTCTCAAGAAAGCCAATTTTGAGATCGGTGAAGAGAAAGACAGAGGCTAGTGAAAAAGGTGGAAGAAGGGCGGATTATCCGTACAGATCCTGACGCTGGAACGACTCGAAAAGAAGGTTCGAAAATCAATTTGGTTGTCTCGTCAGGCAAGCAATCTTTCCAATTGAGCAATTATATCGGCCGTAAATCAACAGATGTTATCGCAGAACTCAAGCAGAAGAAGGTTCCTGAAAATCTCATTAAGATTGAGGAAGAAGAATCAAGTGAGAGTGAAGCAGGAACTGTTCTCAGACAGAGTCCAGCTGCCGGAACAACCTATGATTTGAGCAAGGCATCAACGATTACCTTAACCGTTGCTAAAAAAGTAACCAGCGTTGTTATGCCAAGTTATACAGGATCTAGTCTTGAATTTACTAAAAACAATCTCGTTCAAATTGTCGGTATTAAAGAAGCCAATATTGAAGTTGTAGAAGTGTCGACAGCTCCCGCTGGAACTGCTGAAGGTACAGTCGTTGAACAGAGTCCAAAAGCAGGTGAAAAGGTTGATTTGACGAAGACGCGTGTCAAGATTTCAATCTACAACCGAAAAACACCGTCGTCAACGTCATCATCAGCACCAGTCCAACGTGGAAACCAAGGTTCTACTACAACACCAAGTCAGGGGAACCAACAAGGAAATCAACGAGGGAATGCACTGCTACTACTCAATCAAGTAGTGAAGGCAAACCACGAAAATTCTCGTGATTAAACGAATCTTTGTCATGATTTCATGGCAAAGATTTTTTTTGACTCCAGATTTGTGATAAAATAGAAGGAGTTGATAAAAGGAGGAAAGCATGGAAGAATCAAAGAGAATTAAATGCCGTCATCGATGTGATTATGCTAGCAGGAACCATTCTCCTCAAAAGTGGTTCAGAGATTCATCGTGTAGAAGATACCATGATTCGGATTGCGCATTCGCAGGGGATTGTGGATTGCAATGTTCTTGCCATGCCTGCCGCAATCTTTTTTCTCATTGAAAATACCAATATTTCGCGTATGAAGCGCGTGACTTCCTCTTCTTATAACATTGAAAAAGTCTGCGATGTGAACCAGATTTCTCGTCAGTTAGTAGGTGGAAAGCTTGATTTAGAAACAGCCTTTAAGCAATTGACGGCTTTGCAAGCTCAACCCCTTCCCTATACTAAGTTGCAGGTAACTTTGGCTGCGACCTTTAGTGCCCCTTTCTTTTCAGTTATGTTTAGTGGAAACATCTACGACGCACTTGGGGCAGGAGTAGCGACCTTATTTGGTTTTGCCTTTTCCCTCTATGTGGAGAAGTTTATCCGAATTCCCTTTTGTGACAGCCTTTGCTGGAGCCTTTGTCTTTGGGATGATTGCCCAGTTTTTGGGCTCGCTACACAGGTTTTCCTTCAACTGCAGATTTGATTATAGCTGGTGCGGTCATGCCTTTTGTACCAGGGATTGCCTTGACTAATGCGGTTCGTGATATTATGACTAACCATATAAACTCTGGTATGAGTAAGATGTTTGAATCTCTACTCATTACCCTAGCTTTAGGGGCAGGAACTTCTGTCGCCTTGGTATTGATGAATTAATATGACACTAACAACCTTTTTTTATTACAAGCAGTAGCAAGTCTTCTTGCTATTATCACTTTTTTAATTGTACTCAATGTGCAACGCTCTATGCTCTTACCTGGAGGGATTTTGGGTATGGCTGTCTGGCTAATCTATCTCTTGCTCAAGGAACCGACCAATGTTATTGTGGCTACTTTTATTGCAGCCATTATCGGTTCTTGTGTCAGCCAGATTTTAAGTATTCTTTATAAGACACCTGCTGTGGTCTTTATCTTAGCCATCTTGGCACCTCTGGTTCCGGGTTATCTTTCTTATCAAACAACTGCCTTTTTTGTGACGGGAGATTACAGTCATGCCATTGCTAGTGCAACCTTGGTTGTTATGTTGGCTTTGGTGATTTCTATTGGAATGGCTAGCGGAACAGTGATTCTCAGACTTTATTCTCACTTACGAAAACAGTATAATGGTTAGACTAATAAGGGACTTGCTTTGGTGAATCAAGTCTTTTTTCTCTCTTTTATTGCTATTTGTGATAAAATAGTATAGAACGATTTTTTTACATGAATGATAAAACAGAGGTAAATATGACAATCGGTATTGATAAGATTGGTTTTGCGACCAGTCAATATGTCTTGAAATTACAAGACTTAGCAGAAGCGAGGGGTATTGACCCTGAAAAATTAAGCAAAGGACTCTTGCTCAAGGAATTGAGTATTGCGCCCCTAACTGAGGATATCGTGACCTTGGCGGCCAGTGCAAGTGACTCTATTTTAACTGAGCAAGAAAGAGCAGAAATTGATATGGTCATTGTGGCGACTGAGTCAGGAATTGACCAGAGTAAGGCTGCAGCCGTCTTTGTGCATGGCTTGCTGGGCATCCAGCCCTTTGCTCGTAGTTTCGAAATTAAAGAAGCTTGCTATGGAGCGACAGCGGCCCTTCATTATGCCAAATTGCATGTGGAAAAATTCTCCAGAGTCCAAGGTCTTGGTCATTGCCAGTGATATTGCCAAATACGGTATTGAAACTCCAGGAGAACCAACTCAGGGAGCTGGAAGTGTGGCTATGTTGATTACACAAAATCCACGCATTATGGCCTTTAATAATGACAATGTCGCTCAAACCCGTGATATCATGGACTTTTGGCGTCCAAATTACTCAACAACCCCTTATGTAAATGGTGTCTATTCTACCCAACAATATTTGGATAGTTTGAAAACGACTTGGCTTGAATACCAAAAAAACGCTACCAGCTTACCTTAGATGATTTTTGCGGCTGTGTGCTTCCACTTGCCTTATCCTAAATTAGCCTTAAAAAGGCTTGAAAAAAATTATGGATAAGAGCCTGCCCCAAGAGAAAAAAAGACCTCTTGCAAAAAGCATTTTTGACCAGTCTATTCTCTACAGTCAAAAAGGTGGGGAATATCTACACAGGTTCACTTTTTCCTTGGACTTTTGTCTCTCTTGGAAAATACAGATAGCTTGAAGGCTGGGGATAAAATTGCCCTCTACAGTTATGGAAGTGGTGCTGTGGCAGAGTTCTTCAGTGGTGAATTGGTTGAAGGTTATGAAGCTTATCTAGATAAAGAACGTTTGAACAAGCTCAACCAACGAATTGCCCTGTCTGTCGCAGAATACGAAAAGGTCTTCTTTGAGGAAGTAGACTTGGATGAAACAAACTCTGCCCAGTTTGCTGGCTATGAAAATCAAGATTTTTGCCTTGGTTGAAATTGTGGATCACCAACGCCGTTATAGCAAGGTTGAAAAAAATAATGAAGATAAGTTGGAATGGATTTTTCTAAAAAAATCATACCGAGAGCGTCTTGAGTTGTTGCGAGCTCAGGCGCTCCTTAGTCCTGAGAAGCAAAGGAGTCTGGAGCAGGATGAACAGATGAGTGTGACTGTGGCGGACCAGCTGAGTGAGAATGTAGTGGGAACTTTTTCTCTGCCTTATTCTATCATTCCAGAACTTTTGGTGAATGGGCAAGACTATACAGTTCCCTATGTGACAGAAGAACCCTCAGTGGTTGCTGCAGCAAGCTATGCCAGCAAAATCATCAAGCGAGCAGGTGGCTTTACTGCTCAAGTACATGAGCGCCAGATGATTGGGCAGGTAGCTCTTTATCAAGTTGATGATCCAGAGCTAGCGCAAGAGAAGATTGTCAGCAAGAAAGCAGAACTCTTGGAACTTGCTAATCAAGCCTATCCTTCTATCGTTAAACGCGGGGGTGGGGCGCGTGATTTGCATGTAGAACAGATAAAAAGGCGAAACAGACTTTCTCGTTGTCTATCTTCATGTCGATACTCAGGAAGCCATGGGAGCCAATATGCTCAACACCATGCTAGAAGCCTTGAAACCAGTCTTAGAAGAACTTAGTCAAGGACAGAGTCTCATGGGAATCCTGTCCAACTACGCGACAGATTCTCTGGTGACGGCAAGTTGCCACATCGCCTTTCGCTACTTGAGCCGCCAAAAGGATCAAGGACGGGAAATTGCGGAGAAAAATTGCGTTAGCTAGCCAGTTTGCGCAGGCTGATGCTTATCGAGCTGCTACTCATAATAAAGGGATTTTTTTAATGGTATTGATGCCATTTTGATTGCCACTGGGAATGATTGGCGTGCCATTGAAGCAGGGGCCCATGCTTTTGCCAGTCGAGACGGGCGCTACCAAGGTCTTAGTCAATGGACGCTGGACCTTGAAAGAGAAGAATTGGTTGGTCAAATGACTCTTCCCATGCCTGTAGCAACCAAGGGTGGCTCTATCGGTCTCAACCCCCGTGTAGTTTTTTTCAGTCATGAACTACTGGGAAATCCTTCTGCCAAAAGAATTATCCCAGATTATCGTGTCTATTGGTCTTGCCCAAAACTTTGCGGCCCTGAAAGCTTTGGTGAGTACAGGAATCCAGCAAGGACACATGAAATTGCAGGCCAAATCCTTAGCACTTCTCGCAGGTGCTAGTGAATCCGAGGTAGCTCCCCTAGTCGAGCTCCTCATCGCAGATAAAACCTTTAACCTAGAAACAGCTCAACGTTATCTCGAAAACTTAAGATCATAAAAAAACTCAGACGAATTGGTCTGAGTTTTTCTTGTGCTTAAATACTTTTTCCTGGTAATAGAGTAACTGGTAAGAAGTAACCTGTTGTCGCGACTTCCTTGCCTTCGATCTTTCTGCAAGAGGAGGTCAACGGTGAGGCAGGCAATTTCTTCCAAGGGTTGCTTGATAGTAGCCAGTTGAGGGTAGTAATTTTCGATAAAGTAGGTCCCATCATAGCCGATGACCTTGAGCTCTTCTGGGACAGAAATGCCCAATTCTTGAGCGATTTTAATGACCAGAATAGCTGTCAAATCATCTGAAGCAAAAATGGCATCTGGCTTTTGTCGAGTTAAGATATTCTTGATTTCCATTTCTTTTCTGACAGGAGAAAAGTCACTGGAAACATTGATAATAGGAGCTTTTGGGAGTACGAATGCAAAACCAGCGTGGCGCAGTCCAGTTGGCGAATTGGAATTGTCATTCCCTGTAATCATAATGATAGACTGGGCGCCTGTCTTGACCAAGGTTTGGGCGGCTAGAACCCCACCAGCATAGTTGTCAGAGGAAACGACTGGAATGTCTGGCGATAGGTTTCGGTCGAAGGAAATAATCGGCGCTGTCACGCGATTGTAGTCTTCGATTCCCAAGTTGTGACTACCAGAAATGATGCCGTCTACCTGATTGGCTTCCAACATTTCGATGTATTCGCGTTCCTTCTCGGAATCGTGCTCACTGTTGCAGATGATGGTCTTATAACCCATTTTTTTGAAGAGTTGGTGTTCCAGCTTATCAATCAATTCTGCATAGAAAACATTGAAATATTTGGGAAAAATCAAAGCCGATTAATTTAGCTGATTTTTCCTTGCAAACTACGAGCTAGGTTGTTGGGCTTATAGCCCAATTCTCGCATAGCTTCATTGACTTTTTGGATGGTTTTTCTCAGAGAGATAACCCTTTTTTTATTGATAACCCGAGAAACGGTAGTAGGGCTGACGCCTGCAAGTTTTGCGACATCAGTTAGTTTTGCGACCATAATCTAATTCATAGTAAGTTCCAGCTGGGTTTCCAGATTTGATCAGGATACCATTTTTGGTCCGCATGTGGGAAGACACGACCGGAAAAATACTTTTTTTCTCCTTTATTGATGAAAATTTCAAAGACAGAGTTATCGATGAAAAATCGTAGCAGTAGTGGCTTGATTATCGATAGGGCAAGAGCGAGTTGTTCCAAATTCTTGGGCATACTGTTCACCAGCCTGGCTACGATCCACTGTCACTTGACCATTTACAAGATCAAAGTTGATGGAAAGTCCCTTGCCTTCTTTATCAGCAAGTAGGACAATCTCGCTCTGGCTATTGGCTTCCAAGTTGAGTTCGAGTTCGTAAGTGTTCTTGGTTTGGGCACGGTTTGAGAAAGGTTCTTCAGAAGCACGAAGGTCCTTGATAGCTACGACTGGGTATTGGTAGAGTTTGCCGTCTTTGATAGTGAGTTCTTTGACCAAAGAGAAGGTTCCTTGGTGGTCAAAACGGTCAGAAGGGTAAGAAACATCAGGCAAACCAAGCCAGCTAACAGCTAGAGCACGTCCATCAGGAGCGTTGAAGGCTTGAGTTGCATAGGCTTCGAAACCATAGTCCATGTTTTGAAGTTGAGACACATCTACCATTTTGGCATTTTCAGGGTCAAAGGAAGCCCCAATCTTATACATATTTGGATAGATATTGTCGTAGTCTAGAACTTTCTTATCCAAACCTTGTGGACAGTAGAGAAGGACAGGTTGCTCCCCTACAAAGACCAGATTTGGGCATTCCATCATATAGGCAGTACGGTCGTTAGCAAAGTCAAGGTCGCCAACTTCTTGCCAGTTTGTGTAGTCGTTGTCAACAGCCTTTGTAGAGACGGACAAAGCCTTTTTTTCTCCAAGTCCCTGTCCACCGACGATGGCATAATATTGACCCTTGAAGTTAAAAAAATTTGCGGATCGCGGAAGTGGTCAGTAGAGTCTGCTGGCTGGTCAATCAAGATCTTGTCAATCTTCGTAATCTTGCCATCCTTGTCCATCAAAGCACCCAATCTGGTAAGGGTGACGGATCCAGTTTTCATCACGGACATTTCCTGTATAAAATAGAAACAAGTTATCGCCAAACTGCATGGCAGAACCAGAGTAGGCACCGTGGCTATCTAATGGAGTATCAGGCAAAACTTTGACTCCAGTTTCTCTAAAGTGAATCAAATCATCACTTTCCAACTGCACCCAAGATTTCAAACCGTGGGCTGCACCAAAAGGAAAATTCTGATAAAAAACAACCCACTTCCCATCAAAGTAAGAAAAGCCATTTGGGTCGTTGAGAAGTCCTGTTTTTGGCTCAACATGGTAATGAGTATGCCATGGAGATTGTGCCATATTTTCCTTAATATTCTTAATTTCTTCTTGCGTCCAATCTTGATAAAGTCTGTAACGACGCTCAGTTGTCCATTCCATTCATTCATTCCTCCAAAAATCTTATCACATTTAATAGTAACCGTTTTCGATAAAAAATGCAAGCTTTTTATGTTAAAAAAGAGAAAAAACTGTCAAACGTTTATCATAAAATAAATGCAGGAAATCAATCAAATTTTCACGAAAACATGAAAGATAATGAAACAAAAACTCTTTTAACCAAGATTTTAAACTTATTTTTTAAGGAATGCCTGCTAAAACAATCAAAAACAATCAATCTAAAGCGTGTCTACTAAGTGGATAGAATATTTTTTCTGCAAAACGCTTGACATATTTCTAAAACATGATAAAATAATAGTCGTAGGGCGAATAAAAATCGCTTTCAAACAAGAACAAAAATTTTTATATAAGGAGATTTTTTTGCAAATGAACAATCAGGAAATTGCAAAAAAAGTCATCGATGCCTTGGGCGGACGTGAAAATGTCAACAGTGTAGCTCACTGTGCGACCTCGTCTTCGTGTCATGGTCAAAGATGAAGGGAAAAATTAATAAAGAAGTGATTGAGAACTTGGAAAAAGTTCAAGGTGCTTTCTTTAACTCAGGTCAATACCAAATCATCTTTGGTACAGGTACAGTTAACAAAATGTACGATGAGGTTGTTGCACTTGGTTTGCCAACATCATCTAAAGATGACATGAAAGCAGAAGCTGCGAAACAAGGGAACTGGTTCCAACGTGCTATCCGTACTTTCGGTGACGTTTTCGTTCCAATCATCCCAGTTATCGTAGCGACAGGTCTCTTCATGGGGGTGCGTGGTCTTTTCAACGCTCTTGAAATGCCACTTCCAGGTGACTTTGCAACTTACACACAAATCTTGACAGATACAGCCTTCATCATCTTGCCAGGTTTGGTTGTGTGGTCAACCTTCCGCGTATTCGGTGGAAATCCTGCCGTTGGTATCGTTCTTGGTATGATGCTTGTTTCTGGCTCACTTCCAAATGCTTGGGCAGTCGCTTCAGGTGGTGAAGTAACAGCTATGAACTTCTTTGGTTTCATCCCTGTTGTTGGTTTGCAAGGTTCAGTTCTTCCAGCCTTCATCATCGGGGGTTGTCGGAGCTAAATTTGAAAAAGCTGTCCGCAAGGTTGTTCCAGATGTGATTGACCTCTTGGTAACACCATTCGTGACACTTTTTGGTCATGTCTATCCTTGGACTCTTTGTCATCGGACCAGTCTTTCCACGTTGTTGAAAAACTATATTCTTGTCGGTACAAAAAGCAATTCTTGGCTTGCCATTTGGTCTCGGTGGTTTCTTGATTGGTGGGGTTCACCAATTGATCGTCGTGTCAGGTGTGCACCACATCTTCAATTTGCTTGAAGTTCAATTGCTTGCTGCTGACCATGCTAACCCATTCAACGCTATCATCACTGCGGCTATGACAGCTCAAGGTGCTGCGACTGTTGCGGTTGGTGTTAAAACGAAAAAAATCCAAAACTGAAAACACTTGCTTTCCCAGCTGCTCTTTTCTGCCTTTCCTCGGTATTACAGAGCCTGCTATCTTCGGGGTGAACTTGCGCTTCCGTAAACCATTCTTCCTTTCATTGATTGCTGGTGCAATCGGTGGTGGATTGGCTTCAATCCTTGGGCTTGCTGGTACTGGTAGTGGTATCACTATCATCCCTGGTACAATGCTTTATGCTGGTAATGGACAACTTCCACTATACCTTCTTATGGTAGCTGTATCATTTGCCCTTGGTTTTGCTCTTACTTACATGTTTGGTTATGAGGATGAAAAAGAAGTTGCTACTGAAGTAGAGACAGAACGTTTGGTCCAAGAAGAAACAACTGGTAACATTCCAGCAGCTCTTCAAAATGAAACACTTGTAACTCCTATCGTCGGTGACGTTGTAGCTCTTGCTGATGTCAATGACCCAGTCTTCTCAAGTGGAGCTATGGGACAAGGTATCGCTGTGAAACCTAGCCAAGGTGTGGTCTATGCACCTGCTGATGCTGAAGTTTCAATTGCCTTTCCAACAGGACACGCTTTTGGTTTGAAAACAACTGATGGTGCTGAAGTCTTGATCCACGTTGGTATCGACACTGTAACAATGAACGGTGAAGGTTTTGAAGCAAAAGTTGCTCAAGGTGACAAGGTGAAAGCAGGAGATGTTCTTGGAACATTTGATTCAAACAAAATCGCTGCAGCTGGTCTTGATGATACAACAATGGTTATCGTTACAAATACAGCTGACTACGCTTCAGTAGCTCCAGTCGCAACAGGTTCAGTTGCTAAGGGGGATGCTGTGATCGAAGTGAAAATCTAATACTCTTCGAAAATCAAATTCAAACCATGTCAGCTTCGCCTTGCCGTAGATATATGTAACTGACTTCGTCAGTCTTATCTACAACCTCAAAGCATTGCTTTGAGCAACCTTCGGCTAGCTTCCTAGTTTGCTCTTTGATTTTCATTGAGTACAATACTCCCTCTCTAATGTAAAAACGAACAAATGACATGTTTGTTCGTTTTTGCTTGAATGGTAAGATTTACAGAGGAAAATCTAAAAAATAGAGAAATTTAGATTTTCGAAATATGCTATAATAAAGAAAATAAAAACAAGAGGTTTATCATGACAAAATTATATGGAAGCTTGGAAGCGGGCGGTACAAAGTTTGTCTGTGCTGTCGGTGATGAAAACTTTAACGTTGTAGAAAAAACACAATTTCCAACAACAACTCCAATCGAAACAATCGATAAAACCATTGAGTTCTTCTCAAAAATTTCGATAATCTTGCTGGTCTTGCAGTTGGTTCATTTGGTCCGATTGATATTGATAAAAAAACTCAAAAAAACCCTATGGCTTTTATCACAACGACTCCAAAACCAAACTGGGCAAATGTGGACTTACTCGGTGCCCTTCGCCGCGCTTTAAACGTACCAATGTACTTCACGACAGACGTAAACAGCTCTGCCTATGGTGAAGTGGTTGCCCGTAACAATGCTGGTGGCCGTATTGAAAACTTGGTTTACTACACAATCGGTACAGGTATCGGTGCAGGTGTCATTCAACGTGGCGAGTTTATCGGTGGTGCGGGTCACCCTGAGATGGGCCATTACTATGTAGCTAGACACCCAATGGATATTGAAAAAAAGAGTTTAAGGGTGTTTGTCCTTTCCATAAGGGATGTCTGGAAGGCTATGCCGCTGGTCCAAGTTTGGAAGCTCGTACAGGTGTACGTGGGGAAAATATTGAACTCAACAACCCTGTTTGGGATGTTCAAGCCTACTACATCGCTCAAGCTGCGGTTAATGCGACAGTGACCTTCCGCCCAGACGTGATTGTCTTTGGTGGAGGGGTCATGGCTCAACAACACATGCTGGACCGTGTCCGTGAGAAATTTACATCTCTTCTCAATGGTTACCTACCAGTGCCAGATGTGCGTGACTATATCGTGACTCCAGCAGTTGCAGAAAATGGTTCTGCTACACTTGGGAAACTTTGTCCTTGCAAAAGAAGTTTCAAAATAAAGCACAAAATCCGCTTGGGAAACCAAACGGATTTTTTATGTGTTAAAGCATTTGCCAGAAAAAGTCAATAATATAGGTCAGACCGTAGGTATAAACCACGAGAGTAAAGGGTTTGGTCAGAATGATGATGGTCATATAGCGCTTGAAGCTCATCTTGGTCAGGGCAGCCAGCATACAGAGAAAGTCGGCTGGACTAATGGGCCAAATCATCATAAAGATAAAGAAACGATCGAAGCGATTGCCCTTATCCAACCAGCCGATATACTTGTCGTAGGTACGTTTGCTGACGACAGACTGGACAAAGGCAGCCCCATAGAGGCGCACCAGATAAAAGATAATGGCACAGCCAATCACGATTCCGATATAGTTGTAGATCGTACCGATGATGTGCCCGTAGATAAAGACCCCTGCCACCGAGGTCAAGGCTCCTGGAATGATAGGGACGACAGTCTGTAAAATCTGTAAAAAGATAAAGAGAGGTGGCCCCCAGATGCCTGCCTGCTGGATAAAGGCAGAGAGGGTTTCCTTAGATTGTAAAATCCCAGCCTGATAAGCCCAAATACAGAAAATCAAACTCCCAACCCCACCGACAATCGATGAGATGTTGATAACTTGCTGTAAAAGGGGAGAAACAGCTTTCATTTGTTTATCCTGTGACATGTAAACTCCTCATAGATAGTATATTTCTACTATACCATATTTTGGAGGAGAAAGGGGGAATGGATTGTTTTTGATAAGGAATAGAAAGTAAATAGGTCTTCGAAGCTTAGAACAGGTCTCTTTCCTAAAGTTTACATGTATTCTAGGTTTAGAATAAGCGTAATTCCATAAATTTAAAAGCATTCTAGGTTTCGAATAGCTTATCTGAGAAAGTTTTGAGGTCTTCTAACTTTCGAATAGTCATCTTCCCTAAAGTTTAGATGTATTCTAAAGCTAGAAAAGTTAAAATCTATAAATAGTAAGAGTCTCTATCTGATGGACGGAGTGTATATCTAGTCAGATAGGGATTTTTTTATTTTTGGAAATGTCTGATTTTTTTCCTGAAAAGTACGTTTTAGATGGAAATAATGACAGTTAAGAAGATGAAGGTCAAAAATGTTTTTGGGAAACTGTTAGAATGGATGTATCAACTTAAAGGAGAAAAATTGATGAAGAAAGTTAAAGATGATGAGGAGAGTATGCTATCGACACTTCCTTTATGGGGGCTTCTATTTTTGGTCTGTGCATTGTTTCAAGTCTTTGTATTTAAGGATAGACCTTTGATTCAACCTCATAGGCAAGGAAGCATTGTAAAAACAGATCTATCTTTCAGAACTAATCCAGTCTTGGTTTGATAGAGAAGATAATAAATGATTCATTAAATAGAAAGGATATCATCATGACAAAAACATACGCTATTCGCCCTCTTAGTTACAGCAACTTTACTAACCGTGAGTTTGAAAGCTTGATGATGGATACTCATCAAAGTTTAGCAACTTTTTTTCCAAAGCAAACAAAGGATGAGGGCATGTATGCCAAACATTTGGAACCCTTCAAGACCAAGCTTGATGATTTTTCAAGCTCAGCTTGCGACAGTGGAGACGAAAGAGTCTAGTAATCTGACAGAAGTCGATCGCAATCGTGATAGTGCCTTGGTCGGTCTCTTTACCCTTTATAGAGGATTTGCTAAGATTAAGGATGCCAAGCTCAAAGAAGCTCATGAAACTTTGAAACCAGTCTTTGCTAAGTATAAGGACATTACTAAGCACAGCAATGATGTGGAAACGGTAGAAATCAAGAGTCTTCTCAAAACGCTTAGTGAAACACCTTATCATGGGGCAGTTACTAGTCTAGGACTGACACCTATGCTGACGGCAGTTGTCAACGCTCAAGAGGAATATGATCAAGTGGAGAGTAAGGCGCGTGCTTCCAAGTCTGCCAAGGAAGTCGGCAAGATCAGACAGCTCCGTACCGAACTTTAAACTATCTATGACCTTTTTTTATGCGCTATACCGCCGCCAGTGCAGAAGCATACTCTGAAAATGAACACCTGACTCAACTCCTCAAAGATTTGAATACAATCCGAGATAGTAAACGCCGATTGACTGGTTCGAGTAAGAAGGATAAGAAAGCGAAAACAGAAGAAACTACACAAGTAGCAGGATAAAACTAAACGTCTTTAGGTATTTTTATTATCTAAAGGCGTTTTTTTGGAGTGATTCGTGGTATAATTTAAATGATATAATAATTTTTGTTTGGCTAATTAAAAAAACATTAGATAGGGGTGCGGATTTGGATGATGATAAAAAAATTAGATGAATTATCTTTTTTTGATTTTTATTGCAGGAAACTGTAGAGTTAAAACAAATGTTATATCAGCTAAATAATTCCAATGATGATTTTTGATAGATTTGAAATATCTATACCATTTCTCCCTATTTTTATCATCCATCTGTTTATCCTGGGTGGAAAAAAATTTGAGAAACATAAAAAAATAGTAAATTTACCATATATTAGAGGTATTGATTTTTGTCACATTATTAAAAAAAGTTCGAATCAGTTTTTAAATTATATTCAGATAAAAAGAGTCCTAACAGCTTTTTAAAAATGCTAAATAATAGTGTAGAAAAAAACGAAAAAAATACTAGAAACTGATTATAATTTTTTTCCAGAGATTTGTTACTAGTATTATTGGTCAAAAAAAGATTTAGGAGTATTTCCCTGGTGATATGAATCCGATTATATCAGTTGATGGAGAAGATCCTTCATTCACAACTGCAAGTATTACAGAGGCATACCGCTTTTTATAGGGAACATAAAGATGATCTTGCAGATGATGAATACTGCGAACTTACCGTAAGAGAAATAGAGATTAGTGATAAAGAATGGATTGAATTGATAAATAAAAGGCAAACTTGATTATTCCGATTACTCTAAGTATGAAACAAAGGCTAATTTTTAGGGGATTAGCGTGGAACTTTTTCTTATAAAAGGCAAAACAGACAGTGATGACTCTGCTTTAGAAGAATTGCTTATTGTTCAGTCGGAAAAATTTTTAATATGCGAGTTATCTGTGAAAGAGCAGGTATAAGTTATTCTACATATCGTGGCTTTAAAAAAACAACAAACAGCCATTTTCAAGGCAGAAGATGTATGAGCTACTAAGGACAATGAAAGCCATTGGTAGTGAATGCTGGGATGAAGATTTAGAGTACACATATAAAATTAACAAATCAATAGTGGAGAAATATCACTTGGATTAGAATGGGGTAAATTCCCAAACTAAGTTCCACTGGTTTTACTAATGCTTGATTTCATCGCTTTTGTAGCCGAAAGGAATCGAAAAAAAGAGCGCACAAAATCCCCTCATCTGAAAGCGTTTCAGATTAAGTTCCGCTATGGTGGAAGTTAGTGTGAGACGTTTGAATGGGTTTTTAGGTTAGTTTTTAGAACTTATGTTGGAGTAATGTAGAAGACTGACAGACGTCTTCTGCAGGTATTTTAGAAATGCCAAGAAGTTTAGGAATCTCTTCTCCATAAGTAAAGGCAAAAAGTTCATAGGCTGACTTTCCATTCAAAGCAACGCGTTTGACGCTGTTGACATGCGAACAAACTAGATTGATGTCCTCCTGAGTTAAGTTGTCAAAAGAAGTTCCCTTAGGTAGAATGTCGCGAATTAGTGTGTGATTTTTCTCAATTCTCCCTTTCTGGTCAGAGCGATTAGGATCACAAAAGAAAAGTTTACTCTCTCCTCGAACATCCATTTCGATGTCATCAACCCTGGCAAACTCTCCACCATTATCTGTGAGGATGACAGGAAAGAGTTGACAGAAATCTTTCTCCGCTTGGTGAAGGGTGTTCTTGATATCATAGAGGTGTTTAGTAACCTCAAGGGCAGTTTTATTATCCAGAAGTCTAGCGAAGATAAAGTTACAGAAAGATAAATTGAAGGTGAGTAGTACTTTACCTCCCATCCTGCCCTATAACGGTGTCCATTTCCAGCCAAGAGTCTAGTTGATTCAGTGCTAAATAGTTTTGGAAATCCTCATAGGAACGTCCTTTTTTTTAGCTTCTTTAGGGATGGAAGGTAGCTTACTTTTCCGTCTTTCTTTGAATTTAACGGCTCTGACTAGGTCAATCGGAGCGATAGATAGGTATCCTTTTCGGATATGTCGATAGACAGTTGAGGAGCTGACATCAAGGTTATGAGTTTTGAGGATATGATAGATGTGTTGTCCCTTTTTAACCCCCTCAGAAATGACTTTGTCCATGTCCCAGAAGGTCTTGGAATTGAGGGGAGTTCCTTCACGAGCTTCGACAAGAGTTTGTTCGTATTGTTTTTTTGAGCTTGCTTAGCGAGGTAGAAGATTTTTTTAAATCCACAATTTTGTCTTCTTTTAGGGCACCCATTACAGACAAAGGGAGCCTTAGCGAGTAGAGGGCAAGGAAGGTTGTTAGAGGTAGAGTCTCTAACTTGTCTGTTTCGTTTGACTTCTTTGGAAACAGTAGTCGGATTTTTTTAGAATAAGTTGTCCGATAGCTTTGAAGGTTTCACCGCGCTCTAAGCCCTAATTGAATATCATTACGTTCTGAAAGGGTAAGGTTTTTATGTTTTGTCATAGTGGACCTCATTTCTAACTCAAACGTCTCACACTTAATTCCACCATAAAAAAATCCGTTTTAGACTAATTTCCACTTCGGTTGGGCAAGTGGAAGTTACTTTGAGAAGTTAGCTGGATTAGAATGGTACTAAAAAGTTCTTTTTTTATGGAATAGAAATATTGTGAGGAATATGTTATAATACTATGGATAAAAAATCCACATATATGGAGCGAGGAAAAAGAAAAATGAAATTCAATTACAATGGACTTTGGAAGACTCTAATAGATAAGAATATGAAGAAAAAAGACCTGATTGATAAAACAGGGGTATCGCCTACTACAATTTCGAAAATGGTTAGGGGAGATGCCGTATCGCTTACAATTATCGGAAAAATTTGCGAAGAACTTGGAACAGATATTGGGGATTTGATATGTATTGAAAAAATTGTTAAGGAAGATGAATAAATGGCATTTACGATAGATGTAGATGAGGGGAAATGGAGTAAAGAAGTTCTCCAAATCCTTCTTGTTGACAGAACAACAAATAGAAATATCATCTGGGGAACAGATGATTATGAAGCTTTGGGTAAAGAGTATAATTCGCACTATCCGATTCTGTTTGAGCTAATAACCGGTAAAAATTCAGGTGTTATTCAGCCGAGAATATTAAAAACAAAAGAAAGTCAAGGGAATAGAACAAAAGGAAAAGCGGAAGTTTTTACTCCGAGCTGGGTTTGCAATGCACAAAATAACCTTGTGGATAATGCTTGGTTTGGGTGTGAAAATATATTTAATAGAGAAATTGAAAAAGGTTGGGAAACGAACATAGAAAAAATCAAGTTTCCGGATAAAAAGAATAAAACTTGGCAAAAGTATGTTGATGAAAAAAGACTGGAAATCACTTGTGGCGAAGCACCTTACTTAGTTAGCAGATATGACACGGTTTCTGGGCAACCGTTAGAGCTGAAAGACAGAATAGGTATGCTTGATAGGAAAATGAGAGTTGTGTGTGAAAATACCGACAGTGATACGGAATGGCTGAAATGGTCTGAAAGAGCTTTTCAGAGCGTATATGGATTTGAATTCCAAGGAGATAGTCTTCTTATCGCAAGGGAAAATCTGCTTGCTTCGTATTGCGATTATATGGAAGAAAAGCTAAATAGACAGCCAACAGAGAGAGAACTGATAAATATTGCAAAGATAATTTCGTGGAATTTATGGCAGATGGATGGGCTTACATATACAATTCCGTATGAAGAAGCAATAGAACCTTTTAAACAGGTAGCACTGTTTGAACTTCATGAAAAAGAAAAGAAATGCTTGTGTATTATAAAAGATTGGAGAGCAAAGAGAATTTACACTTTCCAAAACTTAGTAAATAAAGGTGGTAATTAGATGGATAAAATGAAAATAGAAGCAATAGATGTGCTTGATAGAATTATAATCGGTCGTGTAGACCCTCATATCTATGCTTTTACAACAAATACAGTGCCGAACTATCTAAAGGTTGGCGACACATATAGACCCGTATCTCAAAGATTAAACGAGTGGAGAGTATTCTTCCCTGAGCTTGAAAAACAGTATGAGAATAAAGCTGTTATTGATGAAGAAACTTATTTTAGAGATTATGCTATTCATCAATATCTTGAGAATGATTTGCATAAGAAAAAGGCTGAACCCTGAGGACTTGGAAGATGGTATCTACTACAGTAGAGAATTTTTTAAGGGAGCTGAAACGAGTGATATTGATAGTGCTATTGAAGATATAAAAGAAAGTTATCAAGCAAACTTAAGTAAATATGAATATTATAGTTCGAAGAATAGGCTTCCACAGACTTTTCATTATCAAAGAGGAGAACAATGGACTTTAAGACCAAATCAACAATCAGCTGTAGATAGCTTTATTAGGGCTGTAAAGAATGGTAGAAGAAACCTGCTTATGTATGCTGTTATGCGTTTTGGGAAGTCTTTTACATCTCTTTGCTGTGCATTAGAAATCTCTGCGAATATCGTTTTGGTTGTATCGGCAAAAGCTGATGTAAAAGATGAATGGAAAAAAACTGTTGAGGGAGCAGGCAACTTTTCAGAGTATGTGTTCTTAGAAGCTTATGATTTAGCTTCAAGCGAAAATGCCATTAAGGCAAATAGGGAAGAAAATAAAAAAGTTGTAATATTTTTAACCTTGCAGGATTTACAAGGTGATGCAATTAAGGATAAGCATAGAGAACTTTTCCAAGAACAGATTGATTTGCTTGTTATTGACGAAACTCATTTCGGAGCAAGAGCAGAATCTTTTGGAAAAATTTTAGAAAATGCTGGGTACGAAAAATCTGACAAGTCCAATATTAATAAACTTGATGATGAGAATATTGATGTAAATGTAGCAGAGGAAGAACTAAAACAAATAAACGCAAGGATTAGATTACATCTGTCTGGTACACCATATCGTATTTTAATGGGGAGCGAGTTTGAAAAAGAGGATATTATATCATTTGTACAATTCTCTGATATAGTCAAAGAGCAGGAAGAATGGGATAAAAATAATCTTAATAAGGATGATATTAACGAATGGGATAATCCGTATTACGGATTTCCACAAATGGTTAGATTTGCATTTAATCCTAACAAATCTTCTCGTGAGAAAATGGAAGCTCTTAAAAGAAGTGGCGTTACATTTGCTTTTTCCAAACTATTTGAGCCTGAGTCAATCAAAAAAGATGCGAAAAATAATGGGCATAAGAAATTCATAAACGAGACTGAGATTTTGGAATTGCTTCAAGTTATAGATGGTAGCAAAGAAGATGAGAACCTACTTGGTTTCTTAGATTATGACAAAATTAAAGAAGGTAAGATGTGCCGTCATATGGTAATGGTACTTCCGTATTGTGCCTCTTGTGATGCCATGGAAGAACTTTTAAGTAAGCGAAAAGACACTTTTAAGAATCTTGGTAAGTATGAAATTATAAATATATCAGGAGTTGATGCAGGAAAGATATATAAAAAACCAAGTGATATAAAAGAATAAAAATAAAGGAATGTGAAGACTTAAATAAGGAGACTATAACACTAACTGTTAATAGAATGCTCACCGGCTCTACTGTTGAACAATGGGATACTATGCTTTTATTTTTAAAGACACATCATCTCCACAAGAATATGATCAGTCTATTTTTTTAGACTACAAAATCAATATATCAGGACATTATCCAGTGAAAAAAAGGATTTATTAAAGAGAACTTAAAACCTCAGACACTACTTGTTGATTTTGATCCTGACAGGTTGTTTAGAATGCAGGAACAAAAATCGCTAATTTATAATGTCAACACAGAAGAAAATGGAAATAGCAAGTTAAAGGAAAGAATTGTCGAAGAACTTAGAATATCTCCAGTCATTATGATGAATCATAATAAAATTAAGGAGGTAGATGCGACTAATATTTTTAGAGGCAATCAGTGAGTACAACAATCAAAGAAGTGTATCGGATGAAGTCTTGGATATTCCGGTAGATTTGTCGATATTAAATGATGAAACTATTAGGGAAGTCATTGAGCAACAGGCAGAATTTAGTTCTAAAAAGGGACTTACAATAGATCCAAACCAAGGTGAAGGCGATGAACTTGATATTGATGAAGCTGGTGAGGAAGTCGAAAAATTCGGAGGAAATCAAGAGAAAGCGGAGAGTAAGGATTACACTGAAGAAAAAAACGATAAAGAAATAGAGAAATTAGAAGGTCAGATTAAAACATATTATCAGAGGATTTTGTTCTTTTCTTTCTTGACAAAGGATAAAGTGGCTTCACTTGATGATATTTTAAGCGTGATTGATAAGGATGAAAATATTAGGCTATCTAAGAATTTATTCTTAGATAAAGGCATCATTGAAAAGATAAGCAAGGTAATGAATCCGTTCAAGCGTAGCAGGCTGGATTATAAGATACAAAATATCTCAATGCTTGCTTGTGATGAATCGGTTGCGCCGCTTACAAGAGCAATGACATCTATCAAAAAGTTTAATAGAATGTCTGAATCAGAGGTTATCACACCATCTAAGGTGTGCGATGAAATGGTTGGCTTATTACCTAAAGAGGGATTAAAAAGAGATTGTGTCTAATCAAGATAAGTTGCTTGATATAGCAAGCAAATCAGGAGAATATGCAGTTTCCTTATATAAGAGATTGACATCTGAACTTGGATATTCACACGAAGATGTAAGGGATATTATTTACTCTATTCCGACATCATCTGTTGCATATGAATTTACTAGAAGGTTCTATGAGATATTAGACATCAATGTTGAAAATATTGCGGCATGGTTCAATGCGTATGATTTAATTGATGTGAAAAATGATAAAGATGAAGTAGATTATGAAAAGATAAGTAGATTATTAAGGCAGAAAAAAGATTTTAGTAAAATAACATTGAAAGATGAAATTAAGGCAGGTGAGAAAACAGTGAAATTTGGAGCTATAATTGGGAATCCGCCATATCAAGCGTCGGCACAAGGAACAAGTTCAAGTGATGATCCAATATATCATATGTTTTTGGAAACATCATATAATATAGGAGATATAGCTATTCTAATTACGCCTGCAAGATTTTTATTTGATGCAGGAAAAACACCGTCAGATTGGAATAAAAAAATGTTAAATGATCCGCATTTAAAGGTTCCATTTTTTGAAAGCGATAGTGCAAAAGTATTTAAGGATATACTCATTCCAGGAGGAATTGCTATAACATATAGAGATTCTAGAGTGGAATTTGGGAAAATCGGCAAGTTTGTTAGTTATCCTGAATTAAATGTAATTAGAAACAAAGTTTGGAGAGAGGAACAAGATAGTATCAGGACTATAATTTATAGTCAAAAACAAATTCAATTTAGATCTGCTATATAATGATTATCCTGAATATAGATCTATTATTGGTAGCAATGGTAAAGACAGACGATTTAGACAGATAATAATGGAAAGGTTAGATGCTTTTACAGAAGAAAAAAAAGAAACTAATAGTATTAGAGTATTAGGTTTGATAAAAAGAGCTAGAGCATATAGATATATTCCCCCAAAAAAATATGTAGAGGATGAGATTTGGATTGATAAATACAAAGTATTTGTTCCATTTTTCTAATGGAGCATCGGGGACGCTAGGAGATGAGCCTGCAAGAATGATTAGTAAACCCGTGCTTGGTATGCCAGGAGATGGAATAACTCAAACATTTATAGGTTTTGGTGTGTTTGATAGTCAATTTGAAGCAGAAGCGTTACTTAAATATATAAAGACTAAATTTTGCAGAATTTTTATTAGCAATATTAAAAAGTAACTCAAGGTAATAAGTCTGAAACATGGGAATATGTTCCAATGCAAAATTTTAGCAGAACATCTGATATTGATTGGGATAAATCAATTGAAGAAATCGACAATCAGTTATATAGAAAATATGCTTTGAGTGAAGAAGATGTTGCTTTTATTAATAGGAGAATTGCAGAAATATAGGAGGTAATTATGATAAAAAGAGATAAATATATCTTGAATTCGTTACATGATTTGGACTTATCGCCAACAATGGAGAAAAATGCCAGAGATAAGTATGCTGCCTTATCAAAATATTTAGATGAACAAGGTTTGGATTCTGATTTTTTTATCCACAGGGTTCATTTTTGATAGGAACAACAATACGCCCATACCGCGATGGTAAAGAGCATGATTATGACTTAGATGTATTGGCAATATTGAAAAGAAAAAAGGAAGACACTGATGCAAAAAGTGTAAAAAATGATGTTGGGGATTGCATAAAAGAAAGTGGAATTTACTCCGATAAGTTAGAAAAAGAAGATAGAAACTGCTGGACGCTAAAATACGCAGAAGTAGCCGATGGCGTTGGCTTTTCCTTGGATATTGTCCCATCAGTTGACGAAGATATTTCGACAAAAAACGAAATTATTAACTCGGGAGTTTCATATTCAAATGCAGAAAAAACTGTTGCTATAACAAATAAAGAATTATCTGTTTATGATTGGATTACAAGCAATCCTCTTGGATTTGGTGATTGGTTTTTTTGGAAATTAGTAATCGACATTTAAGTACTGATATGAAATCAGAGCAATACAATAATTTACCGTATGATATAAGGATGGTGTTTGCAAGTGCAGAAAAAATACCAACCTATTACTATAGATCAAGTTTGCAAAGAGCTGTTCAGTTTATCAAAAGACATAGAGATATTTATTATGACAGAAGCAAATTGAGCGGAGACAAGCCATCGTCAATTCTAATTTCAGCATTAGTTGCAGACAGTATAAAAAATGAATGGTTTTTTTATCTGTTTCAGACATAGTAAATGCTTTCATTGTTGGCTTTAGCAATAGAAGTATATCTCTAATGCAAGATGGCAAAATATTAAATCCAGTTGATTTAAGAGAAAATCTTATCGAACGATATACAGACAATAGGTTGAGTAATATGAGCAAATGGGTTTCGGCATTAAATGACTTTATGAACATTGAGGATGAACGAAAATTCAAACAAAGTATTCATAATGATATTAACACGAGAGTCTTTGCAGAAACCTTTGAAACGCCTACAAGAATTACACCTACAAAACCCTGGAAGAAGTAGTATGAGTTATGGATTAAGCTATGAAATCAAGCAATTGTTAGATAGTCAACCGAGATTAACGATAGTGGATAATGATATAGAGTACATAATCCAAGGGGTATATAAATACTCCTTGGATTATGATGGACTATATTGCTCAAGGCGAAAGAAATATTAAGCTCACAGTTCAAAAAAACTTCCCAAATAGCATTCCAAAAATTTTTATGTATACGATTATCCAGAACATATAGAACACATCTATCAAGATGGTAATGTTTGTTTAGCAACAATAGGTGAAATGATATATTTCTTAAATGAAAATCCGTCTTTTTATAGCTTTTTATTGAGAAGTTTGTGAATGCCTTTATATACACCTTGGATTGGTTTGAAAAAAATATAAGACTTATCCATTTGGTGATAGGAAACATGGCTATAAAGGGTTGCTTGATTATTATTTAAATGATTTGAAGTTGACCAAGGAACAATATAAGGAAATAGTATTTATTGTATACAACAATAAGTATAGAGGTCATATGCCGTGTATTTGTGGATTTGGTAAAAAGTTGCGAAATTGTCATGGCAAATATATATTGCCAATTACAACGAATGCTTCATATAGGAATGAGTTTCTATATGAAGCAAGTATGATATTAACGGAGGATGGAAAAAATGTTAGCAAATAATCCTCAAAAATAAAGATTTTTATTTTTGTCTAAGTGGTTTGCTTTTAGCTCAAGACATTTTTTTGGTGCGATAGCATTTGCGTTAGCCATTTTTCAGGGGATAACATTATTTATTCCTGCTAAGATTTTTCCTTGTCATATCAGGTGTGATTTTAGTGGTCGAGTATATGTCATCATATTATAAAAGTGTTTTTTTTGATAAAGGACATCGCATTAGAGAAGTTGGACTTATTGATAATAGTTTTAATGAGAAAAGAATTCCAAACTATAATAGCGAGCCTTACTACAGTAATGCCTCTATATCAAAAGAGGAAATAAAGTTATTGGCTAACATACACGAAAATTCCCTGTTTACTTCTCGCATAGCAGAGAAAATGTCGTTTCCGTACTATTTATTTTCAGTTCTTGCTTTTTTATTCTTTATTATAAAGCTTTTCATAAGTGGTATGGATGATTACTCCTCGTTGTTATTAAGTTTTATAGTATCCAGCAGCCTTTTTGATAGAGCTATTAAGTTACATTCTTTGAAAAAGTCATCTGAAGATATATATGAGAAAATAAATGAAATATGTAGCAGATATGAAAAGCGTTCAGTGAAAACAAGCATGATTTTACCTCAAATAGTAGAAGTGCTATTACTCTATGAAAATGCTGTATTCGAGTCAAAAATTAATCTTTCTGAAAGAATATTTCGCAAGCTAAATAGTTCTTTAAGTAATGAATGGATTGATATTAGGAATAGTTATTTAATATATGAAAACCAAAAAGAGATGAAAAAGTAATCACCCCTCCATCTCTTTCCTCATATATTTCTCGTAGTTTTTCCTGATTTGATACAGTTCGGTCATCTCAGATTTTGATGAAGAATACTCTTGCATAAGGGTATTCTTTTTTTCGTTCAGTTTTTCAAATTCCTCAAAAATCTGCTTGGAATTAGGCATTTTAGAGTATGATTTTTTAAGATCGGCAAGGGATTTTTCGTACAAGAGAATTTCCGCTTTATGCTCATCGGCAATGGCTGATTGATATTATTGACAGTGCATTGATAAGGTTAAAAGAATATCCTGTTCACGGTCAGTGCTACTATACGATAATTCAATACTCTTATCTTAGCCGTGATAAACACTCAAACGAAGAAATAATGAGAAAGGTTGCATTAGAAAAGACATATTTTGGAATTGATTGTTGAAAAATCGAAGAATTCTGAGTCTAAAGAAGTAATGAAAGCAGAAGTTAGTCGTGTAATTCGTTCTAGTATCGATATTCGTGCCAAAGAAGAGTTGGTTATCGGCTTTATCAATGACACTGATTTGCAAAAATTGAAAGACCATGATGGGGTTATCAATGCTTTCTATGAATATGGCAAGGAACGCAAGAAAATCGCAATCCATGACCTAGCTGAGTCTGAGAACCTTGTAGCTGATTACCAATTATTCATAGACAAATCAATTCAACGAGGTTATGCTGAAAACAGTGGGACTGATTTAGATTCGATTATTCCACCAACTTCTCGTAGACAGGGAGCGCGTGAACGGAAAAAGCAAGAAGTTTTACGTAAGATTCAGTTGTTAGTAGAGACTTATTCAGGTATTTAAGGATTGTTGACTAATATCTATTAGAAAAATCAGGCTCTACAAAAAACACTATTTATTCACTCATAATTCGCTCATTTTTAAGATATAACTTTGTTTCCATATTTCCGGGGAACTAGTAGAAAGTAAGGAGAAATATGGAAA
>BNJS01001109.1_pt1 | contig 195878 bp, 176 predicted proteins | sample 8540461 | NCBI WGS metagenome assembly BNJS01 (sample SAMD00202454, study PRJDB9452) | human saliva metagenome | isolation source: human saliva | place: Japan
CACTATTATACACAAAAAGAAAAGAAATTGTCAGGAGCTTGTACAAGATTTTCTTTTCCATCTATTTATACTCAATGAAAATCAAAGAGCAAACTAGGAAACTAGCCGCAGGCTGCTCAAAACACCGTTTTGAGGTTGTGGATAGAACTGACGAAGTCAGTAACCATACCTACGGCAAGGCGACGTTGACGTGGTTTGAAGAGATTTTCGAAGAGTATTATTCGTAAAAAATCTCAAAAAGCCTACTTCGCAGTAGACTTAGTTTGTTTCTATTCCAATCGGCACTCTTCCAAAATTCTGCTCTGCTATACTTGGATTTCCTAGTTGGTAAATCTGGTCTGCCTTTTGAGTCATAGCATCCCAGGGTTCTTTGCCAATTCGGCTGACTAGATTGACCTGCCCTTTCAGAGACTTAAGGTGTTGTCTGCCTTTTTCAGTAAATCCAAGGACATGAATGGCTTCTGGCAAGTCACTTTCTCTAGCCTGCACCAAGATATAGGTCAAGAGGCGTCTGACACGCGCCTTGGTGTAACGTTTGGTCGCAACAGCCTCAACCAAGTCTTCCACAGACTGGGCTGTCTTGATAGCCTCTTTAATGCGCACAGCCATTTCTTGATTGACCTGATAGATGGTGGTTAGGTCTGGATTTGACAAGATTTGATAGCGGAGCAAAGGAAAATAGTCGTCCCAACTCACCTTATTAGCCTGTTCAAAGAGGGCAACAGAAGGCATAAGCGTTCTAAGAAATCTTTGTCCCTCTGGTGCTGACGGAGGGCTGTTGCCGAGGCAAAGTCCACATCCTTGTCCACAGAATGGTAATTCGCTCCCTGACGCTGAATCGGCTCAAGCTTAATGTTGCATCCTGAAACCGCCTTGGCATAGGCCAGAGCAAGAACATGATTGGGGGTATTGCCAGAAAAATCAAGACCTGCAAATTCCTTCCACATGGCTTGGGTTTTCTGTGGATAGGAAAGAGAATCAGGTAGATTTTCCACAAATTTCTCCATCTCAGCACCTTTCTCTGTGTATAAGTCAGCGATTTTCTGGTAATCCAGAACTTCCTCTGTCCCAAAAGCTAGATTATCAATGCCCAATCGAGCCAAGATATCCACAGCTCCTTGACCAAAGAAATCAGCTGCCTGAACACTGACTAAAAAGGGCAATTCCACTACCAGATCTGCTCCGTTTTCCAGCGCCATCTGGGCCCGAATCCACTTGTCTACGATAGCAGGCTCTCCACGCTGCATAAAATTCCCAGACATGGCAATGATTTTCAGCCCCTCTGCCTGATCCAGCAGGTATTTATGCCCATTATGAAAGGGATTAAACTCCGCGATAATACCTGTGATGGTCATGCTAATCTCCTACTTCTGCGCCACAAAAAACCAACGTGTACTGGTTTCTGTTGGTTCCTTGTCCTCAAAGTCGGCATAGAGTTTGAAAGACTTGAAACCAGCCTGTTCCAGCAAGATATCATAGGTCAAGACCTCATAGGTCCGCTCCTCATGCACTTCATCGTGGCGACTAAAGGAACCGTCCGCCTCCTTGATAAAAAAGGTCAACTCATGCACGATGGAGTGAGGAGCCGCGTCCTCGTAGGTATCCCAGAGCATAGCGAACTCTTCTGCATTTTCATGGTAAGAATAGCCTGGAAAAACTTCATCTGTCTGGTAGGTCGAATGCACATCAAAGATGAAGATGCCATCTTCGTTGAGAGCATTATAGACTTCCTTAAAGACGTCCCCTACTTCCACCTCATCCTGCATATAGCAGATAGAGTCCGAATAACACGTGACAAAATCATATTGACCTGCCTTGGACAAATCCAGCATATTGCCTTCAATAAAGTCAATCTTTTGTTTGGCTGAAGAAGCTCTCTTCTCAGCAATCTTCAACATATCCGCACTCAAATCAAGACCAGTCACATCAAAACCAGCCTGAGAGAAGCGCACCGATTGAATTCCTGTCCCACAAGCCAATTCCAAGAGTTTCTTTCTCTCCTTGGTCTTAGGCAAATGACGCAGAGAAAAATCCGTCCATTTATCGTATAAACTATCGTCCATGACCGCATCATAGACCGCCGCAAAGGTTTCATAAGTTGCCATAATCATGATACCAAGAGCCTCCATGGCAAACACCACTCGCTCTCACCTTTCTATCAATTTTTCTTTGCTAAAAAAAAACTAAGCAAACAGAAACCCAGTTGACTGAAATCTAAAAAAAGTCGATACTAAGATATAGTTCATCTTCTAAGCAAGAGTTTCTGAAATATCTACTGAATCCGCCTCATGCCATAGTTTTTCTAGGTTATAGTGGGCACGCATTTCTTCTGAAAAGACATGCACAACGACAGCACCGAGGTCCAGCAAGACCCAGCCTCCAGCTGCATCACCTTCGACATGACTGCCTTTAAATCCTGCTTCCGCTACTTTTTCACGGATATTATCAGCGATAGCGTCCAACTGACGGCTATTCATTGAACTAGTAATAACAAAGTAATCCGTCACGCTAGTCAAATCTTGTACATCAAGTGCGAGGATATCCTCCGCACGTTTCTCATCAGCCGCTTTCACGACTAGTTCTAGTAATTCTTTTTCGTTCATTTAGTCCTCTTTTTAGAAAAATATGTTTGTAATCTAGGACATCTGCAAAGCGCCCCTCCCAAATGTCCTCATAAAATTCATTAATCGTTTCTGCTGGAATGTCATCCCCATCAAACGTTGTGACAGTTCCTTCTGGAATAATCAGCTGATAGCCATATTCAAAGGCAACCTTGACAGAGGTATCCACACAATATTCTGTCTGCATACCACATAAAACTAATTTTTCAATCCCCTGTTTATCCAAGTATTCTTTTAAGCCAGTTTCTTTGAAAATACTGTTATACTTCTTCTGAAAGACCTTTTCATTAGGTTTTCGATTTAAAAGCTCAGATAACTGCCAATCTTCTGATGTTTGAGCTTCAGGATTCTCAATATGTTGAACATAAATAATTTCGATATTCTTACTTCTAGCCTGGTTTTGTAAATAAGAAATTTTTTCCAATAGACTATTTGTCTGAAAACCGGTTTCCACTAAAATATTCTGAACATCAATGATTATAAAAGCCGTCTTCATTTAGTCCTCTTTCAAATAGTGCACAAAGGCGTTATAGGTTTCAAGGGTTTGGGGATAGATAGGGAATCCCTGATGAGCTAGATGCTCCACAGTTCGAGCTGTTTCGTAGGCCACCGCCTTATTGAGCGATAGACTTGCAATCTCACGCGCCACGTCCACTCCAGGAAAGGCTCGATTGTGCTCGATATAGTCTGCGACGTAGATGACTTTATCTAGGTCTGTCATCTGACCAGCACCGACTGTATGGATTTCAATGGCTCGTAGAATTTCAGAATCATGCAAATTCAAATCTTCCTGAATCTTGTAGATACCAACCATGCCATGCCAGACATTATTGCCCCAGTTTTTTTGAGGTTAGGGGTCTAGCTGATAACGGTCAATCAAAGTTTCAGAAAATTCCTGATCTGACAACTTTTTAGCATAGTCATGAAGAAGGCCTGCTAGTCCTGCTTTCTCGGTATCGACTCCAAATCGCTGAGCCAGTTCTATGGCTGCACGCTCCACACCCAAGCAGTGGGTTAAACGTTTTTCAGGTAGAAGCTCTGCCATTTTTTCCAACAAAGCCTCACGGGAACAGTTGATATAGTCTTGATAGGCCATCAGTAGAGTCCCTCCTTTTCGATGTAGTCTAGCACCGGCTGAGGTAGGAGAAAGTTGGGTTTTCGTCCTTGGGCAAGGAAGTCACGCACCATGCTGGACGAGATATCCATGAGAGGCACATCCACCCAGATAACTGGATAGGAAGTCCCTGCCTTGTAGCGTGGGCGCTGAACTCCCACAAACTGAACCATATCAACCAGTTCATCAATTCGGTACCACTTAGGCAGATAGTCCACCATATCGGCACCGATGATAAAGTAATAATCCGTATCTAGATTCTTCTCTGTTAAAATCTTCATGGTGTCGTAGGTATAGGAAATGCCCTTGCGCTCCAACTCAATAGTTTCAATATCCAGACCTTCAATCCCCTCAATCGCCAACTCAAGCATCTTGAGACGATGGTGTTCAGGGATTGTTTCCTTTTTATCTACATGAGGAGGTTGGTATTCAGGCATGAGCAAGACTTGGTCCAGTCCCAACTGCTGACGTACTTGGTCCGCAACAATGAGATGAGCATTGTGAATAGGGTTAAAATTCCCCCCTAAAATCCCTACTTGTTTGCGTTTTTTCTCCTTGATTTCCGGCTCCAACTCTACCTTGGTAAAGGGAGTCAATAGTTCGATTGCCATAGGCTAGTCTCCTTTATTTCTCTGTAAAAACAGTTGTTTGGAGTAGGTTTTTAGATTTCTTTGACTTTTTTAGAAATCTTGCGATTTTCTTTCTTGCTGGATTGTTTAAACAAAATCAAGATGCGTCCGATTTTTTGGACTGTATCCACACCGATTTCTTCTTCCAAGATTTCAGCTACTTCGTGGATATTTTCATCTGTGTTTTGCAAAAGAGTCACCTTGATCAATTCACGGGCGTCAAGTGCCTGACGGACGCTGGTTTTGATTTGGTCGTTGAGTCCATTTTTTTCCCGATTTGGATGATGGGTTTGAGGGTGTGTGCCTGGCTGTTGAGGAAGGCACGTTGTTTTTGATGTTAATGACATAATTTCTTTAAAAGAGTTTCTTTTTATACTTTTTCTGAAGTGGTGACGGACGTCAGCAAAGTCCCTTCGGACTTTCATGACTAAAATTTGAGCCTAAGGTCTCAAATTTTCCGCAGTTGGTACAATCACTTGTACCAACTGACACCACGGCGAAAAGTATTCTCTATGGGCTCGCAGCTCGCCCAAATTCAGACAACCCTTTCCTTTCTGTGTTTAAATAATTGCTTTTCGTGTGACGACGGCGACGCCTTCTGGTGCCCAGACGGCGACTTTTGGCTGTGCCTGTTACGCGGATCCAGCCTGAGTCCTGAGATGACTAGGTCTGTCTTGTCCTTGATGTTAAATACATGCTGGACTAGTTTTGGAAAATCTTCTTTTTCCTTGCTATTTGGTGGTGTCAGAAGGGTTCCGAGGTGCTTGTCGTAAAAAGCACTAGCGCCTTCAAGCTTGGTACGATGGAGTTTGAGTTCATTGTCAAAGAAAGCAGTGAAACCTTGCTTTTTCTCCTGCAATGAAGTCAAATCGTCCTAGACCTCCTAAAAAGAGGGTTTGTTCAGGATTGAGCTGGTAGGTTTTAGGCTTGATTTCCTTTTTAGGGCTGACATACTTGAGGTTTTTAGCCGTCAAGTAATGGGCCATCTGGTGACGGTGGATGATTCCCTGGCGTATCGTAAATATAAGATCCGTCGTCAAGCGGAATCTCAATCTTGTCCAAGGTTGTCCCTGGGAAACGCGAAGTCGTAATGACATTCTGATCACCCGTGATTTCTTGGATAATAGCATTGATAAGAGTTGATTTTCCAACGTTGGTTACACCGACCACATAGACATCACGGCCCTTACGGTAGTGTTCAATCTTGTCAATGACTTCCTTTATGGCATGTTTGTTTTGTGCTGAGGTTAGAACGACATCGACTGGACGAAGACCTTCTTCATGGGCACGTTCCATGAGCCACTGGCTAATCTTTCCTGATTTAACTGACTTAGGGAGGATATCTTTTTTATTTCCTACCAAGAGGACATCATTGCCTGAGATAAAACGTGGTAAACCTGGGATGACAGAGCCATTAAAATCAAAGATATCAATGACATTGACCACTAAGGCATCACTGTCTCCCACCTCGTGCAAGAGCTTGAGGAAATCATCGTCCGTCAACTGGACATCTGTGATTTCATTATAATGGCGAAGACGGAAACAGCGTTGGCAATAGACTTCGCCAGTCTCCAAACCTTTTTCAAGTGCCGACTGGGGAGTAAAACCAAGACCAGCCTTGTCTGTCGTCTGAATGGTTGCTCCACAACCAATACAGAGAATTTCTTCCATAGTTAAATTCCTTTTTTATATGTAATCGGTCCGTACTTTTCAGTGATTTTTCGCATCACACGACGCTCACGAGCTCGGTTAATCTGCGTTTTGATCGAGTCATGTTGGACCAAGGGTTTGACTAAAATCGAGCGAATGCCAGCACGGTGGGCTGCTCGAATATCGGTCATGAGCTGGTCGCCAACCATGACCACTTCGCTTTTATCATAGTGGAATTCCTTCATGGCACGATCAATTCCAAATGTGAAGGGCTTCAGAGCCCAATAAACGTAATCAATCCCAAACTTCTCAACTGCTCGTTGGACGCGTTTCTTAGTGTTATTTGAGACTACGATGATGCGAATACCCGCGTCCCGAAGGTCATGTAGCCATTGCTTCATCTCTGGCGTCCCATCAGGGTTGTTCCAAGCGATGAGGGTATTATCCAAATCGACCAAAACAGCCTTGATCCCCTGCGCCTGCAGGCTTGGGACTGTCAGATCATAGACTGCTTCCACAGCAAAATCTGGCATGTAATTTTCAATCGCCATTCTGGCTCCTTTTCTTAACTTTTTTTCGCAATTTTCCTTAGCAACAACGACAGGACAATCCATAACCCAGCACTAGCCAAACTGATGTAGAGCCAAGCATGGGGCTCATCTGTTAAAGGTAGAGGGAACATTCATTCCGAAAAAAAGCCTGTCACTACTGCCAAAACCGCTAGCAAGACTGAAATGATGGTCAAGGTTGTCAAATTATCATTCAGATTATTGTTTAGGATGTTGTTGTAAGATGCTGATAGTTGTTGAAGGACTTGAGAAATCAAGTCTGTCATGGATACCAGCTGATGAGCCTCAATCATGGCATCATCAAACTGTTCTCTCTCAATCTCGTTAAAACTGCGATAGAGGGCATGCCCTTGAATATGTTCCAGCAACATGCGATTTTGCTTGGCAGCCGCAGTGAGGTAAACCATACCAGTCTCCAAGTCGGAAAGGGCAAAAGAGGTTTTTTTCTTAGTCGTTCGCTGACGCAAGAGACCATTGACCTCATCCTTACTCTTGTCCATCTGCTCGATGACAGGATAGTAGGCATTGCTGATGATTTCCAGACTGGCAAAGAGAAACTTGTAAATCGAAAGCGTGTCATGACTCTCCAGATAACGGGTCATCTGTTCAATGACATAGGCGTTCTTGGTATTACTAATGGTAATCAGGCGACGATGTTCCACGATAAAGGTCATAGGAAAGGCTTCGTAGTATGCCTTATCCTTTTTTTCAAGTTCAAGACATTGTAGATAAAGGTCACAGTCCCATTTTCACGGTGATAATCCATGTGGGCACGCTCATTCCTATCCAGTGCGTACTCAATGGTTTCCTTGTCCAAACCGTAGATTTCAGAAAGGTCCTCTAGTTTTTTCAACTTGTCCAAATCTAGGTTAATCCAGGTACAACCATTGCCCAACTGTTTTTCTAAAAACATCTTCTCTCCTTTACCAAACTCTTTCTATTGTACCATAAATCTGCTTAAAATTTCAGGTCTAGTCTGTCCGAGAGAAATTGCTGACGACGGTGATATTCCGATTGGGAACGAAGTGCAGAACCTGGTCTTCTCCTCTGAGTTGCGTTGTTCGAATGCCGACACTGACAACCTTGCCCGATACAGTAATAGGACCATTTGTCAGAACAACCTCATCTCCCACATCCAGTTGACGTTCAAAGAGGATGAAAAAGCCATTGATGACATCAGACAGAAAACCTTGGGCTCCCCATCCCAATAGCCACCCCAGCAATTCCAGCACCTGCCAGCAAACTAGAAACTGGCAAACCTAAAATCGACAAAGATGCAGTAAAGTAAAAAGAAATAAAGGGTATAATTAAACACATTTTCTAACAGGCGTGAGATGGTTTTCTGACGCCCGACATCATGACGAGACATTTTTAGAGAAGGTTTAACAATTCTCTGCACCATGGTATGGAGCAATTTCTTAGCTATATAAAAGAGTAAAAAAATAAGAATAAAAGAGAAAGTAACTTGGTTAAGATATTCTCGATAATCGCTGTAATATCAAGCTTATTGAGATAGGTTTGAATAAATTCTTGCATAGAAAAACTCCTTTCATTTATTATACCATACTTTCATAAAGTGATCATTCTCCATAAATATTCAAAAAAATAATTTCAAAAATAGACAGAAAAATTCTTGATTTTTAGTTCATATTTATACTATAATCATAAACATTACACAACAAAGGAGATTGTTATGAAAAAAAATTCATTCATGCTTGGAATAAGGCAAGCCTGATCAAACGTATTTTTGATTGGCATGCTTGTTGGAGGAATCCTAGGACTGACACTTTCCTACTGTTTCAGGAATTGGGTCTACTCGGAGATCTCTTTGTTGGTGGTCTCAAAGCCATCGCACCGATTCTAGTCTTTGCCCTCGTTGCCAATGCCCTTTCCCAACATCAAAAGGGACAAGATAGCAATATGAAAACCGTTATCTTCCTTTATTTAGTGGGAACCTTTGCAGCGGCCCTTATCGCTGTCTTTAGCAAGTTTCATCGTACCTGTTGAAATTACCCTAAATAGTGCTAATACCGATATTGCTCCACCAGATGGGATTGGACAGGTCCTCAGCAACCTCTTGCTCAAACTGGTTGACAATCCAGTCAATGCCCTCGTCACTGCCAACTACATCGGTATCCTATCTTGGGCAGTTGTTTTCGGGATTGCTATGAGAGAAGCCAGCAAAAATAGTAAAGAATTGCTGAAAACCATGGCTGATGTGACTTCTAAGATTGTCGAATGGATCATCAACCTAGCTCCATTTGGAATCCTTGGTCTTGTCTTTAAAACCATCTCTGATAAGGGAATCGGAAGCCTAGCCAACTATGGAATCTTGCTTGCCCTCTTGGTGACAACCATGTTCTTTGTGGCTCTAGTAGTCAATCCATTGATTGCCTTCCTCTTTATGAAGAGAAATCCTTATCCCCTCGTTTGGAAATGTTTGCGTGTCAGCGGTGTGACAGCCTTCTTCACTCGTAGTTCTGCGGCTAACATCCCTGTCAACATGAAACTTTGCCACGACCTTGGACTAGATCCAGATACCTATTCAGTTTCTATCCCACTTGGTTCTACTATCAACATGGCAGGAGCCGCTATTACCATCAACGTTTTAACCCTTGCTGCAGTAAATACTCTTGGAATCCCTGTTGACTTTGCGACAGCCTTTGTCCTTAGTGTAGTTGCCGCAATCTCAGCCTGTGGTGCTTCTGGTATTGCCGGTGGTTCCCTCCTTCTTATCCCAGTTGCTTGTAGCCTTTTCGGTATTTCTAACGATATTGCCATGCAAGTTGTCGGTGTTGGATTTGTCATTGGGGTCATCCAAGACTCATGTGAAACAGCCCTCAACTCTTCTACTGACGTCCTCTTTACTGCCGTTGCCGAATACGCAGCAGCCCGTAAAAAATAACTCATAAAGACAAGCCTGCTTAGGTCTTGTCTTTTCAGCTTTTATCTAACTTACTAGGAAATCCTTATGTCTATTAGCCAACGTACGACCAAGCTCATCTTAGCTACCTGTCTTGCCTGCCTTCTTGCTTATTTTCTCAATCTCTCCTCAGCTGTCTCAGCTGGAATCATCGCCCTCTTGAGCCTATCTGATACACGTAGAAGTACCTTAAAACTGGCCCGCAATCGTCTTTTTTCCATGCTCCTAGCTCTGACTATCGGTGTTTTGGCTTTTCACTTGAGCGGATTTCATATCTGGAGCCTCGGCCTCTATCTGGCTCTCTATGTTCCTCTAGCCTACAAGATGGGCTGGGAAATTGGCATCACACCAAGTAGCGTTTTGGTTAGCCATCTCTTGGTACAAGAGTCAACCTCTCCAGACCTCCTAGTCAATGAATTCCTTCTCTTTGCTATCGGTACAGGATTTGCCTTACTGGTCAATCTCTACATGCCTTCACGAGAAGAGGAAATTCATCACTACCACACATTGGTAGAAGAAAAGTTAAAAGATATCCTCCAACGCTTCAAATATTATTTATCCAGAGGGGATGGACGCAACCGAGCACAGCTGGTTGAAGAATTGGACACCCTTTTGGAAGAAGCCCTCAGACTGGTCTATTTGGATCACTCTGACCACCTCTTTCACCAAACTGACTACCATATTCACTACTTTGAGATGAGACAGCGACAAAGTCGCATCCTGCGAAATATGGCCCAGCAAATCAACACCTGTCACCCTAGCTGCCAGTGAAAGCCTGATTTTGGCCCAACTCTTTTCAAAAATTGCCGGTCAACTGAGCCAGACCAATCCTGCTTCTGATTTGCTAGATGAAATTGAACGTTATCTGGAAGTCTTCCGTAACCGCAGTCTGCCCAAGACAAGAGAAGAATTTGAAACCCGCGCCACCCTTCTTCAACTCCTACGCGAATCCAAAACCTTCATCCAAGTAAAAGTTGACTTTTTACCAAAAAAATATGGACAGTAAAAAGAAAAACTTCAGACCAATCACAAAAGGTGAATATCTGAAGTTTTTCTTTTTATTTATAGTTATTACCATAAAGGTTAATAGTAAAACAAATAAGGCCAAACTCACCAATAAAGTGAGAACCTTTACCAAGGTGTTGCTCTGCCAGTAGCTTGGTTTACCAATATTACTAGTGGCATCCATGGAAAATAGTTGATTTTGACGGGGTTGTATGGTTACCAATACAATCAAAGCAAGAGATAGGACAATAGCTAAAACAATCAGTATTTCAATCATAGGCCTACCTCAAAATTCCCAGCAAAGTAAAGAGCTAAACCAATCAGAATCATTAAACCCAAGATGAGTGAAAAAGTCTTACTAATCTTTTCCCCTCGGGTTTCTTTTTCTTTCTTGATAGGTTTTTGTTTCAACTCTTCCATGCGACCTTCAACGTCTTTGTAAAATAAATCTTCGTCTGACATGTTAGCCTCCTAAAACAGTTTGCATGGTTTCCTGATATCGCACCAAGTCAACATAATTTGCATGTTGACCTTGCTTTCCAAGTGCCTGACGCATTTGATCAACATCTGAAAGGGCCAGTTTAATGGTCTCAACCAAAGCAGAAACTTCACTACTTTCAAATAGATGATCAGGAGCGATATAGAGTCTATTGTGCACTGTCTGATGAAATCCAAGAATCAAGAGATTGTGCTCAAAGGCCTGACGCACTGCCTGCAACAACTCATTGCTATGGTTTATATCCAAGTAAATATCCGACAGTTGATAGAGCTCCTGAATCTTCTGTGGACTAGCGTTCTGATAAAGGACCACATTAGGATAGCGAAGCATGTCTAAGAGCTTAGAAGACATCTCTGTCACCGCTGCGATACGGAAAGTGACATCAGGCAAGGCTTCTACGATTGCTTCCACTTGCTCAATCTGATCTGAATTAGTCAAGATTAAGGCATCTCGTCTTAGGAAATTATCACGTTTAAACTGATAATGGTAACCCAAATGCACAAACTGAGTATGGTATTTCTCGTCAGTCAACTCTAAAGCGCGTTCATAAGTCGCCTTATTGGGAATGATAATCTTCTTAGTACGCACATCATCACTTTTCCAAAATCAACTGCATATTGCCTGGAATGGCATCATAGAGAGGTTCCTGCCAAACCAGGATATCTGAGCCAGATTTATCTGGATGATGGAAGGAAACCAAGAAAGGAGTCGCTAGAGTATTAAAGATAAGCTGACTGGTATCTATTTCCAAATCTTGCAAAAAGAAGGTGATAAATTCAACCTTATTTGGCAAAGTAACGCATGGACTGATCAGGCAAAGTCAATAAGATATCACCCGTCACATGGTTTTCCAGTCAAGACTTCCTGACCATTGACATCTTGGTAAACTGTCATAATCGGCTCACTATCTGCGCTATAGGTCGTTGTAGCAAAACAAGCTCCGAAAGCGATTGTAATGGTCAACCTGACGTACTCGACCTTCTCAAGTCTTTCCAATCTACCTGTTTAACCAAGCGAGCCTGCATTCCATCAGCATAATGAATAACAGCTCTCTCCTGTGTCATATCTTCAATACGAGCAGACTGATTATTTCCTGAAATTTCCCAAAAAGCTGGAACAGGGACTTGGTTAAAATAGAGAGGTTTTCCATCCTCGTAGCCTAGATAATAGGTAAAAGGAGAAACCAGACCATCAGGCAGAAAACCATCTGCATCGATGACCACTCCAAGTTGAGAAAGACCAGTAGCTACTAGACTTTCATGTAAATCTCGACTTTCCTGACTATAACGATCATAAAGTTCAATCATGGAGCACCTCCTCTACTGTTTTCTTCCACTTTTCTAAAATTTCTTCGGTTAAGAAACCTTCTGCAATTTGGTAAGAATGGGCACGCATAACTTCCAAACGATTTTCTTGATACAGTTGGCAAATCTTAGCTGCGTAAGCTTGCTTGATTTGGTCTTCTACATGGTCAGATGAACTTGGAATCAGATAACCATTTTGCCCATCTTCTATAAAGGTCTGATTACCATAAGGTACATCAAAACCAATTAGGGGGAGTCCAGAACCAATAGCTTCCATCAAGGTCAAACCAAAGCCTTCGCTGGTTGAAGCCGTCAAGTAGACCTCATACTGGCTATAAATCTGCGAAAGTTCCGCATGCCCCTTGAGCTGGATATAATCCTCAGCCTGATGATTTGCAATAATGTCTCTAAGCAGAGAATCCTCTCCACCGCTACCATAAATATCAAAGGTTAATTCAGGGATTTCCTTATGAGCCTCAATGACCGCCTTGACCAACCAGTCGATATGTTTTTCTTTGGCAAGACGTGAAGCCGTAATCAATGAAAAGGGCTTACGTCCTTGACTTGACTCAGTTAATGCATCAATACTTCCTACAGGAATAGTAACAATCTTTGGTTGATGCTGAGTGTATTTGGCAAATTGCTCTTGCAGAACTTCTTTCTGTCTATCAGTGGATACGATAAAGAAATCAACCTTATCTGCATTGGTAAACTGATAGTCATAATAGTTGTTCCAAAGGATATAGTCCTCATTTGTAGCATTTTCACTATAATGCTCCGCATGAACAACTACCGCTAGATGCGCTACCTGCGCTTCCTCAAAAACAACCTGTCCAATGCCTGTCTCCCTATCAAGAATGACCAAATCAGACTTGTTCAAATTCAAAGGATTTCATAAAAGCACGCATGAAAGCTTGCTTTCCCATAGAAAATCTTATCCTTAAAACGATAAACTTCTTCCTTCCCTTGATTCATCAAGATATCATAGGCTGGAGTCCCGTCTTCATTGTAAAAAGTTCGTTGGTATAGGACTGCAACATTGTCCTTGGGAGCAAAATACTCGCTACAATAACGCGTATAAGAAAAGTAATCCTTACGAATCAGTTTTCCTTTAAAAACATACTCTGCATGTTGAACCAAGTCCTTGTCCTCATCCACCAAATAACAGGTGACAAACTTATCTTGGTCAGAAAAGAAGACACGCAAAACCTTGCCATTTTTTTCTCTGTGACTTTCTTCACCACCGAAAGTAAGCCAAGACATCATCCACTGTCACGCTAGTCGGTGCAATCTTGATATCTGTAAAATGATTATAAAGCCAGATAACTTGATCATCATCAAAACCAATATTGGCTGTTAAGTGCTGAATATTATCGGCTAAAATCATATCTGTAAAGATAAACTTAGAGGATAGATTTAATTTCCGAAAAACACCAGCACGATAGGCTTGGGCGTATTCAACACCGCTACTAGCCCATCCAAGTCCTAAATTTATATTGTAAATTGTCATATTTTCCTCTTTTTATGGGAAATGAGTCATAATCTCACCCTTAGGAGTGACTTCAACCAAGCCCATCAGGAGATTACGCACCATATCCGCATGAATTTGTTCTTTCATAGTTTCAAAGCCTGCATAGGCTTCTTGATAGTACTCTACGATTGGGTTTTTCTGACTAGCAGATTGACCACCGATAGCCATAGATAATTGTTGTAGATAGTCTACCTGCTCAACCCAATTGTCATCAATGGCTTTAAGCAGTGAGAGGCGTAAAAACTGTTCATACAAGCCATGTTGCTCAAGCAATTCTTTCTTTTCAGAAAGTTCTTTATCAATCACCTGCTTCATAAAGCTACGAACTGCAGTTTTGTCAGTCACATCTATATAATCTGGAACTTCTTTAATATGAAAACTAATATTGGTCACAATAAAGTGGAAGAGTAACTCTCGGCTTTCATAATTTGAAGCGGTCACTTGATCTATGTAACTAGCAATGATTTCCTCAACAACATCCTCTAAGTCACGAGAACCATCTATTAGACGATTTCGTTCCTTGTAAACCATATCCCGTTGAATATTCATACTTTCAGCATATTCTAGAGTCTGACGACGCGCCGAACGTCCAGCACTATCACTGGCATGTTGAGCCTTTTCGACTAGTTTCCGGTATTTACGACCTTTCAGATACTTCTGGTTGAGTCATATCTTGAACCTGATAGTCTTTGTACTTTTTATGCACCCAAGATGGACCAAATTTCTTGATAACATCGTCCTCCAAGGATACAAAAAACTTACTCATCCCAGGATCTCCCTGACGACCAGAACGACCACGAATTTGCAGGTCAATTCGTTGACTTTCCATCCGCTCCGTTCCAATGACAATCAAGCCACCAAGTTCTGCGACTCCCTTTACCAAGCTTGATATCCGTACCCCGTCCTGCCATAGAGGTAGCCACTGTCACAGCCCCCATCTGACCTGACTCGGAGATGATTTGGGCCTCACGCGCAGCATTATTAGCATTTAGAACATTATGGGCAATTCCTCTCACGAAGCAAAGAGATGACGAATAAAGCTGAGACATTTCAACTGATCCGACAAAAACGAGTAAGGGATTCCCCTTAGCATGGTATTCTTTGATGTACTCCAAAGAAGCATACACTTTTTCAGGTAAAGTGATATAGAGATTATCTGGATAGTCAATCCGTTGTCTAGGACGATTGGTTGGAATGCGTACTACAGACATATTGTAAGTTTCAAGAAACTCTTTTTCTGCGACCTTTACCTGTTCCCTGTCATTCCAGATATCTTATTAAACATCTTTAAAAAGACTCTGATAGGTGATAGAAGCCATAGCTCGTGTTTCTGGAGACAATTTGACATGTTCCTTGGCTTCAATGGCCTGATGGAGACCTCCCTGCAGTTTGGTCATTTCCATTAGACGCCCCGTCCCCTTATCCACCAGTACCATTTCATTCCCACGAATGACATAATCCTTGTCTTTGGTAAAGAGTTTATGGGCTCGAATCGCATACACTAAATGGCGAGCAAAAACCGCATGTTCTTCCTTATAAAAATGATCTATTCCTAAAAAGCTTTCAGCAGCTTTAGCCCCCTTGGTAGTGAGCCAGATTTCATCCTTTCTCCTCTTTAAAAGATATAGTCCTCACCTTCTACCAAAGTCGTTACCAGCGTGTCAATAATACCGTAGTGATTAGACTGAACACGAGGGGCCCCAGCAATGATAAGAGGTGTCTGAGCACTGTCCAATAGAATATCATCAATCTCATCAATAATGACGTAATCAAATGGTCGTAAAAATTTTCCTTCCTCATTTGAGGCTAGATTATCATTTAAATAATCAAAACCTAAATTACTATTAGTTGTATAAATGATATCTGATGCGTAAATTCTTTTTTTCTCTTCTGACGTCAATTCTTTAGGATCATCTGTAAAAGGTACCCCAATTGTCAATCCTAAGAAACGGTAAACTTGTCCCATCTCTTCAGCATCGCGTTTAGCTAGATACTCATTGGTGGTAATCAGCATGGTTCCTTTTCCTGTCAGGGCATTGAGATAAACAGGCATAGTAGCTGTCAAGGTTTTTCCCTCACCTGTATTCATCTCAGCGACATTTCCCTGATGGATAACAATTCCTCCCATGACTTGGACATCATAGGGAAACAGCCCAATACACGTTTATCCGCTTCACGAACAACTGCAAACGCTTCTACCAATAGGTCGTCAAGAGTTTCACCCTCAGCAAGACGTTGACGAAACTCCACTGTTTTTGCCGCTAATTCTTGGTCTGATAAAGACTTCATCGTTCCTTTAAGGGCATTAATCTTCTTTAAAATTCTTTTGACTTTACGAAGTTGGAAATCTTGATATAAACCTTTAAACACGATTCATCTCCTTAATAGAAAAAGAATAGAAATCCAAGGACTCAAAACCAGCACTTAGAAGGGAAACTTGGTAGGTATAGGTATCATCAGGATAAGTAAAATCAAAAACTTTCATTTTTTCAATTTTCTCTTCAATCACATCTCCGTATCTATCAAAAAAGGCAATCTTTGTATAAACTCCATTTGTAGGTTGGCATTCAAAATTCATGCATAATTGATAATCGTGATTTCTTTTTAACAAAGGGAGGCTAGGCTGAGTACGAGCAGCCTGGTAATTGACATTAGAAAACCATGTTTTTAAGATTTCTCCTGATGTCACTAAGGGATTATATAGACTAATATGTTTGTCTTCATAATAGGTTACCTTACTACCATACATAAATGTCCCCCCTACTTCGCCCCACTTAATGTCTGTTCTCTGATTGATAATCATTTGTCCAACCTTCCAAAATCTGATTTCAAAATCATACGGTAAAAATGTAGAAACCAAGCAACATTGGTATCTGTATCATCATTATGTCGTCCATCTGTACCTTTAGACAAAATCTTAGCCCCTGTATGGCAAAGATGTTCTACTAACTGATCGTAGGCTTTGCTGTCCATATCTTCATCCTTCATATAGGACAAACCAAAAATTGTCTGGGTGAAATCAGCCTTTTTAAAAGCATTCCAAAAAGTTTGATCCAGATCTTCCATATGCTGGGGACTAACTCCGCCCGTCTGATGTCTCAGTACATCAAATCCTGTATTAAATACTCCTGGTGCCTCTAAACGCCCTCGTCTTGCAATAGTCCCAATGTTAGCTAGTGGCTTCCCGACAATAACTGCACGCGGTTCAAAAGTGGCTCCATAGTAGAGCGATGGAAAAGTTCCCATTGATAAGCCTGATAAAATTAAATCTTTAGATGTCAAACCAAGATAATCCAAATAATATTGAATGGTTTCCTTAATCTTATTCTCTAATCCTTCACTACCTAAGTAAAAGGCTCCACCCACAAGACGAGGATCCGAAAATAGAAGAAATGGACATCCTAAATTTTTCATCATAAAATATCCTTCAAATCCCTCAGCTGGACGAAAACCTGAAAAGTAAACAGCTAAAGGTGGCTTAAAATCACCTGGATGGAAAAAGTAATTAATTTCATCTCGATTTTCGTCATGTAATATGTTACCACCAAGGACAAATTTCCCAAACTGTTTTCGGCTCCAACGTTGGTGAAGATTCCCTAACTGGAGTTTCCCATTCCCACATGCCTCAATTGATATAAATAACAAGTAATTACTATCTTTACTATTCATAATAATAGATTTTTCTAAATCAGCTTCTGAATAAACTTCCTCTTCAAAAAATTCATCCACTGAACCATTCCATATCTTGCGAATCACCAACCTAAACTCAAAATTTCCTTGTTTTTTGTACTCTAACCATAGTTCTATGGGTAAGTTTTTATCGACCATAAAATTATAGGACCAGTAAGCTAGTTGTTGGAAATCCTCTCCAAAATTCCCTTCTAGAGTCACGTGTTCAAATCCTTGATAAGAAATAGAACCTTTAAAGGAGGGATGAATTTGGATACCAGATGGAAATAGTTTATCACCGTAACCTCCACCAAAGAGAGAAGTGGACAAATCATTGACTAATTGCTGAGGATCTGAGAAGTCTATAGCCTGAGCACACCGCTTTTTTAAGCAATCAAGAATGCCCAAATCTGTCGTTTGAAAATCTTGGCTATAAAGTAGAGTATAGGGTTCAATATGGTGTACAAAAGGCAATAAATCTCTTATATATTGACCATCTTCTATCAAAATTGCATGAAAATTTGTGATGCTATCCATTTCCATCATTTTACGAAGGGCTAGCGGTGAGTTGGGGCAGAAATAGTACCAATCCATATTTTCAGGAATATCGTAATGATGAGCCCAATTATCAATCCCTATCTGTAGGATTTTATAGTCCTTTGACATCAGTAACCTCCTCAATCCAGTGATGCAATTTATCTAAGAAACGTTGGCCAGTATGTTCTTTGATCTTATCAATAGAATATACTAGAGCTTGATTCCACTCTTTTAGTTTATCCGTATAGTAATGTGCAGCCTTGGAAAATTCCGCCACATCTGAAATCAAGTAACCATTTTTCAAATGTTCCACATAGACGGTTTCAACCAGATTAATTTGAGGAATTCCCGCACTGATACCTGCTATTTGAGTATAGAGGTGGGGTTGTTTATTGAGATCCACAATCAAACGAACAAACTCGAGTGTCTTAATCAAATCCAATTCATCGTTCATATTGACAAATTGAAAACGTAGTTCTTGCTTCTGGTTTTCCTCTAGGGGATTTTCTGCCCCACCATAGTCTAGGCCTTTTTCCAAGCTGTCAGTATGGATTTGTCCCTGAATCATTTCATTTACAATGCATTCCACTTCCTCCATCTGTTCCTGACTAGCAGAAAAGGCCCCAAAAATGACTTCTGTATTTTTAGTTTCAGCAATAAATGATAGAACCTGAAATAGGGCTTGTCTATCAATTCCTTGAGAAAAATCTAATTGATAGTAAAGTATCGATTCTTTTCGAGTCTGACTTCTCCCTAGTCGCAAACGCGTATCAAAAGGAGAGAGATGATAAAATTTATCTGATAGTTTAAGATATAGTTCCTGCAAGAGTTGTAAACTATCCTCTCTATCCACTAGGACTAGGTCTGCTTGTTCAAATGATGAAGCTAAATCTTTAAAACTATCTTGAGCATTCCGATTAATGAAAAGACTCAAAATTTTAGCAGTATCACTTGGTAAACAACTGAAGAGAAATTGGTCATGATGAGGATGAGAAGGGATGATGAAAATATCCTGTTTTTCCTGTTTTCTTTGTAGATAGTTATCAAAATATTCTGCGATCAATTGACTTATATCCGCGTAGTGAAGCTGCTTAAAACGATATCCAAATATTGGATTTACCTCTACTCGTCCTTCCTCGTTTAAATGCTCCCTAAATCTCCAGATACCTTTCGGATCCAAGTAGTCTTGATAGGTAGGCTGTCCATTATCAAAATAAATAACACTCGATACAAAACCACGATCATCCATGATATAATTCTTACTTATTTGTCCATCGTGATCAAAATATTGTATCTCAGTAATAAATCCTTCTACACCATGTTCTACCTTAGCATACTTTTTGCCATTTTTCTGAACCACTATTACAAATGGACTGTAAAGAAATTGACAATCACTATCCCACTCAATATCTCTCATATTAAGAACCTGGGTGTGTATATCATGGAAGTCTTGCATATCATCAAAGATAGAATAGACTTCTGTCTCTAAGACACCATGTCTATGTAAAAAATAACGTAAATGTGGCTGATAGGCTAATACTAATAGTCGAGATGCTATCTCTTGTCTTTGAAAAAGCCTAATTTGATTGAAAGTGTCATCAAATTCAAGTTTAAAGTGAGAATAGTACCACGGAGTCACATCCGCATGCCATTGACGGTTTGAACCATACCAAGCTGGAATAAAATAATACATAAGAGCCTCCTAAATCAAAGGTTTGTAGGTTTCATTTAGTCTCAAAGCCTTCATTTCATCTTTGATTGTAAAAATCATACCACCAAACATCATAAATAAACCTGGAATCATAGCAATCCTCAATAACTTTTCATCAGATAAAACAAATAACATTGGAGTACCCGCCATCAAAACATTAAAAACTCCTCCTATAATCGAAAAGCGCAATACTAATCGATTAATAAAGCGACTTGTTTCCTCACCTGGATAAACTCCATATATATACTCTCCAGATTTCTTCATTCGATCGGATATCTGATCACCACTCAAATTGACAAAAGCAAAAGCAATACTAAATAAAAAAATCATAGCAATATATGAATAAATCCATAATGGTTTTCCAATTCCGTACTGAGCCGACATTTCAGAGAAGACGGAAGTCTGAGGAAAAAGGGTTTGTAATAATAAAAAGATATAGGTAGGTAAACTTAAGAAACTCATAACATACATAAACGGCATCCCACCCGCAGGATTTAACATTATTTCCAAATAAGAATAGCGCTTAAATCGGCTACGTAATCCAATTTTATGAACTGGTATACGATAGCGCGCTCTATACATGAGCACCATCATATAGGTCAATACAATACTGCTCAATGCAATCAATATCATCATTCCCATAGAAATTCGGACAAGCTGAAATGTACTTAAAATATCTTGTGGAATATTTAAAACAATACTAGACAGTAAAATGACCACAGAGCCACCTACTCCAAGTTGAGCGTTTAAATCTGATAACCATACTAGGAAAAAGGCTCCTGCTATTAATAACATAGTATTTAATACAGTGACCAAGAGTGATGAATAAAGATGCTGGATTGGTAGATTCAACGAGAGCGCTAAAGATTGAATCAAAGCAATAACCAGTGTTAAATACATCTTCCTTCTATCTTGAATTTCTACTGCCCCCGAAGAAATATTCAATTTCTTAGAAAAGGAAAGTAGTTGCCATAAAATCATTGATGACATCCATGGTGAAAGGCCTATCGAAAATAGAGATAGACTTCTCAGATTTCCTCCTAAAAGGGCAGTTGAAAACGCCAAATATGCTGTTGAACCACCTAGAAAATCCCTACTATTCAAATCAACAAAAGGAAGGGTAATACGACTTCCCAATACATAAATAAACAGCAGAAATAAGGTTGTTAATCCTTTTTTTACTGCCATTGATGAGTAAATTTTTTTCACAAAATAATCCTTTATTAAATCTTAGTTTCAATCTTTCCACTTATATAAGCATACACTTAATTGCTACTTGCTTTTTATATTGTTACAATAAAGTAATCTTTTTTTAGTAACACAATCAGAGTCATCAAAACACTTCATTTCTTATTTGTTCAAAAGATTCTAATATTACGTATAACGTTTAAAAAAATATCCGTATCTTCCAAACCAGCCTCTTTTTGCTTGCTGATAGCGCATTTGCAGATTACTTAAAATATTTTTTTCTTCTGTTACATTCCAATCCTTCATAGCATAAATTGCCATAAGTTCTGTCAAACATTCAAATACATCTATCAATAACTTTTTCATTGATATTTCCACTAATACTATTCAATCCCACTCTAGAATTATAAAGTGATTTATGAATATAGATAGAATGGTAAGATTCCGCAAATAGTCTATAATTAGTTCTTGTATCTTCAATATTCTTCCCTTTAGGATAGGAAAAGAAATACATTCAAATAATCTACGAGAAAACAGAATCCCCCAACTTGTTGTAAAAGATAAATCTTTACGCTCTAAGAAAGGTAATTGTTGAATTCCCTACTCAAAAATCCTATTCATCTAGGCATCTACTTTTATAAATTAATAGATAGATAATTCTCCATCAAATAGAATCCCAAAATTTGGAATATTAGACCATCTATCATCCAATCTTATTTTTTATTTCCCAAGCTCTTCATCAATTCAATCATTTCGTCAGGTCTGTCTACAGAAAAAATACCATCGTAAATACTATCATCTGAGGATTTCCTAGTATTATCAAACGTAAAAATTTTTCTTCCTCTATCTCTAGCTTTAGACAAAACATCGAACACCTCAGCTCCATGGTTAATATCTAGATATACAGTCGAATCATCTAACATCCAATCAATTCTATTGTGAATGATACTTTGATACAGTGTCACATTTCTATATACTGATAGCTTGGTCAAGTCAGAAGCACAATATACTGGCGCTCCAATGTGGAAATGCCATTCTGGTAAAGACTTTATTAAATATTCTAAATGCTCTACTTCTAAAACCCATGTCAGAATACAAGCACTATTCTTAGACTGGCTAGTACGTTCATAATAATTTAGATTAAATTTTCTAGATATAATTTCTGTCCAATCTAAATCTCTATAAGCCCACCACAATTCACGTAGTCTAGATATACTGTATGTATTCCACGGCTTATCATGACTAGCAAAATGAACGATTGCTGGTGGGAGGTCTTCCAAACGTTCATATTTTTTACCTAAACTAAAAGTATCTACCCCAACCATAAAATTATATGTCTCTTCTAATCGCAACCATTTATTTTCAAAATAAATGTTCAAAATACTCTGATCACCTAAATGGACTGTTTGGTTTTGTTCTGCAGCCAATTCTAACAGGCTATTAACAATCAAATTCTCTTTCCACTTTGCAGCATCCATTAACAAAACTCCAGCATTAAATCCAGATGTTCTTCCTTCATAAGCATAGATATCATCAACAGCTCCTAGATAATATCCTTTCAGATTCATCTCAAATAAAGGAGATAAATCCCTTGTTACAATTATATCACAATCTAAATACAATACTCTCTCAGATTCGACTACTTCTGTTGTAAGAAAACGAAAATAACTTGTGTAATTTATATGAGGTCCTGTTTTATAGCCTTCAAAAAGTTCTTTATCCAAGTGTACATTGCGAATCGTTGAACTCACAACTTCCATTTTCTTTCCTAATAATTTAAACCATTCTGGTGCTATATCACTATTTAAAATATAAAAATCAACTTCTGTATTATGACAAAGAATCGATTTAATTGTTGTCTCTAATTGAACTAAATAAGCATTATCCGCTGCTAAGACAATTGATTTTCTCATGATTTTCCTTTCATAAAATTCTTGATCTTTTCTACCATTTCAGCAGGCCTATCATGATGACAAATTCCAACATAAGACTCTTCAGGTATAGTCAAACAACGTGTATTATCGAAAAGTCAGCATCGGCTTTTTCAAATTTTTTTCACTAAATCATAGACATACATTAATTTCTCATCATGATTCAAATCTAAATAAATATCTACCCCTTTCAAGCGTTTCTCTATTAGCAAAGGAAAATCATTAGGATAAAGAGTGACATTATTAAATTTTGATAATCTCAATAATTCATTTGCCATAAAAAGTATGAGCAGTAATGTAAAAAAATGTACTTCTGGTAAACTTTTCAACTAAGTAATCAATTTTTTTCTACACACCAAGAATTTGTTAAATTCATACAAGTTAATTTTGGTTTATATATTTGTGCAGAATAAAGTTCACCCTTCTCTTTCCAAGTAGATACAATATAAGTCCACTCCATAAAAGAATAGTGCCACCAATTTTCTCGAAGACGCCCTACAGAAAATTGATTCCACGGCTTGTCTTGAGAAATATAATGTAAAATTTTTTTGGAAGCGGATTAATTGATTTTTTTCCAAAATCCAAGCATGCCCTTGTTCTGCCGCCCCTCGATCAAATCCTATTTGGTAATTAAAAGTTTCATTAATTTCAATATAGGAATCAAAGAACAACATATTTAAAATAGATTGATCCCCTTCTCCCACATTTTCATGCTCTTTTTTTCTGTCAAATCAATTAACTTTTGCCTAATATTTTCAGCTTTCCATTTTTTATTATTTATTAATAATACTCCGGCATTAAAACCAATTCCTGCACTAAAACAAGAACGAGTTGCAGCTAAATAATTTTCACCTAAATCCAACTCAAACAATTCGTCCAAATCATCTGTTACCAGTAAATCACTGTCTAAATATAAAACTTTATCTTCTACTACAAAATCTGGAATATAATAACGAGCAAATGTCATATGATTGATATGAGGAAGTTTATTTGACCAATTCATTTGGAACTGTTGCCCAATAAGCTTGCAATCAATCAAGTCTCCTCCCATCTCTTGAATATACATTCTTAATCTACTGAACCATTCTTGAGGAATGTCCTTGTTTAGTACATAAATTTTTAAACGACTATTATGTCTACAGATTGATTTCATAGCCGTTTCAATTTGTCGAATATAAGCATAATCACCTGCAAATACTACCGCGCGTTTGGTATTTCCCATTTTAAATCCTTATCATTTATTTTAAATAATCTAGTATAGCCCAATATTTAAACGAGAACCACTAAATTCACCCCTACAAAGTGTATACTGTAACAAAAATAATATATGATAGTTTACTCACCTAGTAGCAAATATAAGTTCCCTCTAATCTAACTCATTGCATCTATAGATAATAGATAAGTGCCTGAGTATTTTAGTCGACTATCCTTGCAACAATCTGATTGTTATACATCTCATCCTCAATGAACTCAATATCTTGATCAAAATTATACTCTGCTGTATGTTTGTGTGAAAATTTAACCTTGGTTTTAGCACCCATCTTCATCCACTCATACTCTGAATCGATATGACCAATATCTAAGACTTGGTATCCCTTTTGACTTAAATGATAGGCTAAAACTTTTGCTGTAGGCCCAAGCATACATAAAATCAAGCGACCACCAGCATACTTTTCAATTTCGTCTTCAATTTCATGAACTCTAGAAAAAGCACTGTGAGAAGGACAAATTATCCGCTTGATAGAATTTGCCTCATCGAACAAATCATTCCCTACACCTGAACGAGAGGTCGCACCTTCAACTATCAGTAAATCACGGTCTTTCCAGATACTTTTTAATTTTTCAAATTGGAATTTAGCTTGACTCTTGTCTTCAAAATCGATATAAGGGCGAGATACAAAGGTTGAGCCATACCATGAATCACTACACAATTCTCTGTAAAAATCCATATAATGATCCATATGATCTTTCCAAAATGGAATCGCCCACGATGTAAACTTAAAACGATCTGTAAAGGCATCAGGAAGGCACACTACTAATTCTTTTCGACTTTCTTGTCCGATAATATCTCTCATAGTTGAGACTAACTCTTCATCATAATCCTGGTAGGGAATCGAATGCCCTGCAAGCATATTGATTTCCCCATCTCCAAAACGAACTAAAGAAGAGTTGTGTTCAATAATATAATCCAAGGTTTCATCTATCCCTTTCACCTGTATTGGATCAAGCTGTTTTTCTAGCATATCCTTAGTTATCAATTTTTGCAAATCAGCCAACATTCGTTCAGGATGTTCACTTGAATATAACCTTTGCCCATTATTCCCATTTTGAGATTTATAAAAGGCTAGTATAGGTTTAGACAGCTGAGCCATTTCTGCAACGATATCAGCTGTTGAAGTCAGTAAATTGATATCTAAGTAAACATCCATATTTTCCTTCAACCTTTCTAGCTTATCTCTAGAAATTGCTGGATAGAGTTGAATATTAGGATAGCGATTAGATAAATCATATAATTTTGGTCCCATATCTGTCCAAGCCGCAACTTGAAAAACAACATTAGGTAAGTGTTCAGCCAGGTAATCCAGTTGTTCAATATCCTGAGAACCTGTAAACGTTAAACAAGTCAAACTTGGGAGTTGTTTAAAGCAAGTAAGATGTCCATTTTTCTTAAAATCTTTAATTGCATCAATCATAAAGGAAACTTTCCCATTTTCAAAAACGATTTGTCCCAAATTTCCATGATGAGTCGATTGAAAAGCTAATAGCGTTTTTTCTTGTTCTTTCAAAGATTTTAAAAAGTTCTCATCTGCACTACCATGATTGATATCCAAATATAGATTTGTTGATTGTTTCAGCTTATCTAGTACAGGAGGAACAATCTGTGGATGCAATCTCACATTATCATATACAGCTAATTTTGTTAGTTCGTCCCCCATGTCTGTCCAAGCCGCGATATGAAATACCACATCTGGAAGAACTGTGACTAACTCCTCAATTCCTTCTAAATTTTGGGAATTCGTTAAGGTAAAACAAGAAAATTCCTTATCTAAAGACGAGGTCAGTTCAAACTCCCCTATATGATGTTGTAAGATTTGAGTCCACTCCAAATCATGAAATTCCCACCATAAATCACGATAACGATTGGCTATCAAGGTAGTCCAAGGTTTTCTATAAGACACAAAATGTATGATACTAGGGGGTACTACCTCATTAAAATAATTATTCCATTTATTATAAAAAGCAGTTATATCATGACCCACTTGAAGATTAAATTCTTTATCCAGCTCTAACCATTGATTAGAACAAACCTGATTCAGAATCGTTTGGTCACCGTTAAAATTTTCAAAACGACCTTCTTCAACTTCCCTAATTGTTACAATGGACTGTTCAATTAGTCGTTCTTTTAATTTCTCTTGACGCCATTTTTTATTATTGATCAGCATCACTCCTGCGTTAAAAGAGATACCATCTGTATCCCAAGCAGCTGCTAATAAATGTTCATATAACTCAATATCAAATAATGATCCCAAAGATTGATTTACAATTAAATCACTGTCCAAATATAAAACTTTATCCTCAGAAATATAATCTGGTATAAAGTATCTGGCATAAGTCATTGGACTTATATACTCCCGAGTTTCCCAACCTTGAAATACAGCTTGCTCTGGCAACTTTACATCAATAATATCACTACCTAACATACGAGCAATTTTTCGTGGTTTGCGAAACCAATCTGGCATAATATCTTGATTTAAAATATAAATCTTAACGTCTCTATTATGGTATAGAATAGATTTTATGGTTGTTTCTAACTGCGTGGTGTAATTACGATCACCAGCTAATACAATTGTTTTAATCATCTTGTTCTCTTAATCAATTCCTAAGTGATAGATTGCATCTACCAATAACTTTTTAGTGAAATAACCCTCTTTTAGCAAATAACTAAAGGTCTTTATACGATTCGTCATTTCTTGATATTCTTGTAGATTCATTTTATCAACTATCTCATGAACTTCTTCTAGGCTATCTGCCACAAAGCCCAAGCCTTGGTCTACTATAAATTTAGCAGTTGATAAGCTGCTCGGTACAATCACTGGGATACCAGCTGTCAGATAGGTACTAACCTTATGAGATATATTTAAGGTATAGTATTGGTTACTTTCTCCCTCATTTTGATGAGTTCCCCAGACAAGACCAAATCCACCTTTTGATAATTCTAGCAACAACTCCTCGTCTTTTTTCCACCCCTCAATGCTGAGATTTCTGGCATCGGAACTCGCTTCTCCTTTATTTGAAAATACTCTTAAAGGCGTATCTTGAGACCAATTTTGTAAGTCTGGAAAACGCTCTAAACTTCCAGCAAAAAAGAGTTCTTTTTTAAACTCTGGGGTATATAAGGACAAATCATGAGGATGATCCCACATACCTTGAACGAGAATCTTCTTAGTTGCCAAACCTTCTTCCATCAGGCGTTCTTTCATCCTCTCTGATGGAACGATCAAAACATCTGATAGATTATACATATACATGTATTCTTTCATGAGATAATAGTTACTATCAAACATGAGAGGGACAACATCATGGATAAAGCAAATAATTTTTACCTGCATATCCTTCAATTTATCAAACAAGACTCGATCAAACTCAAAGCCATTCCAAGTAGGAGATTGAAAGACTAGGACATCTCCAATAGAGATACTAGCCATAATGCCGTCCAAACGCTTATTCATTTCAGATGGGCTATCTGAAGCAATATTGTAAAAATAAATACCAACTTCTCTAAATCCCAGTTGACTTGCTATTTTTTGTACAGCATTTTGAGCTAGAATAACGGTGCTATCACCAGCCATACCATATAAGTTTGTTAAATGTAGTTTCATATTGTATTATCTCATTTTTTTATTAATATTTACGGAAGTAAAGACAATTTTTTTCCATCATTCTTCTATAAATCTCTGTGAGTTGCATATTTTTGTTCTTCTAATTTTTGCTACTACTCTTTGTAATCTATTTTTTTATAAGTCAAAATATGATTAGTCAAGTCATAATTCAAACTTGCTAAAATAGCTAGCTTTTCTTCCCTAGCCTCGATTTCATCATATATACGCTTTTCACTCCATATATTTGATAAAGTACCATTCAAACCAACACGGTACCAATAAATATAACTATTTAAATAGACAACCCGTGAAGCCTTTAGTAGTACTTTCCACGTCCAGTAAGTATCTTCCGCAATTTTTCCTAAAGGAAACGGCAAATTTTCTAATAGCTCTCTCTTGAATAATTTCAAATATGCTACAGTCCAATTCCCATTTCTCATTTCTTCGACACCTTCTCTACCTATGATTTCTTTTCCGTCTATCACTTCAAGAGAATCATCTGGATTAGAATCATAAAACAAATATTGGCAACGTGATTCATCGTAACAATTATAACGTCCGATACTAATATCCGCATTCTCTTTTTTCAATGCATCATATAACAGTTGTAAAGCATCATTTTCCAACCAATCATCAGAATCTATAAAAGTAATATAGGAACCTTTTGATTGTCTTATTCCATAATTACGTGCGTCTGATAGGCCTCCATTTTCTTTTTCAAAATATTTGAAACGAGAATCTTTCTCAACATACTCTCTACAAATGTCTGCTGAATTGTCTGGTGAACCATCATTGATTAATAGACACTCAAAATTTTGATACGTCTGATTCTGAATACTATCCAAGCACTGTCGTAAATAATTTTTCAACATTGTAAATTGGAACAATAATACTAATTAATTCATTACCCATATAATTATTACCTTAAACATTTTATTTTTTTACTCTTACAAGTAACTTCCCATCATTATGAACTATACTATTCGTCGAAACATTATTGCAAATAAGATAATCTGCTCCAATAGTCACTCCTTTTTAAAATTATGATATCACTTCCAACTCTAATCTATACCATAGTTCACTGTCGCTACTTATTTTTTTCTTAATACCTAAATCACTTGATAAAATTCATGCAAGTATTTATTCTATTTAGCAAAGTATTAAAAAGGAAGATATAGGTTGCACTTTATATCTTTCCATGATAATAAAAAAATCACGTTTTATTTGATACCTTTTAAAAAATCCACCATGTCCTGAGGTTTATCATGTAAAAACATTTGATCCACATGATACGGATTAGCTACATTATCAAATGTTAGAATTGTTTTTCTTAGTCTCTTGCACCAATTCTAAAAATATCAGGAAATTTAAATTCATGATTAATATCTAAATAAACATCACATTCTTCGATCATTTTCTGGCATGTCCACTTCATGACAGTTGGATGAAGTTTAATATTCTCATAACTAGCTAAACTTCTAAGAATTTCTCCCATTTCTGTAAAAGTTAAAACATGAATTTCATAATCAGGTAAATTTTTAGCTAAATAATCAATTTGTTCCAATTGCTGACTACCTGTAATAATCAATGCTTGATGTTGATATTCTTTTACAATTAATTCTTCCTGACTATTAATTTGAGCCCATTCTAATTGATTATATTGCCACCAAACTTCTCGTAAACGACCAGCTGAATAAGTTTTCCAAGGTTTATCAGCTGATAGATAATGAATAATAGCAGGGAGTGGAGACAATGGTAAATCAAAAATAAAATATTGTCCTCTGTTATCAGCGACCTGATCATACCCAATCTGAAAATTATAAATGTCATCTAACAGTACATAATTTTTACCTATTACGATATTCAAAACAGTTTAATCTGCCTCTGGTAAATGTTCATGCTCACTTTCAGTAATATCGATTAGTTTCTGCTGAATTGAATTTTCCTTCCAATAAGCATTATTAATCAATAGGACCCCTGCATTAAATCTATCTTCTAGACCATAGATTACTTTAGCTGCAGCTAAAGGTTTATCAGTTAAATCTATAGAAAACAACTCTGTCAAATCACGAGTAACTACCAAGTCACAATCTAGGTATAAAACAATATCTTCTGAAACAAAACTTGGAATAAAATAACGAGCATAAGTCATAAAATTAATATGCTGTCCTACTGGAGGTAGCCTCCAACTTTGCATATTACCTTGAAACATCTTGATATCTACTATATCACTATTGCGATATGACATTTTTTCCCTGGTAGAAATAAACCATTCTTGTGGAATATCCTGATTAAAAATATAAACTTTGATATCACTATTATGATAACAAATAGATTTCAAGGTTGTTTCAATCTGACGAATATAACCATAATCTCCTGCAAGTACAATTGCTTTTTTTATTCATTTATCACTCCTATATTTTTTTGTTCCAATTGATATCATTTTTTTGAAAATGAATATCATAAAATTAATAAGATAAATAATTCCTAATTTAACCTCAATTTTTTTCCATTGCGGTTATTAATCTTATTTAATTAAACTTGCATACAACCTCAAAGTAACAATCGAAGATCCAATTAAACTAATATCCAGCCACTTATTCAAAAAAATAAGAGAATCTTCTAAAAAAATTTTTTTATTTCTGACATCATTCCATTTGCATCTTCTGTTCTAAAGACTTTACTATATCCACTTGAATCATGACTAGTATTCTCAAAAAGTATATACAGGTTTATTCTGTTCTATTGCTCTATTAACAATACCATCCACCTCTCCCCAATGGTTGATATCTAAATAAATATCTGATTTCTTCAACAAGTCCTCAATAATATCATCATGATGAACATTTGTGTATATATTTACGTTTTCATAACGATTGAAACTTTCAAGATGATCCGAAATATTTGTTTTAGCTGCTATATGGAAAGATACCTCTGGCAGATTTTGAACAAGATAGTCTAGGCTTTCTAAAGTATCTGAAGCTGTTAAAGTGAAAACATGAAACTGGTGTTGTTTCCTTGGAATGATTTTCAAATCCTCTTGAGAAGTAACGATAGAATTAGCTGGTATATCTTTATAAATCAGAGCATTTGCTCCAATTATGACATTATCTCCAATAGTCACTCCTTTTAAAATGACAACATTGGTTCCAATCCAACAATTGTTTCCTATCGTTATTTTGTCAGCAGTAAATTGAATTTTTTCGATATGGTAATTTGAGTATTTATGATTATGATCAAAAATCCTTACCCCATCTCCAAACATGGTATCCTTACCAATTTCAATTTCTTTACCACAACGAATCGTACAATGGTCATTAAAGAAAACTCTATTTCCAAGTGTTAATTTAGCATTATTCGCTACTTCTAAACTTACAAATGAACGAAATGTAACATCTGTTCCTAATTCAATAGTACTGGTGGGGGAAATCTCTATATGATGAAAATCTCCTAATAACTTTACAGAATCTTTAAAATCCATGTTTTTCTTCCACTTCTCTTAATTTCTCAATCATTTCTTGAACTTGTTCTACTTTGTAGAGTTATCTGTCCCATTTCACGATATTTTGTATTTTCAAAAGCTAAAATTAACTTTCCTCTTTTTGAAAATTGATCTAACATTTCCTCTGTTTTTTCACCATGATTAATATCTAAAAGTACCTGACTAGTCTCAATTAATTCTTGATCTAGTTCTGCTAAATAATTAATTCCAGCATAAACAGTTACATTTGGATAGACCAACAATTGTTTCAAACGATCACTGACCATCACTCTAGCCGCAATCTTAAATTGAATATTAGGCAAAGATTGAATCAATGTCTCAATTTGTTCAATCTGATCTGAAGACGTATAAATTAAACAAGTAAACGGTTCTCTGATAGGATAGATATGTGATTTTTGTAGTGAATGTAAATGATGATTTTGGCCCAACTCTGTCCATTCCAGACTATGATAATACCACCAAACATCACGATAGGTCTGCGCAGCTAAATCAAACCATGGCTTTCTATGTGAGAGATAGTGGATAATACCAGGATAATCTTGACCTGCTGGTAACTCATAGTCTGTAAATTGCTTATGAATCACAACATGGTTATTATCAAATTCCATCTCTATCCATCTATTTTCAAAGAGCATATTTAAAATACTTTGATCCGCTTGATCCACTTTATCGTGCCACTCATTTGTCAAATCTATCAAGCGTTGAGACATGTTTTCTTGTTTCCACAAACGATTGTTGATTAGTAGAACACCCGCATTGAACATTTCCCTGCCATAGTATACTCTTCCTCCATAATCTCGAACAGCTGCTAATGGATAGTCTTGCAAATCTGTTTCAAACAAGTTATCCAAATTTTTAGTTACTACCAAGTCGCAGTCTAAATAAAGAGCCTTATCTTCTTTGACGAAATCAGATATAAAATAACGCAAAAATACTGTGTAACTAATATCTGTTTTATAACGCGAAATTTGCTCAGACGTAACCCGACAATTGATAATCTCTGAGTCATATCTTTCCAATCGATTGTTTAATTGTTTAAACCATTCATTAGGAAAATCACTATTAATTAGATAAAATCGAATAGAACGATTGTGATAACAAATGGACTTAATAGTCGTCATGACCTGCTCGACATAAGCATAATTTGCTGCGAGGACAACAGCTTTTTTATCTATTGTCTTTTCAGTAGTTAATTGACTTAAAACCATTTTTTTAGCAGCAAGGTCCTTGTATGTATTAGTATCCGATAAGGTACTAGCTTGACCACTAGATAGTACGCTATCTAACATCTTACTATAAACTGCCAAGTGCTTTTCTAAAGGATAGCCTAAACTAGCTAGTAAAGTAATACGTTCCGACATCGCATCTACTAAAGCATGCATCCACTTTTCAGTCCACGACCTAGAACTACTTCCTTCTCTCTGGCGGTAAGCATATAAACCTGCATTCAAATAGATTGTCTTTTCGGCAAGTAAATAAATCTTTTGATTGAGATATCCATCTTCACCTAATTTACCTACTTCAAAACGTAGCTCCCTAAATAAATCTGCTTTATAAAGCTTTCCACCAACACAAATCAAAGCAAAATTCTTCATATGTTCTGATTCATAAAAATTTTCAAAAATAGAAACATTATCATACACTTTCTCATAATAGGAATTTCCAAATATATGGAAGTAGAAAATCCCTTCCTGCTCATTATATGAGTAATAATTTCCAACCGCGATATCTGCACAATACTCAAGTAATTTCTTATATAAAACTTCTACATAATTCAGTTCAACCCAATCATCTGAATCAACAAAAGGTCACATAAGTTCCTGTCATTCGATCCAAGCCCATATTTCTTGCTTCAGACTGACCACCGTTTTTCTTTTTTTCAATATAAATAATCCGATTATCTTTTTGTGCATACTCTTGACAAATTATCCCCGAATTATCTGTAGAGCCATCATTGATAACGATAATTTCAAGATTTTTTTATAAGTTTGGTTAATTAAACTATCCAAACATTTATCTAGATAATGTTCAACATTATAAACTGGCACAATTACCGTAATTTTTTCATTCATGAGCTCGTTCTCCTTTCCTACTATTATAACATTTTTTTGCTATTTTTTGAGCTATTAAGGAATTTCAAATTAAAAAATATATTTTGAAAGTTCTATAATGAAGTTAGCCACCCAGCCCCCTAAAAATTAGATGCTTCAACTAGCTTATAGCTAGTCCTCGATTTCATTTGCTAAGAGGCTTGATGCTGTTAGGCTGGCGAGCCAAGGCTAAAACTAGCCTTGGTTTAGCTAACGAAACAGCTTCAAGGGTTCCTATTGTCAAATGAAAGCTCTTATACGCATAAGAAAACACCTCTGTGTTATACTTGTTGTTCACCACAAACACAAGAAAGGCACAGAGATGCAAGACAATTATACTACAAAAGGTAAACATTTGACAATCGATAGCCGTCGCTTAATCGAACGATGGAAAAAAGAAGGAAAATCAAATAGAGAAATTGCCTCTCTACTTGGAAAAGCTCCTCAAACTATCCACACTGAAATCAAGCGTGGGACAGTCCGACAATGTCTTGGAAAAGGGCGCTTCAAAGAGCTTTATTCTGCCGACTATGCTCAACAATCTTATGAAAGTAATCTCAGGCGCTCGGTCAAGAAATCGAGCTTAACCAAGGAATTAAAGGAAAAGATTCTCCACTATCATAATCAAAAGTTTTCTCCTGAAATGATGGTCAAGGCTAAAGGGGTTGACGTAGGCATTTCTACCATCTACTACTGGATTCATCATGGAAAATTGAGGTTAAACAAACAGGATCTACTTTATCTTAGAAAAGGAAAATCTGTTTACAAGAGCGAAAAACTATTGTTTACTGGTCTTAACTGATCGAAGGAGTAGGCATCAGATTATCCGATTGATTCCAAATAAAAGCGCTGAGGCAGTCAATCAGGCTCTAAAACTCATCTTAAAACAACATCAAATTCTTTCCATCACGGCAGATAATGATACAGAATTTAACCGCTTGTCTGATGTATTTTCTAAGGAACATATCTATTATGCACACCCCTATGCCTCTTGGAAGAGGGGAACTAACGAGAATCACAACAGGCTCATTCGTAGATGGTTACCTAAAGGAACTAAGAAAACGACTCCCAAAGAAGTCGCATTCATCGAAAATTGGATTAATAACTATCCTAAAAAATGCTTGAACTACAAATCACCTAGAGAATTTCTTCTTGCTGGCTAACTTGAAATTGAAATTTGGCTAAAAAATATATTTATTTCATTGATAGGTATCGTTCATACAGCACTAAATTATAATTACTCCCTGAATTAAATAATCATGCAAAAAAATACAAATTGAGTAATTTAAAAATATTTAGCATTATAATCTTACCGCAGTTACACAATAACATTTTCGAATGATCAATCCTAAAGATAAATTTTTTAATTCATCTCAAGTATCTTTTTAGAAATCTATTGATGTATAGTTGATTGAAACAAAAATAGTACACCTTAGTTTACAGGAAGATTAATCATTTACAATAAAAATATTGGAAATTTTATTGTCTTATTTCTATTTCAATCTACTATACACCATCAATTATTATTATGGATAATGCAAGATTCTATAGAATGGGGAAGCTAGAGATTTTTATGCGAAGAATTTGGGCATAAACTTTTACCTCTTCCTCCCTACTCACCTGAGTACAATTCTATTGAGAAAACATGGGCTCATATCAAAAAGCACCTCAAAAAGGTATTACCAAGTTGCAATACCTTTTACGAAGCTCTTTTGTCTTGTTCTTGTTTCAATTGATTATAAAAATAGAGAAAAACAAATTTGTAAAATGTGTTTTACTAACCTTTAAAATATTTAGCTGCAATTGCTTTTTTGATCAAAATTTGTTGATAAGATTCCACGTCTCCATGTTTAAGAGTTTCTTCTTCATGAATAGATAATCGCCATTTATAAGCTTGAATTTCTCTATCTAATAACTCCTGAGGAGCTCCAATTAATTGGAGAATAGTCATACGTTCTTCAATACTCTTTAAAGGGATATACATCTGCAAGATTGACTGTCCTTGTAACACTTGTAGAACGTTTTCTATGGATATAAATAGCCTTATTCATAAAAGCAATTTTATCTGCCTGAAGATAAACTTTATAAGTTGTGTAATCATCCTCTACACTTTTATCTGTTGGATATACAATATCCTTAAACAGCTCTGTCTTGTATAACTTCGCCCACGGAACTGTGAAGCATTGACTGAAATTATACTTACTATCATATTGATGGTTAAACCATTCAAATGGCGTATAAGTCTGCTCAAAATAACCATCTGCTCCCACATGAATCAAAAAACTAGCTTGATCATCCAAAAATTGAGTAAAGTTTCCGATTGCAATATCTGCATCTGTTTTTTTCAATAAATCATAAAGATTTTGGATATGATCCAACTCCAACCAGTCATCATTATCTACAAAAACGATATAATCCCCAGTTACAACTTCCAAGGCACGATTGCGGCTAGAAGAAACTCCACCGTTTCTTTTATGATAGACTTTAACACGTGCATCTTGATTTTGATAACGTTGACAGATTGCTGCTGAACCATCTGTTGAGCCATCATTAATCAAAATAATTTCAAGATTTTGATAGGTTTGTTGAACGATACTATCCAAACATTTTTCAAGATATAGTTCTGACATATAAACAGGAACAATAACACTTATTTTTTCCATCATTTTAATCATATACTCCTTTTCTGATACATTATATAAAAAACAAAGTCGATTTCAATACAGTACGCATTTTTTAAGATATGCCCTAAATCAATTCTAATATTTCTAATAACAGATTAATCACATTTAACTTCCCCTGCATTTGGTAAGTATTCTTTTATAAATCCTGATATATCCTTACTCATGATTTTATCCAATCGTTCAGAAATAATGTCTTCTGGCCAATTCCACCACGCAATTTCTAACATTTGTTCACGGAAAGTAGGCTCTGCGATACGATAACGAATCACTTTGGCTGGATTGCCTCCTACAACAGCATATGGTTCTACATCCTTGGTCACTAGAGCACCTGCTGCTATGACTGCACCATCTCCAATAGTTACCCCAGCCATGATTTGAGCATTGTTACCAATCCAAACATCATTACCAACTCGAGTTGGACTTTTCAAAATATGATCATCAGTCATCTGCAATGGCTCATCCGTGTAAAACACCTCTAAACTCTTGAATGGATAAGTTGTAATCAACTCTAAATCATGATTTGCAGTGATAAATTGAACATTATGCCCAATAGAACAATAATCACCAATTATAACCTGACCTCCGTGGTCATAGTCAATTAATTGTGGAATGCCATACGTATGTTTCCCTACTATTAAGGCTCCGTAATCAATCAAATAGCGACAAGTATATTTTGTCAGGTAATCAAATAAATCCGAACGCGAATCGTATATTCGTATTTCTAAGGGAATCGTTTCCTGATGTAAACCTTCCCAGTAGGAATGGCCTACTTCTTCATAGCAACACTCAAAAACTGCTGTTAGTTGCTCTGATTTAGAATATAATTTAAGTTTTTGATCTTCTAATTTCCAAAATCGCTCATTATCATGACCTGTTCCACCAATATCTCTAATCTTACCATCAGGTGATAATTGGAAATAACGTTGGTGTTGCTTATTTTTATGTGAGAATAAACAAAATTTTCCAGATAGCAATTAAAACTTCCCCCTCCAAGTAAATTGACTATATCTATCAGTGTGCCTACAATATGAATAACTTGTCATCTAACTAAAACTTTTATACAAATTTAATGTTATTTACCATTAATATAGAGATACTATATAGCGTTCTGTTCTTATATACATCTTACCACAAATAGCCCTATAATAAAAAGCAACTTACATAAAAAAATATCAATGCTATTCCAGAATTGAAAAATTAATAAATTTACATACAATTAACGAATCAGAAAGATAATCATATTTATAAGAATATTAAGCAAGAATCAAAAAGTGGAGTATTAGAAGATAAAAGCAACAGCTATCATTATGATATTTTAAAAAAACAAAAAAATATCGCCAGTAACATAATTGTCCTAGCTCTTAGAGAATATTACGAACCTGAAATCTATCGTAAAAAGAGACCTTCAAATCTTGTTTACCATAGACTAAAAATCGTACAAGAAAAAAAGGCGAATAAGAAATCTCCAGATTAGAAACTATCAGTTAGTTCTCTAGTCTGGAGATTTTTTTCAATATACTTCGTTATTAAACACTCACTATATTTATATAGTGTATCAAAATAAGATGTGAATAAATTGAATAGAAAAAGTCAAATTAATTTCTAGAAATGTTTTAGCAGTCGTTGTGTACTATTCTTGTTTCAGTTTGCTATATTTTCATTGAGTATCAACCCAATATAATGCAAAAAATCCCCTGGATGTTTTTCATCCAAGGGATTCTTCATAAATCGAAATACTAATACTTTCTATGTATTTTTAATCCGATTATTCTTCATCATCACGTTTACGGCGTTTCGCAATCAGGCCTAGACCAGTTACGGCTGCCAAAGCTCCAAGGAGTACAGATGATTTGGAAGCTTCTGTACCTGTATTTGGCAATTGCTGTCTTGACTTACCTGCTGATTCTGATGGTGTTTCAGAAGATAATGTATCTGCTGATGCTGATGTGCTTGCTGATTCAGACGCACTTGTTGATGCTGACTCAGATGCTGATGTGCTTGCTGACTCAGATGCACTTGTTGATGCTGACTCAGATGCTGATGTGCTTGCTGATTCAGACGCACTTGTTGATGCTGATTCAGATGCGCTTGTTGATGCTGACTCAGATGCACTTGTTGATGCTGACTCAGATGCCGATGTGCTTGCTGATTCAGACGCACTTGTTGATGCTGACTCAGATGCCGATGTGCTTGCTGATTCAGACGCACTTGTTGATGCTGATTCAGACGCACTTGTTGATGCTGACTCAGATGCACTTGTTGATGCTGACTCAGATGCGCTTGTGCTTGCTGATTCTGACGCACTTGTTGACGCTGATTCAGATGCTGAGGTGCTTGCTGATTCTGACGCACTTGTTGATGCTGATTCAGAAGCGCTTGTGCTTGCTGATTCTGAAGCGGATGTACTTGCTGACTCAGAAGCTGATGTGCTTGCCGACTCAGATGCACTTGTTGACGCTGATTCAGATGCTGATGTGCTTGCTGATTCAGATGCGCTTGTGCTTGCTGACTCAGATGCCGATGTGCTTGCTGATTCAGACGCACTTGTTGATGCTGATTCAGACGCACTTGTTGATGCTGACTCAGATGCACTTGTTGATGCTGACTCAGATGCGCTTGTGCTTGCTGATTCTGACGCACTTGTTGATGCTGATTCAGATGCGCTTGTGCTTGCTGATTCTGACGCACTTGTTGATGCTGATTCAGATGCTGATGTGCTTGCTGATTCAGACGCACTTGTTGATGCTGACTCAGAGGCTGATGTGCTTGCTGATTCTGACGCACTTGTTGATGCTGATTCAGATGCGCTTGTGCTTGCTGATTCTGACGCACTTGTTGATGCTGACTCAGAGGCTGATGTGCTTGCTGATTCAGACGCACTTGTTGATGCTGATTCAGACGCACTTGTTGATGCTGATTCAGACGCACTTGTTGATGCTGATTCAGATGCGCTTGTTGATGCTGACTCAGATGCACTTGTTGATGCTGACTCAGATGCCGATGTGCTTGCTGATTCAGACGCACTTGTTGATGCTGACTCAGATGCCGATGTGCTTGCTGATTCAGACGCACTTGTTGATGCTGATTCAGACGCACTTGTTGATGCTGACTCAGATGCACTTGTTGATGCTGACTCAGATGCGCTTGTGCTTGCTGATTCTGACGCACTTGTTGATGCTGATTCAGATGCGCTTGTGCTTGCTGATTCTGACGCACTTGTTGATGCTGATTCAGATGCTGATGTGCTTGCTGATTCAGACGCACTTGTTGATGCTGACTCAGAGGCTGATGTGCTTGCTGATTCTGACGCACTTGTTGATGCTGATTCAGATGCGCTTGTGCTTGCTGATTCTGACGCACTTGTTGATGCTGACTCAGAGGCTGATGTGCTTGCTGATTCAGACGCACTTGTTGATGCTGATTCAGACGCACTTGTTGATGCTGATTCAGACGCACTTGTTGATGCTGATTCAGATGCGCTTGTTGATGCTGACTCAGATGCACTTGTTGATGCTGACTCAGATGCCGATGTGCTTGCTGATTCAGACGCACTTGTTGATGCTGACTCAGATGCCGATGTGCTTGCTGATTCAGACGCACTTGTTGATGCTGATTCAGATGCACTTGTTGATGCTGACTCAGATGCGCTTGTGCTTGCTGATTCAGACGCACTTGTTGACGCTGATTCAGATGCACTTGTTGATGCTGATTCAGATGCGCTTGTTGATGCTGACTCAGATGCGCTTGTGCTTGCTGACTCTGATGCACTTGTTGACGCTGACTCAGATGCGCTTGTGCTTGCTGATTCAGAAGCTGATGTGCTTGCTGACTCAGATGCACTTGTTGATGCTGACTCAGAAGCTGATGTGCTTGCTGACTCAGATGCACTTGTTGATGCTGACTCAGAAGCTGATGTGCTTGCTGACTCAGATGCACTTGTTGATGCTGATTCAGAAGCTGATGTACTTGCTGATTCTGATGCACTTGTGCTTGCTGACTCAGATGCGCTTGTGCTTGCTGACTCAGAAGCTGATGTACTTGCTGACTCAGATGCGCTTGTGCTTGCTGACTCAGAAGCTGATGTACTTGCTGACTCTGATGCACTTGTTGACGCTGACTCAGAAGCTGATGTGCTTGCTGACTCAGATGCACTTGTTGATGCTGACTCAGAAGCTGATGTGCTTGCTGATTCTGACGCACTTGTTGATGCTGACTCAGAAGCTGATGTGCTTGCTGATTCTGACGCACTTGTTGATGCTGACTCAGAAGCTGATGTGCTTGCTGATTCTGATGCACTTGTTGATGCTGACTCAGAAGCTGATGTGCTTGCTGACTCAGATGCACTTGTTGATGCTGACTCAGAAGCTGATGTGCTTGCTGACTCAGATGCACTTGTTGATGCTGACTCAGAAGCTGATGTGCTTGCTGACTCAGATGCACTTGTTGATGCTGATTCAGAAGCTGATGTGCTTGCTGATTCTGATGCACTTGTTGATGCTGATTCAGAAGCTGATGTGCTTGCTGACTCAGATGCACTTGTTGATGCTGACTCAGAAGCTGATGTGCTTGCTGACTCAGATGCACTTGTTGATGCTGATTCAGAAGCTGATGTGCTTGCTGACTCAGATGCACTTGTTGATGCTGACTCAGAAGCTGATGTGCTTGCTGATTCTGACGCACTTGTTGATGCTGACTCAGAAGCTGATGTGCTTGCTGATTCTGACGCACTTGTTGATGCTGACTCAGAAGCTGATGTGCTTGCTGATTCTGATGCACTTGTTGATGCTGACTCAGAAGCTGATGTGCTTGCTGACTCAGATGCACTTGTTGATGCTGACTCAGAAGCTGATGTGCTTGCTGACTCAGATGCACTTGTTGATGCTGACTCAGAAGCTGATGTGCTTGCTGACTCAGATGCACTTGTTGATGCTGACTCAGATGCGCTTGTGCTTGCTGACTCAGATGCGCTTGTGCTTGCTGACTCAGATGCGCTTGTGCTTGCTGACTCAGATGCACTTGTTGATGCTGATTCAGAAGCTGATGTGCTTGCTGATTCTGATGCACTTGTTGATGTTGACTCAGAAGCTGATGTGCTTGCTGACTCAGATGCACTTGTTGATGCTGACTCAGAAGCTGATGTGCTTGCTGACTCAGATGCACTTGTTGATGCTGATTCAGAAGCTGATGTGCTTGCTGACTCAGATGCGCTTGTTGATGCTGACTCAGAAGCTGATGTGCTTGCTGACTCAGATGCACTTGTTGATGCTGATTCAGAAGCTGATGTGCTTGCTGACTCAGATGCACTTGTTGATGCTGATTCAGAAGCTGATGTGCTTGCTGACTCAGATGCACTTGTTGATGCTGATTCAGAAGCTGATGTGCTTGCTGATTCTGACGCACTTGTTGATGCTGATTCAGATGCACTTGTTGATGCTGACTCAGAAGCTGATGTGCTTGCTGACTCAGATGCACTTGTTGATGCTGATTCAGAAGCTGATGTGCTTGCTGACTCAGATGCACTTGTTGATGCTGATTCAGAAGCTGATGTGCTTGCTGACTCAGATGCACTTGTTGATGCTGATTCAGAAGCTGATGTGCTTGCTGATTCTGATGCACTTGTTGATGCTGACTCAGAAGCTGATGTGCTTGCTGATTCTGACGCACTTGTTGATGCTGACTCAGAAGCTGATGTGCTTGCTGATTCTGACGCACTTGTTGATGCTGACTCAGAAGCTGATGTGCTTGCTGATTCTGATGCACTTGTTGATGCTGACTCAGAAGCTGATGTGCTTGCTGACTCAGATGCACTTGTTGATGCTGACTCAGAAGCTGATGTGCTTGCTGACTCAGATGCACTTGTTGATGCTGACTCAGAAGCTGATGTGCTTGCTGACTCAGATGCACTTGTTGATGCTGACTCAGATGCGCTTGTGCTTGCTGACTCAGATGCGCTTGTGCTTGCTGACTCAGATGCGCTTGTGCTTGCTGACTCAGATGCACTTGTTGATGCTGATTCAGAAGCTGATGTGCTTGCTGATTCTGATGCACTTGTTGATGTTGACTCAGAAGCTGATGTGCTTGCTGACTCAGATGCACTTGTTGATGCTGACTCAGAAGCTGATGTGCTTGCTGACTCAGATGCACTTGTTGATGCTGATTCAGAAGCTGATGTGCTTGCTGACTCAGATGCGCTTGTTGATGCTGACTCAGAAGCTGATGTGCTTGCTGACTCAGATGCACTTGTTGATGCTGATTCAGAAGCTGATGTGCTTGCTGACTCAGATGCACTTGTTGATGCTGATTCAGAAGCTGATGTGCTTGCTGACTCAGATGCACTTGTTGTTGCTGATTCAGAAGCTGATGTGCTTGCTGATTCTGACGCACTTGTTGATGCTGATTCAGATGCACTTGTTGATGCTGACTCAGAAGCTGATGTGCTTGCTGACTCAGATGCACTTGTTGATGCTGATTCAGAAGCTGATGTGCTTGCTGACTCAGATGCACTTGTTGATGCTGATTCAGAAGCTGATGTGCTTGCTGACTCAGATGCGCTTGTTGATGCTGACTCAGAAGCTGATGTGCTTGCTGACTCAGATGCACTTGTTGATGCTGATTCAGAAGCTGATGTGCTTGCTGACTCAGATGCGCTTGTTGATGCTGACTCAGAAGCTGATGTGCTTGCTGACTCAGATGCACTTGTTGATGCTGATTCAGAAGCTGATGTGCTTGCTGACTCAGATGCACTTGTTGATGCTGATTCAGAAGCTGATGTGCTTGCTGACTCAGATGCACTGTTGATGCTGATTCAGAAGCTGATGTGCTTGCTGACTCAGATGCACTTGTTGATGCTGATTCAGAAGCTGATGTGCTTGCTGATTCTGACGCACTTGTTGATGCTGATTCAGATGCACTTGTTGATGCTGACTCAGAAGCTGATGTGCTTGCTGACTCAGATGCACTTGTTGATGCTGATTCAGAAGCTGATGTGCTTGCTGATTCTGACGCACTTGTTGATGCTGATTCAGATGCACTTGTTGATGCTGACTCAGAAGCTGATGTGCTTGCTGACTCAGATGCACTTGTTGATGCTGATTCAGAAGCTGATGTGCTTGCTGACTCAGATGCACTTGTTGATGCTGATTCAGAAGCTGATGTGCTTGCTGACTCAGATGCACTTGTTGATGCTGATTCAGAAGCTGATGTGCTTGCTGATTCTGATGCACTTGTTGATGCTGATTCAGAAGCTGATGTGCTTGCTGATTCTGACGCACTTGTTGATGCTGACTCAGAAGCTGATGTGCTTGCTGACTCAGATGCACTTGTTGATGCTGACTCAGAAGCTGATGTGCTTGCTGACTCAGATGCACTTGTTGATGCTGACTCAGATGCGCTTGTGCTTGCTGACTCAGATGCACTTGTTGATGCTGACTCAGAGGCTGATGTGCTTGCTGATTCAGATGCACTTGTTGATGCTGACTCAGACGCTGATGTGCTTGCTGACTCAGATGCACTTGTTGATGCTGACTCAGAAGCTGATGTGCTTGCTGACTCAGATGCACTTGTTGATGCTGATTCAGAAGCTGATGTGCTTGCTGACTCAGATGCGCTCGTTGATGCTGACTCAGAAGCTGATGTGCTTGCTGACTCAGATGCACTTGTTGATGCTGATTCAGAAGCTGATGTGCTTGCTGACTCAGATGCACTTGTTGATGCTGATTCAGAAGCTGATGTGCTTGCTGACTCAGATGCACTTGTTGATGCTGATTCAGAAGCTGATGTGCTTGCTGACTCAGATGCACTTGTTGATGCTGATTCAGAAGCTGATGTGCTTGCTGATTCTGACGCACTTGTTGATGCTGATTCAGATGCACTTGTTGATGCTGACTCAGAAGCTGATGTGCTTGCTGACTCAGATGCACTTGTTGATGCTGATTCAGAAGCTGATGTGCTTGCTGATTCTGACGCACTTGTTGATGCTGATTCAGATGCACTTGTTGATGCTGACTCAGAAGCTGATGTGCTTGCTGACTCAGATGCACTTGTTGATGCTGATTCAGAAGCTGATGTGCTTGCTGACTCAGATGCACTTGTTGATGCTGATTCAGAAGCTGATGTGCTTGCTGACTCAGATGCACTTGTTGATGCTGATTCAGAAGCTGATGTGCTTGCTGATTCTGATGCACTTGTTGATGCTGATTCAGAAGCTGATGTGCTTGCTGATTCTGACGCACTTGTTGACGCTGATTCAGACGCACTTGTTGATGCTGACTCAGAGGCTGATGTGCTTGCTGATTCAGATGCGCTTGTTGACGCTGACTCAGATGCTGATGTGCTTGCTGATTCAGAGGCACTTGTTGATGCTGACTCAGATGCTGATGTGCTTGCTGATTCAGATGCACTTGTTGATGCTGACTCAGATGCTGATGTGCTTGCTGATTCAGATGCGCTTGTGCTTGCTGATTCTGACGCACTTGTTGATGCTGACTCAGAGGCTGATGTGCTTGCTGATTCTGACGCACTTGTTGACGCTGATTCAGATGCCGATGTGCTTGCTGATTCAGAGGCTGATGTGCTTGCTGACTCAGATGCACTTGTTGACGCTGATTCAGACGCACTTGTTGACGCTGATTCAGACGCACTTGTTGACGCTGATTCAGACGCACTTGTTGATGCTGACTCAGAGGCGCTTGTGCTTGCTGACTCAGATGCACTTGTTGATGCTGACTCAGAGGCTGATGTGCTTGCTGATTCAGATGCACTTGTTGATGCTGACTCAGACGCTGATGTGCTTGCTGACTCAGAGGCACTTGTTGATGCTGATTCAGAGGCTGATGTGCTTGCTGATTCAGACGCACTTGTTGACGCTGACTGACTTGCTGACGTGCTTGCTGATTGGCTTGCACTTGTCAATGCGGACTGACTAGCTGACGTGCTTGCTGATTGGCTTGCACTTGTCGATGCGGACTGGCTAGCTGATGTGCTTGCTGATTGGCTCGCACTTGTTGATGCGGACTCAGATGCGCTTGTGCTTGCTGATTGGCTTGCACTTGTTGATGCTGACTTAGACGCGCTCGTTGAAGCACTTTGGCTGGCACTTGTTGATGCGGACTTAGACGCGCTCGTTGAGGCACTTTGGCTCGCACTTGTTGATGCTGACTTAGACGCGCTCGTTGAGGCACTTTGGCTGGCACTTGTTGATGCCGACTTAGATGCGCTCGTTGAGGCACTTTGGCTCGCACTTGTTGAGGCCGACTTAGATGCGCTCGTTGAGGCACTTTGGCTCGCACTTGTTGATGCCGACTTAGATGCGCTCGTTGAGGCACTTTGGCTGGCACTTGTTGATGCCGACTTAGATGCGCTCGTTGAGGCACTTTGGCTGGCACTTGTTGATGCCGACTTAGATGCGCTCGTTGAGGCACTTTGACTGGCACTTGTTGATGCCGACTTAGATGCGCTCGTTGAGGCACTTTGGCTGGCACTTGTTGACGCTGACTTAGACGCGCTCGTTGAAGCACTTTGGCTGGCACTTGTTGATGCTGACTTAGACGCGCTCGTTGAGGCCGACTTAGATGCGCTCGTTGAGGCACTTTGGCTCGCACTTGTTGATGCCGACTTAGATGCGCTCGTTGAGGCACTTTGGCTGGCACTTGTTGACGCTGACTTAGACGCGCTCGTTGAAGCACTTTGGCTGGCACTTGTTGATGCTGACTTAGACGCGCTCGTTGAGGCCGACTTAGATGCGCTCGTTGAGGCACTTTGGCTGGCACTTGTTGAGGCCGACTTAGATGCGCTCGTTGAGGCACTTTGGCTGGCACTTGTTGATGCCGACTTAGATGCGCTCGTTGAGGCCGACTTAGATGCGCTCGTTGAGGCACTTTGGCTGGCACTTGTTGACGCTGACTTAGACGCGCTCGTTGAAGCTGACTTAGACGCGCTCGTTGAAGCACTTTGACTGGCACTTGTTGATGCCGACTTAGATGCGCTCGTTGAAGCGGACTTAGACGCGCTCGTTGAAGCACTTTGGCTGGCACTTGTCGAGGCTGACTGACTTGCGCTTATTGAGGCTGACTTAGATGCACTCGTTGAAGCGGATAGGGAAGATCTATAATCTGAATCATCTACAGTAATAGTAACAGACACTTCATCTGTCGATCCATCTGGATAAGTTACTATAACTGTGCGTGTTAATTTACCATTTGTAACAGTTGAGTTTTCGCCAGTCTTCCAAGCATAAGTCGTTCTTGTACCTGGTGTGGTTCCTGTAGTTGGCAAATCAGACTTGTTGGAAATATAATCCTCTGGTGAACCCAAGTCTGGAACAGTTCCATTTGAAGTCACCTTGACTGTAGGATTTGTTGCTTTCGGAGTATATTTATCTGACTGCTTACGGAATTCAATCTGGATGTTGGCATTATTGGCAGTATCATTGTTTCCGCTAGTATTCGTTAAGTTCGATTGATCAAATCCAGAAATGTAACGATTCCAGATGTTCTTGTCAGCATTATCATTGACTGGCTGATTTTTACCTACATGCCCTGAAATGGTTACTTTATACGGATTCGCATCTGTCGCATTGCCATCGTTTCCTAAATTCTTTGTTTTATCTGTAAAAGTAATACTTGTTCCTTTCGCAGAATCCACTATAGAAGTACCATTCGTAACTTCGAAATTACCTGACGGAGGAGTATTTAAGCCATTACTGTGAACCTTGATCTTATCCAATCGACCACTGTTATCAGTCAAGTTTACATCCACACTGAATTCTTCTTCACGGTAAACGATTATCTTACGCGGATACGCTTTATCGATTTCTGCACCACTATTAACTGTCAAATTAGTAATCATTGGTGCTACTGTATCTAGAGCTTGTGCTACTCCAGTAGCTGTGGCTCCATCTGAGTTAAAGTTATATCCTGTTGCTGTAACAGTGCTTCGATCTTTAACCGTTGGTTCAGTAATAGACACCGCTCCTGTACCTGGGTTAATACTTACTCCTGTTGGTAGAGCTCCTACGCTTTCCCACTGAGTACCATTTTTTCTTACACTGATGTTCGTAGCAGTTGTACTATCTGTAGGAATGTAAGAAACAGTCAGTCGATCAGTATTTGCTTGTGGAGTTACAGTTACGCTACCATCATTTGGTGTGCTAATTTGAGGAGCTACTGGTGGTCTCTCTTTTGCTACATTCTCGAAGAAGACCTCTCTAGTATCAATAGAGTCTCCACCTTCATTGTCCTTATATACTACTTGAACCTGTTTTGTTAATCCGACTTTACCAGATGTAATAGTAGCATTGTTCAAACCATGGTGAGCCAAGACTGCTTGCTTTTCAGTTTCTGACAAAGTTGTTCCCAACTTGCTCTTATCCATTGTCTCAGGTAAGGTCAAATATACTGTTTTCCCATCAACTGTTGCTTTAACAGCCATATCTTCATTGACACCTGAGCCAACTGTAGAATCCCCTAGCCAGCGTACAGAAGAGACATGTAAATTAGAAAGAGAATTACCTTGTCCAGAACTTACAAGAGTCGTATTTGGCAAAACCTCTGGACCATTAGGACTTTGATTTACTTGTGTTTTGTAATCATCCATTTCAGACGGCATAGCAAAATGTTCAATGGATGATGCATTATTTGTAAATCCTCGGATGACTGATGCTGCATCGCGTAAAGTTGTTCCCTTGGTAATTTGTGTTGAAAGGAGTCCTTCATTAATAACAGGCTCAAAGACGTCAGCCTGGGTTACAATACGGAAAGGAAGTTTATAAGTACCAGCTCCTTGAACATTGGCGTTCAGATTATAGCTTCCTTTTGAAAGCTTAATCCCACTACGCGTATTTGTATTAGACTGGACCATATAAGTACTGTCCGATCTTCCATCAATGGAATAATTTACTGTTCCTCCAGGTGGTGTCGTTTTTTGTCCCGTTAATCGGTCATAAACATTAGCAATTTTACTAAGTTCACGCGGATTAGTAAGATCATTCACGTTACCAAATTTAGGAAAGTAGATGGCACACCATTTTTTAATTCCAAATAATAACGATCTGGAGAACCGTTCATTTGCATGAAGTTTCTATGGCGTGAATTTTCCAAGGAACGGAAACCAGCCATGTAGTAATCTTTCGTATTTGGAGCACTTGTAGTTGTATAAGTGATACGGTATCCTTCTAGACGTGCAGAACCCTTAGGGTGAAGCGCATAAATGTTTTGCGTTGCATTTTCAATTGTTTGGAAGGCAAAATCACCTGATTTTTTCACAGTATCTGGTATTTTATCCGTTTGGTAAAATACAGCTGGATTTTCAAAAGCAAAATCACGTAAAGAAGTTAGTGACCCTTTTCCGACACCATTTGGACCAACACCACTGGCATCATTATAGTAGAATGAACCTTGGTTATTTTGGGCATTCCCTACTGCCCAACGCAAATATCCCTGCTTACTGTTATCACGGAAAGCACTATCTCCAGATCCATTACCTAAGAGCCTCCACTCACTAGTTCCTCTATCTTTTTGATAGACTTGCATACTAGTAATAGTGTGTCCTTTTGGTACAGTGAAGTAGAAGTATGGATTGTCGTGCGGTTCTCCACCATTATTAAATGTCACTTCCCATTGAGTTGTATTGCCATTTCGAGTCGACGCCATGTATACTTGTTCACGAATCGATTTAACTTCAACACGAGTTGCAATATTGGCTTTTCCTGGTGCCTGATTATTTCCTTGTCTTCCATCGGTTGCATAAAGATATGTACCAGGTTTATAACCATTAGCTAAAGAATTATGTGCAGTTGCTTCTCCCTCTGAGACAACATATCCAACTGTAGCTTTATTAAAACCGTCATATTTAGGATTTCCAGGAGTATTCTCAGGAGCTACTTCTCTGAAGCCAACTCCTTGTGCCATCTGCTTACCATTCAAGGCACTACGTTGACCATTGCTTGCGCGGAGAACTGCATTGGCAATAGAAGCTTCAGCAGCTTTGCTTGCTTGATAACTGCTGTAAGGTCAGCGTTTGGATTTTTCAATGCTTCTTCGATAGCTGTTACAGCTGCGTTAACTTTAGTAACTGCTGAATCCATGTTAGGTAAACCGATAGACTTAGCTAGGTATTCACCCATAGAAGCAGAAATTTTAGAAAGACGTTTACGGTCTTCTTCACCTTTCTTGTTCGTCTCAGTAGATACTGTTGTTGCTACTGCCGCTGTTGTCGTCGTATCCACCAAGCTTGAAGTTGTTGATGTGAGTTGACTTAAACGATTTTCAACTGCCTGAAGAGAAGCAAGACTGTCAGTAATCGTTTTTGAAAGAGCTGCATCAGCTGTAGTATTAGCTGTATCTTCTTTACGTACAGAAGTCTCTTTGTTTGAAGCTGTCTCTGATGCTACTGGTGTTGCAAGTTCAGAAGTTGCTCCAGCTTGTGATTGAGAAGCACTTGTTGAAGCTGACTCAGACGCTGATGTGCTTGCTGACTGAGATGCTGACGTGCTTGCTGACTGAGATGCTGACGTGCTTGCAGATACAGAGGCACTTGTTGAAGTACTTACTGATTGACTTTCACTTTCTGAAAGATGCTTACTTGCATTCTTTGAAGCTTCCTCAGACAAGGATTGGCTTTGGCTGACAGAAACTGATAAGCTGTCTGCTTTAGCCCCCTCCTGATCTTTTACGGTTCCCAAAGTTACTGTATCTGTATTTGCAAGTGTTTGATTTGCCTCTACTGTCTTTTCGAGGGCATCATTGGCATAAACAGTTGTTTGTGTTGCAACTGCTCCTCCAAGTACCGTACCTGCTGCGGCTATCCCCTTCAGTATATCCAAGCCAGTTAGTGTATTTGCTGATTGCTCTTCAATCACTTCAGTTGTTACCTGAGCTGCATCTACACCACCTCGCAAGACTTTAAAGAGACCAAATTGAGAGGTCGAGGCACGCAACCAATGTTTACCCGACTTGATCAACTTAAAACGGGTTACACGATCCGTCTCCCTATATTCACCTTCTTGGCGTCTAAAAAACATGTTTTAGATTCCTTTCCTTCTATTTTTATGTGTATTTATCTATAAAATACCAATATACATTATACACTGCTAAATCAAATATTTCAAACCATTTAAAAATTATTTTTTTACCTAAAAAGCATTTTTTTATATTACTAAATTCTGACTTACAATTTTTTATAATTATCAATAACATTCTAAATTTTTAAGCGATTTTTAAAGTCTATAAATTTAATTCTTAATCATTTTATGTATTTATTTTTTTAGAAATATTAAATTTTTGTTACAAAAATTAAACTAGAATTGGAAAATAATACTCTATTTGTTAATATATTAATCTCCTGTGATATTTGTATACTTGTATATCTTTTTGTATCTATAGTAGGCTACATTAGCATGAAATAGTACATAAACATTCTCACACCTATTTATAATTAATTGAAATGAAATATGAATAAATCGATCAGGAAAGGAAAATTAATTTCTAGAAGTATTTTAGCAGTCATGGTGTATAATTCTAGATTCGACGCACTATATATACAGAAAAGAAATTTTTAAAAACCCCTGAAAACTTAATTTTCAGGGGTTTTTCTAACCTATTCATTTTTAAAAATGGTTATTTTAAGACAAGACATTATGCTTCGTCTTCATCATCACGTTTACGGCGTTTCGCAATCAGACCTAAACCAGTCACAGCTGTCAAAGCTCCAAGGAGTACAGATGATTTAGAAACTTCTGTACCTGTATTTGGCAATTGCAGTCTTGGCTTACCTGCTGACTCAGATGCGCTTGTGCTTGCTGATTCTGACGCTGATGTGCTTGCTGACTCAGATGCTGATGTGCTTGCTGATTCTGACGCACTTGTTGACGCTGATTCAGATGCTGATGTGCTTGCTGATTCTGAAGCACTTGTTGACGCCGATTCAGATGCTGATGTACTTGCTGACTCAGATGCGCTTGTGCTTGCTGATTCTGAAGCCGATGTGCTTGCTGACTCAGATGCGCTTGTGCTTGCTGACTCAGAGGCGCTTGTGCTTGCTGATTCAGATGCGCTTGTGCTTGCTGATTCTGAAGCACTTGTTGACGCTGATTCAGATGCGCTTGTTGATGCTGACTCAGATGCCGATGTGCTTGCTGATTCTGATGCACTTGTTGATGCTGATTCAGAAGCTGATGTACTTGCTGATTCAGATGCTGAGGTGCTTGCTGATTCTGACGCACTTGTTGATGCTGATTCAGAAGCGCTTGTGCTTGCTGATTCTGAAGCGGATGTGCTTGCCGACTCAGATGCACTTGTTGACGCTGACTCAGAAGCTGATGTACTTGCTGATTCTGATGCACTTGTTGATGCTGATTCAGAAGCTGATGTACTTGCTGATTCTGACGCACTTGTTGACGCTGATTCTGATGCTGATGTGCTTGCTGATTCTGACGCACTTGTTGACGCTGATTCAGATGCTGAGGTGCTTGCTGATTCTGACGCACTTGTTGATGCTGATTCAGAAGCGCTTGTGCTTGCTGATTCTGAAGCGGATGTACTTGCTGACTCAGAAGCTGATGTGCTTGCCGACTCAGATGCACTTGTTGACGCTGATTCAGATGCTGAGGTGCTTGCTGACTCTGAAGCACTTGTTGATGCTGATTCAGAGGCGCTTGTGCTTGCTGACTCTGACGCACTTGTTGATGCTGACTCAGAGGCGCTTGTGCTTGCTGATTCAGAGGCGCTTGTTGACGCTGATTCTGATGCACTTGTTGACGCTGATTCTGATGCTGAGGTGCTTGCTGATTCTGACGCACTTGTTGACGCTGACTCAGATGCACTTGTTGACGCTGATTCAGAAGCTGATGTGCTTGCTGACTCAGATGCACTTGTTGATGCCGACTCAGATGCTGATGTGCTTGCTGACTCAGATGCACTTGTTGACGCTGATTCAGATGCTGATGTGCTTGCTGATTCTGACGCACTTGTTGACGCTGATTCAGATGCTGAGGTGCTTGCTGATTCTGACGCACTTGTTGATGCTGATTCAGAAGCGCTTGTGCTTGCTGATTCTGAAGCGGATGTACTTGCTGACTCAGAAGCTGATGTGCTTGCCGACTCAGATGCACTTGTTGACGCTGACTCAGAAGCTGATGTACTTGCTGATTCTGATGCACTTGTTGATGCTGATTCAGAAGCTGATGTACTTGCTGATTCTGACGCACTTGTTGACGCTGATTCTGATGCTGATGTGCTTGCTGATTCTGACGCACTTGTTGACGCTGATTCAGAAGCTGATGTGCTTGCTGACTCAGAGGCGCTTGTGCTTGCTGATTCAGAGGCGCTTGTTGATGCTGACTCAGATGCACTTGTTGACGCTGATTCAGAAGCCGATGTACTTGCTGATTCTGATGCACTTGTTGACGCTGATTCAGAGGCGCTTGTGCTTGCTGACTCTGACGCACTTGTTGATGCTGACTCAGAGGCGCTTGTGCTTGCTGATTCTGATGCGCTTGTTGACGCTGACTCAGAGGCACTTGTTGATGCTGATTCAGATGCTGATGTGCTTGCTGACTCTGAAGCACTTGTTGATGCTGATTCAGAGGCGCTTGTGCTTGCTGATTCTGATGCACTTGTTGATGCTGACTCAGATGCACTTGTTGACGCTGATTCAGAAGCTGATGTGCTTGCTGATTCTGACGCACTTGTTGACGCTGACTCAGATGCGCTTGTGCTTGCTGATTCTGAAGCACTTGTTGACGCTGATTCTGATGCGCTTGTGCTTGCTGATTCTGAAGCACTTGTTGACGCTGACTCAGATGCGCTTGTGCTTGCTGATTCTGAAGCACTTGTTGACGCTGACTCAGAGGCGCTTGTGCTTGCTGATTCTGAAGCACTTGTTGACGCTGACTCAGATGCGCTTGTGCTTGCTGATTCTGAAGCACTTGTTGATGCTGATTCAGAGGCGCTTGTGCTTGCTGATTCTGATGCACTTGTTGACGCTGATTCAGAGGCGCTTGTGCTTGCTGACTCTGACGCACTTGTTGATGCTGACTCAGAGGCGCTTGTGCTTGCTGATTCTGATGCGCTTGTTGACGCTGACTCAGAGGCACTTGTTGATGCTGATTCAGATGCTGATGTGCTTGCTGACTCAGATGCACTTGTTGATGCTGACTCAGAGGCTGATGTGCTTGCTGATTCTGATGCGCTTGTTGACGCTGACTCAGATGCGCTTGTGCTTGCTGATTCTGATGCGCTTGTTGACGCTGACTCAGAGGCGCTTGTGCTTGCTGACTCAGATGCTGACGTGCTTGCTGACTCAGAGGCACTTGTTGACGCTGATTCAGAGGCTGATGTGCTTGCTGACTCAGATGCGCTTGTTGACGCTGATTCTGACGCACTTGTTGACGCTGATTCTGACGCTGATGTGCTTGCTGACTCAGATGCGCTTGTTGACGCTGATTCAGAGGCTGATGTGCTTGCTGATTCTGATGCACTTGTTGATGCTGATTCAGAAGCTGATGTGCTTGCTGATTCTGACGCACTTGTTGATGCTGATTCAGAAGCTGATGTGCTTGCTGATTCTGATGCACTTGTTGATGCTGATTCAGAAGCTGATGTGCTTGCTGATTCTGACGCACTTGTTGACGCTGATTCAGAAGCTGATGTGCTTGCTGATTCTGATGCGCTTGTGCTTGCTGACTCAGACGCGCTTGTTGACGCTGATTCAGAAGCTGATGTGCTTGCTGATTCTGATGCACTTGTTGATGCTGATTCAGAAGCTGATGTGCTTGCTGATTCTGACGCACTTGTTGATGCTGATTCAGATGCTGATGTGCTTGCTGACTCTGAAGCACTTGTTGATGCTGATTCAGAGGCGCTTGTGCTTGCTGATTCTGATGCACTTGTTGATGCTGACTCAGATGCACTTGTTGACGCTGATTCAGAAGCTGATGTGCTTGCTGATTCTGACGCACTTGTTGACGCTGACTCAGATGCGCTTGTGCTTGCTGATTCTGAAGCACTTGTTGACGCTGATTCTGATGCGCTTGTGCTTGCTGATTCTGAAGCACTTGTTGACGCTGACTCAGATGCGCTTGTGCTTGCTGATTCTGAAGCACTTGTTGACGCTGACTCAGAGGCGCTTGTGCTTGCTGATTCTGAAGCACTTGTTGACGCTGACTCAGATGCGCTTGTGCTTGCTGATTCTGAAGCACTTGTTGATGCTGATTCAGAGGCGCTTGTGCTTGCTGATTCTGATGCACTTGTTGACGCTGATTCAGAGGCGCTTGTGCTTGCTGACTCTGACGCACTTGTTGATGCTGACTCAGAGGCGCTTGTGCTTGCTGATTCTGATGCGCTTGTTGACGCTGACTCAGAGGCACTTGTTGATGCTGATTCAGATGCTGATGTGCTTGCTGACTCAGATGCACTTGTTGATGCTGACTCAGAGGCTGATGTGCTTGCTGATTCTGATGCGCTTGTTGACGCTGACTCAGATGCGCTTGTGCTTGCTGATTCTGATGCGCTTGTTGACGCTGACTCAGAGGCGCTTGTGCTTGCTGACTCAGATGCTGACGTGCTTGCTGACTCAGAGGCACTTGTTGACGCTGATTCAGAGGCTGATGTGCTTGCTGACTCAGATGCGCTTGTTGACGCTGATTCTGACGCACTTGTTGACGCTGATTCTGACGCTGATGTGCTTGCTGACTCAGATGCGCTTGTTGACGCTGATTCAGAGGCTGATGTGCTTGCTGATTCTGATGCACTTGTTGATGCTGATTCAGAAGCTGATGTGCTTGCTGATTCTGACGCACTTGTTGATGCTGATTCAGAAGCTGATGTGCTTGCTGATTCTGATGCACTTGTTGATGCTGATTCAGAAGCTGATGTGCTTGCTGATTCTGACGCACTTGTTGACGCTGATTCAGAAGCTGATGTGCTTGCTGATTCTGATGCGCTTGTGCTTGCTGACTCAGACGCGCTTGTTGACGCTGATTCAGAAGCTGATGTGCTTGCTGATTCTGATGCACTTGTTGATGCTGATTCAGAAGCTGATGTGCTTGCTGATTCTGACGCACTTGTTGATGCTGATTCAGAAGCTGATGTGCTTGCTGACTCAGAGGCACTTGTTGACGCTGATTCAGAAGCTGATGTGCTTGCTGATTCTGATGCACTTGTTGACGCTGATTCAGAAGCTGATGTGCTTGCTGATTCTGATGCACTTGTTGATGCTGATTCAGAAGCTGATGTGCTTGCTGATTCTGATGCACTTGTTGATGCTGATTCAGAAGCTGATGTGCTTGCTGATTCTGACGCACTTGTTGATGCTGATTCAGAAGCTGATGTGCTTGCTGATTCTGACGCACTTGTTGATGCTGATTCAGAAGCTGATATGCTTGCTGATTCTGATGCACTTGTTGATGCTGATTCAGAAGCTGATGTGCTTGCTGATTCTGACGCACTTGTTGATGCTGATTCAGAAGCTGATGTGCTTGCTGACTCTGATGCACTTGTTGATGCTGATTCAGAAGCTGATGTGCTTGCTGATTCTGATGCACTTGTTGATGCTGATTCAGAAGCTGATGTGCTTGCTGATTCTGACGCACTTGTTGATGCTGATTCAGAAGCTGATGTGCTTGCTGATTCTGACGCACTTGTTGATGCTGATTCAGAAGCTGATGTGCTTGCTGATTCTGATGCACTTGTTGATGCTGATTCAGAAGCTGATGTGCTTGCTGATTCTGATGCGCTTGTTGACGCTGATTCAGAAGCTGATGTGCTTGCTGATTCTGACGCACTTGTTGATGCTGATTCAGAAGCTGATGTGCTTGCTGATTCTGATGCACTTGTGCTTGCTGACTCAGACGCGCTTGTTGACGCTGATTCAGAAGCTGATGTGCTTGCTGACTCTGATGCACTTGTTGATGCTGATTCTGATGCGCTTGTGCTTGCTGATTCTGAGGCACTTGTTGACGCTGATTCAGAGGCTGATGTGCTTGCTGATTCTGACGCACTTGTTGACGCTGATTCAGAGGCACTTGTTGACGCTGATTCAGAGGCTGATGTGCTTGCTGACTCAGATGCGCTTATTGATGCTGATTCAGAGGCTGATGTGCTTGCTGACTCAGAGGCACTTGTTGACGCTGATTCAGAGGCTGATGTGCTTGCTGACTCAGATGCGCTTGTTGACGCTGATTCAGAGGCACTTGTTGATGCTGATTCAGAAGCTGATGTGCTTGCTGACTCTGATGCACTTGTTGATGCTGATTCAGAAGCTGATGTGCTTGCTGACTCTGATGCACTTGTTGATGCTGATTCAGAAGCTGATGTGCTTGCTGATTCTGATGCGCTTGTTGACGCTGATTCAGAAGCCGATGTGCTTGCTGACTCTGACGCACTTGTTGATGCTGATTCTGATGCACTTGTTGATGCTGATTCAGAAGCTGATGTGCTTGCTGACTCTGACGCACTTGTTGAGGCTGATTCTGAAGCTGAGGTGCTTGCTGATTCTGACGCACTTGTTGATGCTGATTCAGATGCGCTTGTGCTTGCTGACTCAGAGGCGCTTGTTGATGCTGATTCAGAAGCTGATGTGCTTGCTGACTCAGAGGCGCTTGTGCTTGCTGACTCAGATGCACTTGTTGACGCTGATTCAGAAGCGCTTGTGCTTGCTGATTCTGACGCGCTTGTTGATGCTGATTCAGAAGCCGATGTGCTTGCTGACTCAGAGGCACTTGTTGACGCTGACTCAGATGCGCTTGTTGACGCTGATTCAGAAGCTGATGTGCTTGCTGACTCAGAAGCTGATGTACTTGCTGATTCTGACGCACTTGTTGATGCCGATTCAGAAGCTGATGTGCTTGCTGATTCAGATGCGCTTGTTGATGCTGACTCAGAGGCGCTTGTGCTTGCTGATTCTGACGCACTTGTTGATGCTGATTCTGAAGCTGATGTGCTTGCTGATTCTGACGCACTTGTTGATGCTGATTCTGAAGCTGATGTGCTTGCTGATTCTGACGCACTTGTTGATGCTGATTCAGATGCGCTTGTTGACGCTGATTCAGAAGCTGATGTGCTTGCTGACTCAGAAGCTGATGTACTTGCTGATTCTGACGCACTTGTTGATGCCGATTCAGAAGCTGATGTGCTTGCTGATTCTGACGCACTTGTTGATGCTGATTCTGACGCACTTGTTGATGCTGATTCAGAAGCCGATGTGCTTGCTGACTCTGACGCGCTTGTTGACGCTGATTCAGAAGCCGATGTACTTGCTGACTCTGACGCACTTGTTGATGCTGATTCAGAAGCTGATGTGCTTGCTGATTCTGATGCGCTTGTTGATGCTGATTCAGAGGCTGATGTGCTTGCTGACTCAGATGCGCTTGTTGACGCTGATTCAGAGGCTGATGTGCTTGCTGACTCAGATGCGCTTGTTGACGCTGATTCTGACGCACTTGTTGACGCTGATTCTGACGCTGATGTGCTTGCTGACTCAGATGCGCTTGTTGACGCTGATTCAGAGGCTGATGTGCTTGCTGATTCTGATGCACTTGTTGATGCTGATTCAGAAGCTGATGTGCTTGCTGATTCTGACGCACTTGTTGATGCTGATTCAGAAGCTGATGTGCTTGCTGATTCTGATGCACTTGTTGATGCTGATTCAGAAGCTGATGTGCTTGCTGATTCTGACGCACTTGTTGACGCTGATTCAGAAGCTGATGTGCTTGCTGATTCTGATGCGCTTGTGCTTGCTGACTCAGACGCACTTGTTGATGCTGATTCAGAAGCTGATGTGCTTGCTGATTCTGATGCACTTGTGCTTGCTGACTCAGACGCGCTTGTTGACGCTGATTCAGAAGCTGATGTGCTTGCTGACTCTGATGCACTTGTTGATGCTGATTCTGATGCGCTTGTGCTTGCTGATTCTGAGGCACTTGTTGACGCTGATTCAGAGGCTGATGTGCTTGCTGATTCTGACGCACTTGTTGACGCTGATTCAGAGGCACTTGTTGACGCTGATTCAGAGGCTGATGTGCTTGCTGACTCAGATGCGCTTATTGATGCTGATTCAGAGGCTGATGTGCTTGCTGACTCAGAGGCACTTGTTGACGCTGATTCAGAGGCTGATGTGCTTGCTGACTCAGATGCGCTTGTTGACGCTGATTCAGAGGCACTTGTTGATGCTGATTCAGAAGCTGATGTGCTTGCTGACTCTGATGCACTTGTTGATGCTGATTCAGAAGCTGATGTGCTTGCTGACTCTGATGCACTTGTTGATGCTGATTCAGAAGCTGATGTGCTTGCTGATTCTGATGCGCTTGTTGACGCTGATTCAGAAGCCGATGTGCTTGCTGACTCTGACGCACTTGTTGATGCTGATTCTGATGCACTTGTTGATGCTGATTCAGAAGCTGATGTGCTTGCTGACTCTGACGCACTTGTTGAGGCTGATTCTGAAGCTGAGGTGCTTGCTGATTCTGACGCACTTGTTGATGCTGATTCAGATGCGCTTGTGCTTGCTGACTCAGAGGCGCTTGTTGATGCTGATTCAGATGCGCTTGTTGACGCTGATTCAGAAGCTGATGTGCTTGCTGACTCAGAAGCTGATGTACTTGCTGATTCTGACGCACTTGTTGATGCCGATTCAGAAGCTGATGTGCTTGCTGATTCTGACGCACTTGTTGATGCTGATTCTGACGCACTTGTTGATGCTGATTCAGAAGCCGATGTGCTTGCTGACTCTGACGCGCTTGTTGACGCTGATTCAGAAGCCGATGTACTTGCTGACTCTGACGCACTTGTTGATGCTGATTCAGAAGCTGATGTGCTTGCTGATTCTGATGCGCTTGTTGATGCTGATTCAGAGGCTGATGTGCTTGCTGACTCAGATGCGCTTGTTGATGCTGATTCTGAAGCACTTGTTGATGCTGATTCAGATGCACTTGTTGACGCTGACTCAGATGCACTTGTTGATGCTGACTCAGAGGCGCTTGTTGACGCTGACTCAGATGCGCTTGTACTTGCTGATTCTGATGCACTTGTTGATGCTGATTCAGAAGCTGATGTGCTTGCTGACTCTGACGCACTTGTTGATGCTGATTCAGATGCTGATGTACTTGCTGATTCTGATGCACTTGTTGATGCTGATTCAGAAGCGCTTGTGCTTGCTGATTCTGACGCGCTTGTTGATGCTGATTCAGAAGCCGATGTGCTTGCTGATTCTGACGCACTTGTTGATGCTGATTCAGAAGCTGATGTGCTTGCTGACTCAGATGCACTTGTTGACGCTGATTCAGAAGCTGATGCGCTTGCTGATTCTGACGCACTTGTTGATGCTGATTCAGAAGCTGATGTGCTTGCTGACTCAGATGCACTTGTGCTTGCTGATTCTGATGCACTTGTTGATGCTGATTCAGAAGCTGATGTGCTTGCTGATTCTGATGCACTTGTTGACGCTGATTCTGACGCACTTGTTGATGCTGATTCAGAAGCTGATGTGCTTGCTGATTCTGATGCACTTGTTGACGCTGATTCTGATGCGCTTGTGCTTGCTGATTCTGATGCGCTTGTGCTTGCTGACTCAGACGCGCTTGTTGACGCTGATTCAGAAGCTGATGTGCTTGCTGATTCTGATGCACTTGTTGATGCTGATTCAGAAGCTGATGTGCTTGCTGATTCTGACGCACTTGTTGATGCTGATTCAGAAGCTGATGTGCTTGCTGATTCTGACGCACTTGTTGATGCTGATTCAGAAGCTGATGTGCTTGCTGATTCTGATGCACTTGTTGACGCTGATTCTGATGCGCTTGTGCTTGCTGATTGGCTCGCACTTGTCGATGCGGACTTAGATGCGCTTGTGCTTGCTGATTGGCTCGCACTTGTCGATGCGGACTTAGACGCGCTCGTTGAAGCACTTTGACTTGCACTTGTTGACGCTGACTTAGACGCGCTCGTTGAAGCACTTTGACTTGCACTTGTTGACGCTGACTTAGACGCGCTCGTTGAAGCACTTTGGCTAGCACTTGTTGACGCTGACTTAGACGCACTTGTTGAGGCACTTTGGCTCGCACTTGTTGATGCGGACTTAGATGCGCTCGTTGAGGCACTTTGGCTCGCACTTGTTGATGCGGACTTAGACGCGCTCGTTGAGGCACTTTGGCTCGCACTTGTTGATGCTGACTTAGACGCACTTGTTGAGGCACTTTGGCTGGCACTTGTTGACGCTGACTTAGACGCGCTCGTTGATGCACTTTGACTTGCACTTGTTGATGCTGACTTAGATGCGCTCGTTGAGGCACTTTGACTTGCACTTGTTGATGCGGACTTAGACGCACTTGTTGAGGCACTTTGGCTCGCACTTGTTGATGCGGACTTAGACGCGCTCGTTGATGCACTTTGACTCGCACTTGTCGACGCTGACTTAGATGCGCTCGTTGAGGCACTTTGACTCGCACTTGTCGACGCTGACTTAGATGCGCTCGTTGAGGCACTTTGGCTGGCACTTGTTGAAGCAGACTTAGACGCGCTCGTTGAGGCACTTTGGCTCGCACTTGTTGAAGCAGACTTAGACGCGCTCGTTGAAGCACTTTGGCTTGCGCTCGTTGAAGCTGACTTAGACGCGCTCGTTGAAGCTGACTTAGATGCGCTCGTTGAAGCTGACTTAGACGCGCTCGTTGAAGCTGACTTAGATGCGCTCGTTGAAGCTGACTTAGATGCGCTCGTTGAGGCACTTTGGCTTGCACTTGTTGAGGCAGACTGACTTGCTTTCGTCGATGCAGACTTAGATGCGCTCGTTGAGGCACTTTGACTTGCACTTGTAGATGCTGACTTAAATGCGCTTGTTGAAGCACTTTGGCTTGCACTTGTTGAGGCAGACTTAGACGCGCTCGTTGAAGCACTTTGGCTTGCGCTCGTTGATGCTGGCGTTACACGGAAAGTAAATGTTACATCGTCAGCTTTATGATTTGCATTATCAGTAGCTTTAAAAGTAATCGTATTAGTTTTACCAACATCTTCTGCTGTTGTTGTAATCGTAAAATCTATTATTTTTTCAGTATCTGTATTTTTCACATAAGTTGCAGTAGCTTTTGAATTAACCAATCTACTACCATATTTTGCTGTGAAATCATCAACATTAAGATTAACATGCTTATCATCTTTTGCTGTTACTCTGAATGTTACTGTATTACCTTCTACTACTGCTTGGTCTGGTGTGATTGTTAATGTAGGTTTTTGGGTATCTCGTTCAGGAGTTGGTATTACAGGAGTACTACGTTCAGAAGTTACTGTTCCACCATTATTCACAACTGTTTCAGCTGTAATAGGCTTTCTGGTAGAGCTCCTGTAACTGTAACTGTCGCAGTTCCTCCGCTAGTTGTTCCAGTTCCGATAAGTGTCTTACCTTCGTAAAGATTCACTGTCGAACCATCTGGCACTCCGTTTCCGACATTTACAGTAACCGTTTGCCCAGTCTTCCCTGCTTTTTCATTTACAGAGTTTTGATCAATAGTAGGTTGATTTGGAATAACCTTTAATGTAGCAGTAGTAGTAGTATTTGAAGAATTGTCGTTGTAGGTAGCTTTTACTTGACGCTGGAATACTCCTGCTGTAGCAGTACTTGGTTGTCCATTTGGCCAACTCCAAGACATGTTGTTAGGGAAGTTTTTACTTCCATCATTACGCGTTACAAAACCACTTTCTACTGGATTATTTAAATTTCCAAGAGGTTCATCGACTTTCTTTGTAACCTCTTTACCGATAATAGGGTATTGAGAACTTTGTTTAACAGTCGGTTGTACATTTTCCGTAGATTCTTTCCCTGACACGAAAGTATACGATTGGTTTGTTGTCGATCCATAAGTACCCGCAACGGCTAGGGTAAATGCTTTTTTAACATCTTCATCCGTTACACCTGGTCTTAATTTTGCTTTAAAATGCATGTGTACAGCAGCTGTTGGATCATTGGTTCTCACCCCTATACCATAACTCCAGCTCCTGTTCACTCCATCTAATGCCGTTGCCTTATTTAAAAATGGATCATTTTTATTGTTTTTAAAATAATCCTTCATATCTTGATCATGTGAGTTACCATGACGAACACCAAGAGTGTTTAAAAATGTTAGGCTCCCTTTAGATTTACTAGTATCATTTAAAAAGTGAAAATCTTGAGTTGATTCATGTCTGAATTTATCAGGATTTTGAGAAAGAGTCCCACCTTCATTTTGATTATTTCTTCTATATGTCTCAAAGTATAAATCTCTAATATCGTCTGTCTTATAAGAACCGTTAGAGTTTAAATCTAAAATTTTTGGAGGTAAAATGACATTATATTGTTGTTGTTTACTCGACACAACCATTGCCTTCCCATCGTTATTAAAGAAGACATCGTAAACTAGATATTTCTGCCCATCAATCGTCTGAATTCGAGCTGTCATATCCACTTTATTCTCTGTGAATTGTCTATCGTTATTCCTAATGTTTCCATTACCATCAGTTGCACGGAATCGTTGATAGATTAACAAGTTATCCTGATTAGTCCATCTTGAAGATACCGTTGCAGCTCTTTCACCTGTACCTTGACCCATGCTCTTGCCATTTAAGGTACTACGTTGACCATTGCTTGCACGGAGAACTGCATTGGCGATTGAAGCTTCAGCAGCTTTTGCTTGCTTGATAACTGCTGTAAGGTCAGCGTTTGGATTTTTCAATGCTTCTTCGATAGCTGTTACGGCAGCGTTAACTTTAGTAACTGCTGAATCCATGTTAGGTAAACCGATAGACTTAGCTAGGTATTCACCCATAGAAGCAGAAATTTTAGAAAGACGTTTACGGTCTTCTTCAGCTTTTTTGTTCGCTTCAGCCGATACTGTAGTTGCTACTGCAGCTGTTGTTGTCGTATCCACCAAGCTTGAAGTTGTTGATGTGAGTTGACTTAAACGATTTTCAACGGCCTGAAGAGAAGCCAAACTGTTAGTAATGACTTTTGAAAGAGCTGCATCAGCTGTATCTTCTTTACGTACAGAAGTCTCTTTGTTTGAAGCTGTCTCTGATGCTACTGGTGTCGCAAGTTCAGAACTTACTCCAGCTTGCGATTGAGATGCACTTGTCGAAGCAGATTCTGAAGCACTTGTTGACGCTGATTCTGATGCTGATGTGCTTGCTGACTCAGATGCTGACGTGCTTGCTGATTCTGATGCGCTTGCGCTTACTGATTGACTTGCACTTTCCGACAGATACTTGCTTGCATTTTTTGAAGCTTCTTCAGATAAGGATTGGCTTTGGCTAACAGAAACTGACAAGCTGTCGGCTTGAGCCCCCTCCTGATCTTTTACTGTTCCCAAAGTTACTGTGTCTGTATTTGCAAGTGTTTGATTTGACTCTACTGTCTTTTCAAGAGCATCATTGGCATAAACAGTTGTTTGTGTTGCAGCTGCTCCTCCAAGCACCGTCCCTGCCGCAGCTATCCCTTTCAAGATATCTAAGCCTGTGAGTGTATTTGCTGATTGCTCTTCAATCACTTCAGTTGTTACCTGAGCAGCATCTACACCACCACGCAAGACTTTAAAGAGGCCAAATTGAGAGGTCGAGGCACGCAACCAATGCTTACCCGACTTGATCAACTTGAAACGGGTTACACGATCCGTCTCCCTATATTCACCTTCTTGGCGTCTAAAAAACATATTTTAGATTCCTTTCCAATTATATTTATGTGTATTTAGCAATAAAATACCAATATACATTATACACTTTAAACGCAAGTAATTCAATAAGTTTCAAAACATTTTTACCTAAAAAAAAAAAAAGCATTTTACATGTATATTATATGCAAATTATGTCACTTTTTATAAATATTAGTGAAGTGATTATTCTAAGCGCTTTCATGGGGAGGTGTTCAATTTTTTTAAATATTTTTTTAAGAATTTTTTTATGTTTTTTTAAATTGCGAAATATTAAATTTTTTTGTTACAGACTTCCTGAAAATGATTCCCGATAATTTTTATAAAATAGTTTAATTTATAACTATTTTTATTTTGGTTAATTATATATTATTATTATTTTTATAATATGTTGTGTTAGTGTTTTTGAAGATCTATAGAATGAATAATATGCAAATTTATTTTATGATTATTTATAGAATGTTCCATTCGTCTGCTATTTTTTTGTTGCTTGTACATAGCAGATTGAAATAAGATATAAACAAATCAAATTAATTTCTAGAAATATTTTATCAATCATTATGTACTATTCTAGTTTCAACACGCTATATTTACCTCTATTTATCAAACTCTTCGAAAATTCTTCAAACAAGGTCAGCTTGCCCTTGCTATTGGTATGATTGAGACTAATTTAAAATCAGAAAAGCGCATCGTATCAATCCTTAAAAAACTTGATATCTTGCGTTTTATTGTGGAAAAACTACCACATTTTCTCCTGAAATTCAGTTTTTGACCAGCCTCTTTAGCTACAACCTCTATATACTTTTTGATTTTTGTTGAGTGTATAAATAAGCTATGCATAGCCTGCAAAAAGTTTCCTTATCCTATTTTTAAAGTAAGGATAAGGTATTTCTTTTAGGATTTCTTATACACTCTGACAAAGCACGAATCCGCTTCAAAGATTAAATCCAGGTAAAATCTCGTATCCATCTTTCGATTTAATCTACTAATTATCCACTTAATAGGAATATGTTAGAAGTTACAGTGTAGTATTTTTAATTTCCATCTATTACAAGATCAAAAATCGCATATATTTTCTTTATATATTGGGAACAAGCGAATACAGTAGCAGCTATAAAAGCTGTGAAATCTCAAAATATAGTTTCACTCGAAACATTCTTGAATAGGAGATTAGCAACAAAAATGAGGCTATTCTACATTAGTATCGTAGCCATAGTGTACTACTCTAGTTTCAATAAACTATAGAAACTCAGTGGACTATTCCAGATTCAATCCATTATAAAACGGCTCTATAATATTTGTAGTGGGTAAATCCCCTATGGATATTATGGAGCCTATTTTTTTGTAGAAAAAAAGTCCCATAGGATCTATAATGAAAAGCGACCAAACCATCATTAGAAAGAATCCTATGGAACAATTACATTTTATCATAAAACTACTCGATATTAAAGACCCAAATATCCAAATTATAGATATCGTTAATAGGGATACACACAAGGAAATCATCGCTAAACTGGACTATGAGGCTCCATCTTGTCCTGATTGCGAAAGCCTAATGAAGAAATATGACTTTCAAACCTTCTAAAATTCCTTACCTTGAAACGACTGGTATGCCTACTAGAATTCTCCTTAGAAAGCGCCGTTTTAAGTGCTATCAGTGCTCTAAAATGATGGTCGCTGAGACTTCTCTCGTCAAGAAGAATCACCAAATCCCTCGTATCATCAACCAAAAGATTGCCCAGAAGCTGATTGAAAAGACTTCTATGACCGATATTGCTCATCAGCTGGCCATTTCAACTTCAACTGTCATTCGTAAACTCCATGACTTCCGTTTTAAGCATGATTTTTCTCGCCTTCCACAGATTATGTCCTGGGACGAATATGCCTTCACGAAGGGAAAGATGAGTTTCATTGCACAGGATTTTGATAACCTCAATATCATCACCGTTCTTGAAAGTAGAACACAGGCTGTCATCCGAAATCACTTTCTTCGATACGATAGAGCCGTCCGATGTCGCGTCAAAATCATTACTATGGATATGTTTAGCCCTTACTATGACTTGGCTAAACAGCTTTTTCCGTGTGCTAAAATCGTTCTTGATCGCTTCCACATTGTACAACATCTAAATCGTGCCATGAGTCGTGTGCGTGTCCAAATCATGAATCAGTTTGAGCGAAAATCCCATGAATACAAGGCTATCAAGCGCTACTGGAAGCTCATCCAGCAGGATAGTCGTAAACTCAGTGATAAGCGTTTTTATCGCCCTACTTTTCGCATGCACTTAACCAATAAAGAAATTCTAGACAAGCTTTTGAGCTATTCAGAAGACTTGAAACACCACTACAATGTCTATCAACTCTTGCTTTTTCATTTTCAGAATAAGGAGTCTGAGAAATTCTTTGGACTCATTGAGGACAATCTTAAGCTGGTTCATCCTCTTTTTCAGACTGTCTTTAAAACCTTCCTCAAGGACAAAGAGAAAATCGTCAACGCTCTTCAATTCCCCTATTCAAACGCCAAACTGGAAGCAACCAATAATCTTATCAAACTTATCAAGCGCAATGCCTTTGGTTTTCGGAACTTTGAAAACTTCAAAAAACGGATTTTTATCGCTCTGAACATCAAAAAAGAAAGGACAAATTTCGTCCTTTCTCGAGCTTAGCTTTTCTTCAACCCACTACAGTTGACAAAGAGCCTATAAAACAAAAAAAGTGAACTCAACCGAATTCTGATTTTACAGAAAACTAGTTTTGTTCACTTTTTCTTATGGTCGAAACTTCTGTTCCATCCACTTTTCAATCATCTATCCGCAGATAAATCTGCTCCAGAAAGATTATTTACATTTCTTCTTCATCATCACGTTTGCGACGTTTCGCAATCAGACCTAGACCAGTCACAGCTGCCAAAGCTCCAAGGAGTGCAGATGACTTAGAAGCTTCTGTACCTGTATTTGGCAATTGCTGTCTTGACTTAGCTGCTGATTCTGATGGTGTTTCAGAAGATAATGTGTCTGCTGAAGCTGATGTACTTGCTGACTCAGAGGCGCTTGTTGACGCTGATTCTGAAGCTAATGTGCTTGCTGATTCAGAGGCGCTTGTGCTTGCTGATTCTGACGCACTTGTTGATGCTGACTCAGAAGCTGATGTGCTTGCTGATTCTGATGCTGATGTACTTGCTGATTCTGATGCGCTTGTTGACGCTGACTCAGAGGCGCTTGTGCTTGCTGACTCTGATGCACTTGTTGATGCTGACTCAGAGGCGCTTGTTGACGCTGATTCTGAAGCTGATGTGCTTGCTGATTCTGACGCACTTGTTGATGCTGACTCAGATGCACTTGTTGACGCTGATTCAGAGGCGCTTGTGCTTGCTGACTCAGATGCTGATGTGCTTGCTGACTCAGATGCGCTTGTGCTTGCTGATTCAGAGGCTGATGTGCTTGCCGATTCAGAGGCTGATGTGCTTGCTGATTCTGATGCGCTTGTTGATGCTGATTCTGACGCACTTGTTGATGCTGACTCAGAAGCTGATGTGCTTGCTGATTCTGATGCACTTGTTGATGCCGATTCAGAAGCTGATGTGCTTGCTGATTCTGATGCACTTGTTGATGCCGATTCAGAAGCTGATGTGCTTGCTGACTCTGACGCACTTGTTGACGCTGATTCAGAAGCTGATGTGCTTGCTGATTCTGACGCACTTGTTGATGCCGATTCAGAAGCGCTTGTGCTTGCTGATTCTGATGCACTTGTTGATGCTGACTCAGAAGCTGATGTGCTTGCTGATTCTGATGCACTTGTCGATGCTGACTCAGAAGCCGATGTGCTTGCTGATTCTGATGCACTTGTCGATGCTGACTCAGAAGCCGATGTGCTTGCTGATTCTGACGCACTTGTTGACGCTGATTCAGAAGCGGATGTACTTGCTGATTCTGACGCACTTGTTGATGCTGATTCAGAAGCTGATGTGCTTGCTGATTCTGACGCACTTGTTGATGCTGATTCAGATGCTGATGTACTTGCTGATTCAGAGGCACTTGTTGATGCTGACTCAGATGCACTTGTTGATGCTGACTCAGATGCTGATGTGCTTGCTGATTCTGACGCACTTGTTGATGCTGACTCAGATGCACTTGTTGACGCTGATTCAGAAGCCGATGTACTTGCTGATTCAGACGCACTTGTTGATGCTGACTCAGACGCACTTGTTGATGCTGACTCAGATGCGCTTGTGCTTGCTGATTCTGATGCGCTTGTTGACGCTGATTCTGAAGCTGATGTGCTTGCTGATTCTGACGCACTTGTTGATGCTGATTCAGAAGCTGATGTACTTGCTGATTCTGATGCACTTGTTGATGCCGATTCAGAAGCTGATGTGCTTGCTGATTCAGATGCGCTTGTTGACGCTGATTCAGATGCGCTTGTTGATGCTGACTCAGACGCACTTGTTGATGCTGACTCAGAGGCGCTTGTGCTTGCTGACTCTGACGCACTTGTTGATGCTGATTCTGAAGCTGATGTGCTTGCTGATTCTGACGCACTTGTTGATGCTGATTCTGACGCACTTGTTGATGCTGATTCTGAAGCTGATGTGCTTGCTGATTCTGACGCACTTGTTGATGCTGATTCAGATGCGCTTGTTGACGCTGATTCAGAAGCTGATGTGCTTGCTGACTCAGAAGCTGATGTACTTGCTGATTCTGACGCACTTGTTGATGCCGATTCAGAAGCTGATGTGCTTGCTGATTCAGATGCGCTTGTTGATGCTGACTCAGATGCTGATGTGCTTGCTGATTCTGACGCACTTGTTGATGCCGATTCAGAAGCTGATGTGCTTGCTGACTCTGATGCACTTGTTGATGCCGATTCAGAAGCTGATGTGCTTGCTGATTCAGATGCGCTTGTGCTTGCTGACTCTGATGCACTTGTTGATGCCGATTCAGAAGCTGATGTGCTTGCTGATTCTGACGCACTTGTTGATGCTGATTCAGAAGCTGATGTGCTTGCTGACTCTGATGCACTTGTTGACGCTGATTCAGAAGCTGATGTGCTTGCTGACTCTGATGCACTTGTTGAGGCTGATTCAGATGCGCTTGTGCTTGCTGACTCTGACGCACTTGTTGATGCCGATTCAGATGCGCTTGTTGACGCTGATTCAGAAGCTGATGTGCTTGCTGACTCAGAAGCTGATGTACTTGCTGATTCTGACGCACTTGTTGATGCCGATTCAGAAGCTGATGTGCTTGCTGATTCAGATGCGCTTGTTGACGCTGATTCAGATGCGCTTGTGCTTGCTGACTCTGAAGCACTTGTTGATGCTGATTCTGAAGCTGATGTGCTTGCTGATTCTGACGCACTTGTTGATGCTGACTCAGAGGCGCTTGTGCTTGCTGACTCTGACGCACTTGTTGATGCTGATTCTGAAGCTGATGTGCTTGCTGATTCTGACGCACTTGTTGATGCTGATTCTGAAGCTGATGTGCTTGCTGATTCTGATGCGCTTGTGCTTGCTGACTCTGATGCACTTGTTGATGCCGATTCAGAAGCTGATGTGCTTGCTGATTCTGACGCACTTGTTGATGCTGATTCAGAAGCTGATGTGCTTGCTGACTCAGACGCACTTGTTGATGCTGACTCAGAGGCGCTTGTGCTTGCTGACTCTGACGCACTTGTTGATGCTGATTCTGAAGCTGATGTGCTTGCTGATTCTGACGCACTTGTTGATGCTGATTCTGAAGCTGATGTGCTTGCTGATTCTGACGCACTTGTTGATGCTGATTCAGATGCGCTTGTTGACGCTGATTCAGAAGCTGATGTGCTTGCTGACTCAGAAGCTGATGTACTTGCTGATTCTGACGCACTTGTTGATGCCGATTCAGAAGCTGATGTGCTTGCTGATTCAGATGCGCTTGTTGATGCTGACTCAGATGCTGATGTGCTTGCTGATTCTGACGCACTTGTTGATGCCGATTCAGAAGCTGATGTGCTTGCTGACTCTGATGCACTTGTTGATGCCGATTCAGAAGCTGATGTGCTTGCTGATTCTGACGCACTTGTTGATGCTGATTCAGAAGCTGATGTGCTTGCTGACTCTGATGCACTTGTTGACGCTGATTCTGAAGCTGATGTGCTTGCTGACTCTGAAGCACTTGTTGAGGCTGATTCAGATGCGCTTGTGCTTGCTGACTCTGACGCACTTGTTGATGCCGATTCAGATGCGCTTGTTGACGCTGATTCAGAAGCTGATGTGCTTGCTGACTCAGAAGCTGATGTACTTGCTGATTCTGACGCACTTGTTGATGCCGATTCAGAAGCTGATGTGCTTGCTGATTCAGATGCGCTTGTTGATGCTGACTCAGAGGCGCTTGTGCTTGCTGACTCTGACGCACTTGTTGATGCTGATTCTGAAGCTGATGTGCTTGCTGATTCTGACGCACTTGTTGATGCTGATTCTGAAGCTGATGTGCTTGCTGATTCTGACGCACTTGTTGATGCTGATTCAGATGCGCTTGTTGACGCTGATTCAGAAGCTGATGTGCTTGCTGACTCAGAAGCTGATGTACTTGCTGATTCTGACGCACTTGTTGATGCCGATTCAGAAGCTGATGTGCTTGCTGATTCTGACGCACTTGTTGATGCTGATTCTGACGCACTTGTTGATGCTGATTCAGAAGCCGATGTGCTTGCTGACTCTGACGCGCTTGTTGACGCTGATTCAGAAGCCGATGTACTTGCTGACTCTGACGCGCTTGTTGATGCTGATTCAGAAGCCGATGTACTTGCTGACTCTGACGCACTTGTTGACGCCGACTCAGAAGCTGATGTACTTGCTGACTCTGATGCACTTGTTGATGCTGATTCAGAGGCGCTTGTGCTTGCTGACTCTGACGCACTTGTTGATGCTGATTCAGAGGCGCTTGTTGATGCTGATTCTGACGCACTTGTTGATGCTGACTCAGAGGCGCTTGTGCTTGCTGATTCTGACGCACTTGTTGATGCTGATTCTGAAGCACTTGTTGATGCTGATTCAGATGCACTTGTTGACGCTGACTCAGATGCACTTGTTGATGCTGACTCAGAGGCGCTTGTTGACGCTGACTCAGATGCGCTTGTACTTGCTGATTCTGATGCACTTGTTGATGCTGATTCAGAAGCTGATGTGCTTGCTGACTCTGACGCACTTGTTGATGCTGATTCAGATGCTGATGTACTTGCTGATTCTGATGCACTTGTTGATGCTGATTCAGAAGCGCTTGTGCTTGCTGATTCTGACGCGCTTGTTGATGCTGATTCAGAAGCCGATGTGCTTGCTGACTCAGATGCACTTGTTGACGCTGACTCAGATGCGCTTGTTGACGCTGATTCTGACGCACTTGTTGATGCTGACTCAGATGCTGATGTGCTTGCTGATTCTGATGCACTTGTTGATGCTGATTCAGAAGCCGATGTGCTTGCTGACTCAGAGGCACTTGTTGATGCTGATTCAGAAGCCGATGTGCTTGCTGACTCTGACGCACTTGTTGATGCTGATTCTGATGCACTTGTTGATGCTGATTCAGAAGCTGATGTGCTTGCTGACTCTGACGCACTTGTTGAGGCTGATTCTGAAGCTGAGGTGCTTGCTGATTCTGACGCACTTGTTGATGCTGATTCAGATGCGCTTGTGCTTGCTGACTCAGAGGCGCTTGTTGATGCTGATTCAGAAGCTGATGTGCTTGCTGACTCAGAGGCGCTTGTGCTTGCTGACTCAGATGCACTTGTTGACGCTGATTCAGAAGCGCTTGTGCTTGCTGATTCTGACGCGCTTGTTGATGCTGATTCAGAAGCCGATGTGCTTGCTGACTCAGAGGCACTTGTTGACGCTGACTCAGATGCGCTTGTTGACGCTGATTCAGAAGCTGATGTGCTTGCTGACTCAGAAGCTGATGTACTTGCTGATTCTGACGCACTTGTTGATGCCGATTCAGAAGCTGATGTGCTTGCTGATTCAGATGCGCTTGTTGATGCTGACTCAGAGGCGCTTGTGCTTGCTGACTCTGACGCACTTGTTGATGCTGATTCTGAAGCTGATGTGCTTGCTGATTCTGACGCACTTGTTGATGCTGATTCTGAAGCTGATGTGCTTGCTGATTCTGACGCACTTGTTGATGCTGATTCAGATGCGCTTGTTGACGCTGATTCAGAAGCTGATGTGCTTGCTGACTCAGAAGCTGATGTACTTGCTGATTCTGACGCACTTGTTGATGCCGATTCAGAAGCTGATGTGCTTGCTGATTCTGACGCACTTGTTGATGCTGATTCAGAAGCCGATGTGCTTGCTGACTCTGACGCGCTTGTTGACGCTGATTCAGAAGCCGATGTACTTGCTGACTCTGACGCGCTTGTTGATGCTGATTCAGAAGCCGATGTACTTGCTGACTCTGACGCACTTGTTGACGCCGACTCAGAAGCTGATGTACTTGCTGACTCTGATGCACTTGTTGATGCTGATTCAGAGGCGCTTGTGCTTGCTGACTCTGACGCACTTGTTGATGCTGATTCAGAGGCGCTTGTTGATGCTGATTCTGACGCACTTGTTGATGCTGACTCAGAGGCGCTTGTGCTTGCTGATTCTGACGCACTTGTTGATGCTGATTCTGAAGCACTTGTTGATGCTGATTCAGATGCACTTGTTGACGCTGACTCAGATGCACTTGTTGATGCTGACTCAGAGGCGCTTGTTGACGCTGACTCAGATGCGCTTGTACTTGCTGATTCTGATGCACTTGTTGATGCTGATTCAGAAGCTGATGTGCTTGCTGACTCTGACGCACTTGTTGATGCTGATTCAGATGCTGATGTACTTGCTGATTCTGATGCACTTGTTGATGCTGATTCAGAAGCGCTTGTGCTTGCTGATTCTGACGCGCTTGTTGATGCTGATTCAGAAGCCGATGTGCTTGCTGACTCAGATGCACTTGTTGACGCTGACTCAGATGCGCTTGTTGACGCTGATTCTGACGCACTTGTTGATGCTGACTCAGATGCTGATGTGCTTGCTGATTCTGATGCACTTGTTGATGCTGATTCAGAAGCCGATGTGCTTGCTGACTCAGAGGCACTTGTTGATGCTGATTCAGAAGCCGATGTGCTTGCTGACTCTGACGCACTTGTTGATGCTGATTCTGATGCACTTGTTGATGCTGATTCAGAAGCTGATGTGCTTGCTGACTCTGACGCACTTGTTGAGGCTGATTCTGAAGCTGAGGTGCTTGCTGATTCTGACGCACTTGTTGATGCTGATTCAGATGCGCTTGTGCTTGCTGACTCAGAGGCGCTTGTTGATGCTGATTCAGAAGCTGATGTGCTTGCTGACTCAGAGGCGCTTGTGCTTGCTGACTCAGATGCACTTGTTGACGCTGATTCAGAAGCGCTTGTGCTTGCTGATTCTGACGCGCTTGTTGATGCTGATTCAGAAGCCGATGTGCTTGCTGACTCAGAGGCACTTGTTGACGCTGACTCAGATGCGCTTGTTGACGCTGATTCTGACGCACTTGTTGATGCTGACTCAGAGGCTGATGTGCTTGCTGATTCAGAAGCTGATGTGCTTGCTGATTCTGACGCACTTGTTGATGCTGACTCAGAGGCGCTTGTGCTTGCTGATTCTGAAGCTGATGTACTTGCTGATTCTGAAGCACTTGTTGATGCTGACTCAGAGGCGCTTGTTGACGCTGATTCAGAAGCTGATGTACTTGCTGACTCTGACGCACTTGTTGATGCTGACTCAGAAGCTGATGTACTTGCTGACTCTGACGCGCTTGTTGATGCTGATTCAGAAGCCGATGTGCTTGCTGACTCTGACGCGCTTGTTGACGCTGATTCAGAAGCCGATGTACTTGCTGACTCTGACGCGCTTGTTGACGCTGATTCAGAAGCCGATGTACTTGCTGACTCTGACGCACTTGTTGACGCCGACTCAGAAGCTGATGTACTTGCTGACTCTGATGCACTTGTTGATGCTGATTCTGATGCACTTGTTGATGCTGATTCAGAGGCGCTTGTGCTTGCTGACTCTGACGCACTTGTTGATGCTGATTCAGAAGCCGATGTGCTTGCTGACTCAGATGCACTTGTTGATGCCGATTCAGATGCTGATGTGCTTGCTGATTCAGAAGCTGATGTACTTGCTGATTCTGAAGCACTTGTTGATGCTGACTCAGAGGCGCTTGTTGATGCTGATTCAGAAGCCGATGTGCTTGCTGACTCAGAGGCGCTTGTTGATGCTGATTCAGAAGCCGATGTGCTTGCTGACTCTGATGCACTTGTTGACGCTGACTCAGATGCACTTGTTGATGCTGACTCAGAGGCGCTTGTTGACGCTGATTCTGAAGCACTTGTTGATGCTGACTCAGATGCTGATGTGCTTGCTGATTCTGATGCACTTGTTGATGCTGATTCAGAAGCCGATGTGCTTGCTGATTGACTTGCACTTGTTGATGCTGATTCAGAAGCCGATGTGCTTGCTGACTCTGACGCACTTGTTGATGCACTTTGGCTTGCAGACGTGCTTGCTGATTGGCTTGCGCTCGTGCTTGCTGATTGGCTCGCACTTGTCGATGCTGACTGACTTGCACTTGTCGATGCTGATTGACTTGCGCTCGTGCTTGCTGATTGGCTTGCACTTGTCGATGCACTTTGGCTTGCAGACGTGCTTGCTGATTGACTGGCACTTGTTGATGCACTTTGGCTTGCAGACGTGCTTGCTGATTGACTGGCACTTATCGATGCTGACTGGCTAGCTGATGTGCTTGCTGATTGACTTGCACTTGTTGATGCACTTTGGCTTGCAGACGTGCTTGCTGATTGACTTGCACTTGTCGATGCTGATTGACTTGCGCTCGTGCTTGCTGATTGGCTCGCACTTGTCGATGCTGACTGGCTAGCTGATGTACTTGCTGATTGGCTTGCACTTGTTGATGCTGACTGGCTAGCTGATGTACTTGCTGATTGGCTTGCACTTGTTGATGCTGACTGGCTAGCTGATGTACTTGCTGATTGGCTTGCACTTGTCGATGCTGACTGGCTAGCTGATGTGCTTGCTGATTGGCTTGCACTTGTCGATGCACTTTGGCTTGCAGACGTGCTTGCTGATTGACTGGCACTTGTTGATGCACTTTGGCTTGCAGACGTGCTTGCTGATTGACTGGCACTTGTCGATGCTGACTGGCTAGCTGATGTGCTTGCTGATTGGCTCGCACTTGTTGATGCTGACTGGCTAGCTGATGTGCTTGCTGATTGGCTTGCGCTCGTGCTTGCTGATTGGCTGGCACTTGTCGATGCTGATTGACTTGCGCTCGTACTTGCTGATGCTGAGGCAGATTGAGATGCATCTGAATCCGATACTGGTGGTTTCACTGTATTTTGTGTACCATCTTTATAAGTAATCGTTACAGTCCCATCATCTGATATTCTATATCCTTCATCTCCATCTTTGATACGGTTTGCATCTTTTGGATTTGCTGCTTTCACCGCCTCAAGAATCTTTTGTTTATCTTCTGGAGACAGGGTTTTGGTATTGCTTACTTGAACCGTTGCTGGAACCTGAGCTGGGAATTTCTTATTCAGTTTCCCTTGAGCTACTACTGTCAGAGTACGTGCTTCGTTATTAGATAAATCGACTGCTTTAGTACCACGATTCCATCTGTTACCATCTGCATACTGCTTGTTTGCATCATAAGTTGCTGTGTACTCTCTCGTAGCAGGATTCGTTTCTGAGGCTTCCGTTGGAGTATTCTTAAATCCTGGGGCAGAATCGTTTGATGAATATCCATCTTGGAAAATTCTATCTTTATCAGAAATACCGTCATAAAGTTTCAGTTCTTTAATCTTACCACTATTATCTTTAGCACTTAAGACGATTTTAATTTCATCACCTGCGAAGACCTCGTAGCCTCTTGCACCTGGGCGAACATTATCCTGAATGGATTGTTTCTCCCATTGGCCTGTCTTATCATTCTTGATATAAAGATCAAAGGTTGGTTCTGGCGCTACAGTTTCCTTACTGATTTCAACACTTCTTGCATCCGATTCCAAAGTTTCTTTTTTATTCGTTACTGGATTATCAAATTCCTTACTTTGTTTAACTGTTACGTTTCCTGTTGGAAGCAAGCCGTTACTGTCTGCTAATTCATTTGCAGCAAACGTTACTCTTCCACTTTGATCTGCTGTTTTAGATGGAAGTTGTTTGCCATTGATTGTTAAAGTAACTGTCGCACCTGGTAAAGCGTCTGTAACAGTGATTCCTTTATTTGGAAGACCTCCTGTATTCGTTACCTGATCTGCTGAAATTTGTGGTGGGTTCGGTCTAACTTTGATAGTTACAGGAACATTGGTACCATTCCTTGATTGAGTTGTTGAACCTTGTGGTAAAGTAACTCTAGCTTCTTTCTTATAGATACCCGGAGCTGAAGCATCTGGTGTAGATACCCAATTATAAGTTGTTCCAGTAGGAATCGCCACACTAGAATCAGAATTTTTAAGTGCATTGCCCGGATTTGCAATAATATCATTTAGCGGAGCCGTGTTACCAACTGTTGTGGTATACTCTTGCTTAGCTACTGGATCAACTACTGTATAATCAAACGTCACTGAACTTGTGAGAGCAGGATTTGAAGCTGTAACATCACCAAATCGTCCTTTAGGATAAGTTGCTTTAGCAGTATAGGTTGTGCGGTGTGTTGTTGCTGAATCAGCAGTTGTATGCCAGACAGTACTAAAGGCCGGAGAGCCATCTTGTCTGCTTAGAGGTGCTGACTGATTATTGTTCAGACGATATTCATAAGCAAATGTTGTTCCTGAAGGAAGAGAATCATTATTGAGATAAAGATTTGAAAATCCACCTATGTTATTAGCATAGCTACCGCCAACAGTCCGATCACCTGAAGCTGCTTTAAAGGCATAAAACTTACCAGTTTCACCATTATTGGTTTTAGTCTCAATCTTTGGATAAACGGTATAGTTATAAGTAATGTCTTTACTTATACCTTTCGAATCGGTAACCGTCAAGGTCGCTGTTTTATCACCAGGAGTTGATAAATCTAGAGTTCCGTTTTTCCACACTACATTTGTATTTGAAGGTAACTCTGTACCATCAGCTGAGCGGACAAAATCACGAGCCGTTAATGTAGCAGAATTCTCTCCTGCAATAGCGTAAAAACGATCTGACTTAGTTTGATAATTTTGTTCTAGTTTAGGAGTAACTGTTCTGGTCGTTCCATCTTTATAGGTAATCAATACACTTCCATCATTCTGTTGAGTGTATGTACTGATACGATGTTTATCCTTTGGATAGGCATTTTCAACAGCTGCTTTGATTGCACTCTTATCTGCAGGGGTTAAATTACTAATATCTCGAACTGTTATCGGGGGAATCTTCACTTCTCCCAATCTATCTTTCAACTCACCCTGTTTAAGAACAAAGGTAGTTCCGTCTGATCGGAGATTTGAAAAATCATCTGCAGTTATAGAGCGTGTAATTCTATTACCAGAAGCATATCTCAAATCTGCATTAATAGTACCTGTAACAGTTGTCGTAGCTGGTTGCTTATCAGTAGCTGTAGTCTTAGTCGTTACTTTATTGATAACAGTTGTTCCCCATGTATCATTATGGAAAAGATTGTTAATTTCAGGAGTTCCTGGTCCTCCATTACGAACTTCTGTATTTTTGACAACACCACTGTTATCTTTGAATTTAGCCGTAAATTCTAATGAATCTCCAGAATAGAAAGTATATACAGGGGTACCATTTTCCGATGTTTTAGGAGCATCTGACCATGTGTTATCGTCATTCTTTACTTTGACTACCGTATCAATAACTTGTGGCTTTTCTGTTTCAGGTGTAATAGCAACTGTTCTTACATCTGATTCCAAAGTTTCATTTGAATTCGTTACAGGATTAGTAAATGCCTTACTTTGTTTAACTGTTACATTTCCTGTCGGAAGCAAGCCATTTCCATCTGCAACCTCTGTAGAAGAGAAGGTTACATTCCCTACATTATCAGCTTGTTTAGTAAGAGTTTTTCCACCGATTGTCAAAGTAACCTGCGCATTTGGTAGAGCATTTGTGACAGTAATTCCTTTATTTGAAAGACCACCTGTATTCGTTACCTGATCTGCTGAAATTTGTGGTGGGTTCGGTCTAACTTTGATAGTTACAGGAACATTTGTACTGTTGCCTGCTTTATCTGCAGAACCTTGTGGTAAAGTAACTCTAGCTTCTTTCTTATAGATACCTGGAGCTGAAGCATCTGGTGTAGATACCCAATTATAAGTTGTTCCAGTAGGAATCACTACTCTAGAATCAGAATTTTTAAGTGCATTGCCCGGATTGGCAATAATATCATTTAGCGGAGTTGTATCCCCAACTTTTGTAGTATATTCTTGTTTAGCTACTGGATCAACTACTGTATAATCAAATGTCACTGAACTTGTGAGGGCAGGATTTGAAGCTGTTACATCACCAAGACGTCCTTTAGGATAAGTTGCTTTAGCGGTATAGGTTGTACGGTGTGTTGTTGCTGAATCAGCAGTTGTATGCCAGACAGTACTAAAGGCTGGAGAACCATCTTGTTTGCTTAAAGGTGCGGACTGGTTATTATTCAATCGATATTCATAAGCAAATGTTGTTCCTGAAGGAAGAGAATCATTGTTGAGATAAAGATTTGAAAATCCTCCTATATTGTTAGCATAGCTACCGCCAACAGTTCTATCACCTGAAGCTGCTTTAAAGGCATAAAACTTACCAGTTTCACCATTATTGGTTTTGGTCTCAATCTTTGGATAAACAGTATAATTATAAGTTAAATCTGTTGTAGTTTTATCTGGGTGTGTTACCGTTAAGGTCGCAGCTCGACTACCTACTTCCATTGTAGGAGCTTGTTTCCATGCAAATGTTGTCCCACTAGGGAGGTCAGATGCTCCGCCAACTGGGCGCACAAGACTTCTTGGATTTATATTAGACAGCGACTCATTACTTACTGCATAGAATGTGTCAGTCGCTTTCTCTACACCATACTTAACATTGTTTGTGACTGTATCCGTAGTTCTATCACGATAAGTAATGGTAACATCTCCATTATTAGCTACACTTAGGGAACCTTCTTCAGTTCCTTTTTTATAGTCAGTTGAGCCTACACCTGAGCCTGTACCTGAAAGAAGACCTGCGTTGGCTGTTTTAAAGTTAGCCAAGACTTGATCTTTTTCCGTTTGACTTAGATTTGCTTTGTCATTAACTACGACACTAGTACCTTTCGCAGGATTTTGTCGGTCGTTAAAACCTTTAATAGTAAAATTGGTAGTCTTTTCATCAATCTGACCATCAATATCTATAACTTTATATGTAAGAGGATAGGTTCCTGGTTTTTTCGGCTCCCAAGCAGTACCTTTACGTCCAACTGTTCCTTCTATATCAATATCAAGGGAGGTTTGATATCCTGTTCGCCTTCCTTGATAATCATAGGTCCACAAATCCCCTGGACCTCTTGTCTTAGTAGCGGGATACTTCGGCGCACTTAAACCTGTAATTTCCTCATTAGATCTAGAAGCCTCGATTCTGTCCATCCCTTTATCATCACGTAATTTTATCGTAAAATCAGTGACTGCATCATCATTATAAAAGGTAAGATTCTTTGGCATCTCAATTGTAGGCCGGTTAGATGCCGCACGGCTCTGACCTGCTGCACGGTCCTGGCCTGCCCTACCAGTCGGAACACTTGCTTGCATCACTTGCGTTGCATTCCCTTGAGTATGCTGTCCGATAGGTGCTGAGCTAACCTGAACCTGCATATCAGCAGTACCAGTCGATACATTCTTGTCATATTTAATTGTGACAACAATCTTACCGTTTAAGTTCCTATTTTGTCCATGTCTGTAATTAAAAACTATTTCAGAGCCCTGAGTATAGGTTTTTCCATAGGTTGACCGTTAAACGTTGCACCTTGGACATGACCACCTCGACCAACATTTACTTTAACACCTATATTGCTCAAAGCACTATAAGCTTCAACATCCATTGTAAAGGTTGCAGTGTCAGTATCCTTATTAAAAGCACCTACGGGCTGAGTAACCCTCATACGACCGTCATTATGAGGAGTAGCCCAACTTGCTCGAAGAGATGAATCGCGTAACATAGCTTGACCATTACGGCCATCACGTTGACCTGAAGTGGCACGCAAAACTGCATTGGCAATAGAGTTACGAGCTGAAGTCGCTTTTTGCACCACTGCTGTCAAATCACTAGTTGGGTCAGCCAAGGCTTTTTCAATTTCAGTTACCGCAGCGTTTACCTTAGTGATGGCTGAGTCAGTATTTGGTAAGCCAACAGCCTTAGCTAAATATTCACCCATTTCAGCTGAAATTTTAGCTAGTTTTTTACGATCTTCTTCATTTTTCTTTGTAGATACTTCTACCGATGACAAGGCACCAGCAGTCACTCCTGCCAAACTTGTTAATTCGGAAGTTTTCTCTATCAAGCCTGTTGCTGATTTAGCAGAGTCCAAGACAGGTGCAGACAAATTAGAGTTTGGCAAACCTTGACTCACTACTTGATTTTCAGCTGAAGCAGTTTCAACACTAGCAGTGCTAGTCGCAACCGAACTGTCCTCTGAATGAACCATCAACTGACTAGAACGTACAGAAGTAGTTTCTGACATACTTGCAGAAGCGCTTGTAGATGCACTAACAGAAGCAGAAGTACTTGCTGACATACTTGCAGAAGTGCTAGCGCTCACTGATTGACTGGCAGAAGTCGATTCTGAACTAGACACACTCTCGCTTTCTGAGTGTGACAAACTTGCCGATTCTTCTGGATTTGCTTTCGAAACAGATCCAAGAACAACTGAATCGTTTGTAGCTAAAACATCCGATGACTCTAATGTCTTCTCAAGAGCAACAGCATCATTGGCATGAACAGTAGTTTGTGTTGCCACTGCTCCGCCTAATACAGCTCCTGTAGCTGCAAGGCCCCTTATAATATCGAGGCCTGTAATTGTATTGTTTGTTTGGTTCTCAACCACTTCGGTCATAACTTGAGTAGTGTCGACACTACCACGGAAAACCTTAAACAAACCAAATAAAGAAGTGGAAGCCCGTAGCCAATGCTTACCGGATTTCACTAACTTATAGCGGGTCACACGATCCGTTTCACGATATTGACCCTCTTGACGTCTGAAAAACATATTTTATCCTTTCTTTCTATCCCAAAAGTGGATACCCCACCCCATTTTAATCATGCTCTTCCATTATACTTCTAAGGCAAACGATTGTCAATGGATTTAATATATTTTTATATAATGCAGCATTGAAATATTTTGATGTATCGACTCATTTACAATATATTTGATAAGAACCAACCCCAGTCAATATAAGAAATTATGCAAAATTTTTTTAATTATATATACTAAATCCATATTATTCTAAAGAATTTATAATATCCGTGTTTTTTTAATATATTATATAGACAGAGTATAAAATTTGATTTTTTTATTTTTTTCATTTATAGTTCATAATGTAGTGCAAAAAAATACTATCTAGGTACATCTTGTGACAATAGATTTTCATAAGAATTGCTAAGAAATAAGTCGATTCTCCTCTGCAACTCCTATCAAAAATGCCCACGATTAGATTACAATCATGGGCATTCTATAGATATTTTTTCTAGTTAGCTAGTCTATTTTTTCAAATTATTACGACAGAAAAGCCGACGAATAGAATTCATTCGTGGATTTTTCCTAGTGAAGTGCTTAGGTAAGCCGATTGTTACACTACGACACGGAGTTTGGCAAATCGATTCTATTTGTCAAACTCAGTTAGTGAGGCAGTTAGCTGAGCCACTCACCACCAGTTACGACGGAAAGTTTTACGAATCGATATTATTCGTAAAACTTTACTAGTGGAGCGCCTATTACTTAGATTGTTACACAATCAAGTAGGCTTACTGAATCACATCTTCTCTTCCAACTCTACGTCTGGATACTTATCTGCAAACCAGCGGAGGGCAAAGTCATTTTCAAAGAGGAAGACTGGTTGGTCAAAACGGTCTTTTGCTAAGATATTGCGGCTTGATGACATTCGTTCATCCAAGTCCTCAGGCTTGATCCAACGAACAGTCTTTTTACCCATTGGGCTCATAACCACTTCCGCATTGTACTCACCTTCCATACGGTGCTTGAAAACTTCAAACTGAAGTTGACCAACAGCTCCCAGCATATACTCGCCTGTTTGGTAATTCTTATAAAGCTGAATGGCACCTTCTTGCACCAATTGCTCAATCCCCTTGTGGAAGGATTTTGCTTCATGACATTCTTAGCAGAAACTTTCATGAAAATTTCAGGGGTAAAGGTTGGCAGCGGTTCAAATTCAAACTTGTTTTTTCCAACTGTCAAGGTATCTCCAACCTGGTAAGTACCTGTATCGTAAACCCCGATGATATCACCTGCCACGGCGTTGGTCACATTCTCACGACTTTCCGCCATAAACTGGGTAACATTAGACAGTTTGGCACCCTTACCAGTACGAGGTAGATTAACACTCATACCGCGCTCAAATTCACCTGATACGATACGGACAAAGGCGATACGGTCACGGTGACGAGGGTCCATATTAGCTTGGATTTTAAAGACAAATCCTGAGAAATCCTTGTCATAAGGATCCACAATTTCGCCATCTGTTTTCTTGTGTCCATGTGGTTCTGGAGCAAACTTAAGAAAAGTCTCAAGGAAGGTCTGCACACCAAAGTTTGTCAAAGCTGAACCGAAAAAGACAGGTGTTAATTCTCCAGCCAGAATAGCTTCCTCTGAAAACTCATTTCCAGCTTCATTTAAAAGCTCAATATCATCCTTGACTTGCTCATAGAAAGGATTGCTACCAAAAAGCTTGTCCCCATCTTCTAAACTGGCAAAACGCTCATCCCCTTTATAGAGCTCCAAGCGTTGGTTATAGAGGTCATAGAGCCCCTCGAAGGCTTTCCCCATCCCGATTGGCCAGTTCATAGGGTAGCTAGCAATGCCCAAGACTTCTTCCAACTCTTGCAAGAGGTCTAGTGGCTCACGACCGTCACGGTCTAACTTGTTCATAAAGGTAAAGACTGGAATGCCACGATGTTTCACAACCTCAAATAATTTCTTAGTCTGAGCCTCGATACCCTTAGCAGAGTCCACGACCATGACTGCAGCATCCACCGCCATCAAGGTACGATAGGTATCTTCTGAGAAGTCCTCGTGTCCTGGCGTGTCGAGGATGTTGACACGCTTGCCATCGTAGTCAAATTGCATCACAGATGAAGTCACCGAAATCCCACGTTGCTTCTCGATATCCATCCAGTCAGACTTGGCAAAAGTCCCTGTTTTCTTCCCTTTTACCGTACCAGCCTCACGAATCTCGCCCCCAAAGTAGAGCAATTGCTCAGTGATGGTTGTTTTCCCCGCGTCAGGGTGGGAGATGATGGCAAAAGTACGACGTTTCTTAATTTCTTCTTGAATATTCATAAGTTCTCTTTCTTCGATTCTCTATATTTCTTGTTTCAATAGCTAAGAATGATTTTTACATTGGATTTTACCATTCCTTTCAACACTCCATTATATCGGATTTTAGCATTTTTTTCAATTTCTATTTCTTTTCACTTATCCCTCCCTTATTTATAGGAAAATATGGTAAAATAGAACAGACTAAAAATCATCATTTCACGAAAGGATGCAAGATGAAAATTACGCAAGAAGAGGTAACACACGTTGCCAATCTTTCAAAATTAAGATTCTCTGAAGAAGAAACTGCTGCCTTTGCGACTACCTTGTCTAAGATTGTTGACATGGTTGAATTGCTGGGCGAAGTTGACACAACTAGTGTCGCACCAACTACAACCATGGCTGACCGCAAGACCGTACTCCGCCCTGATGTGGCCGAAGAAGGAACAGACCGCGATCGCTTGTTTAAAAACGTACCTGAAAAAGACAACTACTATATCAAGGTGCCAGCTATTCTAGACGATGGAGGAGATGCCTAATGACTTTCAACAATAAAACCATTGAAGACTTGCACAATCTCCTTGTCTCTAAGGAAATTTCTGCAACAGAATTAACCCAAGCTACGCTTGAAGATATCAAGTCTCGCGAGACAGCTATCAACGCTTTTGTTACCATCGCTGAGGAGCAAGCTCTTGCTCAAGCCAAAGCTATTGATGAAGCTGGAATTGACGCAGATAATGTCCTTTCAGGAATTCCATTGGCTGTTAAGGATAACATCTCTACTGACGGTATTCTCACAACTGCAGCCTCAAAAATGCTCTACAACTACGAGCCTATCTTTGATGCGACAGCCGTTGCCAATGCCAAAGCTAAAGGTATGATTGTTGTTGGAAAAACCAACATGGACGAATTTGCCATGGGTGGTTCAGGTGAAACTTCTCACTACGGTGCCACTAAAAATGCTTGGGACCACAGCAAGGTTCCTGGTGGCTCGTCTAGTGGTTCTGCCGCAGCTGTAGCTTCTGGACAAGTTCGCTTGTCACTTGGTTCTGATACTGGTGGTTCCATCCGCCAACCTGCCGCCTTCAACGGGATCGTTGGTCTCAAACCAACCTACGGAACAGTTTCTCGTTTCGGTCTCATTGCCTTCGGTAGCTCATTAGATCAAATCGGACCTTTCGCTCCTACTGTTAAGGAAAACGCCCTCTTGCTCAATGCGATTGCCAGCGAAGATGCTAAAGATTCCACTTCTGCTCCTGTCCGCATTGCCGACTTTACTTCAAAAATCGGGCAAGACATCAAGGGCATGAAAATCGCTTTTGCCTAAAGAATATCTTGGCGAAGGGATTGACCCAGAGGTTAAGGAAACCATTCTGAATGCCGCTAAACACTTTGAAAAACTTGGTGCTATTGTCGAAGAAGTCAGCCTTCCTCACTCTAAATACGGTGTTGCCGTTTACTACATCATTGCTTCATCAGAAGCTTCATCAAACTTGCAACGCTTTTGACGGTATCCGTTACGGCTATCGTGCAGAGGATGCGACCAATCTTGACGAAATCTATGTAAACAGCCGTAGCCAAGGTTTCGGTGAAGAAGTGAAACGTCGTATCATGTTAGGTACTTTCAGCCTTTCATCAGGTTACTACGATGCCTACTACAAGAAAGCTGGACAGGTCCGTACCCTCATCATTCAAGATTTCGAAAAAGTCTTTGCGGATTACGACTTGATTTTTGGGTCCAACTGCTCCAAGTGTTGCTTATGACTTGGACTCACTCAACCATGACCCAGTTGCTATGTACTTGGCTGACCTCTTGACAATCCCAGTCAACTTGGCTGGGCTACCAGGGATTTCGATTCCTGCTGGATTCTCTCAAGGTCTACCTGTCGGACTCCAATTGATTGGTCCTAAGTATTCTGAGGAAACCATTTACCAAGCTGCTGCTGCCTTTGAAGCAACAACAGACTACCACAAACAACAACCCGTGATTTTTGGAGGTGATAACTAATGAACTTTGAAACAGTCATTGGACTTGAAGTCCACGTAGAGCTCAACACCAATTCAAAAATCTTCTCACCTACTTCTGCCCACTTTGGAAATGACCAGAATGCCAACACTAACGTGATTGACTGGTCCTTCCCAGGAGTTCTGCCAGTTCTCAATAAAGGTGTTGTCGATGCTGGTATCAAAGCTGCTCTTGCCCTCAACATGGACATCCATAAAAAGATGCACTTTGACCGCAAGAACTACTTCTATCCTGATAATCCAAAGGCCTACCAAATTTCTCAGTTTGATGAGCCAATCGGTTATAACGGCTGGATTGAAGTCGAGCTAGAAGACGGTACGACCAAGAAAATTGGTATCGAACGCGCCCACTTAGAGGAAGACGCTGGTAAAAACACCCACGGTACAGATGGCTACTCTTATGTTGACCTCAACCGTCAAGGGGTGCCATTGATTGAGATTGTATCTGAAGCAGACATGCGTTCTCCTGAAGAAGCCTATGCTTACCTAACAGCCCTCAAGGAAGTTATCCAGTACGCTGGCATTTCTGACGTTAAGATGGAAGAAGGTTCTATGCGTGTGGATGCCAATATCTCTCTTCGCCCGTATGGTCAAGAGAAATTCGGTACCAAGACAGAGTTGAAGAACCTCAACTCCTTCTCAAACGTTCGCAAGGGGCTTGAATACGAAGTCCAACGTCAAGCTGAAATCCTTCGCTCAGGTGGTCAAATTCGCCAAGAAACACGCCGTTATGACGAAGCTAACAAGGCAACCATCCTCATGCGTGTCAAGGAAGGTGCTGCAGACTACCGCTACTTCCCAGAGCCAGACCTACCTCTCTTTGAAATTTCAGATGAGTGGATTGAGGAAATGCGTACTGAATTGCCCGAGTTTCCAAAAGAACGCCGTGCGCGTTATGTATCTGACCTTGGCTTGTCAGACTATGATGCTAGCCAGTTAACCGCGAACAAAGTCACTTCTGATTTCTTTGAAAAAGCTGTTGCTCTCGGTGGCGATGCTAAACAAGTCTCTAACTGGCTCCAAGGTGAGGTTGCTCAGTTCTTGAACGCTGAAGGCAAGACACTGGAACAAATCGAATTGACACCAGAAAACTTGGTTGAAATGATTGCCATCATCGAAGACGGTACGATCTCTTCTAAGATTGCTAAGAAAGTCTTTGTCCACCTGGCGAAAAATGGCGGTGGAGCGCGTGAATACGTGGAAAAAGCAGGAATGGTCCAAATCTCAGATCCAGCTGTCTTGATTCCAATTATCCACCAAGTCTTTGCGGATAACGAAGCCGCAGTTGCCGACTTCAAGTCAGGCAAACGTAACGCAGACAAGGCCTTCACAGGATTCCTTATGAAAGCAACCAAAGGCCAAGCCAACCCACAAGTCGCCCTTAAACTTCTTGCTCAAGAATTAGCGAAGTTGAAAGAAGATGAATAACAGACTTTTTATATACCTTTTTCTACTTTAGAAAGAAGAAAAAATGAACAAATTTTTACGATTGCTATTTGTTTTAGTCATCATCGCTATGCTAGGCGCTTCTATACTACAAATTTTCTTTCCATCATACATGGGAAGTCACTCCGGGTACGGAATCTCTGCTGGTTGGCAACGAGAAATTGGAATATGGAACCTAGCTGTATTGATTCTTATTCTCGGTGTCAATATTAAGTACGATTGGTTCTATCTACGAATCGTGCTTCTCGCTCTCATCTTCGGTGGGATTGGAATAGGAACAAATCACTTAGTCAATTTTTATGGAGTATCATTCTCCTGTAAATGCTATCGGTGCTTTCGAAAATTACTTGCTAGCGACGGGGTGGATTGTAGGGTGGCTCATTGAACATCATTCCATAAAAAAGATAACTGCTAGTAAATAACGACAAGTATATCTTAGATGATTTTTAAAGGTTATAATATAGTCTAATAATCATTCAAATTAAGAGATCTACCTTTTCAATATCCTCAATGCCAATCAAGAACTCTTTAACGAACTTGCTAAACAAGAGGCCAAGCCAACCCACAAGTCGCCCTTAAACTCCTTGCACAGGAATTGGCGAAATTGAAAGAAGATTAATATGTTAAAAACCAGCCCTGAGGCTGGTTTTTTCTCCCCTACCAAATCCCATTAACTATTTTGGCTTTATTTCCGGAAGATTTTATGGTAAAATGAAGAGTAATAATATTTATTAAAGAGGTAAAAACATGATTGAAGCAAGCAAATTGAAAGCTGGTATGACATTTGAAACTGCAGACGGAAATTGATCCGCGTTTTGGAAGCTAGCCACCACAAACCAGGTAAAGGGAACACAATCATGCGTATGAAATTACGTGATGTCCGTACTGGTTCTACATTTGATACAAGCTACCGTCCAGAAGAAAAATTCGAACAAGCTATTATCGAAACTGTTCCAGCTCAATACTTGTACAAAATGGATGAAACTGCCTACTTCATGAACACTGAAACTTACGACCAATACGAAATCCCAGTCGTAAACGTTGAAAATGAATTGCTTTACATCCTTGAAAACTCTGATGTGAAAATCCAATTCTACGGAACTGAAGTAATCGGTGTAACTGTACCAACTACTGTTGAATTGACAGTCGCTGAAACACAACCGTCTATCAAAGGTGCTACTGTTACAGGTTCTGGTAAACCAGCAATTATGGAAACTGGACTTGTTGTCAACGTTCCCGACTTCATCGAAGCTGGACAAAAATTGATCATCAACACTGCAGAAGGAACTTACGTTTCTCGTGCCTAATCTCTAGAAAGAGGTCATTCTATGGGAATTGAAGAACAATTTGGCGAAATCGTTATCGCTCCACGTGTACTTGAAAAAATCATTGCCATCGCAACTGCTAAAGTTGAGGGTGTCCACTCATTTTCAAATAAATCCGTATCTGATACCCTATCAAAACTCTCTCTTGGTCGCGGCGTCTACTTAAAAGAAAACAATGAAGAGCTAACTGCTGACATCTACCTCTATCTTGAGTACGGTGTGAAAGTACCAAAAGTTGCTCTTGCTATTCAAAAAGCAGTCAAAGATGCTGTTCGTGATATGGCTGATGTGGAACTTTCTGCTGTCAACATCCATATTGCAGGAATCGTTCCAGATAAAACACCAAAACCTGAGTTGAAAGATTTATTTAACGAGGACTTCCTCAATGACTAGTCCACTATTAGAATCTAGACGCGAACTTCGTAAATGTGCTTTTCAAGCTCTTATGAGCCTTGAATTCGGCACAGATATGGAAACAGCTTGTCACTTTGCATATACACATGACCGTGAAGATGCAGATGTACAAATCCCTGCCTTTCTTCTAAACTTGGTTTCTGGCGTTCAAGCTCAAAAAGACGAGTTGGATAAACAAATCAACCAGCACCTCAAGTCAGGCTGGACAGTTGAACGCTTGACCTTAGTCGAAAAAAACTTACTACGCTTAGGTATCTTTGAAATCACTTCATTTGATACACCTCAGCTGGTAGCAGTCAATGAAGCCATTGAACTTGCTAAGAATTTTTCAGATCAAAAATCAGCCCGCTTTATCAACGGACTGCTTAGTCAATTTGTAACTGAAGGAAATGAATAATCGAAAAGGTGTTTGGTCTTCCAAGCACCTTTTGACTTTCCCCTCTGCACAGAGTAATACTCTTCAAAAATCTCTTCAAACCGCGTCAACGTCGCCTTGCCGTATATGTGTTACTGACTTCGTCAGTTCTATCCACAACCTCAAAACGGTGTTTTGAGCAAACTGCGGCTAGTTTCCTAGTTTGCTCTTTGATTTTCATTGAGTATAAGAAGCACACAAAAACTAGAACTGACTGCCAGTTCTAGTTTTTATATTAGTATTTTCTAAATCGTTGATAACGCTCTTCCAACAACTCTTCTAGAGGTTTTTGTAAAAGTATAGCTAGATCAGCTTGAAGTTCTTTCTTGACACTCTTAATCAGTTCTTTACTAGAAAGTCCTGCTTCAGAAATCACCTTATCCACCACGGCCATTTCTAACAGTTCATGCGAAGTGATTTTCATCAACTCTGCTGCTTCCATGGCACGACTGCCATCCTTCCATAGAATGGAAGCAAAGCCTTCTGGACTGAGAATGGCATAGATAGAATTTTCCAGCATCCAGATACGGTCTGCGACTGCTAGAGCCAGAGCCCCACCTGAACCACCTTCACCGATAATGATAGCGATAATAGGAACTCTCAGATCACTCATTTCCATGAGATTGCGAGCAATGGCTTCTCCCTGTCCACGTTCTTCCGCTCCCACACCAGGATAGGCACCTGCAGTATTGATAAAGGTCACCACTGGACGGCCAAATTTTTCAGCCTGTTTCATCAACCGTAGGGCCTTGCGATAGCCTTCTGGATGTGGTTGGCCAAAATTCCGTTTGAGGTTGTCTTTCAAACTCTTGCCTTTTTGGATACCAACCACTGTTACAGCTTGCTCTCCAAGCCAGCCAATACCACCAACAACTGCACCATCGTCACGAAAAGAACGGTCACCATGTAATTGGATAAATTCATCAAAAATGCTTGTCGCAAAGTCCAAGGTTGTCAAGCGACTCTGCTCACGCGCTTCTCTGACTATTTTTGCAATATTCATCTAGGACTCCCTCCGTGCAATCTGACTAGGCTAGCAATGGTGTCTGGCAAGTCTCTTCTTTTAACAATAGCATCCACAAAGCCATGTTCCAATAGGAATTCTGCCTTTTGGAACCCCTCAGGCAAGCTTTCACGAACCGTATTTTCAATCACACGACGCCCAGCAAAACCGACCAAGCTCTGTGGTTCAGCCAGAATGATATCTCCTTCCATAGCGAAAGAAGCTGTTACACCACCTGTCGTTGGATCTGTCAAAATGGTCAGGTAAAAGAGGCCTGCATTTGAATGGCGTTTAACTGCTGCAGAAATTTTGGCCATCTGCATGAGACTCATGATTCCTTCCTGCATACGAGCTCCACCAGATGCTGTGAAGAGAACAACTGGCAACTGTTCAACAGTCGCATACTCAAACAAGCGAGTGATTTTTTCCCCTACAACCGTACCCATAGATGCCATGATAAAGTTGGAATCCATAATCCCAAGAGCCACAGTCTGACCTTTAATAAGAGCAATTCCTGTCACAACGGCTTCATCCAACCCTGTTTTTTCACGCATAGTTGCTAGTTTCTTTTGATAACCAGGGAAATGCAAGGGATCCTTGCTTTCAATCCCCGTAAACAATTCCTTGAAAGTTCCCATATCAATCGTCAAACCCAAGCGTTCTTGGGCAGAAATACGAAAGGTATAGCTACAATGTGGACAGATGCGCTCACTTCCCAGATCCTTCTGATAAATGGTATGCTTACAACCCGGACACTGGGAGAATAATTCATCTGGAACCTCTGGCTTAGCTTGAGGTTTTTCCCTAACCGAACGATTGGGATTGATTCGAATATACTTATCTTTTTTACTAAATAGAGCCATTGATTCCCCTTTTCGGTTTAAACTCTTGAAGTCATTTTATTCTTTTTCTTGATATTTAGGTAAGAAGGTTTCCATCAAGAAGGAAGTATCATAATCTCCAGCAATGACATTGCGATCTGAAATGAGGTCAAGCTGGAAATCTGCATTGGTCTGCACTCCTTCAATCTCTAATTCATAGAGGGCACGTTGCATTTTCATCAAGGCATCAAAACGATTTTCACCGTGAACGATGACTTTGGCAATCATACTATCATAATAGGGGGGGAATGGTATAACCTGGATAAACTGCTGAATCTACGCGCAAACCAACTCCTCCACTCGGAAGATAGAGATTGGTAATCTTACCTGGACTTGGAGCAAAGTTGAAGGCTGGATTTTCTGCATTGATACGACACTCGATAGCATGACCACGTAGGACAATATCTTCTTGCTTAACAGACAGAGGCTGACCCGCTGCAATGCGAATCTGTTCCTTAACGATATCCACACCTGAAACAAATTCTGTTACTGGATGTTCTACTTGTACACGAGTATTCATCTCCATAAAATAGAATTTACCGCTAGCTTCATCAAGAAGAAACTCAATGGTCCCTGCATTCTCATAGCCAACAGATTCTGCCGCTCGAACAGCAGCAGCACCGATTTCATGGCGCAACGTTTTTCCGATTGCAATCGAAGGACTTTCTTCCAAAACCTTTTGGTTATTCCGTTGAAGAGAACAATCCCGTTCACCCAAGTGAATCACATGTCCATGCTCATCACCTAGGATTTGAACCTCAATATGGCGAGCTGGATAAATAACCCGCTCTATATACATGGCACCATTGCCATAATTAGCCTTGGCTTCACTTGAAGCAGTATCAAAGGCGGAAACGAGGTCTTCTGGTTTTTCAACCTTACGAATCCCTTTACCACCTCCACCTGCTGAAGCCTTGAGCATAACAGGATAGCCAATTTTTTCAGCAACAATCAAGGCTTCCTCAGAGTTATGCACTTCTCCATCCGAACCTGGAATGACAGGCACACCTGCTTTGATCATCTGAGCGCGCGCATTGATCTTATCCCCCATCATATCCATGACATGACCAGATGGGCCGATAAACTTGATACCAACTTCTTCACACATGGTCGCAAATTTGGAATTTTCACTGAGAAATCCAAAACCTGGGTGAATAGCTTCTGCCTCAGTCAAGACTGCAGCTGATAGAACCGCATTAATATTGAGATAAGACTCTGTTGGCTTACCAGGGCCAATACAAACTGCTTCATCTGCCAAAAGCGTATGAAGAGCTTCCTTATCAGCAGTTGAATAAACCGCCACCGTTGCAATGCCCAATTCACGCGCAGCACGGATAATACGAACCGCAATTTCACCACGATTGGCAATTAAAATTTTTCGAAACATGGAGAACCTCCTTAGTTCCCTATTGCAAAGGTAAGAGTACCACTAGCTGCAAGCTTGCCATCCACTTCAGCCTTTGCTTCAACCACGGCAATGGTACCGCGACGTTTTACAAACATTGCCGTCATAACTAATTGATCACCTGGTACAACTTGCTTCTTGAATTTAACCTTGTCCATACCAGCGTAAAAGACCAGTTTTCCTTTATTTTCAGGTTTTGACAACTCCAAGACACCAGCTGTTTGCGCCAATGCTTCCATGATCAGAACACCTGGCATGACAGGGTATTGAGGAAAATGACCGTTGAAGAAGGGCTCGTTAATGGTCACATTTTTGATAGCAACAATGGTATCCTCGCTCACTTCCAACACACGGTCTACTAGGAGCATAGGATAACGGTGGGGAAGAGCTTCTTTGATTCCTTGAATATCGATCATTTGATACGTACCAATCCTTTACCAAACTCAACCATTTCTTCGTTAGAAACAAGAATTTCCGTTACCACACCATCCTTAGGAGCTGGGATTTCATTCATGACTTTCATGGCTTCGATAATGACCAGTGTTTGACCTTTTTTTAACAGTATCACCAACTGTAACGAAGGCAGGTTTATCTGGGCCAGCAGCCAAGTAAGCCACTCCAACAAGTGGGCTCTCTACAAGATCTCCCTCAGCAGCCACACTTGTTTCAGCTGGAGCTGTAACCTCTTCTGTTACAGTCTCTGTTGGAGTAGATGTAGGAGCTACTGGACTCGGTGTTGCTAGAACGGAGGCTGGAGCGACTTGATGTGCAACTTCAGACACCAGTCTAGCTTCATTCTTGCTAAACTGTAACTCATCCGTCCCATTCTTATAAGAAATTCTCTCAAACTTGACTGGTCAAATTGAGCCATCAAGTCTTTAATATCGTTTAAATTCATAGTTATTCATTCTCCCAACGTTTGAAAGCAAGAACTGCATTGTGGCCACCAAAACCAAAAGTATTTGAAATAGCGTATGGAATTTCTTGCTCCAAGCCTTGTCCATAAACGACATTGGCTTCGATATAATCTGATACTTCACTTGTTCCAGCTGTCATTGGTACAAAGTTATGACGCATAGCCTCGATTGTTACGATAGCTTCTACTGCACCTGCAGCCCCCAGCAAATGTCCTGTGAAAGATTTGGTTGATGATACAGGTACTTCCTTACCAAGAACAGCTACGATCGCACCACTTTCTCCTTTTTCATTAGCAGGAGTTGATGTTCCGTGAGCATTGACATAGGCTACTTGTTCTGGGGAAATCTCAGCTTCTTCCAAGGCTAGTTTGATGGCCTTGATAGCACCCTGACCTTCTGGATGAGGAGAAGTCATATGGTAGGCATCACAGGTATGTCCATAACCAACCACTTCAGCAAGGATAGTAGCCCCACGTTTTTCAGCGTGTTCAAGGCTTTCAAGAACCAACATCCCAGAACCTTCACCCATGACAAAACCATTACGGTCCTTATCAAATGGAATGGAAGCACGAGTTGGATCCTCTGTAGTTGAGAGAGCAGTTAGGGCTTGGAAACCAGCAATAGCAAAAGGTGTGATAGAGGCTTCTGAACCACCTACCAACATAACATCTTGGAAGCCAAACTTAATTGAGCGGAAAGCATCTCCAATTGCGTCATTTGATGAAGCACAGGCAGTATTGATGGATTTGCAAACACCGTTTGCTCCAAAACGCATAGCAACATTTCCTGAAGCCATATTTGGCAAGGCTTTTGGAAGGGTCAATGGTTTCACACGTTTTGGTCCTTTGTCATTTAGGCGAAGCACTTGATCTTCAATTTCCTTGATTCCACCAATACCAGAGGCAACGATAACACCAAAACGATCTTTATCAAGAGCCTCTACATCCAAATTGGCATGATTAACAGCTTCTTGGGATGCATACAAGGCATATAAAGAATAGTTATCAAAACGATTGGTATCTTTCTTTACAAAGTATTTATCGAAAGGAAAATCTTGGATTTCTGCCGCATTATGCACATCAAAATCACTATGATCAAATTTTGTAATTGTACCAATTCCGATTTTTCCAGTTGTCAAACTATTCCAAAATTCTTCTGGTGTATTTCCGATTGGTGATGTTACTCCATAACCTGTTACTACTACGCGATTTAGTTTCATCTTTTTTACCTCTAGCTTCTGCTACATACTTAAGCCACCATCAATGGCAACCACTTGACCAGTTAGATAATCTTGGCCTGCTAAAAATACTGTTAAATCTGCAACCTGCTCTGCCTGCCCAAATGCTTTCATAGGAATTTGCGCCAGCATGGCATCTTTTACCTTGTCTGATAGGACAGCTGTCATATCGGATTCAATCATTCCAGGTGCAATAGCATTAACCCTGATATTGCGATTGGCTACTTCACGCGCCACAGACTTGGTAAAACCAATCAAACCAGCCTTAGAAGCTGCATAGTTAGCTTGACCAATATTTCCCATCAAACCAACAACACTAGACATATTAATGATAGCACCTTCTCGGGCTTTCATCATCGGTTTCAAGACTGATTGTGTCATGTTAAAAGCTCCAGTCAGGTTAACCTTGAGAACTTTTTCAAAATCCGCCTCTGTCATCTTGAGCATAAGGGTATCTTGGGTAATTCCTGCATTGTTGACCAAAACATCTACTGAACCTAGCTCTGCAATAGCTTGCTCAACCATACGTTTAGCGTCTGCAAAATCTGATACATCTCCTGAAATAGGAACCACCTTGACACCATAGTTTGAAAACTCTGCTAGCAAGTCCTCTGAGATTGCCCCACGACTGTTTAAGGCAATGTTGGCTCCTGCTTGAGCAAACTTATGAGCAATGGCAAGACCGATTCCACGACTCGAACCTGTAACAAAGATATTTTTATTTTTTAGTTGCATTCTTTTCTCCTGTTTCCTCCTGTATTTATGGGAGAAGGGATTACTAGTTTCCTAGAAGAGCTTCCAAGCTAGCCTGATCTTCAACATTGGCTAGTTTAGCCGTCTTATCAATCTTTTTAACAAAGCCTGACAAAACTTTCCCCGGTCCAATCTCTATAAAGTTGGTTACGCCTGCTTCTTGCATAACTGCAATGCTTTCATAAAAACGAACTGGTTCCTTGACCTGACGCGTCAAGAGTTGAACTATATCTTCTTTTTGCATGACAGCAGCTTCTGTATTACCAACTAGGGGACAAGTAAAATCTGAAAAACTTACTTGAGCAAGAGTTTCAGCTAGTTTTTGGCTAGCAGGTTCAAGAAGAGCGGTATGAAAAGGTCCTGAAACCTTGAGAGGAATCAAGCGTTTGACACCTGCTTCCTGCAAGAGTTCGACAGCTCGGTCAACTGCAGCCACTTCTCCACCAATGACGATTTGTGCAGGCGTGTTATAGTTGGCTGGAGTAACCACTCCAAGTTCAGAGGCTTGCTTACAAGCTTCCTCAATGACCTCTACTGGCGTATTGAGAACTGCCACCATCTTACCAGAGCCAGCAGGCGCTGCTTCTTCCATATAGGCGCCACGCTTAGCAACCAAGGCTACTGCATCTTCAAAATCCAAGGCACCGCTAGCCACCAAGGCAGAGTATTCTCCAAGGGACAAACCAGCAACCATATTAGGCTGATAGCCCTTTTCTTGCAATAAACGATAGATAGCAACTGAAGTTGCTAAAATAGCTGGTTGCGTATAGCGGGTCTGATTGAGTTTTTCTTCTTCCGTATCAATGAGATGACGCAAATCATAACCGAGTACCTGACTCGCTTGATCAATCGTTTCTTTGACAATCGGATACTGATCATAGAGATCCCGGCCCATACCTAGATACTGGGCACCTTGACCAGCAAATAAAAAGGCTGTTTTAGTCATTTCTTACAACTCCTGCCCAACGAGAGGCTTCTTCTTGAATTTTCTTAGCTGCTCCGTAATACAAATCTTTTAGGATTTCTTCAACGCTTTCTTCTTTGGAAACAAGGCCTGCGATTTGACCTGCCATAACAGAACCACCATCCACATCTCCGTGAACAACCGCTTTGGCTAGAGCACCTGCTCCCATTTGTTCAAAAATTTCCAAATCTGGATTGTCTTGTTTAAAGGCATCTTTTTCAGCTTGTTCAAAATCACGAGTCAACTGATTTTTAATCGCACGAACAGCATGGCCAAAGTGTTGAGCTGAAATCGTAGTATCAATATCTCTAGCTTTTAAAATTTTCGCCTTATAATTCGGATGGGCATTAGACTCTTTTGCAACGACAAAACGAGTTCCAACCTGAACAGCCTCTGCACCTAGCATAAAGCCAGCTGCAACACCTTCACCATCCGCAATCCCTCCTGCAGCAATAACAGGAATAGATACAGTAGCAGCAACCTGGCGCACCAAGGTCATGGTTGTTAATTTCCCAATGTGTCCCCCAGCTTCCATTCCTTCTGCAATAACAGCATCCGCACCGATTTTTCCATGCGTTTAGCTAGGGCAACACTTGGTACAACTGGAATAACTGTAATACCAGCTTCATGGAAACGTTCCATGTATTTACTTGGATTTCCTGCGCCTGTTGTCACTACCTTAACACCTTCCTCTATAACGAGGTCTACAATATCTTCCACAAAGGGAGACAAGAGCATGATGTTAACACCGAAGGGTTTATCAGTCAATGATTTGATTTTATCAATATTTGCCTTGACAACTTCTTTAGGGGCATTCCCCCCACCGATAATCCCTAGCCCTCCAGCCTTGGAAACAGCCCCTGCCAAATCACCATCAGCAACCCAGGCCATTCCTCCTTGGAAAATAGGATAATCAATGTTCAATAATTCTGTAATACGCGTTTTCATAGTGCCTCCATCGTTTCTTGCTTACGTAATAGTTCGATATCGTCATAATTTGACAATCAAACTATTGCCTAAACAAGAGGGAGCGGGTTTCCCTACTCCTTCTATCTATATTCTGTTTATTTTGTTTGCTCTTCAACGTAGGCAACCAAGTCACCAACTGTTTTCAAGTCATCTTCTGCTTCGATTTGGATATCAAAAGCATCTTCGATTTCTGAGATTACTTGGAACAAGTCCAATGAATCTGCGTCCAAGTCATCAAAAGTTGATTCAAGTGTTACTTCTGATGCGTCTTTTCCAAGTTCTTCAACGATAATTTCTTGTACTTTTTCAAATACTGCCATAATAGGACTCCTTTAAAATAAATAGTTTTTTATAACAATGTGTTCACCACATGATTACCTAAATTGTAAGAATGAGTGTGCCCCAGGTCAAGCCTCCACCGAAGCCTGATAGCAGAACAGTCTGACTACCATCTAAACGGATGAGACCTTGTTCCACACATTCTGAAAGTAAAATCGGGATACTTGCTGCACTGGTATTGCCATATTCCATCATATTGGCTGGAAGTTTGTCTCGGTCGACACCGATTTTTCTAGCCATCTTATCCAAAATACGGTCATTAGCCTGATGAAGTAGCAGATAATCCAAGTCTGTCGCCTCTACAGGAGATTCTTCAATAGTCTGTTTGATAGACTTAGCTACATCTCGAATGGCAAAATCAAAGACTGCGCGGCCATCCATCTTCAAAAATGAATCTGTACTTTCTTGATCTGAAAATGGAGAACGCAAGCCTGAATGTCCATACGTCAGACATTCACTACGACTTCCATCGCTATTGAGGCTCTCAGCTAAGAAATGCTCTTGCTGGCTAGCTTCTAGCAAGACACCACCAGCACCATCTCCAAACAAAACAGCTGTTGATCGGTCTGACCAATCGACTGCTTTAGAGAGGGTTTCACTACCAATCACCAAGCCTTTTTGAAAGCGACCAGAAGCGATAAACTTTTCAGCAGTTGAAAGAGCAAATACAAATCCACTGCAAGCAGCTGTTAGGTCAAAAGCAAAGGCCTTATTAGCACCAATATTAGCTTGAACACGAGCAGCTGTAGAGGGCATCATCGAATCAGGAGTAATGGTAGCTAGGATGATAAAATCCAGCTCCTCCCCTGTGATTCCAGCTTTTGCCATCAGTTTCTTAGCAACCTCTGTAGCCAAATCACTAGTAGATTCTGTTCTTGAGATATGCCTTTGTCGTATTCCCGTCCGACTTGAAATCCACTCATCATTGGTATCCATAATCTGAGCCAAATCATGATTTGTAACCACTTGCTCTGGCACATAATGAGCAACCTGGCTTATTTTTGCAAAAGCCATTATCTCAAATCCTCCAAAAATTGATAAAGATTGGTCAAACCTTTGCTCATAACCTCAATTTCTTGCTTACTCATACCATCAATGATTTTTTCAACCATGGCCTTGTGGAAGCGTTTATGTAGTCTATGAACCAAGCGACCTTTCTTTGTCAAATGCAGATGCACCACACGACGATCATGTTCTGAACGAATGCGTTCAATGTAACCCTTGCGTTCGAGATTATTCAAACTAGTCGTAACTGTCCCAAGAGTCACCATCAACTCTTTCGACACTTGACTTGGTGTCACGTCTGGGAATTTCCCAATCACATCAATCGTATGCATTTCTTTGATGGAGATATCCTTGAAACGACTACCTCTCAAGCTAACTTCCTCAATGACGAGGACATTATTAAATATAGATGTTAAATATTCATTAATTCGTTGGTAGTCCAATCTTTCTTTCCCTCCTTCTCAAAAAACTTTTACAATCAAAACATTTGACAAAAGAATTATATCAAACTTCAAAGAATGGCGCAAGTATTTTTTTATTTTCCTGTAAATTTAGGTCTTCTTCTCTCCGAATGAGCCCGAACTCCCTCTTTGAAATCCTCTGTTTTGGCCAGTGATTCCTGTAGATGCAGTTCTAAAACAGCATAATCTTGCCAATCTTTAAATTGGCTCTCCCAAACCAACTTCTTGATGGCTGCATAGGAATTGCTTGAGCCACGTCTTAATTTTTTAAGAAGCTGTTCTCTGGTTTTTTCCAACTTATCAACTTCAGAAATACGATAAACCACACCCCACTCTAGAGCTTTTTCTGCTGTCAAAGCCTCTCCTGTCATGGCTAGTTGAGCAGCACGCGTCACACCAATACTTCGGCTCAAGAGATGAATTCCTCCTGCATCTGGAGCCAAACCAACTCCAACAAATGCCTGGATAAATTTAGCTTTATCCGTAGCAAGGCAGAAATCTGCAGCAACAGCCATATTAGCTGCAGCACCTGCAACAGCCCCGTCAACTTCCATTAAAACAGGTTTGGCTATTTGCTTGATTTTATAAGAAATAGTATTGACCAATTCTGCGATTTTCGTTAATGAAGGAATATCATCCTCATCTACTGCTCGCTTCATCTCTACTAAGTCTCCCCCAACTGAAAAGACTTTGCCATTCGCATTGATCAAGATAAAATGCACAGCTGAATCCTCTTCCGCCAGAGTCAAGGCTTCTAAAATTTCCTCACACATGGGAATGTGGAAACCGTTAGCGACATCAGGACGGTTTAAAGTAATAATTGCCAAATCCTCTTCAAGCTGATAAATAATGTGTTCCATCTGGACTCCTTTTTTATTTTTATAAGCAAGTTAAATTATTTTGTTTTCAAAGTATATCTTTTTTAGGAGTAGAAAGCAAGAAAAAATCGACTGAAAGTGTCTCAGCCGATTAGAAAAGCTCGCTTTATCCTAGAAAGCATCTCATTTTCTTCATTGAAAAAAGCCTCCCTTTCTGCTATAATCGTATAAAATACTTACTTTAGGAGTTCTTATGAAGGTTGTTAAATTTGGAGGTAGTTCTCTTGCCTCTGCTAGTCAATTAGAAAAAGTTTTGAACATCGTCAAAAGCGATTCAGAGCGTCGTTTTGTTGTCGTTTCTGCGCCTGGTAAACGCAATGCTGAAGATACCAAGGTTACGGATGCCTTGATTAAATACTACCGTGATTATGTTGCTGGTAACGATATTAGCAAAAGTCAGAACTGGATTATTGAACGCTATGCCGCTATGATTAGTGAATTGGAACTGAAACCAGCTGTTCTAGAAAAAATTTCAAAAAGTATTCGGGCCTTGGCAACTCTTCCTATCGAAGAAAACGAATTTCTCTACGACACTTTCCTAGCAGCGGGTGAAAACAACAATGCCAAATTGATTGCTGCCTATTTTAACCAAAACGGTATCGATGCACGCTATGTTCACCCTCGAGAAGCTGGGATTGTGGTAACAAGTGAGCCGGGCAACGCTCGCATCGTGCCATCAAGTTATGACAAGATTGAAGAATTGACAAATGCAAATGAAGTACTTGTCATTCCTGGTTTCTTTTGGAGTTACCAAGGAAAATCAAATCTGTACCTTCTCGCGTGGAGGATCAGACATTACAGGTTCTATCATTGCTGCAGGTGTAAAAGCCGACCTCTATGAAAACTTTACAGACGTTGATGGTATCTTTGCAGCCCACCCAGGTATTATCCACCAACCACACTCGATTCCTGAGTTAACCTACCGTGAAATGCGTGAGTTGGCTTATGCAGGATTCTCAGTTCTTCATGACGAAGCTCTTCTTCCTGCCTACCGAGGAAAAATTCCTCTGGTTATCAAGAATACCAACAATCCTGACCATCCAGGTACTCGTATCGTTCTAAAACACAGTAGTGATGAATTTCCAGTAGTGGGAATTGCCGGTGATTCTGACTTTGTCAGCATCAACATGTCTAAATACCTCATGAACCGCGAGATTGGATTTGGTCGTAAGGTTCTTCAAATCCTTGAAGACCTCAACATCGGTTGGGAACATATGCCAACTGGTATCGACGATCTTTCAATCATTCTTCGTTCTCGTGAACTAACTCCTATCAAGGAAGAAGAAATCCTGCGTCAATTGGTTCAAAAAGCTGAAGTAGACCATGCAGAAATCGAACACGACCTTTCAATCATTATGATTGTTGGAGAAAAAATGAAGAGTCATATCGGAGTAACTGCTACTGCTACACGTGCTCTATCTGAAAACAAGATCAATATCCAGATGATGTCTCAAGGTTCTAGTGAAGTTTCTATCATGTTTGTTGTCAATAAAGACCAAGAAAAAGCAGCAATTAAAGCCCTCTATAATGCCTTTTTCGGTGAAAGTAAGGAAGACTAATCATGGCCCAATCTCTTAACAAAACAGTGCTTCTCAGCACGACAGGCACTTCCTACCTCTCTATCGCTGGAAAAGTTGGGAAATTCCTTGTCGGAGATCAGGCTCTAGAATTTTACCCAGATGTTAATGTCGAACAATTTATCCAGATTCCTTGGGACCATATCAACCAGATTGGGGCCAATGTCACTGGTCGAAAAATCAGTCGCCACTTCGAAGTCTTTACAGACAGAGGAAAATTCCTCTTTGCATCAAAAGACTCAGGTGCCATTCTCAAAATTGCTCGCGAAAAACTGGGTAATGACAAGGTCGTCAAACTTCCGACCCTGATTCAGACCATTGGTCAAAAATTTAAAAATCTATTTGCAAAAAAGTAGAAACTTTAGTATAATCATAACAACGGATAAGTAGGTTATCTTCTTCTTTCAGAAAGTCTGCGGGTGCTGCGAGCAGATAGGAGAGATAAGTGAAATTCTACCGTTAATAACAATTACATACACAATCAAGTGCACACCTGTGAAGTTGGATGGAACCGTGGCCCTGTCACTCCAACGCTTTGTCAGGTGTGCTTTTTTCATAAAGGAGTTCTTATGTTAGATATCAAACGCATTCGTACAGACTTTGATGCTGTCGCAGAAAAATTGGCTACACGTGGTGTAGATGCTGCTATCTTAAATGAGATGAAAGAAATCGATGCTAAACGTCGTGACATTTTGGTCAAGGTTGAAACTCTCAAAGCAGAACGAAACACAGTTTCTGCTGAGATTGCCCAAGCTAAGCGCAACAAAGAAAATGCAGATGACAAGATTGCTGCCATGCAAAATCTATCTGCTGAAGTTAAAGCCTTGGATGCTGAATTGGCAGAAATCGATGCTAAATTGACAGAATTTACCACGACTCTTCCAAATATCCCAGCTGACAGCGTTCCTGTCGGAGCTGACGAAGATGACAATGTGGAAGTTCGCCGTTGGGGGACTCCACGCGAGTTTGACTTCGAGCCAAAGCTCACTGGGATCTTGGTGAAGACCTTGGTATCCTTGACTGGGAACGCGGTGGTAAGGTAACAGGAGCTCGCTTCCTCTTCTATAAAGGCCTCGGTGCTCGTTTGGAACGTGCTCTCTACAACTTTATGTTGGATGAGCATGGCAAGGAAGGCTATATTGAAGTCATCACGCCTTACATGGTTAACCACGATTCTATGTTTGGTACTGGTCAATATCCAAAATTCAAGGAAGATACTTTTGAATTGAGCGATAGCAATTACGTCCTCATTCCTACAGCTGAAGTTCCTTTAACAAACTACTACCGCGATGAAATCCTGGACGGTAAAGACTTGCCAATCTACTTCACTGCTATGAGTCCATCATTCCGTTCAGAGGCTGGTTCAGCTGGCCGTGATACTCGTGGCTTGATTCGTTTGCACCAATTCCACAAGGTTGAAATGGTTAAATTTACCAAACCAGAAGAATCTTACGAAGAATTGGAAAAATGACAGCTAACGCTGAAAATATCCTTCAAAAACTTAACCTTCCATACCGTGTCGTTGCTCTCTCTACTGGAGATATGGGCTTCTCAGCTGCGAAGACTTACGACTTGGAAGTTTGGATTCCAGCACAAAACAATTACCGTGAAATCTCAAGCTGTTCAAACACAGAAGATTTCCAAGCTCGTCGTGCCCAAATCCGTTACCGTGATGAAGCTGATGGCAAGGTGAAACTCCTTCATACCTTGAACGGTTCTGGACTTGCAGTTGGACGTACAGTGGCTGCTATTCTTGAAAACTACCAAAATGAAGATGGTTCTGTGACCATCCCAGAAGCTCTTCGTCCTTACATGGGTGGAGCTGAAGTCATCAAACCATAAAAAATAAGGTTTAGCTATTTCTAGCTAGACCTTTTTTCGTAACCAAATTAAATAAGCACCTAATACAAAGAATAAAATAGTTAGGCATATAATAGTTTCAGCCAAGACCAGATAATCCAGAAATGGAAGTTTCAAGATTCCCTGAGCCATCTTGAGCGAGGTAGCTGTGATAATGGTTGGGAAAGTGAGGGCTGAGAAAGCTGGTTGAAAACCTTGTTTTAAAATATTAGGCAGGCGAGTCAAAACAAAGAAAAAGAAGGATTGGGAAGCCAAAATCATGGCAATCAAGAGCCAAGTCGGTAGGCTAGCTCCTCCAACCCGAACCAGAGAAGCCAAGAGTAGAGAAAAAGGAGCACAGTAAATCCCTTCTTGTCCAAGCATGGCTAGTGGGAGTGGATGTTTCTTTAAATCGCTATAAATAAGGGGATAGAGATAGAAGGTTAGGAGAAAACCAAAACTCAAGGTCGCATAGGCAATTTCGATGATGCCTACGAGAGGATAGGTCAAGGTTGCCACTGCTATTCCCACATAAAGTACCGTCCAGCTTGGAGTAGCATGAACCCTCCGACCAGGACAGGCAAATTTGATGGTAAAACCAGCAATTAAGGCCACATCCAAGAGAAATGAAAACCACCAGAGTCCTTGCGCTACCAAAGGAAGATGAGGGAAGACGCGAAAGACATAAGTCGATAAAATCATCCCAGCCATGGGAAAGGTGGCCATTCCTGATAAAAGAGGGGGGCTTGGTCAACTCTTGCTTGGTTTCCTTCCAATTAAAGAGATGCAAAAGCAGAAAGTAAATCCACAAAATCAAACCTGTCAGACTAAAAAGATGTGCCAGAACCGGCAACGTATCTAAAACGAGATTTCCAGCTCCTGCCAAACCTAGCAAACAACCAGAAAATACCAAGGGGAGTTTTTTCATCCTAACCTCCAATAATCATGTTAGTTTCAGTATAGCATAAAAGCGCTTAAATGAGGGGATAAAAAACGAAGTTGAAAATTCAAGCTTCGTTTTTATTCCACTATTTTTTAACTCGTTGCTAGAATATGGCGTAGTTGAACAGCGCTTGGAGAAACGATTGGAAGAAAAGCTCCTTCATTCCATCTACGGATAAATCCAGATGTTGATTTACTAAAGTAGCCTCTACCTCCACCTGCTTGTAACTCTAATAGAAGACTCTGAGCAACAACATCCACAATGTTTATTCTTAACTGAAATAGTTCACGCGGATTGGCAACAAAATAAGACCTGTCAGACAAACCTTGATAAAGCTCTCGACGAATAGCATCTAACTGTTCTACCTGATGTTCCCATTCATCTGTTAACACACTGCGTTTCCCCAACTCTTTTTCTACTTCTGATAGGGAACGCTCAGCTAAACCAAATGCTAGACCAAATTGGTAACCTAAGAAAGCTGGACGATTTTGTGCCAAAAATTGATGAGCATCTTTGGATAGAATCCATTCCTCTTTTAAAAGGACCTTATTAAAAGTTAGAGCAGCTGTGTTTCCTCCTTGAAGAGAAACAAATTCTAAATCTTCGGAACGACTAAAATTCTCTGCATCTGATGGTACAGCCACCACATAACTTGTACTTGGATCATCTGTAAAACCTGCCACAAAAATAGTTAAAAATCGATTTCTTCGAGCATTAGTTACCCATGGCAGTCTTCCTTTTAGATACAATTGTCCATTTTCTTCAAGAACGCGAACATTCAGTTCCTCTAGGTCAGATAGATATTTGACAGCATTGGACAAGGCAGTAGCACCTGCATATTCTCCAGACAAGAGTTTTTCCAGATAGGTTTCCTTAAAATAGTAGTTATCTGTATGGAGAATATTATCAATTAAAGTGCGTTGTCCCCATGAAATAAAAGAGGCTGTTAAAGAATGTTGTGCGAGCTCTGCAAGGATATCAATAACATCTTGATCACTTCCTCCTGAACCTCCAAGAGATGCATGAATCCCCACACGAAAGGCTCCCTCTGCTGCAATTTTCTCAATCAACTGTTCTCCAGCTTGACAAGACTGCTTGTCGATTTCATCAGCATGCTGGTCTAACCAGCTCAAAAATTCTTCTGAAAAAAATCCCATAGTCTTTCCTCCTTCTAGGCATAAGGTTGCAATTCTGGGTTAATTGGGGTATTAGCTAGATTATTGGCATAGTTACAGAGGCTTGCTAGGCTGACACCAAGAACCACATCCAAGGCATTTTGCTGGGTATAGCCGACTTCTAAAAATTCACTAAGCGCTTCATCGCCTACACGACCCTTGGTATTGATAACTGCCAAGGTAAACTTAGCTAGGGTGTCCAATTTAGGATCTGTTTCAATTGGAGTACGATTGCGAAGGGCTTGAAGAAGATCATCGTTCATCTGGATTTGTTTAATTGAAAAGGCTGTGTGACCTGCGACGCAGAAGGCACAACCATTTGTCACAGCTGCCGTGATTTGCACTACTTCGCGCTCAACAGGTGTCAGGCTGTTGCGACGGTTGATAGCTCCGACAGTACGGTAAGCCTCTAAAGCAGTCGGTGCATTAGCCAAGAGACCGATTAGGTTAGGAATATAGCCATTGTTATCTTTTTCTACTGTTTCAAGAACTTCTTTCACTTCTGCTGGTGCTGATTCTACTGTATGGATTGTAAATGTTGTCATCATAAAACCTCTTTTCATGTTGTTGAAACCTAGTCTATCACAGATTCTATACCGTGTATAATATATATTTTAAATTGCACTGATAGAAATTTTTTATGAAAGCAAAAAATCACACGCGATGTGTGATTCCATTATTTATTAAAATACTTTTTAGTTTCAGCAATAACGACTGGCGACAAGACTAAGAGGGCAATCAAGTTTGGCAGAGCCATCAAGGCATTGACAATATCTGCGATAATCCAAACCATATCCAACTCGATAAATCCTCCCAGCAAGACCATGAGCACAAAAAAATCACACGGTAGAGCCAGATAAAAACGAACACCAAAGAGGAACTCGAAACAGCGTTCTCCATAGTAGTTCCAACCTAGAATCGTTGTAAAGGCAAAAAAAGCACAAGGAAAAATGGTCAAGAGGACAGGCCCAAAGTGTGAAAATACTGTTGAGAAGGCTGACTGAGTCAAAGCCACTCCATTCAAGTCACTATTCCATACTCCAGTTACCAAGATGGTCAAACCAGTCAGAGTACAAATGATGAGGGTATCAATAAAGGTTCCTGTCATAGAAATCAAACCTTGCTCTACTGGTTCATTTGTCTTAGCTGCAGCAGCTGCAATGGGAGCAGAACCTAGACCAGATTCGTTTGAAAAGACACCACGCGCCACACCATTTTGGATAGCCATCCGAATGCTAGCACCAGCAAATCCACCTATCGCAGCAACCGGACTAAAAGCGGATGTCAAGATTAAAGCGATTGTGGCAGGAATTTTCCCAATATTAAAGAAAATAACTGTAAGAGTTCCCAAAATATAGATGATGGCCATAAAAGGAACAACGGTTGTTGAAACCTTAGAGATGGACTTGAGTCCACCAAAGACGGCAATCGCTACAAAGACAGACAAAACGAGAGCGGTGATAGCTGGCGAAATAGTCGTCGTATTTTGGATAGATTCTGTAATCGAGTTGACTTGGGTAAAGGTCCCGATTCCCAATAAAGCTACTAACACACCTGCCAGAGCAAAAAAGATGGCAAGTGGTCTCCACTTTTCTCCCATACCCAAAAGTATATAGTGCATGGGACCTCCTGCAACAGCACCGTTATCGTCCTTAGTCCTGTATTTAATAGCTAATAAACCTTCCGCATACTTGGTAGCCATCCCAAAGAAAGCAGCCATCCACATCCAAAAGAGAGCTCCTGGTCCACCGACCTTGATAGCTGTCGCCACCCCGATAATATTTCCCGTACCAACTGTCGCTGCTAGGGCTGTACACAAGGCCGCAAAACTGGATACATCGCCATGCCCCTTGTCCTTGATAAAAATAAGCTGAAAAGCCTTCGAGAGACGCAAAACCTGCAAAAGTCCTAAACGGGCAGTTAGGTAAATCCCTGTTCCGACCAAGAGAATCAAGAGGGGAGGTCCCCAAGCAAAAGCATCGATTGATTTAAGCAATTCTAACATTTCCTTCTCCTATCTTTTCAACCCCAAAAGAAAGAGCACATGCAAAACACATGTACTCTGGAATGCTTAGATAAATGCTAAAAAGCGGTCTATCCTAGCTCTGTCCTTTTACCTGAGAGTTTGAGCAGTTGCCTGCCTTGCCCCTTCGGTGCCTTTACGGTCTCTCCAGAGTTCCGTCCATTTACAGTCATGAAAAATCAAACGATTTGCCACTTCTATTAAACTTCATTCGGTGTTGGTATTTAATTGATTCTTATTTTACAAAAAATGTTGGCTTTTGTCAATGGATTTTGGGAAAATCTTATTTGACTCTGTAGAAAAAGATTGAGCATTCCCATTTGCGTGAGGTGCTGTTAATTAAATGAATATATTTCACTCCTAGTCTACACGATATAAGAATTGTTCTGGTTTATTATGTACTGGAAATGAAGCACGATAGAGAATTCTATCTTTACTAATATCCGAAGCGTCTGATATTAATCCATCCATTGATGTCTCATCAGGTATTCTAACACCTGCTGGTATGAATTGAATAAAGACTCCAAAAGATGGACCTGAATAGCGAGCTCGTAAAAAACCATTTACAAATTCTGATTCTGCAAGGTCAACTTTAAATTTCTCTGGTGCTATCAATCCATCTTTACTAAAGACTAAGTCTTCTCCTCCGTGACCATTACTCCATTTTCCTTCAATACTAGAGAAATCCCCATTTTTTATGGCGTTTATATCCATTTTCCCATATGCAGTTTTGCTAGTTGAAGATGATGTCTCAGCTGTCCCCTTATCTGCACTTGCTCCTCCTGGAAGTTTATCAGAAACAGATTTCCAGCTTAAGGTCTCTAATGAAATGGGAGAACCTACTCCAAGCTCCTCTAACTCTTGAGCTTCCTTGACCTTCACCAAGGACTGACCGTCCTCACTAAATTGATAGTGGGCATAGATGTGACTCGTTGCTGTACCAGCTCCACGATAGAGCAAAGAATTGTCTGGCAAGATACCGACTGTCATTCTCTCACCAATCTGGTCTAAACGATTTTCTTGATTGGTCAGACGAATCACCTTTCCATCTTTCAGAGTACGGATATCGAGTAAACTCTTTTCGCCACTCTTCATTTCAAGAGCAAGCAAGAGTTCATCCACTCCGTCGTTATTCAAATCTGTCTTGTGGTAAACCACATCTGTGTAAAAACCTTGAGAAGACTTTACTTGACTAGCTAAGGGATTGACATCCATACCAGTCGGCAAGGTGCCTTTAGCTACTTTTTCGTAGTCATCCAAAATCTTATTGTAGTAACTGTAGTCCATCTCTGGAGTCGCTACAGATGTATCTGATGTTGAGCTAGATGTTGGTTCCACGCTTTTATTCCAAGGTAGAAACTGACAGCCTCCTAGAATTAGCGTCAATAAAAGCGTTGTGGTTAATAATAACTTTTTCATATTACTCCTTTATCTAAGAGAAAGGAATCAGCATGTGCCAATTCCTTTCGCTTTAAAGTATCTTTTCTAGAAATTTATCCTATTTTACATTCAATCATCTAACAAAACGATGATTCTTCACACTAAAGACAACAGATTGTCCATCATATACCTTACCATCTTGTCCTTTTCCTTTGATAACAAAGCGATAACTTCCATCTGGAGTTGCACTAAAGAAGTGACGAGTTTGAAAGGCACGTAGACTTGGATTGTAGGTCACAGTAAAATTGGTTTGTGTAGAAATCTTACCTGTATTTGCATCAACTAGGGCGAAGTCATAGGCTACTTTATAAGATGAAGACGGAGTGCTAGGTAGAGCAATATCGATATAGGTCATAGCATCATTGACATGGTAAAGGCTTATTCCTAATGATGTTGCTTGTGAACTTCTAGCTGTATGAGTACTCTGAGAGCGAATCCACTTACCTGAGCCATCAACTTGATAACCATCTGGTGTACGCTCATTCACTGCCATCTTACCGTTTGACTTGAGATAATAATCACCCACCCAAGTACTACGAGCGTAGCTGCCTTCTGATGTTAAATAGTAGTATGAACCATAATTATTATCATAAATCCACTCTCCTTTAGCCATCTTACCGTTTGATTTAAGATAATAATTGCCTACCCAAGTGTTACGAGCGTAACTGCCTTCTGCTGTCAAGTAGTAATATGATTTGTAGTTACTATCGTAGACCCACTCACCTTTAGCCATCTTACCATTTGACTTCAAATAGTAGTTGCCTGACCAAGCGTTGCGAGCATAGCTTCCTTCTGCTGTTAGGTAGTAGTATGAACCATAGTTTTTATCGTAAATCCATTCACTTTTAGCCATCTTACCATCTGATTTAAGATAGTAATTACCCACCCAAGTATTGCGAGCGTAGCTTCCTTCTGCTGTCAAATAGTAGTATGAACCATAGTTCTTATCGTAAATCCACTCGCTTTTAGCCATTTTACCATTTGATTTAAGGTAGTAATTCCCTGACCAAGCATTTTGGACATAATTTCCATTTACGTTGATAAAGTAGTAGCTATTGTAATGAACGTCGAAAACCCATTTGTTAATGACTTTTTGACCATTTTGGTAGTATGAGTTACCTGACCAGCCAGATTGAACTGTAGGTGTTGGTGTTGGTGTCGGTTTCTCTTGTTTTGGTTTCTCCTGTTTTGGTTTTTCTTGTCTTGGTGTTGAAGATACTAGACCTGCAAACTTTTTATCTTTGATTCTAAAGACAGGAGATTCACCTCTGTATTTATGACGAAGTTTTGTCTGAGGATCGATATAAAAGTTAGCTTCATAGGCTTCATATTTATATTCACCGTCAGGAATCAAGTCATATGAATAAGAGTCAAGGCTACTTTTTGTTAAATCATAAGATCTTAATTTAACACTTGCTCCGGTTTCCTCTTGCAAAACCTCTTTTGTTTTAGCATTAACCAGCCTCGTTCTTACAATAATAAAATCTTGATTACTATTATCATTATCAACAAAGTTTGGATTAATACTATCAGTTGAAAATTTGATAGAAACACCATTGTTGTTATCATATCCTACCAAACTTAAATCAACTTTATGATCGACATTCCCAACTGCAATAATACTATCAGCCTGTACCGTTTGTACTGAAAAAGGTAGAACTCCTGCTGTATCTACAAGAGAGACCAAACCTAATGTTGCAGCCGCTAGGCTAGTTACTAAAACTGTTTTTGACTTCATCATCAACAATCTCCTTTAAATTTTTATTGTTTACGGTTACAGTATAGCATGGACTTTACTAGATTTACGAAAAAAACGAACCTATATTTACCTTTTATCATATAATTGCTCTGTTCTCGTCAAAAAGGGAACTATATTTACTTTTTTTCTAAAAAAAACACCTTAAAAAAATTGGTAGAATTATGATAGAATGGAAAAAAAGGACTCGAGGAGATTTAGGATGCAAGATGAAAGTGTGTATGGATTAGTCTATAAAGCTATTCGTGAGGAAAGAGGGTTTACCCAGAAGGAAGCTGCTGGAACTACAGTGACTCCACATTTTTTACGTCAGTTTGAGCAAGGGAAATCTCGAATAACCATTCAAAAATTTGAAGAGATTCTTTCTAATATTGGAATTGATAAAGAGACCTTTGATAGTCTCAAAACGCAGATGTTTCCAACTGAATTTCATAAATTACAGGCTCAAGTTGCTGATTTGGCCTATAAGCGTGAATTTAAAAAGATCATTAGTTTGATTAATCAACCCATGGAAAATCCTGGGATCGCTGAACACTATGTGATTGCCAATCGTGTAGTCAATAAATTTGCTATCGCAAACATCATCGGAGATTCTTTTCTGACTCCAAAAGATTATCAAGAACTAGAATATATAAAAAACTATCTTAGTGAATTGGACGATTGGAATAAAATTGAGGTGAATATCTTTTCATCTATCCTCCCTCACTTTTCAATCGAATTTTTAGATTATAGGCTCTACCATTTATTAGACACTCTAAAAAAACAGACAGAGTACCATTCAATCCGTACTGCTGACTACTACATTGCCTGCTTAAGAACTGCTATCAAGCATTACTCTGTTAATGGCTACTATGATAAGGCTGAGAATTTAGCGTTGAAGACCCTGGAAGTGATTAATACTTTCCCTCTACTGAGTACCAAGATGACAGAGATGATTAGCATTTCCATGGAACGTGCTAATAATTTCTCAGACAAGACGATGTCAGAGGTCTAGAACTTTCTAAACATATCTTTGCCAGTCTTGATAACTTTGAAAAAATCTATCCAAATCAACTTCTTACTCGAATGAGAGAGGATTTCTTTGTTACTGTTACACAACTCAATCACACTGGCCAGCCTTTAGATATATAATCTAGAAATCAAAAAAGCTTGAGGAACCACATATTTCCTCAGGCTTTTCTTATCCTTTAAAAGTCACAATAGTCGCACCACTGCCTCCAGCATTTTGTGGGGCATAGCCAAAACTCTTGACATGTTTGTTTCTTTGTAGATATTTGGTGACACCTTCACGGATAACACCTGTTCCAATACCATGGATGATGTCAACTTGAGCCATATTATTAAGCAGGGCTTGGTCTATAAAGGCATCTAGCTCATTCATGGCTTCTTCATAACGTTTGCCTCGAAGGTCCAGTCTGGCTTGTGGACCACGACCAGAAGTCCGTTTCACAACATTGACTTGTTTCTTCTTGACTGGCTTTTCTTGCTGGGCTTGAACAAGGTCAAACTCTTTCTCTTCCAAGGTCATCTTGATCAAGCCGACTTGGGCTTCCCAACGGCCGTCCTTGAGTTGACTGGTCAGGGTACCACGCTGGCCATAACTGAGAACCACGATATCATCTCCCACCTTTGGAGCTCGTTTTTTCTTGGCCTTTTGAAGGACCTTGTTTTTAGACAAGTCCACTTTTTCAGGAGCTAATTTTTTCAGCTTGGCCTTGGCTTCAATGATTTCGTGGGGCTTGAGTTGAGATTTGCTGTGGAGATTTTTAAGAATCTGGTCACTTTCACTTAGGGCCATGTCCACAATCTCAGCAGCCTGTTCACGCGCCTTGTTAAGCTCGGTTTCCTTTTCACGATTGAGCTCGTTATAAAGTTTTTTTAGAGCACGGTTCATCTTGAGATTTTCTTGCTCCACCTCACGGATATTGTCCAAGCGCTTGCGGCTCTCTAGCGTCTGCTCTTCCAGCTGCTCAATAATCCGATTGACATCATTGTCCTGATCAACCTGCTGACTGGCATCCCCTACGATAACTTCAGATAGACCTAAACGTTTAGCAATTTCGAAGGCATTGCTTCGGCCAGGAACTCCCTGCATAAAGCGATAAGTCGGGCGAAGAGTCGCAGTATCAAACTCCATGCTGGCATTTTGAACAAAGGCTGTCTCAATACCGTAAGCCTTGAGTTCTGGATAGTGAGTTGTAGCCATGGTCTTGACTTGACGCAGGCGAAGGTCCTCCAGAATAGCCATGGCAAGGGCAGCTCCCTCTTGGGGATCTGTACCAGCCCCCAACTCATCCAAGAGCAAGAGCGAATGTTGATTGACCTTGCCAAGAATATCCACAATATTGGTCATGTGGCTAGAGAAGGTAGACAAGCTCTGCTCAATAGATTGCTCATCTCCAATATCGGCAAAAATTTCTTCAAAAATACCAACACGACTTCCCTTATCTGCTAAAATCGGCAAACCAGACTGAGCCATCACCTGCGTCAAGCCCAGAGTTTTAAGCATGATAGTCTTCCCACCTGTATTGGGACCTGTAATGACAATCGCTGTTAAATCTTGACCAAAATGGACATCATTTGCGACGGCATTTTTGACCAAAGGATGGCAGACATGAAGCAGTTGAATCTCTTGATTTTCTGACAGCTGAGGAACGACTGCTTGCCTTTCTTGGATAAAGCGGACCTTGGCACGAATCAAGTCCAGATGGCCGATAATCCAAGCATCATTGGCAATCTCAGCCGCATGAGGGCGGACACGCTCAGAAATTTCTTGGAGAATGCGAAGCATTTCATAGCGCTCATCTGCTCGCAAACTGGCAATTTCTTCGCTCAGTTTGACCACCTCACGGGGTTCGATGTAGACGGTATTTCCACTAGCAGAAATATCATGAACGACACCTGCAATCTTATTGCGGTAGGTGTTTTTGACTGGTAAAACCTGACGGCCATTTCTGCTGGCAATAATCCCTTCTGTCAACATCTGCGCTTTTTGCTTGAGCAGGTCCTGTAAAACATCGCGTACCTGACTCTCGCTATCATGGATTTTTCTACGGATGCGCGCCAATTCTTCACTGGCAAAATTTTCAATGAAACCTGCATCATTAAAGGCTTGGAGATTTCCCTGTAATTGCGGAAAATCATGTAATTTTTCAAACCAGAGGGCTAATTCTGTCAAGCTGACATTTTCCAGATTGTCGTAAAAACTTTGCAGTTCTCGGCTAGACAGAAGTACGCGCTTCAAGAGGAGAAACTCCTCTATATTGAGGTCCGCCCCCATCTCCAAACGCTTGCAGACTCCTGCAATTTCCTTAGTTGAGAGAATGGTAAAATGCGGTTGCTCAATAAAAAGAGCCTGCATTTCCTTCATCTCAGCAAAAGCCTGTTTGATTTTATCTGCTTTGGAAGTCGGAGCTAGCTGTCTCAATTGCTCCAAGCCCTGCTCGGTCAACAAATGGGGTTCAAACAAGGCCTTGACCTTATTGAACTCTAATGTTTCTAATATTTTCTTGTTCATCGTTATTTCCTTGTCTTTGAATGTCTATACTCTTCGAAAATCAAATTCAAACCACGTCAGCGTCGCCTTACCGTACTCAAGTACAGCCTGCGGCTAGCTTCCTAGTTTGCTCTTTGATTTTCATTGAGTATTAGGTGTGGTAGCTTTTTACATTCTGATAGATTCGAGTCAAATCTGTAAACAAAGGGCTAGGAAATTTCCTGCCCTTTTTATCCGATTAAATTTGTCACCCAGATTTGTTTGAGCCAACTGGTTGTTACTGGTATGCTCTGGATAATGTGTTTTGCAACGATACTCTTTTCAAGAGGATTTTGTATAGTTGCCATGGGAATAGTTGCTAGTATGGTCAAAGCCATTTGCAAGACAAATAAGGTCACCAACATGGACAAGATACCTGCTGAAACTTGGAACAACTTACCACCCAGTTTTTTACTAGGAATCAAGTGTAAGAGGAGACCAAGCAAACGACCGATGCTATAGACTATCCCAAATACAAGCAAGTAGCCGATACCCGCGTAAAAGACCTTATCCAACTGAAAGAGTTGATCCGATGGGAAAAAGAAAGTCCCCTGACCTTCCTGCGGATTTGCATAAGGAAGAAGCAAATGGAACTGTTCTCCAAGCCCCTTGTAAAACTGGCCAGCCATAAAAGCCGATGCCATGGCTGAAATCAGGTAATAGATCTGTAAGAGCAGACCTCTCCGATAGCCGATATAAAATCCCCAAGCCAAGACCAATAGAAGAAGGAGTGAAATCATAAGGAATCCTCAATCTTGCTCTGTTCTTGCTTGCAAGTCACAAGCTTGTGACGGAGTTCTTCTAGCTCTTGCTCTTTATCATCAAATTCAATCTCACGGCTGAGTTGAGTTGACAAACAGTTGACTGCCAACAAAAGAGCGATGGTTTCATCGTCTGCACTAGGCATTTGTTCTTTAATTGCTTGGTATTTTTCTGTCGCAACCTTGGCAATTTCCTCCATAAAGAGATTATCATGCTCGCTTGTCAAGGTTAATGATTTTTTCCCGAATGTAAATTTGAATCGATTTAGATTTGCCATAAAATTCACCTCACGATATTATACCAAAATTCGCTAATTTTGTCAGTTTTTACAAATTTGCCTGCTTTTTATGGTACAATAGAAACTATGGCAAGTATCACACTCACACCAAGCGAAAAGGAGATTCAGGCTTTTCTTGAACACTATCAAAACAGTCTGGCTCCCAGCAAGAATCCCTATATTCGCTACTTTTTACGACTACCTCAAGCTACCGTTTCTATCTATACTTCTGGAAAGGTCTTGCTTCAGGGGGAAGGAGCCGAGAAATATGCTCGTTTCTTTGGCTATCAAGTTGTAGAGGAAACTAGCGGTCAAATATTCCTTTGATTGGGACGGATGAGGTTGGAAATGGTTCCTACTTTGGTGGGCTTGCAGTTGTAGCTTCCTTTGTCACACCTGACCAGCATGTCTTCTTGCGAAAACTCGGTGTGGGAGATTCTAAAACTCTGACCGACCAAAAGATCCGTCAGATTGCCCCTATCCTCAAAGAAAAAATCCAGCACCAGGCACTACTTCTCTCACCAAGCAAGTACAACGAGGTCATCGGAGACCGCTACAACGCTGTTTCGGTTAAAGTTGCCCTCCATAACCAGGCTATCTATCTCCTTCTTCAAAAAGGCATTCAGCCTGAGAAAATTGTGATTGACGCCTTTACCAGTGCTAAAAATTATGACAAGTACTTGGCACAAGAGGCCAATCGTTTCAGCAATCCTATCAGCTTAGAAGAAAAGGCTGAAGGCAAATACTTGGCTGTCGCAGTTTCTTCTATCATTGCACGTGATCTCTTTCTAGAAAATCTTGAAAATCTGGGACGAGAGCTGGGCTATCAACTTCCAAGTGGAGCTGGAACGGCTTCTGATAAGGTGGCTAGCCAGATTTTGCAAGCCTATGGTATGCAAGGACTCAATTTCTGCGCCAAATTGCACTTTAAAAATACTGAAAAAGCGAAAAAACGCTTAGAAAGGTAAGTTATGAATTCATTTAAAAATTTCTTAAAAGAGTGGGGATTGTTCCTCCTAATTCTGTCATTACTAGCTTTAAGTCGTATCTTTTTTTTTGGAGCAATGTTCGCGTAGAAGGGCATTCTATGGATCCTACCCTAGCGGATGGCGAAATCCTCTTTGTCGTTAAGCACCTCCCTATTGACCGATTTGATATCGTGGTGGCTCATGAGGAAGATGGCAATAAGGACATTGTCAAACGTGTGATTGGAATGCCTGGTGACACCATCCGTTACGAAAACGATAAACTTTACATCAATGACAAAGAGACGGACGAACCTTATCTAGCTGACTACATCAAACGTTTCAAGAATGACAAACTCCAAAGCACCTATTCAGGCAAGGGTTTTGAAGGAAATAAAGGAACTTTCTTAGAAGTATTGCTGAAAAAGCCCAAGCCTTCACAGTTGATGTCAACTACAACACCAATTTTAGCTTTACTGTCCCAGAAGGAGAATACCTTCTCCTCGGAGATGACCGCTTGGTTTCGAGCGACAGCCGCCACGTAGGTACTTTTAAAGCAAAAGATATCACAGGGGAAGCTAAATTCCGCTTCTGGCCAATCACCCGTATCGGAACATTTTAAGAGACCTAAGAGGCCGAGAATCAAGAATCTCAGCCTCTTCTTCTATCGTAAGAAGATGATTATTCTCTACCCAGTCTAACTAGGATAGAAACAAAGTTATACTCAATGAAAATCAAAGAGCAAACTAGGAAGCTAGCCGCAGGCTGTACTTGAGTACGGCAAGGCGAAGCTGACGTGGTTTGAATTTGATTTTCGAAGAGTATTAACTCTCACCTATTTATGCAAAGGAATCTTATGGAAGTTTATTTTTCAGGAACCATTGAACGGATTATTTTTGAAAATCCCAGTAATTTTTATCGTATCCTCCTCCTAGAAATCGAAGATACAGACGCAGAGGATTTTGATGATTTTGAAATCATTGTCACGGGTACCATGGCCGACGTGATCGAGGGAGAAGACTATACCTTTTGGGGACAGATTGTCCAGCACTCCAAGTATGGGGAGCAACTGCAAATCAGCCGGTATGAACGCTCAAAACCAACTAGCAAGGGATTGGTTAAGTACTTTTCAAGTAGCCATTTCAAGGGAATTGGTCTCAAGACAGCTCAGAAAATAGTGGACACCTATGGCGAAAATACCATTGACGAAATTTTGCAACACCCAGAAAAGCTAGAAGGCATCTCAGGACTCTCTGCCAAAAATCGCGAGACTTTCGTCTCTACTCTCCGCCTCAACTACGGAACCGAGATGGTTTTGGCCAAACTAGCCAACTACGGCATTCCCAATAAATTAGCCTTTCAGATTCAAGACTTTTACAAGGAAGAAACTCTTGATGTGGTTGAAAATTATCCCTACCAACTGGTTGAGGATATCAAGGGTTTGGGCTTTACCATTGCTGACCAATTAGCGGAAGAACTAGGCATCGAAAGTCAGGCTCCTGAACGTTTCCGCGCCGGTCTAGTTCACAGTCTTTTTCAGGCCTGTATGGAAACAGGGGACACCTATGTTGAAGCACGGGATTTGCTGGAACAAACCCTTACTCTCCTTGAGTCTTCTCGTCCCGTGGAACTGGATCCCAGCCAAGTTGCCCAAGAGCTCTCCTACCTGATCGAAGAAGACAAGGTTCAGCAGATTGATACCAAGATTTTTGACAACAGCCTCTTCTTCGCTGAGGAAGGCATCCGCAGTCACTTGGTTCGTATCCTTGAAAAAGGAAAACAGAAGAGTCATGATTTAGAAACCATTCAAAAACATATCGCTACTGTCGAAGAAGATCTGGAGATTGAGTATGATAACATTCAAAAACAGGCTATCTATGATGCTATCCAGAACAAGGTCTTTATCCTGACAGGTGGACCTGGTACTGGTAAGACAACTGTTATCAATGGTATCATCGCTGTTTATGCCCTTTTGGAAGGACTTGACCTCAGGAAAAAAAGCAACCTGCCGATTCTTCTTGCTGCTCCAACTGGCCGAGCCGCTAGGCGCATGAATGAATTGACTGCCTTGCCTAGCGCGACCATACACCGCCATTTGGGAATGACAGGGGACGATGATACCAGTCATCTGGAAGATTATCTGGATGCCGACTTTATTATCGTGGATGAATTTTCCATGGTGGATACTTGGCTGGCCAATCAACTCTTCTCCAATATCTCTTCTAACAGTAAAATCCTCATCGTGGGCGACAGCGACCAATTGCCTTCTGTCAGCCCTGGACAGGTTCTAGCGGATCTGCTTCATATTCCCTTGATTCCTCAGACTCGCTTGGAAAAAATTTACCGACAAAGTGAAGAATCAACTATCGTCACCCTAGCTAGTCAGATTCGACAGGGAATCTTGCCAGCTGATTTCACCCAGAAAAAAGCAGACCGTTCCTACTTTGAAATTGCTAGCGGACATATTCCTGCTACTATTGAAAAAATCTTAGATGCCGCCCTCAGAAATGGTATTCCTGCCCGTGATATCCAAGTTCTGGCTCCCATGTATCGAGGAACTGCAGGGATTGACGCTATCAATCAGCTCATGCAAGACCTGCTCAATCCACCACAAAAAGACCAACTCAGTTTTGAAGCTCCCCAGTGCCACTATCGTAAGGGAGACAAGGTCATTCATTTGGTTAACGATGCTGAAATCAATGTCTTTAATGGAGATTTGGGAGCCATCACAGACCTGATTCCTGGTAAATACACCGAGTCGAAACAAGACGAGATTGTCATTGATTTTGATGGCAACGAAGTCTCTTACCCACGTAACGAATGGTACAAGATTCGCCTAGCCTATGCCATGAGTATCCATAAGTCTCAGGGAAGTGAGTTTCCTGTTGTCATCCTACCTATCACCAGTGCTAGTAGGCGTATGCTGGAGCGCAATCTCATCTATACAGCCATTACACGCGCCAAAAGCAAGCTTATCTTACTAGGCGAATTACAGGCCTTCGACTATGCCACCCAGCATATCGGAACTGCCCGAAAAACCTATCTGATTGAACGCTTCAGTGATTTATTGGAGAATGTTGAAGAAAAGCAACAAGCGGTCTCTGAAACAGTCACATCAAGTACCTCTGAACAATCCTACATCTTAACCGAAGAAAACTGGGACAGCATCCCCGCCATGATTGGGATTACAGACGCAGACCTCAAAGAGATTTTTGGAAAATAGTGCATAAGAAAACCCACCAATTCAGGTGGGATTTTTGTTTATTAATACTCAATGAAAATCAAAGAGCAAACTAGGAAGCTAGCCGCAAGCTGTACTTGAGTACGGTAAGGCGACGCTGACGTGGTTTGAAGAGATTTTCGAAGAGTATAAGATTATTTAACTGTTGCTGTGCTTGTAATCAATTCAACAGCTTTTTTGATTGTGATATCGTGTTTCAACATATCAGCTGAAAGCAAGCTTTGTACTTGTGCAACTTCCATGTTGTAATCTGCAGCCAATTGCTCAATTTCTTTTTGGATTTCTTCGTCAGTAGCGTCAAATCCTTCAGCTTTCGCAACTGCTTCGATAACAAGGTTAGTCTTAGTACGTGACTCAGCTTCTCCCTCGTATTGTTTGTGAAGATCTTCTTGAGTAGTTCCAGTGATTTGGAAGTACATGTCAGGGTTGATACCTTGACGTTGCAAGTTTCCAAGGAATTCGTTTACTGAACGGTGAACTTCTTCGTGAATCATTTCTTCTGGAAGTTCTACGATTTCAGCGTTTTCTACAGCTTTATCAATTGCTGCACCTTCAACTGCATCTTTGTAAGCTTCTTCTTTAGCAGCAGCCAATTCCTTGCGGTATTTTTCTTTCAATTCAGCAAGTGTTTCAACTTCTTCGTCGATGTCTTTTGCAAGCTCATCGTCAAGAGCTGGAACTTCTTTAGCTTTTACTTCGTGGATAGTTGTTACGAATTTAGCTTCTTTACCTGCAAGGTCTTCTGCTTGGTAGTCTTCTGGGAATGTTACGATAACATCAACAGTTTCACCAGCTGAGTGACCTACCAATTGGTCTTCAAAACCAGGGATGAATTGACCTGAACCAAGTCCAAGTGAGAAGTTTTCCCCTTTTCCGCCGTCAAATTCAACACCATCGATAGAACCAACGAAGTCAATCACAACAGTGTCGCCGTTTTCAGTAGCAGCTTCTTTGATAACCAATTCAACCAAGTTGTTGCGTTCGCGTTCGATACGCTCTTCAACGTCAGCGTCAGTTACTTCTTTTTCTACATCTACTGATACTTCAAGGTTTTTGTAGTCACCCAATTTTACTTCAGGTTTTGTAACGACTTCAGCAGTGATAACCCAGTCTTGACCTTTTTCCATTGAAGTTACATCAATTTTTGGTTGTGCAACGACTTCAAGACCAGCTTCTTTTACAGCTGCTTCATAAGCGTTTGGTAAAAGAGCGTTCATAACGTCTTGGTAAAGTGACTCTTCACCAAATTTTTTGTCGAAGATAGGACGTGGAAGGTGACCTTTACGGAAACCTGGAACATTAAGAGATTTCTTCACTGAGTTGAAGACACGGTCCAATTCTGGTTTGATTTGGTCTTGAGAGATAGTGAAAGTCAAGACACCACGGTTTGTTTCTTTGTTTTCAAATGATACAGACATTCTGTCATTTCTCCTTAAAATTTTTTAAATACAGTCTATTATAACATTTTCCATTGATAAAAGCTAGACTAATGTAGACAATTATAGACACCAAGCCACTTTTTCTAACTAAAACACTCTCAAAGTATAGACAATCTTAGACTACTTTGGACATCTTTTGGTTACTTTTTGGTTAGTCATTTTCCAAAACTAATTGATTTAATTTTTCAGTTATATTCGACTTCATCTTCTCAGTAACATGAGTATAAACACTTAAAGTCATTTTTTCATTCGTATGACCTACACGATCCATTATCGCTTTTATAGGTACTTCCAATTCTGCAAGTAAACTTATATGCGAATGCCTAAAAACATGAGTAGTCAATACAAAATCATCTTTCTTAATCTCACTTTTCCTAAAACTATTTTTCAAAAAATTATTGAAACTAGTTATCATTAAGGGGGAACCATTATTTGTAAATATATAATCACCTTCTTCCTCTAAAAGAAGATACTCATTTACAATTTCTATCACTCTACCACTAATACCGATCACTCTATATGAAGCCAAACTTTTCGGACTATCCAAAAATACTTCCGACTTACTTCCATTTGTATGAAGGGTATATTTAACTTCTAATGTTTTGTTTTCAAAATCAATATTATCTTTCGTCAAAGCTAAAACTTCTCCAAATCTTAAACCTGTTAAATACATAAATTCAACAATTAAACGATTTTTTTATAGTTCTTTTTCTTCCTTATCTAAAAAAATTCAGATACTGAAACATTTTCATTGCTTGTTAAATATTTATTTTTGTTTTTCTAATTTCTTTCAGGTTCTTTTTTTCTTTTTTTGGTAAAACTACCTTTTCAACAGGATTTTCTATTATATAACCAACTTTCAAACAATACTTAAAAAAATGAGTTTAATAATACTTTTTTTATTTTTGTCTATGATCTGACGAGCAGGACAATTCCAATAGTATATTTTGAACAATTCGACTTGTCACATCTAATAACAAATAATTTTCCAACTTCCGAATTTCTCCAATTATTGTATATTTTTGTGACTTAAACGTACTCTTTTTCAATTCTGTTTCACGAATTTTCAAATATTCTTCATAGGCTTGTTTAACTGTAATATCTCTAAATACTTCCTTCTGCTTTTCTATTTTCTCCCTCTTTTTTTCTATTTTCTCATCCAACAATAGTCTTGCCTGTTTCTGAGCTTGCCTTTGTCTTAGAAGTTAAAGTTATAGAAACTTGCTTCCACTTATTCCCTTCTAAATCAAAATATTTTTCATAATATCTATATTTTCCATTCTCCAATTCTCTAAAAAACATTTTATACTCCTTTTAAAAATGAGTATATCTCTAGTCAATAACTATAGTATATCATTTTTTTTCCAATCAAATATATCTAACTCTCTCTCTATGCAGAAGAAATAAATAAAATCCTCTCACGTTAATCAATACTTTTTGTCCTGTTCTAAAAGATATATCTTTAAATTCTTTCGTCTTTTGACTTTCGTCTAATCTCCTTTCAATTGTTTTAATACTAATCGAAGGAAAATAATTTGCTTTTTAAATCCTTCTTTGACACACAAATATCAGGATAATTATTATATAATTTTTCCATTTTTATTCTCCTATTTCCAAACAATCTTTGAATACCTGGTGGAACTTTTTGACCTAAAATCCGAATTTTAAACCATACCCTAGTTTCTTTATGTTCAGTTTTTTCTCTATAAAACGACAAAAAACAGCAAGCCATTTCTGACTTGCCATTCTTTTTATGTTAGTTACTCAATTCCGACAATTCACTTTCAACACGTTTCAAAACTACTTGTACTTCTTCTGTACCACGATAACCTTCGAGAGAAGCTAACTGTCCTTCTATCCTTCCTAAAATACGTAACACTTTGTCTAGTTCATTATTTTGCTTAGGATTAGATAGTTCTTGATTCGCTACTGTCAATCTTGTTACTTCTTTATGCAATCTTGAATTTTGTAACACAACTTCTTTCATCAAATCCATTGTTTCCAAGATTTCTTTAGCACGTGAACTATTTTTATATAGATTTTTTCTAGCTTCTTTCTCATACTTCATTTCATCAGAAATGTATTCCGTATCTTTTTTGATAGAAGCATGCTCTTTAGACAAGGCATCATGTTCTTTAGACAAGCCTCTATGCTCACTAGACAAACTATCATGTTCCATTTCACGTTCTTTTGACAATGCCTTCATTTCAGCTTTAAGACCACTATTATCTCGTGCTAACTTAATAGCAATACCAATTAATGAAGCTATCGTTGCTACAATTCCACCAAATGTTACCCAATCCATAATTGAATAGTCTCCTATCATTTTTTCTCCTTTCTATCTTATCATATTTCCTAAAAAGAAAAAATAAGGCAAAGTTTCCTCTGCCTTATTCATTTACTAATCTTACTTTTACACCTTCCACTGTAAAAGCCTTTCTTCAACTTAAATCTAATCGAATTAATTTGAAATAAAGATTTAATTCTTTTCCAAAAGGATATACTCTAAACACTAAACGATACATTTCATCTACATCAGAAAATCCTTTTTTCAAAGGAGCTTCAAAGCCATTCCATGCTACTCTATAATAAGAAATACCTGTAAATTTTTCAACGTTCAAAAAACTTAATTCTACAATCCCTTGATAAGCCTCTTTTACTGCACGTTTATTAATCATAACCATTCGCTGGTTTGCATCACTTTCACCTGCATCGACATATAAATTGATTTCAGGAGGAAAAGGATCAGTCGCCTTCTTAATACCAAGATATTCCTTATTCAGGATATTCTTAAATAAATATCGCTGAAACAATTTTGTCTGAAACCACTTCATAAACTGATAAATACCAATGCTAAAAAGAGCCATTAAAATCCATAGTGAAAATTCATTCTCTTGAAATGGAAAATCCACTGCAATTGAAAAAATCAAGCCTAACACAATGCTTTCAAAAAAATGAATAAATGAATCTATCAACACCAAAACGCAACTTTGAAAAAAAGAAACAGCTAGGATAAAAATAATCATTAAAAATCCTAAATAATTTGAACTAATTTCAAGTATTGCTGATATTTTTTTAATCAGAACGGCACACGCTATCATTTCAAATACTAAAGATTGCCATCTAAACAACTGACCAACCAGCCAATTCACTCCACAAATTGCAGATAGTTTATATCCCAGCTTATCCGATTCTTTCAAAATTCTAAAAAACTCTTTCATACTTTCCACCTTAATTCAATTTACGTCGACCCCAAACTGTTGCAATCAAACCAACAATACCCCAAATGGTTGTAAAAATTGTACTTGCTGTTCCAGTATTCGGAAGGACTTTTAACTGACCTTCTTTATCTTTCAAAGCGATTGTACCGTCAGACTGCTTCACAGCACCAATTTCATAAGGCTCTTTTTCAGCATAATCACCTTCGCTTGTTTCAACTACAACTTTTCCTTGATTGGTAGATACAACTGTATGACCTGTATTCGTTTCAATAGGCTGTTCTTTGATTTCTTCTTTAGTGACATTCAATGGTTTAGGATCATCAGATTCTTTCACACCGACATTATCTTCTGCCTTCTTCTTATCTTCCTGAACTTGTGGTGATTCTACTTTTTCTGAATCAGCAGATAGCTTATCTTTTTTGGGTTGTTCTGTTGGGGTTGTTGGTTCGACAACTACACCTGTATTATCATGTTCCTGATTCTTATCAGTGTCTTTTCCAAGTTCAGCAGATGGCTTATCTTCTTTTGTCTGCTCACTTGGAGTTATTGGCTCAACAACTACACCTGTATGATCACGTTCCTGATTCTTATCAGTGTCTTTTCCAAGTTCAGCAGATGGTTTATCTTCTTTTGGTTGCTCACTTGGAGTTGTTGGCTCGACAACTACACCTGTATGATCCCCAGCTTCTTTCCTATCAGATTCCTTACCAAGTTCTGTAGAAGAATGTTCTACGCTTGCTGATGATTGTGTTTCTGTTGGCTGTTCTGAAACTACCAATCCAGAATTATCCCCATTAGAAGATACACTTCCACCCAAAGTTAATTCATCAGCATATACTCCACTTGCAACTGTACTCAACACAGCTACAGACAACAATGTTACAAATTTCTTATTCATTTCTTTTTCCTCTTTTTTCTTTATTTTCCAATCACATAATAAAAATTTTTAGCTTCATCAGCACTAAATACTCGATAGTCTGTTATTCCAGTACCTTGTCCACTTTGAACAAAGTTACATTCTGAAATCAAGATTGAACCATCATCTTTCACATCTTCTACAAATGCCACATGACCATAAAGACGGTGACCACCAGCTTGCGTTCCTTGAAAACTCACTGCTGAATGCTTCGTAGGAGTATTCGTTACTTCGTAACCTGACTTATGCGCCCAATCTTGACCATTTCCCATGTATGGATCAAACTGTATTCCAAATTCTTTCGCACGATTGAAAACATACCACGTACATTCTCCATACGGATAAGATTGAGTAATATAGCCATCTTTGGTAATCTCCTTATCAATCGAATATCCACTAGGTATATCCATAGCAACAACTCCAGGAGCAATATCTAAACTACCAGCTATTGCATTCCCACCTGAAGAACCATCGGATTCAATCGTACCTTTAAAGACTTCATACCACTTCTTACTATCCTTTTCCAGCTTCTCTAATTTTGTCTGAGGGTCTGAAAGTGAGACACCTTCATAGTTTACTGACCAATACTTAGCACTTTCAAAAGGATCAGTCGCCTTCTGCATATAGTCTTTGACTTTTTTATAGCCATGATTCAACTCATAAGACATCAATTCCAGTTCCACCGTACTATCTAAAGTACGAGAACTAGCATTTCTCCAGCGATCACCATTGATTGTGTTACCGGCCCAGCCTGACCATTGAAAGTAACCTGCAACCCCACCTGATGGATTCGTTAGTTTAGGATCAAAGTCACTTTCTCTTTCAGCATTGGCAAGAGAACCACTAGCACCCTCTAAAGTGAATTTCTCTTTAGAGAGTTGCCAGTTTAGAATCTTAATCACATCTTCTGCACGTTCGACAGATATATTGGCTTTTTGAGCAACTTCTTGCGCCGTTAAACGTGTTCTCTTTCCAGTCGTACTACCTGATGAACCACCAGCAGAAACAACTCCAATAACACTTAAAATAATTAAGAGAACCACTAAAAGCGTAGGTATAAGACTTACGAAAAAGAATCCAAAGCGTTTCGCTGTTTTGTTACCCATTAAATTTCAACCTTTTTCCTTTTTTTAGCTTTCAATATTTTGGTTTGCTTACTTAAAATGGCTTTAGAAGTTATTTCTTCATTTTTAGGATTTTTTACAACGTTTTTTCTTCTTTCCACAGACTTTGGATTGACCGTTTTTGGAGTCTGCATTTTCTGTTTCACTGAGCCTTCCTTATTCTCTTTAAATGGCTTCTGACCTTTCTTCAACCGTTCTTCCTTCAGCCGTTGAATTGACTCACGAGAAGCCTTTTTCTGACCAGCATATTTCACTGCTTGATTATCTCTATCTCTTTTCTTCTTGTCTAAAACTTTCCTATCAGCACTATCTTTTCTAAAGGAATTGGCACGTACTCCATAGAGTTTAGCTAAAGCCTTATTCCCTTTTTCTTTCAAGGCATTGACTGAACTATTTTTATGTTCCTTAATCGAATTCATTCGATTCTTAATCACATCACCTTTTTCAGCAACCTTTTCCACCAATGGACTTTGTTTTCGTAAAGTTTTAAGATTTTCACTCAACTTATCTTTACCCATCTTCAATCCACCTTTAACAAACTGTCCACCAACTTTGAGTCCATTTCCACCTGCTTTCAAACCAGTCTTACCTGTTTTTGACAATCTTTCTTTCAGTTTTTGAACAGACTGAGAATTGCTTATTTCTCGACCAATCTTACCAATAGGACTATTGGTTACTCTTGAAAATGCTGATAAAAGCGAATGTCTGTACTTCCACATTAGAAACAATAATACACCTTTTAAAAAGACTGTAACTAGTAAATCACCACCTACAGCAGTAGAGATAAATTCAGTTAAAGTATTGTAAAAAAATGAAAATATACTAGTTGCTAAAAGCATAATTGATGATAAAGCAAGCATTGATATTCCTTTTTTATTAAATCCAATCAATAAATGCTCCATCTTAGGAAACAGACTTAGAAGAAGGATAAATGGTAACAATACGATCAAAAAGATAAAAACGATTAAAAAGAAGAATCGTGACAAACCTAACAATAAATAAATCGTTCCCATCACAATAATATCGACATCAGAAGCAAAGGCATACATAAATTTTGAGCCCCACTCATTTTTCAACATTTTGTTTTCAGGATCTTTATCTTTTGCAAGATCCTTGACTTTTTTATCACCAACTAAATGATCTCCATCCCCCTGCTTATAAGCAGCTAAATCTTCAAATTCTTTTTCAGAAAGAAGAAATGAACCATCTTCTTTTACAGGAGAATTCATATACTTATATCCCTTCAACAAAGTTTCAGAAAAGTATGTTTCTACTCCATTTTTACTTTCACCAGTTAAAGTTTTTGTAATTTCACCATTCAAAGTAATTGCTGTTGTTCTAAAGCTATCGTAGACATGAGTTATCAAATATTTACTTTGACCATTTACATTAAGTTGAATGAAGTAAATTCCAATACAAGTATAAATCAATAACATTTTTATCAATGTTTTAAAAAAACTACCTTTTCCAGTCGCAAATAGATACAGTAAATAAACTGCCATACTTGCACCAACCATATAAATAATTTCTTGACTAAACAAAGAAGAAAATACCTTACTAGAATTTCTTACCGTTTCATTCAACAATCCACTAACATCACTCATTCCCTCAACAGCAATATAAACTTGTGCAACTACATAGAAAATAAGTTTTCCAAGCCAAAAAACAGACTGAACCATAGAATTAAAGAAATAATTGACATTGGAATCAAATCCAAAAAACTTTTTATCAAAGTAAACTTTACTTGTTAAATCAGACATCTTAGACTTATAATTCTCATAAGTCAGTTTGCTATTTTTCTGCTTCCTTTTTCTTTTGATTCTCTTTTTTTCTTCAGCTTCTTTCTTTACCGTATCTAATATTTTTTTAGCATTCTCAGAAGAATCAACCAGTTTAGGCTTTTTCGTGTTCCTATCAAATTCAATAATATCAAAATTATTTTTTTGGAAGAATATCTGTAACAGAATTAGCTTTTTACAAAAAGCAGGAAGAAGAAAGAAAGAACAAATAAACACTAGTAAAATATTTTTTTCTCATATTCCTCCCCCTATACAGCAACCAATTCTGTTTCTACTGTTTCAAATAATTTCATTAAAATAGGATAAAGTGTACCATCTACTGTAATACGCTCTTTTCTTCCAAACGTATCATAATAGATACATTGACCCATTGTTTGATTTTCAAGCCAAGAACGTGAAGAATCGTTATCTTCTACACGCAAATGTTTCAAAATAGCTTCTGTTTCTGAATTTTTCAGGAAAAGCAAATACTGTACCAAATCCAGTTCCATCTTCACTTGTTTTCAAATCTCTTACCGATTGAGTTACCAGCACTAAGAAATTATTGAATGATCGTCCAGTACGCTTAATTCGATTCACTACTTGTCGGCCAGCAGGAGTTGACATAATCTGCCATGCTTCGTCAAGGAATAACATTGTTTCCTTGTCCTTTTCACGTTCACCAAAAATCGCACAGAAATAGGTTAAAGAATACATGACAGTCAAACTTCTTAATTGACTTTCAGTCATTTCATCTTTATCTGTACCTTTTGGCATATCCAAACCAGTAATTTCAACGATTGTAATTTTATTATCAACCTTCAGAACATTTTGACTTCCATCAGAAAAACAAAGTGACAATAAAGAATTTCTTGAAATTCTTTTTAAGAAATATCCAGCAGTTTCAACATCTTCCTTTGAATTTTTCTCTAATTCATCAAAGACTTGTAACATACCGACTTTCTCACCAGCTTTCCTTCGTTCAATCACTTTGTCAATCGAATCTAACAAATGTGGTTGAACCTTGATATAGGTATCTTTATCCAATACAGAGCCTACAAGTACAGTTGCTAACTCTGTCAGTTCAGCTTCATCTTGTAAAAATGAGAATGGATCAAGAACACCTCTATTATTCTTATCTTTCATATTCAAGGTCACAAAATTGATTGACTTGATATATTCTTGAAGTTCATAAAATTCATCATTTTCCTCCAATTCAGATAACACAGTTAAATATTGTTTTTTCATTTCTGCTTTTGGATCAATATACAATACTTTTGTTTTCAATAAAGAATGATAGGTAAATAATAACTTAGTTAAGAATGACTTACCATTCCCTGTTGAACCAGTTATAGCCGTATGAGGATTGCTTGTTTCCTTACCCTTCACTCCAACTTTATTCGCTTGTAATAAATTTGAAAACACAATGTTTGTACTTGAATCAAGAGCTTTTTGAAAATCTCCATACCATGAAGAAATCTCATTATCAACACGACCAATAGGAAAACCAATTTCTGTTCCAACCTTCTTAGTCGTAAACATTAGATTCTCACAAAGTCCACGTAGACTTCCATATTGAAGAAATGACTCCTTTTTATTATCAAGAATTTCTGTCAATCTACTCTTATAGAATAGATATACTCGATCTGCAACAGCCTTGACAACTTCTACTTCCAATTCTTTCAATCGTGCAAATAGAATATCAAACTTAAGATTCAATTCTTCCAAACTGTCTGCTGTAATGGTTAAGGTATGAAGATAGGTAATCATCAATTCTTTATTGTCATGTTTCTCCTGAAAATCTTCTAACAACTGATGGCTTTCCAAAACTTCAATCTTTTGAACATCATCATTTTCTGCTGTTTCATTTACCGTATTACCAAGATTCTTACGCTTGTTTCTTGCCCTGGATAAAAGTGAGAAAAAACCTTTTTGAGTTGAAAAACGGATTTTATACATACTATCAACAGGAAATTCAAGATTTTGGAGTTCTTCTTGTAGATGAAGATAAGATACATTTTTTGGATATGAAACAACAGGAATTGTCGCTACATAACTTGTTTCCTGACCATTGGTCAATTTCAAAGCATTCCCATCGACAACTTCAATAATTGTTTCATCTACATTCTCAATCGAATTTTCAAGTGCAATCAACTCACTTTCTTTGTCATAGGTTTGACCACCAAGAAAATGAAGCCGATTCAATAATTCTAAATCAGCTTTTGAAACTTCTGTCACGTTCAAAGCATGGATTTTAGTTTGAATCACATCTTTCTGATTTTGCCAAGCCTTCCACCAATCAACTTTTGGTAATTCTTCAAAACCAACCATTTTCATCACATTTTTTCGATAAGTTTCTATCGTCTGTTCCACAGTTAGTTTAAAGTCCGAGGTTACATTAACTGATTTCAAAGGAACTACAAGATAATGCTTATACTCAAAGAGATAGCTTACTTCTTCTTCCAATCGTGACTTCATTGTAGATACAATATAATTTCCTAAAGGACTTGTACCTTGACCTTGCTCAATATCTTGTGATAACAAAGCAATTTTCTTAGCCAATTCTAAATCAATATGTAAACTATGAATGCTTAAATCATTGTACTCTGCCAAACTAGCTAAACAATTATAAACAATATCCTTACTAGTCTCCTTTTTCGTTTCTTCAATCGTATTGACAACTTGTGATTCAATTTCAAATACGGATAAAACCGTTCCATCTTTTAACAGAATCAAACCATCAGCAACCGACCAAATATTATTTGATAATTCCACGTTTTATACTTCTCACTTTCTCATATTTTATTCCTTTACAAATATATATTTTTCTTTCGCTGACTATCGTATTCCTTCCAAAAAATCAAATACTCATAAATAAATCTAAATAATGTCTTTCCATCTAACTTATAATCAGCTAACAGATTCCCAAGTTTCCAACCAGCAAATGCAGCAGCCATAAAGCGCCAACCCCAATCAAGGTAAGGAATAAAGCCTAGTAAAAACCAGGCTAACACTAAAATTACTAGGCAATAGACAATCGCAGACATTTTAATTGCAAATGGTAAACTAAATTCTTCATTTAATTTATGCACCCAAACAGGCTGTCTAAATGCTGTTGTATAGACATACAGCTTCTTGTCTTTTCTTTCCATTCTTCATTCCTACTTAACTGCTTCAATCAATTTTGACCAAATAGGTTTAGTTGCATTTAAAACTGTTTCAGGATTTTCTAAAAAGAAAAGAATAAATCCTGCAACCAAAATAATAACAACCAATTTTCCTAACTGCTGTTCTTTCCATGCTTTCAATGCTTTCATTCCTGCAAAAAATGCTACTGCTGGAACACCAAACTTAGAAACTAAAAAAACAAATAATGCCATCTATCTTAATCTCCTTTTTCTTCTTTCTTGTTATAGTCTAATGGAATTGTATGATCCATTTTTTCTACAAAATAACTATCTTTATCTTCTCTTAACTCAAAGCTAAAATTCTCGCTATGAGTTGAGCCAGCTACTTCTAAAGTAATCTGAGCATAAGCCAAGATTTTACCGTCTTTTTCTTTAAAGTAGGTATAATCTAAACTCTTAAATGTTGCACCACCAATCGACTTAATATCTTTAGAAATTAAATCTAAATTCGCTTGACTAGTTGTGTAATTTTTAAAGAATAATTCTAAGAACGAAACTAATTTCTTTCTTTTACCTTCCCCAATTTCATCATTATCAAGCAAAGCCAAATGAGTTTCTTTTCCTACACCATCAGCCTTAAAATCACTTACAGGAGAAAACCAAGGTAAACCAGCTACATAGTATTTACCGTCTTTTTCTCCGTATGGAATCGAGAATTCTATACCTACACGCTGATTCTTGTCATCTTTTTTTGTATCATAAACAATACGATATACAGCTATACCATCTTTAGCAAGTAACATACGAGCGCTAACTACCGACATTTCCTGCTTCGATTGACCTTGATTCTTAACTTCTGGAATACTTCCATAGTATTCATTCAACTTCGCTACATCATCTTCACTAGAGCCATTTTGTGAATTATAAGTAAAATATCTACTCACAAATCCATCTAAGAATTGTTCCAATTTACGATCTGTTTCCTTTTTTGATTCAACAACTGGTGAATTTGTCAATCTATCCAGCATTTTTGAACTTGTCTTTAAAGAAACAAACATTGTTAAACCACAGAAAAGAATAAAAGCAGATAAGCCTGCTAAAAAAATACGATTCGATTTTTTCTGACTTATCTGTTTCATTTTTACTTGCTTTTCTTTTCTTGGCTTCTTTAAATATAAATTTCTCATTTTTTCCTTTCTATGTTTACAAATTAACTTTCTTGTAGAAGCCAATAGGAGTATTTAAGATTTCTCCCTGCTCTACGAATCCTTGAAATACTGTCACCCAATTCCCACATTGAAAAAAATAATCAACAACCGATTTATAATCTAACTCTTTCGTCAATTCAAAAATTGTATCAACTTCATTTTTAGAACAAAATCTATAATATCTAGTTGCAATTTTTGTTACAGGAATATAATGCTGTAATTGAAATTTGACAATGTATTCATCACCGTCATATAATTCCAAAACTGCTTTCTTCAGCAAGTAAACCTCGTCTAACGACATGATTTTATCCACTTCCCAATCAGAAATCCCACAAATAAAAAAGTTGTCTTTATCAATTCCTCTTTCATTTATTCTTTCAAGAATCTGTTCTTGACTGTACTTCATAATATCTAGTTCACAGAGAAATTCAAAATTTCCTTCCCTTAAAACCCTTATATTTGCTATCATTTTGATACAAAGTAACCTTTATCTACAAAGCTACCACCTTCTTCCAAACGAACATCACGACCAAACTTTTCATAGTCAATATACAGAAGCAGTTTTTCCTTAGAAAGTTCTACACCAACTTCCTCTACAAGATATTCACCTAATTCTCTATCAGTAGCAACATCAGAATATAAACTACAATCATCAAATTCTACACCTGCTAAATATTTTGGATCAGAACTTTCTGATTCAATAAATGATAGAACCAAATCTTCATCAACATCTTCCACGTTTTCAGCAAGTTCATTCGCTAATTCTAAAGTTAAGCCTTCACAATTCAAAGTAGGTAATTCTTCAATAGATTGAATAGTAAAAACATCATCTTCTCTATCATATCCAAACTCAGAAGCAATGTATTCCACATCAGCAGGTAAAGAAAATTGTTTCGCTTTCTTTGATCTTGTATCCAAAATTAAAGCTGTTAAGTCCATATTTTCTCCTTTCTTAACTAGCCTTCTACTTGTCTATTTAACTGTTCCAAATCAGCAACACTAAATAAACCATAACCAATAAATGCTGAACCCTCATAATCAACAATTTCAATTTGTTCATCATAAGAGCCATTTAAACCAATATGAGATAACCTTCCAAAATATAAAGGCAAGCTAAACCAAGCCTGCCTTACATTCTTTGGGTTCTTAATCAATACCTTTGAAGCCATTCAGCACCAACCATTCTTTATTGCAAAATATACCAACTATAGCCTTCGTGACCAAGAAACACATAGGAATCTCCTAAACGACTAGCAATTTCTTCTTCATGTTCTTCTACATAAGCAGACAAACGATCTTCATTCACTAACTGCTCATATTCTCCATGATTCAAAATACCTGCAAAATCAATCAATGCTTCCTGCGTATCAACTTCTGTAAACGAATTGATATACACATTATCAGGATTGTTACCATCAAACTGTCCAAACTCTACACCGTCAAAGTGTTCATCTAAGCGTTCAATAATCTTTGCAGGCTCATCAAGCAACTTTTTTCCAAAATTGTAATACTTACATACATCAGAAAACTTATCATAGACGACTTTAATACTCATTTTTTTCTCCTTCCAAATAAAAAAGGAAGCCAACCTTGACTTCCTTCATTCCTTTACTTAAATTGAAGCTGAACGCTCAAAACTAGAACCAATCGCAAAGGCACGAGTTGTTACCTTATTCAATTCCTTATTCATTGCATAGTAACTAGACAGGTCTTTCTTGATACACTCAATAACCTGATACGGTAGTTGCAATTCTTCATCATTTTTGAGAAGCGAACTCAATTCACCAGCATTCTTCCACGCTAAATCAAATTCTTTCGATTTTAGTTTTTTCGCGAGTTCATTCGACAATTCAATAATTTGTTTATCTTTTCCTTGTAAAGCCATTTTTTTATACCTCTTTTCTTCTTTAGCTTTTTATATATTCAACCTAAAGCTGGAGAACGTTTCTTAACTTTCATCTATTCTCTCCCAAATAACCAATCTAACGAAACTTCTAGTAAATCAGCTAACTTAATAAGATTTTCAAAGTTGGGTTCTCTTTTTCCGTTTTCCCAATTTGTGAAGGTGTTCTGTTTTACTCCTACTTTTTCACCTAGTTCTGTTTGTGTCAACCCCTTTTTTAGTCGTAATTCTTTTAGTCGCTCGGTAAAAATTGTCATATCCACTCCTCTAAATGAAATCGTTCAATCAATTTTAAACACTCCATTTCCATTTCTTCTTTACTCCTTCTTAACAATCCAAACCAAAGTAACTTTCTCTTAACATCTACTTGTCCTGCTAAATATGATTCATATTCTCTAATCAATCGTTTCAACTTAACCCAATCACTTCGCTTCTTTGTTTGATTATAGGTTTGAGATTGAAATTCAATATAACCTTGATAATCTCTTGCTATCTTACTATCAGTTAAACCATCATAGAAATTTCTTGCTGGAATCAAATAGACAATCTTTTCAATATCTTTGTATTCAATCATACTCTCCTGCCTAACTGACTTTGAAGAAGTTCTAATTCTTTTCGCTGTCGTGAAGTTAATTCGCCTGCTTCCATTATCTTCTTCATATTTTCTTGAAGAAACAACCGATCAATTTCAGATACGAATAACAATGAATTGGAAACTCTTTCTACCAACCATCTAATCGTTCTATCAACTGAATACGGCTCAGGACTAACCGATAGCCTAATAGCTTCATTATTGCCAAATAATTCTTGCCATTTACTATCGAACTTCCTAAATCCATGTTCATCAGTACCATCATAAATCTGTATCGCTCCTTGAAAGATTGACCTTGTTAATTCAGCAATCTCAGCACCAGCCAAAACTTCTGAAATGAATGACCTTGCCTTACCTTGTGAGAATCGAACTTCATAACGATTCCATATTCCAAATAACCTTACACTATCTGATACACTTATACCTTCTTTCTTCGCTATTTCATACCTCTTTTCATAAAAGTTAAAATACATTTCAGACTGCCGACTACCAAGATAGATTGATAACCCTTGTCTATTTTCTGTTTCCAATGGATTCTCAAAATCAAATCCTCCACCACCCACAAACGAAAAACTTTTTAAATAAGGCGAAACAATATCCTGTTTATAATACCTTGTTACTAGTGTTGATAAATCAAAATTTTCTTTCGTATCTTCTCTAGCCATTTCATCAACTGCAATATCTATTCTAGTAACACTAAAATTTTTCCCCATATTTTTGTTTGAACCTTTTTATAAAATCTATCCAAGTTATATTTTCACTTTCAAGATACAGTTCTAACTGCCTGCAGCCTTGACCACTTAACTGTACCGTAATTCTGTTTTTTTATCTTCTCCATTCTCACTAAAGGAAGAATTAAAACCAAAAAAACCAAATGTCACCATAGCGATACAACAATTCATATTTCATAAATGAAGTTGTTTCAGGATTCAACATAATATCAAATCCAAAAAATTCTTTAGCTACATAATAAACATCATTCTCTTTGTTAAGCGTAAATCTGAAATAGTCTATCATATACCTTGTCAATTCTGTATCACACTTTTTCAAACTAAAATGGTTTTTTATCTCTAGGAAATCTTCTTTCTTCAAAGTCCTATAACCATTCTCATAAGCCTTTATAGTAGAAACAGGAATACCAGTCTTAATTGATAACTCTTTTCTAGTCATTTTTCGCTCATTTCTAAAATCTTTTAACTTTTTTCCTTCCATTTCTCCTTTAAAACTCCATTTTTTACCAAAAGGGACACAAAAAAACTCAAAAGGGACACAAGTGTAACCCTTGTCGCTGTAAGCGTGAAGTGCATTTTGTAACTTTTGTTACCCACCTATTAGAATAGGTGGGTTAATTAGCATAGTCTAGCACTCTAGTGATCGCTAGTGAGCGCAGGCGCTCGTCGCTTCGCTTCCTCGCTTCTGCTACTAGCTACTAGAGTGCTAGACTATACCAACATCCATAAAATAGAGAAAAGGGGATCTCCCCCCTATTCTCATAGTCCATATTCGTCAAAAGGAAAATCTTCCAAAATTTCAGACCACTTCTGACTTCCACTTTCCTTTAATTCAAATAAGTCAGTCAACAAAATAATTTGTGACCGATCCAATACAATAAGCCCATCTTCTTTTAGAATCGTTATTTTATTAAGTTCTTCTAATTTTTTCAATAAATTCTGAACAGATGAAAAACTTACACCAATTTTATTAGAAAACTCACTTGCTTTCATCAAAGGAACATCATCTCCTTCTTTTTCTTTTTGTTTACTAGACATCAATTCTTGCACCAAGTCAGAACTATCTTTTTTTACAGTTCCTTTTTCAAGTTCTTCATTAGCCTGCATTTCTTCCTGCAATACTTGTTTTTCTTCCTCAGAAAGAACAGCTTCAGGATTCTCTAATGGATTGAAAGGATTTTGTCGTCTTTGAATCTTGTCATATTCATCAAAGAAAGAGAACTCTTTTGAAAGCAATGGAGAATAAAACTCCCTGGCCACTTCTCCATACACACTCGCATATCCACGACCATATACACGCTTACCAGCAAGATATTTCACATACTTAAATTCCTTATTCCTATTGACTTCTCCAAAGGCTAAATCATATCCAACCTCGTCCAAACGACCAACAGAAATTCGGAAATTTATGTTTGACTGTAATTTAGAACCTAAATCTTCCCTAGAAGGCTTCTGCATTGCAATAGTCGCAAAACACCCAGCTTGCCTTCCTAGAAGCAAAAATTGACCCATAGCATTGTCTAAACGCTGTCTTGTCTGAAAATCAAGCATAGCGCACAAGGCATTATATTCATCACAAACTAAAAAATAAGGTTCAAGTCCATATTCAAAAAACTTCTTCAAATCCTTATCGCCATTTTCTTCACGCATTTTACGCATATAGGCATAGCGAGCGAACATAATTTGAACTGCTCTTTCAATCATAGAAACAATATCTTCAACCTCATAAGAAATACGACCTTCAAAGGCTTTCTGCTCTGACATAGTAACAAAGTCAGCTTGTTTTGGATCACATATATCCACTACTCCAACTTTAGCCATTGCACGAATCAGAGTTCTTAAAAGAACTGTCTTACCTCCACCAGTACCACCACACACAAGTAAATGTGGATCATCAACAGGATTCCAATAGAGATTCTTCATCAGTTGAATACCTTTACTAGAGTATTCAACATCACTAATCTTAATACGATTCTGAAACGCTGAATAAGCCATTTTATAAGTTTTAAATTTAATATCGTCCTGAACTTCCATAAAGTCCATAAAAAAGGTTGTTTCTAAATCTGAACCAATCTTCTTAAACTTATCTTGAAACTTATTCCCAGCCATTTTAAAAGCAATTTCCAAATCATACCGATTCTGCTTCATATAAACTGCTGGAAAAACAACTTTATCCCTTGTTCCTGAATCCGTCTTAATCTTTTTCGTATAAGAATACCCATTTTCTTTCAAAAAGCTAGTTTAGCAAGTCTTTCTAACTTTTGAAAAAGAAAAAAACGTTCTTGTGAAAACCAAGTCAAATAAAAAAACTAATCAAACTAAATACTGTCACCATCAAACTGACAATCACTAACGAAGGAACATCAGCATTTTTTTAGTTTTTTTCTAAATTTTGATAAATATAAAATCCTAAAATTGGACTAAACAACAAAAAAAGAAAAAAAGAAAAGATAAAGTATCTTAGATTTTCCATATATGGTTTAATCTTAACTCCTCTATACGCAGGAAGTAAACCCATATCTTTTCTCCTTTAAAACTTATCCTTTATGTTCTTGTTTTTGATCATGTTTCTGTTCTTGTTTAGATTGACTTCCACCAACTTTTTTAAGTTTATCAACCACAAAAACGAAACGGTGCTTGTTTGGCTCTACTTGATTACGATCAGCCTTACGCATACCATGATAAGCAACCAGCAAAGTATCAAAATCAATAGCTTCTTGATAACCAAGATTCAAAGCATTGATTTCTTCTTCTGATTGTTCTGTCACTTTCAAGAAAACAGTATCTTCCTGTCCTTCTGAATATACAAGGACTTCAACACCATCATAATCGCCTTCGCCAGTTTCAAGATCAACATTTACAAATTGCGCACCTTCATTCTTAATAAATTTACAAGTACCCAAAATTTCCTTCGGATTCAACAAAAGATCATTCAAAATACGATATTTCTTTGAGAAGATTTCTACACGTTGTCCAAGTTCAAGTCCATTTTTAGCCATTATTTGTTACCCCCTACACGTTTAAGTCCTTTAGCCAATACATTCGTTGAAGCAGAGAAATTTGTACCTTCAACATAATCTTCCAAGAAAGTTGGTTCAATAGCTTCAACTTCCTCATTTAATTTATAAGTTGCCATATCTTTTGGAGTGATGATTGAAAACATACCATGTTTTGCATTCATCACAATATGTCGAGTTCCATCAAAAGGCTTACCTTCAATAATTGCTGGTGCTTTTTCAGAACGTACATAATTTGCTTTCCCAATAGCTTCAGGATTGAATTTAAAATTTTCGATTTTCATTTTTTAGTTTTCCTTTTCTATTTACATTTTTTCTTTAAAAAAATAAAGGACGATAATTCCTGTTTTATTATCGTCCTAACAACAATATTTTAATCTTTTTTACGCTTAATTCCCACTAAACCTAACATAGACAAGATTCCACTTCCAACATAACCAAGCACACTAGATGCTGTACCAGTATTCGGCAATGATGGTTTCTTAGGCTCTTGTGGTTTTTCAGGTTCAGGAGTATGAGTTGTTACTTTCGCTTCCATTTCTTGACCGTTAACGATATTTACAAATGTATTCTCTACCTCACCACTTGCAATGCGTTCTACTTCAATATAAAAATCAGCGTCAAAAGTTCCTTTTACTCCTAGAGAGTTCAAGAACTCTTTGTCAACAGTATATGACCACTTACCATCTTTCTCATTCCAAGACACTTTAACAATCTTATTGATAAAGTCAGAATTTGTACTTTGATCAAACTCAAATTGGAATGCATAAGCAGAACCTTTAGCGATCTTATCCCCTGCCTTAACCAATTTACCATCAGCAAGAACTACATCATAAGGTAATACAAGCTCTTTTTCTGCTGTATATTCTGTACCCTTGATAATACCCTTCCAATTACCAGTATAGCGGTCATGCTTCATATCGAGTTTATCCAAACCATCATATTGGTACAACATATGGTGTCTTTCTGGAACAGTTGCACCATCAAGAAGGTACTGAATAATATCTCCTAGCTGGACTTCTTTGCCATCAAGGACTTTCTTTCCAGTTCTATCAAGTGCATGTTTTTCTGGATGTTTTGGTTTCGGTGGCTCTGGTGTACGAGTAATAACCTTGGCAGTCATTTCTTGTTTATTGACAATATTGACAAATGTATTCTCAATCTTATCACCAGTTTCAATACGCTCCGCCTCGATGTAGAAGTCTGCATCGAAGGTTCCTTTAACTCCTAGAGAGTTTAGGAAGTCTTGATTGATAACATAAGACCACACCCCTGTTTTCTCGTTCCACTTAACAGTCACAAGTTTCTTGATGAACTCTGAATTGGTATCTTGGTTAAACTCAAAGGTAAAGGCATAAGTGCTACCTTTCTCAATCTTATCACCTGCTTTGATAACCTTACCATTTTTCAATGTCACATCATAAGGTAACACAAGCTGTTTTTCTGCTGTGTATTCTGTACCCTTGATGATACTCTTCCAATTACCAGTATAGCGATCATGCTTCATATCGAGTTTATCCAAACCGTCATATTGGTACAACATATGGTGTCTTTCCGGAACAGTTGCACCATCAAGAAGGTACTGAACAAAATCACCTAGCTGAACTTCTTTGCCATCAAGGACTTTCTTGCCAGTTCTATCAAGTGCATGTTTTTCTGGATGTTTTGGTTTAGGTGGCTCTGGTGTACGAGTAATAACCTTGGCAGTCATTTCTTGTTTATTGACAATATTGATGAAAGTATTCTCAATCTTATCACCAGTTTCAATACGCTCCGCCTCGATGTAGAAGTCTGCATCAAAAGTACCTTTAACTCCTAGGGAGTTCAAGAAATCTTGATTGATAACATAAGACCACACCCCTGTTTTCTCGTTCCACTTAACAGTCACAAGTTTCTTGATGAACTCAGAATTTGTGCCTTGGTTGAACTCAAAGGTAAAGGCATAAGTGCTACCTTTGGCAATCTTATCGCCAGCTTTTACAACTTTACCATCCTTCAGGATAACATCGTATGGCAACGTTAGCTCTTTTTCTGCTGTATATTCTGTACCCTTGATGATACCCTTCCAATTACCAGTATAGCGGTCATGCTTCATATCGAGCTTATCCAAACCGTCATATTGGTATAATGTATCATGTTTTTCTGGAACAGTTACTCCATCAAGAAGGTACTGAACAAAATCACCTAGCTGAACTTCTTTGCCATCAAGGACTTTCTTGCCAGTTCTATCAAGTACATGTTTTTCTGGCTTAACATTTGGAACTTCAACTGTTACAAGATTCGACTGATAGCTATTCCCAAAATCGATCTGTTTAAAATCGTTCTTCACGATTTCTCCCTCTTTTACTAAGAGTTTCGCTGAAAGATCAATCGTCACATTTTTATTTTGCTTCACGTAATTGTTGTAGAAGCTCGCAGAGTCTTTCGCAACCCAAAGATAAAATTCACCTTTAGGATTCAAACCAGCTTCTTTCAAAATGCTTTGAATTTCTTTTGTACGATGTTTTTCAGAAAGAACATGGTACATATTAAAGAGCGCTTTAACATCCTTACCAGTAGAGTCCTTCATAGTGATTTTGCTGTCATCTACCTTGTAAGCACCATCTTGAACATCATCTGCCATAGCCCATGTCTTACCATAAGTTTTAGAATCAGCAGTAAACGTTGAATAAGGCTTATAATCAGTAGTCAAACTGAATTTTACATTCTTATCGAATGTATTAGCCCCATCAATATTATGTCCGAATGTATCAACAATAGCCTTTTTAGGTTTTGGAGTTGATGGTTTCACACGCAAGCGTGAATAGTTCACTTTTACAGTAGCGGGTAAAGGCATTTCAGGAATTTTTTTCTTCTCTGGTGGAGTTGGAGCTGGTGGAATTGGAAGTGTTGTACGAGGAACAAACTCTTTTGGTTTCTCCAATTTAGGTTTAGGAATTTCCTTAGTATCCTTTTGTTTCAATTCAGGTTCATGTGGAGGTTTCTTACGAATAGTAATTGGCACAGTTGCACTTGCTTTACCAAACAAACCAACAGCCCAGTTCTCAGCTTCAAAGATTTCTTTATCAGTTGGAACAGGCTTGCCTTCTGCAATAGCTTTATTCTTTGCTGTTTGGCGAACATAATCAATATCTTTTTGCGAGTGTTGCCCAACACCGTTATGATAAGCTAGATTCAAAGTAGAACCATATCCAACAGAAAGAATTGAACCACGTGGAATATCACTTTCATCCTTTACACTGGCATACCCAAGATCACCTGCTTTCACTCCCAATTCAGGTACATCATAAGTCCAAGCTGTTTTGTATTCTCCCTTGTAGTAGTCTTTACCATCACGCTTAACTTTATTAACGTCTGAACCTTTTGGATTGAGGACAATCCCTTCTGTACCATCTTCATAAGTCAAACGCAATTCTTGCCCATAATCAATATCATTGAACATTGAAGCAATAGTCAAGATAGCTTTTTGCTTGTTTTTTTCTAGGAAAAACTCGATCTTAGGATTGAACTCAACTAAATTCCAAAAACCAAAATTGATAGAACCGTCTTTATCGTATTCATAAATTTTAATTTTTGTGTCTGTCAATGATTTCCCTTTTTCAACCCATTCACGCTCAACTTTTTGTAACGTGAAACGAGCAGAGATTTTTTCCCCTTTATCGTTTTCAGCAACGTTATGAATCGTGAAAGAATCGCCTGCTTTTGGTTCATGAACTTGCCCTAACAAACCTTTACCTTTAACGATAAGGTCTTTACGACTAGGAGAAATAAATGAGTCTGCGTGTAATCCAATATAGTCTTTAACTTTTAAAAGTCCCTCAACCCCTTCAAAAGAAACTGTTAACTTTTTGTAATAATTTACACTTCCACGATTCGATTCATCATAATCTCCATAGACTTTGATGTGAGGTTTTTCACTTTTCAAACCTTTTTTTGTTTAATTCAGCTTGTTGTTTTTTATAGGCATCTAGTTCTATTCGATACTCTTTTAACTTAGTTTCATAAGTAGATCTTGCATCTGCATTTTCCTTATCAACATTTTCATTAAAAGATTTCTGATTTGCAAGAGCAGTTTTATAGTCAGCTTCTTTCTCAGCGTTATCACGTTTAATTCGTGCATTTTCAACTTCAGTTTCTTTTTGCTTCTTATCATTGTCTGCAAGAATAGCTTTATTTTCAGCTTCAATACGTTTGACTTCTTCTTCATGATCCGTTACAGCTTTGTCATACGATTCTTGTTTATCCTTGTTTTCTTTTTCAATTAATTCACGTTCTTTAGTAGTTTTATCTACCCTAGAAGAATATTCAGCAGTCACAGTTTTGACATCTTTTTCCTGATTGGCATAATCAGCTTCAATCTCTTTCTGCTTACCTGCTACTGTATCAGTAGTTGCCACTCCCTTATCTTGTGTAACACCAACATCAACTTTAACACCAGCTTCTTTCGCTTCTGCAATAGCTTTATCAAGTTTTTCATGAACAATCGGTACTTCCAATACCGTTTTATTTTCAGAAGTATTTACTGATACTTCATCAGCAGATGCAGTCGAAGAAAATACCATTCCCAACATTGCAAGCGCAAGGATAACACCACATGCACCACCAGCCTTCATTTTACGGATTGAACCGTAAGCCTTAAATTCTTGTGTCTTTGACATCTATTTTTTCTCCTTTTAATTTAAAATTTTTTTATTTTATCAATCTCAATCATTATAATCCTAAGAAGGTGAGCGAGATCTTTTATAAATCATTAAAATCATTTTTCTCCTTTTCTATAAACAAAAAAAGCCAGTTAAAACTGACTTTCTGACTTTCTAACATTATACCCATTTACCTGAATAATCAAATCTATATCCTTGAATCACTTCATTACGAGCATAAACTCCATTAGATTTCAAATAATACCATGAACCATAATAAGAATCATAAATCCATTCATTAACTGCCATAGCGCCACTAGACTTCAAATAATAGGAACCCTTCCAAGTATTTCTTTCCATATATCCACCTGACTTGAAAGAATACCACAATCCATTTACTTTATACCATTGATTATTTACATACGTTCCACCTTGTTTTAAATAAAACCATGAACCATAATAAGAATCATAAATCCACTCTTTATCTGCCATCTTACCATCAGATTTTAAATAATATGATCCTTGCCAACTATTACGTGAATAACTTCCATCAGACTTCAGATAGTACCATGCTTTGTAATACGAGTCATAAATCCATTCACTTGTTGCCATTTTACCATCTGATTTCAAGTAATAAGAACCTTGCCAAGTATTTCTCAATGGTTGATTATTCTTATAAAAATACCAGTTTTTACCTTCTTGAATCCAGCCATTCTTCTTAAATGAAGAAACTAGATCAGGCTTAGTTGAATTTTTTTCTACCTGTTTCTCCTTTGAAGGAGTTGGTTTTGTATGAGCAGGTTTCTTATTCTGAACATATCGTCCAGTTCCATCAACATAGTATCGACCATTATCTACCCATGAATCAGTAACCATTTTTCCATCAGATCCCAACCAATAGTCACCTTCCCAAGTGTTTCTTAATGGTTGATTATTCTTATAAAAAAATACCAGGCATTCCCTTCTCTTATCCAGCCTTTTTTTCTCTTTTTAATGCTTCTTTAGTTTTACGTTCTTTCTCCTTTTCTTTTTCTTCTTCTTCGTTTAACTTATCAATTTCTTTGGAGATTTTTTCATATTCTTTATAAGAAATATTTAGCTTTTCCAACTTCCCTTTTTCAGATTCCAACTCCTGCTCTTTCTTTCCAAGAGTTGATTTTCTGTTACTTTCTGTAGTATTCGCAGGGGTTGTTGTGCTAAAATTATTCTTAGTTGATCGTGAAATTAGATCGTCTGAAACAATGATGAAACTCATTTGAGTTCCATCCTTTAATAAATGAATTGAGAAACCAAAATAATTTATCCTATTCAGTTCTCCCCAATTCACACCACCAATAGACTGAGCATGAAGGAATTCATCACCATCATATAAGAATCTTAAAATTGCATCATAAATAGTACGTTTTAATTCTGCTTTTGTAACTTCTTTTGAGCGCAAACTCGTACCTGCGCTATTTTCATAGTATTGCCCACCATACTCTTTTTCTTCCTCTTCCTTACTAGAAGTAGGTAAACCATACTCTCTAGCTACCTCGTTAATTCCTTTAACATAGTGCCAATCCCACACACTTCTATTTGCTTTTTTCTCTTTAACAGAAAGCTTACTAGCAAAATCAATAGACGATTGAGCAAGAATAAGTTCCTTAGTTCCCAATTGCCTTCTTACTTGATTTATCATATCAAAGGCAAAATAATTCAATTCAATCAATACATCTTTAGGAAGATTATCTAGATCATAGACCTCAACTTCATCTGAAGCAACTGTTACAAAGTCATTTTTCTGTGAAGCTAACTTCGAACTTTCACTTTTCAAAATTTCTTCTGCCTGATCTCGCTCTTTTTCACTCTTACTAACATCAAAGTTATCCTTTAATGCTTTAACATAAGCAGCACTTACCTTAATAGTATTCTTTTCTGAATAAGGTACATTTAACTGAGTTATTTGCTGTTCTAATTCTTTTATCTTATTTTCGCTTTCCTTCAAAGAATACCAGCGACCACTAACTTCAAAACCACTATCACCATTCTTCTTAGCAAGTTCATTTCTTTGATTATCCAATTCTTTAATCTTAGATTGTCTTGCAGAATCAGCATGAACAACACTGCAACTAAACGCAAGCAAAGTTGCAGTTGAAATCAACGCAAACGATCTTTTGAAATTCATTATAAAATCCCCTTTTAACAATATTATTTATCTCATTATAACATATCTTCCAATTCAATCATTCTTGAACCACAATTTTCACATCTATTCCTTCTTAAAATTTGATAATCACTCCATCTTCTCTGAAACGATTATAGGTTCTTTCAATCTTAGACATAATCTTACTGTAATAACTACGAGTCAACTGACCGACACCATACAACTGATAATATAAATCTTCACAGCATTTCTTTGATGATACATAGACATCAGCACCATTTTTTACATGAGCATAGATTTTCAAATTCCAGCAGAACCGACTATAGATTCGATTATACTCTTTTATGATCCATTCTTCTGAATATGTCCTTAACCCCTCTTTATAACCATACTCTTCGATTTTAACACACCTCTCTCCTACTAATCAATCTTCTCAACTAGGTCAAGTAAGAATCGCTTCACTTCACTCTTATAAACATACTTAGTCTTATCATCAGCAAAGCGAATAGTTTCTTCATAACTTTTCCCTTTAGTCAACATTGTTACCAATCCATGAGAAAATTGATGGTGACACCCTAGATTATCTAAGTCCTTTGTTGACAAAACTTCTTCACGCTTCACAGTGAATTTTTCATCAACATTAATAAAATCATCTATCGCACAGTTATAATACTTTGCTAGCTTGTAAAGTTTATCAATACCAGGCTCACGTTCTCCACTTTCATAGCGTTTATATGCTTTCTTTTGGATACCTAGATAATTTGCTAAATCATCTTCCGACTTATTATTCTTCTCTCGATACAAACGAAGTCCCATTGACACATTCAACATAAATCCTTTTCCTCTCTACTTTAATGTGATAATCGCAAAGAAAACCACAAACAATACAAATACAAACAGAATTATCAAATGACTAAACATCCAATAAATCAAAAACATAAATAAAATAAATATAGACAATAGTATTCCAACTCTTACTAAGTAGATCCAAATATCCATCTTTCCTCTTTTCTATTCTCTACTCATATTGTTAGTTTACATAAAAGAATACTTTCTTATATTCCCTTGTGAAAACTAACAATACTTTCAATCTTCATCAGGACAAAACCTGTATTATAAAAATCAAATGATTGTTAATTTTGTTTTTTGAGTAAAATTAAAAAGGCTTATATTTCAAAGCCTTTTCTTGTTACTATTTTTTTGTATGCTCTTATCTTCGCACACTTTCAGCTATATAGCTTACTCCCTTCGCCAAGGTCACAGATTTAAGGATAACTCAATACCCCCTCTTCCTTACCCAAAGGCATTAGCAAGATTTTACTCTTACACACCGACCATACGATAAAGCCTCACTATCTCACTCTAGCTACCTCTTCAAAGTATCATTGACTGCTCCACAGCCGTCAGTTCCCTTTTCTTATCTACTAAGGTGAAAGGACGAAAAACCCAACGTGAACTTTACAAACTCTAAACTCCTTGCCAACCACATTTACTTATGGTATAATGATACCGTTTATCAAACAAAAAAAACAAAATATCGTAAACAGCTTAGTAAGATGGAAACACACTTTGCTGGATTTTTGTTTTCAAAAAATATTAGAAAAGAGAACATTATGACTGAAATCATTATCAAAACAACATCCATTATTTACAACATTATGAAGTTGTTAGTCCGTCTTTACATTAAATCTTTTGACTCAAATCCATATTTGACAACTTTTTGTACAATATTCATCATTATACGTTATCTATACTTTCCATAGTCTTACTAAACAGTCAGCAAAGAGTTTAGAATCTATAAAGTTTTTGTAGATACATTTCATGGAATCTAGCTATATAAAAATACTATCTAGCTTATTTTTGTTACAGCTAAACTCTATGAAACATATCTACCATCAGACAACTTGACATTTTACTATTTTTTTCACTTATAATTAAATTGCTAAATTTTTATATTCGTGTTTGGTCAGTGTCTATCATTGCCTGACACGTTTTTTTATTTAATTTTCAAAGACCATTAACTACTATCGTTAGTTAGAGAAATACCTTATACCTGTTATCACTTTTAAAAGAAATCACTCAATCATTTACTTGAAACAAAACTCATATTTGCAAACTATTGATTATTCTTCTTAAAAATTTTAAATACAGATAAGTTTCACTCTAGCTAGCTTTAATAGCTCTAGCAGTACAACCAACTCACACTTGATTGTACTAAAGAACCATTAAATTAAATAAAGGAATCTATATTATGGCAAAGAGTAAACTTCACCCTTTCGTCCTCCAAGGAAACCATCTCAAAGATGACTTCAATTCCCATAACAGAAATTGTTATCAAGAAAATGGAAAGAAAGTTACAAAGAGGAAAGTTGATAAAGTTAAAAATATGGACAATGCTTTCAAGACCCGCTCGAAAGGAAAATTGACTATGCTAATTCCTGTACGTAAAGGAAACGAAATCATCTTCCCTAGTCGAAAAGAATAGTCTCAAAGTCAATGTAATCTTCGGGCGGAACTTCGTTTATCTCCTCGTCCATTTTTAACAAGACCTTACCAAGAGCTTGTCGATACATTAAGGAAACACGCTCAATATCTTTTAGACGAATATCAGCAAGTTCTTGCATATCATATTTATCTCTAAGACTTTCCACCATTTCAAGATTATCTTCACAAATTCTTGAAATATCTGAAATAAACGAGAACATTTGTAATTTTGTTTTCTCTTTATTTGAGAAAGTTGACTGTTCCATTCTCTACTCCTCATTTATTTTATGAAAGGTATTGACTTAACAGCTTTTAATCTGTATTATTATAATACAACTTTTTTTATCTGTTTTGTCAACAGGTTTTTTTAAAACTTTTTATGTTTTCTAAAAAAATTTAAAAAGATTTAAGATTGAAAGCCAATCTTACTCAAGTACAAATTGCTCAAGAGTTGGATATTACTCAACAATCCTATCAAAAAAATGGGAAAGCGGTAAAAAGCAAACCAACCCTTAACACCCTTGAAATGTTTTTCTGATTTCTTTGGGGTTTCTATCGAAGAACTTCTATCTGATGGAACTGTTCGTATCGAATCAATTCTCAACGCCGATAAAATCTCTTACAAGAACCAACTACTACCAGATGAAACCGTTGATTTAATTAAGAAAACTATAAAAGATATTTTTATAATCAACTGATTACATTTTGTATTATACAATCATTTGATTACATTGTCAACAATTTTTTTGGAGATTTTTTTATGATTTTTTTAAAAAAATTTTTTTCTAAAGAAAATACAATAAAAAGAAACAACACTATTAACTCCTGAAGAATACAATAAACATAGAAACAAAAGTTCTTTTTGTTTCTTTTTATATAAACTAGATGAAATATACAAAAAACGTTATGATATCCAAGGAGAAAATCTTGAAAAATGTGTAAAGCTCTCTATTGCCTTGCTGGATACGACGCTTTTATCACGCCTAAAAATGGAGAAAATAGCGATACTGGTATCGATGTAATAGCAAAAAAAGAGAACGAAACCATCTTCATACAGTGTAAAAACTATAGCATCAATGCGAAAAAAACAAATATTGTCGGATTAAGCGATATCCAAAAATTCAACGGGATTAACGGGGCAAATAAAAAAGTCTTCATTACAACTACCTTCTTTCAAGGAACCATAAAAAAAGAGGACTTTCCAAACATTCAACTAATAGATAGAAAAGCATTTTTCGAGTTAATTCAACAAATAGACCCAACAATATTAACAGAATATGTTTTTAAAACAAGCTTACAAAAATCTGAAACACCCATTGAAGAATGTACCGATTGCACATCAGGATACTTAGTCAATAAATATAGCGAGAAAACCCATTCTTATTTTAAAGGCTGCACAAACTATCCAACTTGCAAAAAAATAAAATAGAAGAGACAGATAAATGAACTTTAAATACAGATTAAAACAACTCAGACTCGAAAATAATCTTACACAACAAAATATAGCAACTCACTTCCAAACCTCCCCTCAAAGCTATGCTCAGTGGGAAAAAGGATTAAGAAAACCCTCAGCAGAGAACTTGCAAAAACTAGCCGATTTTTTCAATGTTTCTACTGATTACTTACTAGGTCAAACCGATATTCCAAATTCAACTTTAGAAGCAGACATTGACACAGCTATTGATAATTCAGTTGCTTATGATGGTAAACCCATTACAGATAACGATCGTGAAGTTATCAAAGATTTCCTAAAAGAATACTTTGCAAACAAGAAATAGTATGGAACTAAGAAAAGTCATAGAAGAAATTGAAGTCCTAAACTGCAAGGTTGTCTTGTTAGAGCATTTAGAAACAAAAGGTCGTTATCTTTTTGTAAATAATCAACACTTCATCTTTCTACGTTCTGATACTACAGATATAGAAAAAATCAACATCCTGCTACACGAGAAACACCATTTACTGAATGATGATTCCCATAACTCCCTTTCTCATATCGATACCTTCTCTCAACACATCGAAACTAGAGCTGAAAAAGGGAGAATCCTTGATTTCATGAGTTTAGTGAATAGTGAATATCCAATAGATGAACACTTCAACTATCAAGACTACCTTAAAAATGCTGAAATTCCAGCCAGCTATGAAAACTACGTTAAAAGAAATAGCTACAAATTTTTTTATAATGAAAACAAAAAAAATAACATTATCTAATGATAGTGTTATTTTTCTATTTCGAACAAATTTTAAATACCTGATTGCCCATTTTGACCTAAAAAAACGAATCAAATATCCAGGAACATTTAATTTTTCCTTCGCTTTTTTTACTCTAAAAATAACATTTCCCCAAAATTCATTATTACAAGTCACAAACAATTCATTGTCTAAATTCCCTGTAAAAAAATCCCCCACCTTTTTCGATAAAAATGTAATTTCTACAAAATAGACTTCCAAATCCCTTCATATTCTTTTTTTGATAGTCATATCTGACCCAGCTTCCATTTCATCTAGCTGATCTGAATACTCCTTCAGAAAAATCTCTCACAAAATAATTAAATTTTTGAAATCATGTTTTTGGGAACTCTATCCTGATAACATATTTCTTTAATTTCCATATTCTATCTCCTAATCAACATTAGATAAAAAAATCTTTCAAACGAACTATATCTCTATCCGTCAAATTCCCTATAATTTGAATTTTTGATTTTTCTTCCTATCTAATTCATATGCTTGAACAGTATCAATCCAAGAAGGTTTTTCTAAACCTGCTCTAAACCAATCAATAATTTCAAAATACTTTGACTTAATTCTATCTGATTTATTTTCATATTTTGTAGTCAAGCGATAAGTTTTAATAACTTCATCATTAAACTCAATTACCATCGCAGGACGTGACTTTGAACCAGTTCCATCAGCATACTCAATTCTTGCAATCAATATTGAATATTCTTCTATTTTTCCCATTCTGCCTCCCTAATATGTTATCATTATTCATCAAAGAATTTATCAATATCTTCTTGTTTACTAAAATCAAGTTTAACCAGTTTTGACTTTTCTTTCACTAATCTTTGAATATCTTTTTTTGCCTGTTCTACTTCTTCTTTACTATATTCTCTTTCATACAGACCAAGCTTAAAAGGTATACTTTTAGTCAAAACACTTTGTTTTAAAAACAACTTTACAGCAGTTGTCATATCCAACCCCAACTCATTAAAAATTGCAGTCGCTTCTTTTTTCAATTCATCATCTACTCTTACAGCAATTTGTGACATAGCAATTCTCCTTTTTTATCTTGTATATCTATTGTATCACTTTTAGAAAGACGATTCAACTTTTTATATATCAGTAAATACAAAATAAAATAGACCATCTTCCTGATCTACTTTATTCTATATTCATTGACTAAAAATATACATTCCTTGGTTACTTTTTGGTTAGTTTCTTTTTTTATTCAATTTCTTAACGCTAAAAACCTTTTAGAATCAAGAAATCTGACTCCCTCTTTAAATACAGTCTATTATAACATAAATGGGCGACTTTTTTCAAGTAATGAATGCGCTTTTCAATCACGCTAGAGGTACTTGCTCGCTTCTTTGATGCTAAGGTCAGCTACTAAAAATTCTTTACTCTGCCAAAAAATTCTGAATGGCTGGTATGGCAATTTTACTAAAATTCTCATCAATACGATGTCTTCCACCTTCTACAGTCACCAGTTTAGCATTTGGAATTCTTTGGATAGCATCAACTGAATATTGATAGGGAGCAATTGTATCATTCGTCCCATGTACAATTAGAGTAGGAGCAATAATCCTCTTCTGTACATCTTCAATATCAATATCTAGTGCATCTGTCAGATAAATTTTACCCAAGCTAGCATTATGATGTGTCAAACTATCAGGGAGTTGATCAAATGATGGACTTCCAAGATTTTGATAAGTTTCCTTCACATCATCAAATAAAACATAAGCGGGGAAAATCAAGCCGAGCTTGTAGATATGTTCAGGATTAGCAGCCGCATACAGGCTAGCTACCACACCACCCTGACTGACACCTATTATGCTCAGATGATCCTTATCAACATAACTTTCTGATGTCAGTTTATCTACTACGTTCGTTAAGTCTGTTAGCTCTGTTTTTACAGACATTTGAAGCATATCTTGACCACCACTTTTAGAATTACGACTTCCTCCATAATAGTCAAAACCATAGACCAAAAAGCCTTGCTTTGCTAACAATTGGATATAATCCTTATACATATCAAATGTATTGTTAAAACCATGTGAGATGACCACTACTGGTGATTTTTTATTTTTATAATCTTTAGGTGCAGTGATTTGACCATACAGGTTTTTATCTTCATAAGTTACCGTATATTCCTCGGTAACAATATCTTCTGTCGGAACTAAATGACTCTCTTGAGTTTTGGATGATTGATTCGTTTCTTGACTAGAAGCAGATGAAATATTTTCTTCAACTTGAATACGAGGAGATGTATTCTCTCTATTTTTCCAAAATAAGATTCCTCCTCCTATTACAAGACCGATAGCTAAAAAGCTTACAATGTATCTCATAGATTTTCCTTTTTGTCATTTTTTTAATTTATACTCAATGAAAATCAAAGAGCAAACTAGGAAGCTAGCCGCAGGTTGCTCAAAACACTGTTTTGAGGTTGCAGATAGAACTGACGAAGTCAGTAACCATATATACGGCAAGGTGAAGCTGACGTGGTTTGAATTTGATTTTCGAAGAGTATTAATGTGCTAGTATTAAAAGTCTTCATGCCCCACCAAGTGATGCTGAAAGGCATAGACTGCAGCCTGGGTACGATCGCTGACCTCAAGTTTGGCAAGAATGTTGGACACGTGCGTCTTGACCGTCTTGAGAGAGATAAAAAGTTCATCAGCGATACGCTGATTTTCGTAGCCCTTGGCGATGAGTTGGAGCACATCTCGCTCACGCGCAGTCAAGTCCTCATGCAGTTCTATGTGATTGCGGTGGTATTCGACTTTTTTACTGACCTCTTGCTCAATGGCCAACTCGCCAGCAGCCACCTTACGGACGGCATGGAGTAGTTCGTCTGCACTAGAAGTCTTGAGCATATAGCCCCGAGCACCAGCATTCAAGACCGGCATGATTTTTTCATTGTCCAAGTACGAAGTCACAATCAAAATCTTGGCTTCAGACCATTCTTTGAGGATGGCCAAGGTCGCGTCAATCCCATTCATCTCAGGCATGACAATATCCATGATAATGACATCTGGACGCAGTTCCAAGGCCAAATCAATGCCTTGAAACCCGTTGGACGCCTCCCCTACAACTTCTACATCGTCTTGGAGGTCAAAGTAGCTTTTCAAGCCCAATCGGACCATTTCATGATCATCTACTAGTAAAATTTTCATCTTTACTCCTTTATCATTCCTCATCTAACAGGGGAATACGGATATCAACTGCCAGCCCTTGCTTGGGAGCTGTCAATAACTGAACCGTCCCTGCCATATCTTCAACCCGCTCCTTGATATTGCGGAGTCCATAACTCAAGTCATCTAAACTCGCTAACTGAAAACCAATTCCATTGTCCACCACCTTCAGTTGCAATTCAAAATCTGTCTGATAGAGATAGACATCCAGACAAGAGGCCTGGGCATGGCGGAGGGTATTGCTGATCAATTCTTGCAGGATACGGAAGATATGCTCCTCGATTTTCTTAGGCAATTTAGATACATTTTGCTTGAAACTAACATTGAGATCACTCTTGTCCTCAAGCTCTTTTAAGAGAATTTGAATTCCCTCAACCAGACTCTTCTGCTCCAGTTCAACCGGTCGCAAATGCAAGAGCAAGACTCGCAAATCCTTCTGGGCAGTTTCTAAAATAGCTGTGACACTCTGCAACTGGGTTTGCATCTTTTCTCTATCAAGCTTCAAAGTCTGCTGGCTGACACCTGACAAAATCATGTGGGCCGCAAACAACTCCTGACTGACTGTATCGTGCAAATCCCGAGCAAGCCGCTTTCGTTCCTTCTCGATGATTTCCTCTTCCTGAGCAAGACTGTGATTTTCAGCTTTTTGAAGCGCTTCTGTCAAGAGGTTAAGTTTACCTGACAAGGACTTGAAACTGGTATCCAAATCTGGATCTGCAACCTGAACCACTTCTTGCCCTGCCAATAATCGCTTGAGATTGACCTGCATTTTTCTTAGAGAAAGCTCTTCAATACCTCGCCAAAACAGGGCTAAGAGACAGGTCATGGACATGCTGAATACCAACAACAAAAAGACAAATTTTTCTGTTTTTGCGACATCATGCAAGAAAATAGTCCAGTCAAAGTCAAGGATTTCCAGCAGGCTGTGGGAGAAAAATAAGACAAACAGGATGGAGGTGAGAGCAATGATTACATAGGCTTGTTTTTTCATCCTCTAACCACCTCCACATCTCCAATCATAGTAGTCAAAAAAATCTTGACACTCTTATTACTCTTGAGATAGTCTCTTGTTTCCTGATGATAGTGTTCATTGCGAAGGGCTCGCTTGGGCTGATTGAAAAAATTCAAATCCCCATATAGACAATTAACACTGAGACTGACTTCCACATCTACAGGTACAATGATTTTGGTCGTTCCTACCATCTTTCTGAGAATAATGACATTGTCATGATTGGTTAGGATGACCCTCTCCAGATGAATGGTATCCTTGCCCATAAGGCGAAAGAGATTGATATCATCAAACTGGCAAGTCTGGTAGTTTGAAAAATGATGGAGATTTCCAAACCAACGATTTTTCTCCTTCTTAACCGTCACCACCTCTTCAAAAACCAAATTGGTCTGCTCTTTTTCCTGATTCATCATCGGATAAAGAAGAAAGAGACTATAGATGACCCCAACAAAAATAGCTAAAATCACAAAAGGATTAAGCATGACGATGAAAAAGAAGAGAATGGTTGCCACCACTAAGAGAAGGTTATTGCCCTCTTTACCAGTGTAATAGCGAATCAAAAGCAAAAAGAGAAATAGAATCAGCAGAAAACGCGAAAAATGCTCTGATACCATCAAAATCAGAGCTCCTGTCAAAAGACAGGCTTCGATAAATAAAAAGATTTTAAATTTTCTCATAGGTTCATCCTCTCCCTTCTATTTTATCACAATTCAAAAAAGTCACCTCAGTCTAAAGATGGAAAAAAGGCGGTGGTTACGCCTTTTTCATCTGATCATTTGCTTCTTTTAATTTTCCATAAAGAAGATAGTCTACTTTTTGCAGATCTGCTATGGTGGCACAATTAAGAGCACACATAATCAAACGCAGATCGTCTTTCCAGCCTTGGACAATACCAATCACTTCTTCAACTGTGTAGGTTTCAACCAATTCCAGAATTGTTCGAGACAGTCCTACAGCCTTGGCACCAAAGACCAAGCACTTAATCATATCCAGCGGATTGCGAACACCTCCACTAACCAAGAGTTCGACCTTGTCTCTCCAGTCTTGGGCATTGAGAAGGGCCTGCATGGTAGACTGGCCCCATTGATTGAGATAATCACGCTGGCCACTGCGACGGTTTTCAATATAGGCAAAGCTGGTGCCACCACGACCCGATAGGTCAACGGTTCGAACGCCCAATTCATAGGCTTTCTCGATGGTCTTCACATCCATTCCAAAGCCCACTTCCTTGAGGACAATCGGAACGAGGGATTTGCTTGCTATAATCTGCTAGATGCGATTGCCAGTTTCTGAACTTCCTTTCTCCCTCGGGCATGAGTAATTCCTGCATGACATTGACATGCACTTGTAGAGAAGAGGATTCATCTCTCTTACAGTCTGAAGTCCTAACTCGACAGACTTGTCCAATCCAATATTGGTTCCAAGAAGGAGATTGGGATGACTAAACCTAACAGAAAAAGAGTCATCTGCTGGATCTTTGAGGGCTGCGCTATAAGAACCCGTCACAAACAAAATATCACAAGCTTCCGCTACTTGAGCCAGTTTTTTTGATTGATTTCTCTTCCCTTATCGCTTCCACCCGTCATAGCATTGATATAAAAAGGAAAATCCCATTTTCGACCAGCAAATTCTGTCGAAAGATTGATTTCATCCAGGTCATAGAGTGGTAGCGAAGAGTGGATTAACTCGACCTCATCAAAGCTATTATAGGAACTTTTTCTGCTCAAGGGCATAGCGGATATGCTCGTCCTTACGATTTGTCGTCATGTCCTATCCTTTCTTGGTATAAGAGCTCAATCCCCAGATCGGCCCAGCGATTTTTTAATGTTTCAGTTGATTGCACATCAAAACTCAAGGCGATCCCACAGTCACCGCCACCAGCGCCGCTACTCTTAGCAACAGCCTGCAAATCTTGACTGGCTTCTTTCAACTGTCTAAGCGAAGGTGTGTAAATATCTGCGCTCAAGCCTTCTAAGAGCTTGCTAGCTCTTTCCACCTGCTCGATGATTTTTTCTGATTTCCCCTGCTTCAAAGCTTCTACCAAAGCAGCCACTGTTTCTTTTGAGGAACTTAAAAAATTCTGATTGATATTTTGCTGGATTTGCTGGACCATTTGGCTCGATACAGCCACTTCCTTGGTCCATCCCACTAGGAAATCACATTCTAAAGTTGGTTTCACTTGTGAAATTGAAAAGCCCCAATCACGCTCTAAAACTATCGACAAATTTTCTTCTTCCAACCAAGCAGCCACCTTCTGGCGATCAAATGACTGGTAGAGAACCAAATCCTCTGCCACAATACAGGCAAGGTCTCCCATGGAACCATTGTCTCCTCGCTTGAGCAAGACAGCACTGGCCAGCTTGAACAAGAGATCCTGATTAACTGAAAGATTATACAGAGCCAGTAGGGCCTTGATAACCAAGACAACGACGCTACCGCTAGAGCCTAGACCAAACTTTTTCCCTTCTCGTTCCATTTTTCCTCGAATCTCTAGAGAAAAAGGTTTTAAAGTTTGACCTCGATAAGTCAGGAAATCTTCCACTAAAGCAATCGTTTCTTGAATCAAGCTGTAGTCAGGATTTGGTGTCAAGTCCACTGCGAAATCAAACATATCTGAGTAAATACGGTAACTATCAGAAAAGGCAATATCGCCCTTCATATAGATAGGAATAGCCTTTATCAAGGCCAACTGCCCTGGCTCTAAAATAGCATATTCACCAGCCCAATAGAGTTTTCCGCAAGTTTTAACAGCAATCATCTTGGCTCAAATCCTTTGTTTTTGACACAATCAAGCGATAACGTTGACCAAAGATTTCTGATAAATGCTCCAAGTCTTTCTCCTGACAGAGGACCTTGACATTGGGACCGGCATCCATGGTAAAGTAGCAGGATTCTCCTTGCTCACGAAGCTGGCGGACAAAGTCCATGGCTTCATAGCTTGCATCCGTCAGATAAGAAAAGGCTGGTGATGCTGTTTTCGTCGTAGCGTGCATAGCCAAGGCATTTTTCTCCGTTAATTCCCCAACCTTGGCAAAATCATTCTCTTTGAGATAAACCAGCATATCCTGATAGTCTTTCTCAGACTGACGCACCCAGTCATCAAAAGTCGTCGAAGTCTCCACACAAAGTTTCATCCCATCACGGCTAGAGATTGGTTTTTTTCTTGTCTTCTAGCACCAACATAATCATAGCTAGTTTCAAGTCTGTCTCTACAGGGTAGATTTCCCCACTATCCTTATCCCAAGCGCCTAGTGGTCCATAAAAACTTCGAGAAGAAGATCCTGAGGCAAACTTGGCTTCCTGCGCTAACTGGCTCCGAGTCAAACCAAGCTTGAAATACGCATTACAAGCCTTGACCAAGGCGGACAAACCACTAGAACTTGAGGACAGACCCGCCGCGGTAGGCATATTATTCTGAGTATCAATACGGACAAAGCCCTCACCATCTGGACGATAACGGTCAATAATCTTACTCATCTTAGCATGCTCCGCCTCATTTGTAACTGACCATTGATACAAAATTCATCAGACCTTGCACGGACTGGCAAAGGAGACAAAGTCGTCTCTGTGTACATATTTTCCAAAGTTAGAGAAATACTGCTAGTAGCAGGCACCATCTCTTTTTCTTTTTTCTTTCCCCAATATTTGATAATAGCAATATTTGCGTAGGAACGTACTGTTACAGGCTCTCTATCCATGTCTGAACAGCTCCTTTCTCTTCTAATCTTTCTGCTAGTTCTTGTGCGTGTGTCAAATTGTCTGCCAAGGCTATGATACAGCCTCCAAGTCCACCACCGCTCATCTTGGCACCCAGAGCACCATGGCTAAGAGCCGTTTCAACCAAAGAGTCTGCCTCAGGGCTACTGACTCCAATTTCTTTTAAGTGTAAATGCGCTTGACTGAGGATTTGTCCCAGTTCTTCAGCATCTTTTTGTAAAATCGCATCTTCTGCTTGCTGGGTTAATTCTCCCAAGGCATGCAAAAACGGTAGGGCATCCTTGCCCTTATTTTGAACCACTTTGATGGCTTCACGAGTATGACCATAAACACCCGTATCGGCAATCACCAAATAGGCGGATAAATCCATCTCAAGCTCTGTAAATCCTACGTTCTTGATAAAGCGAATAGGCTGGTCACTGAGACAGGTCTTAGCATCCAAACCACTAGGATTCATATGGGCAATCATCTCCGCCCGATTGACCAAGATTTCTAGTACATCATGAGGCAGGTCTACCTGATAGTAGTCAAATACCGCACGAATGGCCGCTATACTGATAGCAGCTGACGAACCCATTCCCCGTTTCTCAGGGATAGCCGAGTCTATCTCACAACGAATGCAGGCTTCTTTGATATCCAAATACTCAAGCGAAGCATAAACCGCCATGGACAAGGTATCCTCCTCATAGAGGCGCCAAGGACTTTCAGCAGGAACCACCTTACAAGTCACCTCCACCTCTAAGAGAGGCAGGGAAATGGCAGGATAACCGTAAACAACCGCATGCTCCCCTATTAAAATAATCTTACTATGTGCCTGACCGACACCAAGTTTTTTTGTCATGTTTTCCTTTTGCTAGACGAAAAAGCCGTCCCATACTCAATGAAAATCAAAAAGCAAACTAGGAAGCTAGCCGCAGGCTGTACTTGAGTACGGTAAGGCAACGCTGACGTGGTTTGAATGTGATTTTCGAAGAGTATTATTTTTTCCTACAAGTATTTATTCTCTCCTATCTATTTTATTATATTTTCACAAAAAAAGCGATTGTTTCCTTTACAATCGCCTCTTTCATTATTGAACCCATTCGCCATTATAATTGACAGAATAGCCATCTACAGTAGTATTCACTGCCAAAGCACCTGAGCTATAAGCATAGTACCATTTACCGTTAACTTGGAACCATCCTGTCTTCATATCGCCATTACTTGCATTTAGGTAGTACCAAGTTGAACCATCTTGATACCAGCCAGTTGCCATAGCTCCTGATGAACGGAGATAGTACCACTTGTTACCAAGGTTTTGCCAACCAGTTTTCATATCGCCATTTGACTCATCTAAATAATACCAAGTCGAACCTTCTTGATACCAACCAGTCGCCATTGCTCCTGATGAACGGAGGTAGTACCACTTATTGCCAAGTTGTTTCCAACCAGTTTGCATAATGCCAGTTTCTGGGTCTAGGTAATACCACGGAGCAGGTTTGCTTCTATCAATGCCAAAAGTAACATGGAAATCTTGAGTCCAACCCTTAGCAACTTCACCAATTGGTAGTGGATTGTAAGAATCATCGCCAGAAATTCCTAGCTTATTTAAATAATACCAATTGCCGTCTTCATAAGTCCAGCCTGTCTTTACAGCATAATTATTATCAAAATAATAAGTTCTCTTTTCAGCAGATGGAGCATATTGTTCACCATATACTTTTCCTGTATTTTCAGACGTTTTTGCCTCTAGTACTTGTTTATCTGTTTGTTCTAGCAAAGCACCATCTTGTCCAAAATAGTACCACTTCTCTTGAAGGCCGATTTCATTAACTGGTTGGTTGTCTAATAAATTATCACGATAGCCTGTTCCAAGGATTTCTATGTATTGCCAACCAACTACCATTTCTCCTTTATCACCAAAATAGTAAGTTTTACCGTCTATTTTATGCCAATAGATTGCTTTATGGTTATCTTTAACATAATATTTTCTATTATCTTTATCAACAAATTGGCCACCTGTTGTATCCGCAAATACTGTATTTGTAACCAGCAAACCGAAGAAAAATGCTGTTAGTCCAACCTGCATAGTTTTTTTCAAAAGTTTCATTTATATACACCTCCTATATTAAATCCACTCACCAGATGAAGCGAAATTATAAACTTTACCATCGATAGTTTGGCTACCTGTAACCATTGCTCCAGAGGAATTGAGATAATACCAGTTTCCTCCTACTTTTGTCCATCCTGTTTTCATATCGCCATTACTTGCATTTAGGTAGTACCAAGTCGAACCATCTTGATACCATCTAGTTGCCATAGCTCCTGATGAACGCAGATAGTACCACTTGTTACCAAGGTATTGCCATCCCGTTTTCATATCACCATTTTCAGCATCTAAATAGTACCAAGTTGAGCCTTCTTGATACCAGCCAGTCGCCATTGCACCTGATGAACGGAGGTAGTACCACTTGTTACCAAGATATTGCCAACCAGTTTGCATAATACCAGTTGTTGGATCTAGATAATACCATGGAGCAGCTTTTAGCTTATCTTCATCATATGTAAGAGGAAAATCCTTAACCCAACCACGTGCTAGCTCCCCAACAGTCAATCTGTTGATGCGAGAATCAAAGCCACCATCCTTCAGTAAATAATACCAGTGCCCCTCATCATAAATCCAACCAGTTTTTAAGGTGTGATAACTACGTTGATCTTCAAAATAATAGACTCGTTTCTCTGCTGGGCTATCATATTTTTCCCCATGATGTTTGTTGGTGTTTGTAGCAGTTTTTGCTTCTAAAATTTACTTTCCAACAAATTCTTGTAGTACCCCATCTTGACTAAAGTAAAACCAATCTGGTCTAAAAGTAACATCTTGCCTCAGAGAAGAACCAATCGTAACCCCTTTGTGTGGAGCAGGTATATATTGCCAGTCGACAACCATCTCTCCAGATAAAGGATCAAAATAATAGTACTTACCATCAATCACTCGCCAGTAGGTTTCTTTGATGTCACCCTTCTTGTAGTAAGTTCTACCATTTTCTTGGACAAATTTCCAACCTTCTGAATCAGCATCATCCGCCAATACTGCACTTGTTGCCAGTAAGCTAAAGAAAAAAACTGCTAATGCGATTTGCATCAATTTTTTTATTATTTTCATTAGACCTATCCTCCATAACTGATTATAGCAAAGATCAAATTGTATGTCAATATGATGGCTTTAAAACAATGCATAGTATATTGATACAAGGTGTAAACAAATCGATTAAAATAGACAAATTAATTTATAGAAATATTTTAAGAGTCATGGTGTCCTGCTCTAGTTTCAAATAGATATATTATGCGCTTACAGTCAGCCTGCGACTTCCTGAAATGCAAAAATCTCCTAGCAGGCTTTCCTGCTAGGAGATTTTCTTATGAGAGGTACTTGTTTAAGCTTTAAAAATCGGATTTATCATCTGATAATTATCAAACAATCTACCAATTAAGCTTTTTCGTCTTCTTTACGACGACGGCCTGCAAGACCAAGACCAAGTAATGCACTTGCGGCAGCTGCTACCATAGCTACAGTAGAATCTGCTGTACCTGTATTTGGCAACTCTTTCGCTCCTGCTTTCTTAGCTGGTGTTACTGCATTTGAGCCTTGTTCAGCAGATGTAACTGCCTTACCAGCTGGTGCTACTCCATGTGAACCTTGTTCAGCAGATGTAACTGCTTTATCAGCTGGTGCTACTCCATGTGAACCTTGTTCAGCAGATGTAACTGCTTTATCAGCTGGGATTACAGCTGTGCTACCATCTGGGAAGGTTACTGTAGTTGTGCCATCTTTACCTACTTTAACATCTGTTGCAGTTGGGTTTGATTTCTTAACTGCTTCTGCTACTTTAGCTTTTTCTGCTTCAGTCAAGTTACTTGGATCTACAACTGGTGTTACCGCTGGATCCTTAACTGCCTTATCTGATGATTTCTTAACTGCCTTAGCTGATGGAATTACGGCTGTTGTACCATCTGGGAAGGTTACTGTTGTTGTGCCATCTTTGCCAACCTTAACATCTGTTACTGTTGGATTTGATTTCTTAACTTCGTCGGCTACCTTAGCTTTTTCTGCTTCAGTCAAGTTACTTGGATCTACAACTGGTGTTACCGCTGGATCCTTAACTGCCTTATCTGATGATTTCTTAACTGTATCACCTGATGGGATAACGGCTGTTGTACCATCTGGGAAGGTTACTGTTGTTGTACCATCTTTGCCAACCTTAACATCTGTTACTGTTGGGTTTGATTTCTTAACTGCTTCTGCTACCTTAGCTTTTTCTGCTTCAGTCAAGTTACTTGGATCTACAACTGGTGTTACCGCTGGATCCTTAACTGCCTTATCTGATGATTTCTTAACTGTATCACCTGATGGGATAACGGCTGTTGTACCATCTGGGAAGGTTACTGTTGTTGTGCCATCTTTGCCAACCTTAACATCTGTTACTGTTGGGTTTGATTTCTTAACTTCGTCGGCTACCTTAGCTTTTTCTGCTTCAGTCAAGTTACTTGGATCTACAACTGGTGTTACCGCTGGTTTAGCTGGAGCTTTTGTATCCTTAGTTGCGGTTGCTGGAACACTTGGTTCTGATACATTGCCTGCTGGATCTGTTGCTTTCGCTGTTACATCTCCTGCTGGAAGCTCTTTCGTTGGTGTGATTGTAGCTTTTCCGTTTTCGTCTGCTACTCCTTCACCAAGCTTGTGACCATCTTTATCAAATAACTCAACTTTAGATCCTGGTTCTGCACTTACTTCAACTGGTGTCTTAGTTCCTGCTTTATCTGTTAAATCTGTCTTAACTTCTGGTTTAGCTGGAGCTTTTGTATCCTTAGTTGCGGTTGCTGGAACACTTGGTTCTGATACATTGCCTGCTGGATCTGTTGCTTTCGCTGTTACATCTCCTGCTGGAAGCTCTCTCGTTGGTGTGATTGTAGCTTTTCCATCTTTTCCTGCTACTCCTTCACCAAGCTTGTGACCATCTTTATCAAATAGCTCAACTTTAGATCCTGGTTCTGCACTTACTTCAACTGGTGTCTTAGTTCCTGCTTTATCTGTTAGATCTGTCTTAACTTCTGGTTTAGCTGGAGCTTTTGTATCCTTAGTTGCGGTTGCTGGAACACTTGGTTCTGATACATTGCCTGCTGGATCTGTTGCTTTCGCTGTTACGTCTCCTGCTGGAAGCTCTTTCGTTGGTGTGATTGTAGCTTTTCCGTTTTCGTCCGCTACGCCTTCACCAAGCTTATTACCGTCTTTGTCGAACAACTCAACTTTAGATCCTGGTTCTGCACTTACTTCAACTGGTGTCTTAGTTCCTGCTTTATCTGTTAGATCTGTCTTAACTTCTGGTTTAGCTGGAGCTTTTGTATCCTTAGTTGCAGTTGCTGGAACACTTGGTTCTGATACATTGCCTGCTGGATCTGTTGCTTTCGCTGTTACGTCTCCTGCTGGAAGCTCTCTCGTTGGTGTGATTGTAGCTTTTCCATCTTTTCCTGCTACTCCTTCACCAAGCTTGTGACCATCTTTATCAAATAGCTCAACTTTAGATCCTGGTTCTGCACTTACTTCAACTGGTGTCTTAGTTCCTGCTTTATCTGTTAGATCTGTCTTAACTTCTGGTTTAGCTGGAGCTTTTGTATCCTTAGTTGCGGTTGCTGGAACACTTGGTTCTGACACATTTCCTGCTGGATCTGTTGCTTTCGCTGTTACGTCTCCTGCTGGAAGCTCTCTCGTTGGTGTGATTGTAGCTTTTCCATCTTTTCCTGCTACTCCTTCACCAAGCTTGTGACCATCTTTATCAAATAGCTCAACTTTAGATCCTGGTTCTGCACTTACTTCAACTGGTGTCTTAGTTCCTGCTTTATCTGTTAGATCTGTCTTAACTTCTGGTTTAGCTGGAGCTTTTGTATCCTTAGTTGCGGTTGCTGGAACACTTGGTTTTGACACATTGCCTGCTGGATCTGTTGCTTTCGCTGTTACGTCTCCTGCTGGAAGCTCTCTCGTTGGTGTGATTGTAGCTTTTCCATCTTTTCCTGCTACTCCTTCACCAAGCTTGTGACCATCTTTATCAAATAGCTCAACTTTAGATCCTGGTTCTGCACTTACTTCAACTGGTGTCTTAGTTCCTGCTTTATCTGTTAGATCTGTTTTGATTTCTGGTTTAGCTGGAGCTTTTGTATCCTTAGTTACGGTTGCTGGAACACTTGGTTCTGACACATTTCCTGCTGGATCTGTTGCTTTCGCTGTTACGTCTCCTACTGGAAGCTCTTTCGTTGGTGTGATGGTAGCTTTTCCGTTTTCGTCTGCTACTCCTTCACCAAGCTTGTTACCGTCTTTGTCGAACAACTCAACTTTAGATCCTGGTTCTGCTGTCACTTCAACTGGTGTCTTAGTTCCTGCTTTATCTGTTAGATCTGTTTTGATTTCTGGTTTAGCTGGAGCTTTTTGTATCCTTAGTTGCTTTTTTTTCTGGTGTGCTTGGTTCTGACACATTGCCTGCTGGATCTGTTGCTTTCGCTGTTACATCTCCTGCTGGAAGCTCTTTCGTTGGTGTGATGGTAGCTTTTCCGTTTTCGTCCGCTACGCCTTCACCAAGCTTGTTACCATCTTTGTCGAACAACTCAACCTTAGATCCTGGTTCTGCTGTCACTTCAACTGGTGTCTTAGTTCCTGCTTTATCTGTTAGATCTGTTTTGATTTCTGGTTTAGCTGGAGCTTTTGTATCCTTAGTTGCTTTTTCTGGTGTGCTTGGTTCTGACACATTGCCTGCTGGATCTGTTGCTTTCGCTGTTACGTCTCCTGCTGGAAGCTCTTTCGTTGGTGTGATGGTAGCTTTTCCGTTTTCGTCTGCTACTCCTTCACCAAGCTTGTTACCATCTTTGTCGAACAACTCAACTTTAGATCCTGGTTCTGCTGTCACTTCAACTGGTGTCTTAGTTCCTGCTTTATCTGTTAGATCTGTTTTGATTTCTGGTTTAGCTGGAGCTTTTGTATCTTAGTTGCTTTTTCTGGTGCACTTGGTTCTGACACATTTCCTGCTGGATCTGTTGCTTTCGCTGTTACGTCTCCTGCTGGAAGCTCTTTCGTTGGTGTGATTGTAGCTTTTCCGTTTTCGTCCGCTACGCCTTCACCAAGCTTATTACCGTCTTTGTCGAACAACTCAACTTTAGATCCTGGTTCTGCTGTCACTTCAACTGGTGTCTTAGTTCCTGCTTTATCTGTTAGATCTGTTTTGATTTCTGGTTTAGCTGGAGCTTTTGTATCTGCTGTTGCTTTTTCTGGTGCACTTGGTTCTGACACATTTCCTGCTGGATCTGTTGCTTTCGCTGTTACGTCTCCTGCTGGAAGCTCTTTCGTTGGTGTGATTGTAGCTTTTCCGTTTTCGTCTGCTACTCCTTCACCAAGCTTGTTACCGTCTTTGTCGAACAACTCAACTTTAGATCCTGGTTCTGCTGTCACTTCAACTGGTGTCTTAGTTCCTGCTTTATCTGTTAGATCTGTTTTGATTTCTGGTTTAGCTGGAGCTTTTGTATCCTTAGTTGCTTTTTCTGGTGTGCTTGGTTCTGACACATTGCCTGCTGGATCTGTTGCTTTCGCTGTTACATCTCCTGCTGGAAGCTCTTTCGTTGGTGTGATTGTAGCTTTTCCGTTTTCGTCCGCTACGCCTTCACCAAGCTTGTTACCGTCTTTGTCGAACAACTCAACCTTAGATCCTGGTTCTGCTGTCACTTCAACTGGTGTCTTAGTTCCTGCTTTATCTGTTAGATCTGTTTTGATTTCTGGTTTAGCTGGAGCTTTTGTATCTGCTGTTGCTTTTTCTGGTGTGCTTGGTTCTGACACATTGCCTGCTGGATCTGTTGCTTTCGCTATTACGTCTCCTGCTGGAAGCTCTTTCGTTGGTGTGATGGTAGCTTTTCCGTTTTCGTCTGCTACTCCTTCACCAAGTTTATTACCGTCTTTGTCGAACAACTCAACCTTAGAACCTGGTTCTGCACTTACTTCAACTGGTGTCTTAGTTCCTGCTTTATCTGTTAGATCTGTTTTGATTTCTGGTTTAGCTGGAGCTTTTGTATCTGCTGTTGCTTTTTCTGGTGTGCTTGGTTCTGATACATTGCCTGCTGGATCTGTTGCTTTCGCTGTTACGTTTCCTGCTGGAAGCTCTTTCGTTGGTGTGATGGTAGCTTTTCCGTTTTCGTCTGCTACGCCTTCACCAAGCTTATTACCGTCTTTGTCGAACAACTCAACCTTAGATCCTGGTTCTGCACTTACTTCAACTGGTGTCTTAGTTCCTGCTTTATCTGTTAGATCTGTTTTGATTTCTGGTTTGGCTGGAGCTTTTGTATCTGGTGTTGAACTTGGGTCTTTAACCGTTACTTTAACTGGAACTTCTTCTTTAGATCCATCTGGATATGTTACAACTACTGTCGCATCTTTTTCACCTGGTGTCGCTGTATCTACTGGATCTTTGAAGGCTACTTTTGTACCTTTAGGAAGATCTTTTACATTTCCAATTGAATCTTCTGCTTTTGGTGTTGTTCCTTTGTTTACAGTTTGTGGTTTACCTGTTGGTGTGTTCTTATCTGCATCTGTTGGTGCTGAACTTGGGTCTTTAACCGTTACCTTAACTGGAACTTCTTCTTTAGATCCATCTGGGTATGTTACAACTACTGTCGCATCTTTTTCACCTGGTGTTGCTGTATCTACTGGATCTTTGAAGGCTACTTTTGTACCCTTAGGAAGATCTTTTACATTTCCAATTGAATCTTCTGCTTTTGGTGTTGTTCCTTTGTCTACAGTTTGAGCTTTTGGTGTTGGCTCGTTCTTATCTGCATCTGTTGGTTTTTTAGTTACAAATTCTGACAATGGTTTAGAGTCTTTAGAACCATCTTTATAAGTTACTACAACATTGTCTCCATCTTTAGTGATAGAAGCAATACGATCTGCTGAATTTTCTACTTCTTTACCTTTTTTATCAGCTAAACGTGCATCTGGATTGTTTTGAGAATATTCAAGTTTAACTTTCTCTTTAATTTTTTCAAACTCTTTGTCAGTAACATTGTTAACATCTGATACAACTACTTTGTCAGCTTCAGCTGGAGTTTTGAATATCGTATTTTTAATGTTTGAGGTTTAAGAATTACATTAACCGCAGTTGGGTCAGTAGCATCTCTACCATTTCCTCTAGCATCTGCTCCATCTTTATCGAGAGCTTTTACAAAACGCCATCCTAACGGAGTTCCTCCATCTTTGAATTGCTTTTTTTCAAATTTTTTTCTTTTGTAAAATGCTCCTTCTGGTGCTGGAGTACCAGTATACGTAATAACAGTTGGATTTTTTTCTGCTGTTGCTGTTGTTTCAGAAGTGAAATTTGTTTGCAGTAAATCCGTATTGAGTATCTTGTTTATTTAGTTTCTCCTGCTACGTCTTTAAACTCTTGGTTGCTTCCTCTTCTTAACTCTAGCACTTGCAAGTTTTTCCGCTATCATCTTTGACTTTTAATATCGAAAATGAATTTACTTCTGATGCATAAACATATACTTCTTTTTTTATTAGGTGCTGGGATCAGAATATTGAATTTCTACTGTTGGTTTTTTTGGTTTACAGTTTCTTTAGTTACAAATTCTGACAATGGTTTCTTATCTTGAGAACCATCTTTATAAGTTACAACAAGATTTCCTTTGTCGTCTTTTGTTACTGATTGGATTTTAGCATCTTTATCAGCTACAGTTGTACCTTTTTTGTCTGCTAAGTTAGCATCATCGTTAGTTTTAGAGTACTCTAGTTGAAGTTTCTCTTTGATTTTAGCTAAGTCAGCATCTGTTACGTTAGCTGGATCTGCTACAGTAACTTTTTCAGTTGGTGTTGCAATATCATATTTTTGAGTTTGCCCCTTAAGCATGACACGGAATGAACCTGGGTCAGTTGCATTTGTAGAACCTACTGCTCCATTCTTAATTTCCGCACCATCTGTATCTGTTGCAGTTGCATAACGCCATCCTAAAGCCATTCCAGCTGGATTTTCTCCTTTAGTCGCTGCATCTAGTTTGTCTTTTGCTAAACCATCTGTTGCTGCTGGAGTACCTGAGTAAGTAATGACTGCTGGAGTTTTTTCTGTCGCTGGAGTCTCAGCATTGATAACATTTGCTTTAAATCCATATTGTGTATTGATAGTATTTGCTTCACCTGCAACATTGGCAAACGCTCTGTTACCACCTTGTTTTACAGTAGCACTTGCAATTTTTCCGCTATCATCTTTGAATTTGATGTCGAATGAGTTTTCTTCTCCAGCATATACATAAACTTCTTTAGTATCTTTATTAGAGTAAGGAATCTCTACTGTTGGAGCTACTACTGGAGCTGCTGGAGTTGCTGGAGTTGCTGGATTTACTAGATATGCTGCTGCAATCTTATCTGTTGATTTATCAGGGTATGTGATTGTAAGGTTACCCTTTTCATCTACACTGTATTGTGAATCTGCTGGAAGATTTGGGTTAGCAGCTTTCACTGATTCGATAATCTTGTTCTTTTCAGTTTCACTAACGCCGTTAGAATCTGCAATATCTACTTTTGTACCTGCAACTGGTTCATACTTTTTAGCAGTCTCAAGAACATTTACTATAAGTGCTCTGTATATCGTTGTTGGTTTATCTCGATTCTTCGCATGAAAAACAACCTCAGTTGTTCCTGCTGGCTGGTCCATTGCAACAGTACCACTATACTTAGCATCACGTTGTCTAATAGTAGCTCCATTTGAAGATCCTAGGTACCCCCCTGATGGCACTACACCTTTAATAGCTGTCGGATTTTTCTCAACCGAAAATTTCTCTAAAGCTGTAGCTTGAGCTACAACATCAACATCAATTTTATCACCAGGATATACTGTAATTTCTGACCTACTTACCAATAGTCTAGTATCATCATTACCAGTCACGCCACCATCCTTAACAGTCACTGGTGAGGCTGTAACCGTAATCGGTGTACTCTTAGCTGACTCTTTACCACCTGCTGGTGTTGAAGTCGCTGTAATCTCTCCTGCTGGAAGACTGTTTGTAGGGTGAACAGTTGCTACACCTTGAGCATTAGCTACAGCTTCACCGATCACAACGCCATCTGTGTTGTAAAGCTTAACAGTTGAACCTGCTGGTGCTTTTACTGTCACATCAGCTGGCGTACTTGCTTTACCTGCCAAATCGTTGACAATTTCTGGACCACTAGTTGTTGGAGTTGCTGCTGGATTGTTAGTCTCAGCATCTGGCGCTGGCGTGCTTGGTTTTGGTGTAACTGGCTTAGCTGGTGCTACTGCTTCTTTTTCAACAATTACTTTTACAGGAACTTCTTTTGTAGATTTATCCGGGTAAGTTACAACTGCTGTTGCTCGTTTTTCACCTGGAGTTTGTGTATCTACTGCATCCTTGTACTTAACTGTTGTTCCTTTTGGAAGAGTGTCTAAGTTTCCAATTGATTTTGTCGCATCTGGTTTTTGACCAACTTTTACAGTTTGATCTTTCGCTGTTGGTGTGGAAACATCAGACTGCCACATCTTTATAGGGTTAGTTGCAATGTTGGCGAAACCTGCATTGGCACCAGCAGTGGCACTACGCATCATACCAAACACAACCTTCATATCTTTTAACTGTTCGTTAGTTGTTGTTGCAGGAACTTCAGTTCTAAAACTCCATGCATAGCCATCATATCCTGAACCACCCGTAGTCGAACGGTCCACAATCAAACGTTTGTCATTCAAGGCAACATTATCCAATAACTCTTTAGTTCTCGGAGAAGAATTAGACGCCGCACTCTTGAAATATCTATCCTCTTGACCGGCAAGTTTTTCTATAGAACGACCATAGATACCACTTTCCCAACCAGAAGCCAGAGAAAAGGTATCTTTTTGGTCTAATGGTAATCCAGCAGCTGTAGCTGGTGCTGGATTTTCAAACGTTACAGAATTACTTAACGCTGAACCATCAGGTTTTATACGTTCAAGTTTTTTAGTTTTAGGATTTAATTTACCGTTGATTGGGCTCGCATATTTTGCACGTGTAATGCTAGTTGGCATATTAACTTCTGCAGGAATTTGGATGAAGTTTCGATATACATTTCCTCCATCTGTATTATACACATTAGATAGATTTTCTGCATGATCATTATAAAAGACAAGCCAATCTAATGAAGTAATCTTCCCACTAGCGTCTTTATTATATTTAACTTTATAATTTGTAACTCTAGAAACTGCATTAACAGCGTCATCTGTAGACGTGGCTTTATTAACATCATTAAGGATATAGGTATCACTATGACCATTTGCGGCTGCATTTGTACCTTCTGAATAGGCAACTTCCGCTCTAAAAGCATTATTCTTATCTAATGCTTTACCGTTACGTGAGTCGTTAGATCCTGTGTTTTCGATTGAGTTAGATTCTGATTTTTTCTCTGTGTTTTCTGCTTTTTTACCTACAGTTGGTTGTCCGTTAGTAGTGTCTACTGCTGGAGTTTCTTTTTTCTCTACAGGTTTGTTTTTTAATTTAGTGTTCGCTGTAGTTACTAATTTGCTGTAAGCTTTTTTTAGTTCAGCTTGAGTAGTTGCGTTTGCTAATGTAGCTTTCGCAGCTTCTAAGTCAGCTTTTAATACCGCAACACTCTCTTCTGTTTTGTTATCATACGTTCCATTTGCAAGTTTCGCTTCGATTTCTGCAATGTAGTTTTCAAGTTTAGTTTTATCTAAAGCTTTAACTTCTTTTGCAGTTTCTCCACCTAATTTTGTCGCTACTGCTGGTGTTGTAGCAACTTCTGGCTTGATTTCTGCTACAACAGCAGGCGCATTATAAGTCTTGCCATCCCCATTCGGTGTAGGGTTAACATCCCCAGTTGTCGAGTTGCTTTGTTACAGTAGCTTTCTGCCGTGTCTGCATGGACCACTTGAGTAGCTAAGCTAGCGCCGACCGCAAAAACAAGAGAACAACCGAATAGGAAATGCTTTCCTTTTTTGATCATTCTCCAGTTCTTTTGCTCTGCATTTTTACGATTAAAATACACTATATTCTCTCCTTTTGATTTCTAAAAAATAGCATGTAATACACATACAATCAGTATTATAATTTACATTAGCAGATTTGTCAATAAATATGAATTATTTTTTATTATTTTTCCATTATTTTCCCATTTTTTTCAGAATATTTCGTGATTTAAACCATTTATTATATTATAATATTGCAATAAGTTTATAATTTCCCTTTTTCTTAACAACTATATTAAATACTATTTTTTGAATACTTATAAAGAGTGTGTTGATTCCACATACAGCTAGCTCATCCCTTTTGAGCGTCAAAAGTAGAGAACTATGAAAGTAAATCTTATCAGATACCAATACTCTTAGAAAATCTCTTCAAACCACGTCAGCTTCCATCTGTAACTTCAAAACTAGTGTTTTAAGCAATCTGCACCTAGCTTCCTAGTTTGCTCTTTCATTTTCATTGAGTATAAACTATGGTCAAGAAAAAGTCATTCTCTCTGACCATCTCTTTGAAACCTTACAAGCCGTCTAGGGGTCTGCATTTTTCCTCTTCAAAAAAAGCCCCATACTATCTGGTGTTCAGGAATTCCTGCTACAGATAGTATAGAGCTCAAACAGCAGTTACACGACCGTGACTGCTTTTCTATTCTTGCATGGTGTAACCGACACCACGAACTGTTTTAATGTAGCTTTTTTGACCTTTTACATCAAGCTTGCTACGTAGATAACGGATATAGACATCCACGATATTTGTTTCGGTCGCACTTTCATACTTCCAGACACTTTCCAACAACTGCTCACGAGTCAGAACTTTCTTGCTCCCCATAAGAGTAGCCAAGAGGTCATACTCACGACGAGTCAAAGCAATCATCTCCTCGCCACGATAAACGGTATGATGTTCTACATCCATACGCAGATTACGGTAAGACGTTGGAACCTTCATCTGACTACAGTGTTGGTCGATAAAGTCCCTACCTCGGAAAATCGCTGAAATACGAGCCACCAAATTATCAATAATAACCGGCTTATAGATATAAGAAACGGCAAAGCGTTGGATTGTCTCAATCTGATCTTGCAATTCTTCGCGATGGTCCAAGACCATGATCACTGAGGCTGGCTTAGTCCGACTCAGCTTGTCTGCAAAATCCTGGGCTGTCATATCCCCCAGACGAGCATTCAATAAAATCAAGTCATAGTCTGTCTGAAGAGCCATGGAGAGGGCTTTTTGCCCCTCCTCAACCTGATCAACTCGGTATTGCTCTTTTTGGAGTTCCAAACTTAAAAAATGAGCTAGATTTCGTTCTTTCTCAAGTAATAAAATTCGTTTCCCCATGGCAGACCTACTTATTTTTCGTCATACCAAGAGTAGTGGAATGTTCCTTCTTTGTCTTTACGTTGGTAAGTATGGGCACCAAAGTAGTCACGTTGCGCTTGGATCAAGTTAGCTGGAAGGTCAGCTGAACGATAGCTATCAAAGTAAGTAATAGCTGCTGAGAAAGTTGGCACTGGCACACCAGCTTGAACCGCAAGAGCTACGATATCACGCACTGCTTGTTGGTACTTAGCAGTAACATCCAGAAGTACTCATCCAAAAGAAGGTTGGCAAGGTCTGCATCACGGTTGTAAGCATCTGTAATCTTTTGCAAGAAACGAGAACGGATGATACAGCCATCACGCCAGATAGATGCGATGTCTGCAAATGGCAAGTTCCAGTTATTTTTCTTTAGAAGCTACACGCAATTGAGCAAAAACCTTGTGCGTATGAAATAATTTTTTTGAGAAGTAAAGGGCTTGACGGATTTTTTTCAATCAACTCAGCCTTGTCTCCTTCAAATTTGAAAGTAGCTGGTTTTTGGAAGAACCTTGCTAGCATGCACACGTTCTTCTTTGTAAGTAGAGATATAGCGTGCAAATACTGATTCAGTGATGAGTGACAATGGCACACCAAGGTCAAGAGATGATTGGCTAGTCCATTTACCAGTTCCCTTGTTACCTGCAGCATCAAGGATGTAGTCTACGATTGGTCCATCTTGACCTTCATCGTCTTTACGGCTCAAGATATCAGCTGTAATTTCGATCAAGTAGCTGTCCAATTCACCCTTGTTCCACTCAGTAAAGATTTCAGCCATATCTTCAGCAGAAAGGCCTAGCAAGTGTTGCATCAAGTCATAGCTTTCTGCGATCAATTGCATATCACCATACTCAATACCGTTGTGAACCATTTTCACGTAGTGACCAGCTCCATCAGGACCGATGTAAGTCACACATGGTTTACCATCTTCTGGTGCTTTAGCTGAGATTTCTTCAAGAACATCTGCAACCAATTCGTAGGCCTCTTTTTGTCCACCAGGCATGATAGAAGGACCTTCAAGGGCACCTTTTTCACCACCAGAAACCCCAGTACCGATAAAGTTGATACCTGAGTTTGCCAATTCTTCATTACGACGGATTGTATCTTTGTAGAAAGTGTTTCCTCCGTCGATCAAGATATCACCCTTGTCAAGGTGTGGAAGAAGGGCTTGAATTGTAGCATCTGTACCAGGTCCAGCTTGAACCATGAGCATGATACGACGAGGTTTTTCGATTGAGTTTACAAAACTTTCAACGTCATAGCTTGGTACAAAGTTCTTTTCAGGATGGCAAGCAATTACATCTTCAGTTTTTTCTTTACTACGGTTGTAGATAGCAACTGTGTAACCACGAGATTCAATATTAAGGGCAAGGTTACGACCCATTACGGCCATACCTACGACACCAAAGTTAGCTTTTGTCATTTGACACTCCTCTTATTTGATTTGTTTTATTTTATCATTTTTACTTTTGAAAAGAAAGAATTTTGTAACGACTGCTTAGTAGTCCAAAGCATCCGCATGTCCAGAACCATTTCCAACAAAGTATCCTGTCTTACAGTTAAGAGTAAAGAGATAGGTTCCATCTGGCTTGTAGAGGTTGTAATAACCATTGCCATTAACGATATTGACACGCTCAAGGATGTATTGGTTACCAGTGATATAACCACGTGAGCGTGAAGTAGCTAAAATTTGTTCCAAAACACCATCCGCGAAATCCCAAGCAGAGTTATTGCTATCATCAACAGCCGATTGATTGAACGGCACACGACTCGAAGCTCTCTGGAGGTCAACTCCAGAACTTGATAAACCGCCATGGCTATCATCACGTGCAGAAACTGAATTGTTTGATGAGACGCTTGAAGATGGACTTGTGTTGTCTGTAGCGCTCTCTGTTGATGAACTTGAACTTGCTTGACTTGAGCCTGAACTTGAAGGAGTTGTTTGTTGACTCTTACCTAGACTAATAGCCTTATCTAGTAATTTATCAAGCTCCGTATTTCCAGTTTTTAATATCTGTAAATTTAGCATCCGATTTAGCTTTAGCGTTAGTGTCCAAAACACCATCAACAATAGCTGGCTTATCAAATTGAGCATTTACATCTTGAATAGCCTTAATTTGCGTTTCAAGACTGTCATACTTAGATTTTGCAAGCGTATATTCACGACTACCTTCCAGCTTATCAAGTAAGGTTTTAAGTTGAGTCAGTTTATCAAACTGGCTATTTTTCAAAGCCGTTTTGTTGCTATCTGTATAGAAGGAGTCATAGAGAGTATTAAACTCTTGTAATGCTGTTTGCGTAGCTTGGTCGGTTGAAGCTGATTGTGAAGATTGTATCTCTTGGTTTGAACGTGAGATTTGACGGTAGACAAAATAACTCCCCAGTAAGATAACAATTACAATCAGTACTGAAGCGATGATCATCACTCGTTGCTTTATAGAATCTGCTTCTGTTTCTGGCTCTATAGCAGTAGTTCTCGACAGTAAAACTGTATCATCTTCTTGGACCTCGTCATCTTCATCAACACCTTCTTTAGTTACAACTAGAGGTTCTATCTTTTGACTTTTTTCCTCTAGAGGAGGCAAAATAAAGTTTGAACTATTTGTGTCTGTAGCATCTGTAGAAGCTTTTTCTCCTACTTCTTCATCTGCAGTAGTATCACTCGTTTCTCGAACTGCTTGAATCAATTCCTCTAAACTTTGAGTGGCTGCTAGCTCTTCTTTTTTGAACTGTCGTGTTTCAAACTTATCTGCTTCAATCTCTTCACGATGTTGCTTTATATATTTATCTAGAATACTATCTTCTGGAAGCACCCCAGCTTCAACTTCCTCATTCTTACGAATAACTTGACCTACTGTCAAATCTTTAGCTTCATCAAAATCAAATTGTGGCTCTTGATCATGTTTCTCATGCCGATCACGTCTCTTCTGATCCATATCTTACCCTTTCTACTTCACTTCTTGGCGTTTAACACGCTGACCAAAATATTGATACAAATCAACTTTTAAGGTCCCATTGTACAACTTACGCTTCTTATCCGCTTGACTACCGTACTTGGTCTCAAAGGCTTCATCGCTTGTTAGGATAAACTTGCTCCACGTTTTCAGTGGTGCAAATACTTGACCCATCTCAGCATAAAGCTTGGTAACCCCTGCATCATCTGACAAGCGTTCACCATAAGGCGGGTTAGAGATAATAACTCCATTGATTTTATCGGAACGTAAATCCTGCACACGCATCTGCTTAAAGGTAATATCTCCTGCAACCCCTGCCGCCTGGGCATTAGCCTTAGCAATTTCCACCATACGTGCATCGATATCACATCCCATGATATCCAGTTCCAGTTCACGATCCACTTTCTTAGCTGCTTCTGTACGCACTTCTTGAACCAGTCGATCGCTAATCCAGTTCCATTCCTCAAAGGCAAGGAGCGACGAAGTCCTGGTGCCATCTTTCTAGCAATCATAACTGCCTCGATACAGAAAGTTCCTGAACCACAGGTCGGATCAATCAAAGGCTTATCTGGGTACCAGTTAGAAAGTTGCAAAATGGCTGCCGCCATGTTTTCCTTGATAGGAGCGCCACCCTTTTCCGTACGATAACCACGTTTAAAGAGGCTAGTCCCTGTCGTATCAATCATGACAGTTGCTGTATCCTTTAGAATAGAGACCTCAATCTTAAACTCAGGACCATTCTCCATTAAGGGAACACCTTCTGGACGGGCATAATGTTTTTGCAACTTCTTAACAATAGCTTTCTTAGAGATAGCTTGGACACTTGGCTCGTTGTGTAATTTTGATTTGACACATTTGGCTTTTGAAATCGGGAATCGAGCTCCAAGTGGTAAATAATTTTCCCAATCTAAAGCGAAAACTCCTTGAAAGAGCTCCTCAAAAGTCTTAGCTGGGAAAGTTCCTACAATAATCTTAATACGGTCTGCTGCCCGAAGCCAAAGATTGGTTTCAATAATAGCTCTTGCATCTCCTTGGAAACGAACACGACCGTTTTCAACCTGACAATCGTAGCCAAGCTCTCGCACTTCACGCCCTACAACAGCCTCGAGTCCTGCTGCAGCAGTCGCGATTAAATTAAATTCTTTTTTCATTTTACAGTCTTGTAAGACCTTTCTTTTGTTCACTTTAAAAAATGAGGTTGAGAAAATTTTCTCAGCCCCAACCTATATGCAATTTTCTATAAGCCATGTTTTGTTCCAGAAGTGACTAGGACCACTTCCTTCGATAATCATCTGTCTACCACTAACAGCCTACAGCTGATAGCAGTCAGAGTACTACGTTCGTTTCCGTGTACTCCATGCCCCGACCGAAATTTGGGTTGCTAGCTTGAGGGGTTTACCGCGTTCCACTCTCTCTGTTTCCAGAAAGACTCCGTCACTGTGGCACTTTCAAGTCTACTCTGACCTATCCAAGGACTTAGCCATTTCAACTGCCGTAACGATTTCTCGTCCCTAGGCTTATGGTTTCGCCTAGCACAAACACTACAGGCATCACAGCCTGTGCTAGCATGGACTTTCCTCATGAAAAGCAATTCTCCTCACGCGATTATCCAAAAATTGCACTCATCCACAATTCTATTATAAATCTTGATTATCTAAGATTTGTTTACCAAACACTTCTTTTTCAAGTCGATTTAAGCGTTTTAAAATATCAAAATTTGTTACTGAAGTAGAGCTTGTTACCTCAATTGAATCCGTCTGAGGTGTAGTAACCTGCGGTTTACTAGACAATTCACTCTTCAAATCAGCTATCTCCTGACGTAGTGATTTAACCAAAGCTGCATAAGTCTCATAGTCCTTGATGACATCGTCCAAAAATTCATCAACTTCAACCTTACTATATCCACGGACCTCACGTCCAAACTCTTGCTCAAAAATATCTTTTGCTGAAAAAATAATACTTGCCATGTCCCTCTCCATTCTCGGTTGCTAGTATTATTATATAAAAAAAGGCAAACAAAAATCAAGGTCAAAGGCTTACTTTTCAGAAAAATTTTCTGCCATTTCATTTAAGGCTTCAAAAGTTAACCTTCTTATAAAATAGTTCTCTTGATTTTTCATCATTTGATAAAAATACCGTAATTTTGTCTCATTTTCTTCATCATAAAATAGATAAGATTCATCCGTGTTTTCTAGTAGAAAATGTTGATAATCTCGTAATTGTCCCTTATGTTCATACTTCGAATAGGCATATTTTACAAAATCAACTTGTTTGAACTCACTTAATTTTATTTGGTTAGCTTCATTCCAATTACTTCCATGAGTTTCAAAATCAAATATTGTCGCCAGCTGAAAGCCATAATCTTCTTTCATCTCTCGAGCTACTTCTAATACCCAGTATTCGAATCCTAGATTTCCTGTGAATACAAGCCAAGTCACACCTTCTTGAGCCATGGACTCCAAATCTTTTTGAATCGCTTTTTTTATCACTTTCAACCTGGGATCTTTATCATTATAAAGTCCCAGATCAAAAGCTGAATATCCTAAAATTAAAGCTGTAGTCATTTTTAACCCTTTCTTTGTAATTTTATGATATAATAGAGTGATGTTATTGTACCAATAAGGAGAATTATGGTCAACTATCCTCATAAAATTTTATCATCAAAAAGAAACACTCCTCTATCCAAAACTAAAAATTTCGCAAATAGAGGAATGTCCTTTGAAAAGATGATTAATGCCACGAACGACTACTACTTGTCTCATGGGCTGGCTGTTATCCACAAGAAACCTACTCCCATCCAAATCGTACGTGTCGATTATCCACAACGAAGTCGAGCAAAGATTGTCGAAGCCTACTTTAGACAAGCTTCAACTACTGACTATTCGGGTGTTTATGATGGATACTACATCGACTTTGAAGCTAAGGAAACTAGGCAGAAACATGCGATTCCGATGAAGAATTTTCATCTTCACCAGATTCATCACATGGAACAAGTCCTTGCCCAGCAAGGAATTTGCTTTGTGCTCCTGCACTTTCTTCTCAGCAAGAAACTTATTTATTGCCGGCTATTGACTTGATTCGTTTCTATCATCAAGACAAGGGACAAAAGTCAATGCCACTTGGATATATTCAAGAATATGGATATTTGATTGAGCAAGGCGCCTTTCCTCAAATTCCCTATCTCGATATTATCAAAGAACATTTACTAGGTGGTAAAACAAGATGAACAAACAAACTATCCTGCGAATAGCTAAGTATGTAAGTATCGGCTTCTTAACTGTATTTATCGCAGCTGTTGTCCTAGGCGGAGGGCTTTTTCTCTACTATGTTAGCAAGGCTCCGTCTCTGTCCGAAAGTAAACTAGTCGCGACAACCTCAAGTAAGATATACGATAGCAAAGACGAACTGATTGCCGATCTTGGAGCAGAACGTCGTGTCAATGCGCAATCAAATGAAATTCCAACGGAATTAGTTAATGCTATTACTTCTATTGAGGACCATCGTTTCTTTAATCACCGTGGAGTTGATACTATTCGTATTCTTGGGGCAGCATTGAGAAATCTCCGAGGTGGAGGGGGGACTCCAAGGAGCTTCAACCTTGACTCAGCAATTGATTAAGTTGACTTATTTCTCTACTTCAACTGCCGATCAAACCTTATCACGTAAAGCTCAGGAAGCTTGGCTAGCCGTTCAACTAGAGCAAAAAGCTACGAAACAAGAAATCCTAACCTACTACATTAATAAGGTCTACATGTCAAACGGTAACTACGGAATGCAAACTGCTGCACAGAACTACTACGGGAAAGATCTTAAAGATTTGAACTTACCGCAGTTAGCACTCCTCGCAGGGATGCCTCAGGCTCCAAATCAGTATGACCCATACTCTCATCCTGAAGTAGCTCAGGAACGACGTAATCTTGTCCTATCTGAGATGAAGGGTCAAGGATTCATCACAGCAGAGCAATATGAAAAAGCAATCAACACACCAATTACTGAAGGTCTACAAAGCCTAAAATCTGGTAACAGTTATCCTGCTTACATGGACAATTACCTAAAGGAAGTAATTGATCAGGTAGAGCAAGAAACTGGCTACAACCTTCTAACTACTGGTATGGAAGTATACACCAATGTTGACACCGAGGTTCAACAACGTCTCTGGGATATTTACAATACTGATGAATACGTTAATTATCCTGATGATGAACTCCAAGTAGCTTCAACTATCGTAGATGTAACAAATGGTAAAGTCATTGCTCAGTTAGGCGCCCGTCACCAATCAAGTAATGTATCTTTCGGAGTCAACCAAGCCGTTGAAACTAACCGTGACTGGGGTTCTACTATGAAACCTATCACAGACTATGCTCCTGCCTTAGAATACGGTATCTACGATTCAACTGCTTCAACTGTTCACGATGTACCTTATAATTATCCTGGCACAAATACACCTGTTTACAACTGGGATAAAGGTTACTTTGGAAATATTACTATCCAGTATGCTCTTCAACAATCACGTAATGTCACAGCGGTTGAAACTCTTAATAAGGTCGGTTTAGATAAAGCAAACCTTCCTAAACGGACTCGGGATTGATTATCCAAGTATGCACTATGCGAATGCTATCTCTAGTAATACAACTGAATCCAACAAACAGTACGGAGCAAGTAGTGAGAAAATGGCAGCTGCCTATGCAGCCTTTGCAAATGGTGGTATCTACCATAAACCAATGTATGTTAACAAAGTTGTCTTTAGTGACGGCAGCTCAAAAGAATTTTCTGACCCTGGCACTCGGGCTATGAAAGAGACGACTGCCTATATGATGACAGAAATGATGAAAACTGTTTTAGCATACGGAACAGGTCGTGGTGCCTATCTTCCATGGCTACCTCAAGCTGGTAAAACTGGTACATCAAACTATACAGATGAAGTAATTGAGAAATATATCAAAAACTCAGGCTATGTTGCACCAGATGAAATGTTTGTCGGCTATACTCGTAAATATTCGATGGCTGTATGGACGGGTTACTCAAATCGTCTTACTCCTATTGTTGGTGATGGCTTCTATGTTGCAGCCAAGGTTTACCGCTCAATGATGACTTATCTTTCTGAAGATAATCATCCTGGAGATTGGACTATGCCTGAGGGCTTATATCGAAGTGGAGAATACGTCTTTAAGAACGGTGCTCGCCCTACATGGACTACTCCTGCTACTCAACAAAGTTCTACACCCGCTCCTGCGAGTCAGGCTCCAGAGACCTCAACCTCTCAGTCAAGTGTAACGACACCAAACGCAAACGCAAATTCAAATGCAAATACAGCTACTCCCAATGCTGGAACCAATGAGAATACGGTAACACAACAATCAAGTACCAATCAAGGTCAGCCTAACCAAAATCCTCAGCCAGCTCAACAATAAATTACTAACCACCCAAAAATTGGGTGGTTTTTCAATCTTTTCTTTGTTAAATCAATAATTAGAACAGAAAAACCTGAGAATGCTAATTTTACTTCTCAGGTTTTTTTGTTCTATAAACTCCACTGGTTTAGAATACTATTAAGAAAGAGTTTAATTGTCATACACAACTAATCTTTTTTACTTTTTACTACAAAGATAGCAGATAGAGCTAGTCCAACACTTGCCAAGAAAATAGCTGTTTCTGACTGTTTTTCACCAGTTTCTGGCAATCTCTTGTCTTCCTTGGCAACTTGAACTGGTGCTTCTGGAGTCTGAGCTTTTTCTAACGAACTTAGTTTAAACTCTGGTTTTTCTACTGTCGGTGCTGGTTGGTCACCTACGGTTGATAATTGACCTGTGTACTCTGGAAGCTCATGTTTCAAGGCCATAACGGAGTTGACTCCACCTTGGAACTCTGGTTTTTCTACTGTCGGTGCTGGTTGGTCACCTACGGTTGACAATGGGCCTGTGTACTCTGGAAGCTCATGTTTCAAGGTCATAACGGAGTTGACTCCACCTTGGAACTCTGCTTTCTCTACTGTTGGAGTTGGTTGGTCGCCTACGGTTGATACCTGACCTGTGTACTCTGGTAATTCATGTTTCAAGGCCATAACAGAGTTGACTCCACCTTGGAACTCTGGTTTCTCTACTGTTGGAGCGGCTTGGTCGCTTACAGTTGATACTGGGACTGTATAAGCTGGTAGTTCATGTTTCAAGGCCATAACTGCATTCACACCACCTTGGAACTCAGGCTTCTCAACTATCGGTGTAGCTTGATCGCCTACTGTTGCTACTGGGCCTGTGTAGGCTGGAAGCTCATGTACCAAGGCTTCAACTGCATTCACACCACCTGTAAATTCAGGTACCTCAAGCACTGGTGCTGGTTCTTCACCCTTGCTTGATTGAACAGGTTCTTCTGTCAATTCTTGATAGAAGCTCGCCAATTCATAAAACTCAGCCTTGCCACCTTCCCATACCAATTTAACATCTAGAAGAGAACCACCATTTCGGATAGCAAAGGTTTGGAGACTAGATGTAATGGCACCAAGATCTGTCCAACTTTCTTGTCCATCCTTAAGTGTTCTCGCTTGAACTCGTGCTTTCACTCCTTCAGGAAGGCTTGAAACAAGGCGTAGATGGTTGGCATTGGTTGGTTCTGACAAGTGGTAAACCATTTCACCCTTATCATTTTCCGCCTTGTAGCTAGTCAAGACTTTTCCGTCTACGAGATTAGTATAGAAGTTGCCTCGGCTTTCACCACCGTTTCCTTCTACAGTTGGATCATTGATTGGTTTGACAAATTCGCCATCATTGATCACCAATTCTGTAAATCCTACAAAACGAGCATCATAGTCAGCTGTATAGAGGACACGAAGATAGTTTGCTTGACTGGTGTCGTCAATTCACCCTCGATATAGCGATTTCCTGGCATCTTAGAATCATGTGTCCAACCATCTGTCAATGAATCATCTTGTGTACTATTGGCTACACCATCTCCTACTGTCACAACATCCGTCCAAGCTTTACCGTCTTGGCTGACTTGAATTTTACCATCACGAAGATAGTTTTGAGTTCCGTCTTGGATGTAGGCTCTGATCTTCTTGATAGTGCGTTCGCTACCAAGTTTCAAGGTTACATGGCCATCTTTATGGGCATAGTCTGAAAACTCAACGAAGTTGTTGTAGACACCATCAAACAATTGATCGAGGTTATTAATCTTACGAACATCATTGCTTCCATATGTTGGATGAATGCCCATAGTTGTAGATTCTAGTTTGGTTGGTTGCACTTCTTTAGTCGTTACAAGGAGAGAAGTTGATGGCAGGTCTTGTTCTTGATTTGTTTTATTAACAAGACGAACGTAACGTACCAAGTGGGTTGCGACAGTTCTGTCTGTCAACTGGCTAGCTGGTGTCCATTCTTGAGCATTTGCAGAGTACTCAAGGCTAAGAGCTGGGTTGGTTTGACCTTGGAGCTGGATGCTCTTGACTTGATGGATTCGGTCAAGCTTCATACCTAGATAACTATTCGCAGGAAGTTTAGTTCCAGCTGGAATCTGAAGTTCATAACGACCAAGGCTATCAAATACTGGTGTTTCCTTCAAGGCATCCACGTTTGTGTCTGTTAAGTCGCTATTTCCAGAACGTGTCTCAACAAGAGAAGTCTTGGATACGCCACCAAATGTCACTTGCCTTGGTATTGCGTACTCGGATGTAACGAGCATTGATAGCTCTAGTCACTTCCTTAGTTTGTTCTCCTGATAGGCGATCTAACTCTTGCCATGCAGATCCATCTGTAGAGTACTCAAGTACACCTGCGGCAAGTTTATCGCCAGTTCCTTGGCGAAGACGAACTTTAGTCACTGACTTGATTTCACCGAGGTCAAGCTGTACCCAGGCATCTACTGGAGTCGTATTGCTACCGTCAGCATTTGCCATCATGGCTTCTGTATTGTCCTTGCCATCAGTGATTTGACGGGCTGAGGTATTTAGTTTGTAAACTAAGTTTGAGCTAAGACTAACTGTCGTCGCTTGTTGGCCACGTGCTTTTTCAACTGGACGATTTACTGCAATCTCGCGAACTGCAAACCAGGTGTCATCACGATCTTCTGTAGCAATCATACGTACTGCTTTAGCTTTGATGTTAAGATTCTCAAACTGAACAAGTGACTCATTACCAACATAAGTTGGTTCTTTCAAACTTATCCAGTTATCATTTTCATCCAAATACTGAACTTCAGCCTTGCTAAATGTATCACGTGGATTTGCCTGAGTTCCCATAGCAAAGGTCAAGGTTTGGATATCTACCGGTTTGTTGAACTTCATACCAATATAATCACCTGTCTTGATACTATTTGGTGATTTAATCAAGGCATGAGTTGCCAAGTCACCGTCCGTTACTTCTGCCAAACCACCTTCTACACCTGTTCGATTGGTAATAAAGGTGCTGATGATTTGGTCAGGGTGCAAGACTTTTTGAACTTCAGACGCTAGAACTTCTTTCAAGGATAGGATAAATGGACGGATATGTTGAACCCCCAATTCAGCCTTTTCAAGATGGTCTACATAATGGAAGGTATGAGTTTGAGACTGTTCATACAATTTCAAACCTTTATAGTAGCTGTCCCAAAGTTTGGCTGCATCATTTGTAGCCATAGCCTCTGTTCCTGTTAGGAAGGCATCAAGAGCATTCATTTGGTCGATTGCATTATCCAACCAATAGTGGATCTGTGCAACCATTTTTTGATCACCTGATGCTTTATAAAGTTCAGCTGCTTCTTTAATCTTGGCAAATTCTGCACGCAAGGTTGCACGTTCTGCAGTTACATCTTGACCCGCTTTGAGCTTAGTCATGAAGTCTGTCAATTTTGGAGCCAATTCAACTGATTCTTCAAGTTTTACTACACGACCGTCCATGTTTTGGTTGATCATATGCTTACCAAGTTCGCGGAAGGCTGCTGATACCTTGCTATCTTCAAAATGACCATTTTCAACAAAGTTGAAGGCAACGTCATTGAGTTTCTTAGCCTCTTCTTCTGATTTCCACTGTTTCCATGTATATTGAGCTCCAGCAAAGAGGGCAATCTTAGATGGTTCAGACTGTTGCATTGGATTCAACATGATACCAGACAGCAAACTTGGATCCACATTTGGATGAAGGAATTTCTCACCACCACCTAGAATCAAGTGTTGTTTGGAGTTATCTGTAACTGGCCAGTTCACCCAAAGTGATACTGGACGATAAGTTTTACCACCTGCAGTTAGGTTATTCTTGAGAGTTGATAGGAAGCCTTCAGAAACTTCACCCCAAATCTTACCACCCGTCAAGGTCATAGAGGTTGAACTTGGAAGATTTTCATTTAGAGATTTCAACTCTGCTTCACGCCCATTACCCCAATACTGACCAGGTACAAAGATCATTTCTTTGCGAAGACCGCTATAAGTTCCTTGCATTTCTGTCAACCAGTTGGTCATATCCTGCATCAAGCGGTTGTAGCTATTATAGCCTCCAACTGGGCTTGGTGCATCATCGGCTAGAATACCAAATTCACGGACCCCCACTTTCATCAACTGAGTAAATTTAGCCTTGATGGTTGCCAAGTCTTCTTGGTAATGCGCTTCATTACCAAAGCGGATACGGTTGTTCATGAATGGATGGATGGTCCAGACATAGCGAGTTTTACTTTGATTTCCGACTCGAGCAAGTTCACGAATTTCAGCTAGTTTTTCTTCTGGGTAAAGTTCACGCCATTTCTTGTTGTGGTATGGATCATCTTTTGGTGCGAAGAAGTATTGGGTCAATTTCAAATCGCCACCAAAACGCATGAGTTCAGCACGATCTGCATTAGACCATGGATTTCCATAGTAACCTTCGATGAAACCACGGTTCTTGATTTCAGCGTAATCTTCCACTGTCACATTGCGAAGAACTGGAACTTGACTTTCCTTGAGCATGTGTTTCAAGGTTGTCAAACCATAGAAGACCGCATCTGTGTCTTTCCGACGATGGAAATTGAGTTGTCCTTGACGGTTAAGGCATAGGCGTCAATCTTGTCAAAGAGACCTGCTGAAACGTTAGATAAGTTTTGTTCTGCTTGTGATCCGCGTCCATGTACTCCAAGATAGATATTAGTTGCGCCAGCAACTGCTGATTGACTAGTAGTGTAGGATACTTGATTGTCCTGCAAGACACTCTTCAAGCGATTACGAGTATAGACATCGAGTTGATCTCCCAGTACCAGATTGACTTGCTTACGAAGAGCTGTTACTCCTTCTCCATAAGTCACTTTTTGTGGAGTTGGGAAAACCTTGTACTCTTTCTTGAGATAGTCTGCGCTCTTGCTGGCAGCCACAATGCTGTCTTCGCTAGCTGGTTTACTTGCAGTGAATTGATCCGCCAATTCAACTGTTCCATCACCTGTTTGCTCGACTTTTGGAGTTTCAGGTTTAGATGGTTGTTCCGGTTCTGGTGTTTCTTGTCCCTCTTTGATAGGTTTCAATAGATGAACTTCAGCTGCACTTGCAAAGCCCCCAACACCTGCTAGAACTTTCAACTCAATCTTGTTGGTATGAATTGCTGCAAAGTTCACTGTTTTTTCTTGAGCGTTGTTGTCCCAGTTTCCTTCTGAAACCTTGACCATTTGGCCATCTTTTTGTGCGTAGATTTCGTAGCGAGTCACGACCCCATTTCCACCACCTGGACGTGGGAGATAAGTCAAACCATTGACTTTTTCTGCTTCTTTCAAGGTCATAGAAAGAGTGTACGGAGCAGTATCACCAGTCCATTTAGTATGCCAGAATGTGTTTGGATCATTGTCAAAGGCTTTTTCAACAACTCCTTCAGTCGCTGTTCCAGGTGTTTCTTGACTAGTTGCAGAAACTGTGAAATGATCTGTTGGAATCAAACGAGGATTTACAAATGGTTTATCTGTCAACTCTGCACTATGTAAAATTCCTTTGAACCCACCGATGCTTTCAAGCGGTAGAACCAAGCTATTGTGGGCAAAGCGAGGGTGAGCTGGATTTGCGATACGTTCAATCTTCTCACCATCCACATAAAATTCCGTTGATTGTGGTTTAGTCACAATAGAGATTTGATAACGTTTGTTCTTTTCAAGTTTTTTCTTGAACTGGATATGGAACTGTTCAAATTGATAAGCAAGATAGCCGTCTTTATCAGCTAGATAGATACGGTTGTCTCCACTTGTTGAGAAGGTTTGTTCACCGTCTCCAGTGACAGTTACATCAAACTTCAAGACATGACTTGGACCAACATCACCAGCTAATCCTTCAATACTACTGTCTTTGTCAAATGCTAAGCCTTGATCAGATGCTTTTACTTTCTTACTTGCATAGTTTTTCACTGTTTCAGGATTGATAGTAAACAAGTCACTTTGATCAATCGCTCTGTCAGGATTTGACTGTGGCGCATAAGGGCTCGCTGGTAGGATACGTTCTGCAAATGTCGCTGCCGCACGATCAGATCCCCAAGTGCGTTCTGCAGTAGTTTGCATGCTCTTGAAGAAGCGTTTAAAGATATCATAAGATGTCAAACCTGTCTCATGAAGATCAATATTGTCATTCCAAACTGCGTGGCCACCACCAATTACATTTGGATTTGATGCTTCTAGAAGTGGACCATGACCAGTTCTGAAATCGTTTGGTGTCCAACCATTATATTGAGTTTCATAGTTAGCATAATCACCATAAGCAGCTTGACGATTATCTCCATTCGGAACGCTATATGTTGGGATATCTGTGATATTAATAATCTTAGCTCCCTGAGCAATAGCTTCTTTTGGTTGCTGCCAGCCAATACTCCAGATATCAACTTCTACATCTTTCCAATCAACCGCTGTTTTACCTCGTTTCGCACTGAGCGACCCCCAAATACGAGGTGTATAGCCTTTCCCTTTAATGTATTTAATAAGGTCATTGACATAACGACGATAGCTTTCTCTACTTCCGTAGTATTCATCCGTTCCGATATGAACAGTAGATACCCCATGAAGTGGTGCATCTGGACCATCAAGAAGTTTGTCATAAACTGATTTGACAAAAGCCAGCGTTTCATCGTATTTATTATCTAGATCGAGCATAGCTACGCGCTCTACGTTATGTTTACCTCTGTAATCGCTCAGGCTACCTTGATACATGAGGTCTGGACGAACTTTGACAAATGACAGAGCATGACCTGGTGTGTCAATTTCAGGTACTAGATTGATATGCAAGGCCTTAGCAAGTTTAATCAGATTTTGCATCTCTTCTTTAGTATAGTGCTCATCTGATGTTAATTTTTGACCATTCTTACCGACAATATCTGTCTCTACACGGAAACCTGTCTTAGCATGTTCTAGAACATACTTAAGCTCTTCTGCTTGTGTTAAGTTCTTACCTGCCAAGTGTTCCTTTAGGAAGATATAGTTATCGTTAAGGTGTAACTGCAAGTCGTTCATCTTGTAGTAAGCCATGTTGAGCATGATGTCTACAAGGGTATCATAAGGAATAAATTTACGACCTGTATCTAGCATAAAGCCACGGTGACTAAAGCTTGGGAAATCACGAATTTCTCCATTTTGGAGATTGCTTTCCCCCATTTGAAGAAGAGTACGAGTGGCGTAGAAGGCTCCTGTGTTCGTTGCAGCTTCGATAGTAATGACACCATCTTGGATAGTGATTCCATAGCCTTCCTTACCATACCCCTTATTTTCAACTTTTTTAAATTCAATTCGTTTTTGAGTCTGCTTATCACCTGTCGCAAGTTCCAATCCACGGCTTGCAAGGTCTGACTGGTAGAAGGTTGCTGCTTGTTCAAAGCCTGAATCTCCTGTCGCAAGAACTGTATCTGACGTGATAGAAGATTGACCTTCTTTCCATACCATTGTTGAACAGCTGGTGCTACTTTTGGTTTGACACCCACACCTTCGTCCTGATGTAGCCCCTTGATGACTACTTCAAATTCTTTAGTAAAGGTATGTGAATCTTTAATTTGCTCTACCATAACCTTAACGCGTTGATCAGTCAGAGGCTTATAAATGTGATTTTGAAGGTCAATCACACCTTGTTTGTTGCTACCGATAAGACTGACTTTTCCTGGTAGAGTTGGCAAGACAAGAGACTGTCCGTCTTTAGCTATAGTCAATTCTGTAACCTGACGGATATCCGTTACCTTACTTGTATCAGGAATATTCGAATAAGCTCGAATTTCTTGAATACCAACATTTCTCCAGCCCATTGTGCCCGCTTGATAGTCATTGATTTCTAACTTGAGATATTTAGCTTGAATACTATTGGCTAAGTCAACTTTCTCATCTAAAACAGGTTCTCCAGTCTTGGTATGAGCTAGCTTCCATTGTTTTTCTCCACTAGCATTTACATCATCTTGACCTGCATAGTAGAGACTCCAAGATTTGATATTTGGATCATTTTGACCATTGCGAACGCGACGATCCCAATCAATTTCCACATGTCTAATAAGTGTAGTCTTAGGAAGAGTTAATTCGAAAGTTGGTTTGTCAATATTTTGATTTGTTGACCAACGAGTATCAGGATTACCGTCCACTGCCTTGTCAGCAGTATAAGGAGTACCAGTTTCTGAGTCGTTTACTTGAACAGTTACACCTTCTAAGTGGTTACGATCTTCTCTATCTTCAATTTGCTTTTCAACTGGTTTGATTGTAGGTGTAGCTGGTTCTACAGGTTTAGAATCTGCTTTTGGTGTTTCAACCGGCTTCAGAGTCTCAGCTGGTTTGGGAGCTGTTGGAGTTGTTGTTGGGCTTGTTTCTTCAGTTGTTGCAGGACTTGTTCCTGCAGTATTTTCATGATTTTCTTCATGTCCTGTATCTGCCGTTGCCTCTGATTCTGCTTTCTTTAAAACAGCTGCTAAATCGTCCGGCAACTTATCTAGTGGCTGAGCTTGTGTAATTGTTCCTTCTTTCTCAGGTGTTCCACCTGTTTCAGCAGCCTGCACTACATTTGCACCAAAGATACTAGCACCGATCATTACAGAGGCTGCACCAATTGCAAATTTTCGAATACTATAGTGACAGCGTCTTTCAAAAAAATGTCTATCCATTTTTCTCCTATTCCTTTCATCCACTTATTACAGTAAGCGGTCTCATTTCCCATTTAAAAATGGAGAGAACCTAGAGGTTCTCTCCAACTAAGTTATTTCTGTCTGAATTCTAGTTCCGGTAAACTCTAAAATCCAGTCTTCTTTAATTTTCTTTACGTTTTGTTGCAAGGATAGCAGCAGATAAAGCGATACTGATGCTAGCTATGAAGATAGCTGTATCAGATTGGCTTTCTCCCGTTTCTGGCAATCTCTTCTGATTTTCTGTTGAAACTGAAGTTTTAGATTCTGCAAGTTTTCCTTGGCCCAATTGACTAATCTGATACTCAGGTTTTTCAATAGTTGGTGCTGCTTGATCGCCTGCTGTAGCCAATAGTCCTGTGTAGGTTGGCTTTTCGTTTACCAAAGCTTCTACTGCATTAGCGCCGCCTTTATATTCTGGCAATTCATGAACTAAGGCTTCTACCGCATTCGCCCCACCTTTGTATTCTGGAACTTCATTGACAGCTGCTTCTACTGCATTAGCGCCACCTTTATATTCTGGCAATTCATGAACTAAGGCTTCTACCGCATTGGCTCCACCTTTGTATTCCGGAACTTCATTGACAGCTGCTTCTACTGCATTCACACCGCCTTTATATTCTGGCAATTCATGAACTAAGGCCTCTACTGCATTGGCTCCACCTTTGTATTCTGGAACTTCATTGACAGCTGCTTCTGCCGCATTGACGCCGCCTTTGTATTCTGGAACTTCATTAACAACTGCTTCTTCACCTTCTGTTCCAACTGGGCCTTTATACTCAGGTAACTCAAGAATTGGTGGTACTTCTTCACCTGCTGTTCCAAGCGGGCCTTTATACTCAGGCACTTCAAGAATCGGTGCCACCTCTTCACCTTTGCTACTTGTAGGAACATCTGGTTTAGCAGTCTGATCTTGTAGTTGGTTGAGATATTCTGCAAAGTAGGCAACCATTCTTTCAGTCAAGAGATGGTTATCCGTAGCATATTTCATACTAGCTACTACACTTGCTACCTCCTCTTGATTCTCTTTGCTGGTCAATTTTTGAGCTTTCGCTAAAGCTGTTTCATAACCTGACAAATCAAGAGCTGTTTCTGTAGCCTGTGGACGACTAAAGATTAACTCAGCAGCAGCTTGATATTTGTCACCACCGTCTCCATAAGTCTTAGTACCTGTCAAAACAATTTTCTTAGCTTTGATTGTCTTACCAAAGTCAATATCTTTTGGTTTATTGTTATCTGGCCAATCAGTTGCAGTGAAAGTATGTTCTTTACCAGATTCATCTGTCACAACCAATTTCACATCACGCAAGTTACCATTTGATCCTGATCCACGTGGCACATAACGGAAGCCTGTGATTTCTGTTGCTTCTTTCAATACCATGGTTGCAGGTTTGCCAACATCTCCACCATTCCAAGACGTATGCCATAGACTTGACAAGTTACCATCAAAGGCGTTAGCCAAATCTTCTCCCGCTTGAGCTGGAGCATTCAAACTTTCAAAGTCTTCTGCTACCAAGGCTGTTTTCTTTTGTACCAAGGCATTCTTCAGAGCGTCAATCTTAGCAATCTCAGCACGCGCTTCTTCTACACTAATGTCATCATCTGCTTGACTGAGGTTAAAGACAGCTTCCTTCAAGGCATCCATAGATTCCTTAGTATAGTTGGTCATGGCAACTGTTGGCAAGTAGTTCTTCAGAGCATTTTTCTGTCAACATCTTACCAGTTAGAGTGACTTCCTCGATTTGAAGTTTATCCATGATGAAGTCATTGTAACCACGGAAGTTAGCATTTCCACCAGAATCTCCACGAGTATTGCTTGCGTTACCAGTTGAGTAGATACCCTACCCAGGTATCGCCTGTTTCTGCACCTGTTACGAGGAAGGTTACCTTCTTAGCTTTCTTAGAATCTGTCCAAGTATTTGGCAATTCATGCATTTCAAATTGCTTGCTTGATTACCGCGACGTCCTGATTGGAATTCTCCCTTACCGACTACAAAGGAATAGGTATTGTCAGAGCCCGCTTCGTATTCAAAGGTTACGCGATAAGTCTTACCAGCTTCAAAACGGAAGTTTTGAGGAATTGTTTGGTAAACCAAGTGACGACGGCTCACCAATCCATTTGTCTTCAATGACCAATTTCCTTCGATGACATCATCTACTTTCTTACCATTCCAATCACGTTGTGTATATGGATCATGTTTTTCAGATAAGTGAGTACGATTATCCTCAACTCCTTCGATACCACCAATTACAAATGGGAAAATACCTTGAGCGACATTTTTCAAAGTCTTGTTTAAATGTTCCTTTAGCTGTATCATGATTATCTCCGTACATACTTGAATTGTTTTTCCAAAGGTACGAATTTCATCAAAAGTAAGTTGCTTCATCACCAGCTTCACGACTCAAAGTAAGAGTGACATTTGATACATCTGAACCTGTTGTAAAGAAGGCATACATGTTTTTGGAAGTAACTTGTATCGTCAACTGTAGCATTATCACGACGAGTATTATGGGCATAGGCCTTAACATAGTTAAGAGCTAGTGACTTATTGGTATAGCTAGTCACTTCTTTTTTTCGCCAGTATTCACTGTGATACTTGCCTTAGCATTACTACGGTTATCAACACCAACATAAACGGCATACTTAGTATTTGGTTTCAAGCCAGTCAGTTTCTGAGTAAGGCTGACTGTGCTCTTGTTGCCTTGGATACGAAGCATTTCATTTGCGCCTTGTGATTTGACAATTTCTGCTTTAGAAGCATCACCAGAAATAGTCCAGTGTTTCAAAGTTCCACTGTTAAATCCTTGGTCATAGATATGCATACCTTCACTCCATGACATTTCAGGATTAGTTTGTTTTGAACGGTAGAGAACATATGGTTGATTTGCCAGAAGGTCTAGGGTAATCTTGCCATCTTTTACAGTTAATTCTTGCTCTTCTGTCTTACCTTGGTCAGTTAGCTTGTAAAGGTAGACCTTGCTATTTGCCCAATCACTCGGAAGTGTCCAAGTTGTTGCACCAGCTTGCGTATTGAAGTAGTACATCTTTTCCTTATCAGTAGGAAGTTTCTTACCATTTGCATCCCAGTTCCAAGGAGTCAAGTAAGCTGAACCATCTTGGATGACACGTCCGTTAAGTGTTACTGTACGTTCACGATATTGTGGGCTATTGATATCATTTGACTTACGAGTCACAACTACCTTATTGTTGTCAGCATCTACCAATTCCACTCGCATTTCTGGAGTCCATTTATAGGTGCTACCGTTATCAGACATGGTGACTGGTGTACCATTTTCCCACTTGCTTACAGTGAAGTGTTGGAAATACTTGGTCATGACATCATGAGCAAACAAGTTAGTTACATAGCCATTGTAGTCACTTCTTCCCTGCCAGCCTTCAAAGTCTTTCATGCTGTAGCCACCTAGAAGTGGGTAGTTGGCCGCACCACCGTAACTTCTGTAATCCCCAACCCAAGAATCTTTTTGGTGGTTACGGATAAAGCGTGTGATAGCACTGTTGATACCTTTATTAGTGTAGCCACCATAGGTCAAGTCAGCTGCCCAGTGTTGGAAGGTAGAGTCGTATTCACCACCATGGCCCCACTCAATCGCAAAGCGCCAGCCTTGTTTGTTAATTTCTTTAGCAAGAACGTGGGTAGCCCAGGCACCATTATCACCTGATTGCCCATTGCCCCAAACGTCCACATAGATAAAGTCAAGGCCTTCACCAAGTTTATTTTTCAATTCTTCCCAGCGAGCTAAGCGTCCATGCGCCAAATCATAAGCAGCATCAATGTTGATACCTTGGTCTAGCCAGTTCCAACCATAGCTGTAGCTTCCATCTGGATTCTTACGAAGAATATTTTCGTTAAAATATTTAGACTCAGGATAAGTTTCAGAAGCGTTAACGTGAATACCTAGATGAGCTCCATATTTCTTCGCTTTCTCAATCAAAGCCTTGAAGTCTTCGACACCACCAATACGTTTACCAATATCAGCATAGTTCAAGTGTCCAGAGTCATGACCTTCACTACCGTAACCTTTAAGAAGAACACCCTGTCCAAGACCATCTGTGTGAAGATTGATCTTCTTAATACCATCCAAGGTCATAAGGAATGGGTTTTGTGCTTGAGAACCAAAGTTCATCGCGATACGATATGCTGTGATATCCTTGACTTTTTCCCAACCTTGAGGGTTGTTCATGATACTACGATAAGCAATGGCACCATCCTGCCAGTCGACTTTACTATCCGCATTGGCATCTTCAGTGATCACAACCTTGGCACTTGGAAGTTCCTTAGTATATTCTGGGAAGACAATGCCCTTATATGCTTTTTCCCATTGCCATTCAGAGCTTTGAATTCCCACATAGTTTGTATTTCCAACAGTTTGTTTGAAAGCTGTCAAACGAGTCCAGTCATTCGAACCACCACCGTAGCTGTTTTGAGAGTTGCTCCAAACACCTGCAGCAAGTTTATCCGTAGAAACAAATCCATACATATAACCCTTAGCCAAGTCCTTCATTGGATTGGTTACAGCAATATGATCATCTCCACTGATATGAGTGTTGTTTGACATGGTTGCCCCATCAAACTTAGCTCCAGCTTGGTCGCTTGAAACCGACACAAGTGAGTTCCCTAAGAAATTGATAGAGGAGAGAAGTTTTCTTTCATCATCAATCTTCTGACCTGGAGTAACTTGGTTATGGTTGACAATCTTGGTTACATCAAAGTGCAATTGATTATCCACAACTTGCAAACGTACGGTCATATCTGAATTGATGAAATTCTTCTCATCACGAAGCTTCATCAAGTACTCTGCAGTAGTATCATTGATCTTCTTATAGGTGACTTCAGGTGTAATTTCGTGATTGTTTACTAAGATTTTCTTAAGTTGTTGAACCTGTCCAGGTAAAGTATGGCCATTCAGCGTATATTCCTTGACACGTGGAAAAGCTTGGTCAATCACTGCTTTTAGGACTTTAGATTGGATGGTATCATAAGTCACTTTACTATCATCTACCACCGCACCAGTTTCTTTTTCAGCAGTGGCTTCAGTAGTTTGAACTCCATCCTGATTGTCAGTCTTAATATTCACAACTGTCTTTTCAGTACCATATGTACCAGCTTTAAGTAAGATTTTCTTTTCATTTTTAAGATTTTCATTAACAGCAGCTGGTAAAGTAACTGTATCAAAAAGTTTTACATCATTATTTGTTGCATTTAGCTGACCATCTGATTTTAGGCTAATAGTCAGATGATTCACTGAGCCATTTACTGGAGCTGCAACACGACCACCCTGATACCATGTGCTATTACCTGGTGTCTTGTATTCCCAGAACCAACCTGATTTATCATATCCAACAAAGACATTATTATTTGTATCTTTAAATTTCAAGAAGACACCAAAACGTGATTTGCCTGTTTCAGATTCTTCTTTGAAAGTGAGATCCACATTCGCATTCCCATTCGCATCCACAGTCAATCCTTGTTTTTCAAACAAGGCTGGTTTGCTGGCATTGTCATTTTGATCTGTTGAAGACAACTTATTGTAACGAACACCATTTTCCTCACGAATGGCTACAGTCCCTTGTTGTTCTTTTCTTGCTACAGTTTGCCATTCAGGAGTGACTTCCTTTGGTGTCTCTGGCTTAGCTGTCGCTGGTTTTTCTTCTTTCGGCTTATCTTCTTTTGGCTTTTCTTCAACTGGTTTTTCAGTTTCCTCTAAATTCGCTGGTTTTGAACTAGAGATTCCCTTAATATGATCTTGAATCCATTTTAATTGAGCTGGAGAGAAAAGGATGCCTCCACTACGGACTCCAACCACACCATTTTGATGAACCCCAATCAATTTACCATCCGTGTCAAAGATACCGCCACCGCTAGCACCTGGTTGTCCACCTTGATAACCAACTCCTTGGACTCCTTCACCATAAGATTCAGCAAAATCCACAGCACTGTTAATAACTGGTGCCAACTTACCAGCAGGATAGCCAAACATATTGACTTTATCCCCAACTTTCTTAACAACTGGCTTTTCAGTAACTTCTACAGGAGCATTTTCAAGAACTGTACGCAATCTTACAAGAGCCAAATCGTTCTTATAGCCCTTTAGATAGCCATCCCGATCCCAGTGAATCACATCTTTTTTACTAAATTTTACATCATCTAAACCAGGGTAGGATATACTAAAAATATCGCCATCCCCTTTATCATTATCCACAACCTTACGAATATTTCCATCTTGTTGATCCTTGATAAAGTTGTGAGAAACAGTCAAAACAAGGTCCTTACCAATGACAATACCACTGCCTTCTCCTGATGGAGTCTTAATCTTAACAGTAGCGCCATAGTTCAATTCTCCATTTTTTGTTTTGGCAACATCTTCAGGAACTAGACTACCAGTATCTTGTGCTAATTGGTCTTTATTTACCTCTTTGCCATTATCAGTGGCTTTTTCAACTTTGCCTTCCAATTCTTTCGGCAATTTGTCAGTAGTTTCTTTATTTTTCTTTTCAAGAGCTAATAACTCTTCTTCAGTTTTTGGTCCATCTGTTGTTTCAGCAGAACCTGGATTTGCTGCTGCAGCTTCCTTATCGAACTCTCGTCCATTATCGCTCGCTTTTTTATCCAAATCAGCCAGTTCACTTGGCAAATTATCTGTTGAGCCAACTGTTGGTGTGTTAGCCATTACTGGAGCAGTAGCAAAAAAACTAGCTCCAATCATAACTGAAGCAGCACCTAGTGCAAATTTACGAATACTGTATGTACAGCGTTTTTCAAAAAATCGTTTATCCATTAACCCCTAATTCCTTTCATCAACTTTCGTAAGCGTTTACATTTCTTGTTCGAAAAATACTCCTTTCTATCTGAAAAGTGCAATGCTTAAAGTGC